>Ga0308159_1000193_pt1 | contig 195949 bp, 176 predicted proteins | sample PhyCR1_FD_201040 | JGI IMG/M metagenome (GOLD analysis project Ga0308159, IMG submission 201040) | Phyllosphere microbial communities from UC Gill Tract Community Farm, Albany, California, United States - DLSLC.R1 | ecosystem: Host-associated > Plants > Phyllosphere > Unclassified | place...
ATGGCCTCTATGGTGCCCCCACCGCCGCCCTGGTATTCCGCCTGGGCACTCTGCTGGCCACATCCCGCCAGCAGCAATATGCCGCACAGCACGCTGGATATTCTTAATCTCATTACGCTCTTCCTTTTGTTTAGGCTTTCGGTTTTACTGCCTGAAATCATTTAACCCTGCCCACCTGCGGTGGACATGGCTGAATCATCTTTTTATTTTGCTATTACAAATATTCTATTTATGTATGCGGCAATTATTTAATTCGATATATATCAACATGGAGATTATTACCGATACCGTCAAAGAACAGGCTGATATGCAGGGTCTTGCAGCACGGCGGTTCAACAATGCGGTTGGCGGCAAGGCACAGTTCATCGTGGTACTTTTGCTCCTCGCTGTCCTGCTTGCGGCAGTTTTCACCCACCAGCGCAGCCTGTGATGGTAGCCTTCCCTGCTCAGGGAACTGCGGCGGATACCAGGCCAGATCGGTAATTATTTCGGACATACTTTCGGCTCCTTCATCCTTAAAGGCTCTTTAATCGGGTGGTGCGGATTACCATAGTCGGCGCAGCTGGTAGTAACCTTCACCTGATCACAGGGGAGAAAATGCACGGTAATCCCACAGGTTTTCTGTCCGGTATAGTCAGGGAGGGGAACCGTTGCGGAATGCTGTTTGTTCATGGACTTTATTTTTTGAAACCGTGCGCGATGTTGTAAAGCATATTTATCCCAAGCTTGATCTCTTTCTTTTTCTGACATTCCCGCAGTTTTCGGTTGCTTAGGAAGTGGAATGTCAGGCACATCGCTCGCAAAAGCTACTCCAGTTACCCAATCAACCCTGACCGTCATTCCCGGCTGCCACTGTTTCGGCACGCCGAAGCAGCAACCGCCCCCCCCACCCTGATAGGGCCCAATGACATCGAGGCCAGACTGCCCGTTAACACTAAATTGATTGATCGCCCATTTGGTATGATTGATGGCCTCAATAGTACCCCCACCGCCACCCTGGTATTCCGCCTGGGCACTCTGCTGGCCACATCCTGCCAGTAGCAATATGCCGCACAGCACGCTGGATATTCTTAATCTCATCACGCTCTTCCTTTTGTTTAGGCTTCCGGTTTTACTGCCTGAAATCATTTAACCCTGCCCACCTGCGGTGGACATGGCTGAATCATCTTTTTATTTTGCTATTACAAATATTCTATTTATGTATGCGGCAATTATTTAATTCGATATATATCAACATGGAGATTATTACCGATACCGTCAAAGAACAGGCTGATATGCAGGGTCTTGCAGCACGGCGGTTCAACAATGCGGTTGGCGGCAAGGCACAGTTCATCGTGGTACTTTTGCTCCTCGCTGTCCTGCTTGCGGCAGTTTTCACCCACCAGCGCAGCCTGTGATGGTAGCCTTCCCTGCTCAGGGAACTGCGGCGGGTACCAGGCAAGGTCGGTGATTATTTCGGACATACTTTTGGCTCCTTCATCCTTAAAGGCTCTTTAATCGGGTGGCGCGGATTTCCATAATCAGCGCAGCTGGTGGTAACCTTCACCTGATCACAGGGAAGAAAATGCACGGTAATCCCGCAGGTTTTCTGCCCGGTGTAGTCAGGTACAGGAACATTTAATGAATGAGTTTTGCTCAGTTTTTCTATTTTTCGATCCCATTCTTGACGTTCCCTAAAATACTGTACGGCTTTCAAATGTGCGGTCTTCGCATCCAGATTACCTAAGTTGGGTCGCTTGGGTTCCGGTATTTCTGGCACATCGCTTGCAAAAGCTACCCCGGTTGTCCAATCCACCCTAGCCATCATTCCTGGCTGCCACTGTTTCGGCACGCCGAAGCAGCAACCTCCCCCTCCCCCCTGGTAAGGGCCGATAATATCAAGGCCGGACTGCCCGTTAACCCTGAACCAACTGATCGCCCATTTGGTGTGATTGATAGCCTCAATGGTGCCACCACCGCCGCCCTGATATTCCGCCTGGGCACTCTGCTGGCCACATCCCGCCAGCAGCAATATGCCGCACAGCACGCTGGATATTCTTAATCTCATTACGCTCTTCCTTTTGTTTAGGCTTCCGGTTTTACTGCCTGAAATCATTTAACCCTGCCCACCTGCGATGAACATGGCTGAATCAGCTTTTTTATTTTGCTATTACAAATATTCTATTTATGTATGCGGCAATTATTTAATTCGATATATATCAACATGGAGATTATTACCGATACCGTCAAAAAACAGGCTGATATGCAGGGTCTTACAGCACGGCGGTTCAACAATGCGGTTGGCGGCAAGGCACAGTTCATCGTGGTACTTCTGCTCCTTGCTATCCTGCTTGCGGCAGTTTTCACCGACCAGTGCAGCCTGCGTCGGCATTCTTCCTAGCCGGGGGAATTCTGGTGGGTACCAGGCCAGGTCGGTGATTATTTCGGACATACTTTCGGCTCCTTCATCCTTAAAGGCTCTTTAATCGGGTGACGCGGATTTCCATAGTCGGCGCAGCTGGTGGTAACCTTCACCTGTTCACAGGGAAGGAAATGCACGGTAATCCCACAGGTTTTCTGGCCGGTGTAGTCAGGCAGTGGAACCGTCAGTGAATGCTCTTTGCTCAGTGTTTTAACTTTCTGTCTCCACACCTGACGTTCTTTATAATATTGGCTAGCTTTCAGGTCGGCTGTTTTTGCATCAAGATTGCCGAGATTGGGGCGTTTAGGTTTGGGTATTTCAGGAACATCGCTAGCGAAGGCGACCGAGGTCTCCCAGTCCACCCTGACAGTCATTCCCGGCTGCCACTGTTTCGGCACGCCGAAGCAGCAACCTCCCCCTCCCCCCTGGTAAGGGCCGATAATATCAAGGCCGGACTGCCCGTTAACCCTGAACCAACTGATTGCCCATTTGGTATGGTTGATGGCCTCTATGGTGCCCCCACCTCCGCCCTGGTATTCCGCCTGGGCACTCTGCTGGCCACATCCCGCCAGCAGCAATATGCCGCACAGCACGCTGGATATTCTTAATCTCATCACGATCTTCCTTTTGTTTAGGCTTCCGGTTTTACTGCCTGAAATCATTTAACCCTGCCCACCTACGATGAACATGGCTAAATCATTTTTTTACTCTCCCTGTTAAAAAGAAGAGTGACTGAATATTCCGGCGCTATATTTAATGATGATTTAATTCTAGAGATGTCGGTATTGAGGTTATCAGCTGCGCCGTTAAAACAGGCTGATATGCACGTTTAAAAGCACGGTTGCGGGCTCCACGCCAGATCGGTATCGGTTACTTCGGACATACTTTTGGCTCTTTCATCCTGATGGGCTCTTTAATCGGGTAGGCCGGGCTGCCGTAGGTGTAGCAGCTGGTGGTGACCTTTACCTCATCGCAGGGCAGAAAATGCACCGTGATTCCGCAGGTATCCTGACCGTTGTAATCGGGGAGCGGCACGGTTTTGCTGTGCTGACGTTTTTGAGCATCAATGTTTTTTATCCAAGCATTGTATTTAGCTCTGTCTGCAAATCCGGGAAAACCTGCCGATGAGCCCTGCCCCGTTTCCCAGTCAATACGCACCATCATCCCCGGCTTCCACCGCGCGGGGGAGCTGTAACAGCAGCCCCCTCCTCCCCCTTGATATGGGCCTATCCCATCTATTCCCGACTGGCCGTTGACGCTAAAGTTATTGACCGCCCAGTGGGTGTGGTTGATGGCCTTTATTGTGCCACCACCGCCGCCACGGGCCTGAGCGGCGGGCTGCGAGCAGCCGGATAACAGCAAGAGTCCCGCCAGCAGCGGGCTTAACAACGTGAGTTTCATCTGACTTTCCTTTTGTTTTAGCTTGCGGTTTTACTGCCTGAAATCATTTAACCCTGCCCACCTGCGATAAGCATGGCTAAATCATTTTTTTACTCTCTCTGTTCAAAAGAAGAGTGACTGAATATTCCGGCGCTATATTTAATGATGATTTAATCCGTTACGTTTCGGCGTTGAGGTTATTGCCGGTGCCGTTAAATACAGGCTGATATGTACGTTTAAAAGCACGGTGGCGGGCTCCACGCCAGATCGGTATCGGTTACTTCGGACATACTTTTGGCTCCTTCATCCTGATGGGCTCTTTAATCGGGTAGTTGGCATTTTTGGGCGACCAGCAGCTGGTTGTCACCTTCACTTCATCGCAGGGCAGAAAATGCACCGTGATTCCGCAGGTATCCTGACCGTTGTAGTCGGGGAGCGGCACAGTTTTACTGTGCTGGCGTTTTTGAGCATCAATTTCTTTCTTCCAAGCTTTGTATTTAGCTCTGTCAGCAAATCCAGGGAACCCTTTGGACCCCCCAACTCCCGTTTCCCAGTCAATACGCACCATCATCCCCGGCTTCCACTGAGCCGGGACGCTGTAGCAGCAGCCGCCGCCGCCCTGATACGGCCCGATAATATCGATACCCGACTGGCCGTTTACGCTAAAATTATTGACCGCCCAGTGGGTGTGGTTGATGGCGTCAATGGTGCCGCCGCCCCGAGCCTGAGCGGCGGGCTGCGAGCAGCCGGATAACAGCAAGAGTCCCGCCAGCAGCGAGCTTAACAACGTGAGTTTCATCTGACTTTCCTTTTGTTTTGGCTTCCGGTTTTACTGCCTGAAATTATTTAACCCTGCCCACCTGCGATGAACATGGCTAAATCATTTTTTTACTTTCCCTGTTAAAAAGAAGAGTGGCTGAATACTCCGGCGGTATATTTAATGATGATTTAATCCGACAGGTATCGGCATTGAGGTTATTGCCAGCGCCGTCAAAAAACAGGCTGATATGCAGCGATTTACAGCACGGTGGCTCCACGCGCTGCCCGGCAGCAAGGCACAGCTCCTGGCGGTAATTACGTTCGCTGCTGTTCTGCAGATGGCAGTGCTGCCCGACCAGCAGCGGCTGGCTGGGTAGGCGTCCTTCAGCAGGAAACGGTGGCGGGCTCCACGCCAGATCGGTATCGGTTACTTCGGACATACTTTCGGCTCCTTCATCCTGATGGGCTCTTTAATCGGGTAGGCCGGGCTGCCGTAGGTGTAGCAGCTGGTGGTGACCTTTACCTCATCGCAGGGCAGAAAATGCACCGTGATTCCGCAGGTATCCTGACCGTTGTAATCGGGGAGCGGCACGCTTTTGCTGTGCTGCCTATTGTTCTCTTTCAATTTATCCCGCCACTCCCTGTATTTTTTGGAATTAGCGAAACCGGGGAAACCTTCCGTTGACGCCTCTCCACTTTCCCAGTCAATGCGTACCGTCGTCCCCGGCTTCCACTGGGTCGGGACGCTGTAGCAGCAGCCCCCGCCGCCGCCCTGATACGGCCCGATAATATCTATGCCCGACTGCCCGTCGACACTGAAATGGTTAATAGCCCAGTGGGTGTGGTTGATGGCGTCAATGGTGCCACCGCCGCCACGGGCCTGAGAGACGGGCTGCGAGCAGCCGCTTAACAGCAAGAGTCCCGCCAGCAGCGGGCTTAACAACGTGAGTTTCATCTGACTTTCCTTTTGTTTTGGCTTCCGGTTTTACTGCCTGAAATCATTTAACCCTGCCCACCTGCGATGAACATGGCTAAATCATTTTTTTACTCTCCCTGTTGAAAATAAGAATGACTGAATATTCCGGCGCTATATTTAATGATGATTTAATCCGACAGGTATCGGGAATAAGGTTATTGCCGGTGCCGTCAAAAAACAGACTGATATGTACGTTTAAAAGCAAGTGGCGGGCTCCACGCCAGATCTGTATCGGTTACTTCGGACATACTTTTGGCTCCTTCATCCTGATGGGCTCTTTAATCGGGTAGTTGGCATTTTTTGGCGACCAGCAGCTGGTTGTCACCTTCACTTCATCGCAGGGCAGAAAATGCACCGTGATACCGCAGGTATCCTGACCGTTGTAATCGGGGAGCGGCACGGTTTTGCTGTGCTGACGTTTCTGGGCATCAATGTCTTTCTTCCAAGCTTTGTATTTAGCTCTGTCTGCAAATCCGGGGAACCCTTTGGACCCCCCAACTCCCGTTTCCCAGTCAATACGCACCATCATTCCCGGCTTCCACTGAGCCGGGACGCTGTAGCAGCAGCCGCCCCCACCGCCCTGATACGGCCCGATAATATCGATGCCCGACTGGCCGTTGACGCTAAAGTTATTGACCGCCCAGTGGGTGTGGTTGATGGCGTCAATGGTGCCACCGCCGCCACGGGCCTGAGCGACGGGCTGCGAGCAGCCGCTTAACAGCAAGAGTCCCGCCAGCAGCGAGCTTAACAACGTGAGTTTCATCTGACTTTCCTTTTGTTTTGGCTTCCGGTTTACTGCCTGAAATCATTTAACCCTGCCCACCTGCGATGAACATGGCTAAATCATTTTTTTACTCTCCCTGTTAAAAAGAAGAGTGGCTGAATACTCCGGCGCTATATTTAATGATGATTTAATCCGACAGGCATCGGGAATAAGGTTATTGCCGGTGCCGTCAAAAAACAGGCTGATATGTACGTTTTAAAGCACAGTGGCGGGCTCCACGCCAGATCGGTATCGGTTACTTTGGACATACTTTCGGCTCCTTCATTCTGATGGGCTCTTTAATCGGGTAGGCCGGGCTGCCGTAGGTGTAGCAGCTGGTGGTGACCTTTACCTCATCGCAGGGCAGAAAATGCACCGTGATTCCGCAGCTATCCTGACCGTTGTAGTCGGGGAGCGGCACAGTTTTGCTGTGCTGTCGTTTTTGAGCATCAATTTCTTTCTTCCAAGCTTTGTATTTAGCTCTGTCTGCAAATCCGGGGAACCCTTTGGACCCCCCAACTCCCGTTTCCCAGTCAATACGCACCATCATTCCCGGCTTCCACTGAGCCGGGACGCTGTAGCAGCAGCCCCCGCCGCCGCCCTGATACGGTCCGATAATATCGATGCCCGACTGGCCGTTGACGCTAAAATTATTGACCGCCCAGTGGGTGTGGTTGATGGCGTCAATGGTGCCACCGCCGCCACCGGCCCGGGCCTGAGCGACGGGCTGCGAGCAGCCGCTTAACAGCAAGAGTCCCGCCAGCAGCGGGCTTAACAACGTGAGTTTCATCTGACCTTCCTTTTGTTTTGGCTTCCGGTTTTACTGCCTGAAATCATTTAACCCTGCCCACCTGCGATGAACATGGCTAAATCATTTTTTTACTTTCCCTGTTGAAAATAAGAATGACTGAATATTCCGGCAGTGTATTTAATGATGATTTAATCCGACAGGTATCGGGAATGAAATTATTAACGCACCGTAAAAAACTGGCCAATATACGGCAATTTACAGCACGGCGGCGGACTCCACGCCAGATCGGTATCGGTTACTTCGGACATACTTTCGGCTCCTTCATCCTGATGGGCTCTTTAATCGGGTAGTTGGCATTTTTTGGCGACCAGCAGCTGGTTGTCACCTTCACTTCATCGCAGGGCAGAAAATGCACCGTGATTCCGCAGGTATCCTGACCGTTATAATTGGGGAGAGGCACGGTTTTGCTGTGCTGCCTATTGTTCTCTTTCAATTTATCCCGCCACTCCCTGTATTTTTTGGAATTAGCGAAACCGGGGAAACCTTCCGTTGACGCCTCTCCACTTTCCCAGTCAATGCGTACCGTCGTCCCCGGCTTCCACTGAGCCGGGACGCTGTAGCAGCAGCCCCCGCCACCGCCCTGATACGGGCCAATAATATCGATGCCCGACTGGCCGTTGACGCTAAAGTGATTGACTGCCCAGTGGGTGTGGTTGATCGCCTTTATTGTGCCACCACCGCCGCCACGGGCCTGAGCGGCGGGCTGCGAGCAGCCGGATAACAGCAAGAGTCCCGCCAGCAGCGGGCTTAATAACGTGAGTTTCATCTGACTTTCCTTTTGTTTTGGCTTCCGGTGTTAATGCCTAAAATCATTTAACCCTGCCCACCTGCGATGAACATGGCTAAATCATTTTTTATTCCCCCTGCTCAAAAGAAGAATGACTGAATATTCCGGAGGTATATTTAATGGTGATTTAATTCGATAGATATCGGGATGGAGGTTATTGCCTGCGCCGTTTAAGCCAGGCTGATATGTACGTTTTAAAGCACAGTGGCGGGCTCCACGCCAGATCGGTATTGGTTACTTCGGACATACTTTCGGCTCCTTCATCCTGATGGGCTCTTTAATCGGGTAGTTGGCATTTTTTGGCGACCAGCAGCTGGTTGTCACCTTCACTTCATCGCAGGGCAGAAAATGCACCGTGATTCCGCAGGTGTCCTGACCGTTGTAATCGGGGAGCGGCACGGTTTTGCTGTGCTGACGTTTCTGGGCATCAATGTCCTTCTTCCATGCAAGATAATTCTGTCTGTTTTGATAGCCAGGAAAATCCATTGAATACCCTACTCCGGTTTCCCAGTTGATACGTACCGTCGTCCCCGGCTTCCACTGAGCCGGGACGCTGTAGCAGCAGCCGCCACCGCCGCCCTGATACGGGCCAATAATATCGATGCCCGACTGGCCGTTGACGCTAAAATTATTGACCGCCCAGTGGGTGTGGTTGATCGCCTTTATGGTGCCACCACCGCCGCCACGGGCCTGAGCGACGGGCTGCGAGCAGCCGCTTAATACGGCCCGATAATATCGATGCCCGACTGGCCGTTTACGCTAAAGTTATTGACCGCCCAGTGGGTGTGGTTGATGGCGTCAATGGTGCCACCGCCGCCGCCCTGATATTGCCCCTGAGCACTTTGCTGGCCACATCCAGCCAGCAGCAATATGCCGCACAGCACGCTGGATATTTTCAATCTCATCATGCACGTCCTTGTGTTATTAATCCGCCAGTGAGCGATTATTTATTAGCAATACAGATTGCATCTATTGGGAGAGTCGCAGTATCAAGCACTGCAGAAAAAGGAACATTAAGCCAGGGGATAAACCCCAGTAACCCAGCTCTATCATTGCCTTCTCAATGCCTAATAATCGACTCACATCCGCTTAACCGAAGCACCTTTATTTCCTTCATTTATAGCACTTATGCTTGGTTCTTTTGCTGTGTCAGTCTCTCTATAACCCAGGCATCGCGCTCTTTGGCAAAAAGCAGCCCCTGTTTCGTAGCCGCCAACATGGCATTAAAACTCGCGGAAAACATTGCTTCCCTGGTTGGAAATAACGTTGCGGGCACTGGTTCATATTCCAAAAATCGCTTTGTATCGCATAAACACATCAGTGCTTCGAACTGCGCATCACTAAAGGTAATTTTCTGGCTGACTTCAATATCGACAAATGCCCCATTGCCCATCAGCAAGGCGGGTTGGTTGTCTCTGTCCATCCAGCTCCAAAACATTGCTGGCTGATGAAGCTGGTTTTTATCTTCCTCAGCCAGGATATCGCTAAACAGGTAGGGGAAAATCCGTGTATCCCAGAAGCGGAATATCCCGGCACGCCCCTCATGACTGGCATCGGTGCACTGACCCAGCCATTCTGACAATAGCGGCAGCGTCCAGAAAGACCCGATAACCAGCAGGGGTGCCGACAACTGTACTTCCCGAGCCAGGTCGTACATCCACCGTACCTGCAGTTCATCCTCCAGTTCGATGCGCACCAGCAAAGGTGCATCTTCCTGGTAAATATCTTCAGGTAACCCTTTATAGAGGGAGCACCACTGTATTGCCGGAGAAAATCCAGACAGCGCCGGGATCACTGAAAAACCTATACCACACTGATCGATGATGATATCTATTGAGTTTTGCCCGTATTGCTGGCAGGTGTGCTGCACCCTGTCCAGCCAGACTGCGATATTATCCACGCGTTATCCCTCCCTCGAAACAAATCCCTGCGCCCGTTTCTGCGCTCTTTTCAGGCACTCTTTACATACCGATGCCGGTAATTCCGGCAGCGGGAAATCCTCGCTGGCCGGGCCTTGCAGATCGTGCTGGCCTTTCAGGCTGATGAGTCCCGGCCCGTGGATATTCACTTCGCCCTGCGGCGTGATGCGTATGTAAGCCCCGCCGCAGCCCAGCGTGATGCCGTTCTTAGCCGTCAGCTGCAGGTGCCCCTGGGTTGACTGCACGGTAACGTCTTTCAGGGAAGTCAGCGACAGCACATCGCCGTGCGACTCAATCTCCAGCGGGCCTTTGCCGGACACCAGGCGCATACCTTCGTTTTGAGCCAGCAGAGAGAGGGTCTGGCTGGCGTTCACCGAGAGATGCTGCGCACTGGCAATACTGACCTCGCCGATGCTCTGCATATGCAGGCCATTGCCGCTGTGCAGCAGCATTGTTTCCGGGGTAACGGCACCCAGACCTTTTGGTGCGCTCATTAACATCATTGGCGCTTTGAGTTTGTCTGCGCTGCCAACCAGCTGTTTCAGGCCACTGGTATCCGGGCTGTGGTTGTGGTGGGTCTGAGTAATACTGCCCCATTCAGTTATCTGATTCAGCGCGCCTTTCAGCAGGCTGATAGCCGGCGCCATCTCCAGCTGCTGGCCCTGTGCCTTCTGCTGGCCGTCGGCGGTGATAAACAGTCCTTTCTCCGCACGCAGCGTGCCCCAGCTGTCGCTGCGCAGCTCGAACCCTTCCCCGCGCTTCTGCTTCTCGCTGTCCACCAGGTGGCCGAGATTAAGCTGGCTTTTGCCGCCGTACTCGGTGCTGAGCTTGATATGCTCCTGGCCCGCCGTATCGTCGAGGCGCAGCTTATTGTTCTTCGGCGTGCGCAGCACGTTGCGCTTGTAGTTGCGGATGGTGACGTGGTCGCCGTGCGCCGAGTCGTGCAGCACCCCGGCAATGTACGGGCGGTCCGGGTTGCCGTGCTCAAAGGCTATCGCCACCTCAGTACCTGCCAGCAGCGGCAGGTGCAGGCCGTAGGTGTCGCCCGCATAGGGGCGCGCCTGGCGTACCCACAGGCTTTCAAAGCCGGTTTCCCAGCCCGCGCGGTCAAACAGCATGTTGACGCGATAGCGCCCGTCGCGGTCAATATGGCCGTAGGCGTCGTTCACCGTGGTACTGGTGACGCGCGCCGGCAGGGTTCCCGCCATTACCGGGTGCGGCAGCGGCACCGGGCGGAAGCCGTAGCGGTTGTTGAGCGGGATGCCGTCAAAGGCGGTTTCAAAGCTGCGGTCGCGCCGCGCGGTGCTGACGATGGCGGTGGCCAGCACGCCGCTCTGGAATACCTCACTGACGTCCGCACCGCCGCTGACCTTCAGCTCACTGCCGGGGGCCAGCGCCGGGCAGCTGGTCACTGCCGCCACCCGCGTCTGGCCGTTCAGGTAGCGTTCGTGGCGCAGGCGGGCGTAAAACGCACCGCTCTCCGGGGCCGGGTTATGGCTGTAGCCGTCGCCCGGCGTCAGGTAGTTGTCCGCCCAGCGATAGGACTCACCGTAGGTGGTGTCGTCGCCGCCGGTGACGTCGGCCTGCACGTTCATATCTTCGAGGGCGTTGCGGTAGTTGTAATCGCGCCCGCTGACGCTTTTCTCCACCACCGCAAAGCGGCTGGCGAGGTCCCATACCGAATCCCTGGCCGCATCGTGCATGCCGGATGGCGGCACGGCGGGCAGCGTCAGCCCTTTCACGTGGCCCTGCTGACCGTCGTAAAACTCCACCACGTCGATGTGCAGGCGGGTATCGGTGGTGAAGCGGAACCAGATGCCCACTTCGCCCAGCAGGCGGGTGATAAACGCCAGGTCGTCCTCGTCGTACTGCATCACCTGCTCGCGGTGCGGGTACTCGTTGTTCAGGGTAAAGACAAAATCCTGACCGCGCATTTGGTGGCGCTCGCGCAGGATCTTTTCCACGATCTGCGGCACCGACATATCCTGATAGATGGCGTTCTGACGGCTGCGCGAAAGCAGCGCCAGGCGCGGCTGCAGGGTGACGGTGTAGTGGGTCTGGTCGGCGCTGGTGCTGAGGCGCTCAAAGCCGGTCACCACGCCCTGCACCACGCGCACCGGCTGCTGGATCTTAATGCCCCAGCCCTGGTCAACCGGGGCCTGCAGGGTCAGCGAGGCCGCTTTCATCAGCATCGCCTCGCGGGTGATGGCGTGGTCGGCGCTGGTAAACTCAATGCGCCAGCAGAACGGCTCGCTCAGGCGCTCTTCGCCGCGAAATGCCAGCACGTCGGGCTGGGACTGACAGTCGCGCACCGCCAGCAGGTGGTGGCTGTGGCTAAAAAAAGAGAGCGGATTGGTGCTCATCATGATGTCCTTATTGTTACGCTGCCGTGTGCGGCGGCGTGGCTATTTCCCCGCTGAAATAACGAGGGGGTCCATTCGGGGCTTATCCCGGTGCACGCCGTATTAACGCGGATTCATTGGGCGGCTTTATCTGCTTTTTCTGCCTGCGTGTTGCTCAGCATTTTTTGTGACGCACGGTTGCTGTCTTGTTGAGCCGGGAACGGGGTAACTATCGGTACAGGAACGCGGCGGTCTCTGCTGGAATAGAGATCCCAGGGAAGCAGAATCGTATCTGCGACGAAATCAACAGGCATGGACACAATATAAAAAATAGGCATAATCCCCAGCGTGGCCATCCATAAGTAGGCATTGCTCCCAACAGTCTTATCCCTGTCAAATCCTCGATAGACAGATTCATAACTCCTCCCTCTGTCCAGAGTCCCACAGCCACTCAACGTCAGCGTAGGAGCCGCAATCAGCACGGCCAGAAATAGCGCTTTAAATATTTTCATTATTCAGACTTGCCTTAATTAAACTCAATAGCAGGTATGCAGCAATAAACAGTCACCAATCAGTCAGGCCTTGATGACTCCTGCTTTTATTTTTCAACAAAGGTGGTGTGATCCAACAGCACGGGGGTTACGTGGTATCCCGTCTGGGCCAGCATAATTTCCCCTGTCACCGACACTCGGATATTCAGCAGCGACTTTTTCGTCTGGTAATAATCGTGACTGATAATCAGCTGAATTTGTTTATTCCAGCGATCCGCCGTGTCATCGACATCCGCCACGCAGGTTAGCGGCGTATCCGGGTACAAAATCCAGTAGAGCAATTTTTCATCGGTCTGTTTGTCCTCGCCAAAGTTAGGCGGGCCGTAAAACAGCTCTTTTTTAATCACGCCAGTCAGGGTGACTTTGTCACCCTCTTTCATACAGGCCGCGAAAGTGTGGCTACTCACCAGTATCAACGCAGCGGTTAACAGGCCTTTTTTCATTGCTTTCAACATGCCTCCTCCTGCTGTTGGCGATCAAATTCCAGCACGATGCCTTCCTCGTCGTGCCAGTCGAGCGTCAGCCGCTGCGGCTTCTGTTTTGCCGCCATCTGCCGCAGCAGCTGCTGGCTCAGCACCGGCAGGATCTGCTGGTTCAGCAGGCTGTCGACGTTGCGCGCCCCGGTGTCCGGCAGCAGGCAGGCGGCGGTCAGCGCCGCTGACAGGCCGTCGCCCACGGTGGTTTTCAGGCCGTAGTGGCGCGCCAGGCGCTGGCTCACCTGGTTGAGCTTCATGCCAACGATGGTGCGCATCGCTTCTTCGGTCAGCGGACGGTAAATCACCGTCTGGAAGCGCGCCAGCAGCGCGGGCTGGAAGTGGTCGCGCAGCGTCGGGCGCAGCAACTCCTGCAGGTCCGCTTCCGTGGCTTGCGGCTGCTGCTCCAGCAGCTGCATGATGGCGTCGCTGCCGAGGTTGGAGGTCATCAGGATCACGGTGTTGCGAAAATCGATTTCGCGCCCCTCGCCGTCGCGCATAAAGCCGCGGTCAAACACCTGGTAGAACAGGTTCAGCACGTCGCGGTGCGCTTTTTCCACCTCGTCGAGCAGCACCACGCTGTACGGGCGCTTGCGCACCGCTTCGGTGAGGATGCCGCCCTGGCCGTAGCCGACGTAGCCCGGCGGTGAGCCCTTCAGCTGCGAGACGGTGTGCGCCTCCTGGTATTCGGAGAGGTTAATGGTTATCAGCGACCTCTCACCGCCGTACAGCACGTCCGCCAGTGCCAGCGCGCTCTCGGTTTTGCCGGTGCCGCTCGGGCCGACCAGCAGGAACACCCCCTGCGGCCCGTTCTCAGCGGTCAGGCCGGTTTTGGCGGCGCGCAGGCGCCGGGCGATGGCGCTGAGCGAGGCGTCCTGGCCGACCACGCGCCTGCCGATTTCCTCCTCAAGGCTCAGCAGCTCGCTCTGCTCGTCCTTCATCAGTGAGGAGAGCGGCACCCCGGTCCAGTCGGCAATCACGTTGGCAACGGTGCGGGCGTCGACGTCGACCTGTATCAGCGCGTCCTGCTGCTGCAGCGCCGCAAGCTGCTGCTGAACGGCGGCAATCTGCGCCTGCGGCTGCCGGTTCTGGCGGCTGCTTATCAGCTGCTGCGCCACTGCCTGCTGCTGCGTAAAGTGCGCCTCCTGCCGGGCGCGCTGTGCCTCCAGTGCCGTGCGCAGTGCGTCGATGGCATCCAACCGCTCGCCGTGCCCGTCGCCGCCCAGCGCGATATCCTCATTCAGCGCCTGCGCCTCCAACTCAAGCGCGGTAACGCGCGCGTTCAGCAGGGTGATAGCCTCCGGCACGGTATCGAGGCTCATGCGCACGCGCGCGGCGGCGGTGTCCAGCAGGTCGACCGCCTTATCCGGCAGCTGGCGCCCCGTCAGGTAGCGGCGCGACAGGGTTACCGCCGCCTTTACGGCGTCATCGCTGATGTGCACGCCGTGGTGCTGCGCGTAGCGCGACTTCAGGCCGCGCAGCATCAGGCAGGCGGTCTCATCGTCCGGCTCGTCGACCTTCACCATCTGGAAGCGGCGCTCCAGCGCGGCGTCTTTCTCGAAGTACTGCTTGTACTCGCTCCAGGTGGTGGCGGCGATGGTGCGCAGTTCGCCGCGCGCCAGCGCCGGTTTCAGCAGGTTGGCGGCGTCGGCCCCGCCCGCCTGGTTGCCCGCGCCGATAATGGTGTGCGCCTCGTCGATAAACAGCAGCACCGGGGTCGGCGACTGCTGCACCGCCTCAATCACGTTTTTCAGGCGCTGCTCGAACTCGCCCTTGACGCCCGCCCCGGCCTGCAAAAGACCGAGGTCGAGGGTGCGTAGCGAAACGGTTTTCAGGCTGTCCGGCACGTTGCCCTGCGCAATGCGCAGCGCCAGCCCCTCGACCAGCGCGGTTTTGCCGACGCCCGGTTCGCCGACCAGAATCGGGTTGTTCTTGCGCCGCCGCGACAGGATATCGACCATCTGGCGGATTTCGCTGTCGCGGCCAAACACCGGGTCGATGCTTCCCGCCTGCGCTTTGGCGGTGACGTCGAGGGTGAATTTGTCCAGCGCGGCCTGCAGCGCCTCGCTCAGCGCGCTGCCGTCGGCCGGGGTGACCTGTGCATTCGCCTCGCCCAGCGTCGACGGTGACGCGTTCAGGCTCTCCTGCTGCTGCACTTCCGGGCGCTCGTCGGACTGCGCGTCCAGCAGCGGGCGCAGGCGCTCCAGCTGGGGGCGCGTCAGGCTCAGCAGCGGCCACAGGCCTTCGCAGGCGACCAGCGACGGCTTGTCGGTCAGTGCCGCCAGCAGGTGATGGCTGCGGATGTGGGCATCGTCATCCTCCAGCGAGGCAATCAGCCAGGCCTGCTTAATCAGCGCCAGCAGGGAGTCGGCGAGCTGCGGGCGGGTGCGCACCGAGCGCGGCACGCTGTCCAGCCAGCACAGTAACGCCTGCCAGATGCCGTCCATGTCCCACTCATAGCGGCGCGCCAGCACGGTGATGTCGCCCTCGCCCTGCTCCAGCAGCTTGAGTAGCCAGTGCTCAATGCGGATTTCACTGTGGGCGCGGGTCTGGCACAGCGAGGCGGCGGCCTCCAGCGCGCGGGCGCAGAACGGGTTTAAGCGACGTAGCAGGACGGCTGACTGGTTTTCCATATCGGGTTCTCTCTTCCGTAGTTAATCAGGTTCGGACACGCTACCGCCCGTCGCTGTTCCTTTCAGTCAGGAACCCGAAGCGCATCAGGTCAAAAGGCAGCAGGTTGTCGGGTTGTTTGCTGAGCCGCCACGCGGGTAGCGGCTCAGCAAACAAAACGGCAGGCGGCGAACCGCCTGCCGTGAGTCATCAAGCGGTGGTGCGTTCGTTCCAGGAATCGGAATGAATAATGTTGCCGTCCTTGTAGGTCCAGGTGATTTTTTCGTAGCGCAGCTCAATCTCTTCGAGATGGTTGTGCTTCTCTTTGGACGGATCCTTGATGTCGTGCATTTTCGGCGCGACCTTCACCAGCTTGACGTTCTCAAGTTTGGTGTTGAAGTACTCCACTTCCTGACCGGCGTCGTTGATTTTGTACCACTTGAACTCGGCAGATTTCAGGGTCTGACCGGTGGTCACCGCCTTGTAGAGGTACGGGCTGGAGGAGTCGATCTCCTTGGTGAACATGAACGGCGTGTGCACGCGGGTACCGGTCAGCTTGCCGGTGTTGTTGTCGGTCGGGATGTACAGGTTATGTTCCTGCGCCACCACTTCGATGCTGCCTTCACGGTCTTTTACGTCCACGGAACCTTTGATGTCCGCACCGCCGTCGTCTTTCAGCCACAGATATACTGGAATTGCCATGTGTTACTTCTCCTTGCTTGGTGTAGTCCCGACATCAGTTCCTGATGCGGGTTGAGTGTCTGCTGCCAGGCAGGCATCCGCCTGCGGCACCAGACTGATTTCGACCCGGCGGTTTAACGCACGACCTTCCGGGGTATCGTTAGTCGCCATCGGGCGGCTTGCGCCAAAGCCCTGTACTGCAAAACAGGTCGGCGAAACGTCGCTGGTTGACAGCATCCAGTCGCGCAGCGCTTCGGCCCGTTTCAGCGACAGCTGCTGGTTGGCCTGCGCATTGCCGGTGCTGTCGGTGTGGCCGGCGACCACTATCAGCCAGCCCGGCCGGGCCTTAATATCCACCAGCGCGTTAACCAGCATCTTTAGCGAGCCGGGTTTGAGCACGGACTTGCCGGAGGCAAACAGCGACAGGCTGTCGAGGCGCACGGTTTTTGGCGCTTCCTTCACCACGCCAGGCGGGGGCGGCGGGGGCGGAATATACGAACGAATCGCATCCAGCAGCGGCAGGCGCAGATGCCCCCCCTGATACAGACCGAAGCCGAGCCGCAGAGGCGCGCCGTTGCGGGCATGATCGTCCAGCTCGGCAGCATCCCGACGCAGCACGTTAACCGCCGCCGCTTTGCGCACGTAATCGGTCATGGCGATGCGCTCATAGTGAGCAATATCAAAGGAGACCCGCTGAAGCAGCCGATGGTTATTCCAGGCGCTGCAGCACAGTGCGACAATTCCAACCGTCAACGCCAGCCATAGCGCACCACGCCAGGTGCGCTGGCGCGGGGTCAGGCCATGTCCTGCGGGCAGCAGTGGCAGAACAAACTCCGGCAGCATTGACGTCAGCGGAGACTCCGCAACCTCTGGCGCAAACCATCCTGCTACCTGTACCAGCGCCGTGTGCTGCTGCAGCCAGCGCGTCCAGAGCGAAGTGGCTAATGCCCCGTCAAGTGAAGCACTCAGCCCCCAGACCATGCCTGCGGGGGTGGCGGCAGGCATATCCGGGTGACTGTCGGTTAACACGCGAATCACTTCCTGCTGAGACCACTCCGTCAGGCTGTTGATCAGCACCTGCTGCTGTAACGCGATGCCGCCGCCCGCGGCCAGCCAGCACTCAGGAGGGGTGGGTTTTGCGCTATCGGACCATACGCTGACGGGTTCACCGGCCAGCCGCACCTGCCAGAGAGACTCACTGACCAGCGCACTGCCCACCTGAGCATTCAGTACCAGCGGCAGTGAATAGCCGGTTTCACGCCGCAGCTGGCCAATCTGCCAGCGCAGTGCCAGCAGGCGGCTGGCCAGCGTGTCACTGTCCTGATGCTGCTGAGGACAGACGCTGATCATCACCGACAGCTGATGTCCCCACTCCGGGCGCAGCGACAGCAGCTGGCGCGCTACCACGTCCAGCGCCTGCTGATCGGCCACCCGCACCCAGCAGCCGTGCGGCACGGTCAGTACCGCCGATCCTTCCGGCCAGGCATGCGCGCTGTCGCCGCAGACCAGCACCACCGGCTGACGGTAAGCGACATCCGGCAGGTCATCCGCGCACAGCCCGGCTTCAGGCCCGGCGGGACGGCGGGTAACGGCCATCACCACGGCCAGCAGCACCAGAGCGGCCAGCAGTATGAGCACGGTAGCTAGATGAGGCAGCGGCAGGAGCAGCACGGCAACCAGCAGGACAACCCACAGCGCCAGCGCGCGCTGTAACGCAGGGCTCACTGAACCACTCCCGGCAGCAGCGAAGCCACCAGGCTGCTCAACCAGTGATTCAGCCCCCACCAGACGGCGGCAAGTAACAGCACGGAGAAGCCGATTCGCAACGGCCAGCTGGATAGCCAGCCGCTGAAGCCCAATCCCGCGTTGTTTTCGGCCAGTACTGCCTGCGCCTGCGGCCCGCTAAAGGGTGAAACCTGCGCATTTAACGCGGCGACCAGCTTTTCCCGCTGCGGATCGTTGACTGAGCGATAGCCGCCGAGGAAGCCCAGCAACATCACCCGCTGGAAGCAGGTTACAACGAGCGGTTCCGGCGCTGGCTCGCGCAGCACCTCACGCATGCGCTCGCAGAGCATGTCACCGGCATCAACGGTGCCGAGGAAATGCCCCTGCAGAGGCAGGTGAAGCCACTGGACGTAAGCGTCATCCTGCTCGCCGCGCCCCTTAACCACTTCATCGATCAGCGCGCACTGGGCATAGAGAACATCCTTACTCTGTTGTGCATCGTAGCCCGCGTCTTTTAGCGCCTGCTGAACCTTCTCCACTTCTGCGACGCAGCGCTGCCATAACTGCTGACCTTCTCCATCCTTGATCTTTGCGCCGTGGCGCAGGCTGATCACCTGCAGCCAGCTGTTTTGCAGCAGCGCGTCAATATCACACTCGTTTTTCTGGCTCATGTTCTCAGCACCGCAAACAGTTCAAGTTCAGGTTCACCGAGCATGCCCGGCACGTAAAACATGCAGCTGCCGGATTCCAGCATCTCGCGGGCCGCCGGATGCGACAGGTCGAGGGCAAAATACTGATTTTCCAGCCGCAGCGGGATCGCGGCGGGTACGTGGCGTAGCGACTTCAGCGGTATCCCCTGCTGCGACGAATTCACCAGGCCCGTGACGTAATCCGGGCTGCCGACTTTGCACTGGCGCGGGAATTGCTCCTGCAGCTGTACCACCGGCAGCGGGGAGCGGACCGAAAGGTAGAAATCGGCATCTTCGCGCAGGCGCGGCTCCTGCAGACGAGCCAGCCACTGATGCAGACGCTTGTCGTGCTCAAGTGCTATCGACACCACGCGTGACGGCAGGCTGGCTTCCAGCAGATCGCTGAGCAGATCGAACAGCGCCGGGAATACATGGTTAAGTTCAGCATGCTGATACGCAGGGATCGCGCTGACCTGATGCTCCAGTGAGAAGGTCAGCAGGCTGCCAGCCAGACGGGCAAGCTCCGGATATAACCGCTCCGGCGCACTTTGCGGAAATCGCAGGAACTGGCCCAACACCGGCTCCGCGCTGTTCAGCGCATTGAGCAGCCAGAACAACGACACATCCGCCACGGCAAAATCGGCCATACGTTCGTTGCTCTCGCGCCGCATCGCCATCAGGCGGCTGAGGCGCGCGCGCAGCTGCGTCATCAGCTGTTCAAGCTGGGTCAGCAGCCACTGGCTGCTCTCCACGCTCAGCAACGGCGGCAGAAAAGTTTCATCCTGCGTCCAGCTACCCTGACTGTCCTGCCTGAGACGCGCCACCGGGCATACCAGGTAGTCGCCATTGTTCTGATGGGAAAAACGCAGCGTCAGCTCGGGTTTGATCACCGCAATCTGGCGTGTGTCGTCGCCAAACTGGTTGCGGATGTCGCGCCAGCGCTGGCGATAGCGCACCGGGCGCTCGGCAACCTCGTCCGGCTGCAGGCAGTTGCCGCCGTTCGCCCTCAGCAGCGGCAGTGCCAGCACCACCACCACGTCTTGCCCTTCAGGCATCATCACCGGCGGCAGATCGTCACCGTTGTTGGTGTCGATCAGCGTGCCGTCCTGAAAGCGCACGTGCAGATGACGCGCCTGCAAACGCCCCAGCTTCAGGGCATCCGCTTCGAACTCGGCACGGATCACGCCCCAGGGATGATTCAGCCCCATTTGTGCAATGCATTCCGTTGACCAGGCCGCATACGCGGCCTGCTGCTGGAAGTGCTGTGGCGAGACCATCACGCCCCGACCCCACAGCGGTTGTTCCGTTTTCATCCAGCCTCCGCCTTACGCTTTCGCTTTCGGCATCTGGGAAACCAGAGAGAGGTTGACGTCCATCCCTTCCACCTGGAAGTGCGGGATAGCGAACAGCCTGACGCGGAAGAAGCCCGGGTTGTCCTCGATATCTTCGACAATCACTTTGGCATCGCGCAGCGGGTGCGAAGCCTGCAGCTCGTCGCCCGGATCGGTCATTTCGGTGACCAGGCCGCGCACCCAGGTATTCAGCTCCAGCTCCAGCAGGCGGCGGTCCTTGGTGGTGCCGATATTTTCACGCTGGATAAGCTTCAGGTAGTGCGCAATGCGCGACAGCAGGAAGATGTAAGGCAGGCGCGAGTTGATGCGGCTATTCGCCGTTGCATCGGCGGTGTCGTACAGCGCCGGCTTCTGCGTCGAGTTGGCGGAGAAGAAGCACGAGTAATCGCGGTTTTTATAGTACGACAGCGGGATAAAGCCGAGGTTGGCGAACTCAAATTCGCGGGTCTCCGGGATCATTACCTCAGACGGGATTTTCACCTGGTTACCGGTACCGAGGTCGTAAAGGTGAATTGGCAGATCCTGCACTGCACCGCCGGCCTGCGGGCCGCGGATCTGCACGCACCAGCCGTTGTTGATAAAGCTTTTCACCATGTTGGCAGCGAAGGCAAACGAGGCATTGGTCCACAGGTATTTGTCGTGGTCCGGGCCTTTTACCTCTTCAACGTAGTTGAAGCTGCGCACCGGCACGGTATCCGGGCCGTACGGCAGGCGGCCGAGTACGCGCGGCATCACCAGGCCGATGTAGCGCGAGTCGTCGGTTTCGCGGAATGACTTCCACTTGATGTACTCTGCACGGTCGAAGTAGTTGCCGATATCTTTGATTGCCGCCACCTCTTCCATGTTGTCCTTCAGGAAGAACTGCGGGCCGGCGGAGCCGATAAACGGCATATGCGCCGAGGCCGCCACTTTGGAGATGTTGCGCAGCAGCGCCACGTCCTGCGCCGAGGCGTCGAACTCATAAGAGGAGATCAGCGCGCCAATCGGCTCGCCGCCCGGGGTGTCGTATTCGGCGATGTAGGTGTGCGCGTAAAGGCCGCTCTGAATGATTTCCGGCGAGTCTTCGAAGTCCTGGCGCAGATCCTCTTTCGACAGGTCCAGCACTTCGATTTTCACGTTCTGGCGGAAGTCGGTTTTGTCCACCAGCGACTTCAGGCCGCGCCACAGGGATTCTACCTGCTGAAACGCATCGTGGTGCATCACCGCATCGAGCTGGCGGCTGATCTGCTCGTCCAGCTGCGCGATATGGTGGTCCAGCAGGGTTTTATCCAGCTTCTCCACTTTCGAGCCGGACTGGTTCAGACACTCGACCAGCACCTTCATCGCCGCGGTCACGCGCTCGTCGACGCTGGCGTCGGACATCGCCTGGCTGTCCTGCCAGATATCCAGGTCGCTGAGGTGCGACACCGGGCTGAGGTTGATTTTTTCAAACAGTGAAGCGTAAACGCCGCCCGCAGCCGGGCGATCCAGCACGGTGCTTGCACCGGCAGAGGAGGTTTCATTTTGCACAGACATCAGCATTCTCTCTATATCGTTCCGTGAAGGGGGGATCAGGCTTTTTCAGGCGCCAGAGCGGACAGTTCGCTACGCAGCTCATCACTGAGTGCCGGGTTTTTCAGGATGGTTTCCAGCTCTTTGCGGAAGGTGACGTTGTCCAGCAGGTTGGCTTTGAGGTCGCGCAGCAGGTTGCGCATTGCCAGCATGGCTTTAAGCTGAGGGATCTGGCGGGCGACCTGCTCCGGCGTGAAGTCCTTCATGTTGCTGAAGGTCAGTTTGACGTTCTCTTCCCTGCCGTCACCGGCCAGGGTGTTTTCAACCGAGATGTTTAACGACGGGGAGAACTCCGCCAGCACGCTGTCGAAGTTGTTTTTGTTGACGTTGACCTTTTCGCGCTCGGAGAGCACGCGCTGCTCCTGGCCGTTGCTGAAATCGCCGGTGACCAGCAGCTTCAGCGGCAGCTCCATTTTCTTACTGGCATTACCCGTGTGCAGGTCAAGCTTGATATTTACACGCGCTTTAGGGATTTCGTTCTGATAAGAGTTGCTCATATTAGTTCCTTTAAACATGCCGTGGAAAGCGCAGGTAAGCACACTTTCCATGTGTGAACAAAAGCGACTATATAGCACTCATCTGAGAAAGGGCAATATGCTAACCCTGTTTTTGTGATCTGATTTATATAGGAATTTTCTTGTTATTTTAGTTAAGTCACTGATTGAAATCGTGAATGACAATTCGGAGCATTCCTAATGAAAACTCAGAAAAACATGAAAAAAGCTTATGCCCCCATTTTTACCCCACCTCAAAATGATTCGTTTGTATTAACTGTTCCAATAAAAAACTGTTAGATATCTCACTAATCCCTCGGCCGTATTTCTACCGCTGGAAATGGATGAAAAATCTGTAGGAAACCTGCCGCGTGACGTCAGCAGATCCAGGATTACACTTAGGCCGTCTGATGCTAAAATGGATGTCGGGCTAACCGCCCGGTATTCCTTGCTTTAGACCTGTCTTTTATCCTCATTATGCGACCGGCTTCACCTGCTATCCGGCCATGATCCAGAATAGAGAGTTCGCTATGCAGCACATCATTGAAGGTTTTTTAAACTTCCAGAAAGAGGTTTTCCCGCAGCAGAAAGAGCTATTTCGCACTCTTGCCTCCAGCCAGAATCCCAAAGCGTTGTTTATTTCCTGCTCCGATAGCCGTCTGGTACCGGAACTGGTCACTCAGCAGGACCCAGGACAGCTCTTCGTGATCCGTAATGCCGGAAATATCGTTCCGTCATTTGGCCCAGAGCCAGGCGGGGTTTCCGCGACTATTGAGTACGCGGTCGTTGCACTGGGCGTAACGGATATTGTGATCTGTGGCCACTCTAACTGCGGCGCCATGAAGGCTATCGCTTCCTGCCAGTGTCTGGACCCGATGCCTGCGGTCGCGCACTGGTTGCGATACGCTGATGCAGCAAAAGCGGTGGTTGAGAAAAAGAGTTACAGCAGCGAAGAAGAAAAATTGAATGCCATGGTGCAGGAGAACGTGATTGCGCAGCTGAACAATATGAAAACGCACCCTTCCGTGGCGGTGGGCCTGCGTAATAATGCACTGCGCCTGCATGGCTGGGTGTATGACATTGAGAGCGGTGTGATCCGCGCGCTGGATAAAGACAGCAAGAAGTTTGTGTTGTTGTCGGAAAACCCGAGCGTCTGTTTCGAGTAAACGCGAACAGGGCCGATCGGCCCTGTAGACGTAGGGGCGGACCGCTTTTTTGGTCCGCCCTTTTTTTACGATTGCGCGGGCCGATCGGAAAAGACGATCGGCCAATACAGTCGTAGGGATTAGCGGGTCAGCTTATAATACTCCGCCGTTGAAAGCGGCAGCGGCGCCTTACCGCGAATGGCATCGGAGATTTTCTCGGCAATCATCACCGTCGGCGCATTCAGGTTGCCGGTGGTGATCTGCGGCATAATTGACGCATCCACCACGCGCAGCTGGTTCATACCGTGTACGCGCCCTTCTGCATCCACCACCGCCATCTCGTCGTTACCCATCGCACAACTTCCGCATGGATGGTAGGCCGTTTCCGCATGTTCGCGGATAAATGCGTCAATCTCTTCATCGCTCTGCACGTTGATACCCGGCTGTAACTCTTCACCGCAGTATTCTGCCAGCGCTGGCTGGCGCATGATTTCCCGCGTCAGGCGAACCGCATTGCGGAACTCCACCCAGTCGCGCTCTTCCGACATGTAGTTAAAGAAGATCGACGGTGCGGCGTACGGATGCTTAGAGGTCAGCTTGATGCGCCCACGGCTCATGGAGCGCATCGGGCCGACGTGCGCCTGGAAACCGTGCTGCTTCACCGGGCTGCTGCCGTTGTAGTTGATCGCCACCGGCAGGAAGTGATACTGCAGATCCGGCCAGTCAGGCTGGTCATCGCTGCGGATAAATCCGCCTGCTTCAAACTGGTTGCTGGCGCCGGTGCCGGTGCCGTTAAACAGCCACTCTGCGCCGATAGCCGGCTGGTTCCACCACTGCAGCGCCGGATAGAGGCTGACCGGCTTTTTGCAGCTGTACTGCATATAGACTTCCAGGTGGTCCTGCAGGTTGCGACCTACGCCCGGCAGGGCATGCACCACATCAATATCCAGCTCGCGCAGCCACTCTTCCGGGCCAACGCCGGAGCGCTGCAGGATCTGCGGTGAGTTAATTGCCCCGGCGCACAGCAGCACTTCACGCGCCGCTTCGGCCTGTTCCTGTTTACCGTTACGCAACCAGGTGACGCCAGTGGCGGTTTTACCACTAAACAGAATGCGGTCGGTCTGTGCATGGGTAATGATGGTCAGGTTCGGGCGCTGTTTCGCGACATCGAGGTAGCCGCGCGCGGTGCTGGAGCGGCGGCCCTGCGGCGTGACGGTACGATCCATCGGGCCAAAGCCGTCCTGACGGTAGCCGTTGAGATCATCGGTCTCAGCGTGCCCTGCCTGCTGCGCGGCATCAATAAAGGCGCGGAACAGCGGGTTATTGCCCTTTTTCGGCGTGGTGACGCTGAGGTAGCCTTCACCACCGTGCCAGTCATTTTCACCAATGTCGCGCTTCTCAGCGCGGCGGAAATAGGGCAGACAGTTGAGATAGGACCAGTTTTCCAGCCCAGGCTTGCTCGCCCAGTTGTCATAGTCCATCGCATTGCCGCGAATGTAGCACATGCCGTTGATCAGCGATGAGCCGCCCAGGCCTTTGCCGCGGCCACACTCCATGCGGCGGTTGCCCATATGCGGCTCGGGATCGGTCTCGAACGCCCAGTTATAGCGTTTACCCTGCAGCGGGTAAGCCAAAGCGGCTGGCATTTGGGTACGAAAGTCCCAGCGGTGGTCTTTGCCGCCTGCTTCCAGTAACAGTACCGATACGTCAGCATCCTCAGTCAGTCGCGTTGCCAGCACGTTGCCCGCTGAACCTGCACCAATAATGATATAGTCAAATTTCTGCATTAAACCTCCGGTAAGAGTGCCGCGACACGTACGCCGCGGCGAAAAATCAGAATGCGGATGGATAGTCGCCCATCTCAATCAGAATCGATTTGGTCCGCGTGTAGTGGTGCAGCGTTTCCAGGCCGTTCTCACGCCCAACGCCCGACTGCTTGTAACCCCCCACCGGCATCGGCGCAGGTGATTCACCCCAGCTGTTCACCCAGCAGATGCCGGCTTCCAGCTGGTGGATCACGCGGTGTGCCCGATTCAGTGAGGTGGTGAACACCCCTGCGGCCAGACCGTATTCAGTATCATTAGCGCGCGCAATCACTTCCTCTTCACTGTCAAAGGCGAGAATGCTCATCACCGGCCCGAAGATCTCTTCGCGCACAATACGCATCTCATCGCTGCAGTCGGTAAACACCGTTGGCTGCACGTAGCACCCTTTCGCCAGTGGGCCTTCGCTGATACGCGAGCCGCCCGCCAGAAGGCGTGCGCCCTCTTGCTTGCCAATCTCGAGATAAGAGACCACTTTCTGGCAGTGCTCTTCGCTGACCAGTGGACCGAAGTTCACCGCCGGGTCGGTTGGATCGCCGCAGTGAATTCCGGCCATTTTCTCTTTGAGGCGCTGCTCGAACGCCGGCAGCAGTGAACGCTGCACGAAAACGCGGGTGCCGTTAGTGCACACCTGGCCGCTGCTGTAGAAGTTGGCCATCATCGCGCCGTCGACGGCACGTTCCAGATCGGCATCTTCAAACACCACCAGCGGTGACTTGCCGCCCAGCTCCATGGTGACGGATTTCAGGTTGGCTAAGGCCGCATCGGCCATCACGCGCTTGCCGGTATTGACTTCCCCGGTGAAAGAGACTTTGGCGATCTGCGGATGCTGGCTCAGACCCTGACCGACGGTGCCCGCGCCCTGAACCACGTTGAACACGCCATCCGGCAGACCGGCTTCGGTGAAGATTTTTGCCAGTTCCAGTGCGCTCAGCGGGGTTACTTCGCTGGGTTTGAATACCATCGCGTTACCGGTGGCAAGCGCCGGGGCACTTTTCCACATGGCGATCTGGATCGGGTAGTTCCACGCGCCGATACCGGCGCAGACGCCCAGCGGTTCGCGGCGGGTGTAGACCAGTGCGCTGTCGCGCAGCGGGATAGACTGGCCTTCAACGGCGACGGCCAGCCCGGCGTAATACTCCAGCACGTCTGCCCCGGTGACGATATCGACCGCGGCGGTTTCGCTGATGGGCTTACCGGTATCGGCGGTTTCCAGCTCGGCCAGCGACTGATTGCGCTCGCGCAGGATTTCAACCGCTTTCAGCAGCACGCGGCTGCGTTCAACCGGGGTATAGCTGCGCCAGATTTTTTGCCCGGCGTGCGCGGAGGCGACGGCAGCATCGATATCCTGCTGGCTCGCGCCTGAAATTTCTGCCAGCACTTCGCCGTTGGCAGGATTAATGGTGGTGAATGTTTCGCCCGTGCCGGACACTTCGCGTCCGTTGATGTATAAACCACGGCGTTGCAACTCGGCCATGTCTCCTCCTTTTAAGGGATGGGTGCGCTGGTTAACCACAGCGCTAAATTTTGATAGCAGAGTGAACGAGCCTGCTCAAGGCCCTGTTCCATCGGCTGAGAAGTCAGCGTCATCCGTAACCATGTACCGTCAATCAGTGCGGCCATGCTGGCTCCGGCGGCTCGCGCCTGCTCTTTTGGCAGCACGCGACTGAAATGTGCCGTCAGGTTGGAAAAAAGGCGACGGTCGTTAATGCGTTGCAGACGATGCAGATTGGGCTGATGTAAACTGTTAGTCCAGAACACCAGCCAGGTTTTCAGCACCGGGGTGGTGATATCTGCTACGTCAAAATTGCCGTTGATGATCGCCGTAATCTGCGCCTGAGCGTCCGGCAGTGCATCAGCCCGGTGACGCTCCAGCGCCTTATACAGGTCGGACATTATCTGGCGCATACAGGCATATAACAGGCCGTTTTTGTCACCGAAGTAGTGGCTGACAATGCCGGTTGATACCCCAGCCTCTTTCGCTATTAGCGCAAGGCTGGCATCTGCCAGCCCAACCCGGTCTATCACTGTCAGGGTGGCATTAATTAACTGCGCCTGACGGATCGCCTTCATTCCTATTTTTGGCATCGGCTTCATCGGTTTTGGCTATTGAATGAGAGTAATTGTAGACGTTTTATATTGAACGTTCAATCAATAAAAACTTTTTCGGGCCTGAGTCGTTTTTTCAGATCAAAAATTATCGCTATTTTTGTGACTTACATCACTCAAAGTGGGTTTATCGTTAATTCGGCCTGTTTAACCTCGCTAGCACCATGATTAATCACCGTTTATCAGTCACTAAATAGTGCAAATAACCAGATGAAAACATTTTTTCAGCAGATACCATCACTCGCAGCCATGCCAGCGGAATTATCCTCAGAGCGAACAAATATCACGCCATACACCATCACTTAGGTTGATTAATAGTTGTAAAACAGCATATTTAACTACCTAATAACATTAATCACCCAGTTAACGCTGCAATTGTGCGCTGCGGCCGGATTGAAAAAAAACTTGCCTCTGTGGGTTCGATCGGCGAAATTATCCGGCGTTTTTCAAATTCTATAACTATAAGACGAGCGTACGTCCCGCGTAGCGTCGACTTAATTCCTGCCACAAAACAGGTCAAGAATTCAGAGGTACAAGTGTCAACTGCAAACAAACAACCCGAGGCACCAAGCCTCAACGCTTTCAAACAACCTAAAGCGTTTTATCTGATCTTCTCTATCGAATTATGGGAACGTTTCGGCTATTACGGACTACAGGGGATCATGGCGGTCTACCTGGTGAAACAGCTGGGCATGTCCGAAGCACAGTCGATCACCCTGTTCGCTTCCTTCAGTGCGCTGGTGTATGGCCTGGTGGCCGTGGGCGGCTGGCTGGGTGATAAAGTGCTGGGGACCAAGCGCGTTATCGTACTGGGTACGCTGGTACTGGCGCTGGGCTATGCGCTGGTTGCGTGGTCGGGTCATGACGAGGCGATGGTGTACATCGGGATGGCGACTATCGCCGTCGGTAACGGCCTGTTTAAAGCTAACCCCTCTTCACTGCTCTCTACCTGCTACGAAAAAGATGACCCGCGTCTCGATGGCGCGTTCACCATGTACTACATGGCAATCAACATCGGTTCCTTCTTCTCTATGCTGGCAACACCGTGGCTGGCCGATAAATATGGCTGGAGCACCGCCTTCGCGCTGTCATTTGTCGGGATGCTGATCACCCTGGTGAACTTTATGTTCTTCCGCAAGTGGGTGAAAAACTACGGCTCCAAAGCAGACTTTGCCCCGCTGAACGTCGGTAAACTGCTGGCGACGCTGGTGGGTATTGCCGTGATGATTGCCGTGGCCACCTGGCTGCTGCACAACCAGGAGATTGCACGCCTGGTGCTGGCGGTGATTGCGGTTGGTATCGTACTGGTGTTCGCGAAAGAGGCCTTTGCTCTGCAGGGTGCCGCGCGCCGTAAGATGATTGTTGCCTTCTTACTGATGGTGCAGGCGATTGTCTTCTTCGTGCTGTATATGCAGATGCCCACCTCGCTGAACTTCTTTGCGATTCGCAACGTTGAGCACAGCATTCTGGGTATCACTTTCCAGCCGGAGCAGTTCCAGGCGCTGAACCCGTTCTGGATTATGATTTTCAGCCCGCTGCTGGCGGCCATCTATAACAAGATGGGTGACCGCCTGCCGATGCCGCACAAGTTTGCGCTGGGTATGGTGCTCTGCTCTGCCGCCTTCCTGGTGCTGCCGCTGGGGGCGTCATTCGCTAACCAGCTGGGCATCGTGTCGGTTAACTGGCTGATCCTCAGCTATGCCCTGCAGAGCGTGGGCGAGCTGATGATTTCCGGTCTCGGCCTGGCGATGGTGGCACAGCTGGTACCGCAGCGCTTAATGGGCTTCATCATGGGCTCGTGGTTCCTGACCACGGCGGGCGCTGCGATGGTGGCCGGTAAAGTGGCGAACCTGATGGCGGTGCCGGAAAACATCACCGACCCGCTGCTGTCGCTGCACGTGTACGGCGATGTGTTCCTGAAAATTGGGATCACCACCGGCGTGATTGCCGTGCTGATGATTCTGGTTGCTCCGCTGCTGAATCGCATGACGCAGGATGAACAGCCGGTACCACAGAAAGCGTAAGCCTGAGGGCCAACGCGGTAAAAATCAGGGCGACAGCAATGTCGCCCTTTTTTTATTGCTCGTCGCCCGCGTCAAGCGAAGAATCCGCGTACTCCACGGCCAGCCCTGCCGCGGGCAGCAGCTGACGCAGGCGCAGGATGTGCTGCGGTGCCAGCGTCCAGTAGCGCTCTATCCGCCCCTCACCCGGCCGCTGCCACAGCACTTCCGCCCGCCCCTGAATATGCAGCGCGGCCCCCTGCTGAAAGTCCATAATCAGCAGCGCCACGCGCGGCTCCAGCAGCATGTTACCCAGCGTATTCATATAGCGATTTCCGCTGTAGTCCGGGATCAGCAGCTTACCCTCGCTGAGGGTAATAAATCCCGGCACTCCTCCGCGATGGGAAATATCCGCGCCGCCTACTCCCCCTGCGCGCCTGGCGTGGCTGGCGACAAAAAAGGTATCGGCAGCGGCGATCAGGTAGCGTGCATCGGCATCCAGCGCGGTAACAGGCTCCATCGCCAGCTGACGCCGGCTGTCGGGGGGCGGCAGCACGCGTCGCTGGATATACTGCGGACAGTTGCCAAAGCTCTCCTGTACGCGAATGCGCACGCTGTGCTGGCCAATGCTCTCCACTACCCCGTTGACGCGATTACGCCGCCGGTTTGACAGGTCGATGCCCAGCCCGCCAAGCGGCATGCCGGGCCGGATAGCGGGCAGGTACGGCAAGTTGTGCAGCGCGCTGAGCGAGATATCCAGATGCTGCTCATCCGGGGTGGCAATAAACCCCGGGGCCCCCTGAATCAGCGCGGCAACCGGGTAACCGTCAGGGCCAGCGAGTGTGAGGTAAAAGGTGTGCAGCCCCTGATAAAACAGGCGGTGTTGCTCAGGCATCATCGGGTAGATCGCCGCTTTCACCCGCTGATACCCGGCCTTATCCTGCGCCTGCTGCTCCCCCGGATGAAACATTGTTACGCCTCCGCCGGCAGCGGCAGTGCCGGGAGGGTAATAAAGCCCGGCAGCGCTTCGATACGCTGCAGCCAGCGCTGGATTGCGGGATAGTGACGCAGCGAAATGCCCCCTTCTGGCGCACGGGCGACATAGGCATAGCAGGCGAGATCGGCAATGGTTGCGCGCTCAGCGGCCAGCCACTGCCTGCTGCTCAGGTGCGCTTCCATCTGGGGTAAGAACTTTGCCGCCACCGCCCGCGCTGAGTCGTAGTTTTCCGCCACGCCAAACTGCTTAATCAGGCGAGCCGACGCCACGCCGTAGCGGATCTCGCCGGCGGCTTTTGCCAGCCACTGATGCACCGCCACCTCCTGCAGCAACTCCTGCGGCAGCCAGCCGCTGGCGGGGGCATAGCGCTTCACCAGCCAGATCAGAATGGCATTACTGTCGGTGATCACCGTCTCACCCTCCACCAGCACCGGGATCTGGCCCAGCGGGTTGAGCGCGAGGAACTGCGCACTTTGCCGGTAGTCAGCATCGGCTTCCACCCAGTGCGCAGAGAGGTTCAGCATGCTCAGCAGCAGTTTGACGCGGTGAACGTGCCCGGATAGTTCGCTGCCATATAAAGTTAAGCCTGTCATTGTCATCTCCTCAGTTTGAATTTATTCAGCTTACTCTTGCTGAAATCGGCGTAAACGGGCAAAAATGACAATTCATAATTGCGAAAAGTGGAATAGTGATGGATAAACTGGATGAGCTGGCGGTGTTTGTTGCCGTGGTGCAGCAGGGCAGCCTGGCCGCCGCCGCACGCAAATTACAGCGTTCTGCTGCGGCGATTACGCGCACGCTGGCGGCGCTGGAGAGCCGTTTTGCCCTCAGCCTGATTGAACGCTCCACCCGGCGTCTGTCGCCTACCCCAGCCGGGATAGCCCTGTTTGAGCGTGCGACCGTGCTGCTGGAGGAGTATCAACTGGTCCTTGAGAGCACCACCCGCCATCAGCTGAGCGGTAAGCTGCGCTTAACCGCGCCCGTGATGTTTGGCCGCAAGCATATCGCGCCGCTGCTGCTGGATTTTATGGCGATATATCCCGATATTCAGATTGAGCTGATGCTGAGTGACAGTTACCAGGACCTGATTGAGCAGGGGCTGGATATGGCAGTCAGAATTGGACAGCTGCGCGACTCCTCGCTGGTGGCGACCGAGGTCGGCCGCGTGCAGCGGGTGCTGGTCGCCAGCCCGCACTATATTGCGACCTGCGGTGTGCCTGAAGTGCCCGGGCAGCTGGCAGAACACCCGCTTATTGCCGGGACGATCCCTGCGCAGCAAAGAGAGTGGCGTTTTCGCGCCGAGGCCCAGCAGGAGCGCGTGCGCATCATCCCCAGAGTGACGGTCAACGACGTGGAAACCCAGCTTGTCGCCTGCCGTGCAGGTAAAGGGATTGCGCGTCTGTTCTCCTACCAGGTTTATGACGACCTGCAAACGGGTTTACTGAGCGAGGTGCTGGCGCACTTTCGCCCGCCGGCGGTTCCGGTCCAGCTGGTGGCGCAGAATGTGAAATATATGCCGGCGCGGGTGCGCGCATTCTGGGATCTGGCCCGCACCCGGCTACCGGAGATTGACAGCTTGCGCTGGGTTAAATAATCGGCAATTAATTTGCCTGGCCACTCGAGGTTGTGCTGGCTTTTTGAGCAGCCAGGGTTAAGCTGAAGGGATCTGCGCCACTGACGATAAGGAGCAAGTAATGAAACTGTACTGCAAATCCGGTGCCTGTTCGCTGTCACCCCACATTGTGCTGCGTGAAACCGGGCTGGATTTTACGCTGGTGAACGTCGATCTGAAGGCTAAAACCACCGAGCAGGGGGAAGATTACCTGCTGATCAATCCGAAGGGGCAGGTCCCGGCGCTGGAGCTGAATGACGGGTCGGTACTGACCGAGGGCGTGGCGATTGTGCAGTATCTGGCGGACCTGAAATCCGACCGCCAGCTGCTGGCTCCGGCAGGCAGCCTGACCCGCTACCACACGCTGGAGTGGCTCAACTTTATCGCCACCGAGCTGCATAAAGGCTTCAGCCCGCTGTTTCGCCCCACCACGCCCGAAGAGGTAAAAACGCTGGCGCGGGAACAGCTGTTGCAGAAATTCCAGTACGTGAATAATGAGCTGAAGGAGAAGCAGTGGCTGTTGGGGCTGCGTTTTACCGTCGCCGATGCCTATCTGTTTACCGTGACGCGCTGGGCTCATGCCATCAAGCTGGATCTGAGCGGGTTATCGGCACTTAACGAGTGGTTTGAACGGGTCGCGGCGCGGCCTGCGGTGGCTGCCGCACTGAAAGCGGAAGGATTGAACTAGCAATACGGGCAGGCGCAGTCTCTGCCCTGCCCGTTTCTCTTACAGTTTTACCGCGGCAAAGTGCTGCTGCGGCTCGGCAATCGCCTGCTGCGCCGCCACCAGCTGCAGTTCATACTCGCCCATCTGATGCGTTTTCAGCATCACCTCATAGACCGCTGCCGTCACGTGCTCCAGCGCCTGCTGTAGCGACAGGCCGTGCAGCAGATCGACCAGCAGCAGACCGCTGGTGAGATCGCCCACGCCAACCGGCTGGCGCACGCCGAAATCGATCAGCGGGCGGGCAATGTGCCAGGCTTCATCGGCCGTCACCAGCAGCATTTCAAAGCGATCGCTGCGATAGCCCGCACGCGCCAGATGCTTAATCAGCACGACTTTTGGCCCACGGGCGATCAGTTCGCGTGCTGCAGCCACCGCTTCTGCCACGTCCGCCACCTGACGGCCGCTGAGCATTTCCAGCTCCAGCAGGTTTGGCGCAATGATATCGCTGGCTGGCAGTGAGGCATGCGTATGAAACTCCGCCACGCCCAGCGCCACAATACAGCCTTTCTCCGGATGTCCCATCACCGGGTCACAGAAATACCAGGCGTCCGGATTGGCCGCTTTCACCATGCGCACGATCTCAAGGATAGCTTCGCCCTGCTCGGCGGAGCCAAGATAGCCGCTGAGCACGGCACTGCAGGTTTTCAGGCGGTCGATATCACCAATCCCGCGCGCGATATCCGTCAGGTGGCTGGCCGGCATTACGGAACCGGTCCAGTGGCCGTACTGCGTATGGTTAGAGAACTGCACGGTATTCAGCGGCCAAACGTTTGCGCCAAGGCGACGCATGGGGAATTCTGCTGCGCTGTTACCCGCATGGCCAAAAACCGTATGAGACTGGATGGAGAGAATGTTTTTCATCGCGCTAACCTGACCTTTCTTGCCATTAAAAAAGCCGGCGTTAACCGGCTTAGGGACGGAGCAGAACCCCGCCCGATTTTATTATTTCCAGCTGATTAAGCTGTAGTTCTTTTTACCACGGCGCAGCAGCGTGTACTTATCGAACAGGCGGTCGTCGGCATTAAACGCGTACTCGGCGTTAGTCTGCAGCGTGCCGTTAATGCTGACGGATTTGGCATCAATCAGTTTGCGCGCCTGCCCGCGGGAGGGGGCCAGTTCAGAATCAACCAGCGCCTGCTGCAGATCCTGACCTGACTCCAGCTCCACGCCCGGCATACCGTCCTGCGCCAGCTGCGCCAGGTCCTGCTCTGTCAGCTCGCTCAGCGCGCCGGAGAACAGGCTTTGGGTGATGCGTTTCGCCGCCACCAGGCCCTCTTCGCCGTGGACCAGTCGGGTGACCTGCTCGGCCAGCACATACTGGGCGCGTGGTGCTTTGCCGCTGTTTTTATCCTCTTCTTCCAGCGCATTGATCTCGTCAATGCTCATAAAGGTGAAGAACTTCAGGAAGCGATAAACGTCAGCGTCAGCGGTGTTGATCCAGAACTGATAGAACTTGTACGGGCTGGTTTTCTTCGCGTCCAGCCACACTGCGCCACCTTCGGTTTTGCCGAATTTGGTGCCGTCTGACTTGGTGATCAGCGGAACGGTCAGGCCAAAGACCTGATTCTGATGCAGGCGGCGCGTCAGGTCGATGCCGGAGGTAATGTTGCCCCACTGGTCGGACCCCCCAATCTGCAGCGCCACGCCGTGACGCTCGTTCAGGCAGGCGAAGTCATAGCCCTGCAGCAGGTTGTAAGAGAATTCGGTGAAGGAGATCCCCTGGTCATCACGGTTCAGGCGCTGCTTAACGGCTTCCTTGTTAATCATCTGATTCACAGAGAAATGCTTGCCGATATCACGCAGGAAGGTCAGCACGTTCATGCCGCCAAACCAGTCATAGTTATTGGCCGCAATGGCGCTGTTGTCGCCGCAGTTAAAATCGAGGAACGGTGCTACCTGGTGGCGGATTTTTTCCACCCACTCATTCACGGTATCGCTGGTGTTCAGCTTACGCTCGGCCGCTTTAAAACTCGGGTCACCGATCAGACCGGTAGCCCCACCGACCAGTGCCACAGGCTTGTGTCCGGCATCCTGAAAACGCTTCAGGCAGAGCAACGGCACCAGATGCCCCAAATGCAAGCTGTCGGCAGTCGGATCGAAACCGCAATAGAGAGCGATTGGCCCCTGCGCCAGTCGCTCTGCTAAGGCTTCCTCGTCCGTTACCTGGGCAACAAGGCCCCGCTCTTGCAATTGTTTGATCAGGTTACTGCTGGCCATCTAAGACTCCATGTAAAAAAAGTCTGCACCTGGGCTGGTACACAGCTTTCCGCTAAACGCGGAGAAAAAATAAGGGGTATAGAATAAAGCGCGGGATCGGGCTGGTCCAGCGCTTAGCGGCATTATTTCGTGTTTACGGTGCCAGGCGGTCAATTTTCCACGCATCGCCTTCGCGCTGGTAGAAGAATCGGTCATGCAGGCGGTGAGCACCACCCTGCCAGAACTCCATCGAGTCGATTTTGATGCGGTAGCCACCCCAGAAACTCGGCAAGGGGATCTCGCCCTGCTGAAACTTCTGCTTCAGCTCCAGGAACTTGCCTTCCAGCACGCCACGCGCCGAAATGCGGCTCGACTGCTTCGATACCCAGGCACCGAGCTGGCTGTCGCGCGGGCGGCTGTGGAAATACTTCACCACTTCCAGCGTCGACAGGCGTTCCACTCGGCCCAGCACCATCACCTGGCGTTCCAGCATATGCCATGGGAACAGCAGGCTGATGCGCGGATTGCTTTCCAGCTGCCTGGCTTTGCGGCTGCCCAGATTGGTATAAAACACCATGCCCTGAGCATCGAAATGCTTGAGCAGCACGATACGTTGATAGGGCTGGCCCTGCTCGTCTACGGTCGCGACGCTCATGGCCGTCGGATCCGGCAGCTGGGCCTCTACCGCCTGGTTAAGCCAGTGTTCAAACAGGCTTAACGGGTCTTCAGGAAGATCCTTGCGGCGCAGGCCACCGCGCGTATATTCACGGCGCAGATGGGCTATTTGTTGCAGGTGATCGCTGTCGGTCATCATTGCGGCTTCTGAGTAGTGAGGAATACGGCATTGTGCGCCGCACCCTGCAATATTTCAATCAGTTAACGGGCCGGGACAAGCTGACAGTCGTTAACGATTATCCGGTCGTTGCGCTCAACAAAGGCAGTGTCGCCCTTAGACCAGAAGGTGTAATGACCGTCACTGTAGCGGGTGCCGGAAGCCGCAACCTGCTGCTTCAGAACCAGCTGTTCGCCGTCCATAATCAGGCTCACTTCCTCTTTGCTGTTATCCAGCTTCACCGTTAGCGGCAGGGTGCCACAGGTGTAATGCAGCGTTTGCACCTGCTCCTGGTTCTCCGGGTGGAAATAGCTACAGCCGGACAGGGCAACCAGTAAGCCGGCCAGATAGCACTTTTTCATCGTTCACTCCTTGTTAGTTCTCAACTCTGCACTCAGGGTAGAGTGCCGCTTCAGACGATGCAATCAGCGAATTGGACGGTTTGCCGGGAATATTGCCCCGATCACAGTGGCTTCGCGCGCCCCGGTGACCGATGGCAGGTTGCCCGGCAGGCCGCTCAGCGTGCGCCAGGCTAGCCAGGCAAATGCCAGCGCCTCCATGTCGTCTCCGCCGATCCCTGCCTCGTCCGTGCTGCTGACTTCGGTTCCCGCCAGCTGCGCCGCAATGCGTGCCATTAGCAGCGGGTTACGCCCACCGCCGCCACACACCAGCAGACGATCGCAACCGCCGCTCAGCAATACCTGCTCGGTAATCGTGGTGGCGGTCAGTTCCACCAGCGTCGCCTGCACGTCCTGCGCTGCCAGCCCCGGGAAGGTGGCGAGTTGCTGTTCCAGCCAGCTGAGGTTGAAATATTCTCGTCCGGTGCTTTTCGGTGCGGCCAAAGCGAAATAGGGGTCGCTCAGCATCTGCTGTAACAGCGGCCAGACTACGCTGCCCGAAGCCCCCCATGCGCCATCCTTATCGTAAGGCAGCCCCTGCTGGCGCCAGACCCAGGCGTCCATCAGCATATTGCCGGGACCGGTGTCGAAACCGCGCAGCGTTTTGCCAGGCAGTAGCAGGGAAAGATTGGCGATGCCACCGATGTTAAGCACCATTCGCCGCTCGGTTGGATGGCTGAGCACCGCGTGATGAAACGCCGGGACCAGCGGCGCACCCTGCCCGCCAAGGGCCATATCGCGGCGGCGGAAATCGCCCACTACCGTAATCCCCGTCGCGGCAGCAATCTGATTGTTGTCGCCGATCTGCAGAGTGTTTGGCGCATCCCCCAGCGGCTCATGCCACACCGTCTGCCCGTGGCAGCCTATGGCGACAATCTCTTCGCTGGCGATCCCCTGCTGTTTCAGCAGCGCCTGCACGGCCTCGGCAAACAGTCGCCCAAGGCGGGTATCCAACTGGCCTAACTGTGAGAGCGTCAGGGACTGCCCCTGACATATCGCGAGGATCTGCAAGCGCAGCTCCTGAGGGATGGGGTGACTGTAGCTTGCCTGCTGTGCCACCATCTGACCATCAATGGCGGCCAGTACCACATCAATACCATCAAGACTGGTACCGGACATCACGCCAATGTAGCGCCCTGATTTCATGCTTATACCCCTACCCGGGTGTGAGTTTGATGCTCCCAGCCTGGCAAAATTAACGCCGCAATTCTATGATTTAAGCATCTTTAATTGGCGATGAAATTTATCTGGCATTTTATGTTGTGATTGATTCGACGTTTAATCGCTTTGCATTATTTTTCTGCGGTGCTTTTACAAACTAATAGTGAGTAACGTGCAGGTTGTGCCATATAATAATGCTATTGACCGCTGCTATGGTTGGCAGCACCTGTAACAGATAGGAGTTCTATTATGATGAAGCGTTTAGTGGTCGTGGCGCTTGCCGGGATGACGCTAGCTGGCTGTGTAAATGACAACACCCTTTCCGGTGATGTTTACAGTGCCTCTGAAGCGAAACAGGTGCAGAGAGTGACTTATGGCACGCTGGTTTCTGTGCGTCCGGTACAGATCCAGGGTGGCGACGATAGTAATATTATCGGGGCGATTGGTGGTGCAGTGCTGGGTGGTTTCCTCGGTAACACCGTCGGCGGCGGCACCGGGCGCAGTCTTGCAACGGCTGCCGGTGCGGTGGCGGGTGGTGTAGCAGGCCAGGGCGTGCAGGGTTCTCTGAACAAAAGCCAGGGCGTAGAGCTGGAAATCCGTCAGGATGATGGCAACACCATCATGGTGGTACAGAAACAGGCAGCCAGCCGTTATGCCGTTGGCCAGCGTGTTTCCATGGCGTCAAACGGCAGCCAGGTCACCGTTTCCCCGCGCTAATTCGCGCGCAGGATAAAAAAAACCGGCCTCAGCGCCGGTTTTTTTATTCGTCTTTTCCCTGAAGTTCAAGGATGTTTTTTTCCAGCCTGGCGATCAGCGTCACCATCTTATCGATCTCCGCCTGCGAAATGCCCGCGAGGATATCATCGCGAGTGGCGTCAATAACATGCTCAACCTGAGTGATAATCGGCTCCGCCTGCTGCGTCAGCTTGATGCGTTTCGCCCTACGGTCACTGGCGCAGGTGCTGCGCGTGATCAAACCTTTCTCTTCGAGCTGGTCCAGCGTACGTACCAGAGAAGGTTGTTCGATACCAATGGCTTTTGCTAACTGAATCTGCGACTGCTCAGGCGGAAGCTGATGAATATTATGCAACGTAACCCAGTGGGTTTGCGTCAGCTCCAGTGGCTTGAGTCTCTGATCGATCAGAGCACGCCAGATGCGTACTAATCTTGCAAGGTCGGTTCCCAAGGGGGTATCCAATTTCAACTCCTTATAATTAGCTTGCTAGCTATCACGCCTCATTCTAGACTATTCTGCGAGTTTACAGGACAAAATACAAATCCATCCTCAGAGATGTCGTATTAAGTTGTCGGTCGCCTACTACGCACCGGGAAGAAGGATTCAGCGTTTGATAACATCACTTTTGCCCTCAGCAAGTCCCTTCACCGACCTGGTGTTTGGTGCTTCGCTCTATTTCCCACCACTGTTTAAAGCCGTTTTGCTCGGTTTTTTCATCTGGCTGCTGCTTCACCCCTTGCTGCGAGACTGGATGTATTCAGGTGAAATCTGGCACCCCACGCTGCTGGATCTCTCGCTGTTCATTCTTTGCGTAGCAGCTTCGCTGTGGCTATTAATCACCGGGTAAGACTATGAAACTGAGTTCACTGAAGTATTTTTCAACCCTGATTTTTTTCACTGCTGCGATTGCGGCGGGCTGGTGGATGTGGAACTACTACATGCAGTCACCGTGGACGCGTGATGGCAAGGTTCGTGCTGAACTGGTTAGCATTACGCCGCAGGTTTCCGGGCGAATTGAGAAGCTGGACGTTGAGGACAACCAGTTTGTCCACAAAGGGGAGCGGCTGTTCACGCTGGATGATGAACCTTTCCGTATTGCCGTGCTCAATGCAGAGGCAAAGCTGGCGCAGGCGCAGTCTGATCTCATCAAAGCAGAGCATGAAGCCCGCCGCCGCCAGAACCTGCCGCGTAATGTGATTTCCGCTGAAGATCTCGATGCAGCCAACCTGCAGGCAAAATCGATGGATTCAGCCGCGAAAGCGGCGCAGGCGGAGCTGGACCAGGCAAAGTGGAATTTGTCACAAACGGTGGTTTATGCGCCTACCGACGGCTGGATTAATAACCTGGCGACGCGTATCGGCGATTACGCCACCACCGGTACTCCCCTGTTTGTGCTGGTCGATAGCCACTCTTTCTATATTGTCGGCTATTTTGAAGAGACCAAGCTGCGCCACATCAAACCCGGCGCGCAGGCCAATATTCGCCTCTACAGTGACGACCGTCAACTCGTGGGAACCGTGCAAAGCATTGGCCGGGCTATCTACGATCAAAGCGTAGAAACCGACAGCGGGCTGACGCCGGATATCAAACCGAATGTTCCCTGGGTCAGGCTGGCACAGCGTGTTCCCGTGCGAATAAAGCTTGCGAACGTACCAACGGACGCATCGCTGGTTGCCGGAACAACCTGTACTATTTCGATCCAGCACTGAGGCCCTGATGAATTTTAGCTGGCTGGAATGGCAGCAACTTCCGTGGATCAAAGCCACGAGCGGCCAGTGGCGCTATGCCCTGCGCAACGCGATTGCCATGTGTCTGGCGCTCAGCATCGCTTACGGATTACAGCTGGATGAACCCTACTGGGCAATGACCTCCGCTGCCGTGGTTAGTTTCCCTACCCTCGGCGGCGTGATCAGCAAAAGCCTCGGCCGTATTGTCGGCAGCATGCTAGGGGCCGCTGCCGCGCTGATAATTGCCGGGCATACCCTGAACGACCCGTGGCTTTTTGCTTTGGCCATTGCCGGCTGGCTGGCGCTCTGCACCTGGGTGTCGAATCATTATCAAAATAACGTCGCTTATGCTTTTTCTTTGGCGGGGTATACGGCAGCAATCATCGCGTTTACCAGCGTCAACGTGGTTGAAATCGATGATATCTGGACCATCGCTCAGGCGCGCGTCTGTGAGGTTATCTCGGGGATCCTTTGCGGCGGCCTGATGATGATGATACTGCCCAGCACCTCAGATGGTGATGCGCTGATTCGCTCGCTGAAAGAGATGCACAGCAAGCTGCTGGATCACGCTACCCTGCTGTTACAGCGCGAAAACACCGACAATATCCGTCAAGCTCATGAGAATGTTATCGGCCAGATCCTGACGATGAACCTGCTGCGTATTCAGGCATTCTGGAGCCATTATCGTTTTCGTCGGCAAAACAATGTCCTCAACTATATACTTCACCAGCAGCTGCGCCTGACCAGCGTCATCTCCAGCCTGCGGCGAATGCTGCTGCTGTGGGAAAATCCGCCCGAGGTGCTGTTTAGCGCCATGCATCAGATGCTGGCGGAATTAGCCCGCGGGGATGCTGACAAATACCGGCTGGCACAAATTCTGCGCTCTGCGGCTCCGCAGGACCGCACGGATTATCGGCATCGTGCTTTCTGGAATCGTTTACGCTATTTCTGCTGGCTGTATCTGAATATCTCGCGCTGGCTACGACAGTTTGAACGCGCAGATAGTCAGGCCTTTCTTTCGCCTCCGCCCTCACCGCCGCTGGCGCGCCAGGCCGATGGAGCCGAAGCGGGATGGAATGCACTACGCACTTTCTGCGTGATTTTACTGGGATGTAGTTTTTCTATCGCCACTCAGTGGGAGTCGGGACCGTCAGCCCTGACGCTGGCAGCCATTAGCTGCGTGCTTTACTCGTCATCCCCTTCCCCCACCAGCAGCGTTTCGCTGCTGTTAAAAACCCTTGGCCTGCTGTCGATATTCAGCTTTGTCATGAAGTTTGGCCTGATGGTGCAGGTTAACGTGCTGTGGCAATTCCTTATTGTGCTATTTCCACTGCTGCTCACCTTACAACTGTTCAAGCTGCAGCAAAAAAAACGGGCGGCACTCTGGGGTCAGCTGATCGTCTTTATGGGCTCTTTCCTCGCCGTCACCAATCCACCCACCTACGATTATCAGAGCTTTATTAATGATAACCTGGCTAAAGTCTGCGGCGTGATGCTGGTTTGGATAGCCTTTCACATTCTTCGCCCCAGCTCGGACAAACGCCGCAGCCGGCGCCATATCCGTTCGCTACGCCGGGAGTTCGTTGACCAGTTAGGCAGGCACCCACGGCTCAATCAGGACAGTTTTGAGTCTCTGATCTATCACCGTATTGACCAGCTCAATAACAGCCGTGACGATCAGGCCCGTTTGTGGCTGTTGCGCTGGGGAATGGTACTGCTGAACTGTTCGCATATCGCCTGGCAACTGCGTGAATGGCGCCCCAAAACGCCTGAGCTGGCGCAAATCCGCGATGCGGTTCTGAAGGATCTGCAAACCATTATCAGCGAACGCGGTGTTCATCACGTCTCACTCAATGACACGCTCAACACGCTGCAGCAGCGCATTGATATGCTGAGCAGTGCCCGGGAAGAACAGGACACGGAACTGGCGGGCATTATCTGGCGCTTACTCTGTTCATTGTCACAGCTCAGGCAGGGTTAAAACCCCTATTTTTGCGCAGTTGCTCTGAAAAATAATAACAGCCGGTATTATTTTTGTGCAGACAGGTTTAATCTCCTCGCCAGTGAGCATAAAATAGCCGATGGAGAATGACACCGTGTTCAGGGAGGGAGAGATGCATACTGGGATGAAAAACAGACACTCGCACGATGAGTTGACGGTTATCAGGCTGTCACAGCAAGAAATGCAGCGCTCTCAACAGGCGATGGCATCCTCGCTGCAGGAAGTGAAACAGGCTCAGCAGGCGACTGATTTATCACTGCAGGAAGTCAAACAAACTCAGCAGGTTATGGCGTCCTCGCTTCAGGAAGTCAAACAGGCTCAGCAAGCGACAGACATATCCGTGCAGGCGCTGAAAATCTCATTTCAGAAAATGGAGGTTTCACAGCAGGAGATGAAGCAGTCGCAACAGGAAATGAAACTCGATATTCGCGCGCTGCAGCAGGGCCAGTTGGGGCTGGTGAAAGAAATTTCTGGCCTGGCTAAGCGCCAGGAGCTGGAAGAACTGCGTGCGGAAACTCACGAAGAGTTTCGCCTGGTACGTTGTGAAATGAGCAGTCTGCGCAGCGAACTTAAAACAGAAATCGGCATTCTGAGAAACGATGCGCGTACCGATTTCAGGCTGCTGTTCGGTGCGTTAATCACCCTCGCCATTGGCATGACAGGCCTGCTGGCGAAGGCATTTCACTGGATATAAGAGTTTAGGGTACGTCGTAACCCAGTGCAGCTTTACGGATGCGGAACCACTGCTGGCGGTTCAGTGTTATCTGCGATGAAGCAGCTGAACTGCGCACGCGCTCAATTTTCCCGCTGCCGATAATCGGTAATGGTTGCGAAGGAAGTTGCAGTATCCACGCATAGATCAGCTGCTCGATCGTTTCGGCCCCGGTTTCCTGCTGAATGAGCTTGAGCTCATCGCGCAACGGCTGATATTCCGCGCCGGTAAACATTTTACCCCCCGCCAGACACGACCACGCCATTGGCTTAATGCGCAGCTGCTGGCACTGGTCGAGCGTACCATCCAACAGCAGAGGCTGATAAACCGGAGAAATCTCCACCTGATTGGTGACCAGCGTAAACGGCAGTCGCGACTGCAGCAGGGAAAACTGCGTGGGAGTAAAGTTGGAGACTCCAAAGTGCTTAACCTTGCCGCTTTGATGCAACTGCAGGAAGGCACTGGCCACCTCGTCCGCATCCATCAGCGGATCGGGGCGGTGGATCAACAACAAATCGAGATAATCAGTATTAAAGTGACGCAGGGAGTTTTCGGCGCTCTGAATAATATGCGCAGCATCGGTGATATAGTGGCCAAGCTTGTGGTCAGGATTGGCCGTAGTGGCAATACCGCATTTGGTCACCAGCTCCAGACGCTCGCGCAGCTGCGGCTGCAAACGTAGCGCTTTACCGAATTCAGCTTCACATAGATAGCCCCCATAGATATCAGCATGATCGACAGTGGTAATGCCGCACTCGAGGTGCTGTTCAATAAAACTGACCAGCTGCTGCGAGTTCATTTCCCACTCCATCAGCCGCCAGTAGCCCATCACCATGCGGGAAAAAACCGGGCCCTGTGGGGCGATCTGTACGCGTTGTAACATCTGTAGTCTCCATTAGCGAAATGACTGCACGCATGATACACCATCACTCCGCACCGGAAGCAGGTTGCCGTCAAACTTACCGTTAAAACAGCGTTGGCTGTTCCGGTTCGTCAGGGGCAGCCGCCGCGCCCGCCCTTTGCAGCCGCAGGTAGCGCTGGCGACACAGGCGTAGTACCTCGCGCTTCTGCGCATCACTGAATTTCATCCAGTTAAACCGCTCGTCGCGACTGCGCAGACAGCCCCGGCAGTATCCGCGAACGTCCGCCTGGCAGATCCCGCGACAGGGACTGGGTACCGGGAAAAACTCAAGTTGTTCAGCCACCCTAACTCCTGATTGCTCTACCTGATATTTATTGAAGACGGCTCAGACGATGTCTGCAAGCGTGACGCGGTGGTTTTTACTGAAATAATCGCGCAATGCCCGTATTGCCTGGCGGCTTTTTTCCGGTAAAACCCGTTCGAGCGTCAGCGCCGTTAATTTTAGCGGCGCCGCACGCCACTCCGGTAGCAGCAGCATAAGCTGACCGCTGCGCAGCTCTTCCTGAATTTCCTGCAGGGGCTGAAGCGATAGCCCCATTCCCGCCACGGTAAAAGCGCGCATCACGTGCATACTGTCGCTAACCACCTGCCCTTCGGCAAGGCGCAGGGTCAGCTCGCCCTGACGCGGATGATGCAGGTCGATGTGGCGATGGGAGCTGTGGCCGTGGATCCAGCGATGCGCTGACAGTGCCTGCGGCGTCTCCGGTACGCCATAGCGGGTAAGGTAAGCCGGTGCCGCACAGATCACCATTGGCCACTCAGCCAGCGGGTGAGCAATGATGTTGGCATCGCTCAACTGGCGGCTAAAACGCAGCGCAATATCAATGCGGTGTTCAATCATATCCAGCACGTTATCGGTGGCGATAATGCGCAGGCGAAGGCCGGGATGCTGTTGCAGTAACGGCGACAGCGCGCTGCACAGTGGCTGGCCACCGATCCCCGGCGTAGAACTGATGCGCAGCTCCCCGCTCAACGTATCGCGCAGCTCAGCCAGCCTTTGCTCCGCCTCCTGGGCATTTTTAAGCATCGCCTCACAGCCCGGATAGAATGCTGCACCGGCCTCGGATAGCGTCAGCTTACGGGTCGAACGGTGCAGCAACGGCACGCCGACCGCCTGCTCAAGCGCGCGCAAATGCTGACTGACTGCCGAGGGTGACATAGCCAGGCAGCGTGCTGCCGCCGCAAGAGAACCTTCCCTGACTACGGTGGCAAACACCGCCATACGATTGAGTTTTTCCATGATTCGTAAGTATTACTTCATTATAAAAGCATAAATATGCCACTTATCGCTCTGTTTGTTAAGCTGTAGAGTGCAATACACACTTACAGAGGAGCATTGCTATGAAAATCACCATCATTGGCGCAAGCGGTTTTGTCGGGCCGGACATCGTTAAAGAAGCACTGGCACGCGGCCACCAGGTGGTCGCCGTTTCCCGCTCCGGCAAAAATTTGCCTGTGGATAGCCATCTGACTCAGGCACTGGGTGATATCCATGACAGCGAGTGGTTGAGCGGCGTACTTAAAGGTCAGGATGCGGTTATCAGCGCATATAATCCCGGCTGGGCAGAGAGCGACCTGTTTGAAAAATTCACGCGCGGCAGCAATCAGATTCTGACAGCGGTGAAAAGCAGTGGCGTGCAGCGTTTGCTGGTGGTTGGCGGTGCGGGCAGTCTTGAGGTCGCTCCGGGTGTTGAACTGGTCGATACTGAGGCTTTCCCGGCGAATATCAAGCCCGGTGCGCTGGGAGCGCGGGCATTACGTAATCAGCTACAGGCAGAAGAGGGTCAGCTGGACTGGACCTATCTCTCGCCTGCTGCATTTCTTGAACCCGGGCCGCGCACCGCACAATTCCGGGTTGGCAACACCTCGCTACTGATGAATGGTGATAAGCCCGCTTCAATCAGCGTCGCCGACCTGGCGGTGGCAATCCTTGATGAGATCGAAAAGCCACAGCATATCCGCCAGCAATTTACCGTTGCTTACTGATTTACCCAGCCCACTGCGGTGGGCTAATCACACGATGGAAAATGGTTAAGGTTTACCTAAGGTTTTCTGGCTATGATACGCTAAGATTATTCTGCATTTGGAATGCCATGAAACCCTTGTTTACTAAGTTACGTTGTAACGAAATTACGTTTAATCTTATCGCTGCGCTTTTCTTTACCCTGGTTTTAAACAGTGTCTTTATTGTCCGGGCCTGGGAAACCATCCCTTACCTCCATTTTCGCGACTACCTGTTTGCCGCCTCTATCCCACTGGTGCTGTTCTGCGCGTTCACCCTGATTTTTAGCGTGCTGGCTTTACCGTGGCTGCGTAAACCACTACTGGCTGTGCTGATTCTGGCGGGCGCAGCGGCCAACTATTTTATCTACAGTTTCGGTACCGTGATCGATACCAATATGATCCAGAACGTATTTGAAACGGATGTGCAGGAAGCGACCGCACTGTTCAACCTGCGCTATCTGGTGTGGATGCTGCTGCTTGGCGCTTTACCTGTTGCCCTGCTCTGCCTGACAAAAATTGATAACAATCGTCCGTGGTGGATGGCCATTGCATGGCGCGCCGTGACCTCTCTTGCTGCCGTGGTGCTAATACTGTTGGCCGCGGCGCTCTTCTATAAAGACTACGCCTCAATGATCCGCAATAACAAAGGGCTGGTAAAAATGGTCACCCCGGCGAATGTGGTCAGCGGCATCGGCCACTATGTGGATAATCGCTGGTTTGCTGGCGACCAGACGCTGGTCAAAATTGGCGAAGATGCCAAAAAAGGTCCGGTTATTCTCGGGGCAAAGAAAAAGACCCTGGTTATCTTCGTGCTGGGTGAAACTGCGCGGGCAGAAAACTTCTCACTTGGCGGCTATGCCCGCGAGACGAATCCAAAACTCAAGCGTGATAATGTCATCTATTATCAGCATGCCACCTCGTGCGGCACGGAAACTGCCATCTCCGTACCCTGCATGTTTTCTAATATGCCGCGTGAAAATTATGATGCCAGCCTCGCGCGCCATCAGGAAGGCCTGCTCGATGTGATGGCCCATGCGGGCGTTACCGTAATGTGGCGTGAAAATGATGGCGGCTGCAAAGGCGCCTGCAATCGCGTACCGCATACCGATATGACCAAATGGAACGTCACCGCACTGTGTAAAAGCGATTACTGCCTTGATGATGTTCTGCTGCACCGACTGAATAACTACATTGACAGCGTGAAGGATGACGCAGTAATTGTCCTGCATCAGATGGGCAGCCACGGCCCGGCGTACTATTTGCGTTACCCCGCAGAAATGCGCCAGTTCACGCCAACCTGCGACAGCAATCAAATTCAGGATTGCGATCATCAGGCGCTGGTCAATACCTATGACAACTCGATTCTCTATACCGACTCGATGCTTGACAGCACCATCAACCTGCTGAAGTCATACAGCGATAAATTCAACGTGGCGCTGGTCTATCTTTCCGATCATGGTGAGTCACTGGGCGAGCGTGGCATGTATCTGCACGGTGCGCCGTATCTCTTCGCACCGAGTCAGCAAACGCATATTCCCTTCCTGCTGTGGATGTCGCCGGACTATGCCACCACGTTCGGCATTGATCAGCAGTGTCTGCAACAGCAGGCTGAACATGATGATGTCTCGCAGGACAATATTTTTCATACCCTGCTGGGGATGCTTAACGTAGAAACCAGAGAGTATAAACCGGAGCTGGACATGATCCGTTCGTGCCGGCAAGGGGCATAAAGGGTTGAACGCGACCGTTCGGTCTAGTACCCTGCTGCGATGAATAAAACGACCCGCTTTGACACACGAGAGCATCTGCTCAATACCGGCGAACAGCTCTGCCTGCAGCGCGGCTTCAACGGTATGGGCCTGATCGAGCTGCTGAAACAGGCAGAAGTGCCTAAAGGGTCGTTCTATCACTATTTTCCTTCTAAGGAAGCGTTCGGCGTGGCGATGCTCGAGCGCTACTTCGCCCGCTATCATCAGCGCCTGTCTGACTATCTCAATGATCATCAGATAAGCTATCGTCAGCGCGTACTGGATTACTACCAGCAGTCGCTTTCGTGCTGCCATGAGAACAGTTTCGCCGGGTGCCTCTCGGTTAAGCTGTCGGCCGAAGTTTGCGATCTGTCAGAAGCGATGCGCAGCGCACTGCATGCGGGCTCGGAAGCGTTGATGGCCACGCTGGTCAAGGCGCTGATGAAAGCGCAGCAGCAGGGTACGCTGTCAGCCGAAATCAACTGCACCCAGTGTGCACTAACGTTATACACTCTGTGGCTGGGAGCCAGCCTGCAAAGTAAAATCTGCCGTGATAATGCGCCGTTGCTTAACGCATGGCAGGAAATGACACGCATTCTACGCGAAGCGTAAAAAAAACCACCTTTTCTAGTCGACCGGTCTACCAGGAGTAAGTTATGGAACTGAAAAAACTGTTCACCCCGCTCAAAACCGGCGCAATTACCGTGCCGAACCGCATCTTTATGGCACCGCTGACGCGTCTGCGCAGTATTGAGCCTGGCGATATCCCGACTCCGCTGATGGGCGAATATTACCGCCAGCGCGCCAGCGCAGGGTTAATTATCACCGAAGCCACCCAGATCAGTGCGCAGGCGAAAGGCTATGCTGGTGCACCAGGCTTACATTCGGCTGAACAGATCGGCATGTGGAAAGCGATCAATGAAGGTATTCATCAGGATGGCGGTCACAGTGCCGTACAGCTGTGGCACACCGGGCGTATCTCGCACACCAGCGTGCAGCCTGAGGGTGCGGCACCGGTATCTGCTTCCGCCATTAATGCTGAAACGCGCACCTCACTGCGTGATGAAGCGGGTAACGCCGTGCGCGAAGCCACCTCCACGCCACGCGCCCTGGCAACCGAAGAAGTGGCCGGTATCGTGAATGATTTCCGTCAGGCGGTCAGCAACGCCCGCGAAGCCGATTTTGATCTGGTTGAGCTGCACAGCGCCCACGGTTACCTGATCCACCAGTTCCTGTCGCCTGCCTCAAACCAGCGTGACGATCAGTACGGCGGCAGCATCGAAAATCGTACGCGTTTCGCGCTGGAAGTGGTTGATGCCGCGATCGCCGCCTGGAGCGCAGACCGCATCGCTATCCGTATTTCCCCTCTCGGCCCGTTCAATGGCCTGGACAATGGTGAAGATCAGGAAGAGGCCGCCCTCTATTACATTGCTGAGCTGGCAAAACGTCAACTTGCCTATCTGCATATTTCTGAACCAGACTGGGCGGGCGGTAAGCCTTACAGCGAGAGTTTCCGTAAGGCTATCCGTGCCGTTTACCCAGGGGTGATTGTCGGCGCTGGTGGTTACACCGCAGAAAAAGCGGAAACGCTGATCGAACAGGGCCTGATCGACGCCGTTGCCTTTGGCCGCAGCTACATTGCTAACCCCGACCTGGTCGAGCGCCTGAAACAGCAGGCTGAACTGAATGCCCCACAGCCGGAAACCTTCTACGGTGGCGGCGCAAAAGGCTATACCGATTACCCGGTTCTGGGCTAAGGGTTCGCAGCGGTTGCTATAACCGCTATACTGGATTTTTTACGTCATCCACCGATGGCGCCGATAAAAGAGGATGTTATGCGTTTACTTCACACCATGCTGCGCGTTGGCGATCTGCAGCGCTCCGTTGATTTTTACACTAAGGTGCTGGGCATGAAGCTGCTGCGCACCAGTGAAAATACCGAATATAAATACACCCTCGCGTTTGTCGGCTATACCGAAGAGAGTGAAGGTGCGGTTATCGAGCTGACCTATAACTGGGGCGTAGATAAGTATGACCTCGGTAATGCTTATGGTCATATCGCGCTGGGCGTGGACGATTGTGCCGCGACCTGCGACCGCATTCGTAAAGATGGTGGCAATGTCACCCGTGAAGCCGGCCCGGTAAAAGGTGGCAGCACCATTATTGCTTTTGTTGAAGATCCGGACGGTTATAAAATCGAACTGATCGAAAACAAAGATGCTGGTCACGGCCTCGGCAATTAATTGTTTAGGGTGCCTTTTTGGCACCCTCTCCCTTCCTGTTTGCTGCATCCTGCGGTGAAATTTGCCATAATGTGCGCTGCCTTTTTTCCGCCTATGAGATGCCGATGTCTGAATCGAATGAACTGAATACCCTGAGCAGCCGTTTTCGCGGTTTTTATCCAGTGGTGATTGATGTTGAAACCGCCGGTTTTGATGCCAAAACTAACGCTTTACTGGAAATCGCTGCGGTCACGCTTAAGATGGACGACAATGGCTGGCTGGAAAAAGATGAGACGCTGCACTTCCATGTCGAACCCTTTGTCGGCTCAGTTCTGCAACCCGAAGCGCTGGCGTTCAACGGCATCGACCCGAACAACCCTTTGCGCGGCGCGGTGAGCGAGTACGAAGCGCTGCATGCGATTTTCAAACTGGTGCGTAAAGGCGTGAAGGACCAGGGCTGTAACCGGGCGATCATGGTGGCGCACAACGCCACTTTCGACCTGAACTTTATGAACGCCGCCGCCGAGCGCGCCAGCCTGAAGCGCAACCCTTTCCATCCGTTTGTCACCTTTGATACTGCGGCATTGAGTGGCCTGGTGCTGGGGCAAACCGTTCTGGCTAAAGCCTGCACCACCGCCGGCATCGCTTTTGATAATACCCAGGCACACTCCGCGCTGTATGACACGCTGCAGACTGCGGATCTGTTCTGTGAACTGGTTAATCGCTGGAAACGTCTGGGCGGCTGGCCGTTGCCCGCCAGCGCCGATGATCAACAGCAGGGTTAATCGCGCTGATTGAAAGATAAAAAAACCGGAGCCATTGGGCTCCGGTTTTTATTTTTGGCGTACTCTCAGGCATTAGCGCTTATTCAGACGCTTCGCTTGGATATTTTGCCGCAGTTTCTTTAATCAGGCTCTGCAGTTCGCCGCGCTGGTACATTTCAATAATGATATCGCAGCCACCGACCAGCTCACCGTCAACCCACAGCTGTGGGAACGTCGGCCAGTTGGCATACTTCGGCATTTCGGCACGGATGTCCGGGTTCAGCAGAATATCAACGTAGGCGAAACGCTCGCCGCAGGCTGACAGCGCCTGAACAGCCTGCGCGGAGAAACCGCAGCTTGGCAGTTTCGGGGAGCCTTTCATATACAGCAGGATCGGGTTTTCTGCGATCTGGCGCTGAATTTTTTCAACAGTACTCATAAATGCCTTCCTCAATACGATACTTCGTGTTTAGTTATTGTAGCGATTCTGTCCAGGCGATGAAAATGACATTTTCAGCAACAGCGCCAGCGTGTGCGCTGCAGTGGAACAGGTGATGATGACAAAATAACATTTTCTTATCATCAATTCTTCCTTTGTCATGGACGAAAATGCAGTAACCGCTGACTTAACCACCTGATTGTGCTCAATTTCAAAGCGTTTACTTGATCTGTATTATTGAAACAAAAAAGACCTTACCTTTTGTTAAGAAGTTAGATTAGAATCGGGTCAACCTTCTGCTTTAGCGCAGAAATCACTTTTTCTGGCTGTGTTGCAGTGTTTTGCAGCGCACAAACTGTTAATGAGAACAATGCGTTCACTCATCACACTCATTCTGCTGGCCTTTGCTCAGCTCTTTTTCAACCTGGCGCACGCATCGCCACATGCCCCTATTAATGCAAATCAGCATAAAGTCGATAGCAGCGCCGCCAGTAAGGATGAACGGCGTAAACGCCGCCCGGTCAAAGCCGCCTCAACCAAAAAAGTCAAAGAACCCCTCAGCAAAAAGAGCAAACAACCAGCCAAAACGACCCGCACAACCGTTGCGCAAAAACTTAAGCTAAAAAAGAAACCCGCTGCTGAGCCGGTAAAACAAGCTAACGTCGCGAAAAGCAAAACCACGGTTAAAAAGCTGGCGAAGAACGAAGGCAAAAAACGTTACGGTCGCCAGCGCGCAGATAAAAAGCGCGAAGCGCGCGTAGCAGAGAGTACCGATGCGCCGCTCAAGCTGAGCAAAGCTCACCGCGCGCGCTATCAGAAAGCCCGTGAGACAGCGATGAATAAACTGATGGGCCAGCTTGGTAAACCTTACCAGTGGGGCGGAACGTCGCCAAAAACCGGCTTCGACTGTAGCGGGCTGGTTTGGTATGCCTATAAAGATTTAGTGAAGTTTAAGATCCCACGTACCGCGAATGAAATGTATCACCTGCGCGATGCGGCCTCGATCAAGCGCGATGAGCTGGAAAAAGGCGATTTGGTGTTCTTCCGCATTAACGGTCGCGGCACTGCCGACCACGTTGGCGTCTATCTGGGGGGTGGGAAGTTTATCCAGTCACCTCGCACCGGAAAAGATATCCAGGTAAGCGCGCTGACGGAAGACTACTGGCAGGAGCACTATATTGGTGCCCGGCGCATGATGACACCGAAAACCATTCGCTAAACGCTAAAGAGAACGGGAGGAGCGGCCTCCTCCCGGCAAAACTTAGTGCATTACCGCCGTAATGCTAAAAGCAATAATCATCAGCAGTGAACCCACTACCGTCAGCAGTGTCATTTTCATATCGGTGTTCATTTCCCTTCCCCTTAATAACCCTGTTTAAAGTAAGCCAATAGATTTTCCCACAGTAGTCGGTAAAAATCTCGTTTTCTTTGCGCAGCCTTGCTAGAATTCCTCTTTTCCGTTGCGCAACAAGCACGGAAATGATTTTTACTCAGCACCGCTTGTCACTCTACGGACGATTTAACCCCATCCTGACCCTTTGAGACAGCATCCATCATTATTCCGCGCGACCGGAAATGGCGGTGTTAAGGCAAACGTTTAACCAATTAGTTATCAAAGTGTTACGATAACGCCAGGAGTACGAGTTTAATGGCAACAATTAAGGATGTGGCAAAGCGCGCCGGTGTCTCCACCACCACCGTTTCCCATGTAATCAATAAAACGCGCTTTGTAGCTGAAGAGACGCGCGAAGCGGTATGGGCGGCAATCAAAGAATTGCATTATTCTCCAAGCGCCGTGGCACGCAGTCTGAAGGTTAACCACACCAAAACTATTGGCCTGCTGGCAACGTCCAGCGAAGCCCCCTATTTTGCCGAGATTATCGAAGCCATTGAAAACCGGTGCTTTGCTAAAGGTTATACGCTGATCCTCGGCAATGCCCACAACGACATCCAGAAGCAGCAGGCTTATCTGTCGATGATGGCGCAAAAGCGCGTTGATGGCCTGTTGGTGATGTGCTCAGAATACCCCGATGAGCTGATTTCCATGCTGGAAGACAACCGTAATATTCCTATGGTTGTCATGGACTGGGGTGAATCGCGCGGCGACTTCACTGATACCGTACTGGATAACGCTTTCGAAGGTGGCTACCTTGCCGGGCGCTATCTGATTGAGCGTGGGCATCGCGATATCGGCGCGATCCCGGGGCAGCTGGAGCGTAACACCGGCGGCGGGCGCCATGCTGGCTTTATCAAGGCGCTCAACGAAGCCGGCATCAGCCTGCGCGATGAGTGGCTGGTGCAGGGTGACTTCGAACCCGAGTCCGGCTACCGCGCCATGCAGCAGATTTTGTCGCAGAAGCAGCGCCCAACGGCGATCTTCTGCGGTGGCGATATTATGGCGATGGGCGCTATCTGTGCCGCAGACGAGATGGGCCTGCGTGTGCCACAAGATATTTCGGTGATCGGTTATGACAACGTGCGCAACGCGCGCTACTTCACTCCGGCGCTCACCACCGTCCACCAGCCCAAAGAGCGTCTGGGTGAAACCGCCTTTGATATGCTGCTCGACAGAATTACCAGCAAGCGTGAAGAGCCTCAGACCATTGAGGTGCACCCTTCGCTGATTGAGCGCCGTTCAGTGGCCGATGGCCCATTCCGCGATTACCGTCGTTAATCCTCAGGGTGATGTTGCGCAACGTCAACCCGGCAGGGTTTCACTCAGCCACTCGGCGTTAAGCGTTTCGGTACTGCCCAAATGTTCCAGCAGCCAGCTTAACGCCGGGGAGACGCTCTGCTCTGACCAACTCAGGCAGCACGGGCTGTCGGGAAAAGGGGCGGCAAGCGGCAACTCGCGCAACACCCCCTGCTCCAACCACGGCTGAGCAAAGTGACCTGGCACCATCCCCACGCATAAGCCGGCGCGCAGGCAGTCAAACGCGCTATCCCAGTCCGGCACCACCAGCCGCCGCTGATTATCCAGCGTCCAGGTGGTGCGCTTTGGCAAAGCTCTGGAGGTATCCTCCAGCACCAGCGATGGCCACTCGCGTATCAACTCTTCATTCAACGGGCTGCTGTGGCTAAGCAACGGATGCCCGGCCAGCACGACACAGCGCCAGTTCAAACTTCCCATATCGCGAAACGCAAAACGCCCGCCGACAGGAATGGCCTGAGTGGCGCCAATCGCCACGTCGACGCGCCCGTCCGCCAGCGCATCCCAAACGCCGTTGAAAACCTCAGGCGTAATATGCAGCTCCATATCCGGGAAGTGGCGGTAAAAATCCACCACCAGCTGGCGGGTTCGCGCCGGGCGGACAATGCGATCGACCGCAATATTAATCTGCCCACGCCAGCCGTTCGCCACCTGTTGACAGCGCCGACGCGTGGCGAGCATTTTTTTGATGACAACTCTGCCCTCTTCGCTAAAGACGCGCCCGGCTTCGGTCAGCACGACGTCGCGGTGCCGCCGCTCAAACAGGCTGACGGCTAACCACTCCTCCATCTGACGCACGGTATAGCTGACGGCAGAGGGCACGCGATGCAGTTCTGCCGCAGCAGCGGTAAAACTGCCGGTTCTGGCAACCGCATCAATGACTTCAAGAGAGTGTTCAGACCACATAGCTTTGCCTTCAATTTTTTTCAACGCGACTGACGAATATTAGCGTTTCACAAGCCATTCGGCACTCAATTACACTGCGTCGGTGAAAAATTTGTCTGATAAGAGTTAAAACAATGCGATCCAAAGGCTTTATGATTTACCTGGCACTGCTCAGCATGCTGGGTTTCCTTGCTACCGATATGTACCTGCCCGCTTTTGGCGTGATGCAGCAAGACCTGGGCAGTGAAGCGGGTGCCATCAGCGCCAGTTTAAGTATATTCCTCGCCGGTTTCGCCTGCGCACAGCTTATCTGGGGGCCACTCTCCGATCGCATCGGGCGTAAACCCGTGCTGCTGATGGGCCTGAGCCTGTTTGCCATTGGCTGCGCGGCAATGCTGTGGGTGAACTCTGCCCCATGGCTGCTGGCGATGCGCTTTGTTCAGGCCGTGGGCGTCTGTGCCGCCGCGGTAAGCTGGCAGGCACTGGTGGTAGACCGCTATAGTGGAGCGCGTGCCAATCGCGTTTTTGCCACTATCATGCCGCTGGTTGCTCTCTCGCCCGCGCTGGCGCCGCTGCTGGGTGCGTGGCTGCTGCAGCACTTTTCCTGGCGGTCGATCTTCGTTGCGCTGCTGGTGATTAGCATCGGTTTGATTATCCCGACCCTGCGACTGCCTGCGCGCCCGGTAACCGACCATCGCGCGGCTAAAACCGTGACTCCGGGCTTTTTCACTCTGCTGAAGTCCCCCATTTACAGCGGTAATGTGGCGATTTATGCCGCCTGTTCAGCGAGTTTCTTTGCGTGGCTGACTGGCTCACCGTTTATTCTGGGAAAATTAGGCCTGTCACCCGCGGATATCGGTCTGAGCTACGTGCCGCAAACGGCCGCCTTTCTGATCGGTGGGTTTAGCTGTCGTTCGCTGCTCAACCGCTTTGCCGGCCGTCTGCTGTTACCCTGGCTGCTGGCGTTTTACAGCCTGAGCATTGCCGCGCTCTATCTGGTTGCTCAGCAGGCCGAACCTTCCCTGTTTGCGCTGCTGTTGCCGTTCTGCGGTATGGCAATGGCTAACGGTGCGATTTATCCGATTGTTGTCTCTAATGCCCTGCTGCCCTTCCCGCAGGCAACCGGCAAAGCAGCGGCATTACAGAATATGTTACAGCTGGGTTTGTGCTTCCTGGCCAGCCTGGCGGTATCGAGCTGGATTGAGACGGCACTGCACACCACCGCGTTAGTGATGTTGCTGACTATTTTTCTGGCAATTTTCGGCTATATTTTACAGCGCTCCGCTGAAAAAGAACGCCAGTTTGAAAGTGCCTCGCAGCAGGGTTAAGTGATAGCAAATCATTTAGTTAGCACCCTAACAATAATGAATTGAATATTGCCTCACGTGAGCATATACTCCGTGAGGCACCATAAAATAATAATTTAACACCCTTTTAAGCGGGGAACGCTCACTGCGCTTTCCTGCTATTGAGATCCTGACAAGGCTGTCATGATGTTCTTCCGCGTGACATTCGTTACGGCCTCTGCAGGTTTCAAATCAATCCTCTCTTTTACGTCGGATATCAGGCCACGGTTTTTGCCGTGCGTTCTCTCACAGATCTGTAGAAATTGACTATTCTATTTCTCAGGTTTCAATCACACAGGGTGATGGAGAAGCTATGAGTTCATCGTGTATAGAAGAAGTGAGCCTGGGGGACAACCAGTGGTATCGAATCGTCCAGGAAATGTTAAGCAAAGCAGACATTCAAATAAACGGTTCCAATCCCTGGGACATCCAGGTCCTCAACCCTGAATTCTTCAAGCGCGTTATGCAGGAAGGTTCACTGGGGCTGGGCGAAAGCTACATGGATGGCTGGTGGGAATGTGAAAGGCTGGATATCTTTTTCCAGCGCGTTTTAAAAGCTCACCTCGATCAACAACTTCCTCATCATTTTCGCGATACCTTGCGTATCGCAGCGGCACGTCTGACCAATCTGCAATCGCGCAAGCGGGCATGGATAGTGGGTAAAGAGCATTATGATTTGGGGAACGATCTGTTCACCCGCATGCTGGACCCCTACATGCAGTACTCCTGCGGTTACTGGAAACAAGCGGAAACGCTGGAACAGGCCCAGCAGGCTAAGCTGCAGATGATTTGTGAAAAGCTCCAGCTCGAACCGGGTATGTCGCTGCTGGACATCGGCTGTGGCTGGGGAGGCCTGGCTGAATACGCCGCGCGCAATTTTGGGGTAAAAGTGTTCGGGGTGACGATTTCAGCCGAGCAGCAGAAGCTGGCTCAGCAGCGCTGTGAGGGGCTGGACGTCACGATTTTGCTGCAGGATTATCGCGATCTGAACCAACAGTTTGACCGCATTGTTTCGGTAGGGATGTTTGAGCACGTTGGCCCCAAAAATTACGCCACCTATTTTGAAGTCGTGGATCGTAATTTAAAACCTGACGGTCTGTTCCTGCTGCATACCATCGGTGCAAATCGCACCAACGACAATGTCGATGCCTGGATCAATAAATATATTTTCCCCAACGGATGCCTGCCGTCGGTGCTGCATATTGCGCAGGCCAGCGAGCCTCACTTCGTCATGGAAGACTGGCACAATATCGGGGCGGATTACGATCTTACGCTGATGGCGTGGTATCAGCGGTTCCTCACGGCATGGCCGGAACTGGCGGAAAAATACGGTGAGCGCTTTAAACGGATGTTTACCTACTACCTCAACTGCTGTGCCGGGGCGTTTCGCGCCAGGGATATTCAGCTTTGGCAGGTGGTCTTTACCCACGGAGCGGAAGGCGGATTACGCGTAGCGCGCTAGAAGTGTCTGAGGGCGACAATCTGTCGCCCTTTTTAATGGCTTTAAATCTCTTCCTGCTGTTCAGCGACTGCCGCAGCCAGCAGCGCGGCCTCACGCTGGGCCAGAACACGCTCTACGGTTTCAACAATCGCCTGGGTATGGGGGTCGATCTCAATATTGACCTTATGGCCCAGACGCTTGTTGCCCAGCGTGGTGCGCGCCAGCGTTTCCGGGATCAGATGCACGCAGAATTTGGTGCGCGTGACTTCGCCCACGGTCAGACTAATACCGTCAATGCCAATAAAGCCTTTATGCAGAATGTATTTCATCTGGCTGGCATCCTGCGGTTTAAACCAGATTTCACGATTATTCTCTGAGGTGAGAATTTTACTGATTTCCGCCGTCGTCATAATATGGCCCGACATCAGATGACCGCCGATTTCATCGCTGAATTTCGCCGCGCGCTCAACGTTCACCGTATCACCCACCTTCAGCTCGCCGAGGTTGGTGATGCGCAGGGTTTCTTTAACCAGATCAAAGCTGACACGATCGCCGTCAACTTCGGTCACCGTCAGGCAGCAGCCGTTATGGGAAACCGATGCACCCAGCTCCAGCCCCGGCAACAATGCCTCCGGCATTTTAATCACATGGGTACGAAAATTGGGTTTCTCTTCAATTGCCAGCACCTCTGCGGTGCCCTGCACAATACCGGTAAACATAACTGTTGCCTCAATCAATGTGTTTTCTCTGCGCTTAGTTTGCCCTGGCATCGTAGCAAAGCCAAATAAACTCCCGCACAATTGCGTGACACAAAGAGCTATTTTTTATGCATAAGATTGGCTATTTCTACTATCAACATTAAACTGGACCACCTGCTCTACTGACATTGCAAAAATGTGTCGACTTTTTCATCAGCAGTGGTTCCCCTCCCGATAATATAAAAGGTGTATGCGTGCAGAAGTACCTCTCAGAGGCGCGTCAGTTATTGGCCCTGGCTATTCCGGTGATCCTTGCGCAAGTTGCGCAAACCGCCATGGGCTTCGTTGATACAGTAATGGCCGGTGCCGTCAGCGCCACGGATATGGCCGCCGTTGCCGTGGGAACCTCAATCTGGTTACCCTCAATACTCTTTGGTCACGGCCTGCTGCTGTCGCTAACGCCGGTTATCGCACAGCTGAATGGCTCTGGCCGCCGCGATCGTATTGGCCATCAGGTGCGCCAGGGCTACTGGCTGGCCGGGATGGTGTCGGTGCTGATCATGCTGGTGCTGTATAACGCCGGTTATCTGATTGGTGCGATGCACAACGTTGATCCTGTGCTCGCCGAAAAGGCGATTGGTTACCTGCATGCTTTATTGTGGGGCGCTCCCGGCTATCTGTTTTTCCAGGTCGCGCGTAATCAGTGTGAAGGTCTGTCCAAAACCAAGCCGGGTATGGTGATGGGCTTCCTCGGCCTGCTGGTGAACATTCCGGTTAACTACATCTTTATCTATGGTCATTTCGGCATGCCCGCCCTGGGCGGCGTCGGCTGCGGCGTTGCCACGGCTTCCGTTTACTGGGTGATGTTTATTGCCATGAAGGCGTGGGTGAACCGCGCTAAGTCAATGCGTGATATTCGCAAGCCTGTCAGCCACACCGGCCCCGACTGGAAAGTGCTCCGCCGCCTGGCTGGCCTTGGCCTGCCCGTGGCGCTGGCGCTGTTCTTTGAGGTGACCCTGTTCGCCGTGGTCGCCCTGCTGGTCTCGCCGATGGGGATTGTTAAAGTCGCCGGGCACCAGATCGCGCTGAACTTCAGTTCCCTGATGTTTGTACTGCCGCTGTCGCTGGCCGCAGCAACCACCATCCGTATTGGTTTCAAACTGGGTCAGGGCTCTGTAGAGCAGGCGCGCGTGGCAGCCTGGACCGGCCAGGCGGTGGGAATTGGCATGGCCTGCCTGACCGCGCTGTTTACCGTCACCTTCCGCGAACAGATCGCCCTGCTATATACCGATAACCCGGAAGTGGTCACGCTGGCGGCGCAGCTGATGTTCCTCGCCGCGGTGTATCAGTTCTCGGACTCTATTCAGGTGATCGGTAGCGGTATTCTGCGCGGATATAAAGATACGCGCGCTATCTTCTTTATCACCTTCACCGCTTATTGGATCCTCGGCCTGCCGAGTGGTTACATTCTGGCGATGACCGACCTTGTGGTGCCCGCGATGGGTCCTGCCGGGTTCTGGACCGGCTTTATTATTGGTCTGACCTCATCGGCGGTGCTGATGATTTGGCGCATCTTGCGTATGCAGAGTCAACCTGCCGAGCGCATTCTGCGACGCGCAGCGCGCTAATTTTTCGGCATATTTTGCGCCTGAATGATTAAAATTGCTGCGCTTCGCACAGATGCGCAGCAATCAGCAGGAAAAAACCTTTTTTCTCCTTGCCAGCCGTGCGCAGTGCCGTTAATATTCGTCCCCGCTGTCACCCAGACAGCACAGTGCGTCTGTAGCTCAGTTGGTTAGAGCACCACCTTGACATGGTGGGGGTCGATGGTTCGAGTCCATTCAGACGCACCAATCTCTATGCGTTCTTAGCTCAGTTGGTTAGAGCACCACCTTGACATGGTGGGGGTCGGAGGTTCGAGTCCTCTAGAACGCACCACTCTCTCTTCCCCTCTGTAGTACACCTTCAAAACAACATAAAATCCCTGACGACAGACCGTTTGCGCAACGAAATTGATACGTATCATCCTGTCAGCGGATTTAACGCTTTTTAATTGGTTTTCGCACACTTAGCGACTATAATACGGAACGTTGTTTCACTTGAATGGTTTCAGCGTATGGTTGCCCCTCATTTTATAACAAGTACCTGTTGCGCAACGTCCTGCTGCGCCTGCGCCGAAACCGCGTCTCAACTTACCCTGCATGCTTTAATTCTGTCACCTATCCTTACTCAGTATTGCCGTTCGCCTGAAGCGCCAAATTTCTCTTCCGGTGGAAACACCGCCGGGATCCCTCTTTATCATCCATCACAACTTAATAGATAAATCGTCATGAAAAAGACTAAAATCGTTTGTACTATCGGTCCAAAAACCGAATCTGAAGAGATGCTGACTAACCTGCTCGATGCCGGCATGAACGTGATGCGTCTGAACTTTTCCCACGGGAATTATGAAGAGCATGGCCAGCGCATTACCAACCTGCGTAATGTGATGAGCAAAAGCGGTCACCAGGCCGCTATTCTGTTAGACACCAAGGGCCCTGAAATCCGCACCATGAAACTGGAAGGCGGCACTGACGCTTCCCTGAAAGCGGGCCAGACCTTCACCTTCACCACCGACCAATCCGTTATTGGAAACACCCATACCGTTGCGGTGACCTATCCGGGCTTTGCTGCTGACCTGAAAATCGGTAACACCGTGCTGGTGGACGATGGCCTGATCGGTATGGAAGTGACAGAAGTCACCGAAAGCACCGTAGTGTGTAAAGTGCTGAACAATGGTGACCTGGGCGAAAACAAAGGCGTTAACCTGCCGGGCGTTTCCATTCAGCTGCCAGCGCTGGCTGAAAAAGATAAGCGTGACCTGATCTTCGGCTGCGAGCAGGGTGTCGACTTTGTCGCTGCCTCCTTTATCCGTAAGCGTTCAGACGTGATCGAAATCCGTGAGCACCTGAAAGCCCACGGCGGTGAACACATTCAGATCATCTCCAAAATCGAAAACCAGGAAGGCCTGAACAACTTCGACGAGATCCTTGATGCTTCTGACGGCATCATGGTGGCCCGCGGTGACCTCGGCGTTGAGATCCCGGTTGAAGAAGTGATCTTCGCGCAGAAGATGATGATCAAAAAATGTAACCGTGCTCGTAAAGTGGTGATCACCGCTACCCAGATGCTCGATTCCATGATCAAAAACCCGCGCCCTACCCGTGCTGAAGCTGGCGACGTGGCGAACGCCATTCTCGATGGAACTGACGCCGTTATGCTGTCTGGTGAGAGCGCCAAAGGGAAATACCCGCTGGAGTCCGTCACTATCATGGCGACCATCTGCGAGCGTACTGACCGCGTGATGAAGAGCCGTATCGACTCTCAGCACGACAACCGCAAAATGCGTATCACTGAAGCGGTTTGCCGTGGTGCCGTTGAAACCGCTGAGAAACTCGAGTCACCGCTGATTGTTGTGGCGACAGAGGGCGGTAAATCAGCGAAATCCATTCGTAAATACTTCCCGAATGCGACTATTCTGGCGCTGACCACCAATGAACAGACTGCCCGTCAGCTGCTGCTGAGCAAAGGCATTGTCACTTCTGTGGTGAACGAAATTGCTTCAACCGACGATTTCTACCGCCTTGGCAAAGAAGCTGCGATCGCCAGCGGCTATGCCCTGAAAGGCGAAGTTGTGGTCATGGTTTCTGGTGCGCTGGTACCAAGCGGAACCACTAACACTGCGTCCGTGCACGTTCTGTAATATAAATTTACGACTTGCATTAAAAAAGCGCCCTGAGTGGCGCTTTTTTTACAACTTGCGTAGGCTAATTTCACAAAGTCTCCAATCGAAATTAACGATGTAATCACCCCAAAATCTAAGAGCAGTCCGATTAAAATCGCCTGTTTTCGCGGCGTTTTTTGCCAAAACGCGAAAAGAAGATGCTTCTTTGAGCGAACGATCAAATTTAAGCACGTTCTAATCAAAAAATTATTCTCATTAGAAAATACTTTGTGTAATACTTGTAACGCTACATGGAGATTAACTTAATCTAGAGGGTATTAATAATGAATCGTACTAAACTGGTACTGGGCGCGGTAATCCTGGGTTCAACTCTGCTGGCTGGTTGCTCAAGCAACGCTAAAATCGACCAGCTGTCTACCGACGTTCAGACTCTGAACGCTAAAGTTGACCAGCTGAGCAACGACGTGAACGCAATCCGTTCTGACGTTCAGGCTGCTAAAGATGACGCAGCACGCGCTAACCAGCGTCTGGACAACCAGGCTCACTCTTACCGTAAGTAAGAGTTCTGGTTTAAAAATGGCGCACTTAGTGCGCCATTTTTTTTGCCTGTATTTTGGGGCCTTCCACTCCCTGCCTCCAGCCCCGGCTGCCAAACGCAATCTCAGCCACGCTGAGCGCTTTACTCCCCAACCTGAGACACAGCCGCAGGCACGCGGGAAGACGTTGCAGAAGGCGTCTGCTGAGCTTCAGCAGGCACACTCTCCTCCGTTGCGGCCTTCTCCCCTTTGTTGACCAGTACCGGCATACCTGAGCGGCGCGCCATGGCAGCTTTGATCATCGCCCTGTCAGCGTCAGCATTCTGCATAAACTTCTTCGCCGCTGCGGTCAGCGCAATCGGCATGGTTTGCGGATCGTCTTTTTCGCTGTGCGACAGCGGCTGATGCACTTCCAGGTAGCGTTTGCCGTCCGGCTCCAGCGCATATTTCACCGGCTGGTTGATAATCTGCACGCGCGTGCCCTTCGGGACGCTGTTAAACAGCGCCTCAATATCATCTGGACGCAGGCGAATGCAGCCTGAGCTGACGCGCATCCCGATGCCAAAATCAGCGTTGGTGCCGTGGATCAGGTAGTGCTGCTGGCCGTAGGCCAGACGCAACGCATACAGCCCCATCGGATTATCCGGCCCGGCAGGCACGGTCACCGGCAGGCTCTTGCCTTCGGCCGCGTAGCGCTTACGGATGTTTGGCGTGGGTGTCCAGGTCGGATTGGGGATTTTCTGGCTGATGCTGGTGACCATCGCTGGCGTGTTCGCCCCCAGTTGGCCGATACCGATCGGATAGACGATCACGCGGTTTTCATCTTTCGGGTAGTAGTAGAGGCGCAGCTCCGCAACGTTCACCACAATGCCTTCACGCTTAGTGTCCGGCAGCAGCATCTGGGTAGGGATGGTCAGTTCACTGCCCGCTTTGGGTAGCCACGGGTCGGTACCCGGGTTGGCTTCCAGCATGCCGAGCAGCCCGATTTTATATTTCGCCGCCACGGCTTCCAGCGGCTGGCCGTCGTTGGGGACGACGTAAGTGGTGTTCTCACCAATCAGGCGGCTGTCGGCAGGGGGTAAAGGGTATTCAGTTGCGCTGGCGTTGTGCGCCCCGGCAAGAAAGGTGAGCGTAACAACTGCAGCAAAGCGAGACAGAGGTTTCATGCGCGTTTCCCGGTTATAGGTGGAGAGAGCACCCCGTTCGTGGGGTGCTTACCGGGTAGTGTAGCAACTCAGCCCTGAGTTAAAATCAGCGCTTTCTGACGTATGGCACGAATCATGGCTTCCAGCCCCTGCGAGCGGGATGGGGTGAGCTGCTGCGTCAGGGAGAGATCGGCGAACCACGGGCGCACGTCGAAGTCGACAATCTCCTGCGGCGTCATCTTCTGATAGAGGGCAAAAACGATAGCAATGAGGCCCTTAACCAGCGCGGCATCGCTGTCGCCCTGCAGGCGCACACAGCCACTTGCATCGGTATCAACCACTATCCACACCTGGCTCTGACAGCCGGGTACGATATTTTCCGGCTGCTGCAGGGAATCAGACGATTCTGGCAGGCGCGCGCCTAATTCGATGATGTAGAGATACTTTTCTTCCTGGTTGGCGCAGCGATTAAAGTTGCGCACCAGCTTGTCTTTATCTGGCAGAGTTGCCATTGCTTCCTCACTTAAAAACGCAGGGGCGAGGCAAGCCTCGCCCCTGCGGGTCGGTACGGGTTGAAACTTAACCCAGCAAACGGTGAATACGTATTAAGCCTGCGACCAGACGGTCGACCTCATCTTCGCTATTATACAGCACAAACGAGGCGCGACACATTGCCGGCACCTGATAGTGGTGCATCAGCGGCATGGCGCAGTGGTGGCCGGTACGAATGGCGATACCGTACTGATCGAGGAAGCTGCCGACGTCGAAAGCGTGATGCTTGCCGAGGTTAAAGGCAATGACGCCGGAACGCTGCCGTGGGCCATAGATCACCAGATCCGGCACTGTGGCCAGTTTTTCCAGGGCATAGTGCATCAGCTGCTGCTCGCGCTCGGCGATGACCTCCAGCCCCAGTTCACTCACCCACTTCAGCGCAGCGCCCAGACCAATAATAGCGCCGGTATTCGGGGAGCCAGCTTCGAAGCGCCACGGCGCGGCGGCGTAAGTGGTGCCTTTCGTCAGGCTGACGGTGGCGATCATCGATCCGCCCCCTTCCCACGGCGGCATCTGGTCCAGCAGGGCTTTGCGGCCATACAGAATACCAATACCGGTCGGGCCGTAAATTTTATGCCCGGAGAAGACATAGAAATCACAGTCCAGATCCTGCACGTCGACCTGCTGATGCATAACCGCCTGCGCGCCGTCGATCAGGGTAGCGACACCCGCCGCCCTGGCCTGAGCCACCAGCGCTTTTACCGGGTTTTCAGTACCCAGCACGTTGGAGACGTGGGTCACGGCCAGCATGCGCGTACGGCTGTCCATCAGCGCAGGCAGCTGCGCGACGTCCAGCTCGCCACTGGCGGTCAGTGGGATAAAACGCACTTCCGCGCCGGTACGCTCAGCCACCATCTGCCACGGTACGATGTTGGCGTGATGCTCCATCTCCGTGATGATGATGTTATCGCCTGGCTGCAGCTGACTGCCGCCCCAGCTGCTGGCTACCAGATTAATCGCTTCGGTGGTGCCTTTGACAAATACAATCTCTTCCACTGAGGCAGCGTTGAGAAACTGTGCTGCCTGTACGCGCACGTTTTCCATTTCGGTGGTCGCTTCCGCGCTCAGCGTATGGATACCACGATGCACGGCGGCATAGCCGTGCTCGTAGAAACGACTTTCGGCGTCAATGACGACCTGCGGCTTCTGCGCGCTGGCGGCACTGTCGAGATAGGCCAGCGGTTGCCCGTTGACCTCGCGCGTCAGTAACGGGAATGCCGCCCGCACGCGGGCCAGGTCAAAACTCATTGCAGGCCTCCGGGAAAACGCTGTGCAATGCGCTGCATCACAGCGTCTTTCAGCGTTTCATCATTGATGGCTTCGGTCAGCTCAGCGGCAAAGGCGTAAATGATCTTGCGCTGCGCCGCCGCTTCGTCGATACCGCGCGAGCGCAGATAGAACATCTGCTCTTCGTCGATACGACCAATGGTCGCGCCGTGTCCGCACTTCACGTCATCCGCATAGATTTCCAGCTGCGGCTTGGTGTCCACTTCCGCCAGGCGACCTAATAGCAGGTTGTTGTTGCTCATCTGCCCGTCGGTTTTCAGCGCGTACTTCGCCACTTTGATATGACCGTTGAATACGGCACGCGCACGGTCACGCACGATGGTTTTGTGCAGCTGACGGCTCTGGCAGTAACCCTTGTTGTGCTCAAGATAGGTGCGGCTGTCGCACACTTCTTTATCCAGCGGCAGCATCAGGCTGTTAATCACCAGATCGCTGCCCTCGCCTTCCAGTTTGCTGCTGGTGTTGTGACGGGTCAGACCGGCACCCAGCAGGAAGCTGTGGCTCTGCACGCGCACATCACGGCCCAGGGTCAGGTCGTTGTGTGAGAAGTGGTAGCTGCTCTGATCTTCAAAGCACAGGTTGTAGTGCGTCAGCGCCGCGTTATTGCCCACGTCGGCGGTAAAACGCGCCCCGGTGAAGTGGGTGCTGGCGTTCAGGCTGAGGTAGTGCTCAATCACCGTCGCTTCAGCCGCTTCATCCAGCTGCAGATGGTGGCGATAGTGTGAGGTGTTCATCTCACCCTCTGCGCTGCCGCTGCTGATATGCAGCAGGTAGAGCGGACGCGGGGCAGCTTTGCCACGCGCCAGATGAATAGTGGTGACCTCTTCTGCCAGGCTCTCGGTCAGATGCAGGAACACTTCCGGCTGAATAGGTGCGCCGAGTTCACGACGCTCCGCTGCCTGAGTCACCTGAATATCAAACAGGTCAAACCCGGAGTCACTCAGCTCAGGGGCGAAGCGGCCATCGACAAACACCAGGCGCACGGCATCAATCGCCAGCGCCTGAGCGTTGACCACATCCGCAGTCAGCACGGCAGGTTGTGGCAGCACGAAGTGGTGGGCCAGCAGCTGATCCAGCGGCGTGTATTTCCAGTTTTCCTGCTTACGCGTCGGCAGGCCTACGCGCAGCAGCTGCTGCCAGTGCTGTTGTGCCTGCATTGAGCGGTTTGCACCGCGCGTTTCAAACAGGTGATGCCACTGTTGCAGCGCGTTTTCACTCTTCGTCGGTAAGCCAGCCATAGCCTTGCTCCTCCAACTGTTTCACCAGTGAGAAATCGCCTGATTTTACGATCTTGCCCTGGTACAGCACGTGAACGAAGTCAGGCTTGATGTAGTCAAGAATACGTTGGTAGTGGGTGACGATAATAAATGAGCGCTTGCCGTCGCGCAGGCTGTTCACGCCGTTGGAAACAATTTTCAGCGCATCGATATCCAGACCGGAGTCGGTTTCATCCAGAATGCACAAATCCGGCTCCAGCGCCGCCATCTGCAGAATGTCGTTACGCTTTTTCTCACCGCCGGAGAAGCCCACGTTGACCGAACGGGTCAGCAGATCTTCAGGCATTTTCAGCAGGTGGATTTTCTCTTCGATAAAGTCCTGGAAGTCAAAACGGTCCAGCGCTTCCTGCTCGCGGTATTTGCGCACCGCGTTTACCGAGGTTTGCAGGAAGAACTGGTTGCTGACGCCTGGGATTTCAACCGGGTACTGGAAGGCCATAAAGATGCCTTCACCGGCGCGCTCTTCCGGGTCAAGCTCCAGCAGGTCTTTGCCTTTGAACTCGACGGAACCGCCGGTCACTTCGTAATCTTCACGTCCTGCCAGCGTAGCGGAAAGCGTACTTTTCCCTGAGCCGTTCGGCCCCATGATGGCGTGCACTTCCCCTGGTTTGATTTCAAGATTCAACCCACGCAGGATAGCTTTGTCTTCAACGCTGACCTGTAAATCTTTGATGCTTAACATAAGGTTTCCTTCGCAGTGCTTTCCAGCACTGTTGATAGTTCTTGTGCGCGCAGGTTTAGCCCACGCTGTGTTCCAGGCTGATCGCCAACAGTTTCTGCGCTTCCACCGCAAACTCCAGCGGCAGCTCCGAGAAGACATCCTTGCAGAAGCCGTTAACAATCATCGAAATCGCATCGTCTTCGCTGATCCCGCGCTGCAGGCAGTAGAACAGCTGATCTTCGCCGATGCGTGAAGTGGTGGCTTCATGCTCCAGCTGCGCGGTGTTATTGCGCACCTCCACATAGGGGAAGGTATGCGCACCGCATTCAGCACCAATCAACATTGAGTCACACTGGGTGAAGTTACGGGCGTTGGTCGCCGTCGGCATGATTTTTACCAGGCCGCGATAGGTATTCTGGCTGGTTCCCGCCGAGATCCCTTTCGAAATGATGGTCGATTTGGTGTTTTTACCGATGTGGATCATCTTGGTCCCGGTATCCGCCTGCTGGCGGCCGCTGGTCAGCGCCACGGAGAAGAACTCACCGATGGAGTTATCACCGCGCAGGATCACGCTCGGGTATTTCCAGGTAATGGCCGAACCGGTTTCCGACTGCGTCCAGGACATTTTGCTGTTTTCGCCTTCACACAGCGCACGCTTGGTCACAAAGTTGAGGATACCGCCTTCAGAATCACCGCCGGAGAACCAGTTCTGCACGGTGGAATATTTCACTTCGGCATCTTTATGGATAATGACCTCTACCACTGCGGCATGCAGCTGATAGGTATCACGCACCGGCGCGGAACAGCCTTCGATATAGCTGACGTAGCTACCTTCATCGGCAATCAGGATGGTGCGCTCGAACTGACCGGTTTTCGCCGCGTTGATGCGGAAATAAGTCGACAGCTCCATCGGACAGCGCACGCCTTTCGGGATATAAACGAAGGTGCCGTCAGAGGCCACCGCCGAGTTTAGCGCGGCAAAGAAGTTGTCATTGGCCGGAACCACGGTGCCGAGGTACTGCTGCACCAGCTCAGGGTGATCGTGAATCGCTTCGCCGAACGAGCAGAAGATAATCCCCTCTTTCGCCAGCTTGTCGCGGTAGGTGGTAGAGACAGAAACGGAGTCGAAGATGGCATCAACCGCCACTTCCTGCCCTTCACGCACCGGCACACCGAGCTGCTTAAAGGCGTCTTCCACTTCCTGCGTCAGATAATTGGGCGCGTCACCGGGTGAGGCCTGGGTGGCCCCGGGCTCAGAGGCGCAGCTATCGTCGCAGTTGCCGCAGGAGGGCGCGGAGTAGTAGCTATAATCCTGATAATCCAGCTTTTTGTAGTTGGCTTTCAGCCAGTGTGGCTCTTCCATCTCCAGCCAGGCGGCAAACGCCTTCAGGCGGAATTCCAGCATCCACTCAGGTTCATTACGTTTGGCCGAGATGGCGCGCACCACATCTTCATTGATGCCGTGCTCGAACTCTTCGGTTTGCAGTTGGGTAAAGAAGCCCTCTTTGTACTTCTGCTGGCCGCCTTCCCAAACCTGTACATCATCAGATGCGTCAGTATTACGAGACATAGTATTCACTCAACGCCAAAGCTCTCACCACAGCCGCAGGCGTGTTGAGCTTTAGGGTTATTAAATTTGAAAATCTGGTTCAGGCCTTCGCGCACGAAATCAACTTCCGTGCCGTCGATATAGGGCATCGCCTGCAGGGGCACGATCAACGCCGCGCCGTTATGGCTGAACACCAGATCATCCGCCGCTGACTCTTTCACCATATCCATGGTGTAGCCGAAACCGGCACAGCCCGAGGTTTTCACACCCAGCTTCAGTCCCTTGATTTCAGGGTCACCGGCAGTCAGGTTAATGATTTGTTTGGCTGCGCTGTCTGTTAGCGTCAGTCCTTTCCAGATAAAGTCATCTGGAGAAAAAGTGGCAGGATTTGCTGATTGCATAATTTACCTCGCGATACGATAGCCCTTCGGGCTAGTGCCCCTATGTTAGTGATAACCTGAATCACTTCAACCTCTTGTTTTGCAGGGATAAAGGCCAAAGGTGCTTTTTAGAGGCTGTTTTATGAGTTTAGACCCTGAAAAACAGAATGCGATCTGTCTCACGAGCCGAACCCTGCGAAAGATAAGCGATTGAAAATAAGATGTTTATATTTTGTTATCACCCATTAGCTCTTAATAAGAACTATTTTAACCCTTTTGAACGCCCCGCTTATCGTTATCACCGATTTTTCTGAGAGGCGGCATTAATCGATAAAAATTCGCTCACAGCGATTGAATAATGTCGCAATTATAATATGATAATGATTATCATTAGCGCGACTGGAACCAGCAATGAATCTGTCGATGAGTGCATGGCTGCAACATAAAATTGATCAGTACAAATTTTCCGTACGTGATATCACCGTCGATTTCTACATGGCGCAGGCTAAATTAAACCGCCCGGAGTGCACCATTGAGCAGCTGCGCAAGTTCAATGATACCTGTCTGGACATGGCCGAACTCTGTCAGCTAAACGGCGACGATCAAAGTTATCTGCACGCAATGGGCAAACTTCATCAACGGCTGGTCATTGAGCTAAGCGACACGACACGCGAACGGCTATACCGGATGCAAGCCTGGCAGCTGGCGCGTCACTCCCTGAGCCGATTGTGTCATCAGCTGGCGCTGAACGGCGAATGGGATAAAGCAACCTTGCTGCAAAGCGAATTCGTCAAGCACGCTTCATGGATTATGTGATCCTGTAAACCAGTATACCGTGTGCAGCCGATACGAAAAACCCCGCAAAAAGCGGGGTTATGGCGTGATTACTGCCGTGGTTAAGCGAGAAGTGCAGCATAATCTGCCGCTAACGTCGAAAATCTCTATTTGCCAGACCTGATGACGGCGACCAATATGCAGCGCACGACATATTCCGCGCACCTCACCGTCACGTGCTGAGCGCAGGTGGTTAGCGTTAACCTCGAGGCCAACCACCTGCTGCTCACCTTCAGTACACAGATAGCCCGCCATTGAGCCTAAGGTCTCCGCCAGCACCACCGAAGCACCGCCGTGCAGCAGCCCGAACGGCTGGCGGGTTCGACTATCCACCGGCATCAGCGCCTCGATACTCTCTTCATTCAGCGCGGTGAAACGGATGCCGATATGCGCCACCATCGTTCCCTGACTGCGCTGATTAAGCTGCTCAAGCGTAGCCGCGCGTTTCCAGATAGTCATCAGATAATCTCCAGTAAAGCCTGCAGAGGGTGGCGCACGCCGCTGCCTTCAATGCGCTTAACCTGGCTGCGGCACGAGTACCCGGTCGCCAGACAGCGCTGACGTGGCAGTTTTTGCATCGCCTGCTGCCAGGACAGCTCATAAATTCCCAGCGAGTTCTGCAGATTTTTCGTTTCATGGCCGTAGGTTCCGGCCATGCCGCAGCAGCCGACGCTGACATTTTCCAGCTTAGCGCCAAAGCGGGCGAAAATGGTTTCCCACTGCTTTACCGATCCCGGCAAGGCGGTCACTTCGGTGCAGTGGCCAAACAGATACCATGCCTCACCCTGCGCCGCTTGCACCGTGCTATTCGCAGCAGACAGCGCATGATGAAGCCATTCATGCACCAGCTGAACGTGGAACTCGCCGCGCTTATCGCCCAGCACCTGGTGGTACTCATCGCGATAGCACAGCACCAGCGCCGGATCGACACCCACCATCGGCATCCCAAGCCTCGCCACCCGATTCAGGAAATCTGCGGTTTTCTCTGCGGTGCGCGCAAACTGCTGCAGGAAGCCTTTAATATGCTGTGCTTTACCGTTGGGCGAGAACGGCAGCACCACGGCGCGGTAGCCGAGTTTTTCAATCAGCTGGACAAAGTCAGTGACCAGCTGCGCTTCGTAGTAGCTGGTAAACGGATCCTGCACCACCAGCACCTGCTTCGCACGCTGCTCGGGGCTCATCTGCTCCAGGCTCTCCAGCGTGGTGCTCAGCGCACGGTGCCCTGCCAGTTGCTGCTTGAGCGTCGGCGAAGAGAGCAGCGGAAGATCGACCATGCCGATATGGCGCTTGCTCAGTGATTTCAGCCACGGCTGGCGCAGGAAGAAGTTGAAGGTTTTCGGCGCTTTCGCCATCAGCGGCGCATAGCTTTCTACCGTTGCCACCAGATAGTCACTGGCCGGACGCAGGTAGCGAGTGTGATAGAGCTGCAGAAAGCGCGAGCGGAAGCCCGGCACGTCGATTTTAATCGGGCACTGGGTCGAGCAGGCTTTACACGCCAGGCAGCCTGACATCGCCTCTTTCACCTCATGCGAAAAGTCATACTGCCCGCGTCTGGCCTGCCAGCTGTTGCGCGTGCGCTGGATCATCCCGCGCAGGCTGACGCCCTGCTCCGGCAGCTGTTTCTCCAGCAGCAGCGGATCCACGCCCTGCTCCGCCAGCAGGCGCAGCCATTCACGCGTCAGCGTCGCGCGCCCCTTCGGCGAATGCATGCGGTTAGCGCTGATCTTCATCGACGGGCACATCGGGCTTGTCACGTCGAAGTTAAAGCACAGTCCGTTGCCGTTACACTCCATCGCGCCGCGCCAGTCGCTGCGCACGTTAATCGGGATCTGGCGATCGTAAGTCCCCCGCTTCACCGCATCGACCTTCAGCATCGGATCATCCACCCCCAGCGGCGCACAGATTTTACCCGGGTTAAGACGGTTAGCCGGATCGAACGCAGCTTTAATACGGCGCAGCTCTTCATACAGCTGCGGGCCGAAGAAGGAGGGGCTGTACTCCGCACGGAAGCCTTTCCCGTGCTCACCCCACAGCAGGCCGCCATAGCGAGCCGTCAACGCCACTACCTCGTCGGAGATCTGCTTCATCAGCATTTCCTGCTGCGGGTCACACATATCCAGCGCCGGGCGCACGTGCAGCACCCCGGCATCGACATGGCCAAACATGCCATAGCTGAGGTTGTGCCCGTCGAGCAGCGCCCGGAACGCCACAATATAGTCAGCCAGGTTGTGCGGCGGCACGCAGGTATCTTCAACAAACGGGATCGGCTTGGCGCGGCCTTTGGCGTTACCCAACAGCCCGACCGCCTTTTTACGCATGCCGTAGATGCGCTCAATGCCGGCGACGTCATCGCACAGCTGATAGCCAATCACGCCGCCCTCACGCGTTGCCATCAGCGCATCAAGCCGGGCGCACAGCGCCTCGACCTGGCCGTCAATCAGCGGCTTATCATTACCTGCGAACTCGACCATATTCAGTCCGAGCATCTCTTTATCCGGGACGTCGGTAATTAATTCGCTCACCGAGTGCCAGACGATATCTTCACGCGCCAGATTCAGGACTTTCGAGTCGACGGTTTCCACCGACAGCGCTTTTGCTTCCACCATAAAGGGAGCATTGCGCAGCGCGGAGTCGAAGGAGTCATATTTGATGTTCACCAGCCGCCGCACTTTCGGGATCGGGGTGATATCGAGCTTCGCTTCGGTAATAAAGGCCAGCGTCCCTTCCGCACCGCAGAGAATGCGCGTCAGATCGATGTTTTGCAGATCGTCGCTCAGCACGTGGCGCAGATCGTAACCCGTCAGGAAGCGGTTGAGTTTGGGAAATTTATCGATAATCAGCTGGCGCTGCTGACGGCAGCGATCCAGCACCACGCGGTAAATGTTGCCCTCCGCACCCGGCTGCTGCGCCAGCACTTCAGCCTCGCTCACCGGCATCGCGCGGGTGTCCAGCACCTCACCGCCCAGCAGCACGGCTTTCAGCCCCAGCACATGGTCCGAGGTTTTACCGTAAACCAGCGAGCCCTGCCCGGAGGCATCGGTGTTAATCATGCCGCCCAGCGTGGCGCGGTTGCTGGTGGACAGCTCAGGGGAGAAGAAATAGCCAAACGGTTTAAGGTAGGCATTGAGCTGATCTTTAATCACGCCAGCTTCAACTCTCACCCAGCCCTGTTCGACATTGATCTCCAGAATATTCTTCATATGCCGCGACATGTCGACCACGATGCCCTGATTGAGCGACTGCCCGTTGGTACCGGTACCGCCACCGCGCGGGGTGAAGCTCAGGGTGCGGTATTTCTCATCGGCTGCCAGGCGGGCAATCAAGGCCACATCGGCGCTGGAGCGGGGAAAGAGGACCGCATCAGGCAGCAGCTGATAGATGCTGTTGTCGGTGGACATAATCAGCCGATCGGCATAGCTGGTGGCCGTATCGCCGCTAAAGCCGTGCTGCTTTAACGCATCCAAAAAATTCAGCACCGGTTGAACGAGGCCGGGTGCCTGGGAAATCTGTGGGATCATTATCGGGTGACCAAAAAGTTGTGTGAATCGTTTGCGTTGCTCAAATGGCGCAGTTATCCGTTTTATCACATTTTTTTATGACCTGCCGTTATTTCAAAAAATGAGGCAAAAGAATAACCTGTTGCATCTGTCACAAAATCGTTTAATACATCATGCTTAAGCAGTCAGGCTTAGCGTAACCGCTTTGATGGCACTGATTTTAGAGAGATATCGCATCACTGTTCTTTTTACTCGAGGTCACTTTTCGTCAATGAAAAACGCGCAAACAGGCTGGGATTTACCGCAGATCATTTTCTCGTTGCTGTTTATCAGCATCATGATCGTCGCGTGCTTTTGGGTGGTACAGCCATTTATCCTCGGCTTTGCCTGGGCCAGCATGGTGGTGATCGCCACCTGGCCCCTGATGATCAAAATTCAGGGCCTGCTGTGGGGCCGTCGCTCGCTGGCCGTGTTAGCCATGACCATTCTGCTGATCCTGGTGTTTATCATTCCCATCGCCATGCTGGTTAACAGCCTGGTTGAGAACGGCGGCCCCCTGCTGGCGTGGCTGACCTCCGGCAAGCTGCAAATGCCCGATTTACACTGGCTGCGGGATATTCCGCTGGTCGGCAGAAAGCTCTATTCCGCCTGGCACAAGCTGGTGGCCGGTGGCGGCAGCGCCATCATCACTCAGGTTCAGCCTTATATTGGCCGCACCACCGGCTTTTTCTTCGCCCAGGCCGGACATTTCGGTCGCTTTATGCTGCACATCGGTCTGATGCTGCTGTTTAGCGTGCTGCTGTACTGGCGTGGTGAACAGGTCGGTCACGGCATTCGCCACTTCGCTTTCCGCCTGGCGTCACGTCGCGGCGATGCGGCGGTGCTGCTGGCCGGTCAGGCGATCCGCGCCGTCGCACTTGGCGTGGTGGTGACCGCGCTGGTGCAGGGCGTGCTGGGCGGCATTGGGCTGGCGATCTCCGGAATTCCTTATGCAGCCATTTTGACGGTGCTGATGATTCTTTCCTGCCTGGTACAGCTCGGTCCCTTGATTGTGCTGGTCCCGGCAATCGTCTGGCTTTACTGGAGTGGCGATACCACCTGGGGCACCGTGCTGCTGATCTGGAGCTGTGTGGTGGGAACCCTGGATAACGTTCTGCGTCCGATGCTGATCCGTATGGGGGCTGATTTGCCGATGATCCTGATCCTCTCGGGGGTTATTGGCGGGCTGGTAGCGTTTGGCATGATAGGGCTATTCATCGGGCCGGTGGTGCTGGCGGTATCCTATCGCCTGGTGTCCGTCTGGGTGCATGAGTCGCCCCCTCCTGAAGAGGATGCGCAGGCCGTGGTGGAAGAGCTGGCCGAAATGGAAGCCGAAACGCACCAGCCAAAACCATAATTTGTCCAATTTGCGGTCGGTAGTCCCGGCCGCAATGATTAGCCACCAGAATACTTATCCGCCGCGAATCACCAATTCCATTAACGATGTTTATCTCTAAACCTGCTTTTTTAGCCTTTTCCACGCGACTTAAGCGATATCGTTCATGTTTTATCCAGCTTTTTCAGCGCCGTGATGGGCAATCCGAGTTAAAAGATTATCACTTTTAAACTAATAAGAGGATTCTTAAAGACTCCAGGAACGCGGTTGCATAGTATAAATATCAAGTTTGAGATCAACCCACTGATTTTTAAACAAAGCATTTCCCCCTGAGTAAAGTACAGAATTGCTGTGTGTAGTCTTTGCCCATCCCCTGTGATGGGCTTTTTTTTTGGCTAAAATTTGAGATAAAAAAAGGGCTGACCAGAGAGTGGTCAGCCGCAGGTGTTCGCACAACTTATGTCGTGGTCGACCATTTTTGGTCGACCAGCGAGTGATTATTGCAGCGGGCTGACCGCAAAAGTGGGTCAGCCGCGACTGATGAAGCCGATGATTACTTCTTCAGCTCGGCCAGGCTCAGCCAGGTCTGCACCACGGTGTCCGGGTTAAGCGAAAGGCTGTCGATGCCCTCTTCCATCAGCCACGCCGCGAAGTCTTCGTGGTCTGAAGGCCCCTGACCGCAGATGCCGACGTATTTTCCCTGCTTCTTCGCGGCGCGGATCGCCATCGAGAGCAGCGCTTTCACCGCATCGTTACGCTCGTCAAACAGCTCGGATACCACGCCAGAGTCGCGATCCAGCCCCAGCGCCAGCTGGGTCATATCGTTAGAGCCGATGGAGAAGCCGTCAAAATATTGCAGGAACTCGTCGGCCAGCAGCGCGTTCGACGGGATTTCACACATCATGATGATCTTCAGCCCGTTCTCCCCGCGCTTCAGCCCCTGACGCTCCAGCTCTTCCACCACCGCTTTCGCCTGCGCTACGGTACGGACAAACGGCACCATCACTTCAACGTTGGTCAGCCCCATATCGTTGCGCACGCGTTTCATCGCCGCACACTCCAGCGCGAAACAGTCGCGGAAGCTGTCGGCCACATAACGCCCGGCACCGCGGAAGCCGAGCATCGGGTTCTCTTCTTCCGGCTCGTAGCGCTCGCCGCCCACCAGGTTGGCATACTCGTTGGTTTTAAAGTCCGACAGGCGCACAATCACGCGCTTAGGCGCAAAAGCGGCACCCAGCGTGGCAATCCCTTCCGTCAGGCGGGCAATGTAGAACTCCACCGGGTCGTCGAACCCTTTCATCAGCGCGCGGATCTGCTGCTGCAGCTCCGGCGTCTGCTGGTCGAACTCCAGCAGCGCTTTCGGGTGCACGCCGATCATCCGGTTGATGATGAACTCCAGGCGCGCCAGACCGACGCCTTCGTTCGGCAGGCAGGCGAAGTCAAATGCACGGTCAGGATTACCGACGTTCATCATGATCTTCAGCGGCAGCGACGGCATCTCGTCAACCTGCGAGCTCTTCACTTCAAAGTCCAGCAGATCGTTGTACACGTAGCCGGTATCGCCTTCGGCGCAGGAGACGGTCACTTTATTGCCATCTTTAAGAATATCAGTGGCGTTACCGCAGCCAACCACCGCCGGGATACCCAGCTCGCGGGCAATAATCGCCGCGTGGCAGGTACGGCCGCCGCGATTAGTGACAATCGCCGACGCCTTCTTCATGATCGGCTCCCAGTCCGGGTCGGTCATGTCGGTCACCAGCACATCGCCTTTCTCAATGCGGTTCATTTCGCTGATGTCGTGGATCACTTTGACCTCACCGGCACCAATGCGGTGACCGATAGCACGGCCTTCAACCACCACGTTGCCTTTACCCTGCAGGGTGTAGCGCTCCATCACCGAGCCGTTGGAACGAACGGTTTCCGGGCGCGCCTGCACGATAAACAGCTTGCCGGTGTGGCCATCCTTCGCCCACTCAATGTCCATCGGACGCTGGTAGTGCTTCTCAATCTGCACCGCCTGCGCCGCCAGCGCTTCAACTTCGCTATCCGTCAGCGAGAAGCGGTCACGCTCCGCTTCCGGCACGTCCTCGATTCGCACCTGCTCACCGTGCTCCTGCGAGTCGGCGTAAACCATGCGGATCTTTTTCGACCCCATATTACGGCGCACAATCGCCGGGCGGCCGGCGGCCAGCGTGGGTTTGTGCACGTAGAATTCGTCCGGGTTAACCGCGCCCTGCACCACCATCTCACCCAGGCCCAGCGCAGAGGTGATAAACACCACCTGGTCAAAGCCGGATTCAGTGTCAATGGTGAACATCACGCCAGAGGATGCGAGGTCAGAACGCACCATGCGCTGCACGCCAGCCGAGAGCGCCACGCCGCGATGGTCGTAACCCTGATGCACACGGTAAGAGATGGCGCGGTCGTTAAACAGGGAGGCATAAACATGCTTCACCGCCACCAGCACCGCATCGTAACCCTGTACGTTGAGGAAGGTTTCCTGCTGACCCGCGAACGAGGCATCGGGCATATCTTCCGCCGTGGCCGAAGAGCGCACGGCGAATGACGCTTCGGCGTCATCGGCAGAGAGCTGGTTGTACGCTTCGTGAATCGCCTGCTCAAGCTGCGGCGTAAATGGCGTTTCGACTATCCACTGGCGGATCTGTTTACCCGCTTTAGCCAGCTCATCAACGTCATCAATATTGGTCTTATCCAGCAGATCGTAGATACGCTGATTGACGCCGCTTTGATCGAGAAACAGGTTGAACGCTTCTGAGGTTGTCGCAAAGCCGTTAGGCACGGACACGCCTAATGACGACAAATTAGTAATCATTTCACCCAGAGAGGCATTTTTGCCTCCCACCCGATCCACATCGTTCATGCCAAGCTGGTTATACCAGAGCACAAGCGGCAATTCGCCTTTATTGGACATTGAAGCAATCCTTGTAAGATTTAATTAGGAATATTAGGGACACAGCATTGCTTCATGAGACTGGCACAGTTAAGCCAGATTGATAAAGTGTTGAATCGTTCAAGCAGCGGAAAAAAATCTTTTTAAGAATACTCCGCGTGAGAAAACAGCGTTGCGCAACGGATAAAATAATAATACCCAATGTTTTTCATATAGTTATGATTTTAACCACGGGCAGGCGGTAAAAATCCTTGCGCAACAGAAAACGATTCCTTATTAGAATGATTCTAAAAGAAAGGGCGGTAAAGACGCATAATGGATAGAAACGATATTTCATTTTAGGCTGAAAGATGCGAATGGTCTGATTTAATAAAAATAAAAAGTTCAAATCACTATAGAATGGATTTTTTATTTTATTTCGCGAGGTTTATCACGATTTGCTTTATTCAGGCAGATTAATTTAGTCTGCTTTACCCCCCGAACGCGGAGATAAAATGGACGTGAACGCCGAACGCAGTGTTTTTTATATTTCAGACGGCACGGCAATCACTGCCGAAGTGCTGGGCCATGCGGTATTGTCACAGTTCCCGGTGATCGCCAACAGCGTTACCCTGCCCTTTGTTGAAACCGTGCAGCGCGCTCAGGCAGTGAAAGCCCAAATCAATGCCATTTACCAGCAAAGCGGCGTGCGCCCGCTGGTGTTTATCTCAATTGTCACGCCCGCCATCCGCGAGATTATTTTGCAAAGTGACGGCTTTTGTCAGGACATTGTGCAGTCGCTGGTGGCCCCGCTGCAGCAGGAGCTGGGAGTGGATCCCGCCCCGGTCGCCAACCGCACCCACGGTCTGACCGCCAACAACCTCGGTAAATACGATGCCCGTATCGCCGCCATTGATTACACCCTGGCGCACGATGATGGTATTTCACTGCGCGGGCTGGAAGATGCGCAGGTGATCCTGCTCGGCGTCTCGCGCTGCGGGAAAACGCCCACCAGCCTCTATCTGGCGATGCAGTTTGGCGTGCGCGCCGCTAACTATCCGTTTATCGCCGACGATATGGATAACCTCAAGCTGCCCCCGGCGCTGAAGCCTTTTCAAAATAAGCTGTTTGGCCTGACCATCGACCCGGAACGCCTTGCCGCAATCCGCCAGGAGCGCGCCGAAAATACCCGCTATGCCTCTATGCGCCAGTGCCGGCTGGAAGTCGGCGAGGTGGAAGCCCTGTTCCGCACCCATCAGATCCGCTACCTCAACAGCACCAACTATTCGGTGGAAGAGATTGCGACTAAGATCCTCGATATCATGGGATTAACGCGGCGCATGTACTGATTTTTGCAGTTCTGACGCAGCGGGCAGGGGCTGAATTTCACTCTTCCCCTGCTGTTTTACGGTTGAAATCATCACGGTTTGGTTTAAGGTGGACGCCATTACTTCCCGGCATTCCTGCCGTTGTGAAGACAAAGATTTCAGAGAACGTTGATGAACAGAACAGATGAACTGCGAACCGCGCGCATCGATAGCCTGGTTACGCCTGCCGATCTGCAGGAAAACCTGCCGATCACCGCGGCGATTGCCGACAACGTGACGGCGTCACGTAAACGTATTGCGCGCATTTTGAATGGTGAAGACCCGCGCCTGCTGGTGGTGATCGGCCCCTGCTCGCTGCACGACCCGCGTGCGGCGCTGGAGTATGCCGGGCGCCTCAACGCGCTGCGCGACAAGCATCACTCGCGCCTTGAGATTGTTATGCGCGCCTACTTTGAGAAACCGCGTACCGTGGTGGGCTGGAAAGGCCTGATCTCCGATCCCGACCTTAACGGCAGCTTCCGTATCAACCACGGACTGGCGGTGGCGCGTAAGCTGCTGCTGGATATCAACGCGCTGGGCATGCCGACCGCAACGGAATTCCTCGATATGGTGATCGGCCAGTATATTGCCGACCTGATCAGCTGGGGGGCTATCGGCGCGCGCACCACCGAAAGCCAGATCCACCGCGAAATGGCCTCGGCGCTCTCCTGCCCGGTTGGCTTCAAGAACGGCACCGACGGCAATACGCGCATTGCGGTGGACGCCATTCGTGCCGCCCGCGTCAGCCACATGTTCCTCTCGCCGGACAAACGCGGCCAGATGACCATCTATCAGACCAGCGGTAACCCCTCCGGTCACGTCATCATGCGCGGCGGAAAGGTGCCGAACTATCACGCTGCGGATATCGCAGACGCGGCGGCCAGCCTGCGTGAATTCAACCTGCCTGAACAGCTGGTGATCGACTTCAGCCACGGCAACTGCCTGAAGCAGCATCGCCGCCAGAAGGAGGTCGCCGCCGACGTTGCGCAGCAGATCCGCAGCGGCTCGCGCGCCGTGGCTGGCGTGATGATTGAAAGCTTTCTGCAGGAAGGCACGCAAAAAGTCACGCCGAACGCAGCGCTGGTGTATGGCCAGTCTATTACCGACCCCTGCCTTGGCTGGGACGACAGCGCTGAGGTTCTGCAGCTGCTGGCTGACGCGGTCGACAGCCGCTTCTGAGCGGCTGAATAGCCAACAGGGCTGCTCCCACGGGGGCAGCCTTTTTCTTTTGTGCCGCCGTCATACATCACGCTCATTTTCTGCTTGCGCGCCGCTGCCATTTATTGATAATGATTATCATTCTGATAAAAAATGCCCTTGACGTTTACCCCCCCTGATAAGGACACAGCACATGACCGCGCACTATCCCCGTTACCTCCAGCTACAACAGCAGCACCCGAAGAAATATGCGCGCGATCTGGCCGCCATGATGGATATCAGTGAAGCGGAACTGACAGCCGCTCGCGTCGGCCATCAGGCGCAGCCGCTGCGCCCGGCGATGGCGCAACTGCTGCACGCGCTGGCGGCCGTGGGGGAAACCAAATGCATTACGCGCAATGAGTATGCGGTGCACGAGCAGCTGGGTACGTTCAGCAATATTCAGATCGGTGACCACGCCGGTATTGTGCTTAACCCGCGTGCGCTCGACCTGCGCCTGTTCGTCAACCAGTGGGCCAGCGTTTTTCACCTGCAGGAGATGACCGGGCACGGCGAACGTCACAGCATCCAGTTCTTCGATCGGCAGGGTGACGCAGTGCTGAAAGTTTACGCCACTGATAACACCGATATGGGCGCCTGGCAGCAGCTGCTGAAGGATTATCACAGCGAACCGACCTCAGCGTTCAGCGTTGAACCGGCTGTGGCTCCGGCCAGCGCCAGTGAATTTGATGCTGAGCTGCTGGAGCGCGAATGGCGCGCGATGACCGACGTCCACCAGTTCTTCCGCCTGCTGAAAAAACACAGCGTTACGCGTCAGCAGGCATTCCACGCGGTGAGCCGCGATCTGGCGCAGCAGGTCAGCAACGGCGCGCTGGCCGCGCTGCTGGAAACGGTGCGTCAGGATGCTAACGAAATCATGATTTTTGTCAGCAACCGCGCCTGCACGCAGATCTTTACCGGCAAAATTGAGAAGCTGATGCCGATGGACAACTGGCTGAACATCTTCAATCCGGCCTTTACCCTGCACCTGCAGGAGCAGCTGATTGCCGAAAGCTGGATCACCCGTAAACCTACCGCCGATGGCATCGTCACCAGCCTTGAACTGTTTGCCGCTGACGGCACGCAGATTGCCCAACTCTACGGCCAGCGCAGCGAAGGTCAGCCGGAGCAAACGCGCTGGCGGGAACAGCTGGCTACCCTCAGCGCTGAGGTCGCCACCGTATGAAATTCCGACTGATTGCCCTGCTGGCCCTGCCGCTGGCCTTTTCTGCCGCCGCCGCGCAACGTATCGTCAGTATCGGCGGTGATGTAACGCAGATTATCTACGCGCTGGATGCCCAACAGGAGCTGGTGGCTCGCGACAGCACCAGCCTGCATCCGGCGGTCGCCACAAAGCTGCCTGATGTCGGATATATGCGCATGCTGAACGCCGAAGGGATCCTGGCGCTGAAGCCGACGCTGGTGATCGCCAGCGAACTGGCTAAACCGGCGCTGGCACTGCAGCAGGTGGAACAGAACGGCGTCAAAGTGGTGGATGTGACCGGCAAAAATGATATCTCCGCCATCAACGAGAAAATCCAGACCATTGCCGCCGCGCTGCACCTCGAGGAGCAGGGAACGCTGTTGCAAAAGAGAGTGCGCAGCCAGCTGGCAAAAGTGCCTGCGCAACAACTTCCGGTCAAAGTGCTGTTTATTCTCGCCCATCAGGGCATGGGAGCAATGGCTGCAGGCAGCGGGACGTCGGCTGACGGCGCAATCCGTGCCGCCGGGCTGCAAAACGCCATGGCCAGCATACAGCGCTATCAGCCGCTGTCGCAGGAGGGGGTCGTTGCCAGCGCACCGCAGCTGATCGTCGTTACCGTCGACGGTATCCGTACCCTTGGCGGCGAGGAAAATCTATGGAAGCTGCCCGGTATCGCGCTGACGCCGGCCGCGAAAAACCGGCAGCTGCTGGTCGTCGACGATATGGCCCTGCTCGGCTTTGGCATTGACACTCCGGCGGCGATCCTCAAACTGCGTCAGGCTGCGGAAGCCGTGCAATGATGTCAGTGCGCCACCTGCGCTGGCTCGGCGTACTGCTGCTGTCGCTGATGCTGCTCGGCATCGGCGCCGCTAACATCGGCGCGATGCATCTGTCGCTGCCGATGCTGTGGCACGCGGGCAGCGACAGCAGCCTGTGGCAGATCTGGTTCAGCATTCGTCTGCCGCGCGTGCTGCTGGCGGTTATCGTCGGCGGCGCGCTGGCGCTCTCCGGCTGCGTGATGCAGGGCCTGTTCCGTAATCCGCTGGCCGATCCCGGCCTGCTGGGAATCAGCAGCGGCGCGGCGCTGGCGGTTGCACTCTCTATTGTGATGTCATTTTCCCTGCCCGGCGTGCTGACGCTCTATCTGCCGCTGCTGGCGGCCTTTATCGGCAGCATGGCAGTGACGCTGATCATTTTTCTGCTCAGCCGCCAGGGCGTCAGCGGGTTAAGTCGCCTGCTGCTGGTGGGGATTGCGATCAATGCGCTGTGCGGCGCGGCGGTCGGGGTGCTCTCATGGATGAGCAATGACCAGCAGCTGCGCCAGCTGTCGCTGTGGGCTATGGGCAGCCTGGGGCAGGCGCAGTGGCCCACGGTGCTGGTATGCGCCTCGGTGGTGCTGCCGTGCATGGTGCTGGTCCAGCGCCTGGCACGGCGCCTCAATCTGCTGCAGCTGGGTGATGAAGAGGCGCACTATCTCGGCGTTGACGTGCCGCGCACGCAGTGCTATCTGCTGGTGCTCAGCGCGCTGCTGGTGGCGGCCGCCGTGGCGGTCAGCGGGGTGATTGGCTTTATTGGCCTGGTGATGCCGCACCTGATGCGTTACTGCCTGGGCGGCGATCATCGCTGGCTGCTGCCCTCTTCCCTGCTCAGTGGCGCTATCCTGCTGCTGCTGGCAGATACGCTGGCGCGCACGCTGGTGGCCCCAGCGGAAATGCCGGTCGGGCTGCTGACCAGCCTGATCGGTGGACCGTGGTTTCTGTGGCTGATCCTGCGCCGCCGTGGAGGTCTTAATGGCTGAAGCACTGACCGCGGACGCGCTGAGCTATCAGCTCGGACAGCGCTGGCTGATTGAAGAGGTGTCGCTGACGCTGCATCCGGGCGAGCTGGTCTCCCTTATCGGCCCGAACGGTGCGGGGAAATCGACGCTGCTGCGGCTGCTCACCGGCTTCCTGACGCCGCAGCAGGGCATTTGCACGCTAATGGGTGAGCCGCTGGCACACTGGTCTGCGGCCCGGCTGTCGCAGCAGCGGGCGGTGATGCGCCAGCAGAGCAGCATGGCCTTTCCGCTCAGCGTGAAGGAGGTGGTCGCGATGGGGCGCGCGCCGTGGCCGGGCAAACCGCTGCAGGCAGTGGTGGAGCAGGTGATGGCGCTGACCGGCTGCGACGGCCTGGCGCAGCGCGACTATCAGCAGCTTTCCGGCGGAGAACAGCAGCGGGTACAGCTGGCCCGGGCGCTGGCGCAGCTGTGGCAGCATAACGGCCCGCGCGGCTGGTTGTTCCTCGATGAACCCACCTCGGCACTGGATCTCTACCATCAGCAGCACCTGCTGCGCCTGCTCTACCAGCTCACGCGCCAGCATCCGCTCAGCGTCTGCTGCGTGCTGCACGATCTCAACCTGGCGTCACTGTGGTCGGATCGCGTGCTGCTGCTGGCGGAGGGACGTCTGGTGGCGCAGGGCACGCCGGAAGAGGTGCTGGAGGAAGCGACGCTGACGCGCTGGTATCAGGCCGATGTGATGGTGCACCCGCATCTGAGCGAAGGGGTGCCCCAGGTGTCGCTGCGCCGTTAGCTGGAGCAGCTCACTTCCAGTTTTTTGCCCCAGTCAGGTGGGCGGCGCGCCAGGTCAGCAAACTCTGGCGCGTCGTCAAACGGCTGTGACAGCGCCCGATGCAGGCGTGCCAGCACGCTGATATCGTCCTGCTCCGCCTGTTCTATCGCCTGCTGCGCCAGATAGTTGCGCAGCACAATCGCCGGATTAGCCTGCTTCATCGCCTGCTGGCGCTGCTCATCGCTACACTCTTCCTGTAACAGACGCTGGCGCCAGACGTTGTACCAGCTGTCGAAAGCCTCACGATCGATAAACTCATCGCGCAGCGGGGAGCGCGACTGCTGCTGTTCGCTGCTGCTCAACAGGCGGAACGTGCGCGTATAGTCGCTGCCCTCTTTGGTCATCAGCGACAGCAGCCCGGTAAGAATATTGTTATCCTCTTTGCTGCGCGTCAGCAGCCCGAGCTTCGCACGCATTTTCTCACCCCAGGCGCGCATCAGCTCCGGTTCATAGCCCGCCAGCGCCTGTTTCAGCTGGTCAGTACTCATCAGGCCGGAGAGCGCGTGCGCCAGACGATTCAGGTTCCACAGCCCCACCATCGGCTGATTCTCAAAGCTGTAGCGCCCCTGGTGGTCCGAATGATTACAGATAAACTCCGGCTGATAGTCATCGAGGAAGCCATAAGGACCATAATCCAGCGTCAGGCCGAGGATCGACATATTGTCGGTATTCATCACCCCGTGGGCAAAGCCCACGCTCTGCCAGCCAGCAATCAGGCGCGCGGTGCGCTGCACCACATCGCTAAACCACAGCAGATATTTATCGGCTTCCTGCTCCAGATGCGGCCAGTGATGGCGGATGGCGTAGTCGGCCAGCTGCGTGACTTTTTCCTGCTGGCCAAGGTAGTAAAAGTGTTCGAAATGGCCGAAGCGCAGGTGGCTCTCCGCCACGCGCAGCAGCATGGCCCCGGGTTCGGTGGTTTCGCGATAGACCGGTTCATCGCTGGTCACCACCGTCAGCGCGCGCGAAGTCGGAATCCCAAGGTGGTGCATCGCTTCAGAGGCGAGAAACTCGCGCAGAGTGGAGCGCAGCACCGCACGGCCATCGCCCATGCGTGAATAGGGCGTCAGCCCCGCCCCTTTCAGATGCCAGTCAAATTTACGTCCGTCATCCAGCTGCTGCTCACCCAGCAGCAGCCCACGCCCGTCGCCGAGCTGCCCGGCCCAGACGCCGAACTGATGGCCGCTGTAGACCTGTGCCAGCGGCTGCATTCCGGCCATCAGCGTTTCACCGCTCCACAAACCTACGTTTTCAGGGGTGAACAGCGCGGCCTCCAGCCCCAGCTCCTGCGCCAGCTGCGCGCTGTGGTACAGCAGGCGGGGATTTTTTAACGGCGTGGGGGTTAATGCGGTGTAGCAACCGCTCAGCTGGTGAAACCAGGTGTTATTGAAATGCATGACGCCTCCGAAGCGCAGCCAGGAAGATCCCCGACAACGCTGCCAGTGTAAAGCGCGCGGCGGCGGCTAAACACTGAGGATTAGCAGGGTTATTGCAGCACGGGCTGCTGCAGTAAGTATGGCGGGTCCAGCAAATGGCTCAACCCCTCTTCATTTACCGGGGGAAACAGCGCGCTCTGGATACCGTCGAAGGCAAAGTGGCGAATGCTTTGTAAGCCGCTGATATCGTCAACGCCCTGCACCACCACGGCGTGACAGTGCGGTTTGATATGGTCGAGAATTGCGCTGATAAAGGGCGGAAAAGAGCCGCGTTTAATATTGTGCTGAATAAATCCCCGGTCCAGCTTAATGCGATAGAAAAGATTGTCAAAAACGGCTTTTGACGTGGCTTTTCCAGCACCATAATTATTCAGACTTAAGTGAAAATGCTGACTCAACCCCTGCAGGCAGGGATTGTTTTTACCCCCGGCGATATCTGGAAAGCTTTCACTAATTTCCAGTTCAATACAATCCAGCTGGTTCATTTTTTTAATCAGAAAGTCACTGCCGAGGATGGTTTCTGCCAGTCGCTCATCAATATTTATAGCCACATTTATATTATGGCTACTAAAGAAAGCGTAATGCTTCTCAATAATATTAATCTGATCCTGCAATAGCAGGACGCGTTGATGTTCATTTAACTGTGGTATCAAAATCTCCTGCGGGATGACCACGTTGGCCTGCGCATGAGCAAAGTGTGTCAACATTTCAACAGCAGCCAGCTGCCCGCCGGGCCGGTAAACCGGGCAGAATGCTGTAAAAGTTTTATAATCCGCTTCCAGATGGATTTTCATTTTATTCGCCATTATTAAGCGACACTCACCGCATCCTATATCAACAAACCAGGTCAGACAATTGAGCACGGTGTCTGTTGCCATACAGAAATTCAGCTGTGGTGTGCTTATGCCTCTAATCCAGATCGTTACGCTAACACAAAACTGACATAATTCATCTAGTCAGAATCATTAGCCTGCTGATAGTTAATATCCTCTGCTGTTTTTGTTTACGCAGGCTTTACTAAAATATTGGTTAAGTGTCAGCGCGAGAAAGACTTAAGGTAAATTGATCGGCGGGATATTTTTTAATCGCCCTGGCGTTAATTATGGCAGCCTAAATCAAATGCTGCTTAAAGCAGCACGATGAAAAAAAGACCAGTAATAATTAAATACGACGCGCCTGCCAGAACACCTTACGCCAGTAGACGTTATCCAGCGAGGAGCGGGTTACCCCCTGGCTGGTAGAGGCATGAATAAACTGATTATCGGTATCATAGATGCCGACATGCAAACCGTTCTCGCCGCTGCCGGTTTTGAAAAACACCAGATCGCCGGGCAGCAGCTCATCTTTTTTGATGCGGGTGCCGATATCGGTCTGGGCAGCGGTGGTGCGGGGTAATTGCAGATTAAAGCGGTCGCGGAAGGTCAGATAGACAAAGCCGGAACAGTCGACGCCACGCGGGCTCATTCCGCCATAGCGGTAAGGCGCACCGCGCCATTTACCCAGCTGATCGTTGAGCTGCGCAATCACGGTGATGGAGTCGGAAAGACGGCTGTTGGGCACAGGGGCATGACTGCTGCAGCCTGCCAGAATAACAACGATAAGAACCAGCCAGTAACGCATCACGCCTCCCCTTCCCTGCAAACCTGTTTAATGTAGCGGTAAAATACTCTCGCTGGCAACTTATGTCCTGCCGTCAGCGCAGCGTGGTCAACATCTGCCGCCCTTCCACCTCAAGCAGGCGGAACGGAACCTGGTACAGGGCGCTGAGATTGGCCGCTGTCAGCACCGCCTGCGGCCGCCCGACCAGCGCGCTCTGCCCCGGGCGCAATAGCCATACCCGGTCGGCAAAATGCAGCGAATGGTTGAGATCGTGGCTGCTCATCACCACCGCGACACCGCGCGCGCTCAAGGCAGGAATGAGATCATCGAAGGCCGCCTGCTGAGCAATATCCAGGCCGGTAAGCGGCTCATCGAGCAGCAGCAGCTTGCCTTCAGGCTGGCTGAGCTGCAGCAGTACGGCAGCCAGCCGCACGCGCTGCCACTCTCCGCCGGAGAGCTGATGCAGTGCGCGCGGGAGTTTATCGGCCAGCTGGAGCTTCTCTGCCAGCGCCAGTAGCACGCTGCTGCCCTCTTCCAGAGTTTGCTGCGCGTGCAGGCGCAGATAGTGCCAGACCGGCATCTGCCCCGGCGGCAGCTGCTGCTGCGCCAGGTAAGCCCGCTGGCGTGCCAGCGCAGCGCCGTGCCAGTCGCTGAGCCGCTGCCCGGCAAAGCGGATCTCGCCCGCGGTGGTGAGCAGCCCGGCCAGCGCGGCCAGTAGCGAGCTTTTTCCGGCACCGTTGGGGCCAACCAGGTGGATCACCTGTCCTGCCACAACCTGTGCGCTAAATGGGGTCAGGCGCCCGGCAAGCGCAGCGCCTGAAATCTCCAGCAGCATCTATTCTGCCAGAGCCTGCTGAATGGCGGCAGTCAGCGTCGGATCGTTCGGCTCCATATCCGGTGAGAAACGCGCAATAACCTGACCATCACGGCCAATCAGGAATTTTTCGAAGTTCCACAAAATATCCCCAGCCTGCTTTGGCGCGCGGCCTTTGCTCTCCATACGCTCGAGGAAACCACTGCCTTCAGGGCGTTGCGCCACCGGCTGTGCGGCCACCAGCTGGCTGTACAGCCGGTGGCGCTGCGGGCCATTGACCTCGATCTTGCTGAACATCGGGAAAGTGACGCCATAAGTGGTGCTGCAGAAGGTTTTGATCTCCTCCGCACTGCCCGGCTCCTGCTCCAGAAACGCATTGCAGGGGAAGCCCAGCACGCTCAGTCCGCTGGCATGCAGCGTCTTTTGCAGATTTTCCAGCTGCTCATACTGCGGCGTCAGGCCGCATTTTGAAGCAACGTTCACCACCAGCAGCACGTCACCCTGCCACTGGGCCAGCGTGGTTTTCTCACCGTCGAGCGTGATCAGTTCTGTTTCAAAGATGCTCATAGCGTTTTTCCTGTTTCAATAAGGAGACAACAGCCGTATGGCTGTTAACGGTTGCTCAATAATAGCCAGATAAATACCGGCGCGCCCAGCGTGGCGGTGACAACGCCAATCGGCAGCTCGGCCGAGGTGAGCGCTACGCGGGCAATAATATCCGCCGCCAGCAGCGCGCCAGCTCCGGCCAGCGCGCAGCCGGGCAGCAGAATACGATGATCGCTCAGCCCATTTAGCCGCAGAATATGCGGGATCACCAGGCCGACAAAGCCTATCGCGCCCGCCAGCGCCACGCTGACACCGACCAGCCAGCCGATAGCCAGCACCAGCAGGTTGCGCCAGAGCACCAGCGGCAGCCCGAGCTGGCGGGCAGAAACCTCCCCCAGCGCCAGCAGGTTCAGTACCCGCGCCCGGCCGCTTAACCACAGCAGCACCGGCATTAACGCCAGCATCAGCCAGCCGTAGCGCCAGTCAACGCCGCTAAATCCGCCCATCATCCAGTACATCAGCTGGCGCAGATCGAGATTACTGCTGAAGTAGACGGCCCAGGTCATCAGGGCGCTACAGATTATCCCCAGCGCCACCCCGGCCAGCAGCAGTCGGCTGGTCGACAGCTGACGTCTTGCCAGGCGCAGCAGGATGAGGGTTACCAGTAATGCACCGCAGATGGCGGCCAGGCTCATCATCCACGGGCTGTTGCTGCCGGTGAAAATACACAGCACCAACCCGACGCCTGCACCACCGGACACGCCGAGCAGGCCCGGCTCTGCCAGAGGATTAGTAAACAGCGCCTGCATGGTTGCGCCGGCCACCGCCAGTGCAGCACCGACCAGCATGACCGCCAGCGAGCGCGGCAGGCGCAGCTGCCAGACAAACAGCTGGCCATCAGGGGTTAACCACTGCGTCGGCGCTATCCAGCGTTCGCCCGCGCACAGGCTGATAATCAGCAGGATCAGACAGAACAGCAGCAGTCCGCTCAGCCAGAGTGTCGCCCGGCGTTGCGCAGCCGATATCTGTTGAGAGAGCAGAGTCATAGCCGACGTTTCATAAAGAAAACAGGGGTTTAATTGTAGAGGTAAATCAGCAAAAAGAAAGAGCCAGCTTGGCTGGCTCTTAATGATTAGTGACGGTCACCGTGCTGCGGTGGGCGCGGCTGGTGCCCGCGATCGCCGCCCTGCGGTCTGCCGTTGTGGTGTGGCGGCGCACTGTGGTGTGGCTGCGGACGATGCTGCGGCGGTCGCGGGGGCGCATGGTGATACGTCGGGCGCGGCGGTGGTGGCGGCCTGCGCACCGGAGGATGACGCTGCCAGCCGCGGCCATTCCAGTAGTCACCACGCGGACCTCGCTCGCCCCAGTGGCGGTTTTGGTGGTCGTGCCACCAGCGCGGCGCGCGCCAGTCATATCCGTCCCAGTAGTAACCCCGCGTATCGCGGTCCCCTAAATGAATGCTGACGCCCGGCGAGCGGATATCAATACCAACGGCAGCCTCGGCCACCAGCGGCGCGCCTGCCAGCAGGCACAGTAACAATACGATTTTTTTCATCAGGCTGACCTCCCGTCATGTCATGGCAGTGTTATAGCAATTGCTTATGAAGATCACTATCAGCACGGGATGATTTACCGTTTACTTTCTAATAACTTACGCAGGCTTAACAGTATGGAGGGATTGTGAAGAGTATAATCAGGGGTTTTGCCATTAGCGGCTAAAACAGACAGTAAGGAAAAAGGCCGCTTGCGCGGCCTTTTGAATGGCGGAAATCAGTCTTCTTTCGGCGAGGCGTTCTCAACCCGGCTTTTAAGTTTCTGTCCCGGTCGAAACGTCACAACCCGGCGAGCCGTAATGGGAATATCTTCACCCGTTTTGGGGTTACGTCCCGGACGTTGATTTTTGTCGCGAAGGTCGAAGTTGCCAAATCCTGACAGTTTGACCTGTTCACCGTTCTCCAAAGCACGACGCACTTCTTCAAAAAACAGTTCTACCAGCTCTTTGGCATCCCGCTTGCTAAGCCCGAGCTTCTCAAACAGGTATTCAGACATTTCAGCTTTTGTAAGCGCCATAGGTTCAATCCCTCAAGGATGCTTGGAATCGCTCTTTCAGTGCCTCTACGCATTTTGCAACGGTAGCGGCAATCTCCTCTTCTTCGAGTGTCCGGCTGGTATCTTGCAAAATCAGGCTGATAGCGAGGCTCTTAAAACCATCATTTACGCCCTTACCACGGTACACGTCAAACAAGTTTACGCCAACTACCTGATTTACGCCAACTTTCTTACACTCTGCGATGATATCTGCTGCTGGCACGTTTTCTGCCACCACCACGGCGATATCACGGCGGTTCGCCGGGAAGCGCGAAATGCTGCTGGCGTCAGGCAGGACGCGGTCTGCAACCTTGTCCCACAGCAGTTCGAACACCACCGTACGGCCGTTAAGATCCAGTTTACGTTCAAGTTCCGGATGCACCACACCGATGAATCCGATGTGCTCTCCGCGTAAAATAATTTGTGCGCTCTGCCCTGGATGCAGTGCCGGATTAGCCGCTGCGACAAACTGAATCTCGTCCAGCTTGCCAGTTAACTCCAGTACCGACTCCAAATCACCTTTCAAATCATAGAAGTCTACTGCGTTACGCGCCAGATCCCAGTGCTCTTCATTGCGATGCCCGCTGATGACGCCCGCCAGCATAACATCCTGACGGATGCCGAGGTTTGCCTGAGTATCAGGGACAAAGCGCAGCCCGCTTTCAAACAGACGCACGCGCGACTGCTGACGATTCTGGTTATACGCCACCGCGCCCAGCAGACCACTCCACAGCGACAGACGCATCGCAGACATCTCTACCGAGATTGGGCTAGGCAGCACCAGGTTCTCTTCACCCGGGTGCAGCAGCGCCTGAATTTTTGGGTCAACGAAGCTGTAAGTGATGGCTTCCTGATAGCCTTTATCCACCAGCAGCGCCTTAACACGCTTCAGGGAGAGGTTAGCTTCACGGTGTTTGGTCATCACCAGACCCGCCTGTACCGGCACGTCAGGAATGTTGTCGTAGCCGTATACGCGGGCCACTTCTTCCACCAGATCTTCTTCAATAGCGAGATCGAAACGCCAGCCTGGCGCAACCGCCTGCCACTGACCGTTTCCTTCCGTCACTTCGCAACCGAGGCGACGCAGAATATCACTCACTTCCTCATCGGCAATCACGTGGCCAATCAGGCGATCCAGCTTTTCACGACGCAGCGTAATGGTCGCACGCTGTGGCAGTGCTGACTCGGTCGTCACATCGATAACCGGGCCAGCTTCACCGCCGCAGATCTCCAGCAGCAGCGCGGTGGCACGTTCGATGGCTTTATGCTGCAGAGCCGGATCCACGCCACGCTCATAGCGGTGAGACGCATCGGTATGCAGGCCGTGACGGCGTGCGCGGCCGGTAATGGACAGCGGGCTGAAGAAGGCACACTCGAACAGCACGTTCTGCGTCTCTTCATTTACGCCAGAGTGTTCGCCGCCGAAAATCCCGCCCATGGCCAGCGCTTTGCTGTGGTCAGCAATCACCAGCGTGTCGCTTTTCAGGGTAGCTTCGTTGCCGTCCAGCAGGGTCAGCTTCTCACCCTCTTCCGCCAGGCGTACCACGATGCCACCGTCAATGCGGTCAAGGTCGAAGGCGTGCATCGGCTGGCCGAGCTCAAGTAAAACATAGTTGGTGATATCCACCACCGGATCGATCGAGCGGATGCCGCAGCGGCGCAGTTTTTCTTTCATCCACAGCGGGGTAGCGGCTTTGACGTTAATACCTTTCACCACACGACCGAGGTAGCGCGGGCAGGCTTCTGGCGCATCAACACGAATTGGCAAAGTATCCGCCAGCGTGGCTGCAACCGGTGCGATGTCGGGAGCGTTCAACGGCAGCTTGTTGAGCACGGCCACGTCACGCGCCACGCCGATAATGCCCAGGCAGTCGGCACGGTTTGGCGTGACGCTGATCTCAATCGTGTTGTCATCCAGCTGCAGATATTCGCGGATGTCGGTGCCAACGGTGGCATCCAGCGGCAGCTCAATGATGCCCTCATGATCGTCGGAAATACCCAGCTCGGAGAACGAGCACAGCATACCTTCAGAAGGCTCACCGCGCAGCTTAGCCGCTTTGATTTTGAAATCACCCGGCAGCACTGCGCCGACGGTCGCCACGGCCACTTTCAGACCCTGACGGCAGTTGGGTGCGCCACAGACGATATCCAGCAGGCGATCGCCGCCGATGTTAATTTTGGTCACGCGCAGCTTGTCGGCGTTCGGGTGCTGACCGCACTCGACCACTTCGCCCACCACCACACCGTGAAAAGCACCGGCAACGGCTTCAACGCCGTCTACTTCCAGGCCTGCCATAGTGATTTGATCGGACAGGGCTGCACTGTCAATGGCCGGGTTGACCCATTCACGTAACCAGAGTTCACTGAATTTCATTGGTTTTACCCGCCCTTATTTAAACTGTTTGAGGAAACGTAAATCATTTTCGAAGAAGGCGCGCAGGTCGGTCACGCCATAGCGCAGCATGGTCAGACGTTCCATCCCCATACCAAAGGCGAAGCCTGAGTACACTTCCGGGTCAATGCCAACATTGCGCAGTACGTTCGGGTGCACCATGCCACAGCCCAGCACTTCCAGCCACTTGCCGTTTTTACCCATCACATCCACTTCGGCGGACGGTTCGGTGAACGGGAAGTAGGACGGACGGAAGCGTACCTGCAGGTCAGCTTCAAAGAAGTTATTCAGGAAGTCGTGCAGCGTGCCCTTCAGGTTGGTGAAGCTGATGCCCTTATCGACGATCAACCCTTCCATCTGGTGGAACATTGGCGTGTGAGTCTGATCGTAATCGTTACGATAGACGCGGCCCGGGGCAATAATGCGGATTGGCGGCTGCTGATCTTTCATGGTGCGGATCTGCACGCCAGAAGTCTGGGTACGCAGCAGGCGGGTGGCATCAAACCAGAAGGTGTCGTGATCCGCACGCGCCGGGTGGTGCCCGGGAATATTCAGCGCATCGAAGTTGTGATAGTCATCTTCAATTTCCGGACCGGTTGCCACGGAGAAGCCCAGCTCACCGAAGAAGGTCTCGATGCGGTCAATGGTGCGCGTCACCGGATGCAGACCGCCGTTTTCAATGCGGCGGCCCGGCAGCGAGACATCAATCGTCTCCTGCGCCAGGCGGGCATTCATCACGGCGGACTCCAGCGAATTCTTCTGCGCGTTAAGCGCCTCCTGAACCTGCTGCTTCGCTTCGTTAATCACTGCACCCGCCGCCGGACGGTCTTCCGCTGGCAGTTCACGCAGGGTTGTCATCTGGAGCGTAAGATGCCCTTTTTTACCCAGGTATTCGACGCGAACGTTATCTAACGCGGCGACATCCTGAGCATCATTGATAGCGGCTTTCGCGCTCGCCACCAGGTCTGCGAGATGTGACATGCTTTCCTCTTCTTCCAGCCACCGTGGCCGGTCTGTTATTTGTCAGGACGAGTAGCCGCCCAATAGTCGATCTATTTCGAGCGCTAAAACGAAAAAAGCCTCCACGAGGGAGGCTTTCAGCGCGATTTTTCGTTTCTTTTCTTTGCGCAAAAGCCCCCGATAGTCAGGCGCTAAAGTAAAAAAAGAAACGGAAAATAGCATTCATGGTGGCGTTACCTTGTAGCGGTTAAGACGGCTCTATTGAAATCTTAACAGGCAGAAAAGTCAATCTTTTCAGACAATAAAAAAGAGGGAGACAAGCTCCCTCTTCCAACTGGCTTACGCCAGAGCTGATTTCGCTTTTTCTACCAGAGCAGCAAATACTGCTTTGTCGAATACGGCGATGTCAGCCAGAATCTTACGGTCGATTTCGATCGAAGCCTTTTTCAGGCCATTGATGAAACGGCTGTAAGACATACCGTTAGTGCGGGCTGCTGCGTTGATACGCGCAATCCACAGCTGACGGAACTGACGCTTCCGCTGACGACGGTCACGGTAAGCATACTGACCAGCTTTGATAACAGCCTGGAAGGCAACGCGGTAAACACGTGAACGTGCACCGTAATAGCCTTTAGCTTGTTTTAAGATTTTTTTGTGACGTGCGCGAGCAACTACACCACGTTTTACACGAGCCATTTAGCTCTCCTGTTTAATATTCTGTTAAAAAAAAATTTACTTATGCGTACGGCAGGCAGGCAATAACCAGACCCAGATCGCCTTTAGACACCATGCCTTTCGGACGCAGGTGGCGTTTACGCTTAGTAGATTTTTTAGTCAGAATATGACGCAGGTTAGCGTGTTTACGCTTGAAGCCGCCACCGGCGGTCTTCTTGAAGCGCTTGGCCGCGCCACGTACAGTTTTAATCTTTGGCATTTGAAAAAATATCCACTTCGCATTGTTAATAAAATGAACCAGACAGGCGAATCTCACCGCGTACCGAAGCACGCGGCAGGATTACTTTAGGGCCTACTGCCTCTTCTTGGGAGCGAGCACCATAATCATCTGGCGACCTTCGATCCTTGTAGGGAACGATTCGACCACTGCCAGATCAATATCTTCACACAGATCTTTACGGACGCGGTTAAGCACTTCCATACCGATCTGCTGGTGCGCCATCTCACGACCGCGGAAACGCAGTGTGATCTTGGCTTTATCGCCATCTTCCAGAAAGCGAATCAGGTTGCGTAGTTTTACCTGATAGTCGCCATCATCGGTACCAGGACGGAATTTGATTTCCTTAACCTGGATAACTTTTTGCTTTTTCTTCTGTTCCTTAGAAGATTTGCTTTTTTCATAAAGGAACTTGCCGTAGTCCATAACACGACAAACGGGCGGTTCGGCGTTAGGGCTGATCTCGACAAGATCAACACCTGCTTCTGCAGCTTTTTCTAAAGCTTCATCCAGACTGACAATACCAATCTGTTCGCCATCGACGCCTGTCAGACGAACCTCAGTGGCGCGAATTTCTCTGTTAATGCGATTAGGACGCGCCGGTTGAACTCGTTTTCCGCCTTTAATACTTTATTCCTCCAATTGATGAAGATTGCGACTGCGGATTTCATCCTGCAGCTTCGCGATCACTTCGTTTACGTCCATGCTTCCCAGGTCTTTACCGCGGCGGGTGCGAACGGCCACTTTGCCAGCTTCCACCTCTTTATCACCACAGACCAACATGTAAGGGACACGACGTAAAGTATGCTCGCGGATTTTAAAGCCAATCTTCTCGTTTCTCAAGTCCGCTTTTGCACGAATGCCCGCATTCTGCAATTTTCGGGTCAATTCTGCAACATATTCGGACTGGCCATCGGTGATATTCATCACCACAACTTGTAGTGGAGCAAGCCAGGTCGGGAAGAAACCGGCATATTCTTCGGTTAAAATCCCGATAAAGCGCTCCATGGACCCCAGGATTGCGCGGTGGATCATCACCGGAACCTGACGTTCATTACTTTCACCCACATACGAGGCGCTCAGGCGGCCCGGCAGCGAGAAGTCCAGCTGCACAGTACCACACTGCCATGCACGGTCGAGACAGTCATGCAGGGTAAACTCAATTTTAGGACCGTAGAAAGCGCCCTCGCCCGGCTGATATTCGAACGGAATGTTGTTCTCTTTCAGCGCGGCCGCCAGGTCCGCTTCTGAGCGGTCCCACAGGTCGTCGGTGCCGATACGCTTCTCTGGACGCGTAGAGAGTTTCACCACGATCTTTTCAAAGCCGAAGGTGCTGTACATGTCGTACACCATCTTAATGCAGCTGTTGACCTCGTCGCGCACCTGCTCTTCAGTACAGAAGATATGGGCATCATCCTGAGTAAAGCCGCGTACGCGCATCAGGCCGTGCAGTGCGCCCGACGGCTCATTACGGTGACAGCTACCAAACTCTGCCATACGCAGGGGTAAATCACGGTATGATTTTAGACCCTGATTGAAAATCTGCACGTGGCCCGGGCAGTTCATCGGCTTAATGCAGTATTCACGGTTTTCTGAAGAGGTGGTAAACATCGCCTCTTTGTAGTTTTCCCAGTGGCCGGTTTTTTCCCACAGCACGCGGTCCATCATGAACGGACCTTTTACTTCCTGGTAGTCATACTCTTTCAGCTTGGTGCGGACAAACACTTCCAGCTCGCGGAAGATAGTCCAGCCGTCGTTGTGCCAGAACACCATGCCAGGCGCCTCTTCCTGCATATGATACAGGTCGAGCTGCTTACCGATTTTACGGTGATCGCGCTTCGCCGCTTCTTCCAGACGCAGCAGATAGGCCGCCAGCTGCTTTTTGTCGGCCCAGGCGGTGCCGTAAATACGCTGCAACATTTTATTGTTGCTGTCGCCACGCCAGTAAGCGCCAGAAATTTTCTGTAGCTTGAAGTGGTGGCAGAAACGCATATTCGGCACGTGCGGACCCCGGCACATGTCGACATACTCTTCGTGATGATACAGGCCAGGACGGTCGTCACGGCTGATATTTTCATCAAGGATGGTCATTTTGTAAGTTTCGTCGCGCGCAGCGAAAGCGTCACGCGCTTCCTGCCAGCTGACTTTCTGCTTAACAACGTCGTAATTGGTCTCTGCCAGCTGGTGCATACGCTTTTCCAGCAGGTCGATATCTTCCTGGGTCAGCGTGCGGTCAAGGTCAACGTCGTAGTAAAAACCGTTGTCGATAACCGGGCCGATAGCCATTTTGGTATCCGGCCACAGCTGTTTAATCGCGTGCCCTAACAGGTGCGCACAGGAGTGACGAATAATTTCCAGACCGGCTTCGTCTTTAGCGGTGATGATTGCCACATTGGCGTCTTCGGTGATCGGGTCAACCGCATCCACCAGTTCACCATTCACACGGCCAGCAATACAGGCTTTCGCCAGGCCAGGACCGATGTCGAGGGCAATATCCATCACGCTGACGGCGTGGTCAAAAGAGCGCTGGCTTCCATCAGGAAGAGTAATTACAGGCATGAAACATCCTTAATTGCAGTGGTAACCCACACGTAAGATTACATGCAAACATAGTTTGAGAGTTCCGGGCTGGCAGGCTGTCTGACCCACATTGTCGGATTGCCGCCGCCCTTGATAGCTGCGCAAAACACAGCAAGGCACGCATAATAACATCTTTAGGATCAGAGAGAAACCGCGCAGGGAGATGCTGGCAGAATAAGGCAGGAATGACGGGCCGCCCGCAGGCAGCCCGCAAAGCAATTACATCGCGTAAGAGAGCGTGATGGTGGTTTTGGTATCGGTATGATCGGGCGCTGACTCAGGTGGATTCTGGTTCCAGGTCACGTTGTAAGCCATCTTCAGGGCGAAATGTTCGTTAATCGCTACCTGCAGACCGGTTTCGGAGTTGACGGTAGTATCGTCGCTACCCAGTACGGAAACACCCTGAACGAACTTGGTGGTGTCCGTCAGCTGCCACTGATAGCTCAGTGCGCCATAGGCCAGAGCCTGGGTCTCATGGCCACCTTCATGGTAGTCGTCATAACGCACACCAGGACCGGCTTCCACACGCAGCGAGTGCACCGGGCCGTTCAGCAGCTGGCGACCGTAACCGGCAGCAAGAATAGAACGACCGTCGTAACCGTTGAAGCGGTCGCTTAACCAGCTCGCCTGGCCGAACAGGTAGTCAGCGCTGTTGATGTTATAACGCGTACGGCCACCGACCTGATAGGTCTCGGATGAACGCTCATCATTAGACGAGGTATTGCTGGCGTTGCCCCACAGGCTGTAAGCAAAACTTGGGGTATACCATGTCAGGTTGGTGTTCGCCGTTGCGGAAGAACTGGTGGTGTTACCGGACTGAGCCATATAGCCCGCAGCCGCGTTACCTTCAAAATCTTTCTTCGCTGTAGAAGGGTCATCCATAACCGTGAAGACGTTGTTATCCGCCAGGGCTTGTTGACACAGTGCTCCCCCGGAGAGCAGAAGAACTACAGACAGCTTATTAAGCGCTTTCATTTAAATGTGACCCGTACGACAGTTTTAAAAAGAGGGAGTCTGAAGCGTTTTGAAGGACGATCAACGCAATTTACGGTAATAATCGTAAGAAATTGTTAATCCGCTCTTTTTCCAAAGCATCATGACCAAACTACCCTTCGAATAGGAACATTCCCATTAACGGCGCGCATTATAATGGGTAAATGATGAAAAAACACCTGGCTGTCAATAAGATTTAGCTCTAGCAAAGGACGAATTTATCGCCCTGCAGCCAGTATATGTAAGTAAATATTAATACCAGCATTCGCCCATCCGCTGCGCAACCAGCGGCTTTACGTCTTCTTAACGTAAAACGCGCAGAAAAGAGATCCGCCCTCGGCTTTGCTAGCGCCCTTGCGTGAATTCACCGCACCGACTGCGACAGTGAACTACGATTGAGGGGCGCTTTATCACATTGAGGTAAATCATGAATAGCCAATCAGTTGAACAGTTTGTTGTCACCTTCCGCTACCAGGAAAAAGGGCTCTCTGACCTGCTGGAGTTAAATAGCGCCCTGCTCAGTGCCGGGTTCAGCACCACGCTCAACGACAGCGAGGGCCATCCACACGAATTAGGCACCAACAGCTTCGGCATCACCAGCGCGATGGAGCCGGAAGAGATTGCGCAGCAGGCGCGCAGCGCGGGAGAATTGGTGCTCGGTGATGCACCGGAGGTGGACGTGCAGCGCTGGGAGGAGTTCCAGCAGCAGCTTAAACGCTAACTTTCTGTAAATATGATGCAATGCCGTGCGCCAATGGGTATTTTGGTTATTCTTTAAGCGTTATCATCGTCGAATCACAGCGAAAAAGAGGAGTGTCCTATGTGGTCAGCCATCGGTCGTCTGTTGAGTGAGCAACTGGGTCCGGCAGAAGTTAGCGGACGCAGCGAGTTGCCGGGCGGTGAGGTCCATGCTGCCTGGCTGCTGCAATACGGTGAGCACCAGGTGTTTGTTAAGTGTAACCAGCGCGAGATGCTCGATCTCTTCAGCTGGGAAGCGGATCAGCTCCAGCTGCTGGCGCGTACCCAGACGGTGCGCGTGCCGGAAGTGTTCGGCGTTGGCAGCGACCGCGAGACCAGCTTCCTGCTGCTGGAGTATATCAAGCCGACGCCGCTCAATGCCGATTCTGCCTTCCAGCTTGGCGTACAGCTGGCCCATCTGCACCAGTGGAGTGAACAGCCGCAGTTTGGGCTGGACTTCGATAATAATATTACCACCTCTCCTCAGCCCAACAGCTGGCTGAAACGCTGGTCGGTGTTCTTTGCTGAACAGCGCATCGGCTGGCAGCTGCAGCTGGCCGCAGAGAAAGGCATCCAGTACGGTGACGTGGAGCTGATTGTGCACTGCGCGCAGACCGCCCTCGACGCCCATCATCCGCAGCCGTCGCTGCTGCACGGCGATCTGTGGCCGGCGAACTGTGCGGGGAGTGACAGTGGCCCCTGGCTGTTTGACCCGGCGTGCTACTGGGGCGATCGCGAGTGCGACCTGGCCATGCTGCCGTGGTTCAGCCAGCTGCCGGGGCAGATCTTCGAGGGTTATCAGTCGGTGTGGCCGCTGCCCTGCGGCTTTTCCCAGCGTCAGCCGGTTTATCAGCTTTACTATCTGCTGAACCGCGCCAATGTCTTCGGCGGCAGCTGGCTGGGTGAGGCACAGCGGGCGGTAGGCACCCTGTTAGATGTGGACGATTTGGGGAAACAGCACGCGCGTCCGGCCTGAGATAAGCCCGGGCGGGGCACTTCCCCCCGCCCGCCACCCTTAGTAGATAAAGCCGGCCAGCTTCAGCACGAAGTAACCCGCCACGGCGATGATAATCGGCAGGATGTACAGCGGGAATATTTGCAGGAAAATGGTGTGGCGCGGCACCACAATTCTCTCTTCCAGCTGCGCACGCGTGTGCCCTTCCGCCCCGCGCGCGTTCTCCAGAATCAGCTGATCCTCAATCCCTTCACGCAGAAAACGCGACTGGCGCCACATGCGCGCGCCGGAAGCCTGCAAAGCAAGGCCGACAAAAATCAGCACGTAGATAACCCAAAACAGCACGTTGCTGCCGTGATTAAAATCCGGTACCGGTGAGTTATTCCAGAAGCTGGAAAGAAAACCGGTGTTAAAACGGATCATCTCAATCATCACATGGGCGAAATCCTGCATCACCGCATTAATCCCTTCGCGCTTTTCCCGGCTTTTTTCCAGAAAACCCAGCAGGGAAATCAGCGTTGAGATCAGCGCGGGAATAAAGATAACCCAGCCCGCGACCCGCTTGATCACCGCCACTCTGCCAGCCTGTTGATAAGTCATGCCTTCTCCTGTCCATACGATGTCTGCGTGTCAGTCTACATTGAGTCGGCAAAAAGCGCCTGTAAAATGCGGTCACCAGCCCAGGATCCCGGCTAAACGCCGCTGCGATGATAATTTTTTCAGCAGCGCCTTCATGCTAAGGTGACACAAACTGTCAAATGGAGCCGCAGCATGTCTTATCAACGCCCCGTATACGCCGCCATCTTTGATATGGATGGCCTGCTGATCGATTCAGAACCGCTATGGCACCAGGCCGAGCTGGACATCTTCAATACCCTTGATGTTGACCTCAGCCGCCGTAAAGAGCTGCCCGACGCGCTCGGCCTGCGCATCGATCAGGTGGTGCGCATGTGGTACGAAACCCTGCCGTGGAGCGGCCCTTCCCAGGCAGAAGTGACGCAGCGCGTGATTGCCCGCGCACTGAGCCTGGTAGAGGAGCGCCGCCCGCTGCTGCCGGGCGTTGAGCATGCGTTAAAGCTGTGCCAGGCCGAAGGGCTGAAGATTGGCCTCGCCTCCGCCTCCCCGCTGTTTATGCTGGAGCGCGTGCTGGAGATGTTTAACCTGCGCGACTATTTTGAAGTGCTGGCCTCGGCAGAATCTTTGCCCTACAGCAAACCGCACCCGCAGGTTTACCTTGATGCCGCCGCCCGGCTTGGCGTCGACCCCCTGAACTGCGTCACGCTGGAAGACTCCTTTAACGGCATGATCGCCACTAAAGCCGCACGCATGCGCTCTATCGTGGTGCCTGACGCCAGCTACGCTGAAGACGCACGCTGGGCGCTGGCGGACGTCAAGCTGAGCAGCCTGCAGCAGCTCACCCCTGCTCATTTGCGCGGTGGTTAAACCCTGAAAAGGTGCTGCCTGTGCAGCACCTCTCAATAAAAATAAAACAATGTTTCATTTTTATTGAATTACCCCCTTCGTCCGCCTATGCTCCCTGATAACCTCATTAATCAGGAAGCCGCTATGATCCTCAATGCTTTTAACCTCGAAGGGAAAGTCGCACTGATCACCGGATGCAACACCGGGCTGGGTCAGGGTATGGCCGTCGGTCTGGCGCAGGCCGGATGTGACATCATTGGCGTGAACCGCTCAAGCGCCTGCGAAACGGCAAAGCAGGTGAGCGCGCTCGGGCGCCGCTTTATCAGCATCACCGCCGACCTGTCGGATAGCCACTGCGTACCAAAGGTGATGGAGCAGGCGCTGGCAGCCTGCCCGCGGCTCGATATCCTGGTCAACAATGCCGGGATTATTCGCCGCGCAGAGGCGCTGAATTTCAGTGAGCAGGACTGGGATGACGTCATGAACGTCAACAGCAAGACCCTGTTCTTTCTTGCGCAGGCGGTGGCGCGCCAGTTCGTCCAGCAGGGGCACGGCGGCAAAATCATTAATATCGCCTCAATGCTCTCTTACCAGGGCGGCATCCGCGTACCTTCGTATACCGCCTCGAAAAGCGCGGTAATGGGGCTGACGCGCCTGATGGCGAACGAATGGGCGCAGTACGGCATCAACGTTAATGCCATCGCCCCGGGCTATATGGCCACCAACAACACCGAGCAGCTGCGTGATGACGAAGAGCGCAGTCAGCAGATCCTCGAGCGCATCCCGAGCGGTCGCTGGGGCGAGAGCCGCGATATGATGGGGCCGGTGGTGTTTCTTGCCTCCAGCGCGGCGGACTACGTCAATGGCTACACGCTGGCCGTCGACGGCGGCTGGCTGGCGCGGTAAGCCAAATGCGGGTCAGTTTCTGCGCGACCCGCTCAACATTTCACTGATGTAAAAATATTTATCTTTCGTTACAGCGTCACATATTTATTCTACTGTATATATTCCCTATACTGGATGCATTGACAGTTATGCACCAGGTGTTCCCATGACGGCCGAAGGCCACCTCATATTTGCCATTGCCAGCGCCATTTTCGCCAAGCGTGCGGAACTGACGCCGGTGCTGGCCAGCGCAGACTGGTGGCATATTATTCCGGCTACCCTGCTCACCTGCCTGCTGCCGGACATTGACCATCCCAAATCTTTTCTCGGTCAGCGCCTGAAGTGGCTGTCGCACCCTATTGCGCGCGCCTTTGGTCATCGCGGATTTACCCACAGCCTGCTGGCGGTGGCGGGCGGCGTCGCGCTGCTACAGCTGAAGCTGCCCGCTGGCTGGCTGATCCCTGCCGATGCCTTCCAGGGCATGGTGCTGGGCTACCTCAGCCACATTGTTGCCGATATGCTGACGCCCGCCGGGGTCCCCCTGCTGTGGCCGTGCCGCTGGCGCTTCCGCCTGCCGCTGCTGAGAAGCCAGAAAGGTAACCAGCTGGAGCGTGCGCTGTGCCTCGCGCTGGTCGGTTATGCCATCTGGTTTCCGCCGGGAATGCCACCGTTTGGTGCGACCGGCTGGACCAGTCAGGTGGTCAATTCGGTACAAAATGGCTTTAGCCGGGTAATAAATCCGCAAAACGGACATTAATCAGGCAATAACGCAGCAAAAGTTATAAATCATTCCTTTTGGATATAAGCCTGCACCATCACTAGCTGCTACCATTTCGCCCTTGTGCTGGTTACTGCGCGTCAGAAATTAACTGAAGTCAGTTATGGCACTTTTGCCGACTATTTTTGGGAGAAATGGGAAATGAATTTTCCGCTAATTATTAACCTGGTAGCGTTCGTGGCGCTGCTGCTGCTGGTAGCAAAAACCGGCCGCACCGGCTGGAGCCTGTCGAAGAAAGTGCTGTTCGGCCTGGTGGTCGGCGTACTGTTTGGCCTCGCGCTGCACACCATTTACGGCGAAAACAGCCCGGTAATCAAAGAGTCTGTCAGCTGGTTTAACCTGGTCGGCGGCGGTTACGTTCAGCTGCTGCAGATGATTGTGATGCCGCTGGTGTTCGCATCGATTCTCAGCGCCGTAGCCCGTCTGCATAACGCCTCATCGCTGGGTAAAATCAGCGTACTGACCATTGGCGTGCTGCTGTTCACCACCGCCATTGCCGCTGCCGTTGGCGTATTCGTCACCTGGCTGTTCGGCCTCAACGCCGGTGGCCTGGTGCAGGGCGCGCAGGAAAGCGCACGCCTTGCGGCCATTCAGAGCAGCTATGTCGGCAAGGTCGCCGATCTCAGCGCGCCGCAGCTGCTGCTCTCCTTTGTACCGAAAAACCCGTTTGCCGACCTGACCGGTGCCAACCCTACTTCGATCATCAGCGTAGTGATCTTCGCCGCCTTCCTGGGCGTGGCGGCTCTGCAGCTGCTGAAGGATGATGTCGAAAAGGGCCAGCGCGTGCTGAAAGCCATCGATACGCTGCAGTCCTGGGTGATGAAGCTGGTGCGCCTGATCATGAAGCTGACGCCTTACGGCGTGCTGGCGCTGATGACCAAAGTGGTGGCAACCTCTAACCTGAGCGACATCATCAAGCTTGGCAGCTTCGTGCTGGCCTCCTACCTCGGCCTGGCGATTATGTTTGCCGTGCATGCCCTGCTGCTGTCGGTCAACGGCGTGAATCCGCTGCGCTTCTTCCGTAAAGTGTGGCCGGTTATCACCTTTGCCTTCACCAGCCGCTCCAGCGCCGCGACTATTCCGCTGAGCGTGGAAGCGCAAACTCGTCGTCTGGGTATTCCAGAGTCGATTGCCAGCTTTGCGGCATCCTTTGGTGCCACCATTGGTCAGAACGGCTGTGCCGGTCTTTACCCGACCATGCTGGCGGTAATGGTGGCGCCAACCGTGGGCATCAACCCGTTTGACCCGATGTGGATTGCCACGCTGATCGGCATCGTGACCCTCAGCTCTGCGGGCGTTGCCGGCGTCGGCGGTGGCGCGACCTTCGCTGCGCTGATCGTTCTGCCTGCGATGGGCCTGCCGGTCACGCTGGTGGCCCTGCTGATCTCCATCGAGCCGCTGATTGATATGGGCCGCACCGCGCTCAACGTCAACGGTTCCATGACTGCCGGTACGCTGACCAGCCAGTGGCTGAAGCAGACTGATAAAGCGATTATGAACACCGACTCAGACAGCGAAGCCGAACTGGCACATCGTTAATCCTCCTGCGGGTCGGCACTTGCCGGCCCGCCTCATTTCGTCATATCCCTGCATTTAACGGGCGTATATCCCTCACTGTTCTATAGTTACTGTTGCCCTAAAACGACAGCAACTGGAGTAGATGAGTCATGCCGAAAGAACACAAACCGCAGCAGTCAAAGCCCACTACCGCCCCTGACAACGCCAAAGTGGCTGCGCTGGAACCCTTTCGCAAAAATGGAATGGAACAACCGCTGACGACCAATCAGGGAACTCGCATCGCCGATGACCAGAACTCGCTGCGCGCCGGAACGCGCGGACCGACGCTGCTGGAAGACTTCATCATGCGCGAGAAGATCACCCACTTTGACCACGAACGTATCCCGGAGCGTATTGTCCATGCGCGCGGCTCTGCGGCGCACGGCTATTTTCAGACCTATCGCGATATGAGCGACGTCACCAAAGCGGACTTCCTGCGCTCCCCGGATAGCGTCACGCCGGTATTTGTGCGCTTCTCCACGGTGCAGGGCGGCGCGGGCTCCGCGGATACCGTGCGTGATATCCGCGGCTGGGCCACCAAGTTTTATACGGAAGAAGGCGTTTTCGATCTGGTGGGCAACAATACCCCGGTGTTCTTTATCCAGGATGCCCATAAGTTTCCCGATTTTGTCCACGCGGTAAAACCGGAGCCGAACAATGAGATGCCGCAGGGGCAAAGCGCCCACGACACTTTCTGGGATTATGTTTCCCTGCAGCCGGAAACCCTGCACAACGTCATCTGGGCGATGTCCGATCGCGGCATTCCGCGCAGCTACCGCACCATGGAAGGTTTTGGCATTCACACCTTCCGCTTCATCAACGCCGAAGGGAAAGGGACGTTTGTGCGCTTCCACTGGAAGCCGGTAGCGGGTAAAGCCTCGCTGCTGTGGGACGAGTCGCAAAAGCTGACCGGCCGCGACCCCGACTTCCACCGCCGCGACCTGTGGGAAGCGATCGAAGCGGGAGACTTCCCGGAATATGAGCTGGGCGTGCAGCTTATCCCCGAAGCTGATGAATTTAACTTCGATTTTGACCTGCTGGACGCCACCAAGCTGATCCCGGAGGAGCTGGTGCCGGTGCAGCTGATTGGCAAAATGGTGCTCAACCGCAACCCGGATAATTTCTTCGCCGAAACCGAGCAGGTGGCCTTCCACCCGGGTCATATCGTACCGGGAATGGATTTCAGCAACGATCCGCTGCTGCAGGGGCGCCTGTTCTCCTACACCGATACCCAGATCAGCCGTCTTGGCGGCCCGAACTTCCATGAAATTCCGATCAACCGTCCGGTCTGCCCGTACCACAACTTCCAGCGTCAGGGCATGCACCGTATGGAGATCGATACCAACCCGGCCAACTACGAACCGAACTCGATCAACGACAACTGGCCGCGCGAAACGCCACCCGCGCCACAGCGCGGCGGTTTTGAGAGCTATCAGGAGCGTATTGAAGGGCATAAAGTGCGCGAGCGCAGCCCCTCTTTTGAGGAGCACTACTCGCAGCCGCGCCTGTTCTGGCAGAGTCAGACGCCGGTGGAGCAGCAGCATATCGTCGATGCTTTCTCCTTCGAGCTCAGCAAAGTCGGCCGCGCCTACATTCGCGAGCGCGTAGTGGACCAGCTGGTGCATATCGATATTTCGCTGGCGAACAGCGTGGCGGAGAACCTCGGCCTGACGCTTTCCGAACAGCAGCTGCAGACGGCACCACCAAAGGACGTCAATGGCCTGAAAAAAGATGCCAGCCTCAGCCTGTATGCGGTGCCAAGCGGCAGCATTAAAGGCCGCAAGGTGGCGCTGCTGCTGAGCAATGGTTTCAACGCGGCCGATACGCTGGCTGCCCTGCAGGAGCTGAAAAATCACGGGGTGCATGCCAAACTGCTGGCGGCGCACATGGGCGAGGTTCACGCCGATGACGGCTCGACGCTGACCGTGGATGCTACCTTCAGCGGCCTGCCTTCGCTGACGTTTGACGCGGTGCTGGTGCCCGATGGCAACATCGATGCCCTGCTGCTGCGCGGCGATGCCTGTTATTTCCTGCTGGAAGCCTATAAGCACCTGAAAGTGATCGGGCTAAGCGGCAACGCACGGCGCTTTAAGGCGCAGTTCGGGCTGGCTGACGATGAGGAAGAGGAGGGCATCATCTGCGACAGCAAAACTGAGGGGGTGTTAATGAGCGAATTCCTCGCCGCGCTGGGTGCTCACCGCATCTGGTCACGTAGCCAGAAAGCGCTCAGCGTCCCGGCGTAAGCGCCCTGCTCATCACAATCTGAGGGCAATCGTGGCGGTCAGGTAAAGGAAACGTTAAGCGCTGTAAGCAGCGGCAAATGGCAAGGGGTTGGCGCTTGTATTTATGCCGGGTAAGGAAGATGCTGAACCCGGTATGAACCAGGAGATTGCTTATGAAAAAGGTGATGACCACACTTTTCGCCTTATCGCTGCTTACCCCGGCACTGGCATCGGCCCATCCCGGCGGCTGGGGTCCCGGCCCCGGTCCCGGCTGGCATCATGACGGCGGAGGCTGGCACGGCGGCCGCGGCCCCGGGCGCTTATCGTTTCTGCCGGGTGCAGCTGCTGCGGTGCTGATTGGCGGCCTGACTTACTATGTGCTGAACGGCAACTACTACCAGCGCCAGAACGATAACACTTACGTGGTGGTTGACCGCCCGGTGGAGCATTACCGCGACGGTTACGACGACATGCGCGCGCTGGACTACAACGGTGAGCGATTTTACGTGCAGGACGGCCACTACTACCGTCGCAACATTAACGGTGAATATCTGGAAGTTCCACGGCCGCCGGGTCTGTAACCCTCTTAAAAATGACAAAAAAAAACGGTCACCGCGGTGACCGTTTTTTTGTCTTACCCAAAGCTTACTGAGCAGGCGCCTGCGGGTCGGTATCGTAATCTTTGCAGCTCTGGAAGCCGTAGTTCAGTACACGGCCGGTATCGCCATAGCTGACAAAGTAAGTCTGCTGCTTACCGTCACGTTCGCCCAGCACATAGGTCTGGCAGGTGCCGCGAGCGTGGACCATGGTAATTTCGGTAGAAGGTGGGCCGGCGATGTCACGCACCTGCTGGCGGGTCATCCCTTTTTTCACGTCCTGCACTACAGGTTTGGTGACATAACTTTCCGCCCGGTCGTAGGCAGTACAGCCTGACAACACGGCCAGGGCAACAGCAGCACCAATCAATCCCGTCAACTTACGCATTTATTCTTCCTCATTTATTGTCCATGTAGCTTTAAGCCTGGAATATAAATGCAGATTTATCAACTTTATGGCGTCAAATTAATATCGATCTCTCTGCTCCACGCCTATAATGCAGCCCTTGAGAATGAACATTCGCATTCCTGTAACGGCTGAAGCTTACTGGCTGTTATGGGTCACTCACCCCCAGGCGGAGGGCCGATGAGCTCACAAGTAGAAGCACGCGAGGCGCGCCACCGTCTGCGCCAGGACGAGATTATCTCCGCTGCCCGCCGCTGTTTTCGCCAGCATGGTTTTCATGCCGCCAGCATGTCGCAGCTGGCGCTGGAAGCGCGGCTCAGCGTGGGGCAAATCTATCGCTACTTCATCAATAAAGATGCGATTATCGAAGAGATCATCCGCCGCATTATCGACCACCGCCTGCAGGAGATGATCTCCACCAGCGGCAACGTCCACCTGCCCGAGCTGCTGGCGTGGCGCAGGGTGCTGAATGAAGAGGATGAAGCCCTGATGATCGAGGTTGCCGCCGAAGCCACGCGCAACCCGCGAGTAGCACAGATGATGGCCGATGCCGATCAGCGCATGTTCACCCAGGCCTGCTGCAAAGTGGCGGCTGAACATCCTGAGTTCAGCCCCGAGCGGGTTCGCGCCTCGGTTGAGATCCTCGCCGTGATGGTGGAAGGCACCTCTTACCGCCGCATCACGCCGCAGAAAGCGTCGGCACAACGTCTCTATACCCTTTATCAGCAAATTAACGACCTTCTTTTCAAATCAGAGGAATCATGACACCTGCTCATCCCAAACGTCTTGGCTATGCCATCACGCTCGGCCTGCTGGCGGCGCTTGGCCCGCTCTGCATCGATCTCTACCTGCCCGCGCTGCCGGAACTGGCTAAAGACCTGCACACCCCGACCGCCACGGCACAGCTGAGCCTGACCGCCGGCCTGCTCGGCCTCGGCTTAGGCCAGCTGTTTTTCGGCCCGCTGAGCGATAAATATGGCCGTATCCGCCCGCTGCTGCTGTCGCTGGTGCTATTGCTGGTGGCCTCCATTGGCTGTGCGCTGGCGCAGGATATCCATCAGCTGCTGCTGGCGCGGCTGTTTGAAGGGCTGTCCGGGGCTGGCGGTGCGGTGCTGTCGCGCGCCATTGCCCGCGATATGTACAGCGGCCATGAGCTGACCAAATTCTTTGCGCTACTGATGCTGGTCAACGGCCTGGCGCCGATTGCTGCACCAGTGCTGGGCGGCGCGCTGATGGCGTTTCTCGACTGGCGCGGGCTGTTTATGGTGCTGGCGGCGATTGCCGTGCTGCTGTTTGTGCTGGCACGCCTCAAGCTGCATGAGACCCTGCCCGCTGCGCAGCGCAGCCAGGGCAGTCTGTTCTCGGCGTGGGCGGCCCTCGGCCAGGTGGTCACCCATCGCCCATTTATGGGCTTCTGCCTGACGCAGGGCTTTATGATGTCGGGCATGTTCGCCTATATCGGCGCATCGCCGTTCGTCCTGCAGCAGATCTACCAGCTTTCCCCTCAGGCATTCAGCTTCTGCTTCGCCGCCAATGGGGTCGGCCTGATTATTGCATCACAGGTAAGTGCCCGCCTCAGCCCACTGTGGGGCGAGTACCGCGTGCTGAAAGGCGGCCTGGTGCTGGCGTTCATCTCTTCCGGCAGCCTGCTGGTGGCGGGGCTAAGCAGTGCGAGCCTGCCGCTGGTACTGGTGGCGCTGTTCTTCAGCGTGGCAAGCAACGGCGTGATCTCCGTTACCGCCGCCTCGCTGGCGATGCAGAGCCAGGGGCACCGTGCCGGCAGCGCCTCGGCCGTAATTGGCGTCACCATGTTTACCCTGGGTGGCATCAGCGTTCCGGTTACCGGTATCGGTGGCACCTCGGTACTGACCATGAGCGCCACCATCTTTGGCTGTTATATGCTGGCGATTCTGATGTTCAATCTGCTGGCACAGAGACCGAAAACAGCCTGACCGCATCAGACCCGGTGCAGAGAGTAACGTATTGATTGTTGTGGTTTCGCGCCGGGCACGTTAGCTTAAACAGATAAATTGCACACCGTCGCCGCCAGTCGGCGCTGAAAATGAGGAGAGGTAAATGGCTCTGCAACAGGACATTATCGCGGCGCTGGGCGTCAAGCCCACTATTGATGCTCAGGCAGAAATTCGCACCAGCGTTGAATTTCTTAAATCCTATCTGAAAACGTATCCGTTCCTGAAGTCGCTGGTGCTGGGCATCAGCGGCGGTCAGGACTCTACCCTGACGGGTAAGCTGTGCCAGATCGCCATTAACGAACTGCGGGCTGAAACCGGCGACGGCAGCTACCAGTTTATCGCGGTGCGCCTGCCGCACGGCGTACAGGCCGACGAGCAGGATTGCCAGGACGCCATTGCGTTTATCCAGCCCGACCGCGTGCTGACGGTGAACATCAAGGCAGCGGTGCAGGCCAGCGAGCAGGCGCTGCGCGATGCCGGAATCACGCTTTCCGATTTTATTCGCGGCAACGATAAAGCGCGCGAGCGCATGAAAACCCAGTACAACATTGCCGGTATGACCTCCGGCGTGGTGGTCGGCACCGACCACGCGGCGGAAGCCGTCACTGGCTTCTTTACCAAATACGGCGATGGCGGCACCGATATCAATCCGATCTTCCGCCTGCACAAAGGCCAGGGTAAGCAGCTGCTGAAAGCGCTGGGCTGCCCGGAGCACCTCTATCTGAAGCATCCCACCGCCGATCTTGAAGACGATCGTCCGGGCCTGCAGGATGAAGTGGCGCTGGGCGTGACCTATGAGATGATCGACCGCTATCTGGAAGGGCAAACTATCGACCCGGCGGCAGCGAAAACCATCGAGAACTGGTATCTGAAAACCGAACATAAACGCCGCCCGCCGATCACGGTGTTTGACGATTTCTGGAAACGTTAACACCTTCGGCCTTTTCACCGGTTATTCCTTACGCGAAAACTCCTGCTATACTGTGCGCATACACAGTAGCCGGAGTTTTTAGTGGCCAGAAGAATAGCCAGTCATCGCCTTGAGTTTGAACCCGCCGCAATCTACCAGTATCCGGAACAGCTGCGTCCGTGGCTGGAATCCCTGCCCACCCTGCCCGGCGTCTATATTTTTCATGGTGAAAGCGAAACCCTGCCGCTGTATATCGGTAAAAGCGTCAATATCCGCAGCCGGGTGCTGTCGCATCTGCGCACCCCTGATGAGGCACGCATGCTGCGCCAGGCGACGCGCATCAGTTTTATCCCTACCGCCGGTGAGCTGGGCGCCCTGCTGCTGGAAGCGCAGATGATCAAACTGCAGCAGCCGCTGTTCAATAAACGCCTGCGTAAAAACCGCCAGCTGTGCGCGCTGCAGATCCGCGCCGGGCGCCCACAGGTGGTGTATGCCAAAGAGGTCGACTTCTCGCACACGCCGGATCTGTTCGGCCTGTATGCCAGCCGCCGCGCCGCGCTGGAAACCCTGCAAAAAATTGCCGACGAGCAGCGGCTCTGTTACGGCCTGCTGGGGCTGGAAACGCTGACGAAAGGTCGCGCCTGCTTCCGCTACAGCCTTAAACGCTGCGCCGGAGCCTGCTGTGGGGAAGAGTCACTGGAGGCACACCAGCAGCGCCTGCTGGCCGCGCTGGACGCCGTGCGCCTGCAGTGCTGGCCGTGGCCGGGTGCCGTGGCCGTGGTGGAAAAGGGCGTCAGCCAGCAGCAGATACATGTGATCAATAACTGGCTCTACCTCGGTTCAGTCAGCGATCTGGCGGATGCCGCCGCCCTGTGCACCACCCCGCCCGGATTTGACAGCGATGGTTATAAGATCCTCTGCAAGCCGCTGCTGAAAGGCAGCCTGCCGATCATCCCTCTACCCGGCGCCTGAACAAAACAAAACCGCCGACGGTGACCACGGCCATTCAGGCGGTGTGGGCAACGTCGGCGGTCTCAGATTTTTTGCAGCCATCCCGGCTCAAACGGGGCAGGCATCCCTCACCCCGTTGAAACTAGCGGATTTACTCTTCTGCAGGCGCCATTTTACCTTCATGGTGCGGCTTTTCAGTCAGACGTTTCTCAAAGTTCTGATTAAACTGTTTTTTCTGCTCAGGAGTCAGCACGTTATACAGCTTGTTCTGCGTCTCCAGCATCGACATTGCCCGCGCTTTGCCGTTGGCAGACATCTGTTCAGCCTGCGCTTCTGCCTTCGCCTTGTCGAAGCTGTCGGAGGCGATAATGTTATGTGCTGCGCGGCGCTCTTCCAGCGACGGGCGCTTCATCTCTTTGTGTGACTCTTTCATGATGGTGCGCATCTGTTGTTTCTGCGCGTCCGTCAGATTCAGTCCTTTAAACATCTCGTGTTGCATACCACCGTGACGCGGCGGCTTATGCGTCATCGGCTTGTCGGCACCCGCCGGCGGTGGCGTCAGAGTATCAGCGGCTGCATGAACGATATTTGCAGCACCCAGAGCCAGTGAAGCGGCAACAAAAACAGAGGTTAATTTACGCATAATATAGTCCTTACTTTTCAGTTCAATGACGACGCGATTGTCGTGATGTCGGAAGCAAGTTTACGGCGCTGAACGTCAAGTAGTCAGAGCGTCAGTAAAGCCCTGAAAGCATAAAAGACAATTTCACGTCAATCATGAAGAGAATGCGAAGATTATGGTGAGGAATTGCAAAAGAATATGAATTTGCACAGGTTTATGCAGAAATTATGGAGGAGTGTAATCCGTGCGGCAGGATAGCGAAAGGAAAAAGTTAACCCATTTGCGGCGACTGGCAATTGCCTGCCAGAGCCGCCACGGGGCGGCTCACCTTCCGCTTACGGCGTCGAGCCCAGCGCCTCATTATGCGCATTATCTTCGACCAGCATCAGCCCGGCTCGCAGGCCGACCGCGACGTTGGGATTAGGGAACAGCACATACTCCCGCGCCTGCTGGACAAAATAACGCTTCTCGCCATCTTCCGCCAGCAGCGCGCCCTGTGGGAAAACGGTGAAGTTCAGCGTGTCGTCGCTCATATGCAGCACAAAGCTCTCCGACAAACGGGTGATCTGCTGGGAGACCCGATAGCGGCGCGGCGCCTCAGCGACGGCAGGCAGTTCACCCCCGCAAATCAGCGCGCTCAGCGCCTCGCGGGCGGCGCTGAACTGGCTGAGGTCGTTCTGGCCAAACGGCAGTGCTTTACCCAGCTCCAGCGTGCAGCTGGCAGCCTGAAAATGCTGGCTGCTGTAGTGGGTAAAGGTGCCGCCCGGCGCGCGGTGGAACACCAGCGCCTCCAGTCCGGCAACGCCCAGCCATGCCATAAAATCGTCCGGCCACGGCGTGTCGCGCAGCGGCAGCACGCCAAAGCGCGTATGCCATGAGCCGCGGATCGCGGTGTGCATATCAATATGCCAGCGCACCTCTTCGTACTCGCCGGCCTGCCAGAAGTTCTCCATCGCCTGCTCCAGTCGCCAGGCGCGGCGCGCTTCCGGACAGTCTTCATACTGCTGCCAGCGGCCGCCAAACATCCGGTTCATATCGCCGTGCAGATAGCGCTTATTGCGCCGCAGCGCTGCCGGATTACCATAAATCACCAGCAGACGCGTCTGCAGCGGCCGCTCGCCGCGTAGCAGAGCGTCCAGCAGCGGCTCAACAATTTCCACCGGTGCCGTTTCGTTGCCGTGGATCCCGGCTGAGACCACCAGTGCCATGGTCGCCGGTTGGGTCGGGGTCAGTTCAACAATCCCCTCATCGATCCAGCGCCAGCTGAGATGCTCATTACGCCCCTCAGGCGCGGAGGGGGTTTGCCCGTTTAGCGTGGTGGTGAGGAAGTCCTGCATCGATACTCCTTAGAATCAATCGCCGTTCAGCCCTGACAGGCCGGAGCTGATCTCCGGCCCTGCGATCATCGCGTTACTGCTGAAAACGGTAAACATTGCCTAAGTTTAGCAGCTTCGTCAGCTCATCGAGAGCTTCACGTCCTTCGCGCAGCAATTGCGGGTCGGCGAGGTCAGCCTGCGACAGCCGATCGCGGTAGTGGCGCTCTACCCAGCCGTTGAGCGTGGCGAACAGCTGGTCGTTCATCATCACCGCCGGATTGACCGCCGCCTGCTGCCGCTCGTTCAGCACCACGCGCAGGCGCAGACAGGCCGGGCCGCCGCCGTTGCACATACTTTCGCGCAGGTCGAATACTTTCAGTTCATCAATCAAGCCGCCGCTGGTGACCAGCTCGCTGAGATACGCCCAGACGCCCGCATGGCGGCGCGCCTCTTCCGGCAGCACCAGCAGCATTTTGCCGTCCGGCTTGCTCAACAGCTGGCTGTTAAACAGGTACGTTGCCACCGCATCGGCCACGCTAACCCGGCTGGCAGGAACTTCGATGGCGCTGAAGCCCGGCACTTTCGCTCCCAGCTCCGCCAGCAGCTGCGGCTGATTCACAAAGGCCTGCTGATGGCAAAACAGCGCCTGCTGGTTGCTGACGGCAATCACATCATTGTGGAACACCCCCTGGTCGATCACCGCCGGATTTTGCTGAGCAAACACGGTGCGGGCCGCATCAAGCTGATGCAGCCGCGCCACGGCTTCACTGGCCTCCAGCGTCTGGCGCGCCGGGTAACGCACGGGAGCCACCTCGCCACTGCGCTCTGCGCGCCCGTAGACAAACAGCTGCACGCCCGGCTCGCCGTAGCCGTTGCCAAAGCGGTTGTGGTTGGCCGCGCCCTCGTCACCAAACATCGCCACCTGCGGCAGCGCATCGTGCACGCTGAAGTGGTCACGATCGCGGAAAATGGCGCGCAGCAGCGCCGCCGTGGTAGGGGCTTCTATCGCGCGATGAAACTTATTGTTCAGGTTGGCCACGGTGAGATGCACGCGACCGTCGGCGCTGTCCGCTGAAGGGGATACGGTCGCGGCATTGGCGACCCACATCGCCGACGCCGAGCTGGCGGCAGAAAGCAGCTGCGGCGCCTGTTTTGCCGCCTGCGCCAGCACCTGCGCATCGCTGCCGCTGAAACCAATCTGGCGCAGGGCTGCAATATTTGGCCGCTCGTGCGGCGGGATCACCCCCTGGGCAAAGCCCATATCCGCCAGCGCTTTCATCTTCATCAAGCCCTGCAGCGCCGCCAGCTTCGGGTTAGAGAGCTGGTGCTGGTTGCGGGTTGAGGCTTCATTGCCAAACGACAGCCCGGCATAGTGGTGGGTCAGCCCCGGCAGGCCGTCAAAGTTGACTTCACGTGCGCTCATCGGGCACCTCCCGCATCGCTAAAATCGAGGCCCGGTGACAGAGTGGCAGGCAGCGACAGATCGCTGGACTCCAGCGAGGCCATCGGCCAGGCGCAGTAGTCTGCGGCGTACCAGGCGCTGGCGCGGTGGTTGCCGGAAGCGCCGATGCCGCCGAATGGCGCGGTACTGGCTGCCCCGGTCAGCGGTTTATTCCAGTTCACGATCCCGGCGCGCGCTTCAATCAGCAGCTGCTCAAACTTCTCACGCTGTGGGGAGATCAGCCCGCAGGCCAGGCCGTAGCGGGTGTTATTAGCAATGCGGATCGCCTGGTCGAAATCGTCATAGCGGATCACCGTCAGCAGCGGCCCGAACACCTCTTCATCCGGCAGGCTTGCAACGTCGGTGACGTCAATAATGCCCGGCGTCAGGATCGCGCTGTCGCGCTGCGGCCACTGCATCGCCAGCAGCACCTTGCCGCCGCTATCGATACGCGCCTGCCACTCGCTGTAGATCTTCTCAGCGGCCTGCAGGGAGATCACGCTGCCCATAAAGGGCTGCGGCTCGGCATTCCAGCTTCCGCTGCGAATTTTCGCCGCCACTTCAACCAGCCGCTGCAGGAAGGCATCCCCCGCCGCGCCGCGCTTCACCAGCAGACGGCGCGCACAGGTGCAGCGCTGCCCGGCGCTGATAAACGCCGACTGAATGGCGATATGCACCGCGCCGTCGATATCATCAGGATCTTCAACGATCAGCGGATTGTTGCCGCCCATCTCCAGCGCCAGCATTTTAGCAGGCTGGCCCGCCAGCTGGCGGTGCAGCTGATAGCCGGTTGCCGCACTGCCGGTAAACAGCACGCCGTCCACCTGCGGCTCCTGCGACAGCGCCTGGCCGGTTTCGCGCCCGCCCTGCACCATGTTCAGCACGCCACCCGGCAGCCCGGCACTCAGCCACAGCCGCACGGTGATCTCTGCCGTCAGCGGCGTCAGCTCGCTCGGTTTAAACACCACGCAGTTGCCCGCCAGCAGCGCTGGCACGATGTGCCCATTCGGCAGATGTCCGGGGAAGTTATACGGGCCGAATACCGCCATCACCCCGTGCGGACGGTGGCGCAGTGAGCTGTCGGCGCCATTCTGCTCGCCGGTGCGCTGATGATAGGCGCGCACGGAGATCGCCACTTTATTGATCATCGCCTGAACTTCGGTCTGGGTTTCCCAGCGCGGCTTGCCGGTTTCGCGCGAGATCGCCTCGCTCAGCTCCACTTTGCTTTTTTCCAGCAAAACGGCAAATTTCTCGGCAATTGCCTGACGCTCGGAGAACGGGCGGCGCGCCCACGCTGGAAACGCAGCCCGGGCCGCGGCACAGGCGTCGGTCACCTGCCCGGCGCTGGCGGCTTTACCCTGCCACAGCAGCTCGCCGTGTACCGGATCGGTTTTAGTGATGTTGTCGCCGCCGCCGATCAGCCACTGGCCGTTAATACAGTGCGTCATGCTTTTTTCTCCTCACGAAAAAGTGTCACCACCCGCAGCTTATCGCCCGGCTGGCACAGCAAAATGTCTGCCTGTTCTGGCGTAATGCTGATGCTCTCTGCCTCTGCATCGGCAGGCAGCAGGATCGCGCGAAACTGCTGATAGTTTTCATTCGATATCAGGCACAGCGGCAGCTGTTCGTCCTGCTGCTGGTCGATGCGCGCCGTCATGTGGTGGCTTTTACGAATCGCCCGTACGCGGTCAATGTCGCACTCCAGCGTCGGGCCGCCGTCGAAAATGTCGACGTAGTTCTGGAACTGAAAACCCTCGGCTTCCAGCACGGCACGCGCCGGAGCCGTTTGCGGGTGAACCTTGCCGATCACCTCACGCGCTTCTTCCGTCAGGTAGTCGATATAAAGCGGATGCTTCGGCATCAGTTCGGCGATAAACGCCTTCTGCCCGGTGCCGCACAGATAGTCGGCATCGGCAAAGGACATGGAGAAGAAGCGGCTGCCGACGCTGTCCCAGAACGGTGAAACCCCTGCGTCATCAATCCAGCCGCGCATCTCCGCAACCACTTTTTGCATAAAATGCTGGCGAAAGCCGGCCATAAACAGAAAGCGCGATTTAGATAACAGGTAACCGTTTTTACCGTTGCGGTAGTCCGGGTCGAGGAACAGCGTACAGAGTTCGCTGCTGCCGGTATGGTCGTTGCTGAGCGACAGCGTCGGCAGCATGTTGTAGACGTTCAGCTCTTTCGAGGCGTGCACCTGGGTGCCGACGCGAAAGTTGTACCACGGGTCCTGCAGGCCAACCGCCACTTCAATCGCGCAGATCCCGACGGCTTTCTGGCTCTCACTGTCGGCCAGCACAAAAACGTATCCCTGTTCTGCACGCGGCAGTTTACCCTGCCAGGTCAAAATCGAACGTTCGATACGCGCCGACAGCGTGTCGCTGTCGGCAGGCAATGAGGTCAGTCCCCCGCCGGTTTTGCCGGCGAGGTGCATCAGCTGCGCCAGATCGTCTCGTTCAACGGGACGAATAAACATCATAGGCCGGCTCCTTCAGTGAGCGTACGGCAGGCGCGTTCAAAGCGTGCCAGCCCTTCGGTCACTTCCTCGCGGGTGATAATCAGCGACGGCGCAAAACGCACCACGTTGGCTCCGGCAATCAGTACCATCAGCCCTTCGCTGGCCGCCGCCTGATTGATCTGCTTAGCCTTACCCTGGTAATCCTGGTTGAGCACGCAGCCGATCAGCAGGCCGAGGCCACGCACCTCAGTGAACAGATGCAGGCGCTGGTTAATCTCGTTGAGGCCGTCAACAAACCACTGGTGACGCTCTTTTACGCCGGCCATCACCTCCGGACGATTGATCAGCTCCATCACTTTTCCACCCACCGCCCCTGCCAGCGGGTTGCCGCCGTAGGTGGTGCCGTGGCTGCCAACGTTGAGGTGCACCGCCAGCGTTTCGGTGGTCAGCATCGCACCAATCGGGAAGCCGCCGCCCAGCGCTTTGGCGGTGGTCAGCACGTCCGGCGTGACGCCGTAATGCATATAGGCATACAGCGAACCGGTGCGGCCCACGCCGCTCTGCACTTCGTCAAAAATCAGCAGCGCGCCATGCTGGTCGCACAGCTCACGCAGGCCACGCAGGAATGCCGGCTGCGCCGGAACCACACCGCCTTCGCCCTGGATCGGTTCAACGATCACCGCGCAGGTGCTGTCGCTGATCAGCGCGGCAGCGGAGGCGAGGTCGTTATATACCGCGTGCTGAATACCGCCCGGCAGCGGGGCAAAATCTTTCGAGTAGGCGGGCTGCCCACCGGCAGAAACGGTGAACAGCGTGCGGCCGTGAAACGCGTTGTTAAACGCCACGATGCCATTTTTCTTTTCAGCACCATTATCATGGGCCACTTTACGCGCCAGCTTCAGCGCCGCTTCGTTGGCTTCCGCACCCGAGTTACAGAAAAACGCCCGGTCGGCAAAGGTGGCATCCACCAGCTGCTTCGCCAGGCGCAGGATGGGCTCATTGGTATAGCCGTTGCCGGTGTGCCACAGCAGTGCAGCCTGCTGCTGCAGGGCCAGCTGCAGATCCGGGTGTGCATGGCCCAGGGCATTAACCGCAATGCCACCGGCAAAGTCGATATACGACTTGCCCTCCTGATCCCATAAGGTCGACCCTTCAGCCCTGACCGGCACAAAGCTGGCAGGTGCGTAGGTAGGAACAATCCATTGATCAAAGTTTTGACGGGTGACTGACGGTTGCATAGCGGCCTCGTATTTCATTATCCCCTGCTGCATGCAGGGTGAATTAAAAGTTTAAAAAATGTTAATGAGATGATTCATTGCAGCTCTACTGTAGATTGCACGCTGCGTGCCAGCTAGCGGTAAAAATGCATAAACCATTTTGAACAACCGTATATCAATAACTTACGTCAAAACGATATTCATAGTTAATGCATAAAAAGTGAATAAGATTCCGATCCGCCCGGCTTAACCGCACAATAAAAAGCAGAATTATGCATTGCTAAAATAAAATATCGATTATGTGATCGAAGCCAGAATTAGGTTTTAAAAAGAGGCAGTTAGCGCACCAAAATGAACCAGTTGCACCAAAAGAGGGAGGGTTAAGAATGGTTAAAACTCAACACGGGTGGCAGGCTGCCACCCTGTAAAACGGTCAATTACCCGCTCAGGCCGTCATGCGCTCGTTCCATGAGTCTTTGAATACAATGTTTCCGTTACAGTGCTTCCACGTAATGATTTCGTAGCGCAGCATAATGGTTTCTAAATGCGTGCCCGTTGAGGCTCCGGGATAGAGATCCGGCGTGATTGAAACGATTTTGAGGTTATCGAGGAGGATATTGAAATATTCCATTTCCTGACCCGCATCAGAGATCTCATACAGCTTAATGATCCCTCTTTTAAGCTTTGCTCCGCTCACCAATGCTCGGTAGAGCAGAGGCGTGGTTTTATCGAACTCCTTTTGTACCATAATCGGCGCGTGCACTCTGGTTCCGGTCAGGCGCCCGGTATTGCCATCAACCGGAATGTTAAGGTTATGGCTTAACGATTTTAGCTCTATCGCCCCGAGGCGTCCGTTAACCAGCGAGCCCCCACAATGGGAGAACCATTTTCATCTTCTAACCATAGATAGGCGGGATTTGACATACTAAACTCCTTCTTAGTTAAAAATATCCATAAAGTCTGGTACTGCTATACAAACTTAGTTGCCGGGTATTTTTGCGCGCTCACTTTAACTTATCAAACGGCGCTGAGATTTTGGTAAAAATCACAACAAGGCCAAGCCAGCCTACAGCGGTAAGAACAAGCCAGTATTTTGGAAAGAAATACCCAAAGAACATTGCTACAGCCACCATGGCTAGCGGGAATAAGTATTCTGACAAAATCATTGATATCAGGCTTTTAAACATCAAAGATATCTCCCATGATTTTTACGGCCTCTTCAACACTAACGCCCTCGTGTAATTTATTTCTAATCTGCTGCACAGCAAAATTAAGTATGGGGTCAACAAAAATATAGAGCATTTCTAATTGCAACTCATAAAGAGCCCAGTAATAATTAGGCTCGATAGCCTTAAGCTTTCTTGCTGCCATCGCTGCCTTCTGCTCAATGCCATAGACTTGAGCCACCTGCACCAGGTAAGGCATGTTTTTAGAAACTATTTCAGTAACACTTTCAGTTAATATCTTTGACTCAGCCATACTTTTTGCCAAAGGATAGATAAGTGCAAGGCGTGTTGTTTTACCTACAAACCTATTGCCCTGAGCCTCTGTAAACACCCGCACTAAATTACGGACAGTACCTTTCTCATTTTTTCCTGTTGCATCATCTACAACCATTGAAATGTACATCATAATCATCAACTGGATCGCATCACGATATCTATAGAGTGATTTTATTGAGAGATACATCCGATAATCTTCGGTTTTCAATTCCTGGCACACATCTGCATACCTTTCAGTCAGGCAGGAGGTATACCAAGAGGCGCGCTCCACTCCAGAGTAAACATTAGAAACCACGCCCCGGGCTGAACGAATAACGTTTTTAAGTCCTGCTTCAGAATAAAGCGCAAGCTGCCTGTCGCTGTGAAACTTCAGTTTTAACAGATCTGATGCAGACATCATTACCTCTACAATAAGTTGAGTTAATTTTTTATCATGTCGCATTCAGATAGCAGGAATCTATAGTAAAAATGCTAAATAGTTACACCCGATGATTTAACGACCGCGATCATCAACAGACAGTCAACGTTACGGTCGTTAAGGGGCTATTTAGCATTAAATAACCATTACGTCAGGCGATAGTGTTTATCCGGTACCGGGGTATCTGGCAGTTCGGTCTCCAGACTCATCTCGCGCAGGTTGATCTCAATATTGGTACACATGGCATCCAGCGGCAGATGGTTTTTGGCAAGGCCAAACGGCATCTCCAGCTCTTCCGCCAGCGTGTCCAGCGACAGGAAGGTGTAGGAGATAAATACCGACACCAGCGGCGTCATATAGTGCAGGTCCGGCACCAGCGCAAACGGCAGCAGCGTACAGAACAGGTAGACCGTGCGGTGCAGCAGCAGGCCGTAGGCAAACGGCACCGGCATGCTCGCCAGCCGCTCGCAGCCGCCCAGCACCTGCGACAGCTGATTAATATTGCTGTCCATATGCTGGTAGAGAATGTCGGAAATATTGCCGTGACGGCGCTGTTCCGCCAGCCAGTTCGACAGCTGCAGCTCGATGAAGTTAGTCGGCGCGCGGCGCGTCAGGATTTCATCGGCTTCATCGCCGAGATAGCGGCGCAGATCCGCGTGGGCATCGGTGCGGCGCAGCTGGTGCTTGAGGCTGTAGCAAAATGCCAGCAGCAGCGCCATTACGCGCGGCGCTTCTGCGGGGGAAATGGCCTGCGCCAGCCGCTGCAGCGTGCGGCAGGCAATCAGTAAATTGCCCCAAAACATGCGCGCTTCGATAAAGCGACCGAAGCAGACGCTGTTGCGAAAACCAAGAAATACCGCAATCGACACCCCGAGCAGGCTGAACGGGGCCAGCGTCAGCTTGATCCCCAGGGTTTCATACCAGTCGAGACAGTAAATAGCGATGATCGACATCAGCAGATTCAGCGACAGGCGGAACCAGATGCCAGGTAATACCGAACCGTGCCAGGCGAACAGGCGGACAAACCAGTGACTATTTGTTGGGCGGATGATCATGATGTGAGGATGAGTGGGATTTTTCGCGATTGTGCGGAAAAATCTCGCCCCTGAGAAGAGATATTTTGTGAGTTTAGTCACATATATTTGCTGGCCGCATATTGACAAAAATTACCCTCTCAGCGGCCAGAATATTCCCCTGTTTTCAGGGTGCCATCAGGTTGAAATCGCCGCTATCCGCAGCCTGTAGCGTCACGGGAGGTGCCAGCTTGAGGGTGATCCAGTTCGAGGTAACGCGCTGCTGCCTGCTGTCCTCCAGCGTCACCGACAGATGATACTCATTGCTGGCCCCTTCACTGCTGTCCCACGCCGGAATAATGATGCTCCAGCCCTGGGTGCTGGCATTGCTGGCCGGTGGCGTCAGGCTCAGGGCCTGGGTATCCCCCTGCCAGCTGACCGCTTTAATCGCATTGCTGTTGCGCACCTGCAGCTTGAGCGGCAGGGTTTCGCCCGGCTGCACCTGCCACGGCGGGGTGGCAAGGAACACCGACAGGGTTTTACGCTGGCGGAAGGCCATCACCGGGGAATTATTGCGATCGACGCTGTCATAGCGGCTGCCGCTCAGCGACTGCGCCGCCGCCACGTTATCTGCCGACAGCTGTTTACTCAGCGCCACGCCGATGCGGTAGTTCATCTTCAGGGCGAACTGATCCTGCGACTCGCCGCCGTCGCCCTCTTTATGCTGCGCGCTGAGGGTGAACAGCGGCACCGGGGTGTAATTGACGCCGAACGAGACCGCCGCAGGATTGGTCATCTGGGTGCCGCTGTTAAACAGGTCAACGTTCTGGCCAAGGTACTGCTCATAGCTGAGCGAGACGCCCAGCTGGCGGTAAAACGGCAGGTAGCCGCGGGTAGTAATATCGTAGCCGCGCGCCATGCGCATCTGCCTGGTACTGCTGCGGTTGCGCCAGCCGGAGAGCGGCTGGTAGTAGTTGGCGGAGAAGCGTAAATACTCGCCCCAGGCCTCTGCTCCCAGCGAACCGCGCTGCTGGCTGGAGTCGATAAGATCGTCGACAAAGGCGTTATAGCCCAGTCGCCAGCTGCCGGCTATCCAGCGCTGGCCAAGACCAGCATTGCCGACCGTACCGTATTCCGTCTGCTCAACGCCCAGCTGACTAAAGGTGAGATACTGGTAGTTATCCTGCCACGGCGTAAGCAGCTGCGCCGAGGTGCCGTTAAAGCTCCCTTCCGCATCAACGTTTAGCGAAACCGTGGCGCGGCCGTAAGGGGACAGCAGCTGTTCGCCCTCGTTAGCCACGCGCTCGCTGGCCGCATCGCGAAAGCGGTTAAATGCCCAGATCCCCGCCTGTTCGCGCAGCGACTTATCGCTGTCGCTGTTCATACTGGCTTCGCCAATCGTTTTAGCTGCCGTGGCGATTTTTTTCGCCAGCTCGCCACTGCTGTCGGTAGTGCCGAGCTCAGGCAACTGCTGCTGGAGCTGGCTGAAACGGGCGGGATCGTCAAACGGGGCATCGGCAACGCGGGCAGAAGCGTCAAAGGCATATGCCGGACACAGCGGCAAACCGCTGACGGCAAGGGTGATGAACAGCGCTGAAAGGCGGAATCGGTGTTTAAATCTGGTCATAACCTCGAAGCAGTGTTGTTTTATAAAAAGTGAGATCTGATTCACAAATCAATAAAACTAACCTTAACACATATTCGCGGGAAGGTCGGAATATCGGGCACGCCCGGTGCTTAAACCGCCGCGCCCGCGGTAAAAAACCTCAACGGTCCATCTCAGGACATAATCAGGCCACCGTCAACGTTAATGGTCTGCCCGGTAATGTAACGCGCATCGTCAGAAGCGAGAAACGCCACCAGCCCCGCGACGTCCTGCGGCTGCCCGGCGCGCTTCAGCGGAATGCCTTCCACCCATTCGGCCATCAGCTCGCCCTTGCCGTATTTTTTACTGTCGCTGCTGAGGATCTCACCCCACACGCGATCGTTGTAGTCCCACATTTCACTTTCAATGATACCGGGGCAAAAGGCGTTCACCGTGACGTTGTAACGTGCCAGCTCCTGCGACAGGCTCTGGGTGATCCCGATCACCCCCATTTTGCTGGCGGCGTAGTGAGGGGTATAGATAAAGCCCTGGCGGCCCTGCCCTGAGGAGGTGTTGATCAGGCTGCCGGACTGCTGTTTAACCATGTATTTTGCCGCTTCACGGCAGCACAGCCAGACGCCGGTGGTGTTTACCGCCAGAATTTTATCGAAGTCGCTTTTCGGCATTTTGTCGAAGGTGTCGATGGTGATCACCCCGGCATTTTGAATCGATACGTCGATGCTGGCAAAACGTTCGTTCGCCTGGCGGTAAAGCCCCTGCACCTGCTGTTCGTCGGTGACATCGACCTGCAGTGCCAGAATCTCGCTGCCAAAAGCCGCCTTTAATTTGTCGGCGGTCTCAAACACGCGTTCGGCGTTGGAGACCATCACCAGATTTGCACCATCACGGGCAAAACGCTCTGCAATGCCGGCACCGATACCACGACAGGCACCGGTGATCACCACGGTTTTTCCACTAAAATCTCGCTTCATCTGCTGCTCCTGTTGCACTATTCGTCGTTACCCGGCGGGTCGGGCATGCCCGACCCCTACGGAAATGGCAATGTGCACGTATTTTCGCAGGGGCTAGGCATGCTTGCCCCACCCGGAATTTGGCAATGTGCACGTATTTTCGTAGGGGCGAGGCATGCCTCGCCCGGTTATATTCGTCGCGGCCAGGCGGGTCGGGCATGCCCGACCCCTACGGGTATTGGCAATTAATTCGGGTTATTGCCCGGCTGCCACAGCGTGCGTTTCACCGCATCCTGCCAGCCCAGCCAGCTCTGCTGGCAGCGCTGATGCCGTTCGGCGTCGGGCTGCCACAGGTCATGCTGCGGCATCAATTCGCGCAGCTGAGTGTCGTTGAGCTGACCGAGCGTGCGGCGTGCCAGCAGCCCGGCACCGAGCGCCGACAGCTCCGGTGTGCTGCTGCGCGCCACCGGGCAACCCAGCAGATCGGCCTGAAACTGCATCAGCCACGGGTTCTGCGTCGGCCCGCCGTCCACCATCAGTCGCTCCAGGCGGAAGCCCGGATGCTGACGCATCGCCTCAATCACATCGGCAATCTGATAGGCGATCGCCTCCAGCGCGGCGCGGATCAGGTGCGCTGGCGTCACGCCACGGCTTAAGCCGCAGATCACCCCGCGCGCCTTGTCATCCCACCACGGCGCACCGGTGCCGGTCAGCGCCGGGACGAAATAGACGCCCAGCGTGGAATCGATGCTGGCCGGCAGCTCGTGCAGCGCCCGCGCCAGTACCTGCCCCTTACCGTCGGTTAACCCGGTGGCCTGCGCCATCCACGCCACGCCGTCGCCGGTATGCGGAATATTGCCCTCAAGGCCGTAAACCAGACGCTCGCCGTCATGCCACGCCACCGTGGTCGCCAGGCTGGTGATGCTGGTGTCCGGGGTGTTGAGCGGTGCCATCACCGAGGATCCGGTGCCGTAGGTGGCTTTTACCCCGCCCGGGTCGCCCAGGCCGTGACCGTAAAGCGCGGCATGAGAATCGCCCACCATCGCCATAATCGGCAACCCGTCGGCAATCCCTTCCAGCCCGTGCGTAACGCCAAACAGGCTGCCGGACGGGCAGATCTCCGGCAGCGCCGCCGCCGGAATGCCAAACAGTGCCAGCATCGCCCCGTCCCACTGGCCGCTGTGCAGATTCAGCAGCTGGGTGCGCGCCGCATTGGAGGTATCACAGCGGAACTCCCTGCCGCCGCTGAGGTTCCACAGCAGCCAGGCATCAATAGTGCCGAGGCACAGCTCGCCATTGGCGGCGCGGGCATGGCCATCGCTGACGTTATCCAGCAGCCAGCGCATCTTTGAGGCGGAGAACAGCGGTGCCACCGGCAGCCCGGTGACGGAGCGGATCAGCGCTTCCTGGCGATCGTGGCGCAGCTGTTCGCAGAACGCAGCCGACCGCGAGCACTGCCAGGTCAGCGCCGGGCCAATCGGTTTACCGCTGTGGCGCTCCCAGCCGATGGCGGTTTCGCGCTGGTTGCTGACCGCCAGCGCCGCCACGTTCTCCTGGCCTACCGTATTCAGCACTTCGCGCAGCACCGTCAGCGAGGCATTAAGCAGCGTGAGGCCGTCCTGCTCCACCCAGCCCGGCTGCGGCGTCGCCACCGTCAGGGGGCGCGAGGCTTTCGCCACCACCTGACCGCGGGCATCAATCGCCACCGCTTTGACATTGCTGGTGCCTTCGTCCAGCGCAATAATCAACGCTCTAGCCATGGCTGACCTCAGAGAGCGGCGCGGCCGCCTGCTTTTTTTCATGGCGACGCATCAGCACCACTTTGCTTTGCAGCTTCTGCTGGAACTGGTCGATGACCACGGCGGTAACGATAACCAGCCCCTTAATCACCATCTGCCAGAAGTCGCTCACGCCCATCATCACCATGCCATCGGCGAGGAAGACGATAACGAACGCGCCGATGATGGAACCGGAAACCCGCCCGCGACCGCCCGCCAGCGCGGTTCCCCCCAGCACCGTGGCACCGATAGCATCCATCTCAAACATGTTGCCGGTCATCGGGTGCGCGGTTTGCAGCTGCGAGGCCACCACCAGCCCGACCAGCGCGGCGCACAGGCCAGAGAAGGCATAGACAAACACTTTAACTTTGACGATCGGCACACCCGCCAGGCGCGCCGCCGATTCGTTACCGCCCGCCGCATAGATGTAGCGGCCGAGCGGGGTTTTACGCGTGATATACAGACCGAGCAGCAGGAACCCGACCATCAGCCAGATCGGGAAGTAGACCCCAAGGAAGCTGCCGGACCCGAGCAGTGAGAAGCCGGTGTTACCGAGCTGCGGCACGCCGACCAGGTTGGCGTAGGTGCTGCCGTCGTTGAATAGCAGGGCTGCGCCGCGCGCCACATACATCATGCCGAGGGTACAGATAAACGGCGCCACGCCGAGACGGGTGATCACCGCACCGTTGATAAAGCCCAGCAGAATGCCAAAAATGGCCACCGCGAGGATCACTTCCGGCACGTTGAGGAACAGCACCTGCCCGCCCCAGATCGGCACGCCGCTGGTGAGCAGCGCACCGGCCACCATGCCGCAGATGCCCGCCACCGCGCCGACCGACAGGTCAATCCCGCCGGTGAGGATCACCAGCGTCATGCCAATCGCCAGCAGCCCGGTGATCGCCACGTGCTGGGTCATGATCAGCAGGTTGGACGTAGTGAGAAAGTTCGGCACCATCACGCTGAAAAAGCCGACGACAATCAGCAACGCAATAAAGGTTCTGGCCTTCAGCAGGTACATATAGAGCAAATATTTCTGATTCATTTTGTCTTCCTCAAGCCAGCTTATTCGTGCGGTGTCGACGCAGTAATTAACCCTTCGCGCGTAGCGTCAGCACGCAGCAGGTCGGCAGCGATACGGCCATCGGCCATCACCAGAATGCGGTCGGCCAGCGCCATCACTTCATCCAGTTCGGACGAGGAGAACATCACCGCCAGCCCTTGATGCGCCATTTTGCCAATCAGCTGATAGACATCGGTTTTGGCGCCGACGTCGATACCGCGCGTTGGCTCATCCAGCAACACCACCTGCGGGCCGGTCATCAGCGCCTTACCCAGCACCACTTTCTGCTGGTTGCCACCGCTCAGCGAGGTGATCGGCAGGTCGGTATCGCTGACTTTGATCGCCAGGCGCTGCACCATATCGTCCACTTTTTCGCTCTCCTGCTGCGGACGCAGCAGGCCCAACGCCCGGCGAAAACCGCGCAGGCTGAGGTCGCTCAGCGTCATATTGGTTTTGATCGACATCATGCCGATCATCCCCTCGCCTTTGCGATCCTCCGGCACCAGCGCAATGCCTTTTTTCAGGCGGTACTGGAAGTCGCGCTTGTCGAGGCACTCGCCGTTGAGGTTGATGCTGCCGTGCTCGCAGCCCATCAGGCCAATCAGCCCTTTAAACAGCTCGGTGCGCCCGGCGCCCAGCAGGCCGTATATGCCCACCACTTCGCCCTTGCGCAAATTGAAGGAGACTTCGTTCAGCTTGTAGCCGCCGTCCTGGCGCAGCGCGGTCAGCCCGTCCACCTCCAGCACCACCTCACCCTGCTGCGCCGCCGAGTAATCAAACTGTTTTTTCTTATCGCCGACCATCTGGGCGATAATCCACGGCACGCTGGCGTCGCGCACTTCACGCTCGCTTATAAAGCGGCCGTCGCGAAAAATAGTGATGTGATCGCCAATCTCCATCAGCTCTTCCAGGCGGTGAGAGATGTAGATAATTGTGACGCCGCGCCGCTTGAGAGCGGCAATCACGTTGAACAGCACTTTCACTTCTGACTGGCTGAGCGCCGAGGTCGGCTCGTCCATAATCAGTACCCGGGTGTCTTTCGACAGCGCACGCGCAATCTCCACCAGCTGCTGGTGGCCGATGCCCAGTTCTCCGAGCGGCGCGTAAGGATCGACATCCAGCTCCAGCCGTTCCAGCAGGGCTTTCGCCAGCTGGTACTGATATTTTTCGTTAATCCGGCCACGCTGGAAAAATTCATTACCGATAAAGATGTTGTCCATCACGTTCATATTCGGGAACAGATTCAGCTCCTGAAAAATAATGCTGATACCGTGTTTTTCGGCCTGCTGCGTTGAGTGCAGCGAAACGGCTTCACCGTCGAGGAAAATCTGGCCGCTGGAAGGCACTTCCACCCCGGCAAGCATTTTCATCATCGTTGACTTGCCCGCGCCGTTCTCGCCGATCAGCACGTTGACCCTGTTGCGATAGACGCGATAGTTGACCTGGTCCAGCGCGGTAACGCCGGGATAGATACGCGAGACGTTGCGCGTTTCAATAATCACTTCTGACTGCTGTTGCGCGTGCGGCAGCCCGTCAATCTGATGTTCAGCCATCATGACCTCCTCTACTGACGAACCACGCGGGCCGGTGTCACGTCCGGTGGGGTCTGTGGCACATCCCAGCTGCTGAAGACGCCGTCCACTTCCACCTTATCGCCCACTTTCGGCTGCAGTTTTTTCACCTCTTCAGAGGCGAGGTTATTGATGGCGCGACCGTATTCGCCAAACAGCACCTGATCGTTGAAGTCCTGATAGCTGGAGCCTTTATAGACATCGCGCAGCGCGGTGCCGCGAATAATCGGGCCAATCTGCACCACCACATCCTGACCGCTCAGGTCTTTCACCGTCATTTTTCCGCTGCGCGAGGTGGTATTAACTTTACTGACGGTGCCCTGCACTTTTACCGTAAAGATGCACGGGTTCTCATCCTGGCTGCGGTAACCCAGGGTTTTACACGCCGTGTCAAAATCTTTCGCCGCCGCCAGCGAGCTCATCAGCTCACCCAGCGGTTTCGCTTCACTCAGTACCTGCGGCACAATTTTTTGCTGATAAGTCGCGGTGACGTTGGCCATTGCCGGGTTGGGCGGATTTTTTAAATCGGCCAATTCCTGCTGCGACACAATACGACAGCCCCCGAGGGCTAAAGCGGCCATTGCCAGCCAGACTCGCCTGGACATAACTCTTCTCCTTTGCGCCCCCGCAGGGGCGCAGCAACTTCGATGAAAACGTTAACTCAGGATTTGAAATTAAAGTCCTGCACTTTGTCCGCGTTGTCCTTGTTGATCAGGATGCCGCGGAACATCACGCGCTGTTTCTCGGGTTTGGTGCCTTTCTGCAGGAAATTATCGATGTCGGTCACGCCCTGGGCTGCAATGGCCTGCGCCTGCAGCATTACGGTGGCCTGCAGCGTACCGGCTTTGACGGCTTCGCGTTCGTCGTTGCTGCCGTCGATGCCGACAACAATTACGTCGCTACGGCCAGCGGCTTTCAGCGCGGCAATCGCCCCCAGCGCCACCGGACCGTTACCGCAAATCACCCCTTTCACATCCGGGTGCGCCTGCAGAATACTGTCCATGATGCGCTTGCCGTCGATCAGGGTGCCTTTGGCATCCTGTTTCGCCACGCTCTTCAGATCAGGGTACTGATCCAGCACTTCATGGAACGACTTGGAACGGGTCACGCAGTTGTTGTCGGCGAGGTTACAGGTCAGCTCGGCATATTTGCCCTTCTCTCCCATTTTCTCCACGAACACGTTGGCAACGTCAGAACCCGCCTGGAAGTTGTTGTGGGTGATCTGCTCCAGCGCCACGTTGTCGACCGGGATTTCACGGTTAATCAGCACCACCGGAATACCGGCGTCCTTGGCTTTCTGGATAGCGGCTACGCTGGCCGTCGAGTCGGCGTTGTCGAGGATAATGCCCTGCACTTTTTTACCGATAGCGGCATCAATCAGCTCGCTTTGCTTCTTCACATCTTCACCGTGCGACAGCACCGAGGTTTTGTACCCCAGCTCCTGAGCTTTCAGGTTGGCACCCTTGGCTTCCGAGGCGTAATACGGGTTATCCAGTGAGTTAACGAGGATCATGATAGTGCCTTTCTCAGCGGCAGAAGCCGCGTGGGAGAAGGCGCAGGCAGTTGCAAGGGCAAGCAGAGTTAAACGCATTTTCATATTGATGTTCTCTTATAATGTTATGTGTAGGTACAGCATCTTTACTCACGTTCTCTGGTCTGGGCGAAGCACTGACTAAGTGTTACCAAATTGTAAAACCGCCATCGATCATCAGATCGGCGCCGGTGATCATGTCGCTACCGTTGCTGGCAAAGAACAGCACTGCAGCGGCGATTTCATCCGTGTAGGCAAAGCGTCCCATTGGAATCAGTTTCTTCATCGCTTCCCCTTTTTCGCCGCGCCAGGCTTTTTCGCCCATCGGCGTCAGCACCACGGTTGGCGACAGGGTATTCACGTTGATTTTGTGTGGCGCGAACTCTTTCGCCATCACTTTAGTCATGCCGAGCAGACCGGCTTTGGCCGAGGTGTAGGCCACATGGTTATCGATAGCGATCGACGCCGCCTGTGAAGCAATATTGATAATCTTGCCGCCGTTACCGGCCTTAACCATGCGTTTTGCCACCGCCTGCGAGCAGAGGAACGGCCCGGTCAGGTTAACCGCCACCTGCTTCTGCCACTCGTCGAAGTCGGTTTCCAGCACCGGTTGCAGCATCACGTAACCTGCGCAGTTCACCAGAATATCGATCTTGCCGTAGTGGGCTTCCACCTGCGCAATCGCCTGTTCTACCGAATGCGGGTCGGTGACGTCGCACTGCACAAACTGCACGCGGTCCGATGCGAACTGCCCGGCGATATCGGCGACTTTACTCTGCTCAAAGGCCGGATAAAGCAGCGCCAGGCTGGCGCCCTTCTCCAGCAGCATCTGATTACTGGCCATCGCGATGCCGCCCAGACCGCCGGTCACCACCGCCACTTTACCGGTCAGATCGCCTTTGGTGTCCACGCCGTAGCGCAGGTGTACGTCATATTCGTTGCTCATTTTCCTGCTTCTCCCTTATGCGGCGGCGACAAGTTGTTCTAAGGTGGCGCGCAGCCCGTCGGCATCAATGCGGAACTGGCGGCGCAGCGCAGCGCGGCTGCTGCTGTGGGTAAATTCATACGGCGGAATACCCAGCGGGATAAAGCGCTGACGCAGGCCGTGCTGGTGCAGCAGCTCGCCGATAATGCTGCTCAGGCCGCCGCTCAGCACGTGCTCTTCCATAGTGATCACCTGCGAATGCGCAGCAATCAGCTTGACCACGGCATGCGTATCCAGTGGCCACAGTGACGGCAGGGAAACGATGGTGATGCTGTCATCTTTTGCCGCCAGCGCTTCATGTGCCAGCGTGCCCATGCAGAACACCACGGTCTCTTTGCCCTGCTGGAGCACTTCCGGCTTACCGGGAACAAACTGGTAACTTTCATCGTGCAGCAGCGGCACTTTGTCGCTGTCCATGCGGATATAAACCGGGCCCTTATGGCTGATGGCATGGCGCGCAATCGCGCTGGCCTGAATCGCATCCGCCGGGGCAAAAATTTGCAGATTACCCATTGAGCGGGCGATGGCGATATCGTTAGTACAGTGGTGCGTCGCGCCCAGCGGGCCATAGGCGAAGCCGGCATTCAGGCCGAGCATTTTGACGTTGGTTTCGGAGTAGCAAACGTCATTTTTCAGCTGTTCGTTAGAGCGGGCAAACAGGAAAGGTGCCGCGTTGGCGGTAAATACCGTGCGGCCACTCAGCGCCACACCGGCGGCCATGCCGACCATGTTCTGCTCGGCAATGCCGACGTTGATCACCCGGTCCGGAAACGCTTTTTCGAACGGGGCGATTTTGGACGTTGAGGTGGAGTCAGCCACCATCACGCTGAGATCGGCGCCGCGGTTCTGCTCTTCCACCAGCGTATTAATAACTGCATCGCGTAAGTCTTGCATGATTACTCCTCCAGCTCGGCTAACCCAAGGGCCAGCTGCTCATCGTTCGGGACGGCGTGATGCCAGGCAGGGACGTTGGCCATAAAGGAGATGCCGTGCCCTTTCTCGGTGTTGGCCAAAATAACGCGCGGTTTGCCGATGCCCGGCTGATTGACGGCGGCGGCAATCGCCTGGGGATCGTGGCCATCGCACTCCAGCACTTCAAAGCCAAACGCCAGCCATTTGTCCGCCAGCGGCTCCAGCGGCATGATCTCTTCGGTCTTGCCCGCCAGCTGCAGGCGGTTGCGGTCAACGATGGCAATCAGGTTTTCCAGCTTGAACTTGCTGGCTGACATTGCCGCTTCCCAGTTTGATCCTTCCGCCAGTTCGCCATCGCCCAGCAGCACGAAAGCGCGGCGATGCGCACGGCCAGAAAGTTTGTTACCCAGCGCCAGGCCTACGCCAATAGACAGGCCGTGGCCCAGGCCGCCGGAGTTAATTTCCACCAGTTCAGGCAGCTTCTGGTGAATCGGGTGGCCGGCCAGCAGCGTGTCGTCGCCCATAAACTGGTCGAGGATCGCCGGGTCCAGCAGGCCCATCGCCGCAGCGCTGCAGTACAAACCGCCCGCACCGTGTGCCTTGGAGAGGATGAAGCGATCCTGATCTGGACGGGCGCTGCTACGGTCCATCACCGCCATAAACAGCGTACAGATGATGTCCACCTCAGAGAGATCGGCACCGGTGTGACCTTTACCTGCCCGATGATTCATTTGCAGTACATAGCGCCGGGCCTGACGCGCAGTCTGTTTGATTGCCTGAAAGTCCATCATTACCTCTTCATCAATGGCGCCGCGCTGAATAGCATGCTGATACGACAGTCACCTGCGGCAAACTCGTTTTCGAATAAAAATATACGCTATCGTTTGTAATCATATTGTGGGGTAGATCATAATTCAAACAAAAGCCGCGCAAATTATTAACCCGTTGTATTTGTTATGGTTAGATTGCTGATATGGGCGTTACTGCTGAACAATATGGATAAAAAGTGAAGTAAATCAATCGCATGACCTTGATTAGACTTTCATTCGAAAATCGATAGTGGTTTTCGCTCTGCTCGCAATTGGCGCATCCGGGGGTTACTATTTGACGCAGAGTCGGGCTGGCACGCGTAAAAGGCCAGTAATCAGGCAAATGGAGTGTTTCACTTGAAAAGCAAAAATGAACAATTGGCTGATATGCAGCAACGACGAGAGAAAATCCTCGAAATGATCCGTGAGGACGGTACGGTCACGGTGAAAATGCTGACGGAGACGTTCGGCTTGACCGAAGCGACAATCCGCACAGACCTGCGCATGTTGCAAAAAGAGGGATATGTGCAGCGTTATCACGGCGGTGCCACGCTGATGACCGGTAAGCAGAATACCGGCGCGCTGCTGCTGGAGCGCCAGACGCATCTGGATGCCAAAGATGCCATTGGCCGCCTGGCGGCGCAGCATATCGAAAACGGCGATACGGTGATTTTCGATTCCGGCACCACCACCACCGCCATTGCCAATCATATGAACCATATTCGGCGGCTGTCGGTGGTGACCACGGCGGTGAATATTGCGCTGAAGCTGGGCGGCGAGCCGGGCATCAATATCCTGCTGACCGGCGGCACTTTTAAATTCCCCACGCTCTCCACCTCTGGCGATAAAGCCGCCAGCTTTTTTGAGAACGTGCTGGCCGAGAAGCTGTTTCTTGCCACTGCCTGTATTTCACCGCGCCTCGGTTTAAGCTTCCCCAGCGAGACCGATATCAAGGTGAAAACGGCGATGATCAACTGTGCCAGTACCATCTACGTGGTAGCCGACTCGAGCAAAATCGACAAGGTGTCGATGTTTGCCCTGCCGTGTGAGTGGAGCAAGATCCACTACCTGATCACCGACAGCGGCATTACTCCGGAGGCGGTGCAGGCTTTCGAAGCGCTGGGCGTTAAGGTGCTGGTGGCGGACTAAAAAATTCGGACGGTCGACTGCAAGATGCCAAAGTGCGACAGGTTGCTTACATCTAACATCTGGCAGTGGAATATGACAAGCGGGTGCATGACCATGCACCCGCTGTGAGTTTGTTCATTCCTCAGCTCATAATTGATAAGCCTTGTAATAGATGATCCTTTGCTGATAGCCCTTCACTAAGCATGCGCTATAGTCTGACTGGTAAGCATAGCTTCCTTTAATATCCAGCTGCGCTATCGCCATACACTCATTTTTTATAAAGTCATCCCAGCTTTTTTTTGCAGCCAGTACTGAATGATGGAAATCAGCAAAGTTATTAAAAGAGGAGTTTGAAGAAATAATCTTATTCAGAAAATTGTTAAATTCTCTTTCATACTCAGTCTGTTTTTTGTTAGAAAGATCCTCCATACAGCCTTGTACCGCTTGAGACATAGGCTTGCTGTAACAACTCTCTACCGTTTCATTCTTGAAATAATCAATCTTATCCTCAGCATCTGCGGCTGTAACAGATAGCATCAAAACAGCCAAAACTCTATATTTTATCATTTCATGCGGCTCTTTATGTAGCCAATACGGTCTCTCGCAGCTTCATCATGGGAGAGCGACACACTGTTCTTAATAAGGTTAATGACATCATTCTTTTGATTCTTACCAATTACGGAGATCATATCAGGCCGCAACCTACCCTGATATAACATATCAACAACCACGTCTTTGAGCGTACTATCAAGGTTCCCCCAGCTAACTGAATCAGACTTCTTGTGTCTATTGTAAAAACACTCAGCGTCTTTAGAGTAGCGCTGATAGAGAGAGTCGAATATTCTCAGTTGTTGTGACTCGGTTATTTCGCCTACATCAATTCTGTTTTCTCTAACAAAATCCCCTGCCTGGCAATGCGTAAGTTTAGAACCCTCAGCTATTTTTTTTGCCTGTTCCTTAGGTATGCCTGCCATAGCCAACATATGCATGACCTCTTCCTTAGAACGCCCACCCAGATCCAACCCTCTTCCTATAGTCACACCTGAGTTATTTTTGGAACAGCTCGCTCTGTTTCCGGGCCAATGAATTTTACGGGAATAATATGCACTACCTGAATCATTGTTACCTTCAGCTCTGAAGGTCAAAAGTCCTTCCTTTGGCTCTAACATTGCAATCTCCATATCATTTATTTAGTCATTTAGTCACTGAAAAACTGACTCTCACATTATTCTAACCTTTAGGACTATCACAGTGGTTTTTTAACGAAAAACTATAGATTTTTATTACAAATAAATTCTGAGTGTTATATTTATTCCCTGCTTTTGATTGTTCAATGGGCATAATCGTTGTCTTTAAGATCCTATCTCTGCATAGCGCTATCCGATGAACAGCATGATATGAGGTGGCCTGCATCAATTATTGACTGCGTTAAGCCATCGCTATTGGGAGCAGGCGATGGATCAGGCCAGAAGATTGCCTATAAAAAAAGGCGTCCGCCATGCTGAGTCAGCTGCTGGCCGGACGCCTTAATTCAAAGCACTCGCTTCACGTTGCGCGAAACAAATGCGTCAAGGTTTACCACTTCCCACATCTTATCTTGCAACTGCTGTGCCAGTTCCCTGGCAGGCTGGGTTTCTGGCGCTTTTCAGCCACTAAGCAGTTAAAAGCCTCGGCAACATGACGCTTTTTGCCCTGCACTGAGGCATGAGTGCACGTTTTTTGTGCAGCTTACGATCTACGGCAGCGGAAGTTTCTGGCATTTTGCTGAAAATTTTCAGCCAGCGCGCCAGTTGATTGCGCTGGAAAATAATTAGTACTTTTAACTCTTTGAAGCTTAAGAGTTTAGTAACGCGCTTGCCAGACCAGCACCTGCACTCTCAAGGGGTGATAAATCCGTTATTGCTATTAATCAAATTGCCGTTTTGTCACCTTTCAGGCAAACTCTGTCACGCTTAAAGTTCGCAGTAACATGTTCACCGCGCCCCCGCAATGGTTTCCATTCCCAAAAGCGTCAGGTAGACTGATTGCAGATTTATCTTTATGTAAACCCGAGCAATTTTTTACCTGACGCTGACCGGACTTTTTTAGCCCGTCCCACGCGATTAGGGTGGCTCAGCGCCGCAGCTTTGCGCCTGAAAAGAACCAGATTTTTTGATGATATTCACGAGGACCAATGTGAAAATTAGCATCGCGTTTACCCTGTTAGCCGTGCTCACCTTAGCGGGATGCAAAACACCTCCGCCGCCTGTTGGCGATGATACGATTGTCACCAGTGAAGTTGACGGCGTGAAGCTCAGCCACCGTCATGCGGTGCTGCCGCCGAAATCATTTACCCCGGTGAACGCTGAGTATCGCGCGCTCTATAATGCTTCCGTGATGACCAGCCCGGACTACAGCGGCAAAGTGGTGCGTTATCTGGAAAACGGGAAGCCATTTATCGTACTCGGCGAGGTGGAAAACCGCTGGCTGGCGATTGCCGATGTGCCAGAGAAAGCCGAAGCAAAGGCGGAAGCTGAGGCCGAAGCGAAACCTGATGCCGTGGCCGATGCCAAAGCCCCTGCCGAACCCGCTGCAGCTGCAGCTGCAGCTGAAGAAACACTGCCGCAGCTGATTGGCTACGTGCCGCTAAAAGCCGGGGTTAAGAGTGAGCTGTATGACGCCACTCTGCGCAGCGATCGTCCGCGCCCGCGCAGCAAAAATAATAAAAAAGTCTGCGTTGACGTGGGCGGACAGAGTAAAGCCTGTCGCAATAATGATACGGCGACCTGGATCCTGGAATAGTCGCCCGGCGCGCTACAGCCTGCTGCCAGGGAGGGCAGCAACAGTCCCATCCACCCTCTGGTGAAGCCCCTTTTTTTGCCAGCTGGCACACAGCCGAGACTAACAAATTCTGATGACGTTGGAACTTCCCGCTGACCCAGCCACTCCGGTCAGCACAGACAATCCCCTGATTACAGCAGCGTCACCGCTGCTGAATGCCATCGTGCAAATCCGCCTGGCGGCCACGCATGACGACCCCGCCGGTCTGCGCCATCAGCTGATCGACGAAATGCGCCAGTTCGAGACCCGCTGCAAGCAGGCAGCCATGCCGTTCGAGATGATCATCGGCGCCCGCTACTGCCTGTGTGCGGTGCTGGATGAAGCCGCGGCGCAAACGCCCTGGGGCAGCCGTGGCGTCTGGTCCGGCAGCGGCCTGCTGGTCACTTTCCATAATGAGAGCTGGGGCGGCGAGAAAGTTTTCCAGCTGCTGGCGCGGATTTCGCAAAACCCGGCGCAGCATCTCTGGCTGCTTGAATTGATCCACTACTGCTTACTGCTGGGATACGAGGGGCGCTATCGCGGCATGGATAATGGTCGCCTGCAGCGTGATGCCGTTCGCACCCGGCTGGCGCAGCTGATCGCCGACGTGCGCGGCACCGCCCCGCTGCCGCCACTTCAGGTGGCCGACGGCGCGCAGCACAATGCGCTGTGGCGCCCGCCGGTGCCGCTGTGGGCCTGCACCACCATTGCGGCGTTTATCGCCTGCCTGATCTTCTCCGGTCTTAACTGGCGGCTGGGTAACGCCGCCGAGCCGCTGCTGCGCGCTATCTGGCAGGTACCGCTGCCAAAAGTGGTGGCCGGTCAGCGCGGTGCCGCTCCGCAGGCGCTGATTGACCTGCGCCAGCGCCTGAGCGATCTGATTGCCGATCGCCAGCTCGACGTCACCGACAGCGCCAACGGCAGCAAAGTGATTATCGCCGCCGATCGCCTGTTTAGCTCGCCTGCTACCGTCCTGTCGCCGGAAGGCCGGGCGCTGGTGGCCCGCGTCGCCACGGCGATGGAGTCAGGTAAAGGCACGATTGTGGTCAGCGTGTTCACCGACGATCGGCATATTCGCTCCAGCCGCTTCCCCTCAAACTACGAATACTCTACCGCCCAGGCTCGCGCCATCAGCACCATGATGGCGCAGATGATCGCCCAGCAGGGGATCAGCATACGTGCTCAGGGGCGCGGGGACAGCGGTGCGCTGCTGCCTAACGACAGCCCGGAAAATCGGGCGCAGAACCGCCGTGTCGAAATCACCCTGTTTGCTGCTCCGGATAGCGATGACAGCAGCCCAACTACGGGGAAAAACTAAGTTGAAAACCTTTTTTTCATGGCTTTCCAGCCGCCTGCTATGGGGCCTGCTGGGGATTACCGCGCTTTCTGCCCTGATCTGGATGGTCGGCCCGCTGCTGACCTTTACCCGCTTCCAGGCGCTGGAAAGCCCGCTGAATCGCCAGCTGCTGATTGGCCTGTGCTATTTCCTTTGGGTGCTGTTCCAGCTGATCCCACAGCTCTACCGCGCCTGGTTCAACAGCAAGCTGCTGACCCGCCTGCAGCTCAGCAACAGCGACCATGCGGAGCTGCAGGCCACGGGCGAAATGCTTGATAACCGCTTTAGCGAAGCCGCGCTGCTGCTGAAGAAAACCCAGTTCGGCAAGCGCGATAAAGGGTTCCAGCGCTTCAGCGCCCAGTACCTTTATCAGCTGCCGTGGTATCTGATTGTCGGCGCACCCGGTGCCGGTAAGACCACCGCGCTGATCAACTCCGGGCTGGAGTTTCCCCTCAGCGACGCGCTGGGTAAAACCGCGCTGCGCGGCGTGGGCGGCACGCGCCACTGCGACTGGTGGTTTACCGACCGCGCCGTGCTGCTGGACACCGCCGGGCGCTACACCCTGCAGGAGAGCCAGCGCGTGCGCGATGCCAGCGAGTGGCAGACCTTTATCACCCTGCTGAAGCGCTACCGGCCGCGCCAGCCGATCAACGGCGTAATCATGACCATCAGCGTCGCCGACCTGTTGAGCGACTCGGCAGAGGTGCGTCACGCCCAGGCCAGCGCCCTGCGCAAGCGTATGGCGGAGCTGCATCAGCAAACCGGGATCCACTTCCCGGTGTATATCATGGTGACCAAAACCGACCTGCTGAAAGGCTTTATGAGCTACTTTGCGCGGCTGGAGAAGAGCCAGCGCGATCGCATCTGGGGCTTTACCTTCCCGTGGGAGGCCAGCCGCCAGAGCGACCACCGCCTGAATGCGCTTTTCGAACAGCAGTTCAGCCAGCTCAATGCGCGGCTGATGAGCGACCTGAGCGGCAAAATGGCGCAGGAAGGTGACCTGACGCTGCGCGCCGAATGCTTCCAGTTCCCGCAGGAGTTTCGTGCCCTGCGCCCGCTGCTGGCCGAATATCTCGATATCGTCTTTACCCCGGACAATGACGAGGTTCCCTGGTCGGCGCGCGGCCTGTTCTTTACCAGCGGAACCCAGGAAGGCTTGCCGTTTGACCGCGTGATGGGCGAACTGTCGCGCAAGCTGCAGCTGCCGCAGGCTCAGGGCCAGTCGATTGCCAGCTGGGACAGCGTCAACCGCAGCGCGCCGATCCCGGCCAACAAGGGTCAGAGCTTCTTTATCCGCGGGCTGCTTAGCGATGTGGTATTTAAAGAGAGCCGCCTGGCCGGCAGCGACCGTCGCTGGGAGCACCGCAACCGCCTGCTGCACTGGACCGGCTACAGCACGCTGGCGGTTGCGCTGCTGGCTGCTGCGGCGCTCTGGCTGATCAGCTACTATAAGAACCAGCACTATTTGCAGGAAGTCGCCACCCGCCTGCCTGCCGTCAATCAAGCGGCCACGCGGCTGACGCAGGATAATCACGGGGATATGCTGGATCTGCTACCCTTCTTAAACAGCCTGGTCTCCCTGCCGCAGAGTCAGGCGTTCGCGCTGGATAAGCCGCCGCTCACCCTGCGCGGTGGGCTGTATCGTGGCGACCAGATTAGCGATGCCGCATGGGGACTGTATCAGGGCGCGCTGAAGTCGCTGCTGTTACCGCGTGTCGCCCAGACGATTACCCAGACGCTGCGCAGCGACAACGGCGAAGATGCCGAGTTCAGCCGTAATGCCCTGCGCGCTTATCAGATGCTCTACCAGCCGCGCAGCTATGACGGTGAGTTTTTACGCGGCTGGGTGATGCAGAATTTACAGCGCAGCCTGCCGCCCAGCGTCACCACGCGCCAGCTGCAGCAGCTGGACTGGCACCTCAGCCAGCTGCTTGACCGCCAGATCCTCAGTTCTCCTTATCTGCGCGACAATGCGCTGATGATGAAGAAGCTGTCGCTTAATCTGGAGAATGCCGGGCATCAGGGTGATGCTGACGAGCCGCTGGCGGTGCTGAAGCCCGTTAGCGGCCAAACTGCCGCATTGCACAAATAAGGTCATCACTATGGCAGCCAATAATGACCTGGGATGGTATGGCAAATTGCCGACTGCTGGCGATTTTTTGCAGCACCGGATGCCGGAAGCAGTGATTAACAGCTGGTCCAACTGGTTTCAGCTCGGGCTGGTCCACTGGCATCACCATCACGATAGCGCCAGCGATCTGTTCAGCCAGGCGCCGGTATGGAATTTTGCCCTGCCCGCCACGCTTGGGGTGCAGCGGGTGCAGCTGGGCTGCCTGATGCCGTCACGCGACCGCGTCGGGCGCGCCTGGCCGCTGCTGGTATTGCAAAGCGTGCCGATGAAGTACTGGCACCCGGCACAGCTGGCAATCTCCGGTGACTGGTTTCAGGAAGTGGGCTCCACCATGGTTCAGGCGGTGCAGCAGCTGCATACCGCAGAGTGGCTGGAGCAGGCGCTGTGCGGCATTGCTCCGCTGTCGCTGCCGGACACCGGGCGCTCCGATATTATGGACGTGATTGGTTATCAGGATCTGCCCTGCACGCTCGACTGGCGCGAGGTGGCAACGCGCTTTGATCCGTTACAGTACACCAGCTACTGGTGGACCAATCAGAGCGACGGCTACCCGCTGGCCAGCCATAAACACAGCGGCAACCTGACCGCGCAGCTCTTTTCACAACTCTTTCATCCGGCTGCCGCTGCGCAGCCGGGCCGTCATGGGCTCTATCCACCGATGTTTGAATAGAGTCATTTGGCCCTGGGGCCTCAGTGCAGGAAACGCGCATGCGATTGACCATTTTGCAGAATCAGGCTGAGGCTCCGGTAGCCACCTGTGATTTTGTGCCACCTGGCGGCACCATTGGCCGCAGCGTCGATAATGACCTGGTGTTGCCCGACCCCGATCGGGCGATTTCCCGCCTGCAGGCACTGGTCCATGTTGCCGCCAACGGCGACTGTCGCCTGACCAATCAGGGCAGCGTGATCGCCGTGATCCACAACGGCAGCGAACTGACGCGCGGCAGCCAGGTGATGCTCGACCACGGCGATACGCTGTCGATTGGCTCATACCAGATTGGCGTCAGCGACCCGCTGCGCGCCGCTCAGCCGGACGTTACGCCGGGGTTTGATGACCCGCTGTCGCTGTTTGAAGATGATGGCGCGGGCAGTGACGAACTGCTGGCGATGCAGCCGCTGAAAAGTAGCCTGCTGTCGGTGCAGGATGGGCTCAGTGCGGAAGAGCAGGAGCTGCGCGCGCAGCGTCAGGCCGTGGGTCGCCTCGGCATTGACCCGGTGGCACACGACGCTCCGCCGGTGGAGTCAGGCGCAGCCGCGCAGGGCAACCGTGAGCAGCGCCTGATGGCCGCGCTGCTGGAGGGGATGGGGCTGGATACCACGCTGGATAAAACCCCGCTGACGGAAGATCAGATGCGCACCACCGGACGGATGCTGAGCCTGTTTTCCCAGGGCACGGTGGCGCTGCTCTCCTCCCGCTCGATCCTCAAACGCGGGGTGAAGGCGGAGATGACCATGATCCTCAACGAGGCCAATAACCCGTTTAAGATCCTGCCGTCCGGTAAAACCGTGCTGATGCAGATTTACCAGAGCCAGATGCCCGGCTTTATGCAGCCGGAACAGGCGGTGCGCGATGCGCTGGTCGACCTGCAGGCCCACCAGCTGGGGATGATTGCCGGGATCCGCGCCATCATCGCCGCCATGCTGCAGTCGTTTAATCCGCAGCGGCTGGAGGAGCACGCCAGGCGCGATGGCGTGATGCCGCGCTTCGCCCTCAGCAGCGCAAAGAAGGCCCAGCTGTGGGACTACTTTATGCGCCACTATCAAAACACCTCGGGCGAAATTGAGGATGATTTCCACACCCTGTTTGGTGAAGCGTTCCTGCAGGCTTACGACATGGAAGTGAATCAATACAAAGACTCACAAACCCGACCGGAAGACGTATGAATATCAATTTTTCCAGCACCTCGCAGATCGGCGCACGCGTGAGCAATCAGGACACCACGGGCGCCCTGCTGGGCGATCACCATGCCTGTTTTATGGTCTGTGATGGCGTGGCGGGCAACGCGGGCGGCGAGCTGGCGGCACGCATTGCGCGCGACACGCTGCTGGCTCAGCTGGACGGCGACAGGCCGCTTCAGCCACAAAATACCGCTACTCTGGTCGAAAATACCGAGCAGGCGATACGTTCGGCACAGCGGATTAATCTGAATTACAGCCAGATGAGCACCACGCTGGCGGCGCTGTTTATCGACCGCGATGCGCTACAGGCCTGGTGGGTACACGCAGGTGACAGCCGGGTTTATCACTTCCGCCGGGGTCTGATCCATGCCGTTACCCGTGACCATAGTCTGGCCCAGCAGCTGCAGGATGCTGGCTATGAAAATACCGGAATTAACAGTAATTTACTTTATAATGCGCTCGGCGCAGATGTCTCCCATCCCCACGGCTACAGCGAAGTGCTGCCGCTGGAAGATGGGGATGCATTTTTGGTCTGCACCGACGGTTTCTGGAGCAACCTCACGCCTGGCGAAATGGAGCAGGCGCTGCGCATGGTGAACTCACCGCAGGAGTGGCTGGCGCTGATGCAAAAAGCCATCGATCGCAGCGCAAAAACCGATAACCTGAGCGCCGTAGCCGTCTGGGTTGGCTCGCCGCAGGAAACCACATTACTCTTTTCCATGGCGGATTCGGCTCGTTTTCTTCCGCCACGCGATTAATACCAAGGAATGCTATGAAATTTTGGTTGCCAGCTGCTGTGACACTGTTGTTAGCCGCCAATGTCCAGGCGGCAGATTATCGGGTGGTCTACTCCCCCAGCCTCGCGCTGGAGGTCTTTATCGATAATGTTGCCAGCAACACGCCTGCGGCCTGGTGTCAGGAGACGCTCAACCTGCGTATCGTCTCAGGGAAGAGCACCGAATCCGGCGTGCTGACCAGCTTCCTGCCGCGCGTGGGCAACCTGCTACAGAACCAGTGCGGCAAGCTACTGGAGCTGCCGTGGCAGATGACCAATAACGACGGTACGGTGCTGGCCGCCGGCACCGCAGCCAAGGAACAGGGCTGGCGCCCGATTGTCACCGCCGATTCGACCGCCACCGCCACCGCCAGCAATGCCGCACCGCTCGACCTGTCACAGCCGGCAAACGGCGAGCCGCTGCAGCATTTTGATCTGCCCGGCGGCTGCCATTTCCGCACCTGGTGGGATGATAACGGCCAGTCGCTGTTTATCCCGGATGAGAAAAGTATGACCTGCTCCACCGAAGGCTGGCTGGAGGGCCACAGCACCCTGACGCTGGCACGCGACGGTAAGAGTGAGGCGCTGCAGGTCAATTTCTACCAGGGTTACCCGCTGCTGCATCTACACCCTAAACCGGACGCTTTAGATGTTGTGGCGGTCAATAACCAGCGCCTGGTGGTGACGCGTGCCGATGCCGCCGATAGCTGGCTGGTGCTGCCTTTCAATACCCCCCTGCACGCCTGGTCGTTTGACGGTGCGCTGCTGGTGAAAATGGACAGAGCGCAGGCCGGTGACAGCGCCGCGCTGAAAGCACGGGTGGATGCCGTGCGTAAAACCTGGTCCGACGTGATCGACGCCGGGGTAAAAGTCAATGTGCTGTTGGTGGATGACCTGCACGCCGACCTGGCCGACCCGGCGATTGGCGCCTGGCGTACCGTTAATTAACCCTCAGCCCAATATGCGCCAGGAGAGCTCGACGATGTCGGCAAACGAACAGCAAAAAAACGTGCCCAATGCCCTTCCGGCTGGCTACCGGTTTAACGAGTTTGAAATTAAGGAAGTGATTGGCGGTGGGGGTTTTGGCATTGTCTATCGCGCCTGGGATCATCTGCTGGAGCGCACCATTGCCATCAAAGAGTATATGCCGATCTCGCTGGCCAGCCGCAGCGATCAGCTGGCCATTACCCTGCGCGGTGAACGCTACCAGAAGCTGTTCAGCGCCGGGCTGAACAGCTTTATTCAGGAAGCTCGCCTGCTGGCCCGCTTTAACCACCCCGGGCTGCTGCACGTGCTGCGCTTCTGGGAGGAGAACGGGACGGCCTATATGGGCACGCTGTTCTACAGCGGGATGACGCTAAAGGAGTGGCAGCAGACCAGCCCGCAGACGATTAACGAAGCGTGGATCCGCCAGCTGCTACCGCCGCTGTTTGGCGCAATCAACACCATTCATCGCGCTGGCTACCTGCACCGCGATATCTCGCTGGATAATATCCAGATCCAGGAGAACCAGCTGCCGGTGCTGCTGGACTTCGGCTCGGCGCGCAAAGAGATTGGTAATCTTTCCGATGAAACCGAGATTATGCTCAAACCCGGCTATGCGCCGATTGAGCAGTACAGCGAAGAGGGCGACAGCGACCAGGGGCCGTGGACGGATATCTACGCGCTGGGCGCGGTACTGCATACCCTGGTGACCGGCAGCCCGCCGCCGGTGAGCGTGGTGCGCTGTATTGAAGATCACTACCAGCCGCTGAGCACGCTGTTACCGGAAGGTTTCTCACTGCCGCTGCTGCATGCCATTGACCGCGCGCTGGCGATGGACCCACGGCAGCGCCCGCAGTCGATTGATGAACTCGCGGCGCTGATCGACCTGCCGGTGAGTGAAGTGGCGGAGCTGGTCAACAACGTCGCTCAGCCGCTGGAAGAACAGGAACCGCTGCCGGAGCCTGAACCGGTGGTGCTGGCGGTCAACCCCACTGCCGGAGCAGCGGTGCCAGTGATGACGCCACGCGTGGCAAAACGGCTGTCGCGCCCGCTGATGCTGCTGAGTTTACTGGCCGTGGTGGCCGTGGCGGCACTGGTCTGGGGCCTGAACGCTAACGATAGTGCCCCACAGGAGCAGTCGGCAGCGGCGGCCAGCAGCAGTCAGCCGCCCGTCAGCACGCCAGCCAACAACGCAGCGGCCAGCGCACCGGCGATGGCAACGGTGTATCTCAAGCTCAACGCCGGGGAGTCGCTGCTGCTGAATGGTAATGTGATGGAAGTGAAGCCGAATAACAGCGGTTATGCTTCGCTCAACCTCGCCGCCGGGGATTATCATCTGGAGGTGCGCAGCGCCAACAGCGTGCACAGCCAGCGGCTGAAGATTGACCGCGCGGGAACCTGGCTGATCAATCCCGGCCAGTAATGTCGTTTGCCGGGCGGACCGAAAAAGAGGGTCCGCCCCTACGCGACCACTCCGGCCCTTGTCGGGGTCGACCGTTTTTCTGGTCGACCCGAAATCCAGCGACACTCAAGCCTTCGTAGGGGTCGACCGTTTTTCTGGTCGACCCGAAATCCAGCGACACTCAAGCCTTCGTAGGGGTCGACCGCTTTTCTGGTCGACCCGAATTCCAGCGACACTCAAGCCTTCGTAGGGGTCGACCCGTGATGCGCTATTTATCCCACCATCCCGTTATGGCACTGCTGCAGCTCGCGTACGCGCTGCACCAGGTCGGTCAGGCAATCGTCGTACATCCCGCGCCGTTTCAGCTCCTGCTCAAGTGAGAACAGATACTGGGCATTGGTGCCCAGCGGCCCTTTGGCCTGCGCGATCAGCGGGGCGATAGTTTTCGGGCAGGAGTCGGCTTCATACAGGGCGTGGCGCGGATCCATAACAAACACCAGCGCCGTGACGGTGCGGCCATCATCCAGCGCCAGGTCACACCAGGTGGGCAGATAGCAGCCGGTGACCATCTCGCGCTTCCACAGCAGCTCGAGCTCCTCGTGCAGTTTGGCTTCGGGCAGGCAGAAAGCCAGCCCGGTGGTCTCGCCGCCCTCTTTCAGCGCCAGCATGCGTCCCGGCTGGATCGCCGTTCCGCGTCCGGCGGTCAGGCGCAGGCAAAACGCCCGGTGCCAGCCCTGCAGCGTGCCCGCAGCCACTTCATCTGCTTCAAACACCGGGTTCCACATCAGCGAGCCGTAGCCAAAAATCCACACCGGGCTGTGATCGGGGCGACAGGCCAGCGTGGCCGCCAGCGAAGCTGCCCGCTGTTCACTGGTCCACAGCAGCGACTCCTCAATATCACCAAAGGCGGTTTTACAGTCTGCTTTTAATAAGAAATCTCGAGTTAACATTGCCACCTCCCACGCCACTGCCCTGAATCCGCGCTGTTATCACTGCTGTCCCTGAAAAATACGCGTCTTCAGTAAAAAAACTGAACGCTTTTAACGACCTTATGCATTTATGCGGCTGCAATCAAGTTTGAAGCCAGTCACAAAAGAAAAAAAGTTTCACTTAAGCGATCGGCAGCAGGAGGCAAATCTTTATGGGTTAACGGTAAAAAAGCGCTGCGCCGAGTAAAAAGAACTTTTGATTTTTCTGCTAAACCAGTTTAGCTTTCAGTCGAAATCATTTAAGGAAAATTCACATGCAAAATAGAGTCTGGGTACTGGGTGATGCGGTTATTGACCTGCTGCCGGAAGAGCAAGGACGGCTGCTGCAGTGCCCCGGCGGCGCACCGGCGAATGTTGCCGTCGGTATCGCCCGTCTGGGTGGCAACAGCGCCTTTATTGGCTGCGTGGGAGACGACCCTTTCGGCACGTTCCTGCAGCAGACGCTGCGCGAGGAAGGGGTGGATGCGCAATATATGTACCCCGCCGCCGGGCAGCGCACCTCAACGGTGCTGGTTTCACTGGATGCAGAGGGTGAGCGCCACTTCACCTTTATGGTGCGCCCCGCTGCCGATCTGTTCCTGACCTCCGACCAGCTTCCCGTCTTTCAGGCGCTTGAAGGTCTTCACCTCTGCTCCATTGCGCTGAGCGCCGAACCGTCGCGCAGTGCCGCTTTCCGGGCGATGCAGGCAGTGAAACAGGCCGGTGGCTGGGTCAGTTTTGACCCTAACCTGCGCAGCGATCTCTGGTCAGACGTCAATGAGATGAACGCCCTTCTGGCACAGGCATTTGCTCTCGCGGATATCATCAAGCTGTCCGGGGATGAGTTATTTACGCTGACCGGCTGCCGCGAGGTTGAGCCTGGCATTAAGCAGTTCACTGCCGATTATCAGCCGGCGCTGCTGCTGGTAACGTGCGGTAGCGCCGGAGTCACGGTCTGGCAACCGCAGCGCCAGCAGCACTATCCCGCGCCGCAGGTCAGCGTGGTTGATACCACCGGCGCAGGCGATGCCTTTGTTGCCGGGCTGCTGGCTGCGCTGGCGCGTGAAGCCAATCCGCTGGCCCCGCAGCAGCTGGAGAAGGCCATTGAGCAGGCCCAGCTTAGCGGTGCCGCCGCCACCACGGCCAAAGGGGCCATGACCGCCCTGCCGTACGCAGACGATCTTCTCCGTTTCACCTCCTCAGCAGGTTAAATTGCCAACCCGGTCACACTTCCTAAACCGGGTTAGCAAATCTGATTGAACAGCCTGATTCATTTCGCTTACGCTTCGCATCGAACCGGTTTAGCAAAATACAAAATAATCACTCTGGGATATCTTATTCATGATTAAACCTGGCACTCTGGCGATCGCTATTGGCATCGCCCTTTCTACTCCAACACCGGGCAACGCCGCACCGACACTCGACAGCCTTGAAGCACGTCTGGTGGCCATGGAGCAGCGCCTGCAGCAGGCCGAAAGCCGCGCCGCCGATGCTGAAACACGCGCCACCGCTGCCGAACAGCAGGTTGCACATCTGCAAGCCCGCACCCAGGCACCGCTCTCCACTGCCCGACAGGCGGACAGCGCAGCCGCGCCTACCCCGGCTGAACAACCCGCAACGAAGGTGGCTGCCACTGCCTCCGCGCTCAGTGAAGGTTTTGAGTTCCATGGCTACGCCCGCTCGGGCCTGATCATGAATGACTCCGCTGCAGGTACGCAGAGCGGCCCTTACCTGACCCCGGCCGGTGAGACTGGCGGCGCGGTCGGCCGTCTCGGCAACGAAAACAACACCTACGTCGAACTCAATCTTGAGCACAGGCAACAGTTGGCCAACGGGGCTACCACGCGTTTTAAAGCGATGCTGGCCGACGGGCAGCGCGACTACAACGACTGGACCGGCAGCACCAGTGAACTGAACATCCGTCAGGCATTTGTTGAGCTGGGCAACCTCCCGACCTTCAGCGGGGTGTTTGATAACAGTACCCTGTGGGCGGGAAAACGCTTTGACCGCGACAACTTTGATATCCACTGGCTCGATTCTGACGTGGTGTTCCTCGCGGGGACCGGCGGCGGGATCTATGACGTACAGTGGAACGAGGGGCTGAAAAGTAACTTCTCACTCTACGGGCGTAACTTTGGTGATATTGAAACCATTGATAACACCATTCAAAACTACATTGTCACCAGCAATAATTTCGCCGGTCCGTTCCAGCTGATGGTCAGCGGCCTGCGCGCCAAAGATAACGACCAGCGGGTTAACCGCAGTCGTGATAACGATCGGGCAGGCGACAGCGGGATCCACGCGATGCTGGCACTGCACAATGACAGTTTCTGGGGCCTGCGCAGCGGCAGCGCCAAGACGGCGCTGTTGTATGGTCATGGTCTGGGCGCGGAAGTGAAAGGGATAGGTTCCGATGGCAACCTGACGCAGCAGGCGGAAACCTGGCGCCTGGCCAGTTATGGCGTCACCCCGCTGAACAAAACCTGGAGCTTTGCTCCGGCACTGCTGGCACAAACCAGCAGCGACCGCTATGCCGCCGGGGACCACTACCGCTGGGCGACGCTTAATGCCCGCCTGATCCAGGCGATAAACCAGAATTTCGCCTTGGCGTATGAGGGAAGTTATCAGTATATGGACCTCGATGCGCAGGGGTACAGAGATCGTCAGGCCGTTTCCGGCAGCTTCTGGAAGCTGACCGTCGCCCCGACCTTTAAAGTGGCGGATATCGGCGATTTCTTCACCCGGCCGGAGATCCGCTTCTTTGCCAGCTGGATGGACTGGAACAGCTCGCTCGATCGCTACGCCAGCGATGACTCATTCGGCAGCAGCGGCTTCAGCGCGGGCGGAGAGTGGAACTTCGGGGTTCAGATGGAAACCTGGTTCTGATACACGTAAAAAAACGATAAGTAAAAGGTGAAAGAATGGATATTGATAAAACAGCCCGGGAGCTTCTGCCGCTGCTCGGCGGACGGGAAAATATTGCCAGCGCCGCCCACTGCGCAACGCGCCTGCGTCTGGTGATGGTCGATGACAGTAAGGTACAGAAAGAGGAAATTGAAGCGCTGGAGGGAGTCAAAGGCTGCTTCCGCAACGCCGGGCAGATGCAGATTATCTTCGGCAGCGGTCTGGTCAATAAAGTGCATGCCGCCTTCGTCCGTGAAGCCGGAATTAGCGAATCGAGCAAAAGTGAAGCGGCCGATATCGCCGCTAAAAAGCTCAATCCGCTGCAGCGCATCGCACGGGTGCTGTCGAATATCTTCGTGCCGATCATTCCGGCTATCGTCGCATCCGGTCTGCTGATGGGCCTGCTCGGCATGGTCAAGACCTACGGCTGGGTGAATCCCGACAGTGCGCTGTTTATCATGCTGGATATGTGCAGCTCCGCCGCCTTTATTATTCTGCCGATCCTGATCGGCTTTACCGCAGCGCGTGAATTTGGTGGCAACCCTTACCTGGGTGCCACGCTGGGCGGCATCCTCACCCACCCGGCGCTGACCAATGCCTGGGGCGTCGCCAGCGGTTTCCACACCATGAACTTCTTCGGTCTGGAGATTGCGATGATCGGCTACCAGGGGACGGTGTTCCCGGTGCTGCTGGCGGTATGGTTTATGAGCCACTGCGAGAAGCGCCTGCGCCGTGCGATCCCGGATGCGCTGGATATTATCCTCACCCCGTTCCTGACGGTGATTATTTCTGGCTTTGTCGCCCTGCTGATTATCGGCCCGGCCGGACGCGCGCTGGGTGACGGTATCTCACTGGTACTCAGTACGCTGATCGCCCACGCTGGCTGGCTGGCCGGGCTGCTGTTTGGCGGATTGTATTCCGTAATCGTCATCACCGGCATCCATCACAGCTTCCACGCGGTGGAAGCCGGTCTGTTGGGCAATCCCTCGATTGGCGTGAACTTCCTGCTGCCAATCTGGTCGATGGCGAATATTGCCCAGGGCGGTGCCTGCCTGGCCGTGTGGTTCAAAACCCGGGATGTTAAGGTGCGCAGCGTGGTGCTGCCCTCGGCGTTTTCCGCCATGCTGGGGATCACCGAAGCCGCTCTGTTTGGCGTGAATCTGCGCTACATTAAACCCTTTATCGCCGGGCTGGTGGGCGGTGCCATTGGCGGAGCCTGGGTGGTGACGATGCACGTCAATATGACCGCCGTCGGCCTTACCGCCCTGCCAGGCCTGGCGATTGTGCAGGCCAGCTCGATGCTTAATTATATCATTGGTATGGCTATCGCCTTTGGCACGGCGTTTGTGCTTTCACTGCTGTTAAAAATTAAATTCGAGGCAAAAGCATGAGTGAAGCCCAGCGGGTAAAACAGGCCCTGCTCGCTGTCCTGCGTGGACAGCGAGGCGTGGCTGAAGATCCTCATCGCCCTGCGTGGCATCTTGCTCCACCGGTCGGACTGATGAACGATCCCAACGGGTTTATTCAGTTCAACCAGCGCTATGTGCTCTGCTATCAGTGGAACCCACTCGCCTGCGCACACGGGGCGAAGTTCTGGGGACAGTGGAGCTCGGCTGACCTGGTCAACTGGCGCCATGAACCCCTGGCGCTGGCGCCGTCGGAAGAGTATGAGAGTCACGGTTGCTATTCAGGCAGCGCGGTGGACAATCAGGGCGAACTGACCCTGATCTATACCGGCAACGTAAAATATGACGACGGTCAACGCACTGCCTGGCAGTGTCTTGCTACCCGTAATGCAGCGGGTGAATATACCAAGCTGGGCCCGGTCGTTGCTCTGCCAGCCGGTTATACCGGCCACGTGCGCGACCCGAAAGTCTGGCAGCACGGCGAGCAGTGGTACATGGTACTCGGCGCTCAGGACCTTAATTTACAAGGGAAGGTGCTGCTGTTGCGCTCACCTGACCTGCATCAGTGGACGCTGCTGGGTGAAATCGCCGGTAGCCAGCTCAACGGCCTGGGTGATTTTGGCTACATGTGGGAGTGCCCGGACCTGTTCACACTCGGTGAGCACAGCGTGCTGCTGGTCTGCCCGCAGGGGCTGCCGGCGGCAGACGGGTGGTATCTGAATACCTTCCAGAGCGGCTATTTCTGCGGCACGCTCAATTATGACCAACACCAGTTCAGCCACGGTGAGTTTCATGAACTGGATCTGGGCTTTGAGTTTTATGCCCCACAAACCTGCCTGAGTGAGGATGGACGCCGCCTGCTGGTCGGCTGGATGGGCATACCCGATGAGGATGAGTTTTACCAGCCAACCAAAGCCCACGGCTGGATGCACACCATGACCTGCCCACGTGAACTGACGCTGCGATCTGAACGCATTTACCAGCAGCCCGCGCGCGAGCTGCAGCAGCTTCGCCAGCAGCAGGTCACGCTAAAGGCCCGCGCTGACCAACTTCCGCAGCTGGAGATCGACAGCGCAGAGCTGGAACTGACCTTTAACGGCAGCTTCACCGCGAACTTCGCCGATACGCTGCAGCTGGTGGTGGAGCCAGGCGGCATTTGGCTGCGCCGCAACAATCTGCGCAGCGGTGAAGCGGAGCAGCGCCATTGGCTGGGCAGCGTCCAGGGTCTGCGTATTCTTTGCGACCGCTCCAGCGTTGAGATCTTTATTAACGAGGGTGAAGCCGTCATGTCGGCGCGCTACTTCCCCGGCCCGCAGCCGCGCCTGCATTTTCGCGGCGGCGCGCAGATCGCCCTGCATCACTGGAGGTTACGGCAATGCGTGATAGAATAAGGCGATGAGCCATCACACCTAAGCCACTGTGAATAAAAACAAACGTATCACGATTAACGATATTGCCCGGCTGGCAGGCGTCTCCAAATCTACCGCCAGCCTGGTGCTGAATGGCCGGGGAAAGGAGCTGCGCGTCGCCGAAGGTACCCGCAGCCGGGTGATGGAGATCGCCCGCCAGCAGCATTATCAGCCCAGCATCCACGCCCGCGCATTAAACTCCAGCCGCAGCCATACCCTCGGGCTGGTGGTGCCGGAAATGACCAACCACGGCTTTGCCCGTTTCTCGCATGAACTGGAAATGCTGTGCCGGGATGCTGGCCTGCAGCTGCTTATTGCCTGCACCGCGGAAAATGCCAGCCAGGAGACGCTGGCGGTGAACAATTTGATCCAGCGCCAGGTTGACGGACTGATTGTGGCTTCCAGCATGCTCAATGATGCTGAATATCAGAAGATTAATCAGCAGCTGCCGGTGGTGCTGTTTGACCGCCATCTTGGCGACTCCACCCTTCCCCTGGTGATCACCGATGCCACCGGCCCCACCGCCACGCTGGTCGAGGCCGTGGCGCGCGAAGGCTATGACGAACTCTATTTCTTTGGCGGACAGCCGCGAATTTCCCCGACGCGCGATCGTCTGGCGGGCTACCGCCTCGGGCTGGAGCGTGCCGGCTTAGCGCTAAACCCGGATTGGATAATGCACGGTCACTATCACGCCAGCTCCGGCTATGAACTGTTCGCCGAGCTGTACGCGCGGCTTGGACGGGTGCCGCAGGCGCTATTTTGCGCCGCCTGTGGCCTGCAGGAGGGTGTTCTGCGTTACCTCAGCCAGCACGGCCTGCTGAATACGCCGATGCACCTGTGCAGCTTTGACGACCACTATCTGTATGACGCGCTCTGCGTGCGTATTGATACCGTTGAGCAGGATGAACGCCTGCTGGCATGGAACTGCTTTGAAATGGTCACCCGGCTTATCGACGAGCAGATACCGGAAGAGACCCAGCGCTGGCTACCTGCACGGTTAATCTGGCGCCGTGCGACAGCCCGGTAGCCTTCAGGGATGGCTGTAAATTATAGCCATTCCGTTTGTTTTTTACCTGTGGCCTGCGTTTTTGCATCATAGCCCTATCATTCCCCCCCTCTGTAATGGCCTGATTAATTACCTCCTGACAATAAAGACCACAGTTTTTCATTAAGATAGCTACATAAGTGCAATAAATAGCTGTTATAGCCCGTTATTAAAAAAACCCGGTAAAATAGCGTAAATTTATGCCAGAAGCGGCGAAAAAAGGTTACACTTTCGCCACTTGTCTTTCATATTGTCAGACTATGTTTAATGGGCCTGCGGTGTTCTCTGCCGATTTCAGGCCAACAGGATAAGGTTAAGGAGCGTTTGCCTATGAGTGCGCACGAGAGCAGTAAAACCCGTCACACCGAGTATTCCCTCATCTTTCCCATCGCCGCACTGACCATCTTATGGTTTTGGGGCAACACCGCATCATTTCCTCTGGTCATTGGCATCAACCTGATTGCGCTGATCGCCATCCTCAGCAGCGCCTTTAGCGTGGTGCGTCATGCCGACGTCTTAGCCCACCGTCTGGGCGAGCCTTACGGTTCCCTGATCCTCAGCCTCTCCGTGGTGATCCTTGAAGTCAGCCTGATCTCCGCACTGATGGCCACCGGCGACGCCGCGCCCGCGCTGATGCGCGACACGCTCTATTCGATCATTATGATTGTTACCTGCGGCCTGGTGGGCTTTGCGCTGCTGCTCGGCGGCAACAAGTTTGCCACCCAGTATGTCAATCTGGCGGGGGTGAAACAGTATCTGATTGCGATTTTCCCGCTGGGGATGATCGTGCTGGTGCTGCCCAATGCCCTGCCTGGCGGCAACTTTACCATCGGTCAGGCACTGCTGGTTTCTGCCATTTCAGCGGCGATGTACGGCGTGTTCCTGCTGATCCAGACCAAAACGCACCAGAGTCTGTTTGTCTATGAGCACGAAGATGACGGTGACGATCCGCATCACGGTAAGCCCTCGGCGCACTCCAGCCTGTGGCACACCGCCTGGCTGATTGTGCATCTGGTGGCGGTGATTGCCGTGACCAAGATGAATGCCAATACCCTGGAGTCGCTGCTGACCGAGCTGAACGCACCGGAGCAGTTTACCGGCTTCCTGGTGGCGCTGTTGATCCTGTCGCCTGAAGGGTTGGGCGCGATTAAAGCGGTGCTGGCCAATCAGGTACAGCGCGCCATGAACCTGTTCTTCGGCTCGGTGCTGGCGACCATCTCACTGACGGTTCCGGCGGTGACGATTATCGCCACGCTGACCGGGCAGCAGCTGATCTTCGGGCTGGAACCACCGCAGATGGTGGTGATGATTTCCGCCCTGCTGCTGTGCCAGATTTCGTTCTCTACCGGGCGCACCAACGTGCTAAACGGCGCGGCGCATCTGGCCTTGTTTATCGCTTATCTGATGACGGTGATGCTGTAAAATCGGCACCGGGCGACCGGAAAAAATGGCCTTCATTACGATGGGTGCTAATCATCGGCACGGGGCGACCGGAAAAAATGGCCTTCATCACGATTAGTGCTAATCATCGGCACGAGGCGACCGGAAAAAATGGTCGCCCCCTACAAGTAAAAGGGCTGACCATTTTTCGGGTCAGCCCTTTGATTTTATTGCGCCTGATACTGCAAAGTATGGCCGCTGCCGGTCAGCGTCAGCGACTGCTCATCCACCTTCACCGCAGCGCCATTCATCAACATCTGCGTCAGCGTCTGCTCCCACTTGTTCAGATCGGCATTGCTGCACAGCATGCGCGTGGAGGCCAGCTGCGGCACGCTCAGCCGTCCCTGCTCAACTTTGCCCTGGCCGAAGAAACGGTTGCACATCACCCCGCTCACCTTCAGCCCTTCACTAAAACCGATCCCCGGCCGGATGCCCTCATGCGGCACGACAGCCTGGCCGTCCACCGCGCTGAGCACGAACTGGCGATTCGCCAGCTGGCTGGCATCCGTTGGGCTGGAGTTGCTGTGGCTGCAGCCGCTCAGCGCGACGGCACCCAGTAACAGTAAAGTGACTTTTTTCATTATGACTCCTTAGATTGGCAATCCATGTTAACAACTGAGTAAGCAGGAAATAACGGCGCAGGGCGCGGATAAAGAGCGGGCCAGAATATCTGGCCCGCAGGAGAAAGGAAGTTTAGTTGCTGGTATCGAGTTCAGGGAAGCTTTTTACCAGGTCGTCAATCGCTTTCATCTGCTTGAGGAACGGCTCCAGCTTGTCGAGCGGCAGCGCGGACGGGCCATCGCACTTGGCGTTCGCCGGGTCCGGGTGCGCTTCGATAAACAGGCCGGCAATGCCAACGGCCATGCCGGCACGTGCCAGTTCAGAAACCTGACCGCGACGACCGCTGGACGCGGCGCCCATCGGGTCACGGCACTGCAGCGCATGCGTCACGTCGAAGATCACCGGGCTGTTGTTCGATACCTGCTTCATCACGTTGAAGCCCAGCATGTCGACCACCAGGTTGTCATAACCAAAGTTGGCACCGCGATCGCACAGGATCACTTTATCGTTGCCGCCTTCAGCGAACTTATCCACGATGTTACCCATCTGGCCAGGGCTGACAAACTGCGGCTTCTTGACGTTGATTACCGCGCCGGTTTTCGCCATCGCTTCCACCAGATCGGTCTGGCGGGCAAGGAAGGCGGGCAGCTGGATCACGTCAACCACGTCGGCCACGGTCTGTGCCTGGCTGGCTTCGTGCACGTCGGTGATGATTTTCACGCCGAACGCCTGCTTAATTTCCTGGAAGATTTTCATCCCCTCTTCGAGGCCCGGGCCACGGTAAGAGTGGATGGATGAGCGGTTGGCTTTATCAAACGAGGCTTTGAACACGTAGGGAATACCCAGCTTCTGGGTTACGGTGACGTAATGCTCACAGATACGCATCGCCAGGTCGCGCGATTCCAGCACGTTCATTCCGCCAAACAGCACGAACGGCAGGTCGTTTGCGACGTTAATGTCGCCAATGCTTACCACTTTCTGATTCATGTCTTCGCCTTTATAGAGTTCACTGCGTTTAGTGAAGGGTAATCTGTTTTTGCTCGATAGAGTGGATCTGCACCTTAATCATTTCGCTGACCGGATCTTCCGGGCACTGCTCAACAAAGTAGGTCAAATCGTTCAACGCCACGTGTCCACACTCCAGCTGGGCGAAAATCAGCCCGCGGTCGCGGATCTCATACGGGTCCTCCGGATCCATCTGCACCAGCACCTGGCTGACGTGCAGCGCCATTTCCATCTGCTTCTCATCCATCAGGGAGGATTTCAGCGTGTCGAGCATTTTGCGCAGGACCGCCAGCGGCTCGGCTTCCTGTAAATCGTCATCATACAGTTCGGCAATCGGCCCGATGTTGCCCTTCAGCCACACTTCCAGCTGGTGCTCATCCAGGGTTTCGCCATCAAACGGATTGATCAGCCACATATCCTGATCGATCCACTCGGCGCGCAGGATCAGCTGCGTCGGGAAGATCACCGGGAACAGCGGCAGATCGAGCTTGCCTGCAATATGCAGAAAAATCACCCCCAGCGACACCGCGGTGCCCTGGCGGGTACGTAAAACATTATCCAGCCACAGCGTATCCGACAGGCGATAAACGCCGCTTGCGCCACCAAAACCCCAGCGGCCCCAGAACAGCGCGATCAGCTGCTCAACCTGTAAGTCGGCGGCCAGTTCGGGCGCGATCTCTGCGCGTGCTTCGGCAACCAGTGCCGACAACTGCTTTCTGACGTCTTCAGCCGGAAAGTCGCTGCGTATCGCCAGCGACGCAGCGATCACCGCCTCACTCAGCGGCGCGGCGGTAAAATCAAAATCAGCGATGGACGTCATACAAACCCCAGCAATGGCATTTTAGTGGTGGCTAACTGAACGATTGCCACAAGGGCGATTAACGCCACAATGAACGCTATCCAGCGTACTTTTTGCGCGCGCGGACGTCGTCCCAGGGCAATAGCGCCCAGCGCGATATAGATGATAACGCCAAACAGCTTCTCAGTCAGCCAGTTGCCCTGCGGTGTAAACGGGTAAAAGTGGGTAATAGTGACCAGCAGCACGCCAGAGAGCAGCAAAAGCGTGTCGTTGAGATGCGGCACAATACGCACCCAGCGGCGCTGCAGCATGGCTGAACCGGTCTGCAACCAGTAAAAGCGCAGCAGAAACAGCGCGGCGGTGATGGCGACGGTCAACAGATGAAAATTTTTAAGTGGAAGGTACCATGCGGCCATAAAAGCTCCTTAATTACGCGTTATCTGCCCGAGCGTTACGCGGTCGTTGCCGCCATAATCCTGACAGGTTTCCACCTGACAGAAGCTGTTCTCACGCAGGATTTGCCGCACCGCTTCACCCTGCTGCCAGCCATGTTCCAGCAGCAGCCAGCCGTTATCCGCCAGATACTTCCCGGCGCAGCAGGCAATAATTTTGATATCGGCCAGGCCCTGATCGTCAGCCACCAGCGCGCTGGCGGGCTCAAAGCGCACATCGCCCTGCGACAGATGGTGGTCGGCGGCATCGATATAGGGGGGGTTACTGACGATCAGCTGGAAACGCTGAGCGTCCAGCGCCGAAAACCAGTCGCTTTGCAGGAAGCGGGCGTTAGGCAGATTGAGTTTCGCGCCATTGTGCTTTGCCAGCGCCACTGCCGCCGCAATGCGGTCAACGCCGGTCACCTGGCAGTCAGCGCGTTCACTGGCCAGCGCCAGCGCAATCGCGCCGGTACCGGTGCCGAGGTCAAGAATGGCGCACGGGTCTGCAGGCAGGCGGCTTAGCGCCTGCTCAACCAGCACTTCGCTGTCCGGGCGCGGGATCAGGGTGTCGGGCGACACGCTGAGCGGCAGCGACCAGAATTCACGTTCACCGATAAGGTACGCCACCGGCTCCCCGGCGGCGCGGCGCGCCAGCAGACTCTCCAGCGCGGCCAGCTGGCCGTCGTCCAGCACCGCATCGTCAAAAGCGATCAGCCAGGCGCGGGATTTGCCGCTCACCCATGCCAGCAGGATCTCCGCGTCGCGCTTCGGGCTTTCGCTGCTGCTGAGACGGGCTATCGCCGCTCGCAGCCAGACACGGATTTGCACTACTCGTTCCCGGCAAGCGCAGCCAGCTGATCGGCCTGGTATTCCTGCACAATCGGCTCAATCAGCGCGTCCAGCTTGCCTTCCATCGCTTCATCCAGACGGTAAATGGTCAGGTTGATGCGGTGATCGGTGACGCGGCCCTGCGGGAAGTTATAGGTGCGGTTGCGGTCCGAACGGTCGCCGCTGCCGAGCAGGTTGCGACGGGTCGACGACTCTTGCTCTTGACGGCGCGCCATTTCGGCAGCGCGAATACGCGACCCGAGCACGCCGAGCGCTTTGGCTTTGTTTTTATGCTGGGAACGTTCGTCCTGGCACTCCACCACGATACCGGTTGGCAGGTGGGTAATACGGATCGCCGAGTCGGTGGTGTTAACGTGCTGACCACCGGCACCCGATGAACGGAAGGTATCAATTTTAAGGTCGGATGGATTAATCTCCGGCAGCTCCGCTTCCGGCACTTCCGGCAGCACCGCCACGGTACAGGCTGAGGTGTGGATACGCCCCTGAGATTCGGTTTCCGGCACGCGCTGCACGCGGTGACCGCCGGATTCAAACTTCAGGCGGCCGTAGGCACCCTCGCCGATCACTTTGGCAATCACCTCTTTGTAGCCGCCGTGCTCGCCTTCGTTGGCGCTCATCACTTCGACACGCCAGCGGCGCGATTCGGCGTAGCGGCTGTACATGCGGAACAGATCGCCGGCAAAAATCGCCGCTTCGTCACCGCCGGTTCCGGCACGAATTTCCAGGTAACAGTTGCGCTCATCATCCGGATCTTTCGGCAGCAGCAGCACCTGCAGCTGCTGCTCCAGCGCTTCGCTGGCGGCACGCGCCTCTTTCAGCTCTTCCTGTGCCATCTCACGCATTTCGGCGTCATCGAGCATCATCTCGGCGGTTTCAATATCTTCCTGGGTTTGCTGCCACTGACGGAAGCACTGACTGACGTCGGTCAGCTGGGCGTATTCGCGGGATAAAGCGCGGAAACGCTCCTGATCGGCAATCACACCAGCATCGCCCAGCATCGCCTCAACTTCTTCGTGGCGCTCCTGCAAGGCTTCCAGCTTGGCAACAATAGAAGGCTTCATTCGTGTAGTTTTACCTTGTAAAATAGAGGTTTAAACGCTATTCCAGCCCGAGGCTGTCGCGTAAAATTTGCAGGCGTTCGCCATCGCCATCGCGGGCGGCCTGCTGAAGAGATTTGGTTGGAGCGTGGATCAGACGGTTGGTCAGTTTGTGGGCCAGGTCACGCATCACCGCTTCGGGGTCTGCACCCTGCTGCAGTGCGGCAAGCGCCCGCGCCTGCAACTCTTCCCTGACCTGCTCTGCCTGCGAACGGTAGTCGCGGATGGTTTCTACGGCGCTCTGCGCGCGCAGCCAGGACATAAACTCGCTGCTTTCCTGCACCACGATGGTTTCAGCCTGCACGGCAGCCGCCTGGCGCTGGGCCATATTGCTTTCAATAATCGCCTGCAGGTCATCCACGCTGTACAGATAGGCGTTTGGCAGCTTGCCCACTTCCGGCTCCACGTCACGCGGTACGGCAATATCCACCAGCAGCATCGGCTGGTTGCGGCGCTGCTTCAGCGCACGCTCCACCATCCCTTTGCCGATGATCGGCAGCGGGCTGGCGGTTGAACTGATGATAATATCGGCTTCTGCCAGGCGTGAATCGATCTCCGCCAGGCCTATCACCTCAGCCCCGACTTCATCCGCCAGCACCTGCGCACGCTCGCGGGTACGGTTAGCGATGATCAACTTCTTCACCTTGTGCTGGTGCAGATGGCGCGCGGCCAGCTCGATAGTCTCGCCCGCTCCGACCATCAGTACGGTAACGGTCGACAGCGATTCGAAGATCTGGCGCGCCAGGGTACAGGCGGCAAACGCGACGGAGACGGCACTGGCACCGATTTCAGTTTCGGTGCGCACGCGTTTGGCGACGGAGAAGGTTTTCTGGAACATGCGCTCCAGTTCGCTGGAGAGCGAATGGCCGCGCTGGGAGTCGGCAAAGGCTTTTTTCACCTGGCCTAAAATCTGCGGTTCACCGAGCACCAGCGAATCCAGGCCGCTGGCAACGCGCATCAGATGGCTGACCGCTTCGTCACCCTGATGCCAGTAGAGGCTTTTACGCACCTCTTCCACGCTCAGATGATGGTAGTCACACAGCCACGACACCAGCTGCTCCTGCAGGTTTTCCTGCTGCTCAACGCTCAGGTACAACTCGGTACGGTTACAGGTAGACAGCACAACGCCGCCCTGTACCAGCGGCTGTGCCAGCAGGCTGTTCAGCGCCTGATCCAGCGTGTCCGGCGAGAACGTCACGCGTTCGCGCAGAGCCACAGGTGCCGTTTTGTGATTGATGCCGAGTGCCAGTAACGTCATGGTGCGAGGTTGGGTTAATCCCACAGTTGTCAGGGTTTTGTGAGGCGCATTCTACAAGATGAGCGAGATCAATAAAAGTGATGGTTCACCTATCCCTGTAACAAGTTATACCGACAACAGGTCAAATGAGACAATTTGAGCATTGACGCGGCCCGGTTAGCTGGTTAGCGTGAGCGGTTGATTGCGGCAAGTATGCCCGAACCCCGTCTGAGGAGCTGACCTGATTATGCTATCGCCAAACCGCCGCCTGCTGCGGCTTATTCCCCTTGCCAGCCTGCTGTTAACCGCCTGCGTTACGCCCACCAAGCCACAGGGGCCGGGCAAGAGCGCCGATACGCCGCAGTGGCGTGAGCATCAGCAGGCGGTGGAAAAGATCACCCAGTATCAGACTCGTGGCGCCTTCGCCTACCTCTCCGAGCAGCAAAAAGTGTACGCGCGCTTTAACTGGCAGCAGACCGCGCCAGACCGCTATCGCCTGCTGTTAACCAATCCGCTCGGCAGCACCGAGCTGCAGCTGGACCAGCAGGGCCAGACCGCACAAATTGTTGATAATAAGGGCAAGCGCTACGTCAGTAACGATGCCGCGAAGATGATCTCCCAGCTGACCGGTATGAGCATTCCGCTCGATAACCTGCGTCAGTGGATGGTCGGCCTGCCGGGCGACGCCACCGATTATCAGCTTGACGACCAGTACCGCCTGCGCGAACTGAACTACAGCCAGGACGGCAAGCAGTGGCACGTGACCTACCAGGGCTATGACAGCAAGCTGAACCCGCAGCTGCCCTCCAACCTCGAACTGCGTGAAGGCAGCCAGCGCATCAAACTGAAGATGGACAGCTGGACGGTAAAATGATCACAACCTGGCCTGCCCCGGCAAAGCTGAATTTATTTCTCTACATCACTGGCCGCCGCGCCGACGGCTACCATAATCTACAAACGCTGTTTCAGTTTCTCGACTTCGGCGACACGCTGACGATTGAAGCCGACGACAGCGGCGAGATTGCGCTGCTGACGCCGGTGGCGGGCGTGCCGGATGCGCAGAACCTGATTGTGCGCGCCGCAGAGCTGCTGCGTGCGCGCGCGGCCGCTCTCGGCTGCCTGCCCGATGCTGCCGGGGCGAAAATTGCCATTGAGAAGCGTTTACCGATGGGTGGCGGTCTGGGCGGCGGTTCCTCGAACGCGGCCACGGTGCTGGTGGCGCTTAACCACCTGTGGCAAACCGGGCTGAGCCTCGGGCAGCTGGCAGAGCTTGGCCTGCAGCTTGGCGCCGACGTGCCGGTGTTTGTTCACGGCTTCGCTGCCTTTGCCGAAGGTGTGGGTGAGCAGCTGACCCCGGTTAACCCGGCGGAGAAGTGGTATCTGGTGATGCACCCTGGGGTGAGCATTGCCACCCCGCTCGTTTTCAACGATCCGGAGCTGACCCGCGACACGCCAGCAAGGGAAATCAGCCAGTTATTAAGTACCGAATTCCATAATGATTGTGAACCTGTCGTAAGAAATCGTTTTCGCGAGGTTGAACAGCTTGTTTCCTGGCTGCTAGAATACGCGCCGTCGCGCCTGACTGGAACGGGTGCTTGTGTGTTTGCAGAATTCGACACCGAGTCCGCCGCCCGCCAGGTGCTTGAGCTGGCCCCGAAAAATCTGCAGGGGTTTGTTGCGCGAGGTGTTAATATCTCGCCGCTGCACCGCAGACTTTCAGGGCAATTGAGTTGATGTGACAGTGTCACTCTGTTCCAGACGCTGCACGACTGCTCTTATTTAACCCAAATAATTGGCGTTGTAGCAAGGCGGCAAGTGTTTGCGTTCCCGGGAGCTTACCCAGGTAAGTGACCGGGGCGATGACGCGCAGCCAACGCCGCTACGGCGTCAAGAATGTAGGGTTAAAACACCCGTATGAAAGCATAAGTCGTATACCGCCCAGTGCGGCTTATGGTATTTCATTCTCTGGACGCAAAGCCTGAGGTTCTTCTCGTGCCTGATATGAAGCTTTTTGCTGGTAACGCCACCCCGGAACTAGCACAACGTATTGCCAACCGCCTTTACACCAGCCTGGGCGACGCCGCCGTCGGTCGTTTCAGTGATGGTGAAGTGAGCGTACAAATTAACGAAAATGTACGCGGTGGTGATATTTTCATCATCCAGTCCACCTGTGCCCCAACCAACGACAACCTGATGGAACTGGTTGTGATGGTTGACGCCCTGCGTCGTGCTTCCGCTGGTCGTATTACCGCGGTGATCCCTTACTTTGGTTATGCACGTCAGGACCGCCGCGTGCGTTCCGCCCGTGTGCCGATTACCGCCAAAGTTGTCGCCGACTTCCTTTCCAGCGTTGGCGTTGACCGCGTTCTGACTGTGGATCTGCATGCTGAACAGATTCAGGGCTTCTTTGACGTCCCGGTTGATAACGTATTTGGTAGCCCGATCCTGCTTGAAGATATGCTGCAGATTGGCCTGGAAAACCCGATTGTGGTTTCCCCGGACATCGGCGGTGTGGTTCGTGCCCGCGCTATCGCCAAACTGCTGAACGACACCGATATGGCCATCATCGATAAACGTCGCCCACGCGCCAACGTCTCACAGGTGATGCATATCATCGGTGATGTGGCTGGCCGTGACTGCGTGCTGGTCGATGATATGATCGATACCGGTGGCACCCTGTGTAAAGCAGCGGAAGCGCTGAAAGAGCGCGGTGCGAAGCGCGTGTTCGCCTACGCAACCCACCCTATCTTCTCCGGTAACGCGGTCGAAAACCTGCGTAACTCGGTGATTGATGAAGTGGTTGTGTGCGACACCATTCCACTGCCGGAAGAGATTAAAGCGCTGCCAAACGTCCGTACCCTGACCCTGTCAGGCATGCTGGCCGAAGCAATCCGCCGTATCAGCAACGAAGAGTCTATCTCTGCGATGTTTGAGCATTAATTCCGGCGTGCTACGGATGGGCCGACCGGAAAAATGGTCGGCCCCTACTGTAGGGGTTGACCTTCTTTTGCGGTCAACCCGAACAAAAAGGGACAGAGGCTCATCTGTCCCTTTTTATTTGCGCAGCGCAATATGTTCCGCCAGGTAGTCAATCAGTACTCGCAGCTTGGGCAGCAGGTGGCGATTGCCCGGCCACAGCAGGGAAAACTGCCCGCCATTGCCGATCTCCCCCTCCAGCGCGCTCTGCAGCTCGCCGCTCTCCAGATACTCCTGCACCGTAAAATCCGGGACATAAATCAGCCCTATACCGCGTCGCGTGGCGGGAGAAGGTGTCGCGCTGGCGAGCTATCATCTGGCAGATCCACGACTGTCGGGGGTGGCGGAACAGGCTTTTTAGCAGTTATTACTGGTACTGATGGCGATGACGCTGCTGTGCGCGGCAGCCATCTGGCGCTGCCTGGTGACGCCGGAGAGGAAGTGATCAAGCGGAGCAAACAGTAACGCCCGGCTGGCGGGCGTTGATTGCGCTAAGAGGGTAATAGCAGCGCGGAAATTTAAGACTGGCTGTTGTGCTGGCTGCTGCCGTGGCGGCAGCGCTTGTCGCCGCAGTGGCGCACCCAATAATAGCGGTCGGCGATTTTTTCCCGCCCGCTCACTCTGGCCCCCACCAGCCACAGCAACGCACCGATAAAGATGCTGAAAATCGCCCCATGCACCATATACTCAGGCAGATTAAGCTGAGGCAGCTGGTTAAGGACTGAGTAACCCACGCCGCCGACCATCACCACTAAACCGAGTACCATCAGGGCATTACCCATCACATGTGAATGTTTACGTTTCATTGCGCACCTCCGGACAGTATTGAAAAGGCAAATTCCATTGCCAGATGCGCTTAGTGTAGGCAATCAACAGCTGCTCTGATGAGTTGGCGATCACATTTATTGCTTGTGCTTTGACAAAACTTTACGTCTAACAAGCTGTTTTTATATAGAAAATGTATTATCACGCCTCTCAACTATCGTGACATGGCTCACCTTTTTGCGCAGATCTTTGAGTTCTCGCAACGGCTTGCGTAAACTAGCCGCTTTCCCCCGCACGCTTCAGGAAACACCACACGTGAGTAGCATCAAACTGATTGTTGGCCTGGCCAATCCCGGCGCTGAATACGCCGCCACGCGCCACAATGCCGGAGCCTGGTACGTTGATTTGCTGGCTGAACGCCACAATCAGTCATTAAAGGAAGAGAGCAAATTCTACGGCTACACCGCCCGGTTAAATATCGGCGGTGAGGATGTACGCCTGCTGGTGCCGACCACCTTTATGAATCTCAGCGGCAAAGCCGTGGCGGCGATGGCAACGTTCTACCGCATTGCCCCGGAAGAGATTCTGGTCGCCCATGACGAGCTGGACCTGCCGCCCGGGGTGGCAAAGTTCAAGCAGGGCGGCGGCCACGGCGGCCATAACGGCCTGAAAGATATTATCAGCAAGCTGGGTAACAACCTGAACTTCCACCGCCTGCGCATCGGCATTGGTCACCCGGGCGATCGCAACAAGGTGGTCGGTTTTGTACTGGGCAAGCCGCAGTCGGCAGAGCAGAAGTTGATTGATGATGCGGTCGATGAAGCGGCGCGCTGCACGGAAGTGTGGTTGAAAGAAGACCGCCTGAAAGCGATGAATCGCCTGCACAGCTTTAAGGCGGGCTAGGCCTGCGCACCCGCTGTGGCCGCAGCCGCAGCGGGGATTACCCCTGAGGTATCCCCAGAAATAACTTCCATCGCTAAACGTCCGCAAACCGGTCTGAGCTCAGCCTGAGCACGCCGGAACGGCAAAAGACGCTCCCTGCGGGCCTCCGCACGCGGCATCCCTGCCGCGTGACGTCCGGCTTACCTCAGGCCAGGCTCATCCCCCACTCGCATCCTGCTCGCTGTCGGTTTTAAACCGCGACGCTGCGGCTTTGGGTGCAGGGAGGGAGGGCTGATTGCAGCAGGCCCACGGCCAGGGATGGCCGTGAGCCAGGCTACAGGGATGTATTCATGCCGGTGCGGAAAGCAGCCCTCCCTCCTGAAACCGGGCACCTCTCATCCCGCAACAATATTCAAATCAATTTTTGTGGGGATACCTCAGGGGATTACCCCTTCTCGCACCGCTTCCCGTCGTCGCCACACTCCAGGCTATCCAGCGTCAGCTGCTGTGCAAAATAGCCCTGCACGCCCCAGATTTTACTGTTGCGCAGCGTCTCCAGCTGGCCGTCTCCGGCCACCCCCTCCACGATCACCCGGTTGGTATACTGGCGGATATGGTTGATCAGCACCGAAAAGAACGGCTTATTGACGTTTTCCAGATAGAACTGGCGGTCGAGCTTGACCGCTTCAAACATATTTGACTGCAGGGCATGCAAATTGGCATCGCCGGCGCCCAGATCGTCGAGCCATAAGATATTCAGCTGTTCTATCAGGCTACGCAGCAGCGGGTTGTCCATACCGTCGTGCAGATTGGGAAAATCTTCCGACAGCTTCAGGCGCACAAAGGGCAGATGGCTGAGGATTTGCTGGATAAACGACGACTCGGTCACGGCGCGCGCCAGCTGAAAATCGATGGCTACGCTGCACAGCAGGCCGTGCAGGCGAAAGTACTCTGCGTACTCTTCGACGATCAGCAGCTGATGCAGTAGCCGATCCTCAGGCGATGGCGGCTGCCGCACAGCATCCACCGGGCCACCGACCGCAGAAGAATGCGGACGGTAGCTCAGGTCGATGGCGATCATCTCACCGCTCAGGGTATGTACAGGAGTACAAAAAAAATCGTTTTTCATGCCGCCGGGCCAGTTAACGGGCATCCTGCCAGTGAAATAAATCGTCGTACAGTTAAACTATAGAAGTAAATACTGTAATCGCCGGGGTAAAACGGCGATTTTTAGATTATCGGCAGGTCCAGCAGTAGCTTTATGGTTTATGCGTCATTGCTAGCAACTTTATAATCCGGATCATCCAGTTCATGGCTGCAGAATGGCCCTGCCTGACGCAACAGGCTGATGCAATCCTCGCTGAGATGGCGCAGGCGCAGGCTTTTACCGGCTTCCAGATAGCGCGCCGTCAGCTTGTCGATCGCCTCCACGCCGCTGGAGTCCATCACCCGGGTGCGGGCGAAGTCGATCACCACGCTATCGGTATCCTGCTGCGGATTAAACAGCTCCTGGAAACTGGCGGTGGAGCCAAAGAACAGCGGCCCTTCCAGACGGTAGGTCTTCTCACCCTCTTGCTCTGACTGCTCAATAATGGTGATGCGGGCGTGCTGCCAGGCGAAGACCAGCGCCGAGATAATCACGCCGCAGATCACCGCCATCGCCAGGTCGGTGAAAATCGTGACCAACGTCACCGCGATCATAATCACCGCATCGGCTTTCGGCATGCGCTTCAGGCGCCTGATGGAGCTCCACTCAAAGGTGTTGATGCACACCACAAACATAATACCCGCCAGCGCCGCCACCGGCAGCAGGGCGATATAATCCGACAGGCTAATCACAAACAGGATCAGCAGTAGCGCCCCGACCAGGTTGGAGATGCGACCGCGACCACCAGAGGTGAAGTTGATAATTGACTGGCCGATCATCGCACAACCGGCAAAGCTGCCGAAGAAGCCGCAAATCGTGTTACCGATACCCTGCGCCACGCACTCCTGATTGCCCGACCCCTTTTTACTGCCCATCTCATCCAGTACCGCCAGCGTCAGCAGCGACTCAATCAGCCCGACCAGCGCAATCACCACCGCATACGGCAGCACGATCTTCAGCGTTTCCCAGCTTAACGGCGCGGTCGGCAGATGGAAGGACGGCAGCGTGCCGGAGATATCCGCCAGGTCGCCAACGCGCTTGGTATCCAGGCCAAAACCAATCGCAATCGCACTAATGGCGATCAGCGCCGCCAGTGAACCGGGGATCGCTTTGGTCAGCTTCGGGAACAGCCAGACGATTAACATCGCCAGCGCCACCAGCGCATACATCACCGGCCCCTGCCCTTTAATCATCGGGAACTGCGCCAGCATAATCACAATCGCCAGCCCGTTAACGAAGCCGTAAATCGCCGGCTGCGGCACCAGGCGGATAAATTTACCGAGCCGCAGCACGCCAATCGCCAGCTGAATCAGCCCCGCGAGGATGGTCGCCAGCAGCACGTACTCGTAGCCGTGCTGGGTAATCAGGCTGATCAGCACCACGATAATCGACCCGGCTGCGCCGGAGATCATCCCAGGCTTACCGCCGAAGAAGGCCGTGACCAGCCCGAGAATAAAGGCGGTGTGCAGACCAATGGTTGGCGACAGCCCGGCCAGCAGAGAAAAAGCCGTCGCTTCCGGGATCAGCGCAACGGACACCACGGCACCGGCCAGCACGTCATTTTTGACGTTACTCGCCCTGAAATTGCTCAGGTTAAACATAAAATTTCCAGTTATTTTAAATGTGTTGGTTCTTCCGTGCCGCATTTATCGGGCACAGCTGGCTCGTCAGAATGACGAGTGGCGGCAACGGGCGTTGCGCAGGCGGGAGGGTCTTAAGGTGGCGTAAGCAGCAAGCGATGCATCTGCGGGATTCTCCGGTTTCTGTAAAGACACGTCAGTATGGGAAAATGTGAGCCCGATCTCAAGAGATAACTTAACCTCTGCGTCAGAAATCAACGGCATCCAGGCTAAAATTACGTGTATAATGCGCGGAAACTTTTAAGACAACCGTCTGTGACACTATCAGGGCATGTAAAAGTGCGTTGATTATCAAGAAATTAAGGTGATTCAAACATGGGATTCAAATGCGGTATTGTGGGCCTGCCAAACGTCGGGAAATCCACCCTGTTCAATGCGTTAACCAAAGCGGGCATCGAAGCAGCTAACTTCCCGTTCTGTACCATTGAGCCGAATACTGGCGTGGTGCCAATGCCTGATTCACGTCTTGATCAGCTGGCTGCTATCGTTAAGCCACAGCGTATTCTGCCGACCACCATGGAATTCGTTGATATCGCTGGCCTGGTAAAAGGCGCCTCGAAAGGTGAAGGCCTGGGCAACCAGTTCCTGACCAACATTCGTGAGACCGAAGCTATCGGCCACGTGGTGCGCTGCTTTGAGAACGACAACATTATCCACGTAAATAATAAAGTTGACCCGGCTGACGATATTGAAACGATCAATACCGAGCTGGCGCTTTCTGACCTGGATACCTGTGAACGCGCCCTGCAGCGCGTACAGAAGAAAGCCAAGGGCGGCGACAAAGACGCCAAAGCTGAACAGGCCGCGCTGGAAAAATGCCTGCCGCATCTGGAAAAAGCCGGCATGCTGCGCGCGCTGGACCTGACGGATGAAGATAAAGCGGCAATCCGCTACCTGAGCTTCCTGACGCTGAAGCCAACCATGTATATCGCCAACGTTAACGAAGACGGTTTTGAAAATAACCCGTACCTCGATATCGTGCGTGCGATTGCCGAGAAAGAGGGTTCCGTTGTGGTGCCGGTGTGCGCTGCCGTTGAGTCTGATATTGCCGAGCTGGAAGATGGCGACCGCGAAGAGTTTATGGCCGAGCTGGGCATTGAAGAGCCGGGCCTTAACCGCGTCATCCGCGCCGGTTACTCCCTGCTCAACCTGCAGACCTACTTCACCGCTGGCGTGAAGGAAGTGCGTGCATGGACTATCCCGGTTGGCGCGACCGCACCGCAGGCCGCCGGTAAGATCCACACCGACTTTGAAAAAGGCTTTATCCGCGCTCAGACCATTGCTTTCGATGACTACATTGCCTGCAAGGGTGAACAAGGCGCGAAAGAAGCCGGTAAGATGCGTTCAGAAGGAAAAGACTACATCGTAAAAGATGGCGATGTGATGAACTTCCTGTTTAACGTCTAAACCCTTCCGTCGTCTTATGAGGTTTGATTGAACCTCCTACGATTCGAATCGCGATAAATCCACGCAGCTGCGTGGATTTTTTTAGCTCGCCAGTTAGAAAAATCCGTAAGGTCAGTGTCACTTCTCACCCCTTTAAGCCCGTCGCCACACAGTGGTTGCAGATGAAAGACTGGGCCGATATCACCAAAAAGCGGCGACTGGATATGCTTGAGCGTGTGGTTTTCCCCGCCATCGGCAAACTTCCTGTCAGGGAAATCACACCGCACCACAATCTTAAAATTTTTCAGGAAACGGCTAAACGCGGCGCACCGACTGTTGCCACTGACGCCCGACGTACCATTTCATCGGTTTTCGAGTTGGCAGTCGCGACGCTTAGAGCTGATAGCGATCCTGTCTGGCCTGATCGCAAGGTGCTTCCGGCCAAAAAGACACAGCACAAACAGGCACCCAATCCTCAGCAAATCAGAAAGTTGTTAAGCTGTTTTGACAACAGTCGCGGCTTATATCAGGTTAACTATTGCATGTGGCTAATGTGGTGGACGCTGGCGCGCCCAGCCGAAGTCACCGAGGCAAAATGGGCAGAATTCGATCTTGATAACGCACTATGGAACATTCCGGCAACGCGCATGAAAGCCCGCAGAGAACATGTTATTCCCCTTCCCTTCCAAGCCTTCAACATGCTCAGAACACTACAGGGATTAACCGGACATCGACAGCACCTTTTCCCGGGCAGAGATAATCCGCCAGGTCCAATGACATCGCACTCGCTGCGCCAGCTACCTAAAAGCCTCGGCTGGAGTGGCATTTATAGCCCCCATGCTACCAGAACTACAGGAAGTACGCGTTTAAATGAGATGGGCTATCGACCTGATGCTATTGAGGCCCAACTTGCGCACGCTGATACCAACAATGTTCGTTGCATGTACAACCATGCAACTTATCTTGATGAGCGTAAAGTGATGATGCAGGAATGGGCTGATATGTTGGACAAATGGGTAGCAGGATTCGAGTAGAAGTTATTGCACTTAGTGAACTACGAGGATAGAACTCATTCTTCATGGTTCTACTTTGTGCCAGGAGCAGAAGTTCTCCAAGACATGCTTCTGTCAAAAGTGGCAATTCTATTATTGCCCTTTTCTTTCCAATCAGCGCCTGCCTTTGATCGACGGCTACGCATCAGCCTCCTTTCCGAAACCTCTGAATACTTTTATGATGGTTGCAGAGTGACGAAGTGAGGGAGTTCCTCAATGAAGTTCTATAACCGCTGTCGTTCCGCTCTATAAATCAATGTCATGCGCCCGGCTAATTCAATTTATAGCTATGGCTAATCGAAGCATCTTAACTTAGCGCCTTCGGCCGATAGCGAGCCATATATGGAAAGTACCGAAAGCAGTACCCCCTCAAGTAAATGGACTGACGGCTTCGAACATGCGGTCGTACATGTTGCAGTGGTTGTACCTCAAAAATCTACATCTGAGCGGTTTCCTCTACGTTTGCTGTTCGCATCGGTATGGTTGCTTGCACCAGGAAGGCAAGCACCTTCAAGACCTCTTGAGCCTTACATTAAAAGATTTAAGAAAGAAGGCGCTATTGCGGTAGACCGCATAGTGATGACCGTAGAAGAGGCCATCAAGTGGTATCGAAGTTCATCGGAAGAACTTCATACACCAGTCCCCCTTGACGGGTTCCGTGAGTATTCTGACGGCGAGCCCCTTTCAGCTTGCAGACTAAGTGACTTTCCAAGTTGGCCTGTACTGGGCGTATCTATGGAAAGCGAAGATATTACGCAGAAATCTGAGCGTTCTACACTCCCGTTCCGCAACCTTGGCATTATCAGGTATTCACGTCGAATTTCAGAAAGTCAGGAATGGCCAAGCTTTCTTGACACTGTTGGGCAAAGCAAGCAGTGCGAGGAAGCCTTCCAATTCCTAGAGCATCACATGCATGTCGATTTTAGGGAATATCCTGAATATTTGGGTGGGATGATGCTTGCTGTCCCCGATTGCGACGTTCATTCCGTCCGACAGTTCGTTGAGCCTAAAGAAGACGGTTCCGAATCGTTGTACTTCCATGTAAAGCCTCACCTGGGCCGTAAACTCCAAGGTTTAGGCCTGGCTGTAATGGAGGGACAACAAGGGATGCTCACCTCCTTCGATAAAATTCCGGTACCTGAAGATGGCTTGGTTGTGATTGAAAGGCCATCTTCCATCCACGGCTCAGGTTTTGTCCTCACACACACAGAGCGCGGGGTTTTGCTTCAAACGCCTATTAGGGAATTCCCTCGACAAATGAATATGAGGGCTGAAGTTGTCGAGCGACGTGTCAAAATTACTGCTCCAGAGACAGATAAAAAGAAGAGCCCAGTTACTGAGTACTTCAGTGATAAAAAAACCTTAGCATCCTCACAAACATTTGGTGAAGCACAGAACACAACAGATGCCTTCAAGCGTTTGCTAGACGCGAAAAACGAGCGACTCCTTAATCACAGCGCCAAACTATATGATCAGAGGTGGTTTACAGCTGATCAGCGCAAGGAAGCGCTCGAGCACATTAGGGAAAAGCTTAAGCAAGCTCACTTAAGCATCTTCATCGCTGATCCCTATTTCAGCGCTAACCAAATTTCCCAATATCTATTTGCGATTGAGCGGGACGATGTAAAGATACAAATTCTTACCTCAAGCAGCGCTTTCAAAAAGATTGAAGAACCGGAAGCTAGCACTGAAGCCGATGGTGAAGCGATGCTAGATGCACACCAGGCATTGCTGAAAAACCTGGCCACCTTCCAAACCAGTCATAGAAACAGCATTGAAGTCAAAGTCGCCAATAATGAAAATAGTCAGTTTCATGATCGATTCATCGCAGTCGATGGTCGTGTATGGATGATAGGCAGTTCTCTGAACTCAATCGGTATAAGGCCAACGCTGACAATGCGCATACCCCTCGGTGAAAAAATCTTCGGTCACCTTCTGCGCCTCTATAACAACGCCCTTCCCCTGGAGGATTTCAAAGTCCCGCGGGAGGCCCCCAATAAGCCGCACTGTGGGCATGAAGTCGAGGACGCGAAAGAAGTGCAGGAGGTGCAACAAGCGGAGGATGGGGCTGAAGCGCAGACGACGCAAGGAGTGCAGGATGTGAATAATAGCTAAGCTATCTTCACGAAGCAGTGTCAATACGACCCCACAAGGGGTAGAAACGATATTCACTCCGCAATTACTCATATCTTGTGAGGCGACTCATCGGGGCGAAAGCCGTCATCATTTCCCAGAAATTGATGCAATTATGGAACGGTATCGAGTTGATGACGTACGTATAGTCAAAGAATTTGAGACAGCTATCAGTACTGCGCAACGGGTGTGGATAATTGATAAGCATCTATTTTCTGAAGACGGCAAAAATCCTATTCACAGTCGAAGAATAAAGAAAGTTGTGAATTGGTTTCTCACAAACCAGATTCACACAATAAGAATTTTAACAGGTCATCATGATGACCAAGCGAAAATCGAGAAAAAAATTAATGACTTAGAAGCCTTTATAACAGATGAACGCGCCAAGGTTGACACGCCCTTAAAGGTAGAGTTCTCATTTTCCCTCAAAGAATTCGATTATATTCACGATCGCTTTGCAATTATTGATGATGAACTATGGCATTTTGGCGCTACTGTAGGCGGCTTCCACCGAGACATAAACGCCGCGAGCAGAGGCTGGAGTGCTGATACCCATAAGGCAGTCCAGTTTTTTGATACAGCTTGGAAGATGGCCAACGCCAACGGAAAAAATAGTCATGACTAAAGAATGGCAGTTGCCTCCCGCTTATGAATCAGATCTTTACAAATCGTTCCTAATCGCCGAATCGGTGATTGAAGACTTCGCACAAGACCGCTTCACACCTCCCGATGTAATGGTCATGTCTGTTACAGAATACTTTTGCACCCAAGACGATGCCAAGAATGCCATCAAGAGGTTTACCACTCAACTGGGCGGTTTCAACGGGGACTTCGATGCGTCGGACGATCCGAGAATTCAGGCTGCTTTGACGATTGGAATTGTATCCGCCTGGGCATCTTCAGAAACCGAAAACCGGTATGCCGCCTTCTGGGCCCTCGTGAGAAATTCATGGTGTGTTAAGCATTTGTGGACGAAAGTGGCACAGGTTGTAGCTCTTAAAAATGATGCTTTCAAAGAAGCACTTTTAAATTTAGCCGAACAACAGTTCGTTGATGATGAAAAAAAGCTACTTAAGGAGTATAGGGTTGATTCATCCCATCCAATCACCCTCGATGAAATTTGGTACGGACATTCCAGGGAAAACAGGGTCGATCAATCTAGTTGGCCATGGGTTGAATTACTGGCGAAGCTCGATCCCGATAAACTGTTCAAATGGATGAATTCGACACAAAATCTAATCTTGATCAATCGAGTACTCGGCAGCCCGGAGTTTTACCGTAACTACGAACTGTGGGAACAGTTCACACTCTCGTCTCTTCCTAGTTTCCAAAGTGATGGCTCATGGAATGGTGACCTATTGCTTCCCAGCTTGCTCAAGCATGGAAGTGCGAAAATCATCCACATAGCCAATGGCCGAGAATATCATCCGTCTGTGCTAGAGCAGCACGTCAAATCACTGCTAGTCAGTTTTGTTGAAACTGTCGCTAAAAGATCCGATTTCGAGGGGCTTTTTAAGCGGTGGGGTACATGGCTCACTCTCCAACACCTTAACTTCCCTGATACCAATTCGGATCAAAAACAACCTCTAAGCAGCCAAGACATATTGTGGGCATTAGCCGAAAAACTCCCTCTTCCATGCTCCCCAGCCGCTTCCGAACAATTGAATTTTTCTTGGGAGCCGTGGGTTTACCAATCCATGCTGGCACTGTTACATTCGAACTACCCCGACAAGTTTCCGGCACCGGACGTCAGTGCTTTCATCAAAGAATGGAACTTGACACCTACCGAGTGGAACGCATCCAAAGGTAAGTCGCTTCGAAGTCATGTTAGCCAATATCATGCCACTCAACCCAACAACTTTGCTTGCCGAGTGCTCGGGTACTCCATCGCATTGAGCGATGACTTCACCAGTCACTGGTTGAGCATGTGGAACTCTAGCGTTGCACTAAGAGAAATCCTCGAATTCCGTCCCATTTATAAGATTTCTGAAGAATGGCAACCTTCAGATACTTCAGGACTGATGCGCACATTGGTTGACGTAGGCTTGGGAATTCTGGACTGTACTACCAACGCGCAGGAAACTCTCAATCCCGAAATACTTAAGCAATCCGCCGCGCTATTTCAAGCGCTGTGGGAGGCTACCACTGAGATGTTGAGTATTGCCTTCTATGGTGACGATTTCTGGCCAATAATGCAGCAACACCTAGTCATTCGCCGACTGCGGTGGACAGTCGAAGCAAAGAGCGCAAATGAAGATCATTCCAGCACATTACTTGATCGGGCCACCTACCCAACGTCACGGGAAACACTGTCCCTAATCTCCAGCAATACCTGTTTATTCATTAAATTACTTCCCCTGCTTGTGCAAAACAAGATTCCTAAGCAAGATTTAAAGGATTTGCTCAACCAGGCCGAAATTGACTTAGGCTCTCTCGCATCGAGTGCAGCCAGATACCAGAGTGGGCCTGAAAGGAAATTCAAGATATATCCTCATCATGTCAATCTAATTGAAGAGTTAGATAAGATCAGAAAATGATATCGGGGGGATCGCCCCCGATTTTCTGACTGCATCCGACCGATTCCTTTTCGCTCACAGCGGACCTTCTGCTCAGTTAGTTCGGCCGCTTCGTGCCAGGAGCGGACGGTGAACGCCGCGCTATGCGGCAATTTTGGAGCAAAGCGGAAAAATTGCCCGACAGCAGCGCTTTAGTATACGAACCCCGATCAAAAGCAAAATGGTCACTCAAATCTTTGCTCCCGCCGGTTGTACTCTTCGGCCTCACTCGCTCTACTCTCTCTAATAGACCTATTTAGAAGAGAAAGCTTGGTCTTAGCCATCTCTCGCACCTCAGGAGAGACATGATTTAATAGGACTTCGAATGCCTCCAAACGAACTTCAAGAATATCGGCAAGTGATCCTGACCACCCACCAGGAAAAGACCTTGAGTAAATAGTTTCAACTATCGCGACTTTGTTCTCTGCGGCATCCAAAAGTGATGTAATGTGATGACTGAGAATTACTTTCTTTGGATTGTCTAGTGGCTGTGATTCCTTGTCTAAGGATGTGTATGCCGAAACGGCACCTGCCACTTTATAAATCCTATCTTGATATCCATTACACCATTTCAGCAAGCGCTCTATCGGCGCTAAGTTTAATGGCGAGCTACTACGATTGATCCTACCCTGGAAAAGCAAATAAATAAGTTGCTCACTATTCTCACTATCTATTAACACTCTATCTAATATAAATTCTGGATAAGTTTTCACTAGATAGGATATGATAGTCTCTAATTCAAAGCTATATAAGCGATAAGTCTCTACGCCAATGCAAAGCAAGTTAATAATATCGCGAACTTCATTCTCCGCTGCTGACTCTGATAAACACTCTGCAACAACACGGTCCATTCCATGGAGTTGTCGCCTACTAATCTCATCCCTGTGCATTGATAACAGTTTCAAAATGGCCTGCCTTCCAACAGATCGTAGGTTATCGCTAGGACTGTTGCTACCCTTTTCAGTTAAGAATCGCATGCTCAAAATTTCAATAGTTGAAAATATCCCATCGGCCAAATCATTAAGTGCGGCAAGTAATTCTGATAAATTATCATCAGAAATGGATTCATGAACTCGACCGTAACTTATCTGTTGAAACCTCCATGCTTCCAGTTCACCTGTCTTCGCCAGCTCAATAAGCTTTTTTGTTCGCCAAGAGGCTATCGGCGTTGCAGACAAAATATCAACAAAATACTGTTTAAGCTCCGGCACATCTAATACAGACTCTTGGAGCTTCCGAGACAAGCCAGGATCACCGGCATGAACGCCAACAATAAAACCGCAAAAGAGGATAGGTTGTACTACTTCTAACTCTTGCTTTTGCATTAGACGGACAAGCATCTCAAAGGTTAAACCTTGGTTTGATGATCCTTTGGCCAATCCTTTGCCGAATGACCAAAGCGCATCAATACGTTTTTCCCATAACCTTGGTGCCAATCTTTCAAGGTAGTCAGGTTCGGATGACGCAAGCTCACCTAGTTCTTCTATCTTCTGATGAATTTTTTCAGAATTTTCTGTGTGATCCCCACCTAATACTTCTACGTGATCCCAGGTGTTAGTCAGGGCATATGCCTCGATTTCGAAATAGGGATCAGCCGGTGCGGTTAAATGCTCGAGTGCTTCAATCCTTTTTAATAATTCGGGTACATGTTTCTTCCCGTTATAATGGATTGTCCGCTTAATGGCCATCCATATATCTGGCCATTTACCGCCAGCACCATATTTCAGCACTATGTTTTCGAGAATTTCAAAGCAGCCTGCATAGCTCCATAATGCTACAAAGTGGTTAGCTAGTATCGCCTTTGCCCAATTGCATAGTGGAGCATTACCCGAATCTAAAAACGGCACTAACAGCTCAATATAGCCTACGTACCAGTTTAATATATCTTCATTCGTTGTCGGTTCCCACCCAAAGTCCCTGCTACGAGCGCCAAAATCAAATCCTCCAAATGAGCTCCAGTGAGAAACCTGAAATGCAGACCGAAGAATATCCTGCGCAATTTCAAGCTGTCTCAAGCTGCCGGAATTTAACATCCTATTCACAAAGCAATGTCTTCGCGCTGGTGTAGCTTGGGTTCCAGAAAGGTATAATGAAAAAAGGCTCGCCAATTGACGAGCGATACTATTATTGTTCTCCCCAGATTGTTCAGTTTCCGCAAAGCGAAGAATTAGCCCGGCAGAACGGTCGAAGTACAGATCATCATATGCTATTTTTCTAAGCAATCTAACGAGCGTAGAAAAATTCTGATTATCTCGTGAGCAGAAATCTCGAGCTTCCGAAGCATTCTCTATAGCGGTTAACACTACTTCTGGAAACACTGGTGCGATGTGAGTTAGTGCCGTAAGCAGCTCAGCATCGCACCGTGCAATGTTATGAAATGGCCCATCAATTTTCATCCACGTATGGGCGAGATATCTAGCAGGTTCAAAGTCATGCAGATATCCTAGTCGATGGGCACATGACTTGAATAAACGAAAATTATCAGCCTTTAATAACTCAGCATTAATTTTATCAGGATCGATATTCTGAAGGGCTCGTCGTGCGAGACGGTTAGCTATCGCATGCGGAAGCACTGCTCGCCAGTTTCCCCGCTTTTGCGATAGCTGCCTTCGCAATAGCTCTGCATGATTGCGATTCAACCTGTCACGTTCAAATCCGCCAATTCTAGAAAGAGCGCTCAATTCATCATTGTACTCTTTCGGGGAAATATTGAACGAATAAACCAAGGATAGGATCTCTGCGCTTTCAAGCAAGCTTTCGGTTGTACCTTTTCTTTGATTGAAGAGCCTCTGGAACAAGTCCTCATCAGAAAAATTTGTCAAGGTTTCATCTGGACCCACTCGACTCGCCAATGCAATCGCAACACGTGCATTCCCTCCGGAAAACTCTGCAACTTTATCGGAATTAACACGCCCTAGAGACTGAAACCTCTTTTGGATAAGTTTAGATACGGTCTGTTCACTTGATGGTTCGATGTGTATTACTTCTGTTTCTTCTGGGCGGTCATCCGAAATATCATATTCGATAGTGAGAAGACTCAACTTTGCTTGATTTGACGAAACCTTTTTTTGCAGTTTTCTATGAACATCTGGTGGGCAGTTATCCAATACCAAATAGCTTGAAAAATCATTAGCCACCAAGTATGAGACAAGCTCTGATGCTGTTGGAGTTAATTCATCACCAAGATCCGCATATATTACATTCGTTTTCGGTAGCGAGTTATCGCATACATCACTTTCAAAAATAGCCTGAGCAAAGCGTGTTTTTCCAACTCCTGATAGACCAGTTATTCTTACAGCCGAGCCAGATCTTTTTAATCTTTCACGCACAAGCCTGATTCCATCCGAAATCGTTGAAGGCTCTTTGTGATTTGAGTTCATATCGATGACACAAGGGTGTTCGTCAAGCAAAAACTCATCATCTTTATCGACTGGAGTGGAAGCCCACCTCCCAAACGGTTGCCATCCGGATAATGGCTTGCCTAATCTAGAGCGGACCCACAAGGCAACCTCGGGAAATTGTCTCAACCATGCGCTAAGCCGATCCCTACCATAAAAGTCAAGGAGAAGCTCTTCGCTATCTGGTAAACCTTCGAGCGCAGACTTCATTCCCAGAAGGCGTTCTGATAGCATTTTGTCAGAACAATCATCTTTGCCACTAACAATTATATAAGCCCCTTTTTTTTCTAAGAGATCCGCTATAACAGTTTTTAGCTTCCCTTTATCAAGCATTTCATTTTTGCAAGCCGCCTTACTCATACTGTTTTTCTTCACTTGAAAGCCAGTATTTTCACGACTTATAAAGCCCGGCTTTAGTAAAGGGATAGCATCGACAACTCGAACATCGAGACCACCGTCAGCAGCTTCCTGAGCTCCCCCCCATAGAACACAAGATGTCTGTAGTTCTTGACGAATCAATTCCGCTTCACACAACCTAGCGACTAACTCTCTTAGATCAGCATCATTGAGATTTGAAATATCAGAAGGTTCAAGTTCAAAAAATATCATTAGGTTTCAAAAGTCCTTATATTGCCAATTGATATCGGTGAACTGCTCCCCTTTGATTCACACAAAATGCTGTTAGCAATGCCCACTCTTCGCTTGCAGCGGAACTTGTGACCTTGATTTCTGACTGTTCCATGCCAGTGGCAGACGTTGATAAAAGCGTAGTGTGATAAGTTGAAGGGCGCAGGTCACACCAGAAACGCGATTTAAGAATAATCTACACTAGGACTTACTGTGCTTTCAACGGAATAGCATCAGGTTTATAAATATAAGCGAGGGATTAACCTCTAATCTGACACCGGAAGAATACCGACTGAAGCAGTATTTGCGGCAACTTTAAAAAGTGAATGGTTCGTTTTGCAGGGATGCTTACAGGTCCACCAGCTCAGCGCCGCAATCAAATTGCACCACATTGTAGCCAGAATCAACGACAGCCTGGATGTTTGAAATTATTTATTCCGAGATCTCAAAGAGGAGTCCAAACTACAACCTTCGCATTACAAATGCGAGCCAACTCCGAAATGAGTACAACCCTGAGTACAAACAAATAAATAATTTAAATAAACTAATATAGTCAATAAGTTACATTTCAAATCACGGTTCAACGTCTAACGCTGCTATCGTCTTATGAGGTTTGATTGAACCTCCTACGATTCGAATCGCGATAAATCCACGCAGCTGCGTGGATTTTTTTTTAGCTCGCCAGTTAGAAAAATCCGCAAGGCCAGTGTCACTTCTCACACCTTTAAGCCCGTCGCCACACAGTGTTTGCAGATGAAAGACTGGGCCGATATCAGCAAAACGCGGCGCACCGACTGTTGCCGCTGACGCGCGACGTACCATTTCATCGGTTTTCGAGTTGGCAGTCGCGACGCTTTGAGCTGATATGGCTGGCATGGTGAAAAGTAACGCAGTAAGACCAGACTTTGACATCAGGATACGCAGGTGCTCCTGGTCACCGATGGCACTGAGAAAACCATGATCATCAGAATGCGTATGATCGCGCAGAATGCGTTAATCGCCTTTGTTTTTCGCTGTTATTTCCGCGAAATGATGATTAAATTCGTTCAGGAACATTATTCGCAGAGTCTGAGGCTCATCAGAGCGTGACTCGGATTGATCGCAGGTAAGCACAGTCTTTAACTTCATCATCAAAGTCATACCGCAAACAGAGGCAGGGAAAGAATGAGGGAGCTTGCACCCGATGGCATCACCGGGATGCCGTCACGGACGGCAGAGTATCTTTGTCGCCAGATCGCACGCCTGCTGAAAGGAGGAAGCCTGACCCCTGAGACCTGCGAGCGTATCTTTGCTTTCTGTGGAATCAGACCGTCAGATGCTCAGTGGCGTCAGTTTCTTATCCCGGTTCTTTCCTGTCTGGGATTACTGTCACTGGTTGCCGGAGCGGTGTTCTTTATTGCCTGGAACTGGGCCTGGCTGCCGAAAATGGCGAAATTTGCCCTGGCCGAGCTGTTTATCGTCGCGCTGGCGGTGATTGTCTGGTGGCGCTGGTACAGCACGCTGGCACGCAAGGCATTACTGGCGACAGGGTTAAGCTTCGGTGCCCTGTTTGCGCTGTATGGACAGATTTATCAGACTGGTGCTGACAACTGGGAGCTATTCCGGGCCTGGTTATATGTTCTTCTGCCGCTGGCGCTGGTTGCCCGGCAAAACAGCCTGTGGTTTTGCAGCTGGCTGGTCGCTAACCTGGCGTTCCAGCTCTATTACAACACCCTGCCGTCGTCACTGCTGGATCTGGCCGCGTCTGACAGTTTAACCAGGCTCCCGACCACTGTGCTCTACGGATATCTGGCGTTGCTGGCAGCCTGCCTGATTGTCAGGGAAGCACTGGCCTGGCGCGCGATAACGCATCACCCCGAGAGCTGGCTGGCTAGCCGCTGGTTCTCGCGAGTCATGGCTGGATTTTTACTGCTTCAGCTAACCGCCATTGTGGCCGGGAACCTCTCTGACTGGGGCGGCGATGACCACCTTCCTTATATCACGGGCGGTTGGGTGATCACCCTGCTGGCAGGTTATTACCTGTACCGTTACCGCTATCAGGATCTCTGCATGCTGACGCTGGGCATCGCCAGCCTGACCGTTGTCGGCTGTGCGCTTATCATGCAGTTATTTCTTTTAGCCTACGATACGGGTGATCTGTTTTTGACCGGCGCCCTGATGGCATTCTGGGTAGCGGTAAATGGTGCAATTCTGCTGAAGTGGCAACGCAAACTGGTTGAAAAGGGGCCAATCGATCTGGTTCCGGCCAGGCTGACGTTACTGACAGACACTTTGCGTCAGCAGGGTTTGCTGAGCGCCTCGCAGGTTGAGGAAATTAAGCAACGCGGTCACGCATCCGACCTGCCCTGGTATCTGAGGCTGGCGCTAAGCGTCGGAGGCTGGGTGGCGGCGATCATCATTCTGTTACTGATGATACTGGTGCTTTATGCCACTGAACTGCTCGAAGATCCGAATGCTGCCACCCTTATTATTCCTTCGCTGCTGCTTGCCGCCATTGCGCGTGGCCTGTTACGCAGTCAGCGTGACGGTAAACATCACCTCGGCCTGGCATGGGCGATTGCGGCAACGTGCGGACTGATAACCGGCGTTCTGCTGCAAATCCAGAGCAATGACGCCAGCTTTATTATGCTGAGTTCACTGATTGCCTTGCCGATCCTGGCCGTGATGGCGGTGGCTATGCCCGACCGCACTTATCGGTTTATGGCCATCACTGCCCTGACCTTTTTCCTGGTGCTGGCGGGCGATTCTATGGCCCGGCTTTACCTGTCTCCGATGGCTGCACGCCTTGCTGTGTCCGTACTGGTGGCGGCGGTCATATGTTTGTGGATGTGGACAGTCAGTCATCAGTTGAGGTTACAGGCTGGGCAGTGTGCTGACGCGGTACATCCCCTGTTGTATGGCATACCTTGTGGCCTGATGTTGCTAAGTTTCCTTGGGATTAACGCGGCTTATCTCACGGATTTCCTCTGGTCAGCATCGCAATTTTCCACGCTTCAGTCTGCGACAGGCCCAGGGATCGCGGCTGGCTTAGTGCTGAGTGCGCTCAGTCAGAAAAGGCACAGCCAGCCGCTGTTTTCGAGCATTACTCTGCCCGCTGCGCTTATCTGTGGGGCTGCCGCCCTCTATGCGCCGGGTATAGGGCTGGGATTATGGTTAATTCTGATGGCACGTTATCAGGGAAGTCTGGGGTTACTGGTGGTCAGTGGCGGTTTCATGGTGCTGTATGTCACTGGCTGGTATTACTTTTTGGAGGTAATTTTGCTGCAGAAATCCCTGCTGCTGCTGGTCAGCGGTCTGGTTTTACTGGGGCTGGCATGGGGAGTCAAAAAAGTATTACCCGTACAAATCGGAGGTGCCAGTGAGAATGCATAAACAGTGCCGATGGCTGGCCGGCGCGGTGATAGCGCTGGCGTTGATAGCCGTTAATGTCAGCATCTGGCAAAAAGAGCAGGTGCTGAAGCAAGGCGCGGTCATGATTTTACCCCTTGCCCCGGTTGACCCGCGATCCCTGATGCAGGGTGATTACATGGCGCTGAACTATGCCCTCACCCGACCTCTGGAACTGACGTTGTATCAACAGGCTGAGTCCTGCGGCGCGACCCTATCAGCGCCATGCCTGCCCACCAGCGGAACCCTGATTGTTGACCTCGATGCGCAGCGTCACGCGACTCAGGCCCGCTTTGATCAGGGTGAACCTCTGCAGCCGAATCAGCTACGGGTGAAGTACCATCAACATTACGGTTCGCTGACCGTAGGCACTAACGCCTGGTTCTTTCAGGAAGGTCATGCCGACAGATTCGCGCAGGCACGTTACGGGGCATTTCGGGTGGGAAGCGATGGCACGGCTCTCCTGACGGATCTGCTTAATGAGCAGGGTAAAGCGATTCAGCCTTGAGGATGCGAGACGCTCACTGGCCTGGCGCTAAATACCCTGACAGGCGGCCTTAATGTCCTTATTGCCCGGATGCCCGTCACAGGTCGACAAAAGGATGCTGTGCCGAAAGCCTGTTTTGCGATTAAGCCTCGCGCCGAAAATTTAAGCGGGTACGCTGCATCAATATAGCTAATCAGACATTGAGAAAATTATGCCGAACATGATTAACGACAAATGGATTAGGGTATCTGTGATATCAGCAATATTTAGTAGTTTAGTGGGTTCATTACTGGTTTTAACCTATCTTTCCTGGGGAAAAAGCATTACACCCGTAGTGGGTTTCATATTTAATTATTTTTTCATCGTTATGGTGAGTATTATTGGCACTACGATGGGATCAATGATAATCGGCATGCCATTAGCGATGATTTCAAAGAGATTTTATCCTGACGCTGCCCTGAAGGGGTGCTTTTTTATCGTGTGCTCTGCACTCTTCATGTGGCTGGTTGTACTGGCATGGCCTGTTATCAGGATATGTGAAACGCCTTATTCGGATATTTTGCTTTTAAGCCCCTATGCTTTCTGTTCAGCTGCCGCACTTGCTTATCTGGTTTACTGGGATTGATGAGTATTATATCAATCAGGATCGGGGCAGAAGGACCGTTAATAAATCCACGCAGTTGCGTGGATTTATTGTTTTAGAGTGTCTCACCACATCTCATCTAAGTGCCGCCATCAATTTACTTTCACTACTGCACATTCATAACCGCGGTTACTGGAGTGAAGTTTTACCCTACTTCTATTATTCAACGCTCACGCAATGCTTCGTTCGTTTTATTCAGCGGCTTAAGCAGGTAATCGAGGATGCTTTTATTTCCGGTTTTGATGTCTACCGTGGCGATCATGCCGGGGAAAATATAAAACTTCTCGTGGTGCTTATTTTCCAGGTAATTTGCACTGGTTTTGATCTTTACGCGGTAGTAGTAGACGTCGCGGCGCACATCATCCTGAATGGTGTCCGGTGAAATCGTCGTCACTTCGCCGTCTAAACTGCCGTAGATGGAGTAGTCGTAGGCGGTGATTTTGACTTTGGCTTTCTGTCCCGGATGAATAAACGCCACGTCGCGCGGGGAAATTTGCGCTTCCACCAGCATCTGGTCGTCAATCGGCACCAGCGTCATCAGCTTGCCGTTAGGCGGGATCACGCCACCGACGGTGTTGACCTCGATATTCTTGACAATGCCTTTCACCGGCGAGAAAAAATCCAGTCGGTTGAGGGAATCCTTGCGGCCTAAAATCACCGAACGCTGAGTCTCGATCTCCGCATTGGCTTTCGCCAGCTCCTCGCCCGCGCGGACGTGATACTGCGTTTCCAGATCGGTCGCCTTGCTTTCCATTTCGTTGATCTGCCGTTGCAGCCGCAGCACTTCGACATCGCTCGCCGCGCCCTGTTTGACCAGCGGTTTGGTCATCGCAAGCTCGCGCCGGATCAGTGCTACCCCCTGTTTCAGGCCAGAAAGCTGCTTCTCAAGGCTGTTGCGGCTGGAGTTGTACAGCCCAGTTTCAGATTTCACCAGATCCGGCTCGTTGTCGAGCTCAGGTGGAAACACCAGCGGCGTATTGTTGATTTGAGCGGTCAGACGCGCCGCCGTCGCCAGCGCCGCGTGCAGACGGGACAGACTCTCCTGCACGCCGGACTCGGTTTTGGTGCGGTCCAGCTGCGCCAGACGCTGGCCGCGCTCCACCACTTCGCCTTCCTGCACGTCGATGCTGTGGACAATCCCGCCCTCCAGCGACTGCACGATTTGTTCGTGCGAAGAGGGAATGACTTTGCCAGTGCCGGTGGTCACTTCGTCCAGCGTATAAAAGTTCGCCCACAGCACAAAACTCAGCAACATCAGCGCCAGGCTCCAGACCAGAACAGTCGAGCGCGGCAGGGATTTTTCCGCAAGTGGCCGGTGATGTTGTTTTTGTCCGTTTATCAGTTTTTTGCGTCCGATCATGATGCCATGTCCCTATTCGCTGGTTTAACGGCCTGAGCGGGCTGTCCTTTTGGCCTGAAATGTTTATTCAGGATCTCATCTTTGCTGCCATCGAGCGTGATACGGCCGTTATCCATCACGACGATGCGATCGACCAGCTGCAACAGCGCCAGACGGTGCGTGGCGATCACCAGCGTTTTCTTTTTTCCCCATGCCGACAGGTGATGTATCAGGTTCGCCTCGGAGATCTCATCCAGCCAGGCGGTGGGTTCATCCAGCAGCAATACCTGCGGCTGCATGATGATATGCCGCGCCAGCAGCAGTGCCTGGCGCTGGCCGCCGGAAAGCCCGACGCCGCCTTCGTGGATCAGGAAGTTCAGACCGTTCTCTTTTTGCTGCACAAAGGGCAGCGCGCCGCTGATGATCAGCGCCTGATGGATCTCTTCATCGGTAGCCTGCGGGCGGCCCATGGTAATGTTGTCACGCACCGAGCCAAAGAACAGCCGGGCGTGCTGGTTATGCAGCGCCACGTCGCGGCGTAAATCTGCTGGATCGATCTGTTTGATGTTGACGTTATCCAGCACCACCTGCCCTTGCTGAACCTGCTGCATCCCGGCCAGCACCTGCAACAGCGTGGATTTCCCCGCGCCGTTTTTGCCCAGTACGGCAATCTTCTCGCCCGGCGCGATTTTCAGGCGGGCGATGGCCAGATTGGCGACTTTCTCTTCTTCGTCGTAATAGAACACCGCGTCGTTGAGCTGATACTCACCGGCGATTTGTGCCTTGTGGACCATTTTCTGACCATCTTCCCGATCGATGGGCCGTTGCATCAGTTCATCCAGCCCTTTACGGGCAACTTTGGCCTGCTGCCAGCGGGAAAGCACGCCGGAGATCTGCGCCAGCGGCGCGATAGTGCGCGAGGCCAGAATGGTGGTTCCGACCAGCGCACCGGTGGTCATGTCACCTTTCATCACCAGATAACACCCCACCAGCAGCACGATGGCATACACAATCGACTGCACTTCCTGCGTCCAGGTCATCAGCAGGCTGGTGAGAAAACGCTGACGCATACTGATATCGGCGGAGACTTCGTTGCAGTGGTTCCACTGGTTCTGGAAACGCTGTTCGGCGCGCATCAGTTTGATGTCTTCCAGGGATTCCACCGCTTCCACCAGCGAGGCGTTTCGCACCGCGGATTCGCGCATCCCTTCGCTGGCGAGCTTCGCCAGGGGTTTTTGGATAAGCAGACCGGGGATCAGCAACAGCGGAATGGCCAGCAGCACCACAAACACTAGCGGACCGCCAATCATCCACAGAATGACCGTGAACAGCAGGAAAAACGGCAGATCGGAAATCACGCTGATGGTAGTGGAGGTGATTAACTCGCGCACCGATTCCAGTTCGCGGATTTGCGAAATAAAGGAGCCGGTGGATTTGGAACGGGCGCTGTTTTTAATGCGCAGCGCGCGGCCAAACACCCGGTCGGATATGCGCAGATCGGCGCGTTTCCCTACCACATCAGAAATATGGACGCGGACCATGCGCATCACGAATTCGAAAACAATGGCGATCATCACACCGCCAAAGAGCACCCACAGCGTGGGGATGGACTGCGATGGCACCACGCGGTCGTAAACCTGCATGGAGAACAACATGCCCGCGAGCGCCAGCACGTTGGCGATCATCGCTGCCACCATGATATCGCTGTAGCGGCGCCAGTCTTTCAGCGCCAGCTCCCAGAACCAGTTTCTTTTGTAGGGCTTGATGTAGTTATCAACGCGCGCATCGGGAATGGTTTGCAGCGGTCGCAGCAGCGTGATGCTCTGCACCCGCGCCAACAGTTGTTCAGCCGTCAGCGGCGTTTCCAGCACCTGATCTTCGGTAAATTGCACGGCGCATTGGCCGCTGGCGTCCAGATGCGTCACCACGCCCAGTCGGCCATTATCCAGCGCAACGATAAACGGCACCGACATCGGGTCGAGATCCGCCGGATGAAAATCGCGGGTCACGCGTGCCAGTCCGAGCTTTTGCGCCATCTCATCGAGCACGCTCTCCTGCGGTGCGCCCATCTCCCAGGCGAGGGTGGCTTTCACATGCTCTTCTGAGTAATCCAGACGATAGTGCCGGGCAACATCCAGCATGGCGCTCAGCCACGCCGCATACCCCTTTTGTTTCTCCGCCTGCGCGGCGCGACCGTCGACGACCGCTGCGTCGGGTGCGGTACTGCTTTTATCTGACATGGTCTCTTTATTCATCTGCATTGTTGCCTAATTCACTGTTCCTTCACGTTCATTCCAGAACATGATTATGGAGCGGGAGCAGCGGAGCAGAGACTGTGCCCTCTGCCCCGCCGCCTTCCATTTGCCGTTAATTAGCCAACCACTAATTGATGGTTTGCCAGCAGCGTCGCCAGATCGGTGTGGACGTTGGTCAGCGTCGCGATGGTCGTCATCGACTGCGCCGTGCCGCTGCCATCCAGATCAACCTTAATCACCGTGTTGTTACCTTCGGTGGTCACGCTCAGGTAATTCGCCAGATTGCCAACGCCTGAACCCAGCGTCGCGACGCCGTTAACGTAGCTGGCGTCCGCCGTGCCGCTATACCCGCTCGACTGCAACAGGTCACTCAGATCAAGACGGTCGGTATTCGCCGTCCCTTCCCAGGTCCCAACCTTGAAGCCGTTGATGGTGTCGACACCGTTGCCGCCGGTGGCATCGCTGCTGTCCAGCAACTTGTACAGCAGCGTGTCGTGCCCACCTTTACCCAGGTTGAAGGTGTCATTACCACCGCGCCCTTCGAACACGTTATTACCTGCACTGCCGGTGATAACATCGTCGTAATTCGACCCGGCAATCCCCTCGATATCCTTGAAGGTCGCCGTGTTGAATCCGGTGTTCTGTGCGCTGCTGCTGCTGAGATCTACCGTGACCCCGCTGGAGGCGTTTTTAAAATCGACGATATCCTGACCGCCGGTGGCGCTCCATGTCGCATGGTCTGACGAGCTGCTCCAGCCGCCGCCACCGTTGTAAACGTAGGTGCCGCTTTCAGCGATAAACGTGTCGTTATAGCCGGTGCCGGTGAGGGTGCCGCTGGTCCCGCCGTTCGCCGCGTCTGCGGTGAGCGAATAGCTGCTGGTGCCGTCGCCTGCGGTCAGGTCTGTCCAGGTGGCATTGGTGGAGACGCCGTTGATGTTGCGCACCAGCACCGCCGAATAAGTTTCATTCGGATCCAGACCGTAGAAGTTCACCAGCGCTGAGGAGTCGTTGACGCCGACGCCCGACTGGGCGTTGATGATCTGCGACGCCACCCGTTCACCGGCGGAGTTGTAGAGCTGCACGGTATTGCCGTAGAACACGTTCATGCCTTCGCCGTCGAGAATGCGCAGGTGAAGAGCCGTGCCGTCCGCAATGCTGGCATTGTTGGCGATGTAAACCACTTTGCCGTTTGCCTGCGACACCAGCAGATCCTGCGTACCGTTCCAGTCGTAATCGAGGGTGGCAATCCCCGTTACGTTGACCAGTGAGGAAGCAAGCGTACTGCTGCTCCAGCCTCTGCCGGTACCGTCGTTAACATACAGTTGGGCGGTCTGGCTGGCCGAATAGGTGCTGAACTTGATGATGTCCATGTCACCGTCGCCGTCCCAGTCCACGGCAGCTGACAGATACCCGGCGGACGCGGTATTGGTGGTCGGTGTTTCGACCGCGGTTGGCGTGGTCAGCAACGTTCCCTGCCCGCTGTTGTAGTAAATCGCACCGCCATAGTTGTAGCTGGCGTTAGGATTCAGACCGGAAGAAATGTACAAATCCATCAGGCCGTCGCCGTTGAAATCCGCCCAGGTCATTGAGACGGCCGTGGTGGTGTTTGCGGCATTCGGCACAAAGACGTTGGCGATGTTCTGCGTTTCCGTCAGCGCGCCTGTGCCACTGTTGTTGATCACCGTCAGCGCATAGGCACCGCTGCGGTTGGTATGCTGCACAATGTCGACCGTACCGTCATTGTTAATGTCCACGCCGGAAATTTCCCGGTAGGTGACCCCGGCAAGACCGGCCGCTCCGTAAGTACCATCTGGCGACAGCACGCCGTTGTTATTGACCAGATAGCTGCGGGAGTCGCCGCCTGCGTCGCCGTATGCCATGTCCAGCCATCCATCACCGGTTTTGTCATAAGCCATGATCCCGCCGTACCAGATCAATGTGCCGATAGCCTGCTGACCGTAGGTATAATTGCCATCCGTGTTCGCCGTCCATTTACCCTGGATACTGCCGCCGTAGTTGGTTTCCGTCGCATAAATGTCTGAGGTGCCATTACGGTCGGTATCCGCCAGCGTATAACTCACCACGATGTTGCCGCGGGAGTTGGTCAGCGTGGTGCCGGTATAGCTGTTCAGACCAGAGCTGGTGTAATCAGAGATACCGGTGACCACGTTCCACAAGCCACTGCTGTTCAGGCTGAATGCCATCGTATTGGTGGTGGTTGCCCCAGCGGTGCTCGCCCAGCTGGTGTCCACCGCCGTTTCGGCATAAACCACCAGAGAACCGTGGCTGATCCCCGCATCGTTGCCGTTGCCCGCGCTGCTTCTGACCTGTGCAGTCACGTCATACGTCGCCAGCGCCAGAGAACCCGGCAGCTGCAAATACCAGGTGTTGTTGATCGGGTCGACCACCACCGCACCGCCGGATTCAGAGGTATAGGTGACGCCGTTCACCACCACCTGTACATACATCCCCTCACCCAACGCTTCAGATAGCGTACCGCTGATGATTGGCGTCGTATCCTGGGTCGATTCACCGGTCACGGTGGCAATCGTGGTCGGAATCGAGGTATCGACCGTCAGGGTGAAGTCTGACGACGACGTGACGTTGCCCGCCAGATCCTGCGAGGTCGCGACGTAAATATAGGTCCCGTCCGCCAGCGCGGAATCCGAGAAGGTCCACGCCAGGCCCACCACCGTCGCGACGCCAACGTACACCCCGTTGCGGTAGATCTTCAGCACTTCGCCGTCGGCCAGCGCTTTGCTCAGCGTGCCGCTCAGCGTCGGCGCGGTTTCGTCGGTGTGGGTGCCGGAACCGAACGATCCCTGACGGTCCCCCGCGTTGTCGGAATAGCTGGCGATAGTCGCCTGCGCTTCCGGGTTCAGCGTGTCAACCGTCACCCGCTGAGAACCGACCGCCCCGGTGTTACCCGCCAGATCGATCACCCGCACCTGCACGTTGTAAACGCCATCGCCGAGTACGGTACCGGTAGCGTCATAGCTCCAGGTGCGTCCGCGGGTGACGACGTCAATCCATGTCTGACCGCCATCGAGGCTGATCTGCGCCCATTCGTCGCTCGCAAGCGTTGCACTCAGGTTGCCGGAGAACGTCAGCGTGGTATCGCTGGTGATGAAATCATGGCTGTTATCACCGGTATCGGTGCCGATCGCGCTAATGGTGATGGCTTGCGATGGCGCAGTGGTGTCAATCGTCACCACCTGCTGCGCGGTCTGGCCGACGTTACCGGCCTGATCGACCACGCGCACCTGATACAGCGTTTGTCCGTCGGTCAGCGTGCGACTATCGCTATAGCTCCACTTCAGGCCGGAGAGCGCAACGGTCGTCCAGCTCGCACCGTTATCAATGCTGATCTGCACCACTTCGCCCGCGCCCAGCGCCTGACCGATGGAACCGGTCACGGTCAGCGAGGTATCACTGGTGATGAAATCGCTGGCAGACACACCGGTGTCGGTGGCGATGCTGTCGATGGTCACGGTTTTGCCGCTGTCCGGCGCCACGGTATCCACGGTGACAACCTGACTGGAGATGCTACCCACGTTACCGGCGGCATCTACCACGCGAACATAGTAGGTGTAATCCCCGTCGGTCAGCGTGCGGTCATCAACGTACCTCCAGCGCGTGCCGATGGTGGTGGTGTTGAGCCACGTCACACCGCCATCAAGGCTGATTTGCGCATATTCATCCGCCGCCAGCGTCGCGCCAAGCGTGCCGCTCACGGTCAGCGAAGTGTCGCTGGTGACGAAATCGCTGCTGCTCAGACCGGTGTCGTTGCTGACAGCATCGATGCTGATGGTTTTACTGCTGTCCGGGGCGACGGTGTCGATGGTCACCACCTGACTGGCGGTTGCGCCGACGTTACCGGCCAGATCTACCACGCGCAGCTGATAGTTGTAGTCGCCATCGGTCAGCGTGCGGCTGTCGATGTAGGTCCACGTCAGGCCACTAATATTGACATCTTTCCAGGTGGTGCCGCCGTCGATGCTGATCTGCGCATATTCATCCGCATTCAGCGCCGCGCCCAGCGTGCCGCGCAGATTGATGGTGTTATCGCTGGTGATGAAATCAGTACTGCTCAGGCCGGTATCCTGCGAAACCGCATCGATAGTGATCGACTGGCTGGCAGTGGGCGCTACGGTGTCAATAACCACCGTTTTCGTCGCCGTCGAACCGACGTTCCCCGCCGCATCAATCACCCGGACGTTATAGGTGTATGACCCGTCCGCCAGCGCGCTGCCCGGGGCATAACTCCACGTGGTGCCCACCACGGTGAGCGTCTGCCAGGTGATGCCGCCGTCGAGGCTGATTTGCGCCGACTCGGCATTGCCCAGCGCCGCACTCAGCCCGCCTTTCAGCGTGATGGTGTTGTCACTGGTGACAAAGTCCGTATTGCTGCGCCCGGTGTCTTCACTCAGCGAATCAATGGTGATGGTCATCGACGGCGCCGTGGTATCCACGGAAATCTCATGGATGTCGCTGCCGGTGTTGCCGATGCTGTTGGTGACGGAAGCGGTGATTGCGTAGTTATTGCCATCCGCCAGCGCTGACACCGCGTTGGCGCTGAGGTTGAGCGTCCAGCTCAGATCCGCCGCGACCGAAGTGGTGTACGTCTGCCCGTTGAGCGTCACGGTGACGAGGCTGTTCGCCGGTGCGGTGGTGGTGCCGCTGATAGCGAGCGAAGTGCCGTGCTCGGCGGCGTTCACCACGTCGTCCTGCGCGAAGGTGTTGATGCTTATGGTTGGCATCTCACCGCTCAGGGTAACGGACGATGCTGCCGACACCGGGTTGCCCGCCACATCACTGACGGATGCGCTGACGGTATAGCTGCCGTCCGCCGCGCCGAGGAAATCCGCCGCCGGAACGGTCACACTCCAGGTGCCGTCAGAGGCCACCGTGGCGTGATACTCACGGTGATTAAACGTGACGGTCACCGTCTGACCGGCTTCCGCGCTGGTTGTCCCGCCGATCGCCTGACCGGCATGCTGCTCGGCGGAGTTGATGATGTCATCACTAGCAATGGTGTTGATGGTCAGGGTCGGCGCGAGGGTATCGACAATCACCGACGCATTCGCCGATGCCGGGTTCCCGGCCACGTCGCTGGTGCTGGCGGTGACCGTCAGCGTGCCGTCCTGCAGGGCCGCAACGTCATTTTGCGGAACCTGCACCGACCATAGGCCGTCGGCGCTCACCTGCGTGGTATAAGTGACGCCGTTCAGCGTCACGTGCACCGTTTGCCCCGCCTGCGCCGTCGTGGTGCCGCTCAGGGTTAATGCCTGACCCAGCTCCGCTGCATTCAGGATCCCGTCCGTAGCGATCGGGTTGATCAGCAGCGCCGGTGCGGTGGTATCAACCGTCACGTCATGCGTGGCGCTGACCGGGTTGCCTGCCGTATCGCTGGCGCTGGCTGTTACGGTGTAATAACCGTCAGTCAGTTTCGCCACATCGGTCGCCGGTATGCTTAGCGTCCAGTCACCTTTGACATCCACCTGCACAGTGTAGGTTTTGCCGTTCAGCACGACGGCCACCTCTGTTCCGGACACCAGTTTTTCGCTGCTGCCGGACAGCGTCAGGCTGTTGCCCTGTTCCGCCGCATTGATAATGTCGTCCTGCGCAATGGTATCGATGCTCAGGCTGAGGGCATCAGTCATGACGGTGATCAGATGGTCGGTGCTGCCGGTGTTGCCCGCGTTATCGGTGATGCTGACCGTAAATGTCGTGTCACCGGAAGCCAATGCGCTGATAGCGCTGGCCGGAACGCCGATGCTCCAGTTGCCACGGGCGTCAACCACGGTGGTGTAGGTATGGCCGTCGATCACCAGCGTCACCAGATTGCCTGCCTGCGTGCCGGTGCTGCCACCGGTGATCACCTGCGCCTGCGCATGTTCAGCGGTATTCAGCACATCGTCACCGGCGACGGTGTTGATGGTCACCACCGGCGCGGTCACGTCAACCAGCAAGGAGCCGGTGGCGCGGCTGCTGTTGCCGGCGATATCGCTGACGCTGGCGCTCACGGTGTAAGTCCCGTCAGCCAGCGCGCCTGCACTGGCCGCCGGTAGCGTGGTGCTCCACGTCCCGTCTGCCGCCACGCTCGCCGTGTAGGTCTGGCCGTTAAGCGTCAGGGTGACCTGCTGACCGGCTTCGGCGGTGGAGGTACCGCCGATCGCCACGTCCGCCCCCGCTTCCGCGCCGTTAAGCACGTTATTACCGGCGATGGTATTGATGGTCAGCGTTGGCGCTGTCGCATCCACTTGCGCCGTATTTGCCGCCGTGGCGCCGTTGCCCGCCGCGTTGCTCACGCTCACGGACACCGTTGCGTCACCGTCTTTCAGCGCCTTCATGTCCGCTGCCGGAACGGTGACGCTCCAGCCGCCGTCCGTTTCTACCTGCGCGGTATAGCTATGACCGGCGAAAATCACCGTCACCTTCTGACCGGCTTCGACGTTCAGCGTGGTGCCGCTCAGGGTCAGATCCGCCGCTTTCTCCGCCGCATTAATGATGCCGTCGCTGGCAATGGTACCGACGCTGATCGCTACGCTGCTCAGATCGACGGTGATGTTTTGCGTGATGGTCACCGGGTTACCGGAGGCATCCGCGCCGCTGACGACGATCGCCAGCTGACCCGCAGGCCACTTCGCCACGTCTGCCGCCGGAACCGCCGCCGACCAGCTGCCGTTGGCGCCGACCGTGGCATGATAATCGGTGCCGTTGACGGTCACGGTGACGCTGCTGCCCGCGGCGATATCAGAGCTGGTACCGCTGATGATCTGGTTTTGATTGATCTCGATGCTGTTGACAATGTCGTCACCGGCAACCGTATTGATGCGCAGGCCCGGCAATCCGGCGTCGATACCGATCTGGCGATCGCCGCTGCCGGTGTTGCCGTGCGGGTTGGTGACGCTCGCGCTGACGGTCAGGCCGCCGTCGCCCAGCGCCTGCAAATCGGCCGCCGGAACCCTGACGCTCCAGCTCAGATCCGCCTGCACTTCGGCCTGGTAGGTGTGACCGCCGAGCGTAACGGTGACGGTGTCACCGGCCGCCGCGTTGCTCACGCGCCCGCTCAGGGTCTGGCCTGCCGCCGCTTCGGCTGCGTTGATGATGTTATCACCCGCCACAGCATTAATGATGACGGAAGGCAGCGAGGTATCAACCAGCAGGTTAGCGCTTTCGGTGATGGCGTTGCCGACATCGCTGTTGGCGCTGGCTGTTACGGTGTAGTTGGCTTCCCCAAGCGCTGCCAGTGCGCTGGCCGGAACGGTCAGGCTCCAGACGCCCGCGGCAATTTGCGCGCGGTAAGTGACGCCGTTCAGCGTGACGCTGACCTGAGTGCCGTCACTCAGGTTGCTGCCGGTGCCGGAAATCGTTAGATCTGCACCTTTTTCAACGGCGTTGAGTACGTTGTCCTGCGCGATAGCGTCAATGCTGATGCCCGGCAGGCCGGTATCTACGGTCACATTGTGCGTCTGCGAACCGGTGTTACCGGCGCTGTCAGTGATGCTGACGCTCACGGTGTAAGTGCCGTCAGAGATCCCGCCGATCGCGCTGGCCGGTACGCCGACGCTCCAGTTGCCGCTGGCATCCACCACGGTGTTATAGGTATGGCCGTCGATCACCACGCTCACGCTGTTACCGCTGAGCGTACCCGTACTGCTGCCGCTGATCACCTGCGCCTGCGCGTGTTCGGTGCGGTTAATGACGTCGTCACCGGCGATGGTGTTGATGGTCACCACCGGCGCGGTCGCGTCAACCAGCAACGCGCTGGTCACCCCGGTGCGGTTACCGGCGATATCGCTGACGCTGGCGCTCACGGTATAGGTTCCGTCAGCCAGCGCGCCTGCACTCGCCGCCGGTAGCGTGGTGCTCCACGTCCCATCTGCCGCCACGCTCGCCGTGTAGGTCTGGCCGTTAAGCGTCAGGGTGACCACCTGACCGGCTTCGGCGGTGGAGGTTCCGCCGATCGCCACGTCCGCCCCCGCTTCCGCGCCGTTAAGCACGTTATCACCGGCGATGGTGTTGATGGTCAGCGTTGGCGCTGTCGCATCCACTTGCGCCGTATTTGCCGCCGTGGCGCCGTTGCCCGCCGCGTTGCTCACGCTCACGGACACCGTTGCGTCACCCTCTTTCAGCGCCGCCATCTCCGCTGCCGGAACGGTGACGCTCCAGCTGCCGTCCGTTTCTACCTGCGCGGTATAGCTATGACCGGCGAAAATCACCGTCACCTTCTGACCGGCTTCGACGTTCTGCGTGGTGCCGCTCAGGGTCAGATCCGCCGCTTTCTCCGCCGCGTTAATGATATCGTCGCTGGCAATGCTATCGACGCTGATCGCTACGCTACTCAGATCGACGGTGATGTTTTGCGTGATGGTTACCGGGTTACCGGAGGCATCCGCGCCGCTGACGGCGATCGCCAGCTGACCCGCAGGCCACTTCGCCACGTCTGCCGCCGGAACCGCCGCCGACCAGCTGCCGTTGGCGCCGACCGTGGCATGATAGTCGGTGCCGTTGACGGTCACGGTGACGCTGCTGCCCGCGGCGATATCAGAGCTGGTGCCGCTGATGATCTGGTTTTGGTTGATCTCGATGCTGTTGACGATATCGTCACCGGCAACCGTATTGATGCGCAGGCCCGGTAAACCGGCGTCGATGACGATCTGGCGATCGCCGCTGCCGGTGTTGCCGTGCTGGTTGGTGACGCTCGCGCTGACGGTCAGATCGCCGTCGCCCAGCGCCTGCAAATCGGCCGCCGGAACGCTGACGCTCCAGCTCAGATCCGCCTGCACTTTGGCCTGGTAAGTGTGGCCGCCGAGCGTAACGGTGACGGTGTCCCCGGCCGCCGCGTTGCTCACGCGCCCGCTCAGGGTCTGGTCTGCCGCCACTTCGGCTACGTTGATGATGTCATCGCCCGCAACCACGCTGAGGGTCACCGACGGCAGCGCGCTGTCGACCAGTACGCCGTGCGTCGTGCTGCCGGTGTTGCCTGCGGCATCAACGGTGGAGGCGGTCAGGCTGTA
>Ga0308159_1000194_pt1 | contig 195276 bp, 198 predicted proteins | sample PhyCR1_FD_201040 | JGI IMG/M metagenome (GOLD analysis project Ga0308159, IMG submission 201040) | Phyllosphere microbial communities from UC Gill Tract Community Farm, Albany, California, United States - DLSLC.R1 | ecosystem: Host-associated > Plants > Phyllosphere > Unclassified | place...
CTTCGACAAGCTCAGCCTGAGCGGGTTTGAGAGCAGGTCTTTAAATCCCGCTCAGGCTGAGCTTGTCGAAGCCCCCTCAGCTTGGGCCGTTCACGGAAGGACCGTTGACGTGCGCAAGAAACTAGCCCTCGCGGCGCTGCCCTTTATGGCGCTGCTTGCCGCTGCCGCCAGTCCGCCGATGGACCACGAGGCCATCGCCGAGGCCCGCTACGGCAATGACGCGGCGTGGTACGAGGGGCGGATTCCCTTCTTCGAATCCTCGGATGCGAAGATCGACGCGGTCTACTACTACCGCTGGGGCCTGTTCCGTGCCCACCAGCGGGATCTCGGCAAGCAGGGCTATATCACCACCGAGTTCGCCGACGACGTCGACTGGCAGCGCGAACCCTACGCCAGCCTCAACGACGCCAGCGGATTCCACATCGCCGAAGGCCGCTGGCTGAACGACCGGCGCTTCACCGACGACTACATCAACTTCATGTACGAGGGCGGCAACGACCGCCACTTCACCGACCACATGGCGGACTCGGTATGGGGCCGCTACCTGGTGGACGGCGATCGCGAGGCGCTGCTCGCGCACCTGAAGACGATGCGCCACGTCTACCGCCTGTGGGACGAGAAGTTCGACTTCGACAAGGGCCTCTACTTCGTCGAACCGCTGCTGGACGCGACCGAGTACACGGTGTCCTCGATCGACGCCTCGGGCGGCAAGGACGGGTTCCGGGGCGGCGATGCGTTCCGGCCTTCGGTCAATGCCTACATGTTCGCCAATGCCCGCGCCTTGTCGCGCATGGCGCAGATGGCGGGCGACGCGGCGATGGCGAAGGACTATGCCGCCCGTGCCGAGGCCTTGAAGGCGCGCGTGCTGGCGGACTTGTGGAACCCGAAGCTGCAGCATTTCACCGACCGCCACCAGATTACCAACGAACACGTCAAATACTGGCAGCCGATCCGCAATCGCGAACTCGTCGGCTACCTGCCGTGGATGTTCGATCTCGTCCCCGACGATGCGAAATATGCTGCAGCATGGGCGCATCTGACCGATCCGGGATCGCTGGCGGGCAAGGCCGGGATGCGCACGGTCGAGAAGACTTACGAGTACTACATGCGCCAGTACCGCTACCTCGGGCCGGACCCGGAGTGCCAGTGGAACGGCCCGATCTGGCCTTACCAGACGACGCAGGTGCTGACCGCGATGGCCAACCTGCTCGACCATTACGAGGCGCACGGTCCCGTCTCCCGCGCCGACTGGATGGCGATGCTGCGCCAGTACACCCAGCTGCACTATCAGGGCGACAAGCTCGATCTGGAAGAAGACTACGACCCGGAGACCGGCAAGCCGATCGTCGGGCTGGACCGCAGCCACCACTACTTCCACTCGGGCTACATCGACCTGATCCTGACCGGCCTCGTCGGCATCCGCCCGCGCAGCGACGACGTGCTGGAGGTCAATCCGCTGCAGCAGGGCCTCGACTGGTTCCGCATCGAGCGGGTGCCGTACCACGGGCACGAAGTCTCGGTGACATGGGACGCGAAGGGCGCGCGCTACGGCAAGGGCCTCGCCGTCATGGTGGACGGGGTGGAAGTGGCCCGCCGCGCCGACCTTGGCCGGATCGAGGTGCCCGTTACGCGCAAGGCCAACGCGCCGATCGTGCGTGAGGAAAACCTTGCGGTGCAACTCGTGCGCAGCGGTTTCCCCAGTGCCAGCGCCTCGTCCGGCAACGATGCGGAGAAGTTGCACGATGCGGTCGATGGCCGCGCGTGGTTCTACCCGGAACTTCCCAACGGGTGGGATTCGGACGCCTCGGGCAAGGCGCAGTGGTACGCGCTGGACTTCGGCAAGGCGGTCACGCTGGGCAGCGCCGAGCTGGCGTTCTTCGCCGATGCTGCACGCTTTGCTGCACCGCGCAGCGTGAGTGTCGAGGTCTGGCGCGAGGGCCGCTGGCAGCAGGTCGGCGCGCCGGTGAAGCCGCTTGCCAACGGGGTGACGCGGGTGACGTGGCCTGCGGTCGAGACCGGGAAGTTGCGCGTGTCGATGATGCCAGCGAAGGGCCGCGCGATCCGTCTGGCCGAGGTGAAAGCGTTCGCGCGCTGATCCCACCCGTCGGCGTAAAACGCGGGGGCTTCGACAAGCTCAGCCTGAGCGGGTTTGGGAGGTTTCCACTATCCCCGCTCACCCTGAGCTTGTCGAAGGGTCATGGCTGAGCTTGCCGTAGCCCCGTCTGTCAAACCCGCTCCAGCGGCACCACCATCGCCGAGCCGCCGCCGAACTCGATCCGCCCGGTCACGCCGTAGACCGCGCGCAGCCGGTCGCTCGTCAAGACCTCCTGCGGCGTGCCTTGTGCCACCAGCATGCCGCGATCGACCAGCAGCAGCCGCTTGCAGTACCGCGCCGCCATCGTCAGGTCGTGCAGCACCGTCACCACCAGCGCACCGCTGCGCGCCTCGGCGGCAAGCAGTTCCATCACGTCGATCTGATGCCCCGGATCGAGCGCGGCGAGCGGCTCGTCTGCGACCAGTCCCGGCGCGCCCACCGCCAGCGCCCGCGCCAGCATCACCCGCGCCCGCTCGCCGCCCGAAAGCTCGGTGGCGGTGCGCCCGGCAAGGTGCAGCACGTCGGCCCGCTCCATGGCGGCATGAACGGCGGCGAGGTCGTCCGCGCCCAGCCGCGACATCGGGCCGAGCCCGGGCAGGCGGCCCAGCGCCACCAGTCGCTCGACGCTGAGCGGCCAGTGCAGCGCCTGTCCCTGCGGCAGGTAGCTGACCAGCCGCGCCAGCGCCTTCGGCGTCATCCGCGCGATGTCGTGCCCGTCGATCTCGACCGCGCCCCGCGTCGCCGGGATCAGCCCCAGCAGCGCGCGCACCAGCGTCGACTTGCCCGCGCCGTTGGGGCCGATGATCCCGGTCAGTTCACCGGGGCGCAGCGTGGCGCTGATCCCGTGCAGCACCGCGCGGTCGCGCAGGTCCACGGAGAGGCCATTGAGGGTCACGGTCACCACAGGCGGCGCTCCTTCAGCAGATGGACAAGGAAGACGGGGACGCCGAGAAACGCCGTCACCACGCCCAGCTTCAACTCGCCCGCGGTCGGGATCAGCCGCACCAGAATGTCGGCGCCGGTCAGCAGCACCGCGCCGCCGAGGAACGAGGGCAGTAGCACCGCCGAGGGGCTGCGGTCGGTCAGCGGCCGCACCAGATGTGGCACGATCAGCCCGACGAAGCCGACCGAGCCCGACACCGCCACGGCGCCGCCCACGCCGATGGCGACGCCCAGCAGCAGCCGCGCGCGCGTGCGCGTCAGGTCCACGCCGAGCGAGCGCGCCCCGTCCTCTCCCAGCGACAGCGCGTCGAGCGCGCGCCCGTCCCACAGCAGCAGCGCCGCGCCGACGACGATGCAGGGCAGGGCGATCCAGACGTGGTCCATCGCCCGGTTCTCGATCGAGCCGAGCAGCCAGGCCATGATCTCCATCGCCGCGAAAGGATTGGGCGAGAGGTTGAGCGCCAGGCTGATCCCCGCGCCCGCGAGCGTCGAGACGGCGATGCCCGCAAGGATCAGCGCCAGCGGCCCCTCGGCCCGGCCCGCGAGCACGAACAACAGCGCGAGGCTCGCCAGCGCGGCGAGGATCGCAAGCATCGGCAGCACGGCGGGGCTGTAATCGCCGATGCCGAAGTAGATCGCCGCGACCGCGCCCAGCGCCGCCGAGTTCGACGCACCGAGCACCGAAGGCTCCGCCAGCGGGTTGCGCAAGTACCCCTGCAGCGCGGCTCCCGCGAGGCCGAGCATCCCGCCGACCATCAGCGCCACCAGGGTGCGCGGCAGGCGCAGTTCGAGCAGGATCGCGCGCACCACCGGATCGCCGTGGCCGAGCGCCGCATCGAACAGCCGCGCGGTCGGGATCGGCACCGCGCCCAGCATCAGCGAGGCGATCGCCACCAAGGCGATACCCAGCAGGAGAAGCGGAATCAGCGCCCGGTTACGGGCGCGCAGGACGGGAATTTCGGGCACGAGCACCTCTGGCTGGATCGGCTCCCCGTCACGCTTGTGTCCCGGGGTCGTGTTGCTATGGAAACGCGCATATGGCGCTTTCGACTACTCTTCGTTCGGCTTCGGTCGGCCTGCTTGGACTGGCTGCAGTCTGCGGCGTTTCCGCGTCGTCTCCCCCTGTATCGGGGCGGGCTGTAGCGGCTCCAAAGCGGATCGTCTCGCTGAACTTGTGCGCCGATCAACTGGTGCTGGCGCTGGCCGACCGCGAGCAGATCGCCGGGCTCACTCGCTATGCCGCCGATTCCGCCATGTCGGCCGAAGCGGTGCGGGCGAAGGGCCTGCCGATCCTGCGCGGCGCGGCCGAGGAGATCATGGCGATAAACCCGGACCTCGTCGTCGGCATGCCCGCGCGGCGCAACCCCGCGATCAAGGCGCTCAAGACGCGTTATCCCGCCGTCGATCTCAAGTCCGCCGATGGCTACGACGCGATCCTCGCGTCGATCCGCAAGGTGGCGCTGGCAGTCGGCCATCCCGAGCGCGGCGAGGCGCTGATCGTGGGCATGGAGCGCGACCTTGCGCATATCCCGCGCGCGCGGAAGGGTGTGGTCGCCGCCTACTGGCAGCGCCGCGGCTACCTGACCGGCACCGGCACGCTGATCGACGATCTGATGACCCGCGTGGGCGTGACCAATCTTGCGGGCAAGCTGGGCAAGCCCGCGCTCTCGCAGATGGGGATCGAGGAGCTGGCGGCGGCGCGTCCCGATGTGATCGTGGTCGACGCCGCGACCGACAAGGTGGTCGATCAGGGCACGGCGATGATGCACCACCCGGTGCTGGACGGCATTCCGCGCGTCGCCATTCCGCAGGCCTGGACGGTCTGCGGCGGCCCCGCCTACGTCAAGGCGGCGCGGGCGCTGGCGAAAGGCGTCAACGCGCGCTGACATGCGCGTGTCCGTCGAGCCGGGCCTGCCAGCCCTTGCGTTCGAGTTCGGGTACGTCGTCCGGCTCCTCGGGATAGCCGAGGCAGAGCAGGGCGACGAAGCGCCATGACGGCGGCGTCTTCAGCAGGTCGGTGACCGTTTCCGGTTTGACGATCGACACCCAGCCGAGCCCGAGTCCTTGCGCGCGGGCGGCGAGCCACAGCGTGTGGATCGCCATGACCACCGACCACTCGCGCGTCTGCGGCATCGTCGCCGCGCCAAGGCCCATGCCGATGGGTGTTGCCTCGTCGCAGAACACCGCGATCACTTCGGGGGCGTGGTCGAGCGCGTGGAGTTTCAGCGCCGAGTAGGCGGCGTGGCGCTCGCCCTCGTAGGCGGTGTCGCCCGCGATGGAGACTTCGGCATTGGCATGCGCGGCGAGGACTTCGCGCAAGGCTGCCGAGCGCACACGAACGAAGCGCCAGGGCTGCGAATTGCCGACCGAGGGCGCCAGTTGCGCGGTGGCGAGCAAGTCGGCGACGAGTCCCTCGTCCAGCGGACCCTGCCGGAAATGCCGCACGTCGCGCCGCCATGCGAGCAGAGCGGCGAGGTCTTCGCGGAAGCGAGGGGAGAAGGTGGGCAGCACTACATCGTCATCCCAGCGCAGGCTGGGACTGCTGGCGGTGCACAGTCCGGCTGTCAGCTTGCGCTGCAGGGGGCTTCGACAAGCTCAGCCTGAGCGGTTTTGAGAGGTCACCTCTAATCCCGCTCAGGCTGAGCTTGTCGAAGCCCCAGCCAGGAAACGCACCCTTTCCGCGAACGGGGCGGATCATCAGAACTCGATCCCCGTCTGCGCCTTCACGCCCTGCTCGCGGAAGGGGTGCTTCACCAGCGTCATTTCCGTCACGAGATCCGCCGCGTCGATCAGCCCCTGCGGCGCATTGCGCCCCGTCACGACGACGTGCTTCATCTCCGCACGCGCGGTCAGCACCTCAAGCACTTCCTCAAGCGGCAGGTAGTCATAGCGCAGCACGATGTTCAGCTCATCCGCCAGCACCATGTCGTAGGCCGGATCGGCGACCATGCGCTTCACCTCGTCCCACGCCTCGCGGGCGAGGGCGATGTCGCGGGCGCGGTCCTGGGTGTTCCAGGTGAAGCCTTCGCCCATGGCCTTGAACTCGACGTTGTCCGGGAAGGCATCGAAGACGGCCTTCTCGCCGGTGGTCATCGCGCCCTTCACGAACTGGACGACGCCCACCTTCTTGCCATGCCCGATCATGCGCACCACCATGCCGAGCGCGGCCGTGGTCTTGCCCTTGCCCTTGCCGGTGTTGACGATCAGCAGGCCCTTTTCCACGGTCTTGCCCGCCATGATGCGGTCATGCGCGGCCTGCTTCTTCTTCATCTTCTCGGCGTGCTGTTCGTCGGTGCGTTCGGCCATCATCATGCTCCTGAGACTTGGGCGAGCAGCAGGCCCGCGCTGTTCGATCGGGGTTTCCAGAGGCCGCGCTCCAGCGCCTCGGCCAGCCGCGCGGCGGTCTCGCGAAGGGCGGCTGGGTTGGCCTGCGCCATGAAGTCCCGCACCGCCTCGTCCTCGATGAAGGCGGCGTGGACGGCGTCGAAGTGGTGGTCCTTCACCGCGCTGGTCGTCGCGGCGAAGGCGAAGAGGTAGTCCACCGAGGCGGCGATCTCGAACGCGCCCTTGTAGCCGTGGCGCATGACGCCCGCGATCCATTTGGGATTGGTCACGCGGCCGCGCACGATGCGGCCGATCTCGTCCGCCAGCGTGCGGATGACGGGGCGTTCGGGGCGCGAGTGGTCGTTGTGGTAGCTGACCGGCGCGCGGCCCTTCAGGTGCTCGACGGCGGCGGCGATGCCGCCCTCGAACTGGTAGTAGTCGTCGCTGTCGAGCAGGTCGTGCTCGCGGTTGTCCTGATTCTGGACCACCGCGTCGGCCTGCGTCAGCCGGGCTGCGTAGAGATCGCGCTCGGCATCGCCCTCGATCCCGGCTCCATAGGCATAGCTGCCCCAGTCGAGGTAGACGTTCGCGAGGTCGGCGCGGTCATGCCACAGCTTCTCGTCGATCATCGCCTGCAGGCCGGCGCCGTAGGCCCCCGGCTTGGAGCCGAACACGCGGGCTCCGGCGCGGCGGGAGGCGACGGCTTCGTCCTGCCCTTGCGCCGCCAGCAGCGCGGTTTCGGCACGGTGGCGGGCGGCGGCGGGATTGTCCTCTTCGCTTTCCTCCAGCGCCATGACGGCGCGGGCGGCGCTGTCGATCAGGTCCATCTGCTCGGGGAAGGCGTCGCGGAAGAAGCCCGAGACGCGCAAGGTCACGTCCACGCGCGGGCGGCCGAGTTCGGCGAGCGTCATCATCTCGAAGCCGGTGACGCGACCCGAAGTCCACTCCCAGCGCGGCCGCACGCCCATCAGCGCGAGGGCCTGCGCGATGTCGTCGCCGCCGGTGCGCATGTTGGCGGTGCCCCATGCGGAAAGGGCGATGGACTTGGGGTATTCGCCCTCGCGCTGGAGGTAGTCCTCCACCAGCAGCTCTGCGGAGCGCTGGCCGAGATCCCAGGCGACGGCGGTAGGTACGGCGCGGGTGTCGACGGAGTAGAAGTTGCGGCCGGTGGGGAGCACGTCCGGGCGGCCGCGCGTGGGGGCGCCGGAGGGGCCGGGGGTGACGAAGCGGCCGTCGAGCCCTGCGAGCAGGGCGGCGCTTTCAGCGGGGCCGCAGGCGTCCACGCGCGGGGCGAGGTCGGCGGCGATGGCGTGGAGGACGGCGGCGGTGCGCGGCAGGTCGTCGTCCCGGACTTGATCCGGGACCGCTGGCAAGACTTGGGGCGGGACCTTGCCGGGCGCGCCGATGAGTAGGCTGTTCACGGCCAGCGGTCCCGGATCAAGTCCGGGACGACGGGATACCCATTCCGCCGCCAGCAGTTCCAGCCGCTCGACTGTATCACCCAGCGTGCGCCAGGGCTCGTCCGATACCGCCGCCAGCGCCTCCGGCCTCGGGCCATCCCAGCGGTCCGCCATACGGCAGTCGAGCGGGTCGAACCCCAGCGCGAAATCCTCGGCCATCGCCCGCAGCAGAGAGGCTTGCCCCGGTCCGTCATACCCGCGCGGCGTGCGTGCCAGCGCCACCAGCAGGTCACGCCGCAAGCGCCCCTCCGGCGATTGCCCGAAGACATGCAGCCCGTCGCGGATCTGCAGTTCCTTGAGTTCGCACAAATAGTTGTCGATCGCCGACAGCGCATCGTCGCCGTCACCCTCGGCCCCGGCGTCCTTGTCCAGCCCCTGCGAGCGGGCGAGGTCGATGATGTCGCGCCGCAGGCGCTCCAGACGGCGCGGGTCCATCCCGGCGGCGAGGTAGTATTCGTCCACCAGCGCTTCGAGGTGCTTGAGCGGCCCGTAACTCTCGGCGCGGGTGAGGGGCGGGGTCAGGTGATCTACGATCACCGCGCCGATGCGGCGCTTGGCCTGCGTGCCCTCGCCGGGGTCGTTGACGATGAACGGGTAGAGCTGCGGCAGCGGCCCGGCGCAGATCTCGGGGAAGCATGTCGCAGAGAGCGAGATCGCCTTGCCGGGCAGCCATTCGAGATTGCCGTGCTTGCCCACATGCACCAGCGCCTGCGCGCCGAACTGACGCTCCAGCCAGACGTGGAAGGCGAGGTAGGCGTGCGGCGGCGGCAGCGCCGGGTCGTGGTAGGTTTCCTTGGCGTCGATGTTGTACCCGCGCGCCGGTTGCACGGCGACGCAGACATTGCCAAAGTGGTGGACTGCCAGCCGGAACGCGCCGTGCTTCACGAAGGGATCGGCGTCAGGCGCGCCCCAGCGCTCCAGCATCTTCGCGCGCGCGCCTTCGGGCACCTCGGCGAAGGCGGCTTCATAGTCGGAGAGCGGCAGCGAAATCTCACCGGGCCGGTCGAGCGAAGTCAGGTCGTTGGTCACTCCGCCCGTCATCAGCCGCATCAGCGCCTGCCCGTCCTCGGGCGCGGCGCCGGTATCGTAGCCGCCAGCACGAAGGCTGGAGAGGATCGAGGCCGCGCTGGCGGGCGTGTCGAGGCCGACGCCATTGCCGATCCGCCCATCGCGGTTGGGATAGTTGGCGAGCACCAGCGCCACCTTGCGCTGCGCGGGCGCGGTGCGGCGCAGGCTCGCCCAGTTGGCGGCGAGGTGGGCGACGAAGGCCACCCGGTCCGGCGCGACGCGGGGGACGACGATGCCGCATTTCGTCACGTCGTCGAAGCGTTCGGCCGCCTTGAAGGCGACGGCGCGGGTGAACAGGCGGCCGTCGAGTTCGGGCAGCGCCACGTTCATCGCCAGATCGCGCGGACCGAGGCCGCGTGCAGCGGCCTGCCAGTCGGCCTCCTCGACACCCGCGAAGGCGACCTGCAGGATCGGGCAGTCGGCGCGTTCGAGCACGCCGCCGACGCGCGGCTCTCCCGAGGAAGAGGAGGCGAAGCTGGTGGCATTGACGATCACGTCGGGCGCGATCTCGGCCATCAGGCCGCCGAGCCAGTCGATCGCGAAAGGCTCCCGCAGCGCCCGGACATGGACGGCGGCGACGTTGAACCCGCGTGCCTGCAGTGCGGCGACCATCGCATCCACGGCGTCGAGCGTGCCCGCGATCATCAGCGCGCGGTAGAACGCCAGCAGCACGACAGGGGCGTCGGGACGCCATGATGCGCGCAAGTCGGCCAAGCTCGGCCGGTCGACACCTTGCAGGTAGAGCCCTGCGTCGGCCACCGGGACCGGGTCGTCCGGCTGGCCGCAGTCTTCTCCGATCAGCCGCGCGGCGGTGCGCAGGAACGACAGGGCATTGGCGCTGCCGCCCTGCCGCAGATAGTCGCGGAGGTGCTCGACCGTCTCGGCGGGGAGGGTGGAGGCGACCGTCAGCGTCGGATCATCCTCGCGCCCGTCGGCGATGGCGGCGAAGGCGATGCCCTTCTCGCGGGCGATCAGCGCGATTTCGTCGATGCCGTAGGTCCAGTAGCTCTTGCCGCCGAGCAGCACCACGCAGACGAATTTTGCGTGGGCGATCACCTTCTCGACGTAGAGATCGACCGAGTAGGGGTGCCGCAACTGCAGCAGGTTGGCGAGGCGGACGCTGGGCGCGCCCTCGGGCAACCCAGCCGCCGCCTTGGCGAAGCAGGCGAGTTCGCTGTCCGCCACCGTCAGGATGACGATGTCGCCCGGCGGCTGGTCGAGGTCGATCGCCTCCTCGCCGTTGGAGATCGTGCCCGGGGTGGCGGAAAGCAGGTGCATCAGGCGGCGACTGTGCCCAGCACGCCAGCCAGCGCGGCTTCGATGGCCGTCTGATCCAGCCCCTTCTGGCCGATCACCACCAGCTGCGTGCGGCGGGGCTCTTCGGCCTTCCAGGCGCGGTCGAAGAAGTGCTGGATGCGCGGGCCGACGCCCTGCAGCACGAGGCGGCTCGGCTTGCCCGCCAGCGCGACCATGCCCTTCACGCGCAGCACGTCATGCGCGGCGATCTGGTCCTTGAGGCCCGCCAGCAGCGCGTCGAGGTCCGCCACTTCGCCGCCGTTCAGGATGAAGGTGTCGAAGTCGTCATGGTCGTGATCGTCGTCGAGGCCGTCGATGTGCGATTTGCGGCTGTCGAGGTCGTCCTCGGCCGCCGCGACGATGCCGAGCAGCGCGGCGATATCGACCGCGCCGTGGTCCGCGCGCACGATCTTGACGCCGGGGCGCGTCTCGGCGGCGACGGTCTTCTCGACTTCGGCCAGCACGTCCGCATCGACGAGGTCGGTCTTGTTGAGCACCACCATGTCGGCGCAGCCCAGCTGTTCCTCGAACAGTTCCTCGAGCGGGCTGTCGTGGTCGAGGTTGGGATCGGCGGCGCGGGCGGCGGCGAGGGCTTCCTCGTCCGTGGCGAAGCGACCGGCGGCGACGGCATCGGCGTCGATCAGGGCGATCACGCCGTCCACCGTCGCGCGGGTGCGGATGTCCGGCCACTGGAAGGCCTTCACCAGCGGCTTGGGCAGCGCGAGGCCGGAGGTCTCGATGATGATGTGGTCGGGCGGCGTCTCGCGGTCGAGCAGCTTCTGCATCGTCGGCAGGAAGTCGTCGGCCACGGTGCAGCAGATGCAGCCGTTGGCGAGTTCGAGGATATCGTCCTCGGGGCAGGCCTCGTCGTTGCAGCCCTTGACCAGTTCGCTGTCGACGCCGACGTCGCCGAACTCGTTGATGACGAGGGCGAGGCGGCGGCCCTTCGCGTTCTGCAGCAGGTGGCGGATCAGCGTGGTCTTGCCGGCGCCGAGGAAGCCGGTGATGACGGTGGTGGGTACTTTGCTCAAGGCTCTCAACTCCCGCGCCGGCGACTTCTCGCGGCGGGGCGTACCGGCGCTTTCGCGCCGGCGCGGGGCAGGGGCGACGGACAGGCGCGAAGACGCCCGGCGACCTGCTCCGCCGCGGCCCCGGGCCGCATGCGTGTCGTCGCTCAGACGGTGAACCGTGCCGCGGCCATCCCCTGGACCAAGGCAAGAGCGACCAGACGCCGGCAGGTCTCCTGGCTCGCGGGTCACAGCTTGATGCACGGCCTTCCCGAAGCCTCGCATGTCGCAGCGTCCGGCCTCAGTGGCTGCCTCCCCGCACGGTGAGGGGGGAAGCGATGTGCATCGCGCTCGCCGCTTACAGTTGCAGGGACAGCTGCGGATTCGAACGGCGAACCGTTCCCACCGCCTTCCCTTTTAAGCCCCTTGCGGGGCACCGGCGCGATCTTGTTCCCGGCGGATACCGGGAGGCAGGGGTGGGCGCAAGTGTTGGTTTCAGCGTGCCGGAAGGATGCGGGCGCGGCATTCTCCGAAACCGATGGAAACGAAGCCCTCAGCGGCGGCGGTGGCGGTGATGGAGATCTCGTCGCCGTCCTCCAGGAACGTGCGGGTCTCGCCACTGGCCAAGGTGAGGGGCGACTTGCCGCCCTGCGACAATTCCATGAGGCTGCCGAAACCCTCTCGCTCGGGAGCGGAAATCGTGCCGGTGCCGAGCAGGTCGCCGGGCATGAGGTTGCAGCCGTTGGATGCATGGTGCGCGACCATCTGGTTCACCGTCCAGTACATGTTGGTCGCCGGGCCGTGGCTGAGGCGATGGGGCGGAAGCCCGGCCTTGCGCATGGTCTGCGTGGTCAGGTGGACCTGCAGCATGACGCCCAGCGCGCCGTGGGCCTGATCATCCGCGTCAGACAGATAGGGCAGGGGCTGCGGGTCGCCTTCCGGTCGGGGCGGCTGGGCCACGCGGAAGGGCGCTAGGGCTTCGGGCGTGACGACCCATGGCGAGATCGTCGAGTGGAAGTTCTTCGATAGGAACGGGCCGAGCGGCTGGTATTCCCACCCCTGCACGTCGCGCGCGGACCAGTCGTTGAGCAGGCAGAAACCGGCGATATGCTGCGCAGCATCGGTGATCGGCACGGGCTCGCCGAGGTCGTTGCCGCTGCCGATCCAGACGCCCATCTCCAGTTCGTAGTCGAGCCTTGCAGTCGGCGCGAAGATCGGCGCATCGGCCTCGGGCGGCTTGCGCTGGCCGGTGGGGCGCACGACCGGTACGCCCGAGGGACGAATCGAGGACGCGCGGCCGTGATAGCCGATCGGCACGTGCTTGTAGTTGGGCAGCAGCGGGTTGTCCGGGCGGAACTGGCGGCCGATGTTGTTGGCGTGATGAATGCCGACATAGAAGTCGGTGTAGTCGCCGATGCGCGTGGGCAGGTGCAGCATGCAGGCTTCGACCGGGTGCAGCATGGGCTCGATGACCGGCCGCCTGGCTTCGTCGCAGAGCAGGTCGGAGAGGGCATGGCGCAGGGCGCGGCGGTCTTGCGCGGGAATGGCCAGCAGGCGGGCCATGCTGGCGTCGCTGCAGATTTCAGTGAGGTTCAGCGGGATGAGTCCTGCCGCCGCCAGCGCGCCGAGGTCGAGAATCCGGTCGCCGATTGCCACGCCGATCCGCGTCGGTGTCTCTTCTGAGGTTGAGAACACACCGAAGGGCAGGTTCTGGACCGGGAAGTCGCGGTGGCCGTTGGCGCTGTCGACCCAGCTTTTGCGAGCAGGGTCATGGGTTTCGTCGATGGTCCACCAGTTCACAGGTCGCTCTCCATATTCTCTCGTTGTCCCGGACTTGATCCGGGACCGCTGGCCTTGAACAGTCCACCTTTCGATGAGCGCAGACCAGCAAGGTCGCATCTAAAGACCGCCAGCGGTCCCGGATCAAGTCCGGGACGACGATCTTCGTCAACCCATTGGCGGCTGGGGCACGTCCAGGCGCGCGATCAGGCCGCCTTCGGGCGCGGCGGCGAAGGAGAGCTGGCCGTCGAAGCGCGCCATCAGCCGGTGCGCGGTCGGGATGCCGAGGCCGAAGCCCTTGGTGTCCCGCGCCCGCGCCGCGTCGAGGCGGAAGAACGGGTCGAGGATCGCCTCGAAATAGGCGGAAGGGATGCCCGGCCCGGAATCGGCGATCTCGATGCGCCAGTGCCCTTCGTGGCGGATCACCGCGACCTGAGCCTCGCCGCCGAACTGGATGGCGTTCTCCACCAGCGCCGCCAGCGCCAGTTCCACCGGCTCGCGGAAGGTCCGGGCGAGGGTGGGGACGGAGGCGTCGAAGCGGGCGCGCGTCACGTAAGGATGCAGCACGTGCGCAACCACTTCGGTGAGGTCCAGCGTCTCGGGCTCGGCGTCGAGATGCTGCGCGCGCAGGAAGCGCTGCAGCGAGGCGAGCAGGGCCTCCATCTCGTCCACGCTGGCAAGGATCACCCCGCCCAGTTCGGCATCGTCGATGAGTTCCGCCGCGACCTTCTGGCGCGAGAGCGGCGTGCGCAAGTCGTGGCTGATCGCCTCGAACGACCTGGCCTGGTCCTGCAGCAGCCGCGCGATGCGCTCCTGCATGAGGTTCATGGAGTGCGCGAGCTGGCGCAAGTCCGGGGTGCCACCCTCGGCGATGACCACTTGCCGGCCCCGACCGATGGCGTCGGCGGCATCGCTCATGCGGCGCAGCGGGCGGGTCAGCACGTGCAGCGCGGCGAGGCCGATGGCGAGGAAGGCCACCGTCGTCGCAAGCGTCAGCACCGTCGCCCGCAGCGCCACCGGCCACATCGCGTTGATATCGCGCGAGCGGAAGTTGAGCCAGTGCCCGTCCGCCAGCCGGATCGCGCCGACGAGATCGCACTTGCCTCCCGGCGGCCCCTGCATGGCCAGCCGCAGCGAACGCCCGCCGAGCGAAGGCTCCCACTCGATGATGCGCCGCTCGATGCGGATGAGGGATTCGTCGGTCGTGGCGGTCGCCACGCTGGGCGCATTGCCGACGGCGGCGGCGAGGTGACGCGTGCTCATGGTCGGCGCGGTCAGGCGCGGATCGGCGGAGTGGATGCGGTCGCTGACGACGAGCAGTTCGCCGATGCGGCGCGCGTGGTCCTCGTTCAGCGTCTGCCGGTCGATCGACTGGTAGAACACGAGGCTGGCAGCCAGTTGCAGCACGCCGAGCAGCATGAACACCAGTGCGACATAGACCGCGAAACGCGGCGCGAAGGGACGGGCCACCTCTTGATCCTCTCCTGCAGCATACCGCCCGGCGGCACGGTGCCGATATGCCTCTGCGGATTTTGCACACACCCGCCCGGCTCCCGCGTCAACTGGAGGAGGAGGTGTAGCAATGATTTGATACGCAATCGGACGGATGCGCAACGGTTGCCCGGAGGTAAGGAGCGCTTTTTGGCACCTGTTTTATCTGACAGGCATGGCCTGAAACCCGCCGCGCTAGTCTCTCTCCCGCAGCGCCGAGTCCCCGCGAACCAATCGCGGCGCGGGCGCGATAGGGGAGAGACCGATGATCCGTCACGTCGTGATGCTCAAGTTCAAGAAGGATGCCGATCCGGCCAAGATCGACCTCTTCATCGAGGAGGTGAAGAAATTGTCGCATCTCAACCGCGAGGTGCGTGACTACAGCCATGGCAAAGTCGTCCACACGCGCTTCCACTCGGGCGATTTCGACTTCGCCAACTGCTGCGACATCGACACTTACGAGGCCATGGAGCGCTACATGTCGCACTGGTCGCACTTGCGGATGACGCCGTTCCTGCCGGACATCCTCGAGAACATGATCTCGTTCGACTGGGAGATCGACTACCACGGACCCGAATTCGACGAGACGCTGGCTGCCGAGGAAGCAGAACGCGAGAAGGCGCGCGTGCTCAAGGTGCACGAGGACCCGGCCAAGGCCTACGTCCCCGAAGTGCGCGGCCAGACGCGTGAGCGCGCGCGCGAGATGTGCGCGGCCGCCGGTGTCACGCTGTCGGAGGACGAGGAGGAGATCATCGGCTCGGTCTGGGCACCGAACCGGATCATGTTCGTCACTCCCGATGCCGGGACCGAAGTGCCGAAGGGCTCCGAAATCCGCATCGGCATCACCGGTGACTGGCTGACCGGCCCTGCCGTCCCCGGCGGCGATGCCCCCGCCTGGTAACGAGAGGAAGCCTCAAATGATCATTCTTGCCGGACACCTGAAGACCGCCCCCGATCTCGTCGAAGACCTTGCCGCGACCTTGCGCGGGCTGGTCGAGCCGACGCTGAAGGAGGACGGGTGCCTCAACTACCATTTCGCCATCGATGATCCGGCAGCCGGGACGGTGCTGGTCTTCGAACGCTGGCGTGACGAGGCTGCACTGGCCACGCACCTTGCGCAACCGGCGGTGACGGCCGTGCTCGGCGGCTGGGCCGAACGCATCGACGTTTCCGGTGTGCGCAAGTTCGACGCCTCGAACGAGCGGGGGTTTATGGACTGACGGGGCGTTCCCTCGCTTCGTCGGCGTCCCTTCGTTTCGTCATTGCGAGCGCAGCGAAGCAATCCAGTGTGGCTCGAGACTGCCCTGGATTGCTTCGCTGCGCTCGCAATGACGAGTGAGAAGACCTCAGCCCCGGCTGTCGCCCGGCCAGGTCTTCTGAGCTGTCCATTCCTCGACGCCGAGGCGGCCGAGTTGTTGTTCCACCGTACGTGCCATCGCAGACCCTTCCGGCGAACGGCAGCCCATGTTGTACGTGAGGGCGGTGCGGCGGCCGTCCGCGCCGATCCACTCGACGGTCACGCTCGACATGTCGGTGGCGGCCTCGGTACAGGCGTGGGCACGCTCCTCGCCGGTCTGCGGACGCATCGGCGCGAGGGTGCGGCGGACATCCTCGTAAGTCGCGCGGCCGACCGAATGGGCGCGCTGGCCCAGCACGGCGGTATGCCGCTCGCCGGTGAAGTCCACCCGACCGGCGGGCGTCACGGCGACCTTGTACACCGGGCAGAACCCGAAGCACGGACCGCGCGATATGCGCAGTTCCTCCCCCGCCGGAGCGGGGGAGGCGGCGGCGCCGGGCCGCACGCGGGGGGCGCAGCTTAACAGCAGCCCGGCGCCCAGTACGATGCCGCAGAGGAGTGGTCCACGCATCGTCCTGTCCTTACCAGCCAATGGTCACGGAGCCGCGCAGCGCGAGATCGACCCGGCCGTGGCGATCCTCGGCCGAGAGTTCGCCGCCCATCGTGAAGCCCGATGAGCCGCCGATCGCACGCAGGCGCGCGAACCAGCCGCTCGTCGCGCCGTCGCCTTCGAGGGTGAACTTGTCGCCGCCCTCGAAGTGCGCGGTGGTCGAGCCGATGCCGCCATTGACGATCTCGCGCCAGCCGCCTTCGGTTTCCATGCGGAACCAGTTCTCGTCCCGTGCCTTCATGCCGAGGAAGTCGATGCCCACGGTCATGCTCGGGTTCACCGCCAGTTCGTCGCTGGTGCGCGAGGCGACGGTGAGGTTCAGCTTCTCGCCGCCGGTTTCCGAGTAGCCGTCTTCCTTCAGGCGGACGTAGTCGACCGTCACGCCCGGACGGAAGAAGAAGAACTGCGAGCCGCCCTCGATCGCCGCGCCGCCCGCGAAAGTGACGAACTTGCCGTCCCACTTGGCGTCCATGGTGCGGCGGACCGTCTCCGAGCCGACCATGCCGTAGAAGTTGCGCTCGCCGTCGAACTTGGCCGTGCCGGCCGAGCCGCGCGCGAAGGCGCTGACCGGGCCGAACTTGCCGCGCCAGTGCGCCGCCAGTTCGAAGGCGTCCGAGTTCACGTCGGTCAGTTCGCCGTTCTTGTGGTTGTTGTTGATGTAGGCGACGGTGCCGCCGAACTTGCCGATGCCGGTCTGGTACTCGGCGGTCGCCGACCAGGCATAGCCGTTGAGCTTGTAGGCGGCAGTGTTCCCCGCCTTCCGGTCGCTGCCCCAGATCGCCATGTTGAGCGTGGTGGTGAAGCGGCCGCTCGCGGTGATCGGTCCCTGCGGGTCCTGCATCTGGCGGGCGAGGGCGCGAGTGCCGAGGCTGATACCCTCGAAGCCGCCGCCTGCGTGGTCGGGCAGCATCTGGCCCACGGCCGAGCGGAAGGCATCGCCGTTGGTCAGGCCGAGGAAGACCTGCTCGATCTTGTCGTCCTTGGCCAGCTGCTTGAACACCGCGTCATAGGCGGCCGCGCCCGAGCGGTTGAGGCCGAGTTCGCTGACCGTGCGGCGCGAGACGTCGACGACGATGGTGTTGGCCGCCGCGTCCTTGTCCAGTTCCGCCTTGAACATGAAGGGGACGAGGTCGGTGTTGGTGGTCAGTTTGTCGCGGCCGGTCAGACTACCTGCGGTTAGGACCTGGTACGTGCCCTCGGCGGTCGAGACGTCGGCCAGGCGGATCGCCAGCTTGGAGCCTTCCGCGAAAGTCGCGTTGCCCGAAACGGTGTAGGACGAACCGGCACCCGCCGTCTTGTCGAGCGTGACGAGGACGACACCGGTGCTGCCGATGTCCAGCGAGGCCACCGATGCCGGCTTCTGGATATCGAGCACGCCGCCCGAGACCTTGACCGCGAGCTGCGCCGAATTGGTGATCGAGCCGGAGAAGTACGCGCTGCCCGAGATGTTCAGCACGTCCGCGCCGCCGCCGAAGTCCATGGCGCCGTTGAAGCCGCTGGAGCCTGCCAGCGAGACGGTGTCGGTGCCGCCGCCGAAGCTCACGTTGCCAGTCTGCACCGCGTCGCCCGAGAGGTTCAGCGTATTGTTGCCCGCACCGAAGGCGACGTTGCCGGTGAGAGTGCCGTCGGCAAGGTCGAGCGTGTCGTTGCCGCCCGCGAACCACACGTCGCCGACGATGGCGGGCGCGGTCACGCCCGAGGCCACCTGTGTCTGCCTGACGGTGAGGTTGCCGGTCGCGGCGCGCAAGTCGATGGCGATGTTGCGCGCGCCGTCCTTGGCGCCGGTGGCCGAGATGGTGCCTGCGTTCTCGATCAGGTTCAGGGTGCCGCTGGCGTCGACGATGGCCGTGGCCGAGCCCTTTTCGCCGGCAACGGCCTTGATCGTGCCGCTGTTGCGGATGGTCGGCAGGTTGCCGCCCGCGTCGATGCGCACGGCAGTCGCCAGCGCATTGTCGGCATTGCCCGATGCTGCGGCGATGTTACCGGTGTTCTGCAGCAGCGGCGTCGTCGCGCCGGCGCCGATGCGAAGGGCGGTGGCGTTGGCACCGTTGGCGGTAGCGACCACCGCTCCCGATACGCCGATGCCGTTGGCGATCGTCACCGCGCCGCCGCGTCCGCCGATGACGAGGCCATTGGCGGCCACGCCGGAGTAGAGGCCCTGGCCCTCGACCGAACCTTCGATGATCAGGCCGAACTTGCTGCCGGTATTGGCGACCGGGCCGATGGTGACGGCGTGATCGGTCGCGCCCACCTGCATTGCGGCGGCGCTGCCATAGGAGACGACCTTGGCGGTGCCTTCCTTGCTGTCGTCGATGCCGTCGCCATCGGAGTCCGGCTTCGCGGGGTCGACCTTGGGCGCTGCGGCCAGCACGATGCCGCCGGTCACGTTGCCCTCGACGATCAGCGCCGAGCCGCCCTGCAGCAGGTCGTCGGCATCGAGCTTCGACGGATCTGCGGGCGGGGTGGTGTAGCGATAGCCGGTGGCGGCGACCGTGCCCTGCACGACCATCGCGCCGTTGACGTCGCCTGCGAAGCGCGCGCCGATCGCGTCCTTGCCCTGCGCCGAGACGGTGCCCGCAAGGCGCACGTTGCCGTCGATACCCTGCGCCGAAACGCCGATGGTGCGGTCGCCGACGATGGTGGTGGAGCCATCATGTGTGAAGGCGCCGGTCAGCTTGCCGCCAAGCTGGATACCCGCCGAATCGTTGCCCTCGACCACGATCTTGCCGTTCTGGGTGAGCTTGCCGGTGTGGTCGCCCTGGGTACGGATGCCGACGCGGTTCGATCCCAGCGCGAAGGGACCGTCGAGGTCGCCGTCCTTGTCGGTGTCGGTCGGCGTGTAGGTCTCATCGACGGTTATCGTGCCGGTGTTGGTGATGTCACCGCTGGCGCCTGCGACCGAATTGATGCCGACTGCACCGTCGGCGTTGGTGATGGTGATAGTGCCCGCGTTGGTGACCGCGTGGTTGCTGTCCTGCGTGACTGCGGTGCCGGAGGTCAGGACGACGGAGCCTTCGGCTGTGATGTTGATGGCATCCGCCGCGCCGCTCTTGATGGTCGAAGTGCGGATGGGGGCGGTGAGCTTGGTCTTGACGTCTTCGGCATGCGCAGCGGTCGCGAAGGCGAGCACGGCGGTGGTGGCAAGCAGGGTCCTGGCGGTAAGCTGGGAAGGCATCTTCGTCCCTTTTAGGTCTGTAGTCTGACCCTTGAGACGGAGGCGCCGGGAGGCAGCCTTGGAAAAAAGTTCCGGCTTGCCGACATTTCATTTCGTGCCGTTGGGTTTCGGCGCGAAATTCGGCGGATGGCGGGGGTTGGACTTCGGGATACGGGCAGGGCGCGTTTGCTGCGCGGACAGGCTACCGCAGCGGAGTGGCGGTTGTGGCGATATATTTCCCGCTCGGCGCTGGGGGCAAAATTCAGCAGGCAGATGCCGGTGGGGCCATACTTCGCCGACTTTCTGTGTCGTGAGTTATCGCTTGTGGTGGAGCTTGATGGCTATTCCCACGGGCTCCGCTTGGACTACGATGCTACGCGGAATCGGTGGATGGCGGAGCAGGGCTATCGGGTTTTGCGCTTTTCCAACGAAGCGGTGTTCGGTCAGCTTGACGGTGTGCTTACCGTGATCCGCGTGGAGATAGAAGCGTTGCGCTCTCGCCCACCCCGTCCGGCTAGGCGATAAATCGCCAAGCCTTCCGACCCTCCCGCAAGCGGGAGGGTGAACCCGTCTTTTCTCCCCTCCCGCTTGCGGGAGGGGCCGGGGGTGGGCCTTCCTTCTTTCCTAAAACCGAGCGTCCAGCCCGACCCGAACCGTACGCGGCCGCAGCGGCGTCGTCTGGTCCCGCCCGGTCCCGAACGGCGTCCCGAGTGAGAAGCGATTACCGCGCGAATTCGTGATGTTGCTGAGCGTCAGCGTCACACCGTAACGCTCGGTCCCGACCCGCAGGTCAGCACCACTGTCGAGGTAATCCCCCTGCGGATCACCCAGTTCCGGGCCGATGCCGAGGCGCGACTTGCCGACATAGCTGGCCCAGCCATTGGCGGTCAGCCGCAGGTTCTCGCCGATCTCGCGGTTCCAGCCGAGGCTCATCCGGCCCGAGAACTGCGCGATGTTCGGCACCTGCATCGACCGGGCAAGCGTCGCGTCGAGCAGCCCCGACGGCGACATGTCGACGGCCGACATCGATCGCGCAACGAGCCCGAGCAGCTCGGCGGGTGGCTGGTCGACCTTGCTCTGGTTCCACGTCGCCCCGGCCTCCAGCCTCAGGCCTTGCAACAGCTCGACGCCCCCCGTCACGCTGGCCGACCAGACCCGGCCATCCCCGATGTTGGCGGTGCTTGGCAGGCCCGAATTGTCAATGAAGTCGGCCTGGATGTCGCGCCAGCGCGTGTAGGAGACGCTGGCCGCAAGATCGAAGGGACTGACGCCGGGCTGCCCGTGCCTCACGCCGAACTCGAAGGTTCGAGTCCGGTCGCTTCGGAAGCGGCGCACGAAGTCGCTCTCGATCGCGAAGCCGCCGGGGCGGAAGCCCTCCTGGTAGCGCATGTAGAGGTTCGTGGCCTCCATCACTTCGGCGTTGAGCGCCAGCGAGGGGAGCACGGTGGTGGTCGTGCGGTCTGCCGTGACCTGCGCCCGGGCCTGCGCCATGGCGAAGGACACGGCAGGCATCACGTCTTCACCTGAGCCGTCAAGCCGCGAGTGGGTCAGACGCCCGCCCGCAGTCGCGGTAAGACCGGGGCGGATGCGCAGGCTGGCCTCGGCGTAGAGGGTGAACTCGTCGATGGTGTTGCGCACGCCGGTGGCGGCGGTAGTCGTCACGAAGTTCTCGAAACTGCGCGTCAGCACCGTGCGGTTGTGCGTATAGCTGGCGCCGACCAGCCAGCCGAAACCGCGGGTCTCGGGCTGCCAGATCCGCGTCTCGTGCGCGATCATGCGCGTGCGGTTCTCCTGCGAGAACAGGCGCGGTGCGTCGGGATCGACGGTGGCGTCGTAGCGTTCTTCCAGATGCTGGCGCACCGCGCCGGTGGTCGAGCGCACGCGCACTTCGCCGACGCGGCCGGAGATCACCAGTTGGCCCATCAGGTAGTCGGCGTCCGAACCCTCGCGAACTTGCGCGCTGCTGGTCAGCGGCGGGCGGGCATTGCGGCCGGCGTACTGGCTGTCGCGCGCATCGGTGGACTGGCCGAGGCCAATGAGATCGACCGTCCAGTCCGGCGCGATCTCCGCGCGAAGACCGGCGCGGCCGCCCAGAATACGTGTGCGGTTGACATCCTTGCGGCCGAGCAAGGGCTTGTCGATATAGCCGCCTAGCGTCGCCGCATCGAAGTTGGCGCGCAAGGCCACCGAGTTGCCGAGCGGCACGTTGACCATAGCCGCCGCATCGCCGCCGGGCGCACCGCTCTGCGTCAGCGAGCCGCCGACCGAAATCGCGCCTTCGGTCTCGCCGACAACCGGTGCATTGGGCACGAGGCGGATGATGCCGCCCAGCGATCCGGCGCCGTAGAGCGTGCCCTGCGGCCCCTCCAGCACTTCCACCCGTGCCATGTCGGACAGGCGCAGGTCCGGGTCCGGCGCATTGTAGCTGAGCCTGAGATCGCCGAGATACTGCCCCACCGTCGCCTGCGTCGGCCCGGTGAAGCTGGAATCCGCGATGCCGCGAATGAACAGCTTGTTGCGCCCGCTGCCGAGGTGCGTGGATGTGACGGTGGCGACGCGCTGCGTGATCTTCTCCGTGCCGCCGACGCCGCCGACCTCCAGCGATTCCCCGTCGAGGATGGTGACCTGTCCCGGCAACTGTCCAAGGGTGAGGTCGCGTTTGGAGGCGACGACGACGATCGGATTGGCCGCCTCGGCTTCGACAGTTACAGGCATTGCCGCGCGGGCAGGGGTAGGGCGGGGAGTGGGCGGTCTGACGGTAGCTGTGGCCTCGATACGCCAGGCGCCGTGCACGACGGCGATGGCCCGGCCGCCCGCCCTGCGTGCCAGCAGCCGCACCGCCTCCGCCGCCCCCATCCGCCCGCGCATCGCCGGGACCATGCGGGAGGCCACTGCCGGATCGGACACGACGATGCTGGAGCGGGTCTGGCGCGCAAGATCGATCGCGACCTGCCCGACCGATCCGGCGCGCGTATCGACAGCCACCTCCTGCGCGGAGGCGGTGCCGGGCATGGCCGCTGCGGCCGCCACGATGCAGATGGCGCCGCGCATCGCCTCAGCGCGAGCCGATGATCCAGCGTCCGTTTTCGGACCGCACCGACAGTCCCAGCAGAGGCCCGATCGCAGCCGGATCTTTACGCAGCGGCGCTACGAGGATCGAGCCGGAAACCGCGCCCGAAGCGCTGGATGCGGCGACATATTCGATGCCGGTGGCGCGCTTGAGCTGCGCTGCGACGTCCTCGAGCGAAGCACTCTCGAAAGTCAGGCGACCTTCGCGCCATTCGCCGACCTGCTCGGCGGGCAGTCGGGTGAGCGTATAGTCGCTGGCTCCTGCCGGGCGGCGCAGGACTTCGCCGGGCGATACGCGCACGTCGGCGCCGTCTGGATCGAACTGCACGGCGCCTTCTGAGACCGCGACGCTCAGTCCCAGCGCATCGTGGCGAACGTCGAAGACGGTGCCGATGTCGACCAGCCGCTCGTTGCCCACGGCGACCTCGAAGGGATGCGCGGCATCGTGACGCACGGTGAACAGCGCCTGCCCGCGTTCCAGCCGGGCATAGCGCTTGTCCTTGCGGTCGAACTCGACTGCGGTGCCGCCTGCGAGTTCGATGCGAGTATCGGCATCGAGCGTCACGCGGCGGGTTTCGCCCAGCGCCGTCTCGACGGTGTAGAGATCGCGTTGCTGCCCCTGGAAGGCCCAGAACCCCGCCACGACCGCAAGGCTCGCGGCGATCGCACTCGCCAGCCAGGGGCGACGGCGGCGCGCGGGTTCGGCGGAAGGGGCATCGTCGTTGGCCGGGCCGGAGGCGGCCACGAGTTCGGCCGCGTCGGCTACCGAAGCCATGACTTCGTCATAAGCGCGCGCATGCGCCGGGTCGGCCTCCAGCCAGAGGGTGAACGCCTCCCAGTCGGCGAACGCGGGGTCACCCGCACGCACCGCCCAGCCGAGCGCCGCGTCCCGGATACCATTGTCACTCGCCATTTCGTTCGCCATCGGGCGCTCCTTCATCGGCGATGACGGAGACGATCGGCTGCAGCCTCATCGCGGGCTTCATTTCGACCGTTCCTTCCATTCCGCCAACGCCCGGTAAGCGATCCGCAGATCGCTTTCGACGGTGCTTAAACTGAGGCCCATTTCCGCCGCTACGACCTTTTGCGCCGTGCCTTCGATACGGTGGCGGCGGAAGATCGTTGCCGTCCGCGTACCCAGCCCGTCGAGCAGGGCCAGCACGCTGGCGGCCTCCTGCGCGGCGGCCATGCGGCGTTCGGCGGAGGGTTCTGCGGAAACGCCCGGCGGATCACCTGCATTCACGTCGGTCCAGTCCCGGTCACGCACGTCCGCTTGCCTGGTCGAGCGGAAACGGTCGATCATCAGCAGGTCGGCGGTGCGGAAGAGATAGGATAGCGGTGAAGCGACCGGGCCGGGGCGGCTGGCGCTGATCTTCAGCCAGACCTCCTGCACGAGGTCTTCGGCCGCATCCCCGGCGCCGCGCGCGCGCAGGAAGCGCAACAGCTTCTCCCGATGTTCGAGAAAAGCCGCTTCGAGGCCGGCTGTGGGAGAGGTTTCTGCGGTCACGAAGAAAGGGCGCGGATGTCTTGGGCTACTCTTGATCGGGCAGCCTGATAGACGTTCGCACGCCTTCGGGGAAGTGCCGTCATCCCGACATTGATCGCGATGTCGGGATGACGGCGGAACAGATCAAATGATTTCAGTTCACCGCGCGAATGTGATGACCCGGCTCGATCGCGGCTGGCGGAGCCGCTTCCAGCATATGGTCATGTTCGGCGAAGATACGCTCGATTTCGCTGCGTTTGTCGAAAATCATGCGGGCGACGCCCGACGTCATCCCGCCTTCGTCTCCCACCCGGCCCAATACGCCGGCAAGGTCTTCGAGCGTTGCGCGTTCAGGGCTGCTGTGAAGCCCACCCTTGGAGTCGCGGTAGGCAGTGCATTCGCTGGCCATGACCATTCCCCTTCAATGTTTGCCGTCTCAGTTAACGCGCATTTCCCTTTGGAGTTGCATTTGGGAAACTCCATTCGCCGCAAGAATCTGCGCGAGACCGGCAATATCCTGTGCGAAGCGCGCATGTTCGCGTGTCCGTGCATCGCCATCTAAGCGAAGCAAATAGCTTGGATGCGCGGTAAGCCAGATCAGCGTGCCATCGGAAAGGCGGATGGCCTGGCCGCGCTCCCGTCCGATCGCCGGCGTGCGTCCCAGCAACCCCCGTGCACTGCTCGCGCCGAGAGCCAAAACGACCTTTGGCTTTACCAAGGCACGCTCTCCGTCCAGCCACCAGCGACAGATGTCGATCTCCCCGGCAGTCGGGGGCTGATGGAGACGCCGCTTGCCGCGAGGCGTGAACTTAAAGTGTTTGACCGCGTTCGTGACGTAGGCTCCGGCGCGGTTCACCCCGGCCTCGCCAAGTATCTGATCGAGCAATTGTCCGGCCGGTCCGATGAAAGGCCTGTGCTCTCGCTCTTCGGTATCGCCGGGCTGTTCACCGACTATCATGAGGTCCGAATTCGGGGGGCCTTCGCCCATGACCGCCCGAGTGCCGTTGCAGCCGATCGCACAGCGGCGGCACTGCGCAATTCCTCCTGCGATCGCCTGTAGGCTGGCGGGTTTGGCTTCTCTTTCGAACAAGTCGGCGCCGGTGGCGATCATGGCAGCCTCGCGCTTGTGTGCCCCGGCGATGAGATCGGGAATCTGGCGCGCCTCAGGCAGGTTCTTCCAGTAACGCCGGGGCATCTCCTTGAGCATCATGCCCACCTTGAGTCGCGCCGGGTTGAAGATCGAGCGGTAATAGCCGAGCCAGAGTTCCTCGGTCGCATCTTCTGCCGGGGCGTCCCCGCGCGACGCGGCCGGGCCTTCCAGAAGTTGTTCGCCGTCCCAGTGCAGTGAAATGCGCGGCGTCAGAATCGACCAGCGCTGGCTGGCGAAGCGATTGACGAAGAAGTCGGCATTGGCACGCTCGATCCGATGCTCGGGCTCGAACCAGGCGACAAATCGTTCGATGCCGTCCTGATCGGGCGTGGAGCGGAAGCGGACGAAGGCGCGCATCTTGTGAATGTCGCGGCGCACCTGCTTCGCCATGCCTTCCAGCGGCGCGACGTCGCGATCGGCCGAATCCTCGATCAGTCGGGGGTGCTTCTGCAGTCTCCACAACACGCGATAGAGCAGGCTCAGCCGGGTCGGATCGCGGTGCAGGATGACGCACCGGGCGAGGTCGAGAAAGGCCCGGCTGGCGCGGACTTGGGGCAAGGGGTCGGACGGCAGGTTAGGTAGGACGGCCGTGGCGAAGAGATCCGCCGGCCCATCCGGTTCTCCCCAGGCGGTCGCGTCAGGCGAGACTCCGCGTGCCACCAGTCGCCGCGCTTCATCGCGCCATGCCTCGAAATCGTCGGGCTGCACCATAGCCGCCGCGATCACGCGAAAAGTTCCATCTGCCGGGCCTGTGGCGCGAGACGGGCGCGGAGATCGGCGCGGTCGAGGAGCAGAGTAGGGCGCCAGTCATCCGTGACGATGAACGGGCGCAGCTTCTTCACCGAAACACTGAGCCGCGCAAGATCGTCCAGCCGGATCGACCGATGCCGCCGCGCGACCAATATGGCGTCGACTGCCTTTACGCCAAGCCCCGGCACCCTCAGCATCGACTCGCGCGGAGCACGATTGAGATCGACCGGAAACCGGTCGCGGAACTTGAGTGCCCAAGCCAGCTTGGGATCGATGTCGAGCGGAAGCATGCCGTCGTCTTCCGTCGCTTGCTGCACTTCCTGTGGAGCGAACCCATAGAAGCGCATTAGCCAGTCCGATTGATAGAGCCGATGCTCTCGCATCAGCGGGGGGCGCTTGAGCGGCAGCACGGCGCTGGCCTCGGGAATTGGACTGAAGGCGGAATAGTAGACACGCTTGAGAGAAAAGCGGTCATAAAGCGTGCTGGCCTTGCCGACGATCTGCGCGTCGCTTGCACCGTCCGCGCCGATGATCATCTGGGTGGATTGCCCCGCCGGCGCGAAGACAGGTGCTTTGCGAAAGCGAGAGCGGGCGTCGTGTGCCTCGGTGATGGCGCTTGAAAGCCTGCCCATGGCGCCTTCGATCGTCTTGCTGTTCTTGTCGGGAGCCAGACGGGAAAGCCCGGCGTCTGTCGGCAATTCGACGTTGATCGATACGCGATCCGCCCATAATCCTGCCTGCGCCACGAGTTCGGGGTCAGCTTCCGGGATAGTCTTGAGGTGGATATAGCCACGAAAATCGTGCTCTTCGCGCAAGATGCGCGCAACCTCTATAAGTTGTTCCATCGTATGCGTGGACGACTTCACGATACCTGAACTGAGGAACAGGCCCTCGATATAGTTCCGCCGATAGAAAGAAAGCGTCAGATCGACCACTTCCTGCGGCGAGAACCGCGCACGGCTTACGTTGGAGCTCTTGCGGTTTATGCAGTAATGGCAATCAAAAATGCAATGGTTGGTCAGCAGAAGCTTGAGCAGGGAAATGCACCGTCCGTCGGGCGCATAAGCGTGGCAAATTCCCATCCCCTCGGTCGAACCGATGCCTCGTCCATCGCGGCTGTGACGTTTCGTGGTCCCGGAGGACGCGCATGAGGCATCGTACTTGGCCGCGTCGGCAAGGATTTCGAGACGATCCATGATGGAGGTACGAGACATTTGTTCCTTGTATGTTCCTATCCAGTTCTTTGCAAGCTCGTCGATGGTGAGTCCGCATGTCCGTTTAATCCGGATTGGTGTGCTTGCGCCGACGAACCAGACTGATGGTGCTGCCGACGGGTCAGCAATGCTAACCCCCTGTCAAACGGCAGCGGTCGCGGCGATCGGTATCCGGTCGCCGCGGCCTTTCATTTCCGGAGGGAAGCATTTTGGGGAGACAGTCAGTTTCTGGCTCCTGTGTTTTGCTGGGGAAAGCGCGACAGATGGAGGGGGCGCATGTAGTCCGCGTGGATCGACATCCACCACAAGGCCGTAGAACGCGCATTTACAGGGCACGTCAGAATTGTCTCATCTGGTCGAGGGATAAGCGAGCGCGGCGCGTATAAGAGGGCATGTCGATCTTCGAAACTTGCGCCCGAAGCGCCGTCCCCCGCCGTAAATTCCTGGCGATGGGGGGGGCTTTGGCTGGCAGCGTCGGAATGGCGGGGCTGTTTCCCGCATGGGCGCGCAGCGGAACCGGGGGGATCGCGCATGCCAGCGCCGGTTCGGGGGTGTTGTCGGGTGACACCATCGCGCTGCAGATCGGGCAGAGCCACTTCGCTACCGGGGGGCGTGCCGGCCATGCGGTGACGGTCAACGGCACGCTGCCAGCGCCCTTGCTTCGCCTGCGCGAAGGACAGACGGTGCGGATCGCTGTCACCAATGGGCTGCGCGAACAGAGTTCCATCCACTGGCACGGGCTGCTGGTGCCGTTCCAGATGGACGGCGTGCCGGGGATCAGTTTCCCCGGCATCGATCCGGGCGAGACTTTCAGCTACGAGTTTCCGCTGACCCATTCGGGAACCTTCTGGTATCATTCGCACTCGGGCATGCAGGAAGCCGAGGGGCTGTTCGGCCCGATCGTCATCGACCCCGCTGGAGAAGACCCGCTTGCCGGCGAGCGCGAACACGTGCTGGTCCTGAGCGATTGGAGCCCGCTCCACCCCCACGAACAGATGCGTCGGCTCAAGATGATGAGCGGCTATTTCAATCGCCAGAAGCAGACGCTGGCAGGACTGATGGCGGGGGCGAAGGCGAACGGGGACCAGTCGCTGCCGGATCGCCTCGCCTGGGGGCAGATGCGAATGGATGCGACCGATATCTCGGACGTAACGGGTTCGACTTACAGTTTCCTGATCAACGGCCATGGCACGGCGGAGAACTGGACCGGCCTGTTCGCACCTGGTGAGCGGGTGCGGCTCCGCGTGATCAACGCCTCGTCGATGACCAACTTCAATTTCCGCATTCCCGGCCTGCCGCTGACCGTGGTGGCGGCGGACGGCAACCCGGTGCAGCCGGTCGAGACCGACGAAGTGCAGATCGCGATTGCCGAGACTTACGACTTCGTCGTTACACCGGGCGAGGCCGAAAGCTATGCCGTCATCGCAGAGGCGCTCGACCGTTCGGGGCAGGTCCGCGCGACGCTGGCGCAGCGCATGGGCCTTGTCGCGGCATTTCCTCAGATCCGCAAGCGTCCGCTCCTGACCATGCGTGACATGGGTATGGACATGTCCGGCATGGACATGGGCGAGGCCGGCGAGATCGACCTGTCTAAGCCCGCCAATGCCGACATGGGTGGGCATTCGATGAAGATGCGCGATGCATCGGTCGCGCCCTCGGTGAAGATGGGGCCGGGTGTCGCCACGTTGGCGCCAATGCCGGTGGATCGGCTCGCCGATCGCCCGACCGGGCTGGAGGACGCCGATCACCGGGTGCTCACTTATGCGGACTTGCGCTCGCGCGATCCCAACCCCGATCCACGCGTGCCGACGCGCGAGGTGGAGGTCCACCTTACCGCCAACATGGAACGCTACATGTGGTCGATGGACGGCGTGGCGATGTCTGAGAACCCGGCGCCGATTCCGTTTCGGCTCGGCGAGCGGGTCCGCGTCACCCTGATCAACGACACGATGATGCCGCACCCGATCCATCTGCACGGGCATTTCTTCGAACTGGTGCAGGGTGAACCCGGCCACCGCGTACGCAAGCACACCGTCAACGTTCTGCCCGGCGGCAAGGTCGCGTTCGATCTGACGGCGGACGGCGAGGGAGACTGGGCATTTCATTGCCACATGCTGCTGCACATGCATGCGGGGATGATGCGCGTGGTCACCGTGCGACGCGAGCAGGCAGAGAGACAGGGCTGATGGCGCTGCACCCTGTCTCTCTGCAGTCGATCCCGGCCCTGCTGATGATCGCTGTGCCTGTCCCGTCGTGGGCACAGGATCATGCAGGCATGGACCACTCTCATATGGATCATTCGGGCATGAACCATGACATGTCCGGCATGGATATGTCGCAGGATGCAGCTCCGGCGATAGACCATTCCGCACACTCCATTCCCGGTGCGACCGTGGCCGATCAGCCGGGCGACGCGCCCGCGCCGCCGGTGCCGGCAGACCATCCCGCCGATCTCTTCTTCGCGCCCGATCGCATGGCCGCCTCGCGCAAGGCGATGGTCCGGGAGATGACTTTCTCCACGTTTGCGCTGCAGGTCGACCGGCTGGAATATCGCGCCGCAAATGGCAAGGATGGTTTCGGCTGGGAAGGGCAGGCATGGTATGGCGGCGACATCGACCGCATGGTCCTCGCCAGCGAAGGCGAGGGCAGCTTGGGCAAGCGGGCCGAACGCATCGAGTTGGCCGCTTATTGGCGTCACGCGCTCGACCCCTGGTTCAACCTGCAACTGGGCGTGCGCCACGATTTTCGGCCGGATCCGCAGCGCACTTACGCGCTGGTCGGCATCGAGGGGCTGGCGCCCTACTGGTTCGACGTGACAGGCCAGTTGCTCGTGTCGGAGAAGGGAGAGGTCCATGTACGTGGCAAGGCGGGCTACCAGCAGCGCATCACCCAGTCGCTGGTGGTCGAGCCGGAAGCCGAAGTCGATTTCGCGTTTCAGGACGTGTCCGCGCTGAACGTGGGATCCGGCTTCGAGCGCTTCGAATTCGGAGCGCGCCTGCGTTATGAGCGGAATCGTTCGTTTGCACCTTACGTTGGTGTGCATTGGGAGCGCAAGCTCGCTGGCACCGCCCGGCTCGCGCGTGCTTCAGGTGATGACGTATCGGGCGTATCCGCCGCGTTCGGCGTGCGGATGATGTTTTAGTCGGGGCGGACGAATTGGGCCGGTATCTGACGGTGGCGATATGGACCATGCTCATGAAGCTGGTTGCAAGCTGATCATAGCGGGTGGCGATGGCCCGTTTGATTTTTAACCGCCAAACATGTGCTCGATGCAGTTGCGTTTCTTGTAGAGTGTACGGTCATGTTCAATCTTCACGCAGCGGCTTGATCGGCCCGCGATGACGGCCTGGATGCTACGGCTCATCAGGTCTGCGCGGATTGCATCGGCATCGTAACCTTTGTCGGCGAGAAGCGCCTTTGGCTGCTGTTCGGGCAGGTGATCAGGGCATCATAGACCTTGATACGTGGCTTCTCCAACCGTCACATGAAAGGCGACTGGTCGTCTTTGGGCGTCAGCTAGACAGCGAAGCTTACTGGTGAACCCGCTCCGCAAGCGGCCAAAAGCTTGTCGATGGGGGCCTCCTTTCCGCCCGCTGTCGAAACTTGGGTGCGAAGCGTGGTGCTATTGGTCTGCGCACCCGACTAACCTGGAAGATAAAATATTAATCATCACTATAGTGCCAGTTTTATAAAAAGCGGATAGCATGATGAGGTTCTTCATAGATCGTCGTGCGGCTTAGCTTTCTTGTTCCAGCGAATGTATGCAAGGTAATCGGCGATCCATGCTATGAACGCCATATCGTGAGACTTCGCATCCGAGCCACTCACGGCTGAGGGATACAATGTGCCCCCGCTTGATGCAGGAGCGCACATCATGTGCATCAATCAGATATTCAAAGATGAACAGCTTGCCATGATGCGTTTCACTCGCGCTACGGACGCTCGTGAGATTGCGACTTGCGAAGGGCAATTCGTGGCTTCCAAAGCCAGCTTCGCGTCAATCCCTTACCCTCATCGCCCCTTTTTTGCCGTATCGCGTGGAATGGCGCTCTACCCGAGTGAGGTCACCCGTCCGCTTGTCGCGCCATCCGAGCCAGGTTCCATGCAGGGAGCGGCCTGAAATGGCAAAATCGCAAAAGCGCAGTAACCGCGAAGTCCGCAAACCGAAGGCGTCCAAGCCCAAGCCGCCGGTCGGGCTGCCTTCGGCAGATGCCTCACCAGTCCTTTCTGTAACGCGTAAACAGAAAGGGAAGCTCTGAGACAATCTTTCCCTTCCCGGATTGCGGATTGCCTTTATCGGTAATGCCCTGCCGCGTCGCTGCGGTATCGCCACATTTACCACCGACCTTGAACTGGCTGTCCGCGGCCTTGGCGATGTGGCTCAGACCGCAATCATCGCCATGTGCGACCCCGGCGGTCATTATGCATTCCCAACTCACGTCCGATGGTCGATCGCCGAGGAAGATGCCGGAGGCTATCTTGCAGCGGCAGACTTCATAAACGGTCAGAACTTCGACGTCGCATGCCTCCAGCATGAGTTCGGAATTTTCGGCGGTGAGGCGGGAGAACTGGTGCTTGGCCTGATCGCCGCGCTTCGCGTACCGCTGTTCACGACTCTGCACACCGTATTGGACAGCCCCACCAGCGCGCAACGCGCGGTAATCGACACGATCCTCGCTGCTTCGGCGCGTGTGGTGGTCATGGCGCAGAAAGGGCGCAGGGTTCTGATCGACTGCTATGGTGCCGATCCCGAAAAGATTCTTGTCATTCCGCATGGCATCCCGGACGTTCCGCTGGTCATCCCGCAAGGCGCAAAAGAGCGCCTGGGCTTCGCCGGTCGCCGCGTCATCCTCACGTTCGGCCTGATCAGCCCCAACAAGGGCATCGAAACGATGATCGAGGCGATGCCTGTCGTGCTCGAGCAAGCGCCTGATACGATCTATGTAGTGATGGGGGCTACCCACCCCGTGCTGCTGCGCGAAACGGGTGAAACCTATCGCGACAGCCTTATCTCAAGGGTTCACGAACTGAATCTCGACGGCCATGTGCTGTTCCTCAACCGCTTCGTGGACCGCCCCGAACTGCTTGAGCACATCGCGATGTGCGACGTCTATGTGACCCCCTACCTGGTAAAATCGCAAATGACCTCAGGTACGTTGGCCTATTCGCACGGCATGGGGCGGCCCGTTGTGTCCACGCCTTACTGGCACGCAGAAGAATTGCTGACCAACGGCTCGGGCGTACTGGTGCCGTTCGGCGACCCCGATGCCCTTGGCACGGCGGTTGCCGACCTGCTGATCGACGACGAGGCGCGCCTGGCCATGGGCGAGAAAGCCTATGCGGCAAGCCGGGCGACGACCTGGGGGAATTCTGCCAGACGCTATCGCGATGCGTTCCGGGCAGAACTGCGTCGGCGTTCCGGGATGGCTTCCGCAAGCGCCTTGCCCCCTCTGGCCCTGGGGCACTTCGCAGCCATGTGCGACGATACGGGAATGTTCCAGCATGCGGTCCATGGCATCGCCGATCGCAACCATGGCTACTGCATCGACGATAACGCGCGGGCCCTGTTGCTGTGCTGCGGCATGGCAATCGATGCGCCGGTGCCCTCATTCGAAACGATGACCCCGCGTTTCGCGGCTTTCATCCAGCATGCCTGGAACCCGGACCAAGGCCGTTTCCGCAACTTCATGGGTTTCGACCGCCGCTGGCTTGAAGCGGCGGGTTCGGAAGACAGCCATAGTCGCACGCTTTGGGCACTTGCCGTCGCCTCGGCCGGCCCTAATGATCCGGTACTGGCACAATGGGCCACAGTTATGTTCACGAGCGCGCTGACTTCGGTCGAGGCGTTCACATCGCCGCGCGCGTGGGCCTTCACGTTGCTGGGACTCGCCGCGTTCTGCCCGGCACATCCGAACGGCAGTGAAGCGAAGCGCCTTCGCCTAGTGTTGGCCATGCGGCTGGAAAATCTTCTGCTCCAATGTGAAAGCCCTGACTGGCTCTGGTTCGAGGATCGGCTTTCCTATGACAATGCTCGCCTGTGCGAAGCGCTGATCGTCACCGGTGCAGCCATCGGCGCACACCATCTCGTCACTCAGGGATTGCGCACTCTGCGCTGGTTGACGGGCATCCAGACCGCACCCCCACAGCCTGGGCAGGACGCGCACTTCCGTCCGGTCGGATCGCAAGGGTTCATGCTTCGGCACCGCGAGCATCCATTGCCTTTCGACCAGCAGCCGGTCGAGGCATGTGCAACGATCGCTGCTTGTCTCGCCGCTATCACCGTCGATCCGGCAGGGGAATGGAAAAGAGAAGCGCTTCGGGCCTTCGCATGGTTCATGGGCGAAAACGATCTTGAAGTGCCGCTGGTCGATTCTGACACGGGCAGTTGTCGTGACGGACTGCACCCCGACCGAGCCAACGAGAATCGCGGCGCGGAATCCCTGCTCGCCTATCTGCTCGCCCTTGTCGACATGCGAAGGATCGAGCGAATGGATGTCACCGCCTCAACGCTGCGCCCTCTGGATGCTGCATCTCTTCACAATCAGTTATCCAACTGAGAAACGGCGTGGAACAGCATCCATTCTTCAATCGCCAGGCGCTGTACCTGCGACCCGATCCTTCGCGGGTCGTGGTTCGCCCCTTCCGACCTTCGATCGAGCCACGCGACCACAATCCTCTCGACAAGACTCGCGTCAATCATATCGTCGATCGGGTATTAGGTCTTGGCGGGGACGAAGTGGTCTCCCTGCTGCAGGCGACTCTGGGCAGCTTCGACGATCGCCACCACAACCTTCCCGAAATCTTCGAACGACGCGCCCGGGAAATGGAAGTGTCCTATTTCGGAGATGCTTCGCTCTCTCTTTCCCAGCGTCAGTTGATCGGCGCTTATTTCCTGAATGAATACAGCTTCGAAGCCGCCGCGCTGTTTAATCCCAGCATCGTTCCTCACCCATGTCAGACCGGCGCGAAGCTCGGCTGCATCCGCGTAATTCTCTCTTTGCGCGCGGTTGGCGAAGGGCACATTTCCTCCCTGACGTTTCGCTCCGGAACCATAGGCCCTGACGGAGCGATGGACATCGACCAGCCTGCGCGCCTTGCCAGATTGCCGGCCGTCACGGCGTGTGTGGGAGACCGGATCGAACTGTCCTTCATGCCCGAAAGTGATCCATCGGAAAGAGTGATCTTCCCGATTACGGATGCGCAGTCCAACGGCATAGAAGATGCACGCTTCGTGGCCTTTGAGCACGAAGGAACGATCACATATTACGCCACATACACCGCTTACAGCGGGCGTTCGATCCGCTCCGAACTGCTGGAAACCGCCGATTTCTTATCGTTCCGGCTGGTCCCGCTCAAAGGCACTGCGGCCGAGAACAAGGGCATGGCCCTGTTTCCCCGCAAGTTGAACGGGCGATATGCCATGATCGCGCGGTACGACAACGAAAATCTTTACCTGCTCTATTCTGACAACTTGTCCGAATGGACTGGTGGGACGCCTTTATTGGCGCCGAAGTTTCCTGGGGAATTCATCCAGATCGGCGCTTGCGGATCGCCCATTGAACTCGACGAGGGATGGCTACTGTTCATCCACGGGGTGGGACCGATGCGGCATTATTCAATAGGCGCGGTCCTGCTTGACAAGGAGGATGTGGCCCGGGTGATCGGCCGTTCTCGTGAGCCCCTTGTGGGGCCGGAAGCCGCAGAGCGCGAAGGATATGTTCCCAATGTGGCCTACTCTTGCGGGCCATGCGCTTCGGTGAGCGGATCGTTCTGCCATACGCCATTTCTGACACCTTCTCGACGTTTGCTACCGTGAAAGTGACAACGTTGGTCGAGCTTCTCAAGAATGATCTGTAGATGATATTTGTTTCATTTTTGTTAAATTATAACAAAAATAGAATATTAAATTATAAAATATCGCACAGATTTATTTATATATTCATAATTGTGACGTGATTTTTATTTTAAGTGTTCGATTTTGTGCTTTCATCCCAGGAAATTATGAACAGTGCCTAGATATTTTTTCCATGTGCTGGATGGTAAATCATTTCCTGATCTTCAAGGAACTGTCCTGGAAGGTCTTGCCGAGGTGCGTCTCGAGGCAATCAGGTTTGCGGGAGACCTTCTTGTCCATGCAGAAGGAACATTTTGGCAAAGTGATGAATGGTCAATTGAAGTCAATAATTCGGCGGGATCCCTTATTCTTTCACTTAATTTCAAGTCTATCTCTGAAGTTCCAGAAATTACATAAAAGCAGGGGGTATCGATGAAAGACCTGAAACTTCGCCTCACGCCGAGAGAATGCGAAATCATAAACCTTATTGCCGCGGGTAAGTCTGCAAAAGAAGTCGCGAGAGTCCTCCTAATTGCGCCTTGCACGGTTGAACGGCATGTTGAAAACGTGCGTCTCAAGACCCGCACGCGCAACCGGGCCCACATGATTGCTCATTTCATCTGCAATTATGAGCAGGACCCGGACGCCTAAGAGCCTGTTTGAGAATGCTCATGGATGGACAATTCTTCGGAGCATGAGGCTGCCGAGAGCGACATGGATCATCGCGTACGAGACGCCTATCCGTTGCTCGTAATCGCAAACGAGCCGTTTCCAGCGGGCATCCATACGAAAATGCGTCGAGGACCCAAACGCCTTGGCAGTACTTTGAAGCCCGGTTCCTCGTCGGCATGACGGATGATCTTGAGGATGAAGTCGTGATAGGTCGCGGCATCCATAAGGCGACGGACGCGGCTCATGCAGTTTCCTCTATCAGGGCTGGCGGGAAGATGATCTCGCTCGCGAGGTTGGCGGCTATTGCGCCGAAAATCTAGGGCGCGCCAAATGCTGGCACGCAGGTGGGAGCGATCCCGGCGAAGCTGTTGTTCAGCGCTGGCGACAGTGATGGCGAAATTCGTAAAGCTGGTGGAAGATGTGAACTAGTAGGCAGCGATGCAGCGCACGCTCGTTCTACCCCGAGTTGCGGCTGAGGATCATCGCCATGTCCAGCCAATTCGAGCCCCAATCAACCCCGGTTTGCCTCCCGCCCAGCGTGGCTCTCCTACCTTGATTTTGAGCTAGGACTTGTGCCGGAGCAACTCATAAGGCGGCGTAATCGAACCATTCCGTACCAATGCAGCCAAAAGCAAGGTGCTTTCTTTCGTCGCGTCTCAGTTAGAGTAACCTGAAATCGCCACAGCGCTTTGACTGATGATAAATTTGTCAGATAAAAGGACACTTAATGGATCGCACCTCGTCCGTGTGAGGAAGAACAAGCCGGTCCACGAGGAAAACGTGCCTCGCGATCAGTCGGGGGCGAACTATCATCGGTGAGCGTGGACAGCGTTTGCCCGGAGGGAGAGATAATGAAGAAGACCGCGCTGGTGCTCCTGGCATCCACCACGCTTGCGACGACCCCGCTACAGGCGGCTATCGCTCAGGATCAGGGCGGGGACGACAACACCGGGTCTCCTTCTGCGGGCGACATCATCGTCACCGCACGCCGCGTCGAGGAACGCCTTCAGGACGTGCCGATCTCGATGACGGTGTTCAACCAGAAGGCGCTTGATCGCCAGAACGTGTTCTCCGCCAAGGATCTCGCGACTTACACGCCGTCGCTGACGGCAAACTCGCGGTACGGGGCCGACTTTGCCTCCTTTGCCATCCGCGGGTTCACCCAGGAGGCGCGCACCACGACCTCGGTTGGCGTCTATTTCGCGGATGCGGTCGTGCCGCGATCATCGCCTTTGAGCGCCTCGGGCGACGGTGCAGGTCCGGGCCATTTGTTCGACCTGCAAAGCGTCCAGGTTCTCAAGGGGCCGCAGGGGACCCTGTTCGGTCGCAATACGACCGGCGGCGCGGTTGTCCTCGTCCCCAATCGTCCGACCTACGACTTCGAGGGATATGTCGAGGCGTCCGCAGGCAACTACGATATGAAACGCGTGCAGGCAGTGCTCAACCTGCCCGTCGGCGAGAGCTTCCGACTGCGTTTCGGCGTCGATACCCAGGAGCGCGACGGCTATCTGCGCAACATCTCGGGTGTCGGTCCTCGCGATTTTGCGGACGTGGGCTATGTCGCCGCGCGGGTGAGCGCGGTCGCCGACCTCTCGGACAACGTGGAGAACTACACGGTCATCTCCTACACCCGCTCGAAGACCAACGGCGCGGCCTCGAGGACGACCGACTGCTATGCCAGCAGTGCCGCGGGCGTCGCCACCAACGGTCCCAACGGGTACAGCTGCCAGCAGATCCAGCGGGATCGCGATGCCGGGGATCTCTCGGTGACGAACGCCCTGCCATGGGCGTACCAGAAGCTGGAGACCTGGCAGATCGTGAATTCGCTGAAGTGGCAGGTCAGCGACAATCTCACGATCAAGAATATCAACAGCTATGGGCAGATCATTCAGGACCAGGCGATCGACCTGTTCGGCGTATGGGTTCCGCTCGGCAACACGCTGCGGGTTCCGACCAGCACCGCGCCCTATTTCAGGACCGTCAACGTGCCCAGCCAGTATGTCGGGAAGGGCTGGGGCAGCGACACATCGATCAGCCCGCCGGGCCTTCACAGCGGACAGCAGGAGACGTTCACGCAGGAACTGCAGTTCCAGGGCACCAACTTCGGCAGCAACCTGACCTGGCAGGCCGGCCTCTACTATGAGCGAAGCCTGCCGCTCGGCTGGGCGGGCTCGCAGAGCATGAACGGGGTCTTGTGCGACAGTGAAGCGGAGTGGGCGGAATTTGCCTGCACCGATGCCTCGGCCGTCACCGGCGCGGCGACCGCCACGGGCAGCAGAAACTTCAATGTCGGCCGCGTGGCGTTCCGCAACATGGCCGCTTATGCGCAGGGCAGCTACAAGTTGACCTCCGCGCTGACGCTCGATGCCGGCATCCGCTACACATGGGACAAGACGACGGGCAGTTCCACCAACATGGTGGCGTCCTATGCCGCAGCCACCGGCTGGAACACCCCGACGTTCACGTGCACCAATCCCGCCCTCACGTATGGCGGCTCACCCGCGACGTGCCTCGAGCGCTATAGCCAGAGCTCGAAGGCGCCGACGTGGATGATCGGGCTGAACTACAAGATCATGCCGGACATCATGGTCTACGCGAAGTATGCAAGAGGCTACCGGCAGGGGTCGGTCAGCCCGCTGGCGGCAGTAGGTTTCAAGACTTACGAGCCCGAGCGCGTCGATGTCTATGAAGGCGGAATCAAGACGAGCTGGCACGGGGCGATGCCGGGCAGCTTCAATCTTTCGGGGTTCTATAACGACTTCCAGGACATGCAGCTGCAGGTCTCGTTCGTCGATACCAACGGCATCGCGCCGAACCTGCCCTCTGGCCCGGCCGTGGTCAACGCCGGCAAGGCGCGGATCTGGGGCCTCGAAGCGGAAGCGTCGATCTCTCCCTTCGAGGGCCTCACGCTTCAGGCCAGCTACGCCTATCTCAACACGAAGCTGCTCGAGTTCATTGCGCCGGATCTCTCGACGCAGCCGGTCGGCGGCTACAACCTCGTGGCAAGCACTCCGATCGAGGGCAAGCGCCTGCAGTTCACGCCGAACCATAAGCTGTCGGTCACGGCCAACTACACGCTTCCGTTGCCCGACTCGGTGGGCCAGGTCAGCCTCGGTGCTACGTATGTCTACACTGGCTCGGTCTTCTACGGCGCCGATGCGTCCTTGCCGAACCGGGTCTACAGCGTATTCGCCCCCTCGGATCCCAATTACGACACGCAAGTCGCGCCAAGCTATGACCTCGTCAACTTCAACGTGAACTGGGAGAAGCCGTTCGACGCCCCCGTCGATCTCCAGGTCTTCGTGACGAACGCTTTCGACAAGCGGTATTACGAGGCACGCAGCCTTTCGGGTTCGCGCGGCTTCACGTCGCGGTACTACGGTGATCCGCGAATGTATGGTGCGAGAGTGCGCTACACGTTCTGACCGGCAGGATGCACGAAGACGGGCCGAAGCGGGCATTGCCGCTTCGGCCCTCAATTGAAGACATGTGCTTTCGCCATGCCGGTGTTCCTTCCGGGATTACCGGGACGTGGGCATGCGCCCGAATCCCGCAGGCGGCAGCACGAATCTCGCGCGCAACTGCGATACGGATTCGCGAGCGCGCGCCACTTCGTCCTCGGCGTGGATGTCGAGGACCGCTGCAAGGACCCGGTCGTGCTCGGCCCTGAGTTCCCGGCCCGCCACATCGTGTTTGCCGGCCTGCAAGGCCGCCAGAAGCCGCCTAAGGGTTTCGTGGTCGGCAAGCGATCCCGCCAGCCACGCCCGCTGGACAAGACTGTGCGTTGTCGAGGTGCCGAGGCGGACCTGCCAAAGCTGCCCGATCATGAGGTTGAGGACTTCGTTTCCTCCCGCTTTCGCGAGGGTGACGTGGAATTCCGCCAGACCATGGTGCCAACTTTCGAAGTCGGCATCCGCGCGGATCGCCCCCTCCAGGCTTTCCGCAAGTGCGTCCAGCAGTGTCTTGTCGGTTAGGCCCGCAGCATGAATCAGGGCAGAGCATTCCAGAGTCGAGAGAGTGCCGAGAACTTCGAAGGCGGAAGCGTCCAGGACTTGGCTGCCGAGGTCGCGATGCGCATCGACGACATATGTGCCCGATCCCACTCGCGTCTCGACCACGCCGAGCAGGTCGAGCGCGTGCAGGGCTTCGCGAATGATGGGGCGGCTGACACCCAGAGCCTGCGCGAGAACGCGTTCCGCTGGCAACCGTTCTCCGCGTTCGTACCGGCCATCGCGCAGATCCTGCATCAGACTGTGCAGCACCGATCGCGAGAGGCGCGCGGGTTCCTTGCCGCCGTGAGGCGGGAGGCCGCGTTGACGCACCATTGATCCTCACCCTGATTGACTAATTAAAGTACACTGTATGTCTATTTCGGGCTCTGAGCAAGGGTCTGCAATATGATTTCTCTTGGCTCACATGGAGTTGAAAGGCCGTGCCGATCGTTTGCGACGAAAGGCATGAGCGGACGAAGGCTGCCGCCGCTTGTCCGGGTTGATTCCTCAGGAAAGTAGATCGTCTCCGCGATCTTGCTGTGTCTCTCAGATCCGGCATGGAGCGGGTGGTGCATTTTTCCGCTCATTCCGGATGGTTGCTTGAATTTAGCGGCAAGGCCACGCCAGTTGATCGACTTGACATACATAAAGGATACTGTTTTTAATCCACGTGCCGAGACGGTCTTGTCGTTCGGCCGATGAAAAACAGATAGTGGAGTGGGATGGCGATGGCTCGTCTACCGTGGGACTTGCAGGGGCGAGTCGTGGTTATTTCCGGTGGCAACGCCGGCATCGGCCTGGGCTTTGCCCGGGGCATTGCAAAGGCGGGCGGCGACCTTGTCATCTGGGGAAGGCGCCAGGACAAGAATGAAGTCGCGGCGGACGAGCTGCGCGGCCTGGGCGCCAAGGTGCTCACGCAGGAGGTCGATGTGTCCGACGAGAACCGGGTGATCGAGGCTTTCGCGCAGGCCGTATCGACGATGGGCCGCGTGGATGGTGCCATCGCCAATGCCGGCCTGATGATGAATCAGGGCTGCTTCACCAACATGACCGGCGAGGCGTGGCATTCGCTGCTGTCGGTCAACCAGCACGGCGCATTCTACCTCGCCCGTGAGGCCGCGCGCCATATGCGGGACCGTGCGGAGGCGGGCGACGCAGGCGGGTCGATCCTGTTCTGTGCGAGCCTGTCCGCCGTGACCGGCTCGATCGGCATGCAGCACTACAATGCCTCGAAGGGCGCGATGGCGTCACTGGCCCGGGGGATCGCCGTCGATCTCGGCAAATATGGCATTCGGGCCAACACCGTCTGCCCCGGCTACACCGAGAGCGAGACCGTCAAGGACCAGGGCCCCGATTCCCCGCTCGGCTCGCAAGTGCGTGAGCGCTGCCCGATCCCGCGGTTCGGCACGCCCGAGGATTTCGAAGGGATAGGGGTCTACTTCATGAGCGATGCATCGCGTTACCACACCGGCGATCTGGTGAAGGTCGACGGCGGCTGGATGGCCAATGCCGGCAAGCTCAACACCTCGCTGGAGCGCCGCGCATGAGCACGTCCGATACCGCAACCGAGGTCAAGACCAAGGTTTTCCGCGTCGAGCAGTTCCGTGACCCGGTGCTTCCCGCCGAGCGGCGGGCCGAGCTGGAGGCCGCCGAGGCCGAGCCGCTGGACATGACCGTCGAAGCCGTCCTCGCAGACGCGCAGGCTCAGACGGGCTTGTCCGACTTCGGGCCGGGCGATTTCACCGAACGTCTGGGCCTGTTGCTGGAAGAGGTCGGGAGCAATCCCAACCTGTGGCGCTTCGCCAAGGCGAACTTCCGCGCCGCCTGCGTCAAGCAGGTCGCGAACCGCCTGAAGAACAAGGCCTACCTCGATGCGCATCCCGAGGTCGATCAGGAGGTCATCGACCGCCCGATCATCATCGTCGGCCTGCCGCGCTCGGGCACCACGCATCTCGAGAACCTGATCGCCGCCGATCGCCGGCTGCGCCACCTGCCGGTCTACCTCGGCTCCGAGGCAGTGCTCGCGCCCGGCGAAGCGCCGGGGCCGGACGGGGTCGATCCGCGCTGGCTGCGTTCCAGCGCGCACTGGGACCGGATGAAGCAGAACGCCATCATGGCCGCGATGCACGAGCATTCGCCGGACCACGCCTGCGGCGAGAACGAACTGCAGATGCCCGATTTCACCACCTATCAGTGGGAATGGATGGCAGAGGTGCCGCGCTGGCGCGATCATCTGCTCGGCCACGACCAGACGCCGCATTACGCCTATGGCAAGCGGATGCTCAAGGCCATCGCTCACCAGTTCCCGTCGGACCGGCGCTGGATCCTCAAGGGCAACCAGCATTCCGAGCAGATACCCGCGCTCGTCGCCAACTATCCGGACGCCTATGTCGTCCAGATCCACCGCGACCCGCTGGCATTGCTGCAGTCGGTGCTGACCATGCGGGGCCTTTCCGTCCTCGCGCACCAGAAGCAGCCGGATATCCAGGCGCATGTCGCCTACTGGGTCGATCGCATCGAGCGCATGCTGCGCGCGTACTTGCGCGACATGGACACGGTGCCTCAGGGCCAGCGGCTCGACATCCTGTTCGGCGACGTCATCGCCGACGATGTCGGGACCGCGCAGAAGGTGCTGGAGTTCGCCGGGCTCCCCTCGAGCGAGGACAGTATCGCCGACATGCGCGAATACATGGACAGCCATCCGCGCGGCAAGGACGGGCGGGTGGTCTACGACCTCGCCGGTGACTTCAACCTCGACATCCCGGCGCTTCGGGAGCGCTTCGCGTTCTACCTCGACCGCTTTCCGGTGCGGGTGGAAGTGAAGGTCTGAGCAGCCGATTTCGCTGCCGCAAAGAAAACAAGACTTCGGGAGAATGGACATGACCCAGACGGCTCGGGACGCCAATGAACCCCTCAATGCCCAGATCATCAACGACGGCGCCGGACGGCAGGATGCGGTCGATCTCGGCCATGGCATCTTCATGTCCAGGGACGTCTCCAATCTCTATCTGGTGACGACTGCGGACGGCAACGTCCTCGTCAATACCGGCATCATCTATAGCGCGGCGGAGAACAGGCGTCGCTTCGATGCCGTCTCCGACCAGCCGATCCGCAGGATCGTCCTGACCCAGAGCCACGAGGATCACATCGGCGGCTGGCCGACATTCAGCGGCCCGGACGTGGAGACCATCGGCCAGGCGAACCTGCCGTTCGTGCGCAAGCAGTACCGCGACCTCGGCACCGCCATGGGCGCGCGCTCGCGCCGGTTGTGGAGCCGCGACCAGAAGCGCGAACTGACCGAGCGGCCCGAGCCGGTGCTGACCACCACGTTCCAGGACAGTCACCGCTTCGAACAGGGCGGCCGCGCATTCGAGCTGCTGTCGGTGAAGGGCGGGGAAACGGTCGATTCGCTTGCCGTCTGGCTGCCGCGGGAGCGTATCGTCTTCACCGGCAACATGACCGGGCCGATCTTCGGCCACGTGCCCAATCTCTACACCGTGCGGGGCGAGCGCTATCGCTATGTGCAGTGGTACATCGACAGCGTGCAGCGTGTCATCGACCTCGAAGCCGAAGTGCTCATCACCGGTCACGGGGAGCCGGTGCGCGGCGCGGCCGAGATCCGCTCCCGCCTGACCCGCATGCGTGATGCGGCGCAGTACCTGCGCGACCGGACCTTCGAGGGCATGAACGCAGGCAAGGGCTTGTGGGAACTGATGGATACCATCCGCCTGCCCGACGAACTCGCCATCCCGCAAGGGCACGGCAAAGTGCTCTGGATCGTGCGTTCAATCTGGGAGGAGCATCTGGGCTGGTTCCGCTACGAATCCTCCACCGAACTCTATTCGGTTCCGCCCCAGGCCGTGTTTCCCGAACTCGTCGCGCTCGCGGGAGGCCATGCGCCGATCCTCGTGCGGGCGAGGGCGCTGCTGGAGGAAGGCAAGCCGCTCCACGCGCTGCATCTGGCCGAGGCCATTCCCGCCGGGGAGCCCGGGCATCGTGACGCGCTCGGCGTCCAGCTTGCGGCCCAGCGGGCGGTGCTCGAAGGCGCGGGGCGGGAGAACTTCAGCGAAGTGCGCTGGCTCGAAAGCGAAATTCTCCGGCTGGAGACGGCCCTGGGTGAAGCGCAGTGACCCATCCGCGTCTGTCTCTGGATGCCATGTGCACGTTCCGGTGGCCGTTCGAGCGCGAACTGGCGCTGTGGAAGGACGTCGGCGTCAGGCACGCGGGCCTGCTGATGAACAAGATCGCGGACGATCCGGGGCGCCACCTTGGTGCGCTCGACGATGCCGGTATCCGCATCAGCACGCTCATCACCGCAGGCTTCCTGCTCGCCGCGCCCGAGACGTGGGATGCGACGCGCGAAACGCACAAGGCGATGATCGACCTGGTCGCGGCGCATGGCGGCCATTCGATCTATTTCACCAGCGGCCGGACGGTGCGCTGCGACTGGGAGGAAGATGTGGCGCTGTTCGCGCAGGCCGTCGCGCCGACCGTCGAGCATGCCCGCGCAAACGGCGTGATCGCGGCATTCGAACCCAGCTTGCGGACCAGTGTTTCGTTCTGCACGCGCCTTGCCGACGCAGTGGACATCGCCGAGCGAACCGGGCTTGGGATCGTCTCCGACTTCAGCAACAACTGGATGGAGCGGGGCCTTGCCCAGACCCTGAAGCGCGCCATGCCGCACATCGCGCTTGTCCAGATCGGCGACATCGCCATCTCCGGACCGGGCGGGCGCTTGCACATCGGGCAGGGAGATCTGCCGCTCCGCCGCATGATGAACGACGTGCTGGAAGGCGGTTACGAGGGCGTGTTCGACCTTGAGGTCGTGCCTGCGGACTACACCGCAGATACCGCAGAGGCCGAGTTCCGGGCGGGCATCAATGCGGCTTCGGATCTGCTGTACGCGGCCGGGATCTGAGCGCCGGTCGCAAACAATAACGGGAGAGGAACGGGAAGATGTCCACATTCGAAGGCAAGACGGCGCTGATCATCGGCGCCGGGCAGAACATCGGTCGCCAGATCGCCCTCGAATGGGCCCGCCGCGGCGCCCGCGTCGCGGTTGCCGACATATCGAGGGACGGGGCCGAAGAGACCGCCGAGCTCGTGCGCGCGCTGGGCGTCGAGAGCACCGGGCTGCATTGCAACGTGCTCGACGAGGCGTCGGTGCTGGAAGCCATCGATGCCGCCGAAGCCGCGCTCGGTCCCCTCGACATCCACATGAACAATGCCGGGATACTCTCGGGCGGCAATCCCGAGGACATCCCGCTTGCCGAATGGCAGCGCATGTTCGACGTCAATCTCTTCGGCATGGTGCGCGCCAATGCCATTGTGGTTCCGCGCATGATGGGACGTGGCGAGGGGCACATCGTCAATACGGCCAGCTTCGCCGGGCTCTATCCGTTCGCCGCGAGCCGAATTCACTATGCGGCGTCCAAGGCGGCGGTGCTGTCGATGTCGCAGAACCTCGCGCTCTATCTCATGCAGTTCGGAATTCGCGTGAGCTGCCTGTGTCCCGGCCCGGTCATGACGACCTCGCCCGATGCAATGAAGCACTTCAGCGAAGGCTACACGATGCGGGCGCCGGGAAGCCATCTGTTCGTCAAGTCGCAGCCCGAGACGGCACGGATCCTGTCCGATGCGATGGAGGGCGGGGAGATCGTCGTGCCCACCCACGAGGAGGTCTGGGCGACGCTGGCCGAGGTCGCCGCGAACCCGGATGCCTTCATCGAGAAGAAGCATGCCGAATTCATGGCGGGCGACCCCGGCAAGCCGGGCATCACCCAGGCCGTTATCGATTCGATCCGGGGCTGAAGGGACGAGAATGACCTTGCTCGATCCCCACGAACGTTCAGCGCGCGGTGCGCAGGTCGCGGTGCGCGTCACCTCGCGCGAGCACGAGGTTCCGGCCACGCCGACCGAGGCGAGCTGGCGCGATTTCATCTTCGCGGAAATCTGGGCGCGACCGGGCCTCGAGATGCGCGCCCGCTACCTGATCTCGATCGCAAGCGCGGCCAGCAGCAACGGTCCGGCCGATCTTGTCGAGGATTACATTCGCGGCGCTCTGGTTACCCGTGAACTGACCCAGCCGGAGCTGCGAGAGGCGGCGTTGCACCTCGCCGTCTATGCCGGGTGGTCGCGCGGCGTGGAACTGGATCGGGCGATCACCCGCGTGGCGATGGCGCTGGGGCAGCAGGTCAGCGAATACGACGCGATCAGGGCCGAGCCCTGGGATCCGGATTTCCGCGTGCGGGACGGTATCGACGAATTCAACACGGTCATGGGCTTTCCGGGGCCGCCGCCAATGACCCCGTATTTCGAGGCCGGCATCGACAATTTCGTGTTCGGGGAAATGTGGAAGCGCGGTGCACTGGACCAACGCTCGCGGCGATGGATCACGCTGGTCGGCGTTTCCGAAAGCTGCGCGGCGACGCCGATCAAGACGCACTTCTACGCGGCGCTTTCGAGCGGCAACTGTACCGCGCACGAGTTGCAGGAGTTCGTCCTGCAGTACGCCGTCCATGCAGGGTGGCCGAAGGCTTCCGTGATCCAGGGCGCGGTGCTGACGATGATCAGGAACCACCGGGAAGGGCTGCCATGGGACGCATGATGAACACGCAGCCCATCCGGACCGCCTTCATCGGGCTGGGCAGCCAGGGCGCGCCCATGGCCGAGCGTATGCTCGCCGCTGGCTTCCCGCTGACGGTGTGGGCGCGGCGGCCGGAGGCGCTCGCCCCGTTCGTGGCGCAAGGCGCTCTGGCGGCGGCATCTTTGCCGGAACTTGCGGCCTGGGCCGATCACGTGGGTATCTGCGTGGTCGACGATCCCGGCGTTGCCGCTATTTGCGAGCAATTGCTGCCTGCGATGCGGCCGGGCAGCCTGCTGGCGATCTACTCCACGATCCTGCCCGAAAGCTGCGAGCGCCTGGCGCGCCGCTGCGAAGCGGCCGGGATCGCATTTGTCGATGCCCCTGTCAGCGGCGGCGGCGGGGCGGCGGCGGCAGGCTCCCTGACGGTGATGTGCGGCGGCACGGAGGATGCCTTTGCACAGGCGAAGCCGGTTTTCGAAGCATTCGCCGGGCTGCTGGTGCACCTCGGGGCTGCCGGAGCCGGGCAGCGCGCGAAGATCGTGAACAACTCGCTGATGGCGGCCAACATGGGACTGGCTCATGCCGCCCTCGCGGCAGCCGAGGCGCTCGGCATAGACCGCAAGGCGGCGGCAGAGCTGATCAAGGGCAGCAGCGGCCGCAGCTTCGGCTTCGAGGTCTATGCGCGACTTCTACGTCCCGAGGCCTTCGAGCACGGCGCGGCGCTCCTGCGCAAGGATGTCGCCCTCCTGAGGGCAAGCCTTGGCGTGAACGGACCGGGTCACGTACTTGACGAGGCCGCCGCGGACTTTCTCGATGCGGCCGTGCATCGCGCCTAGAGCATTTTCTAATCAGGTGGAATCACCTGATGACTCGGAAAATGCGGCAAACGAGTGGCTTAGAGCGGCTATCCCTGCGGATATCCGAGCGCGGCGGAAAGCCCGCCGTCCACGAGCAGATCGGTCCCGCTGATGAACGATGCGCGATCGGAAGCCAGGAATTCGACGGCGTCGGCGATTTCCGACATGGCGCCTTCGCGCGACAACGGGGTCTGTGCGAACATTGCCCGCTTGCCCGCGCTCTTCTCGTAGGCGAGCGCCCCCATGGGCGTCGCGATGAGGCCGGGCGACAGCGACACGATACGCGCGCCGACCCGGCCCCAGTCCGCCGCCTCGCGCCGTGCCATCTGAAGCAAGCCGACCTTCGAGAGCGCGTAGGCGGTCGCAGGCGTGGCATTCTCGGCGCCCAGCACCCCGGCGACGCGGTCGGCGAGGTCCGGTGCGGCGGGCATTGCGAGGACTTCGATCACGGCCGGTGAAGGGCGGAAGCTGTGCGCGGCCAGCGACGCGATGAGGATGGCGCTTGCACCCGGCCGGGCGAGCGGCCGCAACGCTGCCGCAACCAGCGCTGGTCCACGCAGGTTCACCGCCAGTATTCTCGCAAAATCATCGGCCGCAATCGACAGGCCCGCAACGTGCACGAGGGAGCGAAATCCGCCCAGGCCCTCCGCCATGCGGGAGAGTGCCGCGACCGCGTCGGTGTCAGTGACATCGCATGCGAGCGGATGGACATCCGCGCCGTCACGGGCGAGTGAATCGGCCTGTGCACGGCCGCCTCACCATCGATGTCGGCCAGCAGCACGCGGTGGGTCTGCGCCATGCGCCTTGCTACGGCCGAGCCCATCCCACCGGCACCGATGACGACCGCCAGCGGAAGGTCGGGCCTCCGGGTCCGGCCCGGAACGCCGCTCATTCTGGGGCGCCTTCGCCATCGTCGGACACGGCGGGCGTCCAGTCCGGATAGGCGCCGAGGCTGAGCACGATCAGGCCACTGACGATCGAAATGCTGACACCGGTGAGGAGAAGGGGGGAGTAACTGCCGAAGGCGTCGTGCGCCACGCCGGCGGAAAGCGGACCGATGGCCGATGCCAGCGCGATCATGCTCGTCATCACGCCGAAGATCGCACCGTAATGGCGAAGGCCTGCATAGCGCGCGGTCAGGTAGCTGCACAGCTGCATCTTCGTGCCGGCCGCATAGCCGCTGATCATCATACCCACGACAACCAGCGCGGGAGTGGCGACCCCGTCCATGAGCAGGGGCCAGGCGATAGCGGTCGACGCCAGGGTCAGGCCGCCGATCCAGCGGGCATGAAAGCGATCGACCAGGGTTCCGGTGATCAGTTTGCCCGCAACCCCGGCGATCCCGGACAAGCTCACGAGCCAGGCGGCACTTTCGCGCGAGACCCCGGCCTCGACCAGAATGGGGAACTGATGCACCACGACGGCGATGGTCGCGGTCAGGATAAGGAAGGTGGCGATCGCGACTTTCCAGAGCGCGACACTGCGCCACGCCTGCGCGATTGTCAGGCCGGGCACGTCCGGGGCCGGTGCCGGTTTCTGGGCTCGGCGGTCACCGGGCGTGGCGGCCGCGCTTTTCCCCCTGAGGAACAGCACGGACAGGACGAAGGCAACGCCGCCCCAGCCCAGTCCCAGAATTACGAATGCTTCCCGCCAGCCGAAATGTGTGATCAGCCAGTTGCTGAGGGGCGGCGCGATCACCTGCGCCAGCGCGGTGCCTGACATGGTTATGCCAAGGGCCAGCCCGCGGCCCTTGGTGAAAGTGGCCGCCACGGCGGTGGACCAGAGCGTCGACTGGACGAACAGGACGAACACCCCCCACACCAGCCACAAGACGATCCACTGCACGAACGAGCCCGACGCCAGCGCGAAGGCGCAGATGGACGCAGTCGTGAGCACAAGGCCCGGCAAGGCGATGCGGCGCACTCCGCTGCGGTCGATCAATGCCCCGATGAACGGCGAGAGCACGATGGAAATCAGGGCCGCCGCGGCCAGGCCGCTCGAAAGCTGCGTGCGGTCCCATCCGAACGCGCGCGCCAGCGGGTCCATGAACACCCCGGCGGCGGGGGTCATGAACGACATGAATGAGAAGCCGATCGAAGAGGCGAGCACGACCGGCCAGTAGCGACGCCACTCGGCCGATGCGGAAACGAGCTCTCCAGTCATATGCAACCTCTCCCTTGTGCCCGCTTGTCGCGGCGCGCGATTCTTCTTTGGGAGATCAGTATGGGGCGAGGACAGCGGCCGTCCACTAAAAGTATCCTCTTTTAGTGGGTCTGTACAACGCTCAAGCGATATGCGCGGCTGGACGGCGAGATTTCATCTACTGTTCGCCGTTACACCCATTGGATGCATCATCAATCGGCGGCGGAATAAAGGGTTCTTAATTTGCATCCCGCTACCGCGCGTTATCCGCGTTGTCCGGCGGGCGTTGACGAATCAGCGGCTAGCGCGACGAAGCGGCGCTTCAGGCGCGAATGCCAGATCTTGCGGCTCAGCTGCGCGCCGAGCACCGCAAGTTCGCCGTCACCGAGGCCAATCGCGGTGAGTTCGAGCAGTTTCGCGTTCCGCCACTCGCGCACGAACACGCGGTGCTCGGTGCTGGCGTTGTCCTCGATCGGCTCTGCGAACCGCCGGCGGGAGAAGGCGGAATTGATATCGAAGATGAGTTTGATGTATTCGCTCTGCGCCAGCGCGAAGATCGCATCCTGCGTCTCGCGTTCGAGCACCCTGACCGCATCGAAGGTTGCCTCATCCTTGAGCGCCGCGATCCTTTCCTTCAGGCGGCTGCATGTTGGTTCGATCGCCTGAGGGTCGCGGCTTGCGGCCTTACGTACCGCCTCCACCCATAGCGCCGAGGCAAGCACGGTCACGTCGCTGGGTTCCATGTCGAGTGTCTCGAGGTACGCGCTGACGGTCGCTTCGATCGTGTCGGCGTCCGGGCGTGCGCTGAAGTACCCGCCGTTCATGCCGCGCCGCACGCGCAGCAGGCCTTCTCGCTCCAGCAGACGAGCGACCTGACGTACCGTGGCGCGCGCACAACCGAGCTGGACGATGAGCGCCTCTTCGCTCCCGAGAAGCGTGCCCTCCGGACTGGCGAGCGAAATTTCGCGAAGGCGTTCCGCGGCAACTTCCAGGGGGGTACGGCTTTTGGCGGCGATCCTCATGGATGCATCTCAAGCACAGAACGCGCGCGGCGGTCCAGTGCGCGTGTTTCAGAACAGCGCACGGACCTGCTGCATCGCCCGCCCGGCGTAGTCTTCAAGGCTGGCGATATCCCGCGCCTCGATCCGGTTTGGCGCTTCGAGACAGACCGGGACATGCGGGGGAAGGGCAGTCGCGAGGGCCTTCAGGGGGAGTTCCCCTTCGCCGGGAAGGGATCGCTCGAAGCACGCCTCCTCCATATAGGGCTTGCCGGGGCCTACCATCGCCGCATCGGACATCTGAACGCGTCCCAGAAGCTGCGGATCAAGCTGCGCGACCTGTTCCGCGCTGTTGCCGCAGCGAAACAGGTGCATAGCGTCGATGATCAGCTTGGCGTGCGGCGATCCAAGCGCGTCCAGTGCGCCCAAAGCGTGCTGAAGGCCGGGAAAGGCGTGAGGAGGCGCAAATTCGAGATAGAGGCCGAGACCGCGATCGTGTGTCATCGATGCCAGTATCGCCAATTCATCCATGGCGCGTGCCGGGTCCGTTTCGATGGCCACCGTACCGACTGCGACCACACCCATTTCAGCCATGAAGTCGAGATCCTTGTCGAGCGCGGCAACAGAGGAGCCCGGGCGGATCGCAAATCCCTCGCCGAGCGACAGGCATATCCCTTTGTCATCGGCCCGCTGCACCACCTCGAGCCGCGCGGATCGCTCGTCGCGCAGCGACCATGGTGCGAATTGCGGGAGCCGCCATGGGACTGGCGCAAGGCCAATGGAGATGTGCCCGCAGCCAAGCCGCGCCGCCAGATCGATGTGGTTCCCGGGAGGCATTCCGAATACTGTTTGTGAATCGATCCCAAGCCGGTTCATGCCCGTAGTTCCTCGTTGCCTCGGCGATGGATTTGGGCTCATCGCATTGCAAAGGCCACAATACAGGATACTTTTTCGGGTTACGCCTGAGCGATATCGCCACGATGATGCGAACATTTCTTCTAAAGTATGCTCAATGGCCGCATGCTCCCGGGAATGCCGGTGCTATGGGCACCCATACCAGGAAGACTGTGAGAGATGCGGGCTGAGGATATCGTCGCGGCAGCGGGTAAGCTGACCGGGTTGACCGAGTTTGGAGATCCTGCGATTCTGGATGGCCTGACGGTGCTCCTGGACGCCTACGAGCAGGAAGCCAGGTTCACCGAAACGGGCATGAAGCGGTCCGTGGACGCGCTGGTGTCGGCCATGGCCAACAGGATGCGGGTCGAGGACTGGCTGGCTAGTCACCCCGAACTTCTGGATCGTCCGGTCGAAAAGCCGCTCTTCGTATTCGGGCTGCCGCGAACCGGTACGACTCTGGCGATCAACCTTCTCGAAGCGGATCCCGCCCGTCGGTCGTTCCTGCGGTGGGAGGCATTCGATTCGGTGCCTCCGCCGCGCCCCGACGAACTGCACGCCGGGCCCCGTTTCGATGCCTGTCACGTGAAAACCCAGCAGGGCCTTCAATTCGCCCCGCAGATCGCCGCGATCCACTACGAGGATGCAGATAGTCCGACCGAATGCCAGTTCGCGATGGCCGCCTCGTTCTGCGCCCAGATATTCGATTCCCAGGCCGACATCCCCAGCTATCATCGCTGGTTCCTCCACGAGGCCGACTACGGCCCCGCGTTCCGCTACGAGAAGCGCCTGCTGCAGCTTCTTCAGGCGGAATCTCCGGGGCGCTGGACGCTCAAGAACCCGTGGCATCCCCTGTTCCTCGATGCGCTCACGGCGGAATTTCCTGACGCGCAGCTCGTCATGACCCATCGCGATCCTGTGGAGGTCGTTGGCTCGGCATGCAGTCTGCTCAAGGAAGTGCGGCGCATGTACAGCGACCAGGTCGACCTCAGGGCCATCGGCGAGAACCTGATGGACACATTCGACCTCATGATCGCACGGGTGAACGACTACCGAGAGCGGCACGGCGCTGACGCGGTCTTCGATGTGCAATACCGCGACCTCGTGCGCGATCCCCTCGCGTCGATCGAGTCCATCTATCGCCGCTTCGACGAGCCCCTGACACCGGCCGCGCGCACGGCCATGGAGGCGTACCTCGCCCGTAACCCGAAGGGCAAGCACGGTTCTCACAAGTATGATCTGGCCGAGTACGGCCTGAGCCAGGAAGGCGTTCGCGGCCATTTCCGGGATTACATCGAGCAGTATCAGATCGCCGTCCGCGCCTGAACGGCCCCTAAGTAGAAATGCAAGGGCGGGGGCGCCCGCTTTTTCGCGTGGACGATGCAGTCCAGCTTTGCGCCCCGTCACGCCTTGGCGCCTAAACTATCCGCGGATCGAAACAAGAAACACGCAGGGGAGAGACAATGGGACGTTCAGCCAGAGTGCGTTCGCGATGCGGTCTGGGTACGGCGATGTGCATCGTCACCGGACTGCTTTCAGCTGCCAATACCATTCCGGGCGAAGCTGCATCGCCGGCGGCAGAGGCGATCGCCTGGCCTGAAGCCGTTCCGCCGGGAGCGGCCGCCGATCCCCTTTTCACGAAACCCTATATCGACATCGACGAATGGCGCGATGCACCGGTGCGGCACCGTTACGTGCACGGCGGCTTTACCGGCACCGACATGCGCTTTTCCTTCTACTTCCCGCCCAAGGAAAAGTACGAAGGACGCTTCTTCGAATACGTCACTCCGGTGCCGGACAGCGAGAACCTCGCGCAGAAGGACACGCGCGATGGCGGAGGCAACATCGGTTTCGCGGTGAACCACGGCGGCTATTACATCGAGACTAACGGCGGCGGGGCCAGCGCCAACTCGGGGCCCGCTTATGCGACCGACCCGACCATCGGGGCCTACCGGGCCAATGCGGCTGCAGCCCAATTCTCCCGCGTCGTCGCCGCCAGGATGTACGGGGGCAAGCGCCCCTTCGGCTATATCTGGGGCGGCAGCGGCGGCGCCTATCGAACCGTAGGCAGCATCGAGAACACGGCCGGCATCTGGGACGGGGCGGTTCCCTTCGTCATGGGATCGGCGATGGCGACGCCGTACAATTTCACCGCGCCGCTCTATGCCTATCGGGTCCTGGGAGACAAACTGCCCGGCATCATCGACGCCTTCGACGTCGGCGGAACGGGTGACCCGTACAAGGGACTGGACGCCGAGCAGCGCTCGGCGCTTCGGGAGATTCTGGACTTCGGCTATCCCTTGCCCGAGTTGCGCGCCCTCGCACGCGGCTACGTCGGCGCCTTTCCGGTGCTTTATCCGGGCATGCTCGCGGCCGACCCGACGTACTTCACCGACTTCTGGACCAAGCCCGGCTATGAAGGGTTCGATCCGCCCAAATCCTTGCGCGACGCCCGCATCCAGCAAAAGGCGAAAGTCGTGCGGCTCATCATGGCGGCCGATGCGAACCGGCTCGGGATCACGCTCAAGCCGCAGATGGGCCAAGCGCGGGGCACGGCGGAGCTTGCCTGGCAGGCGCTCCTTGGTCCGGGAGGCAGCGAACTGCCGGTCGCCATCGAACTTGACGCCGTTCCGCAACGTGACTTCGGCAGCGCGGCCGACCTGAAGGTCAACAGCGGTGCAGCGGCGGGAGCGCTGCTACGGCTGCAGCGCGTCGATGGGAAGATCGTCGTCCTGCAGAGCAACGATCCGGCCGTTCTCGCCCAGCTCGCCGCCGGGGACGAAGTGCAGATCGACAACTCGAACTGGCTCGCTGCGCAGACCTATCACCGGCATCAGGTCCCGACCCCGGACTTCTACACCTGGAACCAGTATCGCGGTCCGGACGGCAAACCGCTGGGGCCCCAGCGGCCCAAGCTGCTCGGTCCCCAGTTCGCCATCGGAGCGGCAGGCGCCGTGCCCACCGGCAGGATCGGCGCGAAGGTCATTCTCGTCGAAAATCTCTCGGACACTGCGGCATGGCCGTGGGGTGCGGACTGGTATCGTACCAAGGTAGGCGAGCACCTCGGCGCGAAGGCCGGCGACGCCTTCCGGGTCTGGTTCACCGAGCATGCCGAACATGGCGGTCAGGGCAGCGCCGAGCTGGTAACTTTCACCGGCGTGCTGCAGCAGGCGCTGCTCGACGTCAGCGCCTGGGTGGAAAAGGGCATCGCACCGGCGCCGAGCACTGCCTATTCCATCAAGGACGGACAGGTCATCGTGCCGCCGACGGCGGCGGCGCGGCTGGGCATTCAGCCGGTAGTCGCACTGCAGGCCAATGGCGCCCTGCGCGCCGAGGTCGCTACCGGAAAGCCGGTCACCCTGACCGCCGAGGCTCGTCTTCCACAAGGTACTGGCCGCATCGTCGGAGGGGAGTGGGATTTCGAGGGGAAGGGCAGTTTCAGCGATCCTGCGGTTCTGGAGTTCCGCAAGGACGGGAGCGCCGCAGTGAGCGTCACTCACGCTTTCGCGGTGCCGGGGACCTATTTCGTGGGACTGCGCGTGACGGCCCAGCGGGAAGCGGAAGTGGGAAGTCCGTATGGGCGGATCATGAACCTCGGCCGGGTTCGTGTCGTGGTGAAATAGCCTCGACGCGCTATCTTTTCCGATCGAACGAGAACGGCTCCGGGGAAGACCCCGGAGCCGTTTTTTTCGTCCTGCCCGGTCGGGGCCGGACCAGTCGCCCGGCCCCGCCGTCACGGTCAGAAGTTCTTGCGCACGCCGAACTGCACGATGCGGCCGATCGAGAACGCGGAACCCTGGGTCGCGTCGTAACCCAGCCCCGTCGCGCTGCGGAACTCGGGGGGGGCGACGTCGAACAGGTTCTGGACGTTCAGCGTGAACGACAGGTTGCTCGTCAGGACCGAATCGGACTTCACGTCGTACTTGAAGAACAGGTTGATGGCGTCGAACGCCGACACTTTGGTTTGGCCGAACTCGACGGTGCCGCGCTTGTACCCGGAGGTGTGGTTCCAGGTGACCTGCGCGCGAAGGCCGCCAATCGTCGTTCCCAGCGTACCCTGCATACGGAATACGGGCGTATTGAACGCCAGGTCGTCCGCGATCGGGAGCGATGGCAGGGCGCGGGACTTCTGTGACAGGCGATAGTTGCCCGATGCGCTCGCATCGAACGAGGCGAAGCTGGTGTCGAGCACGTAGTTGGCGCTGAAGTCGATGCCATCGAGCTTCGCGGTCCCGAGGTTACGCGACCGGGTATCGAGCGAAACCAGGACGGGCGTGGTGACCCCGCCCGCAGTGATCAGCGCCTGAGAGGTCGAGGTGGGGTTGGCGACCGTGAAGTTGAAGTTGGCCGGATTGAACTGCGTCAGATAGGCTGCCAGTTCCTGACCAGTGGGCCGCACCGAGTAGAGCTGCGGGAAGTTGGCATAGTAGTCGGTGAGATCGGCGCTCGTCACCGGCCGGCCGATCGTGCCGGACAGGTCGATGTTGTAGTAGCTGGCGTTGAGGGTGAGCCCCGGCACGAAAGGCGGCTCGATTTCCAGTCCGGCCGACCAGTTGGTCGCTTTCTGCGGCTGCAGGCCGGGGGCCGTGCCGGACACGAAGAGACCGACCTCGCCGGGCGCTGCGGTCACGCCGGGCGGCGTGCGCAGGAACGCGGCAGGCACCGTCGCGACCGCCGATGCCAGAACGCCAAGCTGGTCGACAGGTGATGGTGCGGTAAAGGACTTGCCCCAGTTGCCGCGGATCGCGATCCATTCGACGGGGCGCAGCGTGGCGGCGAACTTGGGATTGAAGGTGTCGCCGAAGTCGCTGTACTTGTCGTAGCGGGCCGAGGCGGACAGCGACAGCTCGTTGAGGAACGACATTTCGTTACCGCTGCCGACGATCGGCACTTGCAGTTCGCCGAAGACGGAATCGACCTTCTGCGTGTAGCTCGTGGGGTCCTGGAAGGCATACGTGGTGGCGTTGGTCGTGCGCCGCTGGAAATTGTCCTGCATGTGTTCGTAGCCCACGGCAGCCTTGACCGAGCCGCCCGGGAGGGCGAACAGCGGGCCGTTGGCGATTGCGCGATAATCGAACAATTCGTTGCGTCCCACGCCCTCGGCGTAACGCAGCAGGCTGGCGGCCGTGGCAGGGCTGGCGGTGCCCACGTCATAGGGGTTCAATGCCCCGGACGCGAGTGCGCTGGCCTGCGCGGTCGTGCTGATCTGTGCGTTGCGGAACGAGGTGGTGGCGATGCCGTAGCTGAACAGGCCGCTCAGTTCCCAGTCGGAGCCGAGTTCGATCGAGATCGACGGCGCGATGCGCCATGTTTCCAGATTGGTTTCCTGCGTGGCAGAGCGAGCGCCGAACAGGGGGCTGTAGTCGTACCGAACGACTTGCGGCAGGCCGGTGTTGGCATCGCCGGTGGGGCGGTAATACGGCGATGCGGCGGTCAGCGTCGCCTGCCCCGTGGCTCCGGTGCTCAGAGCGCCGGTCCCCAGCGTGCCGCCTACGGCCTCGATGGCGCGGTTCGCATAGAGCGCGGTCACGTCGAAACGAACCGAGTCCGACAGACGCTGGTTCAAACGGGCGAAGACCGTGTGCAGCGTCGCGGTGGGATAGATGGCAACCGTGTCCGAGAAGTCGCAGACATTGGGGCCACCGGCCGCCAGCCCGGCGCCCGACGGCACGTAGGTTGCCGTGCCGATGCTGACGTTCGGAGCGGCGCAGTTGCGACCGGTCGGCACCTTGGTGTCCCAGTTGATCTGCTTAACCCAGTCCCGGTCCGAACCATAGACGCTGTCATGGTGCGAATAGCCGTAGGCGACGTAGAAACCGCCCGAGCCCCAATCCTTGCCTGCCATCGCACTGGCATCAACCGACTTGTAATTTTCGCCCAGGCCGTAGCGGGCGTCGACCTGAAGGCCATTGAAGCGGTCGCGGGTGACGAAGTTCAGCACGCCGCCGAGAGCGTCCGAGCCGTAGACGGCCGAGCCGCCATCGGTCATGGCCTCGACGCGCGCGATAACGCCGGGCGCGATGATGTCGGGATCGACCGCAACCTGTTGGATGCCTGCACCGACCACACGCTGGCCGTCGAACAGAACGAGTGTCTGGGCGCCGCCGCTGGTGTTGGCGCCGGGCAGGTTGCGCAGGTTCGGACGGTTAATTGGATTGGACGCGTTCGCTCCGGCCTGGGGCGACACACCGGCGGGCAGGGCGTTGAAGAAGTTACCCACCTGCGGAACGCTGGCGAGAACCTGGCTCGTCGATGCAGCGCCGGTCGCGGTGACCTGTTCGCTGGTGACGCCGATGACGTTGTTGCCGGCCGGTGCAATGCCGCGGATGAGAGTTCCGGTCACGACGATCGGCTCCGACGTGATCTGGTCGGCCGAGGTGTCCTCGGCGGGCGCCGCTTTCTCCTGCGCCGCCGCCATGCCCGGGATCAGGGCGATCCCGGCGACGCCGATCGCAAAACGCCACGCGGTGCGCTTCTTATTGAATTTCATGATATTATCCTCCCCTTCTTGGTTGAAAACCATCGCCCGCCGGCTCTTTCCGACCGATCGGGCGCAACACGAATTGTCAGGTCTGCATGGCGAGCCTTTCTGCCGCGACCCGGCGAAGCTCGCTTGTCTTGATCTTGTTGCTGCCGGTGACCGCCAGATCCTCGGGCGCGAAGAACAGCACTCGGCGTGGAACCTTGTAGCTGGCCAGCCGGGTTCGGGCGTGGGACTGCAGGTCTTCCTCGCTGACTTGCGCGCGCTCGTGAAGGGCGACGCAGGACACCACGATCTCACCCAGCGTATCGTGCGGTACGCCGACCGTCTGGGCGGCCTTGACGCCTGCGCATTCGCGGATGACCTCGTCGATCTCCAGCGGGGAGACGTTGGCCCCCCCGGTCTTGATGATGTCGTTCAGCCGGCCTTCCCAGTGCAGCCGTCCGGCATCGTCGAGCCACCCGCCGTCTCCGGTGCGCAGGAAGCCGTCCGCGTCGAGCGTGTCGGCAAGGGGCACGCCGAGGTAGCCAAGCATGAGCGTCGGCCCCTTGACCGCCAGTTCTCCGCGTTCGCCCAGCGGCATGGTCCGGCCGTTCAGAGGATCGACGATCTTGAGGATATTGCCCGGCAAGGGCAGCCCATGGCTTTCCGCCGCTTCTTCCCGCGACGTCTGGGCAGGGTAGGCGGCGCTGAGCGTGAAGGTCTCGGTGTTGCCATAGCAATGCCGTGGCTCGATCCAGTCGACCTCGACCGTCGGATGCCGGGCGATCGGCGAGGTCTCGTCGACATAGACCAGCGAGGACAGATCGACTTCGGCCCAGTTCGGTGCGGCGATCAGTTGCTCCCACTGATGCGGCCAGGCGAAGAGGAACTGAACTTTGTGGGCCTCCATCAGCGCCAGCGCCTCGGCAGGCTGGAACGTGGACTGCAGGACGATGGTGCCGCCTTTCGCCAGCGTGCCGCCCACGATCATCGCGAAGTTGCCGGACCAGAAGAAGCCATTCGCGGTCCAGCTGCGGACGCCATCGCTCAGTCCTTGCTGCGGCCCCATGCGCCACATCTGCAAGGTCACCCCGCGATGCGAGGATACGATGCCCTTGGGAAGCGCGGTGGACCCTGAGGAAAAGAATAGCACGCCGGCATCCGCAGGAGAGACCGCAGCGGCACGGGCGGCAATGCTTGCCTCCGCAGTCTCGTTGCCTGCCGCGAGGAATGCGGACCAGTCCTGTACTGCTCCGCAGGCCCCGTCGCCGACCATGACCAGCGTGTTGAGAAAGGGAAAGCGCAGCGAGGCGAAGCTATGCGGCGTTGCCTCGGTAACCCGGGTGTCGAGTTCGGCCAGTGCCGCCAGGAAGTCCTTCTTGAGCACGGTGCGCTCGAACAGCAGTGTCGAGATCGCCGATTTCTCGATGAGGTAACCAAGCTCGGCGGCCGTCGAGAAAGTTCCGATCGGCGCGGCGACACCTCCGGCGAGCGCGATGCCGAAAGTGGCGGATAGGAACTCCGGCCGGTTCGTCATCAGAACGCCGACCCGCTCGCCGTGCGCAAGCCCACAGGCGACGAGCGCTTTGGCCACCGCATTGGCTTTCCGCCAGAGGTCCGCATAGGACCAGCGCTCGGTCGTGCCATCCGGCCGGGAATGGACCAGTGCCTCGCGGCTGCAATATTGCGCCGTGACTTCGCGCAGGAAGCCCCCGAGCGTCAGTGCGCCCAGACCGGTCTCGTCGCCGAGCGGCAGACCGCAGGAGACGGACAGGGCCTGATCGGCTATGAAGCGATGCTGAGTCACGGCGTCGATCCGGTCAGTAGGGAAGCTGGATTTCGTTGACCGAAGTGACGACCGTCTTGCCGTCCTGGTTGGTCATCCGCACCTCGATCCGCACTACCGGAAAGCCCCATTCCGAATCCGCGATCTTCTCGACCACTTCACCCTCGATCCAGGTGACGTCGCCTTCGAACGCAGGACCGCGGAACTCGGACTTGGCGTGGCGGACCATGCCGTCGTGACCGGCCCAGAACGCCAGGTAGTCGGTGTTCCACGCGGCCATCGTAGCGCCGTAGCCGTAAGCACGGTGCATCCCGATCTCGCTCGCCCGGCTGTCGTCGATGTGGCCGCGCGATGGACCGAGGTAGAGCCCGTCACGCAGGCGCGGATCGATCATCGCGCCTTCCTCGTCGAAGCTGAACCCGTCGATCCAGCCCATGTCCTGATTGACCCAGCAGTCGGGCACGCCATCCACGCCCTGCCAGTAGAAGCTGCCCCAGATGTTGAATACGAAAGCGCGGTATTCGGTGGTGAAGCTCGCGATCGAGTGCGGGCCGATCACCCGGCGCGGCAGCTTGTCGCCTACCGCGACGTCCTCGAAATGCGGTGACTTGCCGTCGCGATTGGAAAGGAACCAGTCGCGCCGCACCTGGTCGATTTCCGCCAGTTCCGCCTGCGTCCATTTGTGCGGTGTGCCTGCGGTGGAGGCATACATGCCCCGCTTTTCGGCCTCCTTGGCGAGATAGCGGATCACGGTAGGGCAGGATTTGGCGATGAGGTCGCCGCGCTGGTTGCGATGGATCGTGTCGCCGCGCTGGAACAGGGTCGGACCGGCGAACTTGGTGTCGGTCAGCTTGTAGCCGGTGAAGATCCGCTCATGGCTGATCTGGTCGCCGGGCCGGACGTTCACGCCGTACCACCACCATTCCTCGCCGCCGAAGATCATGTGCTGGCCATCGATCCGGCCCACGCAGGCCTGATTGTTGCCGTGCCCGTAATCGAGTGCGACCAGCATGGATTGCGGTGCGATTATGTCCCCGAATTTGGACGCCGCCGCAAATCGCTGGTCCCAGTGGATCGGGTTGACGTAGTCCATCGCCATGACCCAGCGGCGGATGTCCGTCTTGTTGCATGGCTCCCACAGCTCGCCGCCGCCGACCTGGTGACCAAGTCGCCACTCGACGTCGCTGATATCCATTTCGATCCTGGGATCCGCTTCGGCCATGTCCCGCTCCTCCTCGCGAAACCACGCGACGCAGGGCAGGCCTGCAACGTCGCTGGTTCGTCGTTGAGGGACATAGTCGCGCAATCAGAACCGTATGGCTTGACCTATCAGGACAAAGTGTTCCCTGCCGTTGCAGACTTGCGGGTCGCGCGTAGCTGCGAAGGCGATTGTCCGAACCAGCGACGGCAGCAGCGTGAGAAGATGGCCTGTTTCGCGAAACCCGGCTTTTCGGATATCCCCCTGAAATCCAGCCGGGTTTGCCGCACATAATAAAGGTGCAGTTCGCGGCGCACGTCGTCCTTCACGTCCTGAAACGTTGTCCCTTCATCCTTGAGGCGGCGGCACAACGTACGATGATGAATATTGAGGGCATGCGCCCCATCGCCGCTTGCGCAGTCGCGGTGGGTGAGCCGGCAGATAGTTAAAGATACTGTCGCACTTGCTCTGGTATGCGCGAGTGGAGGAGGTTAATTACTTTCGATATGACAAAATTTGGGAAAGTATTGTGAGAACCATTAGCTAGAATACTGTTGATTATTGACCAATTCAAGCGGATCGGGAAAGCAAGGAAACAGTATTTCGATATGAAGATGCCGTATGATCCTTGATAATCGAACGAAGATAAGATCGGCGATCCATGCTTGCTACCTTACTCACCTGGCGCACAGTTGACAGCTTTCACCTGCTCACAGAAAGATTTCCGCTTACAAGGTATCAACCCGGCGCCTCTCGGCAGCGAGGTCCCGCCTGTCGAGCGGCACATAGCCATCATCTTCTGACATATGGTGTGCGATGATAGCCTGCCCTTCCACACAGAGCATGAACCGCAACAGGCCTTTGATTTCCGGATTGATCGACTTGCCCGGCGCCTTATCGATGTAGATGTTGAGGAAATAGGATATCGGCCAGGCGCCCCGGTCCGCGCCCTCTTGAGGCAGGACGTAAGGGCCGCCGTCGCGTGCGGACAGCGGCAGGACTCGCACGCCTTCCGGTGCCTCGCCCGCGTCGATCCATGTCGCATAGCCGATGCCGTGAGGGTCTGCCGCGACGGCGGCGAGGATCGCCTTTCCGCTCGGCATCGCCTGGTAGCGGGCGCTGAACGGCAGCCCGTCGAGCTTCGAGGCGCGCATGGCCGAGCCGAACCCGCCATCGTCGCGCGCGCCATAGACGTGGATCGCGCCTGCCGCGGCGCTCAAATTCGACCAGTCGGCAATGTCGCCGCCCGGTGCTCCGGCCGCGAAGACGCGCTTCACTTGCGCCATCGATAGTCCGGCAAGCGGGTTGCTCGCGTTGACGTAGATCGCGGGCGGCGTCTTGCCGCCCGCGCGGGGGCCGTGACTGGCATAGGCGATGCGGATGCGCACCGGATCGTAGCCCTTTACCTGCCGGAAGCCGTCGAGGTCGTTCTCCCACAGCTCACGGCCCATCGGCGCGAAGATCGTGGTTCCGGCCGTCAGCGCAGGCATCGCGGTGGAGGAGCCGCGCAAGTCGGCGGTGAAGCGCACCTTGGGCGCGTGGCGCGCGTAGGCGGCGAGCATGTCGGGCATGATCGTCGTCAGCGTATCGTTGCCGATGATCGAGAGGCTGCCGTCCGGGGCGACGTAGCCCGCCTCGCGCCGCGGGATCGTGATCCCGTGCAGCCTTGCGATCCGTTCCCGCGCATCCGCCAGCGCGGCGGCATCGAGCGGCTTGTATGTCGCCAGCACCGCCTTCAGGCGCGCCTGCCCATCGTCCGAGAACAGCGCCTGCAGCACCGGCTTCACCCGTTCGTCGATGGCGCCGTCCTTGTCGCAGCGCGCGTAAAGGTAGAGCCCCTGCATAACCGGCACCGCCAGCGGCGGGCCACCGGAAAAGCGGCGCACGGCGGCGCGCTCGATCACGGTCATCTCGCGCGGGATCACGGCGAGCGCGATGGTGCCTTGCGTCAGTAGCGGCATCGCTCCGGCAGGGCCGACGATGCGGGGGAACAGGCCGCTGGCTGCCGCTGCGATGGCACCGGCTTCTGGTCCGCCGCCGAGCGCGAGGGCGCCGTCCGCCAGCACATATCGCGCCAGCAGCGGCTGCGCTTCGGGGATGGGGCCGCTGTCCTGCGCCGAAGCGGAGCCGGCGAGCAGGGCGGTTGCCAGCGCGAAGCCAAGCGCGCGTCTCACTTCTTCACCTTGCACACTTTCGCGCCCGCGCGCGCCCATTGGATCGCGGCGTCGAACAGCTTGCGGCCGGTATCGGTCATGCGGGTGAAGCTGTTGTTCTCCATGCCGATGAACACCCGGCGGGCCGGGGCGAGGTGGTCATGGTCCATCGTCGCGCCCGCCTCGTAACCGAACAGGGTCGCCTTGTCCGGCTCTCCAGGCCAGGTCATGATGACGTCGGCGCCGAGCCCGGGCCTGCCCCAGCCTGCGGGCGTGCGCGCCTCGGTCCAGGTGCCAAGGCCCGCCGGAATGCCCGCCGCCATCGGATGCGGCGCGCGCACCAGCCAGAAGTAGTGGCCGGTCTCCAGTTCGCCGAAGTCGGTGTCGCGGCGCAGCCCGGTCATCCACAAGTCGTCGAGAAGGTCGTTCTCCCAGGTCACCAGCGGCACGCCCATGTCGCGCCATCGCGCGATCATGGGGCGGTTGGCGGTGAACTGGTTGGAGCGCACCGTCGAGGACATGACGACAAGGTCGAACCCGCAAGGGTCCGGCGCGCCGTCCAGCCCCTCGCTGGTGGTGACGGCATAGCCCATCGCCTCCAGTCGCGCCTTGACCGCCGGGTCGGCCGAACCGCCGGGGGGATCGGCGCGCATCAAGAACAGCACCTTGCCGGCATCCGCCGCCAAGGCCGGGGCGGGAGCCGTGCCAATGGCCAGCGCCAGCAGCGCGGCGGCGAATGCCTTGGTCATCCTCAGAACCCTCCGCTCAGGCCGACGAGGAAGCTGCGGCCCTCGCCCGGCGTGATCTGCGCGCGGGAGACGGTGCTGGCGATGTAGTACTCGTTGGTGATGTTCTTGACGTTCACCGTCAGGCGCACCTTGTCGGCCAGCTTGTACCACAGGCTGCTGTCGAAGCGGGTGTAGCCGCCAACCGAGAAGGTGTTCTCCAGATTGCCCATGCGGTTGCTCGCCGCAACCACGCCGCCGCCGAGGCCGAAGCGGCTCAGCGGGCCGTCCACCGGCTCCAGCGTCACCCACAGGCTGCCGCTCCACTTGGGCACGCCGATCAGCTTGTTGCCCTTGGCGTAGTCGGTGGAGGAGCGCACGGTGGCGTCGGTATAGGCGCCGTTGGCGATGACCTTGACGCTCGGCGTGATCGCGCCGGACATGTCGAACTCGACACCCTGCGAGCGTTGGACGCCCGCGTTGATGTTGTAGCCGACGTTGTTGGGGTCCTGCTGCGTCACGTTCTCACGCGTCAGCTGGTAGACCGACAGCGTGGAGGCAAGGCGGCCGCCGAACAGTTCGGCCTTGATGCCCGCTTCGTACTGCTTGCCCTTTTCCGGATCGATCGGCTTGCCGTCGATGGTCGGTTCGGGCTTGGACTGGAACGAGCGGGTGAAGTCGGCGAACAACGAGACGTTCGGCACTGGCTTGAACACCACGCCCACGCGCGGCGACCATGCCTTGTCGTCCGAGGCATACTGGGTGGTGCCGTGGTCGGACTGCTGGGCATGGTCGTAGCGCACGCCGGCCAGCAGGTTGATCTTGTCGCCGATATCGATCTGATCCTGCAGGTAGCCGGACAGCGACTTGGACTGCACCTTGCGGTCGGCGGCGGGAACCCAGGTGCCCGGCGTGGCGCCATAGACCGGATCGTCGATGTTGATCGCCGCCAGCGTGGCGCGCGCGAACGTACGGAAGCGATAGGACTTCACGTACTCGCCGCCGAACACGACCGTGTGCCCGATCCCTCCGGTGGAGAAGCGCGCGACCATGTCGGCCTGCGCATCGTAGTTGTGATTGTTCTCGTGCTGCTCGACGGCGGTGCGGGTGACGGTGCGCGCGCCGGTTATGGCATTGACGGCGACGGACGTGCCGTAGTTGATGCCGAACAGTTCGAGCTTGCCCTCGTCGTAATGGCCGATCTGGCGGACGGTCAGCCAGTCGGCCAGTTCATGCTCGATGCGGTAGTTGAACTCGTAGCGGCTGGATTCGGTGGTCGCCCACTCTTCGCCCAGGAACCGGTCGCGCGGGAGGTTGACGACGAGATCGCCGTCGGCGTCGGTGGTGGCGACGATGCCGCGATCGGTCTGGTTCTTCTGGTGCGCATACGTCAGGCTGGCGATGACGCGGGTGCGGTCGGTCGGCTGCCACAACACCGAGCCGGACAGGAACTGGCGGCGGTAGGGCTGGAACACGTCGCGGAAGGTGTCGCCGGTCTGCGCGGCGGCGATGAAGCGCACGGCCAGCGTCCTGGCGGCATCGACCGGACCGGTCACGTCCACCTGCCCGCGCATGAAGTCGTTGCTGCCGCCCTGCACGGAGAAGTTCATCCCCCGCTCGAACTTCGGCTGCTTGGTGACGATGTTGATCAGGCCGCCCGGATCGCCGCGGCCGTAGAGCACAGAGGCCGGACCCTTGAGCACTTCGATGCGCTCCACGTTGGCAAGGTCGCGGTAGCTGTCGTTGGTCTCGATCGCCGGGCTGAGCATGATCGAATCGATGGCGTAGTAGGAAGAGCGGAAACCGCGGATGGTGAAGCTCTCCGACCGATTACCCGCGTCGGTGCCAGCCTGAATGCCGCTGACGTTGCGCAGCGCGCTGGTGAGATCGAGGATCTGCTGATCGTCGATGACGTCGCGCGGCACGAACTGGATCGACTGCGGCACGTCCATGATGCTGGTGCCGGTGCGCGTGGCGGTGGTCAACTGGTCGACCTTGTAATCCTTGCTGCGCGCGCCGAGTACGGTGATTTCCGAGGAGCTGACGTCCTGCGGCGCGCCGTCGGCGGCGGCTTCTTCGGCGCATACGGGCGCGGCGTTAGCGATAGCCAGAACAAGCGCAAGTCCGCTCGCCCCGGCGCTAAGGCGGGAATGGGTATGATACATTATGTGGTGCTCCCCGAGGGTGATCTCGATTGTGCGGCGCACATATTGCTACTGCGAATTGATTGCAAGATTTTAGAGGTGCCGTCGGGAGGCTGGGAGGCACGGCTGTGGAACCTGATTGACAGACTCGTCGATCTGTTCAAGCACCACCGAGTACGCCAACTACTTCAGCTCTAGCGGATATGCCCGGAATGAGTGGGGACCGCTCCAGTGGCTCGTACACCGAACTTCCCTCATAACAGTGGATATAAGCTGAGATTTTTATATCATTTTAGAACTAGCGACGGTCATCAATTGACGTTGAGTATATTTGCTTCCGCTTGCTGCTGTTATTCAAGCTGTAAGAATTTATCTTCGAAGGAGTTGGCGTCTATCGCCGAACACGAAGGAGGTTGCGCTATGGATGCAGGTGCGCAGACCGTTTGCTCAGGCTTCCCGCTGTTCTCGAGCGTATGGGAATGTCTCGTAGCACGCTCTACACAAAAATGGAGGCGACCACATTTCCCGCAGCGCTATCGGATATCGGCGCGCTGCAGTGCGTGGGGAGAAAGTGACGACGAAGTTTGGCAGCACTCACTGTTTCCTGCCCAGCGGCCATGGTTGGCCTTGCAAGCCACCGGAAGTTTAGGACAATTTGGAGCGGTATGGGCTGCGCTGAGACGTTATGAGTTGGTCGGGGAGACAGGATTCGAACCTGCGACATCTTGCTCCCAAAGCAAGCGCGCTACCGGGCTGCGCCACTCCCCGACGCGCCGATGCCCTTAGGTTCCGCCGCTTTATAGCGCAAGCGCTTATTGCACTAAGTGGCGGCACGTGACGGAACGACTCAGGAACGCGGTAAACCAGTCCCGAAATAGTCCCGAACACGATTCATGATCTGTTCCGCGTCTGTGAACTGCGTAGGTCGTGCCCTCTAAGCCGCCACTGCACCAATCCTACGGAAGCAGTTGGGAGACTCTCCGGGTGGTGATACGCTACCCTCATGAGCACCGCTGAAAGCCTCCGTCAGACCAACGAGGATGACGTTACCGAAGCGCTCAAGGGCGCCTACGTGTCGCTGCCGCTGACGACTGCGGCCGAGGTGCTGGAGGCGTTCAATCTCCTCCTCGATGCGAAGCTGGGCGAGCTCGAGGACTAGCCCGCGAAGTCCCGCCGCAGCACCTGCAATGACGCCGTGGCAAACTCGCGCATGATCCGCTGCCAGTAGGGTCCAGCTCGCTCCCATGGCTGCCATTCGTCATCCGGGTCGGTGCTCGACTGCGTCAACCACATCGCCTCGGCCATCTGCTCGATCAGCGCCTCTTCGTCATTCGCAGTGCAGATGCGGCAGGTCATCGTGATCGATCCTGGAAGATGCTCCCGACCGCAGCGGGGCCGCGCACCTGCAGATTGTCAAAGCGCGCATGGATGACGGCAACCGCTGCCTCTTGGGCGCGCTGGGCTTTGTCCTGATCCTTCACGAGCATGTCGCGCTGCACCGATCGCGGGATCTGCTGAACGCCGCGCACGATCTCGAAGCGCACTTGATCGGTGGTCAAAATCTGCGGGAACGGATCGCTAGGGGTGCGCATCGCACAAACTCCATATGAGAACAAATACGGAACATGCTATGATCCTGCCATGATGATTCGCACAGAGGATTTTTCGATGGTCAGCTTGCCGACGCCCGACGACCTCAGCGGCTCTGAACTGAGCCCTATGTCTATACCTTTCGGACGCTGGGTCTTGGAACAGACCGAGCGAGGTGGCTTCATTGGCCAGCTCGCCTCGATCGCAAAGTCGGATCGGGGTTTCCCCAAGGACGGCACTCCGGACGCTGTGCGCAAGCGCCTGGGCGACACTGGGGCCGATCCTGAAATGTTCGAGGCGGTCGACGACGCCGAGATGGATTGGGTGTCCTGGTGACCGGGCCGATGACCGACGACGCGCTGATCGCGCTGGCGGAGCATCGGTTCGTCCAGGCTGATCGTAACGGCGCCACCCGTGAGGACTGCCGGCAACTGCGCGACATCTTTCCCGCAGTGCTCCAGCGGCTGCGCGAGAAGGTGGAAATCACGCGGGATCTCGTCTCGATCGGCCGAATGGATGTCGACGATGCAGAGCTGGGCCGACGCGAAGATGCCCCGCCCGCGAAACCGGAATTCGACGACCAGCTTCAGCTGGCGCTTACGCACCTCTGATCTAGAGGTCGGCTGTCAGCATACGCCCCGAATGCTGACAGCCGTGGGTGCGGTAATCAGCATGCCGCACCCACATTTTTCATTCATTACTACAGGAACAAACGCTCTGGTTACGCACTACACTGGCGCTGGTCAGTGCATGACTGGGCGACATTGGCAACTGACCCCGGCGACTTCCCGACGCCGGGGTCTTTTCGTGTCTGGTACTGAGACAAAACGGGATGTCATTGGAGTTCAGTCGGGACGACCATAGGGCCGTCATCATCTTTTTGGGGCGGGATCTCCGGCTCCCATAGCTGTTCCGGCTTGAACCACCGAAACCAGCCATCGACTGTGCGCTCCCAAACCTGACAGCAGTTAGTGCAAATGTATTGCTTGCGCTGTCCCTCCGCACTCAGCCGAGTTCGGACGATCATGCATTCGTGAGGATCTTCCTCACGCTCAGCATTTTCGTGCCCGAGGCAATATTCGCAAAAGTCGAGAGGTTCAGACATACAGCCCTAATATCTCATCGGCGTATTGCCCAAAAGGGCAATCCGGGTGCGCCCGGGAACGAAGTGGCTTAGCCGCTGTTAATCGGCCAATATGCGACATATCAAACTTGTGGTTCGATACGGCTGTCTCTCAAACTCCCGGTATCGGACCACTACTTTTTGCAATTAATCCCAGGCATCCCTTGCGCAGCCAGGTTCCGGCACACGATGCCAGCCGCGGAGCTGATGCGGTCGCCCCACGCCTCGATGCTGGCGTTGTAACGGGCCGATGTGTTCGGATCGGTAAGAATGTCCTCGGTAGGAGCAGGCTTGCGCTCCACCATGGCCTGCACGTCCTTCGCAAGCGGGTATCCGACTTGCGGGCGAGGGCCGCAGGCGGCGAGCGCAAGGGTGATGCCCATCACGGCGATCAGTCGCTTCACCGGCATAGCTCTTTGTACTTGGCGCCGCCGGTAAGCCCGGCCTGTCGCAGCCGCTCACAGTTCAAAGCGCGGTCCTGCGCGGACAAGGTGGAGCGCGCTTCGGGCGCCTTCGCGGCCTCCGATGCCTCGGCGCGGGCGATAGCGAGCTCGCGCGCCTGCTTGTTCTCGAGGTCGACGCGGACGCGGTCGGCGCGATCTTCGGCGCTCTCGACGCCCGCTTGTGCGCTGGCGGCCGCCCGCTCCCGATTAATCTTCTCGACGACCTGCGCGTCGTCCCAGCGATCCCACAGAAGCACGCCGCCGACGATCGCAGCAAGGGCGAGGACGGGCCAGACGATCTCGGGCACGCGGCCAAGGAAGAGTCGGGCGGCGGTGAACCAGGCGAAGATCATGGCGTAGGCTCCGCTGGCGACGCCGCCGTGATCGCGTTGGCCTGAGCGACCTGCTTATCCTTGAGCGCGACCGCGGCCGCCGTACCGCCCGCGACCACCGCCAGACCGGCCGGGAAGGCGAGGCAGTAAGCGGTGATGTCGAAGTTGTGACCCTTTACGATGGTATCCCACGCGACGAAGGCATTGGCGCACATGACGTAGGCCATGCCGCCGACGAAGCCGACGAGGCGGTTGAGTTCGATCTGGTGGCCTGCGCCGCGTAGGGCGGTGGTCCAGGTCATGCCACGGTCAGGAACTGGTCGTTCAACCAAGCATCCTTCCCCTGATACTGGAAGCGGACCCAATTGCCGGTGTCTTCGAGCACCGTGACGGCGGTCCCGCGCCCAAGGCTCCCCAGCTTCGCGCTCGACGTGGACGGCGTGGAGCGCACATTGAGCCCCGATTTCGCGTTGACCACGCGGACGTCCGCCTTCGTGACGGGCAACGGCTGCTTGACCACGGCGGGCGCCGCGCTCCCGTACAGGGCGGCCTCGTCTGCGCGGCGGTTGCGCAGCCCCGTCATCGGCTTGCCGTCGTTGTAGATCCACCGGCCGAACTGATCCGCCGCATCCTCGAAGCGCCCGGCCTTGTGCAGCTTGCCGAGCGTGGCGGAGCCGATGGCGCCGGTGTTGTAGTGGAAGGACACTAAGGCATCGAACTGGTTCTGCGTGGTCGGCGCGTCGCCCAGGAAGGCCGCCACCTCGTCGACGTACTCGACGATGTCGACGTCGAACCGGTCATCGCACTGCGCCTGCGTCCAGATTACACCGCGCTTGATGTCAGGCCCGGTCGAGCCCCATCCGATTGTCCACGGCTTGCCATCGGCGCTGCCGGGATCGGGATAGGCGTCGAAACGGCCATCGCTGCGCAGCTTGGCGCAGCCCTCCCATTTCTTGATGAGCTTCGCGCCGGCGGCGCCGAGCATGTATTTAGCCATCGTCATTCCTCCGGGATTGCTGTCGGCACGAGGCGTGCGGCGGTGAGCACGCTCTTCTCTGCGATTTCGTTGGCTTCCTGACGCTCGCGCTTCTGGCGTACCCGCGCGGCCGCCTCGCTGGCCTTGGACGGGTCCTGCTCGATGAGGGCGAGCAGCAGGGTCAGCGAGGTGTCCAGATTGTTCATGCGGTGGCGCATGTGCTGGATCTCGGCCGCATGCTGGGCACGCTCCTGCTCCAGCTTCGCGGTGTGCTCGGTAGCCTGCTTGTCTAAGCGAGTTTCGAGCTCAGCGATGCGCTTGCCCATGCCCTCGATGTCAGCGCGGCGCTGATTTCCTGCGATGATTTGCCAAGGCCCCCATTGCTTGATGACCAGAGAGATGACGCCGATCCCTGAGATGATGGCCGTCGTCCAAACAGCCACCCGGATTGATCCTCCGTTCGTGGTCTGCACTACCGCGTCAGCAGCAGGGATGATGTCGGTCGCTTCCATTTTAATGCCCTCAATCTTCGCCCGTCACCGGAAGACTTTACGGGATCGCGATGGTGATGGTGCTTTCCCCGCGGCGAACTTCCCATGCTTATCGACGGCATAGTCGCCCATGTTGATCGCCGCCGGGCAGCAGGGCGAGACATGGCCGATCATGAAGCCATCGTGGCAGGAGCAAGGACATTCAGGGGCGTGCAAGCGCTCCATGTGATCACCACGCCGGATACCGCCCATTCACGCGTGCCCAGTCGGCTGCGAGAATGGCGGGGATATCGAGGACCTCGGTGGCGAGGCGCAGTGCCGCCACAGACCAGCGGTGAGACGCGAAGTTGTTGGCCAGAAGCGCCGGCGCACTGTTCGACCAGAAGTTAGGTCCGACACCGACGTTGAATTTGCACGCCGAGAAATCGACTGTGTTGTCGGAACCCGATGTTTCACCCGTAGCGACCGTAGGGCCGTTGGCTGCAGTTCTGTACGAACCCCGCGTCACGCCGTCCTTGCGCCATGTCGCAAGCTGGCAGAACGCCCCGAACCCGTCACCTGCATCCACGAGGTCGGCAGCTGGAACGGCAATCGCGGCGACCGCTCCGATCGTATTGGGCCCGGTCTGGCGGCGGAAGCCGATAATGCGATTGCCGCCTCCGGTGTACTGGGTGATGTCGGCAAGCATCGCGCCGGTCTGGTAGTTGCCGCTCCCCATGAACGGCAGCGGAGTGCTCGTCGTATTGAAGTTGGCCGCGATCGGCAGGCGGCCATACCAAGTCATCAGATATTCGTCCGCGTCCTGCGCGCGGATCGCGGCGGCAGCATGCGCGGTTCCCTCCACATAGGCCCCGCCCGCACCAGTAGCAGCAGAGTGATTGAAACCCTGCTTCAGTAGGGTCATGAGGCTGCCGACTACCGCGGCGTCATGCTCGTTGCCGGAAATGTCCTGGACGACATCGCCGTTGACCGGGACGCCACCCTTCCATCCACCCTTAAAGGGCACATCGTGGATCTCCAGCGCCGCGCCCTTCAGGTCGCGCACAAGCGGGTCCATCACGAACTTGCCGTAGTTACCGCCTGGGTCGCTCCCAGCTGCAACGATGGCAACAGCCTTTTTGCCGTCCTGAGCCATGTTAGTTTCCATTCACTTTCGGAGGAGAGAGGCGATAGTAGGCGTCCTGATAAAGACGCGTTCCGGCCGTGGACGGGTGGTAGAGGTCCACCATGAAAGCCCGCGCTGTGCCGACCTTGTAGCGGCTTGGGTCAGGCCCGACGGCAAACTGCATGTTGATGAATGCGCCGTGCATCTCGTCCATGAGCTGCTCGAGCGCCGGATAGAACGTCGCAAACGCTGGAAGCTGGGCCGTGAGATAATCGTTCTGCCAAGCCGCGACCCAGCACAGGTCGATATCGGCATCGATTTCCCGCAGCCGGCTGCACAGCGTCTGCGCGTACCCGTACAGTTGAGTGGGTGTGGTCGGCGTGACCGTCGATTTGGCTACGTCGTTGGTCAACAGCGGGATCAGGGCCACCTTCGCGCCGAGAGCAGCCATGCCCGCCTTCCAGTAAGCCGCGTTGGCGGCTGCGAAGTGCTCGGTGCGGATGTTGGAGCAGCTGACGTTGTGGAAGCGGACACCCTTCGCGGCAGACTGGAAATCCACGCCGCTCGGGCGAACCGTGCCTGACACCGTCTCGAGTTCCAGAACCCATATACCGCTAGCAGGCATACCGCTGGCGAGAAGTGCCGTCTGGAGAGCACCGACCGTTCCCTGGACATTCAAGCTGGTCCAAGCGCCGCCGTTCCAGCGATAGCGGATCACGCCATCGGCCGTACCGGTGAAGAACAGCCGTGCGGCCGACAACGGGGCACCTGCAATCGTCGGGGCAACAGTGATCTTGTCGCCTGCTGTCGCCGAGATCAGGCCGCAGCGGTCCGGCGCATCGGTTGCGATGTATTCGCGCGTCCACGTCCCGGTGATCGTCAGCGGCACCAGAGCGCGGCGGGCGTTGCCGCGATAGCTGGTGAGCACACCGGCCTGCAGCAGAGTGAAGGAGGTATAGCCGAATCCAGCATCCCCGAGGACATCGTACATGTCCTCGATCCACGCCTTCGCGGAGTTATAAGCGCCTGCGTCGTGGATGCTGTCGCCGATGATCGCAATCACCAGCTGGGTATTGTCGCCCTGCACAAGGGCCTGCGCCCGCTGGCGTAGCTCGACAAGGTTGTAATCGCCGACACACAGTTGCTTCACCGAGCCGTAGGCGGTCAGAGCGGTGCTGACGCGCGTGTCAGCGTCGGCGCGGTTTCCCGCGAGGTCTGCTAGAAGTTCGTCAGCGGCACTGTCCGACCCGCCGAAGCCCGGCAGGAGTTCCATATCCTCGTTGACTACAACGGCGGGCGGCATGGTGTCGTCGAGCGTGTAGAGGCCGATGAGGCCATTGCCTTCGACGTCCAGAAGCTCCCGCAACGGGATGTGCCATCCACCTGTGTCGGGATCGACATAGCCGAGGATGTCGTCCGCCTCATTCATGAAGGTGAGCGGCGGCGGATCATCGTCGAGGGTGTAAAGATCCGGAACGCGGCCCTCGACTGAATCCAGAGCCTCGCCAACGCTGCGCCGCGCATCGTACGGGATGATATCCGCAGCGCCGGGTTGAGTGAATTGTGCCGTAAAATCAGCCGATACCTTGGCAAGTTGATCTTCCAGCGACCCGGTGCGCAGCAAGGGCGGCGTACCACTCGCCTGCTTGGTGTAGCGTCCATTAAGCGGAATTTGCTCGCCGACCGTAGCGGCGGTGCCGTCTAGCCGAACCTCGCCCGCTACGGCCGCGCGGGTTGCCCCGGATGCTTCTCCGTAAACCGTGGTCGGCTCCCCCGTCGCCATCTTAGGTGCGAAGGTGATGGCGTCGGAACGGAGGGCAAAGCCAGCGGCGGCAACTGCGTCGTCGCGCAGGGGCTCGATAATCGCTCGGACTGCCTCAGGATCGCCGCCCGCACCTGCGGCAACGATGTCTATCGCGAGCACGTCCAGGGCAGCGCGAATTTCCGCCTTACTCGGTTCGTTTGGGCCGGAGGCGGGAATTCCCTCCGTAACGCTATCGCGCCATGCGGCCTTGAGCCTGTCGGTGCCTTCGCTCACGTGTCATAGCTCCCGGTCATGTCCTCGACGAAGCGCAGGGGCTGGCCTTCCGCGTAGCCCATGGTCCGAGGAGCGCGCATTTCCCCGTCGATGCGCATCACGCAGCGGGGGGAGGCGAAATCGATGGGGGTTCCGGCCAGGGTTGCTTCGCGCAGCGGCGGACGGATGGAGAGGGTTGCCGTGGTCGCGGTCTGGGCAAGTATCTCGGCGACCTTGTAGCAGCGGTGCCGCCAGGTCGCGTGATCGATGCTGAACCAGCCCAACGGATCGCCGTTGATTGCGGCGATATTGATCTGGATCACGGTGGCGCGCAAAGGCGCATCTACCGCCAGCGTCACGTCGGTACCGGGCGTCTCGTACAGGCTCTCGTCGGAGAACGGAGTGCCGTCGCTATGGGGCACGCCGTCGAACGAATAGGCAGGCTGGTGGACCGCATCGCAAAGCGGGACGATCATCGCGCGAAGGCCGCCGTCCATGTAGGCGTCGATCGCGTCCCACGCGCGCGCGACTTCGGGCTCGTCCAGATCGAAGTCCTCGAACTGGATTGCTACCCGGCCGCCGCCATCGGTTCCGATCAGCGTCTCGTCACCGCTCAGGGCGGTGCCGCCGCTGATGGTCCGGCGCTCAAGGTAGGCTTCGGTCCCGTTGGGCGCGAAAAGGCAGGTCGGGAAAAGCTTCATGCGCGCGAGCATGCGGCACGGCGCGGCGCGAAATTACCGCCGTTGGATCAAGTCTCGGTGGCGATCACGAACACGGTAGCGCCCACAAGGAGGTTCAACACGCTGCCCAGCAGGCCCGGCGCCTCGGCCTTGATCTGCACGCCGGTCTTGGTGAGCGTGCCCGCAACGATGGAGGTCTTGGTGCCGCCTACCGCCGTCGCCGGGATGCCCCAATGCCCGATCGTCGGGACGGCTGACGATTCTGCGAAGGTCGTCCCGAAGCTGATCGATGCGATGCCCTGCGCATTCGAGACACCCGTGAACACGCCGAATTTCTTGGCCGCGTTGAAGTTGAACGCCTGCGCCTTGGTGGCGACGTAGCCGGTCGTGCCGATGTACATGCCGATCGCGGGCTTGGTGCCTTCACCGCCGGTCCAGTCCACGACCTTGATGAGCGTGCGGGTTCCGTCAGCCTCACCCGCGAGGATGGGCGTCCATCCATCGTTGCCTTCAGGGCCGGGCACGGTCGATGCGGCGCCGGGCGATCCAGGCGCTCCCGGATCACCCTTGTCGGCAACGAAGGGCTGCAGCTTGTCGCCCTGCTTCACGGCGCCGCCCACCACGTTCATCTTCATAGCCATCACGTCACCGTCGCGCTCTGCGGGCCGGTCGGGGAGGCTGCAACGCCGCCCACGCTATAGGCCCGAACCCAGTAGTACCAAACTCCTGCCGCCACGGTGTCCGTGATCTGCTGCACTTGCCCGAGGCCGCCGGTGATATCGCCGCCGATCTGGGTGGCAGCGCTGAACACGTTCGTGGTGCCGCGGTAGATCCGCACGTAGCCGAAGTTGCTGGAGGTGGGGTTGCGCCAGGCGACGGTCGCCGAGCCTGCCGCGCCGGTGGCGGTCAGTTCGGTCGCAGGCGCGGGCGCAAGGCTCGCCGTGCTGGTGCTGACCGTCTCTGCAGCGGACCATGCCGACACACGGCCATCGCCGGTGGAGTAGGCGACCGCCACGTCAACCGCGATATCGACCGGGACCACGCTGGTAACGAGCAGAGCAGCCGGGCCGGGGTCGATGTCGCTGTATTCCTGCTCATTCCAGCTGGCATCGGTGGTTGAGCGCCAGCGCGCGTACCAGGTGATGTCTTCCCGGTCGTAACCCTCGACGATGATGCGAACCCGGGCGCCTGTGCCGGTGGCGTCGAGTTCAGCCGTTGCGGTGGTGATCGTTGGGGTTTCCAGCGGCGCGGGGGCAATGCGATCCTCTACGGGGGCGGGGTCACCTTCCTCGGTCGCGGGGTTCCAAGCGTCAATGTTGGGATCAACACGGACCCAATCGAAGGTCACGCCGAGCGATTCCATGTCCTTCTCTGGCGAGGTAACGATCTCGGCCGGACCGCTATAGAAGGTGGTACCCGCCTCCACGTGATCGAGCATGATGAAGCGCTGCCCGATGACGGACATCCCCTCGTAGTTCGTGGTGATCGTTCCGCGATCCGGCGCGTTCTGGCGGGCCATGACGCGCTTGGCCAACCGGCGGTTCTGACTATGGCTGGGGGACTGCGGGGCAAAGTTGGTGCTGTTCGTCTTGCCGCGCTCGGAGATGTCATCCTCATCGCGCCAGGGCGTCGTGTCCGGCTCGTTGTAGTCGTGGGCCTCGGAAACATAGGTGATCGTGATCTCGTTGACGAAATCCTCGTCCTCGACGAACCCCTGATGTCGGGCGTTGACGATCTGGGCTGGGCCGATCGTCACGGTGGGCTCGTAGTACTGGCCGGAATAGACGATGTAGCGGCCCCGCGCATCCTGACAGTACCAGCCGTCGAAAGTCTTCAGGATCTCGCCGATGATCTGCGCGGGCTCAGTGGTCAGTTCGAACAGCAGGCCAATACGGTAGCGGCGCTCGGTGCCCCCGTCGCGCAGTGGCACAAGCTCGTCGCAGTGGTTGGCCGCTGCAATCCAGTAGTCGATCACAGGCAGGATCTGCGTGTTGTAGTCCACATCGCGCTCGGTGAGCAGATACCAGAGCAGGGCGAGCGCCGGGTTGTCCAGCAGCGGCGTCGTCTTGACCCACGTATCCGGATCGTAGGCGTCCATCGTGGGATCGCGCGGGTCGAAGAGATACGACATGTCGAAAACGGCCGAAAGGACCGTGTTGTCCGCTTGCGGGTAGATTTCGAGATAGTGCTTCGACTTGACCGGACGTTTGATGAGGTATCCGGACGTGATGCCATCGCCGCGGTGATCAGCCGTCCAGATGCCGGGCAAAGTGGAGATTACAGCCGAGAAAGCAGTCTCAACAGCGAGCCCCAGGTTGAAGCCGGCAAGGACGCGGGCCAGCGAAAACGAGGATGAACCCAGCGTCTGAGGCGCATAGCTGCCATCGGGGAGCGCCTGAACCACGCCGTTGACGATCGTGATCTTGTCATCGTTCAGATAGGCTTGGCGCATCGCGTGCGAGCGGCCGGAGAGGAAGGCTAGAACGTCTACCGTGACGCCATTGGCGTTGGTGTCCCAGAACATCACCTTGGCAAAGACGCGGCGCCTTCCGACCCCCTTCGTGCGAACCGGTCGGGGCTCTTTCTTCTGCGTCTGCGCGGCATCCGGCTTCGGCATAGACGGGGCAAGCAGCAACGTGAGAACGTTGGTGGCGATCATGCTCGCGCCGGACACGATCAGACCGACGTTGCCGGTGAAGATGCCCACCGTGACGATGATCGCGCCGATGATGGCTCCGACGAACTTAGCCACGACGCCACACCGCGATGACGTTGGCAGCAGGCAGGCGGATGAATGCGAGGCCCTTGTGCGTGAGCATCGCCCACTTTTCTCCTGTGTAGATGCCGCCTACTTCGCCCGCGCCTTCGGGAGTGATTACCGCCAGCACACCCACGTCCCCGGCCTCGGGTTCGAGCACCAGTTCAAGGCGGTCACCGATCCAGTCGCCCCAAACCTCGGACAGCGGGCGTCCATGCGTGGAATAGTCCTTCGGCAGCGGGATGCCCGCCCATCGCGCGGGCCATGCCGTGCAATCGTGCTCGCCGTCCTTCCAGGGCGTCCGTGAGCCCGCGAGGAGATAATCACCAAGCTCGCTCATGTCGGCCCGAACCGGCGCGTCGTGCCCAGCGATATCCCCGCGACGAAATCACAGAAGCGGTCGGTCGGCGAAACTTTCGCCTGGTCAGCGGCGGTGAAGAACGCGATCTTGGGAGTTGCGAGCAGCGTATCGCCGCTGGCCATGGACAACGAAACGGACCACTGCCGCTTTCCGTCATTTTCTGTGCTTTCCGTGACGATGACGCCGCCGGTGCCAGACCACTGCCACTTGACCGGCGCGGCCTGCTGCCAGTCGCTATCGAACTCGATGAGGCCTATGGCGGCGGGCGCCCCTCTGACGCTCTCGCGGTCTTCGTGGGCCATGCGGACCATCGCCGGGGTGACGCCGGAGAACTTGACCTCGATACGGTCGGCCTCGCCGTTGATCAGCTGCTTGAGCGCAGGAACGGATACCAGTTCGGCCGCCCCGCGCCAGCGAGCACCGGTCGGGTCGAGGTCATCAGCCCATGTATCGAGGTCGCCGTGGCCGCTCCACAGGTAGACCGGCGGATCACAGGCGAGGCGAAAGAGGACGGATATGCGGTGTGAGGCCATGTCAGGTGGTCCGGAATCGCTGGGCGCGGCGCACGGCGCCGGGAGCATCCTTCATCGACTGCTTGTAGGAGGTGGCACCCGCCCGCGCGGCGCTCTCGTCGCTGATGCGCTGCATGTCGGCGTAAAGCTGCGGCGTGATCACTGCGCCCTTAAGGTCGAAGCGGGGCGCACTGACGATCGTGGTATTCTGGACAGGTCGGGCAGCCGAAACGCCTGCCATAGATGCTGCAGCCCGTGCGCCTAGCACATGATTTGGTACGATTGAACCTGAACTTCCAGGCGTGAACAGTTCAGGGCCTCGCTCGCCCACAAGGTAGGTGCTGCCAGCAGAAACGGGACCGCCCGACGCTCGCGCGCCAGCCAAGGATAGGGGGGCGCCGGCCATTGTCCATTTATTGGTGTCCAGAATAAAACTGCTAAAATCGTAAGACCCGGCGCCGGAAATGTTGCTGCTGCTCAATGATGATCCGCCGAAAGCGGCGCCCGCCACGCCGATTATCGAACCTAGGATGCCGCCAATCCCGCCGCCGCCCGCACCCTGCGTCGCCTGCGCCAGAGCCGCGGCGATCGGCTTCATGATGACCTGCTGAATGAACAGGTTGATGAGGCCGGAAATCAGCGGGTCGTCAGTGCCGATAGCCTTCTGCAGCCCAGATCCGATGCTGTCCTGGACCGACTTGAGCTCGTCAACGACATAGCTTTCGACCTGATCGTTGACGTCGGTTTCGTTCAGGCCGCGGGAGTAGCCCGCAAGCGGCCCCTCATATTGCCGGTTCGTGCGCTCGACATCGTAGCCCTTGAGCTGGTCGAGGATGCGCAGGCGCTGTTCCGCAATCTCCTTCTGGGCTGCCGAAGCCGTCTCACTGTTGAGCACCGCCTCCTGCTCAGCGCGCTCTTGCTCATAGCTTAGATCAAGCAAGCGAAGTTCGATGTCCCGGCGGGCCTCGCGCGTAGTGACAAGATCCGCCTGCGCACGCAGCAAATCGCTGTTGTCCCGCACCGAAGCGTTGAAGCGGTCTAGGTCGTCGCGGCGCTGGTTCTCGTCGGCGATCCGCTGGACGCGCTGGCGCTGCAGGGCTGCGATCTCGGCAACAGCCTTGGTGCGGTCAGCTAGTTCCTGATCGCTGATGCGCCCGAGCTTGCGCTGCGTCTCGTATTCGGCAGTGCGCTGCCTCTGCTCGTTGTCGATCGACTGGAGGTTGTAGGCGAGCACGTCTTCGGTCGCCGTCGCAAGGGCAGCGCGTGCAGCGTTGATGTCGTCCTGCAGGTTAGCAGCGTCGCGGGCATTGCTGGCATCCTCGCGAATAGCGCGAAGGCGTTCTTGCTCGGCCTTTCGGGCTGCTGCGGCGGCGCTATTTGCACTCGACTTGCTGCCTCCTGAAGCCGCCGGCGCGGAAGTGGCCCGAGAAGGCGCTCGCACGGGATTGCCGAACCGGTCGAAGTATTGGCCGATGATGTCGTTGGTGGCCCGCTCGCCCATCTCACCGCGAAGGCGGGCTTCCGTAGCAGCTTGTGTGCGGCGGTAGCGGCCTTCAAAGTCGCTGCGACCGATATTGACACCGAAGCCCTTGAGCTTCTGGCCGGCATAGGTTCGATTGGAGAGCCAGTCGGTGACGTTGTCCAGGTCGCGGAGCTCTCGGCCCACGTCGAACTTGAGATTGTCGCTTCCGGCCTGCTCTTTCACGAAGTTGAAGAAGCTACGCGCCTCGTCGAAGATCGGCCCGAACGAACCAGCCAAGCCTTCGATCGAAGATCGCACAGCGACCCCCATCTCTACAGCATCTTGCTCCAGATCCTTGAACCCGTCGCTGCCATCGGTGATGAAATTTGCAAGCGCGGTGGAGAACTGTCCGCCCCGGTCAAAGCCGCCGAAGGTGATGATCGCCGCGTTTTCCACCTGCGTCATCGCGTCGCTGAAAGTGACAGGGAGTTCTCGGAACTCAGAATCGATGCCCGCCGTATACTTCGTGTTGGTCAGCGCATTCAGCAGAACCTCAGATGTGAGCTTGCCCTCCTCGCCCAGTTCTTTGATCTTGCCGATCGGCAGGCCCATGCTTTCCGTCAGCAGGCGCGCGAGGCGCGGAGCGGCCTCAAGGACGGAATTGAGTTCGTCGCCCCGCAGGGCGCCAGCGGCGAGCGCCTGTCCGAACTGAAGTGTGGCTGAAGCGGACTGGTTCGCATCCGCGCCGCTGATCTTGAGCGTCTTCGAAAACGTCTCGGTCGCGCGTGCGGCTGCCTCTTGATCAGCGCCAAGCTCCTTCGCACCGCGCGAGAAGTTGCCGTACAGCGATGCCGTCTCGGACAGGCCTGCGCGCGTGGCGGCCGCAATGCGCCGAACATCCTCCTGAGCCTGGGCGAACGAGCCGAAACCCGCAGTAGCAAGGCGCAGCTGAGCATCGAGGTTCTTGGACGTATCCGCGAGATCGAGGAATTCCTTGACCAGAACTGCCGCCGAAACGCCAGCAAGTAGACCTGAAATCGCACCGGCAAACCGGCGCACGCGCGCCTCAATGCCAGAAAGCTCCCGGTCGGCGCTGCGGCCGCCCCGGCGAAGTTCCCTTTCAAGGCCATCAACGCGACCCAGAACTTCGATGATGACCTGTTCAGAGACCGCCAACGCCTTCGCCTCCCTTAATGGCACGGCGGACAGCGCGCTTTACAGCCTTGTCGACCAGCTTCTTGACGGCAGGGCGTTTTGCGTTGGCTGCGGGAGCCATGAATGGTCTGGCGGCCACCCGCGATGTCCCGAATTCGAGGTCTTTGGAGTATGGAGCGTTACTCGACACCTCCACCTGCAGCAGTCGGATCCTGTTCGTTTCGATGTTGCCGGCCAGCACGCCCGTGTCATTGTTTGGCGGTTCGCCCGGCGCGGACGGCACGTGATTTTTGCCCGACACCGCCCCCGCCGTGATTGAAATCTGCGCCTCCACCGCAATCATCTCGCCGCCTGCGAACAGGGCCTTGGTGACCTCGGGGATTGCGTGAGCATTGACCGTGCGAAGCAGCTTTTCGATTGACCTACGCCGGGCCATGCTCAGCCTCCCGAGTGACAAGGGCCGCGATGACCTCAAGCGCAGGCTCGGATCCAAGCTCCTTCTCCATCCCTCGGAACATCGCTCCGATGTGCGTGGGGGAGCGGCGTAGACGGCGGTAAACGGCATCGCGCCCACGCAAGCCAGCATCGGCAACGCGTTCGTGGTCTTTCGCCACCACCCGCAAGGCAGACGTGGCGGCAAATCGATCAATGGATTGCAGGTCTGCCTCGGCCATTGCGGCAGGCTAGCCCGGTGAGTTATGAACCCTTACCGCCGTCATCGAGAGGTGTTGAGTGAAGCGTTGCCCGAAATGCGCCGAGAAGATCCAGACAAACGCGGTAATCTGCAGGTACTGCGGCGCCGAGCAGCCGAAACGGAAAACTAATTGGTCAACGCTCGGCGTCGCAGCCTTGGTGATAGGCGGATTTTACGTTGCCAGTTTAAGCAGCGAGCGCCCAAAAACGCGTGACGCATCTAGCGCCGATGAGAGGCCGTCTGTGCCTGGCGAAAAATGCAAAGGCAGAAATGGCGAGTCTTGGAATTTCTCAGGCCTGGTGCAGCGGCGCTTGCGAAATCCTGACAGCTTCGAACACGTTCAAACGGTGTACGGACCGATCGATAACGGGGCCATGGTAGCCACCATGAAGTATCGCGCGACCAATGGGTTTGGCGCGGTCGATACGTACGTTGCTATAGGCGAGGTCCAGGTGGTGGATTGTAAGGCGCGGGTCATTACGACAGAGTGAGGGCGGCCCGAAAGCCGCCCGGCGGATCAGTTCGCCGCTGCTGCCAGCGTCGGAGCAGCAATGTCCTTGCGTTCGTATTCGGCGCTATGTTCGCGATACGTTTCTTCGTCCACGATCTGGAGGTCGGCGCGACCGGACATAAACCCCGGCTTGATGACGCAGCGGACATATTTGGTCTGACCGGGGAAGACGTTCACATCGACGCTCGAGGTCTTGTTGGTCAGGATGTAGCTGCCGCTCGGCACTTCCCATTCCGCATACTTGTTGCGGCCCAACTCAACGATTTCCTGACCTTTGTAACGGATCGGACACCCGAGGGCCAATCCCATCACCGCACCTTGGCGGTACATTACGATCTTACCGCCGGACGACGTGGTGGCAGGCGCCGCACCCGCTCCCGCGTCTTGAGCGATTGCAGATGATGCGACCATAGCTATCGAAGCCGCGGCGATCCAAGTTTTCAGCATTTTACCCCCCGTTGGATAATGAGGCGGATGAAATGCCACGAGGTCCGGAGATTCGTCTAGTCCGCGTTCGCCGCCAAGGCCTTCCGCATCCGCTCCGCGCCGCCGGGTGATGCTTGCGGCCCTGGGCTGTGCGCCTCGTTATGCGCCTCAAGAGCCTCTAGGTACTCGCCTAGCGAAGCGGTGCGCCAGTCGATCCCCAGCGCACCGCAATTCGCGATCACCTGCCCTCTTCGGAAGGGTTGAGGGGCGCCGGCGCTAGGTCGCCCTCCGGCTTTTTTTTTAGATCAACGCCCTTGATGGTGGCGTGCAGGATATCCCAGACCAGCAGTGCGCAGGCCTCGATCTGGCGCGGCAGGTAGTCGGCGACCATGCGGGACGCCAGCTTGTCCTCGACCTTGATATCCTCGCCGTCCTTCTCGCCGGAGCCAGCGCCGATCAGCGCGCGCTCCAGAACGTTGTGAAGGTCGCCGTAGAAAATCCGGGCGCCTGGCAAAAGGGTGGGCGACCCCGTGTCGCGATCGATCCCGATGCCCTCGGAAAGTTCGTCGTAGAGCTGGAAAATCGACACGGGGTATTCGCGGACACGCAGCGACGGCGTGAGCGGGCCGCGCTCGATCGCGAGGATGGCCGGAACAGGAAGGGCGAACCAGAATCGGCCGCCAGCAAAATCCCGCTCGATCGCTGTTTCGATCACGGAGCGGGCGTCCAGGTCCACGGGCCATCGTTGTTGAGGGTGATATCGCCAGTGCTGTCGCCGTTCACGTCAGCGCCCGCGTTGTCCGACATGAGCACATAGACCCCGGCGTAGGTTCCGAGGAGCTTGCCGGCGTCGGTGTCGTCGTTCTGGCGGAACTCGATCTCGTAGTTTTCTTTCACGCCCAGAAGCGTCTCGAAGCGCGCGAAATCGGGGATGTTCATCGCGCCGCTGCCGCTGATCGTCTGCGACTTGCCGGTGATCCGGTTCTTGCGGACAGCTGGGCGGCCCATCTTGGTGCAGTCGCGGCGATAGCGATCATTGCCAGCGGCTGCATTCTGTCGGGTGACGTTCTCGATGCCGCAGAGCTGCGTGAAGACGGCGGGCGGACCTTCTGCGGTCTGCACCTTGATGATCGCGAAGTCGGCTTCGACGGGCTCGGACACGGCAAATTCTCCAGCAAGTTTGCCAGAGGTTAGAGCCCGTCAATCGTCAGATTTACCGCCGTCATGGACATGGAAGCGGTTGCGGCGTCGGTCCGCTTCCCACTCTGATTGCGATGGCGCATGAGCGCGAAGGATCATAGCGCGCATCACGCGAGCAGCATCGTCGTCGCCGTCGTCTTCCAGCGCGTCGGCGGCAGCCATCACGTCATTGGTAGATACGACCTGAGAGCGGATCATCTGTGTGATGAGCGCGCCAACAATGCGTTCGGAAACCGGGATATCCATTCAGGCCGGGATATCACCCCTGATATGCGCGGACAAGGATCGAGGCGATGCCATGATAGGCGTCCTTCTCGGCGCCATCCTGCATCAGATCCGATGACGTGACCTCGAACCCGTAGCGACGGCCGGAAACCTCGAAAGCTTTGGAGCGCAGAGCCGCGACAACCGCAGTGTTTATGCGAGCAGCGTAATCCTTGGCCGTTTCCAGGATGGCGCCGGCGGTGTTGCGCCGCGGCTTGGCGAAAGAGTGCAGGCGGAACCTTACTTCCGACCGGGCGGAACAACCCCGGCCCCTGAGAACCGCTTGCGAACTGTCGAGCCGAACGAACGGCCAACTGGGAGCCTCTTCCACGGGATCGATGGAGGTCTTCGGGAGAATGGCGAGCAGCGATGCATCGGCTTTTAGCGAGATGATGGCGGCGCGTTCACTTTCCCTCAGAAGGTCGCCGGGCATTGGTCTTCTCCGTCGAGGGGGTGAGTGCGCCTGCGCGCTCGGCTGCTTCGGCTACTTCGTTGCTGACCTCGAACTTGCCGATAGGATATCGGGCTTCGCGAAGGCCGGGCAGGGGGTGGCGATATTCGCGGGCGAAGGTGACCGTCTGCATGCTCTTCTCCTAAATTATGCCTTGCGCCCCACCCCGACCCATCCGGCCGCCACGGGATCACGCTCGAGAGACGACACGGACCACGTGCCAACGAACGGCCCCGCCAGCACCTCGACCTCCGCATCGGTGCCCAGCGGGCCGGTGAGGGTGGCAGCAAGGACGATGAACCGCACGTCGGTGTCCACGAAGCCCTCTGCGCGGCGCATGGCGTCGGTGGCGACGTCGATGTGGACACTGCACGGGCGGTACTCGACGCCGCCGGGAGTGATGATGCTGCCGCCATCGTCGTACACAGGCGCGACCTGATCGATGACGCGGGCGTCGTGGTACGGGCCGCCGAACGCTGCCGAGAAGGCAAGGCCAATGTCTGCGAAGACCTGGTCCAGCATCAGCAGGGCGTCCCGACGAAGCCGACGAGCATCGGGCCGCCAAAGAGCTTGCGCTGGATCTCGCGGAACTGCTGGCCCCACACGGTGGCCCCGTAGCCGCCCTTCGCGCGCTGCGCCACGACGGTTTCGCTGATCGCCGCATCGAAGGTGCCGCTCTTGAAGCGTGTCGCCCCGGTCGCCGCAAGCATCGACGTGCCCGGCGCGAGGCCGATCCCGTTCAGCGCCAGCTTGTGCGCCGTCAGCAGTTCCGTGGCGTCCTGCTGCTGGTCGCCGAAGTTCTCGCCTACCTCACCCTCTGCCTTGCCTGCCCAGTAGTCGTAGGCAGGTTCGGTGAGCGTCGAGAAGGCGGGATAGGCCGCTTTGAACGTCTCAAGGGGGAGGCGGGTGTAGGGCATCGGGTGTCCTTACGAAAAGGGCCGCCGCCCGGTTGAGCAGCGGCCCCGTTCTGTTCGGTGGCAGGCGGTTACTTGCCGGGCTTCGTCAGCGTCTCGACCTGCTTGGTGAGGTCGGCCTTGTCCTTGGCCAGACCGTCGCGCTCGCCGGTGAGGGCCTTGTTGTCAGCCGTCAGCGTCTCGACCTGCTTGGTGAGGTCATCGATCTGGCGCTGCAGCAGATCAAGATCACCGGCGTCGGGACCGTCCGCCGCAGCGTCCGACTTCTTGCCGAGGTCAGGAAGCGCGCCAACGATCGTCTTCGGGTCGATCTCGACGGTCTGGCCCGGATCGAGGTAGACCACGCCGCTCTCGGTGCGGATGCCGCGCGCGCCCGGCGCGTAATTCGTGAACTTCTTCATGCGTCAGACTCCGTCGACGAAGGTGATGGCCTTCGGGATGCGGTTCTCGTAGCCGCCGATGTTCATCAGGCCGGGTACCTCCCACGAGAACGGACCCTTCTGGTAGGGCTGGCTGTTGAACAGCTGGTGTCCGCCGCCGGGAAGGTGGAACTGGTGCACCTCGCGGGTGTTCGAGTAGGCGATGATGCGCTTGGTGCCGCCGGCGCCCGCCGTTTCGAGGTGGCGCGACTTCTTGATGGTCAGGCCCGCGATCACCGAGTTCTCCTGCAGGTAGCGCAGAAGCGACATGCCGGTATCGGTGACGCGACGCGAGGCCATCGAGTTGTAGACGGTGGTCGGCACCGCAAGGGTGTCTGCCTGGTACGTCTCGCCGGTGTTGACCTCGACCGAGGTGAGGGCGTCGTTCACCACGGCAATCGCCTGGTCGGGCGTGCCGGTGATGATCGAGTTCGCAGCCGTCACCGTGGTGGCGAGCGGGTTGTTGATGAAGCCGGTGGTGAACTTCAGGCCGTCACCGCGCATGGCGGTCTTGTGGATGAAGCGCTCGGCGGTCTTGGAGGCCGCGTCTGCCTTCTCCGCAAGGATGTTCTGGCCCAGCTGCTGCGCGCGCTCCAGGTCCATGCGGTTCCACTTGTAGCCGATACCGGCCATGTGGTTTTCCTGCAGGAACTGGGTGCGGCTCACGTCGGCATAGGGCATGTCGTCTGCCGCCACGTCGAACCATTCCGGCTTGCCCGCGATGTCGCCCGAGTAGAACAGCGAACCGGCGGACCAGATCGTGCCCTGCGTGTCGATCGGCATGAACTCGGCGTAGTCCGCGAGCGGGTAGCGCACCATGTAGGTGCCCTGTTCGACGCGGAGAAGCTGGGGCGCGAGAAACCCGAAACTAGCCTGCGCGTCGTTCAGATCGACGCTGCGGATGCCGTCCACGAAGCTGACGCCGGGGCATTCCGGATTGGCATCCAGATACGCCACCGCCGCCATGACGGAATCGAAGATCATCTTGGTCATGTCAGGTTGCCCCTCAGCGGCGCACGATGCGGACGAGGCCCGCAGCGGCAATGGTGTCGTCGAATTCCCAGCCCGTCGCAGCGACGTTGCTGGTCGCGACGTTGGTGATGAGGCCCGCCGGGGTCACGTAGACCGGGTCACCGTCCGCGACGGCGACGGCTGCATTGACCCAGATCTTGCCGCGGTTCTTGATGCGCAGATTGTCCTTCGCGATGAAGGTGTCTGCCGCGCGATCGGCGGTGACCGGAAGGCCGGGGTTGGCGATGGTGAAGCCGTACAGCGTGCCGGCTGCGGGCGTGGTCACGGCACCGCGATCAGCGGAGCCGCGATAGACCGCTTTGCCGAACGCACACGACGCCGATTCCAGCGAGCGGGTGATGATGTTCGAGGTTTCGCCATCGGCTTCCATGCCCGCATAGGCGACCGGATAGTCCTCGCCGAAAGTGCTCTGAAGAACTGCCATATCCCTGTCTCCTTACGCCGCCGCCGGGCGGTGGGCGTTCTGCTTGTCGGCGAGCCACGATGCGCGCGCCGACTGGATGGCGGCGGCGCTGTCGCCGATGACCTTGGGCGAGCCGAGAGGCTGCACACCGTCGCTGGCAGGCTTGGCGTCCTTGGCCACGACGTCGAAAGCGATGGCGATATGCTCGTCGCTGTAGTCCTTGGCCTTGTCGCCCATGGCCTTATCGACGACGGCGCGCTTGATGGCGGCCTCGTCCATGGCATCGGTGACGGTCACGCCCAGCGCCTTCGCCTTGTCGACGACCAGCGCATAGGCCTTGGCTGCGTCGCGCAGCTGGGCGGGGGTGAGCTTCGCATCTGCAAGCTGCTGCTTGAGGGTGGTGATCTCCGCATCCTTGGCGACGATGGTGGCCGCGTCGGTGACGCCCTTGGCTTCAAGGGTAGTCACCTTCGCTGCAGCAGCGTCGCGCGCCGTGATGAGGGTGGCGATGTTGGCCGCAGCGGTGTCCGCGTTGGCCACGTCGACGGAAAGCCCGTCGATGATTACGATCTTCGGCACAGGGCTCTCCTGGGTGAGGGAATCGAGAAGGTTGGAGGGAAGGGCGTCGCAGACGGCGAACCCGTCCTTGATGGCGCACTCGGAACCGGCGCGGCCGCGATCGACCAGCGCAACGTGGTTTCCGGTGATGGACTTCTGGCGAGCCTGGCACTTGGTGCCGTTGGCGGCGGTGAAGTCGCCGAACTCGAGGTCCGACGAGTACCCGTTGCTCAGTTCGCGCTTGCCGCCATCCACCTTGGCAATGGCGCTGGCGTCGGTCAGCAGCAGATCGAAGGCGAGGTAATCACCATCGCGCATCGCACCCATGATCGTGCCGCGCGCGTGGTCGCGCCAGTTCGCGGTGGTGACGGGGGCGGCGGGGTGGTCGTCGGTGACCGGCTTGCCGATGAAGCTGCGGACGGACTTCTCGTCGAATACGGTGCCGTCGTCGCGAAGGACGTTGACCAACGCGGTATCGCGCAGGCCGTGCTTGTTGTCGGGATCTACCTCGGAGCCGCCGTACTGGTAGACGCCAGTGCGGGCCGCGCGTGCGCGAACGGCCATCGCGCCGCCTTCAATGCGGCGGGGTGCGTCAAGGGTGAGGCTGTCCCGGAATTGCATGCCTCGCACGGTATTCGCGCGCGGGGCATGGGTTTACCGCCGTTGGTTAGGCGATGCGCTCCGGGAACTGGCACTTCAGCAGACGAGATTGCTCAACCATCATCTGGCAGCACGCGATCGCGGCCTGTCGGGCATGATGTTGGTGCTGGTCGAACATGCGCGCGGAGATCATCGTGGGCAGGTGCGTGACCGTCACCCATGCGGCGTTCGGGCCGCAATGCCACATGCCCTTTGCCGGGCGATCCTCAACCAGATCGATGCGGTATTCGTCGAGGTTGATCGTTTGAGGCGCGTTCATGCCGCCTTTCCCTCCTTGGCCATCGCCTCGGCAAACGACATGCCCTTGCGGACACGTTGATGGACCGCCTTGTAGCGGTGGGGAATGCCTGCGCGCCTGCATGCCTCCATCATCGGGATGCGCTCTCCGCGATATTCGACCCGTCGATTATTGCGGCGATTGATGGCCTGAACATCTATGGTCGCCCAAACGCAGTTCGTTGGCTCGTAATTGCCATTAACATTCTGACGCTCAATTGAATGTGATGGAGAAGGGCGCGGCCCCATGTCTTCGAAAAAAGCTTCGAAGCCTGAAAGCCATCGGTCACATACGGTTATTCCCCTGCCGCCGTAATCCCCCCATGCAGAGTCGTTCGGATTGCTGCATCGGCCCTTCATGTGCGACCATACTCTGTATTCCGGCAAATGGCTCATGAGGTGGGTGCCGTGGAGTTCGGCGTTTTTCTCGCCGTTGCGGCAGCCGCAATGATGAGAATGCCCCTGCTTCAAGGTATGGATGGGGATGTCGCGCTCAGTCCCGCATTCGCATCTGCAAAGAGCAGTGCGCTGCACGCCGTCCGGATGGGCAGAGCCATCTGCCGTCCTCCGGCTATACGGCTTTCCTTCTCGGACAACTGCCCACGATCCTATTTCAGATCTACCGCCCAACAGTTCACCTATGGTCAGTTTAGGATGCCGAGGCTCGAATGATCCGCCTCGCCGCATACGAGCCTCATGCATTGAGCAGGCATTGTAACGGTTCTTCCGTGCGGGCTTTTCACAGCCCGGTGCGGCGCATAAAGAGGGTGTATCCATAGCGCAGATTCCTTGCGTTCTTGGTTAGGGCTGGGGCAGGTCTAGACCACCTGTTTCAGCCCGACTTTTTATAGCAATTACGGCGAGTCGTGGCTAGTCGCTTAGGTCGATAACGGACCTTGAGCGGCACGAACAAAACGGAAGTTGGCCGGGCCGATCTTCCGGCGGCGCCATCAGCGTTTTGCCGTTGATAGTTTGGCCCACTTCCCCGGCCTCATCCGAGTAGTAATTACCGTTGCGCGCGACGTGATCGGCCCGAGGGTGCAGCTTTCTTCCGTGCACCCATTCCCAAGAAAAAATCCCCGCTTCCCTGCGCCGCTCATCCGCCAGCGATGACGTGAGCTTGTTCAGCTGGTCCGAGGCGATGCGGATCGACCGATCGCGGCCAAGCCCGGTCGCCTCGCTGATGGACTTCGCCACGTCCCGCGCTGGCGTCCGGTTCCGCAGGCCATCGAACACGGCGCTGCTGATGCGCTGGCGCGTCTGGTCGGACACATTGCGGACTAGGTCTGTGTTCCACCCGATGGTCGTTTCGAGCGTGGCGCGCATGTCGCCGGCGCCGATCAGCGTATCCAAATCGACGCCGGTGGCCGACAGGACCGCGCCGCGCCACTTGCCGCGCTGCCAACGCTCGACCTTCAGAGCCCAGTCGCGCAGTTCCGGTGTCAGCAGCAGGAGCAGCCGGTTGACCTGCTCTGCAGCGCCATCGATCTCGGCCTTGACATCTGCCGGGGCGTCGGTGGTCATCTCGCCTATGGTGCGGGCGTACTCGGCGACGATGCGTTCTGCCTCGGCCATCCACGCATCAACCACAGGCTTATACACAGCCCGGTAGAGGTTCGTGCTGAGAACGGCCGGGGGCGCAATGTCGCGAAGGACGACGCTGCGGCGGCGCATGCCGGCGTTCTGGCGGCGCGCCATCTGGGCCAGATTATATCGCATCAACCGATGATGTCGGTGCGGTCGGGCGCGCGCGGTCCGATCGAATGAACCGGGCGAGCTACAATCTCGGCAAAGCGACAATGACACGCCTCGCCGATGATGTAGGGCTTTCCGGGTCCGGTGTATCCGCCTCGGGCCAGGCGCTTCTTGCGGTCAGTCACCGCCCCAGCCCTCCGATACAGCCTCGACGCGCGCAAATCGCATAGCGATGCTTACGGCACGCTCGCTGCTAAGCAGGCCGAGCCAGACCAGCGGGTAGAGCGCCCATGCGACGGGCTTAACCCAGCGAGTGTTGGCGCGAAGATGCACGATGATCGGTCCGCACTCAGCCATTACGAATTTCCTCGAAAATCTCAGGCCCCAGGACTATCTCGCCGCGATACGGCTCGACACCCGCCAGATCGACCGTCTCGCCGGTAAGGCTGATGTGCGGCTGATAGTCGGGGAAGTCCCACGACGCGCCGTTCTCGCGCATGGACATGTTGCGCCAGGTCAGAGACGATTCCGCGAACATGAGCACGGCACCGCGATCACCAAGCGGTTCGACGACGCGCGGACCACCGGGCTTGACCGTAATGTTGCCCTTAGCATCACCATTCCAGCCCTCATCACCCATCTTGATCCAGTCGACAGGCGTGGTGCTGTAAGCGATGGTGACATGGAGGTCGTCCTGCAGATCAGGCAGGCCCTGCGACTTGGCCCATGCCTTGAGCGCAGCCACATTCTGCACCTTGCGCGACACGTAGCACGTGCGTGGGGCAGCATCGTTCGCAGCACGGCGGGCGGGCACGGTGGTCCCGCCGCCGGTAGATGCTGGATCACCTCCTTCCGGTACGATTGCTGACGGGTCTGTGCCGTCGTCGTCAGGGTTTAGGCCGAAGCGCTCTGCCTCGGGGATCTCATCCAGCGCCGCATCGAGGCCGGGCAGATAACCTTCCTCGACAAGCAGATTCTGCACGCCCTTTGCGAACGCCTCATCGGGCACCGCGCCAGTGGCCTGCACAGCCGTCACCGCTTCCATCCGCGTCTTGAACACGGTTGCCTGCTCGGCTTCGGTCGGCGTCGAGAGCGGCGCGAACTTGAACCACACCTCAGGCGGGCGCGATCCCAGCGCCGAAGGGATCAGCGCTGCGTCGATCTGTTCAAGGCAGGGGCGAAGCTCCAGATTCTGGCCCATCGCGACTTCGCGGTTCCAGTTGTCGCGGTCATGGTTGCCGGTCGAATTGAGTCCGCCCGGCGACCGGCCCTGTAGCACGGTGAAGGGGATGCCTGACACTGCGGCAACGCGCTGGTCGAAGGCGTCCATCATCGCGGGGATACCGGCCCACGTCACCTGGTAGTCGTCGATCTTCTCGCCGGGGTTCTGCCCGTCGCCCGCGTCGTACAGCGTCCCGTTGAGCACGCTTTCGCTCAGGCCGATCGCGGCCATGCGGCGGTTCATGCGCTCCTGCCCACCCGGCGCCGAGATGGTGTCGGTCAGGTTCGGGATGCCGATGCGCAGGAGCTTAGCCTTGCGCACCAGCGCGGCGAACCAGTCCTGCGCATTGTCGGAGCGCATCACATCCTTGAAGATGCGGGTGATGCGCGATTTGCCCCAGAAGGCCTGTTCCAGCGTGACGCCGTAGCCGACCACCAGAGGATCGCCGGGGAAGCATACGACGCGCGAGGGGTGGATTTCCGTCTGCTGGCTGCCGATCTTGAAGGCGCGGGGCTTGCCGTAGTTCGGGCTCGCAAGTTCGTCGTCGATATCAACCAGAGTGATCTGATCCTTGTGGACCAGATTGACGGCGGTAAGCCCGCCAACGCCGGTGACGTTCAGGGCTTCGGACGGCGTGCCGCCTGCAACCAGGATCAGCGCGCCGCCACCAAGGCCGCGCAGGATCTCGGCGGCCTTCACCTTGGCCACCAGCCCGAGCCGCGCTTCCTCGGCTTCCAGCTTCTCGATCTGGTCCTTGTCAGCCTGCCAGTCACGCCACTCGCGCACCCGGTCGGACGCGGGCAGGTCGATCACCCGCTGCATCATTCCGCTTTCGAGGTAGGCGGCATAGGCAAGCTGCGGCGCGAACATGCGCGTCATGGCATTGCCGAAGTGGTGGATGGGGCTGGCGGCGAACTCGATTGCCTCGGTGATGCCGTCGTTGAGATGGCGCATCGGCGAACCGCTCGCGTCGAGAATGGGGGAGCCTGCCATAGCGGGACGGTACGTGGCGGGGTGGGCGGATTTTACCGCTGTCACCACGCGTCGGGGTTGTACGTCGCGCCGCCCATCATCAGTTCTGTCATGGACCAAACCAGCGCGTCTGCGCGGTCGGGTGACCCGTCGCCGATAAACCCGGCAACGGTAAAGTTGCACATCTGATCTTCCATGTCTGGGAAGCTGCCCACGTGGCTGACCTTCCCCTGCTCATACAGAGCCGCGATAGGTTCGGCGCGGACAACCTTGCCGCGCGTGGCCCTCACCTCCTTGAAGCGCGTCTTGATGCCTGCCGCGCGAAGGACGGCACCGACCATGGCACCGCCGAAGTTGCTTTCTGCTACCACACAATCGGCACCCCACTTTTCGACCTTTTCGGCCACGCGACGCCCCCAGCCTTCCGGCGACAGGTTGCAGGTTGCATCTTCCAGGACATAGGCCCGGCCGTCCACGCCGCGACCGGCGACAACGATTCCGATGTCATCGCCGCCGCCGTCGCCTTTCGTTCCCGATGGATCGACAGACACGACAATGCGTTGCATGTCAGGAAGCGCGGCTTTGTCGATGCGATGGCGATCAATGCCTGGTATCTCACCTCCCTCTACCTTGCGATCCTCCAGTGCCCAAAGCGCGCCGTTTACCTCGGAGGCCCACTCCCCGGCTTCGAAGCGCAACCGCTGAGCAGCGGACATGGACGCGAGCACGTCGAAGTACTCCGCAGGCAGATTGTCTGCGTTGTCTGAAGGGTTCACCTTCATCTCAACATAGTCGTCCGGGTTGGGAAGCGCCTCCTTGGTGCCCGGCTTGAGCTTGGATCGGAACAATTGGAACGACCAGTGCAGCTTCGACGGCGGGTTGCAGTCGAAGTAGGCCTTGAGGGCTAGGTGCGTCCGCCCGGTTGCCGCGGCGATCTCCGGCGCCAGCGGGCACTTCTGCGCAAGGCGGGACATGGCCATTTCGACTGACGACCACGGAATCTGGCTGCTCTCGTTGAAGTAGAGCGTCACATATTCCGCGCCCAAGATCTTCTCGACGCGTTCCTTGTCATCGAGGCCGGCAATCCAGATTTGCGAACCATTCGGCAACTCGACGTAGAAGTCCGTCTTGTCGAACCGGACGCGCAGGGCCGGGAAGCACAGCTTGAGCACCTTGGGCAGCGTGTCAGCCCAGATGCTGGTCTTCGCGTGGTTGAAGCGGAAGCGGAAGATTGCGTGGCGGCTGCCGGGCGCGTTGATCGCGCGCTGGATGATGGCGCGGACAAGGAGGAACGTCTTGCCTGAGCGGGATCCGCCCCGAAGCATGATGTTGCGGGCAGCGCTGGCAAGGAGGTCGCGGGCGATCTCCTGCTTAGGTGTCAGCTTGGCTATCGGTGGGCCGCCGTTGTGGCCCAAGCCGGGTCGTTCTGCGGTTATCTCAGACGTGAAGCCGGTGGCTGGACTCAAAGCGCCGCGTCCTTAGCGTCCACCACCACCGTAATCCCGCCGGTGTGCTCGATCCGCTCCTTGAACGCCTGCACGTCGATGTGCTTGCCGATCAATTCAAGGCGCTTGATGCGATCGGATAGCTTCACCTTCTGCACCGTCGCATATTCGGGATTGCCGTTCTCATCCTCGCCGACCCGCTCCCGCACCGTCTCGACACCGGCGACGAGCCCCTTGCGCCAGATCATCGGCCATTCGGAAACGGGGCGGAGATTTCCGCGCTCATCGTAGATGTCCGCGACGTCCGCCTCTGCCTCTTCTGCGAGGCGCATGAGTAGCCAGTCGGCGTCGACCTTGGTCCGCTCCGACCGCTCAGCCTTCGCCGCAGCGATGGCGGTAGCAATGTCAGGTTTGGTCAGGTTCTCCTGTCCGATCGATCTCGCTGTGCGTTCGCTATACCCCGCGCGGAGGGCAGCCTGAGTGGCGTTCAGGTCGATCAGGTATTCCCTGACGAAGGCTGCCTGCTTCGGCGTCATCGTCCCGCCTCCTCCCTGAGATACCGCTTCCGGATCTCGGCCATACGCTTGCGGCCGATGACCTTCGACCATGCAAGGACGGTGGACTTGCCCCAGATGTTCTCGACGCGACGCCAGCCATGGGCGGCGAACTTCTCCAGGAACTCCGGCGGGATCGGCTTTGGCGCCGAGGTGGGCAGCAGCTTACGCGTCATCTTGGATCTCGTCCTCGTCGATTATTCCTTGGAAGCGGACCGCCTTCACCAGCTCGGAGAAGTCGGCGCGAGCTTCCGGGGTGGCACGGTTCCATGCGCGCACGATGTGGGTGCACAGGGTGCTGTCCGTGTCCTCGTCGTCGAAGCGGGCGCCGGTGCTGTAGCGGTGCTGGGTCACGACCTCCCGGCACTCGTTGACGGACAGGTGCTCGCGGGCTGCGCGCTTGAGCAGGGGCAATGCCTCGTCCTTGGGCAGGCTGGCGACCGCGGCGTGGTGCTCCACGGACAGGGTGCTGTCGCGCAGGGCAGGGGGGAACACCGTCGCGGCCTTCAGGGCGTCCTTAAGGCGCTTCGGTGCAAGGCCCAGGTTCTCGGACAGGAAGTCGAACTTGGCCTGGCTGAGATGGCCAGCATCCTTGCCCTCGGCCATCCAGTCGGCGATCCGCCAGTCAACTTCGAGGCGATGGGCGACGAGGCTGCGGCCCCTCGCTACCCACGCATCTAGCGGAGCAGGCGGAGGCACCACCTCGATAACAGTCACAGCGTTCATCCTCTCCCCCCGATCTGGCGGGCGCGGGTGAAAGCATCATATGCCGCATCCCCGGCAGCAAGCGCGGCGATTGCATCACGGCTATGCACTCGGCCTGACAGCGCGCGGCTGATCGCGGTAAGCGCATCGGCCATCTGCTGTGCCAGCTTCTCCTGATCGGAGGGGGCGGCGCGTCCATCAGCAAGCCCGCGCTCGTATCCAAGTTCCTCGGCAGCGATCAGCGCCTGCGTATGGCGGCAACGCTGCTGGTGATATGCCTTCGCGGCATCCGTGCTTTCGTCGTGCATCCGCTGGATGGCATCGTCGGCCTGGTACTCGGCATCGCGAAGGGCTTTGAGCAAGCTGCCCTCCGCTCCAGCCTTGATGACACACGCAGCCTCGGAACGCTCGTCACGGCCGAAATGCAGGCGAGCGCACGCCTCATCGGTGAACGTCTCTCCGCAGTGAAAGCAACGCCACGCCACCGGCTCCCCTTCGCTCGCGGCAGTCATTGCCGCCAACTGGTCGCGTGCTGCTCCGCGCGTCTTTGGGCCATCGCCATAGGCCCCGTCTGCGATCTCCTGCAGGCGCTGCATTTCGACATGCCGCCGCTCTTCGGAACTCTCCCCCTCGCTCGCGGCGGGCAGGGAGGCGAGGGCGTCGAGAGCGATCCGCGCGTAGTGCTCCAACCGCTGATCGTGCTGCGTAGTCCCTAGCTCGGGCACGTCATCCCAGAACGGGTCTTCGCGCATAGCGTTGGTTACCGCCTCCACTGCCATCCCCGGATTAAGCGGGGATAAAGAACCTGTTGCCCAGTCACAGGGAAGCGCGCCACATGTTGGGCATCCATCAGGAAGCGCCACCGCCTCCGCTGCGTCTCGCTGGTTGGTCATGACACGGCTCCTTGGGCATTCTTCGGAACCCAAATGTCAGCACCTGTAGCAAGCCGGAATGCAGCTACTTCAGCATCATGCTTTCGTTGCAGGAACATTGGGTCTTTGATGAGAGCTTCACGAATGTGTTCCGGAAGCCTGTATAACAGGGTGTACTTGCTCACTCCCCTTCTCCCTTCTCGGTGGATGCGGTGCGCTTAACCGGAACGCAGGTGCAGTCCGCACGTGGTCGCAACATCGCCTCGCAATCATCTCCGTGGACGATCTCGGGTAATCCTAACCGTTCACCCTTCGCGGGCGTCGCGCTGAGCTCCGGAAGTTGCTTGAGGGCCAACGGGCGCAGGAAGTCTGTCCAGACCTGGTCCATCAATTCCGGCGTGGGACCATCCTCGTGTTCAAGGAATGCCGCGACAGCCCCGGTCAGGGTGCCGAGCGCGTATCCCGCGCCATAGGTGGCAATGGCCATGGCCCCGGCGCGATCGTCCGCGAGCAGCATCGTGCGGTGCATAGCTGCGGCCACATCGTCACCGCACTTGCGCCCGAGATCCATGGTGATCTGTTCGGTGATGTTCATACTTCCCCCTGTTCTGAATATCTGCGGCAGTGCCGGGCGATCGCGCGGGCGCGGTCCCGGCGCGCATCGTCCTGACTGCCCATTTCGTGGATGCGGGCATGGCGTGGCAGAACCGTCACCACGTTGCCGCGGTCGATCACGATCCTCTGGCCAGTTCCGACGCGAACGTACTTCGCTCCCAGTTGGGCAGCGAGGCGGGTGGCCGGGGTGTCCAGCGCGGCAATGGCCTGACCCTCGGTGCGGATACCAGGCAACCGCTCTATAGCGCGATCGATGGCGTGGGAGGATACGATCAGCATAGCCCGTCCTTCCCGCAGTTGGGGCAATCGACCTCATCGCCGTCCAAGTTGAGGATGCGGCGCACGTTCTGGCAGGTACGGCAGGCGGGCCCGGCGCGGGCGGGTGCTTCGGCTACCGGGGCGGGGGCAGCGGCGGCGCCGACGCGCGAGACATACCGGCCGTCATCGGCCATGCGAAGGTATGCCCGCGTCTCGCCCACGGCCTTCCAGCTATCGGGCAGCCCGTCGATCTCAACCTGGTCGACGTCGCCGGCAGCAAGGCGCGCCATCATGTCATCGAAACGGGCCTGTCGCTCATGGCGCGCAGCGGCGGCGGCGCGGCGCTGCAGGCGAATGTGATCGTCGCTGCGTTCCCAGCCTTCGATGATCTTGTAGCACTCGGCGATCGAGGGAAACCACTGGCATCGCTCCATGGCCTGATCGCCCAGAAAGCTGATCTGCTCACGCGAGTATCCGCCCAGCTTCGCCTCATATGCTTCGATCAGCAGCGCGCCGCTCACGTCGTCTGATCCGCGCTTGGGCAGCACGGCCAGCAGAGTGCGCAGGACTTTAGCAAGGTGCTCTTCACCACATGGAGCGAGGGCCGGTAAGGGCGCGTTGGCGATCGCCTCCGCCTTCGCCAGCATCGCGTCGCTCAGCCGGGGGCGGTCCGCCGTCAAAGCCATGCTTGCGGTCGAGGTAGGCGATTGCCCCATCCTTAGGCCTTCCGGCATCTCGGGGAGAAGGCGACCGACCAGTGCTCCGACTTGTTCCATTGCGATATCGTCCTTCGTCGTCGATCTTTCGGATCCAGTTGCGCCAGGCAGCGTCCCAGTCGGATTTCACTGCGTTCGGGCCGGTGGCGCTCGCCGCCCAGTCCCGGAGCCGATCAAGCTCCCGGTCGAGCGCTCCCGGCGGCCACTGGGCAACCGCCGCGGCTAGGGCTTCCGGGAAGGGCTTGGGCTGCCAATCGGCAGGCAAGCGGTGGCCCTTACGCGAACGCGGGGTTTGTTTTTCCGGGTGGGTAGGGGTGGTGGGGTTAGAATTATTTTCATTGGGGAGGAGGGGAAGGGAGGGATCCGTCACGCTTGTTACGTCACCATCAGCGTCACCCGTTACGTCACCCGTTACGTCACACGCTGCCTCTTCCTCTTTCTTGCGAGCGCGATAGCGGGCCTGCCGCTCAGCGCCGGAGGAGCGGGTAGCGGGGGCGCAATCCATCGTCTCGGCAATCTCAAGGATGTCCGCTGCGGAAAGGCCCTTGGCGACCAGAAGGCGCATCGTCTCGACGTTCACCGGACCGCGGCGCCCCCGATCTGGATGACGAACCGACCAGTGATCGGCGCAATGAACTCGACCGTGGGGGCGGCAAACAGGCGGTCGTTGATGCCGAGGCGATCAGCGATGCCATCGAGGTATGCCTTGGCAGCCGCGACCGTGTTGTCCTTGTCGGGGTGAGGTCCAGCGGCCTTGCGGCTGACGACGAGATGCACCGGGATCGGCCCGGGGACGTTCTGCCACCCCTGCCAGCCCGAGGCGGCCATGGTGGCGTTATGCGCCCAGGCGCGATGCTTCTTCTTCTCGCGGGCCACACCGAAGTGATGGGCGCGGCCGTTCGGCCAAAGCGCTCCATGGGGATAGGGAAGGTCGACCTGGATCACAGGAGCATCCCCTGCCGTCCGATGAAGTCCTCGCGCTCGGCTTTCATGCGCTCCAACCAGTGCACGGCCGCGTCCAGTTCGGCCTCTGCGGCGTCGGCCTTCTCACGGGCGCGGCGCAGGCGCTTCTCAGCACCGGTCACGGCAAGCTCAAGCCGGTCTAGGCTCACGGGCGCTGCCGTCATTCCGGCGCGCATTTTATCGAGGGCGGCGGGGCTCACCGCTTCACCGTCCCGCAGATCGCGTCCAGATCTTCCATGGAGCGCGCGGCCTTGGTGATGCAGGGCGCCAGCGCGACCCAAGCCGCTGCCATCTCGGGCTTTGTGATTTCGCGATCGAAGAACGTCCGGACGCTGTGAATGATGGTCGAGTGATCGCGACCCCCGATGAAGCGGCCGACGTTGGGATAGCTGTTGCCCCGGGCGCGCAGGACGGCGGCACACAGATTGCGCGCCTCGACGTACTGGCGACTCCGCATGCTGCCGATCAATTCACCGTGGCTGATGTTGCAAGCCATGGCGCAGGCATTGATGACATCGGCGGACGAATGCAGGCCGGTGGCAGCACGTGTAAGCGCGGTGACTTCATGCACGACAGGTTCCGGGGTTGGTTCTGCTTCAGGTTCGGAAATCGCGAGTGCAAGGATTTGCTGGTCGGACGCGCCGACCTCCGGCTCGCCTTCTTCTTCTTCGTCGTTTTCCATGCCCTTGACGTAGAAGGGCGCGGAACGCTCGCGGACCTCATCGAGCCAGTGCGACCGATATGATCGTATCGTCTCGATGGACGGTGCGCGACCGAAGCGATCGAGCACTCTGACACGGACGGTGGAGGCGTCGCCGATGTAGCGCGAAAGGCGCTCCGCATAACGGAGCGGTGCGCGAGCATCCCCCCAAGGGTAATGCTCCTCAACCTCGTTGAAGCCGCTATGGCCGAACCAGTCGATACGGCTCGCCTTGTGGATCTTGTAGGCCTCGGCTTGCATCACGCCACCGCGCGCAGCTTGGCGGCCTTGCGGTTGAGCTCGATGACCTCGCAGTCTGCAAGCTCACGGCCACCGGGGCTGGAAGGGTGGTGTGCCTCGCCCTTGGCAGCGAGGAAGTCGCGGGCAGCCTTCTCGATCTCGTCGTGACAGATGCCCTCAGGGACAGTGACGATCGCGTGCCCGGCGGGGAGCAGCAGCGACAGCAGTTCGTCCGGCAGCACCTCAATGAGGGCGTCCAGCGCGGTCATCGGCATGACAGTTTCACCGGCTGCATAGTTGCGCACGCTATCGAGGCCGAGGTCGGCGTCGGCGGCGATCATCTTGAGCGTCAGGCCGTAGCGGGTCGGATCCTGCGCGATGCGGAACATGCGACGCTGCCGGTCGAGGATTTGCGATTTCCGGTCCATGATTGTCGGAGCCTCAGTTGTTAGCAGTCGCAGCATGAGCAGCGACGTGATCAGAAAGGCCCGACCCATCCGCGAGGCAGGGGGTATGTGCAGCGGATGGATCGGGCAGGGAGGCAAGCAGGGCGCTCGCCGGAGAGAGGTGGCCGGTGCCGCGTTGGGCAGTCACCGGCCTGCGACCGTCAGGGACGGCGGGGGAAACTGGTGCGTCGAGGTCAGCCAGGAAGCTGTCGCGCTCTTCGTCGGTGAGCGGCTTGATCTTGCGGAAGAATTTTGCGTCCCACGCGGACGAAGCATCTCGCGAGAAATCTTCCTCGAAATTGAGGCCCGTCCAATCAGAACCGTAGATGTCAGCCGGTTCGGAACAGACTTCGCAAACGGTGTAGACACCGCCAACAGCGAGATCAAAAGCGACCTCTATTGTGCCTGGTTCGTCGTCGATGCCGACGCACAAAGCGAGATCGCCAACCTGCCAGTCGTCCATGGCTCAACCCCTGACCCAAGGCGCCAGCGCCAGTGCGAGGCACAGCGCCATGGCAGCGGAGAGGATGAGATATCCGATAGCGAGACGGGCACGCGTCATGCCGCTTTCCGATCGAAGTATCCCCGGCGGCTCAGTTCTTCGACCAGCGCGTCAGTGGTGGCGTCGTGAAGGGAGCGCTGAGACTGGTCCACGATCTCGATCGCGCGGGCGCGGTTCCGGGTGCGCTTGATGTAGCCGCGCTCTTCCAGACCGGTCAGCAGGCCGACGAGAACCGACTTCGACACGATCCCGAGGTGGGCGCCCATTTCCGCGAAGGACGGCGCGAAGCTGCCTGGGCCAGACATGTAGCCCTCAAGGTAACGGAACAGCTGAGACTGCTTGGGGGTGAGGCCGATCATGCGGCGTCTCGCTGCTCGACGATCATCTCGCCGGGCTTGGTCTTTCCTCCAGTGGCCTCGCTTATCTTGACAGCCAGCGGCAGCGAGGGCTGACGTTGACCGTAGACGATCTTGCGAATGGTGTTCTCCGCCTCGCCGACGCGGGCGGCGAACTCGGATACGGCCACTTTCTCGGCCTTGAGATAGTCGAGCAGTTTCATGTGCCCTGATATGCCCAATATGGGCACATACGGCAAGCGCAAAATGTGCCCAACTGGTCCACTATACCGTTATGCCCTTTCTGGGCACATAGGCGGCATGGCAGCGAACAACATCGCGGCGTTCCGAAAGCAGCGGGGTCTATCTCAGACGGAGCTCGCCGAGCGGGTAGGAACGACGCTCAACATGCTCGGGAAGCTTGAGCGCGGCGATCGGTCGCTCGATCAAGCTTGGCTAGACAAGATAGGCGGCGCCCTGAATGTGCCGCCACACGAGCTTATTGCGCCGGACATCGCCGAGAAGAAGCTTGCGCCGGTCGCCGTGCTTGCGCCCGACGTGGAAGACGTCGTCTATATCCAGAAGCTCGACCTATCTCTCTCTATGGGTCCCGGCACCCACATCGACGATTGGGTGGAGGCGGAGCCGGTTCCATTCGGCCTCGATTTCATCCGAACCGTCACTCGGACATCATCGGACCGGCTCAAGCTTGTGACCGGAATCGGCGACAGCATGTATCCGACCCTGAACTGGGGCGATGTGATTCTGATCGACACGACCGAGCGCCAGCTGGCGCGCCAGGATGCCGTCTACTGGATCGACCTTTACGGTGCTGCCGGGCTCAAGCGTCTGCGCACCGTGGGGCCGGGGCGGGTGCTTGTCGTGTCCGACAATCCGAACGTGCCGGATCAAGAGGTGGACGCCGCCGATCTGCGCATACAGGGCAGGGCTATTTGGCTGGCTCGCGGAATATAGGCCGGACAGGAGCGAATAACGGTAAGCGCAAAGGGGGTTGCGTTGTATAGTCAAGACGTGTTGGATCATCCGCCTTTTCAGTTACATATCGAACCAAATCAGCCGATTGAATTGGGCGATATGCTGAAAGCATTGGGATCAATTGAGCACCAGTTCGAGCAATTTGTTACCAGGGCGGGCTTGGCACCCGCAAAGGAAGCAAAGCTTTTGGTCTCTAGCGTCAAGCCTGGCTCCATCGACATCGGCTTGTTGCCGGATTTCGCTACCATGGGCACGATAGTCGCACCGGCCATGGTGTATTCAGAGCCGGTTCTGAAATTTGTCGGCTCAATTAAGGATCTGCTCGACAAGTTTAAAAAGAAAGATGATCCTGAAGACTCGACATCCCAAAAAGATTGCACTGACGCTATCAATATAGCCCGTCCGATAGCAAGTAGCGGCGGAACTCAGACGTTTAATGTTTTCAAAGGCGATGTCTACCATCCCGTTTTTCAGGTTAGTGGTGCAGAAGCTCAGAGGATCGTTGCCAACGCTACTCAGCGGAAGGCATTGCTAGAGGCGGGTGAGAGCGAAGTCGCTCAGCGCGTTCCGCTCGTCTGGCACGGCATGGATACCGGCGAAGCCCGTACAGATGGAAAACGCAGCCCTGATAAAGCAATTATCGAAGAAATTGATAATAAAGAGCGCCCGGTTTTCTTTCAAGACGACTTCTCTCATATCAAGAAGGCGATGATCGACGATCAGGAGAACCCCTACAAGAAGGTGTATTTCGTCGACGTGACGGTATCGCGCGTGGGCGGCAAAGTCGTTTCATATCGAGTGATTGGGTATCACGGCTCGGAAGACCTCGACTGAATCGCGATGACCGTCCCTGTGCTGTCCCTCGCCATCGTCGGCGCCGACTACCCCAACAAGGGCAAGATGCCCGGTCGCCGGTTCGAGATAGCACTCTGTGCGCCAGGCGATCCTCTCGAACTGCGGCCGGAGCCGACTAACCCGGCAGATGAACATGCCGTGGCTGTTTACTCCGAACGTGACGTTCAGATCGGCTACGTGTCGTCGCAGCGCGCCGTGCGCATCGCCCAGCTAATCCGGCAGGGCCATACCCCGATCGCTATTTTTCAAGAGGCCACGCCGTACGGGGCGGTGGCCCGCGTGTCGTTTGACGGCGAGGCCCCGACGCTTCCCGAAACGGAGCGGACGCACGGAGCAGAATCATTCGACGACTTCGACCAGTCCCCAAGATGGGACGATGCGGACGATTGGCCTGCTTAAAATATGTGCCCCAACAGGGCATATTTTTACCGTTGACATATGCCCAAATAGGGCACATTAAATCTCCAACAGCCCAGCAGTGAGCCGCAAGCGCAGACCTGCCGGGACCTTCGTTGGAGATCACGATGCCAAGCATCATCCTTCAGTCCCTGTATTCAGACGGTAGCGTCGCTTTCCAGCACACCTCGGAAAGCGATGACCTGACCGCGACCCTCGCATGGGCGACTGCCAACTGGCACCCCGCGCAGGGCGGCCGCGTCCCCGGCACCACCCGGTTCTACCTGAACCCCGCGCTGCAGGTGTCCATCGATGGCGCCAAGTTCGAGGCGGTCTATTCCGCGCTCGCTCGCCTCCACACTCCGGTTGGACTGGCGGCATGAACGGCTTCACCCAAGTCCGCCTGCTTGATCAGCGCGCCCAGCAGCTCGGCTTCGCCAAGAGCCTCATCCGCGACTTCATCAGCGCTCTCGATGCGCCGGAGGACGTTCGCGAAACCTTCATCAACTACGCCAAGGCTCACGCAGAGCGCGAGCTGGGCGAGGGCGGGAGGCTTTCGCGGTGATGGATCTCACTCTCACCCCCGAGCAGCACGATACGCTGAACGCTGCAGAGGCTATCCTGCGTGGTATTCTGCGTCCCGGCGGGCATTGGATGTTTTCAATTGCCGCACGCTCAGAGCCCGGCGAAGGCACCTACTGCAGCGCGACGTATTTCGACAGCAACAAGACGCAGCACAGCGATCTTTGGGCACCGAACTGCACGTTCGCGGACAAGATCCAGATCGGCCTTGATCGCGAAAATGCTCTTCCAAGTCCCGAGGAAGCAAAGGCAGCTCGCGTCGCTGAACTGCAGGCCCAGCTCGCCCGTCTGACGGGAGAAGCAGCATGACCGGCGGCGCGCAGGATAGCGGGGCTATCACCCGCACGATGGAGCGCGAGTTCTGGAACGGCGTTCCGGTGGTTGCTTACCACTGGACGATCCACGATCCCGAATGCCCGATTGAGGGTCTGCGCGAACGTCCCGGCATTGCCTATCACTGGTCTACCGGGCCGGAAGATGCCGCGCGCCTGATCTCTGTGGCCGATGTGGAGGAATACCTTTCCCGCGCCACCCCCGCACCCGCAGGCTGGCGGCCCATTGAGAGCGCGCCGATGGATGGTCGCGGCATAATCGTCATCGATATGACGGCGCCTCTGCCGGAAGCGGGACAGGCTTGGTTCAAGCATGGCGTCTGGACGGCTGTATGCCCTGATGGCGCTATTGCGCTGGAGGCAGAAGTCTACCGCGCCATGACATGGCCGACGCCTACGCACTGGCGTCCGCTTCCTTCACCGCCCCTCGCCGGGATGGATCAGGCCGAACCGAGATATCTGGTCTGGTCCAACGAGCACAAGGCTTGGTGGGGTCCGGAGCATCGCGGCTACACCCGCATCATCGCAAACGCTGGGCGCTATGACCGCGACGAAGCGCTGACTATCGCCGGAAAGAGGGGCGGTGGCTGGTATCTCAACAAGGGCAATCCGGACGAGATCGCGATCCCCGAGCAGGACGCCATCGACCAGTACGCCGACATTACGCGCGCACAGAGCGTCGGAGGCGACCAGTGAACCACTCCGAAGCCATGGGCAACGTAGCCCCGCCTCTGACGCGCTCGGATGCTGGGATCATCACCCGCATACGCTCCATGCTCGCCGAGGAAGCAGCCGTTTCCCGCGCGCTCGGTGAGCAGCCGCAGCCGCCTTTGTGGGTTGGTGTCGCTCTCCTGTCCGCACTCTCGCTGATCGCCTTCCTCTGGCTGATCGCAGTCGTTTCCGTCGCCGCACCCGCTGGTTCCTCCTCCAGCCCGGCGCCCCTCCATTCCTTCGGCACGGGTGCTGCCGAGGCAACGGGAGATCGCCCGTGAACGCGCAGTCCAAGATTGAGCCGTCGCCGCTGGCGAAGCTTCGGGAACCCTTCGCCGACAATCATATCAGCAAGCTGCCGAAGCCGACGAAGGCGCAGACTGAAGCCGTCCGCGCCGACTTCAAGAAGGGCATCCGCTGCAAGCTGTGCGGTAGCTGGCACCACCCTGACGTGGTGCACCTGGACTACGTGGGACACGCCGCGTTGACCGACCGCCTGCTCGACACTGACCCGGAATGGTACTGGGAACCTCTGGCGTTCGTCGATGGCCTTCCCGCCTTCGACAAGACTGGCGGCCTGTGGATCAAGCTGACCGTCTGCGGCGTCACCCGTCTCGGCTACGGCCATGCCGCTGGTAAGAACGGGCAGGATCCCGGCGCCCGGGAAAAAGAGGTGATCGGCGACGCCCTCCGCAACGCCGCTATGCGCTTCGGTGCGGCGCTGGACCTTTGGCACAAGGGCGTCCTGCACGCCGATGATGCAGAAGATGGCGAAACCGGCCAGCAGCAGGACCAGCGCGACCAGCCCCGCATGATCAGCCAGCACCAGTGGGCGAAGATCACAGAACTTCTCCGCGCCACCGGCGCCAAGGCGAAGACGATCCTCGACCACTACAAGGTCGCGGACCTGAAAGAGCTTACCGACCGCCAAGCCATGAAGGTCATCAACCAGCTCGAAGACAAGCTTGCCGACATGGCGAAGGCTGAAACCAACCGCGCCGCCGATGCCGCGCCCGCAAACGGGCCTGTCGACATCGACGAAGACAATATTCCTTACTGAAAGGGCGATCCCCGATGATATACAAGTCCAGTTCTGGCGACAAGGTGATCGCCGACATGCCGCTGAGCTATGCGCGCAACGCGCTCGGCAAATTGCAGCGCACCGAGCCGGAGCGCACCGCCGAAATCGAAGCGTTGCAGGCCCACGTGAACGACCTGACCGCGAAGGCCGAAGCCGCCGCGCTGAATCCCGAGCCGCGTGATGCGGTGATGGGCGACAACGGCGGCCCGGCGCTGGAAGAGAAGGCGCCGAAGCCCTCCGGCCGCGCCGCGATTGAAACCCATGCTGACGATCTTCTGGTCGAGGCGGGCAATTGGGGAGACGGCACGGCGATCGAGAACGAGGGCCAGGCCGCCGCTGTCGGCAAGCTGCTGCGCGACCTGCAGGCCGCCGCCGCGCTGGTGAAGGACAACGCCACTGCCGAGAAGAAGCCGCACAACGAAGCGGTGACCGAAATTCAGACGTGGCAGAACGGTTACATCGCGAAGGACTTGAAGGGCACGCCGGATGGCAAGCTCACGAAGTCCATCGCCGTGATCGGCCGCCTCAACGTCGCATGGCTGAACAAGGCCGAGGAAGCGCGCAAGGCCGAAGAGCAAGCCGCAGCCGCCGCTGCTTTTGCTGCCGCGCAGGAGGCCATCGCGCTCCGCACCGAGGCCAAGGAAACCACCGACCTTGCCGTCATGGACAAGGCCGAGGACGCACTTGCCGGTGCCAAGGCCCTGCTGCGCACCGCCGAGACGGTGGCGAAGGAAAAGGTCCGCGTCGATGCCGGGGAGGGCCAGCGCGCCGTCACCCTGCGTTCGATCTGGCACGCCGAGTTGATCGACGCGCCGGACAGCTGGGCTCGCGCCTACGGTCACTACAAGACCAACCCCGAATTCATGGCCGAATTCCATGGGCTTATCCAGCGCTGGGCGAGGCGTGACGCTCGCACCGAGGCCACCCGCGTTCGCGGCGTTCCGGGCTTCAACTTCCGCGAAGAGAAGGTCGTCTGATGGCGAGCGTCAACAAGGTAATCCTCGTCGGCAACCTTGGCGCCGATCCGGAGGTGAAGAGCTTCCAGAATGGCGGCCAGATCGCTACCCTGCGCATGGCCACCAGTGAGAGCTGGAAAGACCGTGCCACCGGTGAGCGCAAGGATCGCGTCGAGTGGCATTCCGTCGTCCTGCAGGGCGAGGGCCTCGCCAACGTGGCGGAGCGCTTCCTCCGCAAGGGCAGCAAGGTCTATATCGAGGGGCAGCTTCGCACCCGCAAATGGCAGGACCAGAACGGCAACGACCGCTACAGCACCGAAGTCGTGGTTGCGGGCATGGGCGGCAAACTCGTCATGCTCGACGGCGCGAACAGCGACGGTGGCCAGCGCGGTGGCGACCGTGGCGACTGGGGCGGCGGCCAGCAGCGCAGCCGGTCCAACGATCGCGGCGGGCAAGGCGGTGGAAGCTGGGCCGATGGCCAGCGCGGCGACCGTGAAGTCTACAACGGTGATCGCGGTGGCTGGCAAGATAACGGCAATGGCGGCGGCGGCGGTTCCGGCAGTAGCTGGGACGACCTCGACGACGACATTCCGTTCTGAGGGCGCGCACCATGGCTCTTCCCCGTCGTATCCCGAAACAGCGCAACCGGTCCGACCGCTGGCGTTCGCAGGCTCATTGCACGTTCGTGCGCTCGCACCACTGCAGCGTACCTGGCTGCGACAACATGCCGATCGAGGTCGCGCATGTCCGCTCCGGGTCCGACGCTGGGATGGGCCGCAAGCCGTCCGACTGGTTCACGATCAGCCTGTGCCGGGATCATCACACCGAGCAGCACAACGTGGGCGAGGCGTCCTTTGCCGAACGCCATGGCATCGATCTGCATGCCCTTGCGGCGGAGTTCGCCGCTGGCAGCCCGAAGGCCGCCGAGATTCGCCTCGAACAGAAGGAGCGTCGCCATGGCTAAGCAGGGCGGACAGACCATTACGCTCGCCAACCGTTCGGTGCGCGAACTGGCTCACCGGTTGATCGAGGCCGCCCCCGCCGGTGCCGTGGTCAACATCAAGGAAGCGGCGCGGACCAGCGACCAGAACGCGAAGATGTGGGCCATGCTCTCGGACATCGCCCGCGCGAAGCCGATGGGCCGGGTTCTTTCCACCGAAGTCTGGAAGGCGCTCTTCATGAATGCCGCCGGGTTCACCTGCACTTTCGAGCCGACGCTGGATGGCCGTGGCGTGATCCCTCTCGGCTTTAAGTCGAGCCGCCTGAGCAAGTCCGAATTCTCCGATCTCATTGAGTGCATGCACGCCTTCGCAGCGGAGCACGGCATCACATTCACCGATCCTGTTGAAAGGAAAGCTGCATGAGTTGGTCCCCTCAACAGGACGCGGCCATCCGCGACGTTGCCGCCTGGATCAAGGATCCGTCCGGCAAGCAGACCTTCAGGCTGTTCGGCTTTGCTGGTACCGGAAAGACGACGCTGGCGAAGGAACTGGCGTCGAAGGTGAAGGGCAAGGTGCTCTACGCCACCTTCACCGGCAAGGCCGCGCTCGTCCTGCGCAAGAAGGGCTGCAAGGACGCCTCCACCATTCACTCGCTGATCTACAAGGTGGAAATCGACGAGGCGACCGGCGCTGCCGAGTTCAAGCGGAACGACGAGAGCGACCTGGCCGATGCCGCGCTGCTGATCGTGGACGAGGTGTCCATGGTCGGCGAGGATCTGGCGCGCGACCTGCTCAGCTTCGGAAAGCGCATCCTTGTCCTGGGCGATCCCGCGCAGCTGCCGCCGGTGAAGGGCGAGGGCTTCTTCATCAACGGCGAGCCCGATGTGATGCTCACCGAGGTCCACCGCCAGGCACAGGACAACCCCATTATCCGCATGTCGATGGACATTCGGCAGGGTAAGCCGCTGCAGGTCGGCACGCATGGCAGCAGCCTCGTGACGCGCAGCAGCGCGCTCGGCCGGGACCGCCTGGGCGAACTTGTGCTTGGCGCCGACCAGCTGCTCTGTGGCCTCAACCGCACCCGTGTCTCCTACAACCAACGCATCCGGGCCATGAAGGGCCTGCAGGGCGTGGCAAAGCCGTGGCACCCGACCGTCGGCGACAGGCTCATCTGCCTTCGCAACGACAAGGAAAAGCACATCTTCAACGGCGGCCTCTGGGACGCTCAGAAGATCGAAGAGCTTGGCGACGGCAAGCTGGCGCTCCGCGTCGCCTCGCTCGACGAGAAGCGCGACCCGATCAAGGTCGAGGTCTTCGAGCACTTCTTCAACGGCACCGAGCAGACCATCGACTGGAAGGCCAAGCGCGGAACGCAGGAGTTCACCTTCGGGTGGGCGATCACGTGTCACAAATCGCAGGGCTCTCAGTGGGACAACGTCATCATCTTCGATGAGAGCGGTTCGTTCCGGGATGCGAAGCGGAACTGGCTGTACACGGCGGTTACGCGCGCGGCCGAACAGGTCACGGTGATCGTATGACCGTGCCGCTGCTCTCCGACCTCCGCGAGCCGCCAGTGCCCGGCAAGTTCTACATGGTGCCGGTCATCTCGTACATTTATCTCGACATCAAGGGCGTGTGGCCGGTGCTCGGGCCTATGCATACCGATATCGAGCACTTCAACTTTCCGTACCCGCACTACCACGTCGACCCTCGGTTCCTTACTGCCCAGCAGGTGAAGCGCGTCGAGGGCTACTGGGGCGTGTTGATGCAGTCCCTTGCCGCTGTCACCGGACGGCAACCACTGCACCGTCGCGGCGAGCCCCTTCCGAAAGGGCGGCCGGTCCTCGCGCGCCGGAAATGCCGTTCGGCAGATGCGCCCTATGCCTACGGCGACAAGGATCCTGTGCTCGCGCTCCGCAAAGACTTCGGCGACCCGGCCATGCCGATCGCGCGAGCCGACGGCCGCCTGCTCTGCCCGCACCGCAAGGTCGATCTCTCCACCCTCGTACCGGACGAGCAGGGCATCGTGACGTGCCCGCTCCATGGCCTCCGCGTCGATTGCCGACGCTCCTCCGCAATTCATGAGGTTCCAGCATGCACGGACTGATCGTTGACAACTTCGCCGGCGGCGGAGGCGCTTCCACCGGCATCGAGGCCGCGCTGGGCCGTGCCGTGGACATCGCCATCAACCACGATGAAGAAGCGATCCGGATGCACGAGGCCAACCATCCCGGCACCATGCATATCCGCAACAACATCTGGCAGATTGACCCGCGCGACGTGACCGGCGGGAAGCCTGTCGACCTCGCGTGGTTCTCGCCTGACTGCAAGCATTTCAGCAAGGCCAAGGGCGGGAAGCCGCGAGAGAAGTCGATCCGAGATCTCGCATGGGTCGTCGTGCTGTGGGCGCAGAAGGTCCGACCCGCGCTGATCCTCCTCGAGAACGTCGAAGAGTTCCGTACCTGGGGGCCGCTTTGCGAGAACGGCTTCCCGATCAAGGAACGGGCTGGCGAGACGTTCGACAAGTGGCAGCGCGAGCTGCGCAGGGCGGGGTACAAGATCCAGTGGAAGGAACTGCGCGCCTGCGACTACGGCGCGCCGACGATCCGCAAGCGCTTCTTTATGATCGCCCGCTGCGACGGCAAGCCCATCGTCTGGCCCGAGCCCACTCATGGCAAGCCAGGTTCGCCCGAGGTGGTGAGCGGGAAGCGCAAGCCGTGGCGCACGGCGGCCGAGATCATCGACTGGTCTATCCCGTGCCCGTCGATCTTCGACCGCAAGAAGCCGCTGGCCGAGAAGACGCTCCGCCGCATCGCGCACGGCATCATGAAGTTCGTGGTCAACAACCCGTCGCCGTTCATCGTGCCGCTAACGCATCACGGCAGCGCGGGCCGGTCTTATGGACTGGATGCGCCTCTACCGACGGTGACCGGAGCGAACCGTGGCGAGATGGCAATCATTTCCCCTGTTGTCGTCGGCACTGCCTTCAAGAACACGCGTGCCGCCCGTGCCTTCGATCCGCAGGATCCGCTGCGCACTGCGACGGCGCAGCCCGAATACGGCGTGGCGGAAGCGGCTCTTGCCCCGTTCGCCACCTATGCCCAGCAGGGCGGTGCGAACCGCTCGGTCGACGATCCGATGCACACTGTCACGGCATCGAACAAGGATCAGAACTGCGTCGTGCAGGCTGTCGTCTCGCCCGTCATCGTCGGCTGCGGCGGACGGCGGGGGCAGAGTGGCCCAACCGGCCCCGAGCAGCCCTATCCCACCACGACAGCCAAAGCCGACGCGTGCGTCGTCGCGGCCTTCATGCAGAAGTTTGCGCAGAATGGGCAGGGCGTCGATCCGACCGAGCCTTTGCACACCGTCATGGCCGGTGCACCGCGTCATGCCGTCATTTGCGCGCACCTGGAGCAGGCCAACGGCGGCCCGAACAATGACAACCTCGCGGGCCGCCCCGCCGATGCGCCGCTCTCGACCGTCGCCACCAGCGGGAGCCAGCAGCGGCTTGTGACGTCGAACCTCGTTAAGCTGCGCGGGACCAGCGATGCGCACATCGCCAGCAGCGCGAGCGGCGTTGACGAACCCGTCGACACCATCAGCGCAGGCGGAACCCACATGGGCGAGATCCGCGCATTCCTCATCAAGTACTACGGCAACGAGGAGGACGGGCACGGCCTGACGAACCCGCTCGGCACCGTCACCGTGCAGGACCGCTTCGGGTTGGTTATCGTGACGATCGCGGGCGAGGAATACGTCATCGTCGACATCGGCATGCGGATGTTGTCGCCGCGCGAACTGTTCAACGCGCAGGGCTTCCCAGCCGATTATCAGATCGAGTTCGACGCCCACGGCAAGCCGATCACGAAGACGGCGCAGGTCGCCAAGTGCGGCAACAGCGTGTGCCCGCCCCTCTCTGAAGCGCTCGTCCGCGCCAACATGGCCGACGAGATCGCCCAGCGGGAGGCGCAGGCAGCATGATCATGGAGGATTACCAGGCCTTCCTCGAAGCGAAGGCCCCCATGGCGCAGCCTGCCGGGCTCCCATGCTCGCTGGACGATGTGCCCATGCACCTGAAGACGGGCGAGGCGATCAAGCCGCACCAGCGCGCCATCATCCGCTGGGCAGTGGAGGGCGGGCGCCGCGCGCTCTTCGAGGCGTACGGCCTGGGCAAGTCGATTCAACAGCTGTTGATCCTCGACATCATCCTCGAGAAGCTGGAGGCGCAGCGCCGCGCAGGCGACGGCCCGGTCGTGGACATCATGGGCCTGATCGTCGTGCCGCTCAACGTGCGCCGCGAGTTCATCGCGGACGCCAAGAAGCTGGGCCTCACGCTCCATTTCGTGAAGTCGGATGCGGAGATCGACGCTATCGGCGATAGCTGCGGGCTCTACCTGACGAATTACGAGAGCGTGCGCGACGGCAAGATCGACGTTACCCGCTTCACGGCCGTCAGTTTGGATGAGGCCAGCTGCCTGCGCTCCTACGGGTCGAAGACGTTCCAGGAGTTCCTGCCGCTCTTCGAGGCCGTGCCGTACCGCTTCGTTGCCACCGCCACGCCCAGCCCGAACCGCTACAAGGAACTGATCCACTATGCCGGGTTCCTCGGCATCATGGACACCGGGCAAGCCCTGACCCGCTTCTTCCAGCGCAACAGCGAGAAAGCGAACGACCTCAACCTCTACCCGCACAAGGAAGACGAGTTCTGGCTTTGGGTGAACAGCTGGGCGGTGTTCCTGCAGCGGCCCAGCGACCTCGGCTTCAGCGATGAGGGCTATGACCTGCCCGAGATGATCGTGCGCTGGCACGAGGTAAAGACCGACATCGCCGGCGGCGACGAGACGGACAACTTCGGACAGGCTGCACTCTTCCGCGACAAGGCCGTGGGCGTCGTGGGCGCCAGCCGTGAGAAGCGCCGCACGCTCGATGCTCGTATCGCCATGGTCGAGCAAATCATGGCCGAGGATCCGGAAGATCATTATCTGCTCTGGCACGATCTGGAAGACGAGCGGCGCGCGTTGGAAAAGCTGGCTGGCGTGGAAGCGGTCTACGGATCGCAGGATCTGGACGCGCGCGAAGAGATCGTGCGCCGCTTTGCCGACGGCGAGCTATCACGCCTGGCGGCAAAGCCGGTGATGCTGGGCAGCGGCGCGAACCTGCAGCGCCACTGTCACCGCGCCATTTTCGCGGGCGTCGGCTTTAAGTTCAACGACTTCATACAGGCGATCCACCGCATCTACCGGTTCCTGCAGCCGGGTCAGGTCGTGATCGACATCATCTATGCCGAAACCGAGGATCAGGTCCGGCGTGAACTGCTCGCCAAGTGGCAGCGCGACGATGAGATGAAGGCCCGCATGTCGGAGATCATCCGCAAATACGGCCTCAACCACGCCGCTGCCGCAAACGCCATGAAAAGGAGCATCGGAGTGGAACGGACGGAAGCCGCCGGCGCCGGGTGGAAGCTCGCGCACAATGACTGCGTCGAGGAGGCGCGCCTGCTGGAAGAGGGATCGCTGGACCTGATCGTCACCTCGATCCCGTTCAGCAACCACTACGAGTACACGCCCAGCTACAACGACTTCGGGCACACCGACGATGACGAGCATTTCTTCGCGCAGATGGACTTTCTGACGCCGGAGCTCCTGCGCGCCCTGGCGCCCGGCCGGCTCGCCTGCATCCACGTCAAGGACCGGATCCTGTTCGGCAACGTGACAGGCGAGGGCGTGCCGACGGTCAACCCGTTCCACGCCGAGTGCATCATGCACTACCGGCGGCACGGCTTCCAGTACATGGGCATGATCCACGTCAACACCGACGTGGTGCGCGAGAACAACCAGACGTACCGGCTATCCTACAGCGAGATGCTGAAGGACGGGACGAAGATGGGCGTGGGCTCGCCCGAGTATGTCCTGCTGATGCGCAAGCCGCAGTCGGACAAGAGCCGCGGCTATGCCGACCGGCCGGTGCGCAAGTCGGCGCAGGACTACAGCCTCGCGCGCTGGCAGATCAACGCGCACGCGTTCTGGCGGTCGAGCGGGGAGCGTCTGGCCATGCCGCCCGAACTGGCGGATGCGGCGGCGCACTACGGCGAGATGGGCGTGGGACCGCTGGTCAAGGCGTTCATGGAGGGCACGCGCGGGCTCATCTACGACTTCGAGCAGCATGTCGCGATCGGGGAGCACATCGAGGCTCGCGACAAGAACGACACGCGCGGGCACCTGCCGCGCACGTTCATGAGCCTGGCACCGGGCGCGCACGATCCGAACACCTGGGACGACATCGTGCGGATGCGCACGCTCAATGCGGAGCAGGTGGCTAAGGGGCGCGAGAAGCACGTCTGCCCGCTGCAGTTCGACATAGTCGACCGGCTGATCGACCAGTTCAGCATGGAAGGCGACCTCGTCTACGATCCCTTCTGCGGCCTCGGCACCGTACCCATGCGGGCGATTCTGAAGGGCAGGCGCGGCGCGGGCAGCGAGCTTAACCCGGACTACTACGCGCACAGCATCCGGTATCTGCAGGAGGCGGAACGTCAGGCATCGGTGCCGACGCTGTTCGGCCTGCTCGGGCTGGAGGATGCGGCGTGACTGCGCTGCTCACCGAGGCCGAGGCGGCTGAACGCCTCCGTCTGGCCCCACGTACGCTCCGCGAATTGCGCAGCAAGGGCAAGATCACCTACGTCAAGCTGACGGCACGCAACATCGCCTATCGTCCTGAAGACTGCGACGAGTATGTTGCTCTGTGCATCCAGCGGCAGCAGCCGGCCGCCGATCCTCCCGCGGGCGGTCGGCGCCGGGTCGTTCGTGGCCCGGCCGCCGGCGGTGAGATCGTACCTTTCAGCCAACGGAACAAGCGATGACGGTCTACAAGCCGAAGGCCAGTCCCTACTACCACTTCGACTACCAGTACCGCGGTGTCCGGTATCACGGATCCACCAACTGCAAATCCAAGCGCGATGCCGAACGATTCGAGCGCGATCATCGCACTGAGGTTGCTACCGGGAAAAAGGGCAAGCCCTCTATCACCCTGGATGAAGGCATCGGCATCTACTGGGATGCCAAGGGCAAGTTCGACCGGAACGCCAAGGTGACTGAATACCAGCTGGGCAATGTCCTGCGCCTGATTGGGCCGAAGACGTTGCTGCAGGACATAGGCGACATCGAGGTCGCCCGGATGGTTGCCCTGCGCCGCATCGAGCCCAGCTTTCCGAATCGCCGCATCAAGCGCGGCGAGGTCCGCCCGGCCGTGTCTGCTGCCACCGTGAACCGCGAGACAGAACTGCTGCGCCGCGCCCATCGCTTCCTGGCCAAGAAGTACAAGATAGCCGACGATCCCATCGAATGGGGAAGCCACCTGCTGAAGGAGCCGAAAGAGCGCGTCCGCGAGGCTTCTCCGGAGGAGGAAGCTGCGTTGTTCGCGGTGCTGACGGAGCGATACCCCGACATGGCCGATCTCGTCGAGTTCGCGCTGCTCTCCGGCGCTCGCCGCACGGCCGTCGTCAAGCTGCTGTGGTCCAAGGTCGATCAGCGGCGAGGTACGGCCTCGGTTCACACCAAGGGCGATGTCTGGCACGAGTTCCCGCTGACCGATCGCATGAAGGAGATCATCGCGAACCGGCCCCGCGTCGGGCCGTTCGTGTTCACCTACGTGTGCGAACGCCCAGCGCCCGCGCGGGCCGATCGTCCGCGCCGGATCAAGGGCGAGCGATACCCATTCAGCAAGGAGGGGTGGAACCGCAAATGGTATCGAGCGCTCGACGAGGCGGGCATCACCGACTTCCGGTTCCATGATCTGCGCCACACGGCCGCCAGCCGAATCACGCGAGCATCAAATCTGAAGGTGACGCAGAAGCTGCTGGGACATACTCGGATCGAGACGACAGCGCGCTACGCCCATGTCGGCGACGACGATATCCGCCGCGCAATGGATGCTGTTCAGCAGTCCCGGAATAGTCCCGAACTGGTCGGGGAGAAAAGCGCTGAAACCCGCAGAAAAACTTACATTAGGAGGGTCAAATAAGACTGCTCCCAAAGCAAGCGCGCTACCGGACTGCGCCACTCCCCGACCTGGGGGTGTCGATGCTGCTGCCGGAAAGGCAGCAACCGGCGAATGGTGGGCCCGGCAGGATTCGAACCCGCGACCTAGCCGTTATGAGCGGCCAGCTCTAACCGCTGAGCTACAGGCCCCCGTGCCGGACCCGACCCCATCGACGATGGCCGGGTGCCAAGCCCGTTAGCTTGGCAATGCGTATGACGCAAGCGCGGTTCTATCCGCGTTGCACACTGTTCATGATTTCATGCACACTTGTCGGCTTCACACCTCGTCGCGCGAGGTGCGTGAACAGTGTGCGCCACCAGTCGTAGAGCGCGTCGAGATCTGCTTCGCTTCGCACATAGGGCGTGTGGCCCGTAGCCAACGACGGGCTGTGGAACGAGAACACAAGTACCGGTAGGCCCTCATCGATGGCAATATCGACGCCGCGCAGTGCTTCCTCCGCGGTGATGCCCTCAGGCGTTAGGGGGATACGTTCGAGCAGGCCTGCGCGCGCGAGGACGCCGCGCATTGTCGGGGCGCGCCACAAGTGCGGGTAGATGACATTGCCGACCTGCCGCAACGGCCCCCAATATACGGTGGTGAGCGGCAATTCGAGAAGTTCGCGCTCCTTGCCGACCCAGTAGGGGTGGAGCGGATGCTCGCGATAATTGGGGCCGCCGGTACCGCTATAGTCGAAGCGCGCCCGTACCGAGGTATCGATGGCTATGCCGCATTCGAGAAGGATTTCTGCCGTGCGCGGGCCGAGGCCGTAGCGGCCGGCCCGGTAGATGCGCGGGGGCGTGCCGAAGGCGCTTTCGATCCGGTCACGCAGGGTGTGCAGCTTTTCGCGTTCCAGTTCGAAGGGCAGATTACCCGCGTAGCTGTTGAGTTCGTTGACATCCTCGACGAACGGCGGGTTTACCCAAGGGTGAAGCTGGACGCCGACTTCGGCACGCCCAGATGAAACCGCATCGCCGATCGCTTCGGGGGCGCAGGCGGAATCCGCGACCGGCCAGTCGATGAGGTAGGACGGGACAACACCGAACCCTTCGCAGAATTGCTGGAATTTGCGCAGGGCGGGTACGGTGACGACGCTGTGCGCCTTGCGGTCGAGCGGAGCCGACCAGTCGAATTCCTCTTCGGTATCGACGGTGACGATGAAGCGCTGGCCAAAGTCGTGGCAGAATGCGGCGAAGGCCTGCCTGCCGGGCGGCTGCAGAAGGTTCGGAACTGGCAAAAAGTCTTTCCCTCTGCGTCGCATCACCAAGGGATTACTGCGAAAAAGTTGCCGAAGTGCTATTGTGTGTGGCCCGCTCGGTCAAGGTAGGCAGCGACAGGTGAAGGTTGTTTGTTACACGTTGCAGCGAGCCGCCGGCCGCCGCGGCTTCTGCTGCGGCAAGGCGCAGAGTGAAGCCAATACCGAACATGCCTGCAGCAAGCGATTGGCCGCGTTCGCCGGCGACAGGATCAAAAAGCGCTTCCGGCGCGCGCTCGGCCAGAACCGCGGGCAGCGCAACTGAAAGCTCGATCATCGCAGATTTTGGATCGGTACGTTGATTCCAGCGCAAGTCGAGCGTTTCACCCGGTAGAGTCGATCCGGCGAGGGCGGCGAACAGCCGCCAAACCAGTCGTTCCACTTCGGGCCGGGCTATGCGCACCGGCAATGTCGTTGCCGAGGGATCGGCGAGCATCGAAAACCCACTGCCGCGCGGCTCGGTCCAGGCACGCAGGCGCACGATGGTCTGGGCAAGTACCCGAGCAAGATCGCACTCGCCGTCCTCGAGCCGCATCGCACCCGATTCGAGCTTCACCAGCCGGTCGAGTTCCTCGAAGCCAGCCAGAATATGCGCGCAGTCGCCGGCGATGGCGGCCGCCAGCGCGCGGTACTCGTGCGGGGCCGGGCCGTAGAGTTGCTGCTGAATGATCTCGGCCGCTACCTGGATTGCATTGGCGGGCGTGCGTAACTCGTGAAGAACTTCGCGCATGCGATCGGCCTCTGCATGAGCGGCGACCGGCGCTGCGAGAGCTTCCGCAGGGGCAGCAAGGCGACGAAGGCGGCCGCAGTATCCGGCGAAGCGGCCATGTTCGAAGCGGGCGATGGCATCGATTTGCCAAGGGCCGCTAACTGCAGGCGCACCGGTGATGATGATTCGGGTCTCGCGCAGAGGCAGGCAGTGCTCCATGGCATGAGATATCTGCGCGGCTTGCGGATCATGCGTGCCGAGCGAAAGTCCGACCACGGACGGCGCATGTGGGCCATCCGCCCAGTCGATGCGTCCTTCAAGCCCGGTGGTGAAGTCGATGGCGGTAGCAAGTCGCTGGGTTGCGAGGATGGTCGTGTCGCCCAGCGGCAGGCGTGGCGAATCTGCATGGATTTCGGGCGGCCCCTTGGCCTCGCGAGCCTTTCGAAATTCCTCGATGCGCCGGACGATCGCCCCGATTCCAGCTTCGCGAGGGCTGGACGCGGGGGCGGTGGCGACCTTGTGCTGCAGGTCCTTGTGCTGCTGAGCTGCTCGCGCGCGGGCCCATTCGCTCAAGGAAGTCGGCGGTGGCGGCGCATCCGCCATATCGAGTAGTTCAAGTACATCATCCGACATGTCCTGATCGACGGCGATGTTGCCCGTGGGTCGCTGGAGGCGCGATTGGGGCTCTGGCAGAGAATCCTCCGGATGTGGGTCGGCCGGGCCCGCAGGCAGCCCGCGATCGTACACGCCGAGTTGTTCCAGCAGAGCATTGACCCGTGGCGACAAGTCGCGGCGGTGGCGCAGGATGCCGCGAGCGCGGACCGGAAGGCGCGGGATGAGTCCGAGCCACGCCGCATCATCGAGGTCCGCAGAGGCAATCCCGGCGCAGGCGACGTCAGGTTCGGCGTCGGCCAACCATTTCAGCAGCCGCGGGTTCGTCATCGGCTGCAACGGCCCACGAAGCAGTCTTACGCGCTCGGCCGCGGGAAGTTCTCTGCCGAGTTGATCGAGCCGAGCGTAGGCGGCTTCGACCGTCTCGCCCGTCTCCTGCGAATCGGTCGCACGTCCGAGAATGTCGATGAGCTGCCTGAACTGGATCCGCGCGAGACTGTCCCCCGAGGACGGGAGGCGCAGGACCGTGGCAAGGCGATCGTCGAAATGCATTCCATCTCCAGACGCGAAAGGCGCGCCTCGGGTTACGTGGCAGATTCGGTCCTATGCCCGCGTGATGTTTACCATAAGGAAAACACCGGGTCGCTTTTTCGTAGCAAAGTGCGTCGGGATCGAAAGAGCCGAGTTTCGGCCGTTGCAAAGCGGGACGATTACGCTATGGGCTAATAATATTACGGCGCGCTCGCATTTTCGATGTAGATGTTGCAACAAGGCGAAGCGAGAGGCGTGTGCCTGGGGAATTTGAATGATTAATCTCGATGAAATCGACCGTCGCCTGCTGGCGGAATTGCAGGCGGAAGGTCGCATCACCAATGTCGAACTCGCCCAGCGCGTGGGTCTGACCGCGCCGCCGTGCCTGCGCCGCGTGCGCAGCCTCGAGGAAGCGGGCGTGATCCAGGGCTATCACGCCGATCTCGACGCGTCGAAGCTGGGCTTCACGATCACCGTCTTCGCGCTGGTCAGCCTCAAGAGCCAGGCCGAGGAATCGCTGCGCGCCTTCGAGGACCACATGAAGGGCCTGCCCGAAGTGCGTGAGTGCCACATGCTCAACGGCGAAATCGACTTCATCCTGAAGATCGTCAGCCGCGATCTGCAGAGCTTCCAGGAATTCCTCACCAGCAAGCTGACGCCCGCGCCCAATGTGGACAGCGTCAAGACCTCGCTGACGATCCGCACGGCCAAGAGCATCCCGGGCGTTCCGCTGGGCTGAGGTTGGAGCGATGCGCGTGACGGGACGGTCGAAGCGTACGCCGCTGCTGGTAGCGGCGGTGGCGTTGCTGGTGGCGGCGAACGCCTGGTGGTTCTGGCCGCGCGGCGATGCGCAGAATACAGCGGCTTTCCAACTCGCCGACAGCAGCGACTACGGGCGAGGTTCAGTGGCGGCAGGCATCACGCGTGCGGACATTGACGCCGCGCCGTTCTATGACGCCGCTGCCGACCGCTGGTTGGTGCAGGGCAAGCCGATTGCCGATCTTCACGGGCATATGTTGCCAGCAGAACCGCGCGGCAAGCGTCCGGGTTTCGTCATCGCGGGATTGGCGCAGCAGGCGACCACCGAGGATGTGCGCAAGGCGCTCCTCAATCTTACCGGGCAGGGTATTTGCCTTGTTGCGCTGCCCGATGCGGTCGATCCGCTGGGCGTGTCGGTGCACCGGATCGTTGCGGTTCGCGATGGCCGGGGGGAATTGCGTCACTGCAAGGAGTGACGTACCGAAGTCGCCTTCATAGCGCCCGTCATCCCAGCGAAGGCTGGGACCGCTCTCGTCAGAGCTGCGCTATCTGCAAGACCCCCGCAAAATCCGCGCTGACCTGCCGATAGGGCGTAACATGGTCATAGCGGCCCCAGCCTTCGCTGGGATGACGATCGTGCTGCCGCTCAAAGCCCCGCAGCAGCCTCCAGCGCCAGCATGTAGCTTTGCGCGCCGAACCCGGCGATCGTGCCCTTGGCCGCCATGCCGACCCATGACGTGTGCCGGAAGTCCTCGCGCGTGTGCGGGTTGGAGAGGTGGACCTCGATCACCGGCGCGGTGATCGCGCGGATCGCGTCGAGCAGCGCCACCGATGTATGCGTATAGGCCCCGGCGTTCAGCAGCACCGCGTGGGCGCCCGCGTCCTCGGCCTCGTGCAGCCAGTCGACGAGGTCGCCTTCGTGGTTGGACTGGAAGAGCACGATAGTGATGCCCAGCGCTTTGCCGCGTTCCTCGAGCATCGCGCCGATGTCATCGAGGGTCTGCGATCCGTAGATCGCCGGTTCGCGCTTGCCCAGCCGGTTGAGGTTGGGGCCATTGAGCACGTAGACCAGCTTTTCCGTCATGGACTTGGATACCTTCCGCCAATGCAGCGCGCGTTGTGTGGCGCGAGGTTTAGCGGGCCCTGCGCAGGGTGCAAGCCGGACGGCGCCCCGTGTCATTCAACCTTGGCGTGTCATTCAACCTTGCCGATGCCGGGATCGGGCGCGGCCGGCGCGCTGCCGACGCTGGGTGCCGGGGGCGCCGGGGGAGGCGGCGCTGCGGCGGGCGGCGGGGAATTGCCCGATGCATCTTCCTTTTTCGGGGCTTCTTCGCTTGCGGGGGCATCGCCGCCGTAGAACGCCGCGAGCTTCGCCTCGCGCTCGGCCTTGGCGCGGGCCTTGGCTTCTGCGGCCGCGTCCTCGGCGGAGTTCTCGGTCGGTGCGGGTGCAGGCGGTTGGCTGCAACTCGCAAGCGAAAAAAGCCCGGCAAGGCCGAGGAGGGCCTTGCCGAGCGGACGGTGAAGGATGGAGCGCACGATCATGCGCGCAGGATAGCGCGAAAGCGTTAGCGTTTCGCTTACCGGTCGGAGCCTTTGGTCTTGCCCCACTGGCGCATCGCCGAGTAGCCGAGGTAGCCGGTACCGAACAGCGCGTAGAGCGGTTCCGGAATCCCCGCGAGATAGCCGTTCATCCCCGCGCCGATGGCCTTGGCGAGCCCCGGATTGAACGCCGCGACCACGCCCATCGGCAAGGCCCAGAGGATCACGAGGTACATCACGTAAATAAAGCTCGGCCGCGCGCGGCTGGTCCAGGGATCGGCGCTGTTGGCTTCGGCGACTATGGCCGAAAGGCTGGCCTGCAGCATTTCGAGTTCCTGTGTGTTCTCGAGCTTCAGCAGTTCCAGCTTGGCGCGATCACGCGCCTCCGGGTCGGGGACGACCTTGTCGATGATGCGGGTGACGGGGCCGAGCAGCGAATCGAGGAGGGCCATGGCAGGATCCTTTGTAAAAGTGACCCGCTTTCAAATGACCATATCGGTTCGTGTAGGAAAATGAATTCTTGGGCGCGAGCGCTGGGTTAGCGCCGCTGCGCAGGCTGGCACATCGAACCGGCTTCTTTCGCCAGCGCGAAATCTCCGGCCCTGAGCGCCGCCTTTCGCGCATCCGCGCACTTGCCGTCAGCGATCAGCGCGCCGACTTCCTCGCGCAGACCCTGTTCCTGACGGACCGCCTCGCGCTCTTCGTTCTTGTCGCGCAGGCGCTCGACTTCTTGAAAGCCCGAGTATCGCTGCTGGGCCGGATTGTCGCCCATGGTCCGGGTGGTCGTGCACGACGCGACATTGCCGAGGCGATAGCACGACGCGGTCTGCGCCATCGCAGGATAGGTCGCGAAGGTGGCCAGCCCGAAGGCAGCGACTGCAAGTGAGAGCTTCATGTTCACCCCGACATGTCAGACCATGGAAGATGTCCGGGATGGCTGCGCAAGGCTATCTGGTCAAGTACGGGGAGCCGATGACGGCTAATGTCATGGCCCGATCATCGTCGCCGGAACGAAAAACGCCGTCTCCCGCATGAAGCAGGAGACGGCGTTTTTAATTGGTCGGGACGAGAGGATTCGAACCTCCGACCCCCACACCCCCAGTGTGATGCGCTACCAGGCTGCGCTACGTCCCGACCGGAGCGCGGCCTATAGGCAGGTCTTTTCGGATGCGCAAGCGCCTCCGGCATAGTTTTTCATCGCGTTGTCCACTCGCTTGAACGAAGGCGTGCGCGCCCTATCTGGCCCAGACACAGTGGGGGAGGCGCGGGAAGCCCGCGTTGCCAGCGCTTCGCTTTATTGCTAACCGCCCGCATCCGCCTGCGCGCAGGCTGCGGATCATACCGTCATGCGCGTCAGGCCCGGTCGGCACACGATTCGCCGTCCGACACGCGACACGAGAAGGCCCATCATTTCCATGCAGACCTCGATCCTCGCCCAGCTTGCCGCAGCCGCCCCCGCCGGTGCGCCGCCGGCCTGGATGACTTACCTGCCGTTCGTGGCGATGGCCGCGATCTTCTGGTTCCTCATCCTGCGCCCGCAGATGAAGCAGCAGAAGGAGCAGAAGAACAAGCTCGCGGCGCTCAAGAAGGGTGACGAGGTGCTGACCGGTGGCGGCCTGATCGGCAAGATCGTCAAGGTCGACGACAACTACGCCGAAATCGAACTGGCGCAGGGCGTGAAGGTCAAGGCGCTCAAGTCCACGATCGTCGACGTGATCCCACCCGCAGGCTCGAAGCCCGCGAACGACTGAACCGACCGGACGCTCCTTTGGGAAAGCGATTAGGCGATGCTTGAATTCTCGATCTTCAAGAAGGTCTGGTACTGGGGGATAGCGGCGGTGCTCTGCCTGCTGTCCGTACCCACGCTGCTGACCTTCACCAATATCCATCTGCCCGCAGGCGTTCCCGCGCCCAAGGTCAACCTCGGCCTCGATCTTGCGGGCGGCTCGCGCCTGCTGCTGGAAGCCGACCGCAATCAGGTCGTCCAGCAGCGTCTGCAGGGCATGGAGGAATCGGTCCGCACCAAGCTGGGCGCGGCCGAGCCCGCCATCGGCATCGGCGACGTATCGAGCCGGGGCGGCCGTCTGACCTTCACCGTACGCGACACGTCGCAGGTGGACGCCGCGCGCGAGGCGCTGCTGCCGCTGACCAATGGTGCGGGCCTGACCGGCCAGCGTGACTGGGACATCTCGGTCGTCAACGGCAACCAGTTCGTGCTGGCCCCGACTTCGGCGGGCATCGACCTCGAAGTCAGCAACGCGATGGAAACCGCCGTCGAGGTCGTCCGCAAGCGTATCGACGCGCTGGGCACCAAGGAGCCCGACATCCGCCGTCTCGGCGGCACCCGCATCGACGTGCAGGTGCCCGGTCTGCAGGATCCGGCGGCGCTGAAGGCGCTGCTCGGCCAGACCGCCAAGCTCGAATTCAAGATGGTGGACGAGACCGCATCGCCCGCCGATCTCGCACAAGGCATCGCGCCTCCGGGCGACGAGATCGCGCCTTATGCCGAGGGCATGGCTGAAGGGCAGAGCCCGGTAATCGCGGTCAAGCGCCTCGGCGGCATCACCGGCGACCAGTTGACGAACGCCAAGCAGGGCTTTGACCAGCAGAACAACCGCGCGGTGGTGAACATCACCTTCAACCAGCAGGGCGGCGAGAAGTTCGCGGCGCTGACCAGCGCCAACGTCGGCAAGCGCTTCGCCATCATCCTCGACGGCAAGGTGCTCTCGGCGCCCTCGATCAACGAGGCGATCCTGGGCGGCAGCGCGCAGATCTCGGGCAGCTTTACCACGAAGTCGGCCACTCAGCTGGCGATCGCGCTGCGTTCGGGCGCACTGCCGGTGGACCTCAAGGTCGTCGAGGAACGCACCGTCGGTCCCGACCTCGGCGCTGAGGCGATCCATAAGGGTGCCGTCGCGATGGGCGTCGGCACGCTGGCGCTCGTGCTCTTCATCATCCTGACTTACGGCCGCTTCGGCATCTATGCCTGCATCTGCGCCCTTGCGATCAACATCCTGATGATCCTGGGCGTGATGGCGGTGTTCGGCACCACGCTGACGCTGCCGGGTATCGCCGGCTTCGTGCTGACGCTGGGCGCGGCGGTGGACGCCAACGTGCTCATCAACGAACGCATCCGCGAGGAACGGTCCAAGGGCCGCCGCGTGGTGCAGTCGGTGGAACTGGGCTACAAGGAAGCGAGCCGCGCGATCTTCGACGCCAACATCACCAACTCGATCGCGGCGCTGCTGATGTTCGCGTTCGGTTCGGGTCCGGTGCGCGGCTTCGCGGTCGTGCTGATGATCGGTATCGTCACCTCGGTGTTCACCGCCGTGACCCTGACCCGCATGTGGGTTGCCGGATGGCTGCGCAAGGCGCGCCCTTCGGACCTCAACCTGTAAGCGCGGAGAGAGACAATGAAGCTCCTCAAGCTCATTCCCGACAACACCAACATCCACTTTCTCAAGTGGCAGTGGCCGTTCTTCATCAGCAACATCGTGCTGATGGTCGCCTCGGTGGTGCTGCTGTTCACCCACGGGTTGAACCTGGGCGTCGACTTCGTCGGCGGCCAGATGATCCGCGTGACCTTCGAGCGCAGCGCGGTCGCGCCGGTGGACGCGCTGACCAAGACCGTCGACAAGCTCGGCTACGGCGAGCCGGTCGTGCAGAACTTCGGCAAGCCCAACGAAGTCTCGCTGCGCATGCGCCTGCCCGAGGGCACCGAGGCGCAGCCGCAGTTGGCCGACGCGATGGCGCAGAAGATCACCACCACGGTCAAGCAGGCATTCCCGGATGCGCGCATCGACGGCGTCGATTCGGTCTCGGGCAAGGTCTCGGGCGAACTGCTCAAGACCGGCGTGCTGGCGCTGAGCCTGGCGATGCTGTGCATCTCGATCTACATCTGGGTGCGTTTCGAATGGCAGTTCGCCGCAGGGGCCTTGTTCGCGCTGATCCAGGACATTCTGCTGACCGTGGGCATGTTCTCGCTGACGCAGATGGAGTTCGACCTCAACATCGTCGCCGCCCTGCTGACGCTGCTGGGCTACTCGCTGAACGACAAGATCGTGGTCTACGACCGCATCCGTGAGAACCTCAAGAAGCACCGCCGCATGCCGATGGCCGAACTGCTCGACCTTTCGGTGAACGAGACGCTGTCGCGCACGGTCGTGACCTCGCTGTCGATCCTGATCATGCTGGTGGCGCTGCTGCTGCTGGGTCCGGACGTGATCTTCGGCTTCACCGCCGCGATCACGCTGGGCATCTTCATCGGTACGTACAGCTCGATCTTCATGTCCGCGCCGATCCTGATCTGGCTGGGCGTGAAGTCGGACAGCTTCGTGCAGACCGAGTCAGCGATCGACCGTCAGGAGCGTCTGGCCCGCGAGCGTGGTCAGCCGCAGCCCTGATCTTCCTCGGCGGCTAGAGAAAAAGGCCCGTCCCGCGCGATGCGGGGCGGGCCTTTTCGCTGGCGCGCGCTATAGCGCGACAGGTTTGGAGAATACGATGAGCAATCCGTCGAAGGCGTGGGACGCGCCGCAAGTGCGCAAATGGCTGGAGCGCAGGTTCGAAGCGGCGAAACTCGACCAGGCGGATGCCGACAGGCGCGGCTACGAGGCGCAGGACGACTACGACAAGGCGGCGGCCGAGGAATGGGTCTGCCGGACGCTGAAGGCGGCGGACTGCGTGGACGACCAGACCGCCTTCGCCGCGCGGATCAAGGAACTGATCGCTGAGGACGAATACCGGGTGACGGGCATCTATGACGATGCGCGCTTCCAGCGGAACGTCCGCGGCCAGCTACGCAAGCTGGCCAAGATGACCAAGGCGAACGAAGGGTTCGAAAAGACGCTGCGATATCAGTGAGCGCGGCGCGGCGGGCGATCAGGCTTTCGTCAAAGCCTTGGCCACGCTCACGAACTCCGCGACCGACAGCGTTTCGGCCCGGCGCTGGGCGTCGATACCGAGGGCTTCCAGCGCATCCAGTGCGCCGGGCACGCCCTTGAGGCTCTGGCGCAGCATCTTGCGGCGCTGGCCGAAGGCGCCCTCGGTCACGCGCTCCAGCACGCGCATGGAAACGCCCTCGGGGGCTTCGCCGGGCACGACGTGGACGATCGCCGACATGACCTTGGGCGGCGGGGTGAAGGCGCTGCGATGCACCTTCATCGCCAGCTTCGCCTTCGAGCGCCACTGCGCCAGCACCGCAAGGCGGCCATAGGCGGAAGTATCCGGCTCGGCGACGATACGGCGGGCCACTTCCTCCTGGAACATCAGCGTCAGCGAGGCCCACTGCGGCGGCCATGCCTCTCCCGATAGCCAGCCGGTGAACAGCGCTGTGCCGACGTTGTAGGGCAGGTTGGAGAGGATGTGATACTCGCCCGCGAACAGCGTCTTCGGATCGATCTTGAGCGCATCGCCCTCGATGACCTTGAGCTTGCCGGGGAATGCCTCCGCCAGTTCGGCGAGGGCGGGCAAGCAGCGGCGGTCCATCTCGATTGCGGTGACGTTGGCGCCCGCACGCAGCAGGGCGCGGGTCAGGCCGCCGGGGCCGGGGCCGACTTCGAGCACGTCCTTGCCGTCCAGCGATCCGGGAATCGCGGCGATCCGGTCGAGCAGTTGCTCATCGAACAGGAAGTTCTGGCCGAGCGCCTTGGAGGCCGAAAGGCCGTGGCGGGCGATAACTTCGCGTAAGGGGGGGAGGGTGGTCATTCGGAAACGCTTTTCCACCTCAAAACACCGCTCATGCTGAGCTTGTCGAAGCATGCAGTCGACGTAGCGCGCTGCTCGGGTGCTTCGACAAGCTCAGCATGAGCGGGGACGCGAGGATGATGGAGGCTGATCATGCGGCCCTCCGCGCAGCGCATTCACCCGCCATGCGGATCGCGGCGATCATCGCGCCCGCGCTCGCCAAGTGCTTGCCGGCAATGGCGAAAGCCGTGCCGTGGTCGGGCGAGGTGCGCACGATGGGCAGGCCGAGCGTCACGTTCACGCCCTGATCGAAGTCGAGCGTCTTGATCGGGATCAGCGCCTGATCGTGGTACATGCATAGCGCCACGTCGTAGCCCTCGCGCGCGTGGGTGGCGAAGAGAGCGTCGGCGGGATGCGGGCCGGTGACGGCCAGCCCCTCGGCCTGCAGCGCGGCAATGGCGGGGACGATGACGTCGCGGTCCTCGGTGCCCATGCGGCCGTCCTCGCCCGCGTGGGGGTTGAGGCCGGTGATCGCGATGCGCGCCGATGGCAGGCCGAAATCGCGGGCGAGGGCGCGGGCGACGATGCGGGCCTTGCTTTCGATGAGGTCGCGGGTGACGAGGCCCGGCACTGCCGCCAGTGCTTCGTGGACGGTCAGCGGCACGGTGCGCAAGGACGGCCCGGCGAGCATCATAACGGCTGCCTCGTGGGGCAAGCCGCAGGCGTCGGCGAGGAATTCGGTTTGCCCGGGCTGGGTGAAGCCGACTGCGGCCAGTTTCGACTTGGCGATCGGGCCGGTGACCACGCCGCCCGCCTCGCCCGACAGCGCGAGCGCGGTGGCCTTGGTCAGCGAGTGCAGGGCGAGCGTCGCGCCCTCGATGGTCGGTTCGCCGAATGCCGGGGCACAGTCCTCGGCACCCAGCACGGGCAGGGCCGAGACGAATACGCTTGCCGCTTCACCAGGCGCCGAGATCGACGCGACAGGCAGATCGATCCCGCGGGTCCTCGCTGCTGCGCGCACAACAGCCGCGCCGCCTACGACGAAGAACGGCGCGAGGGCCATTTCCCTGCGCCGCACCCAGCTTTCGGCAATCACTTCGGGGGCGATCCCGGCGGGATCGCCCAAAGACACGGCGAGTGGGGCCGTCATAGTCCGATCAGTTGTATTCGATGACGGCATCACGGCGCAGGTCGCGCAGGTAGGTCTGCGCGCGCTTGTTGACGCGGTCGTCCTCGAGCTGGGCCTGAAGCTGTTCGAAGCTCGGGCCGCTCTCGGTCTGCGGGTCATCGCGGCCGCAGAGCATGAGGATACGCACGCCGTCTTCCAGCGAGCCGAACGGCGGCAGCGTTTCGCCGGGCGAAAGCTGCAGGATCGAGTTCTGGATCTGCGCCGGAAGGTCGCGCGCCTTGACCTGGTCGTTGGTGACGACTTGCGCGCCGAGACCCTTGGCCACGCCATCGACGTCGCCGCAACCCTTGGCCGCCTTCATCGCGGTCTGGAACGCCTCGGCGCGCTTGCCGGCCTCGGCCTCGCTCACGCCCTTGGGGAACGGCAGCGAGATCTGCTTGAGCGCGAGAACCGCATCGCGCGGATCGGCGGTGAGGACCTGGCGCTTGTCGATCAGGTAGAGGATGTCGAAGCCGCCGGGAACCTCGATCGGGCCGACCAGCTGGCCGGATTCCATGTCGCGGGCAACGGCCTGCAGTTCGGTGGGCAACTGCGCAAGGCGCACCCAGCCCAGGTCGCCGCCGACTGAGGCTGTGCTCGCCTGCGAGTACTGGCGGGCATAGGCGACGAAGCTGCCGCCACCCTTGAGCTGCTGCACGATCTGCGTGGCGTTTTGGTAGACCTGATCGCGCGCCTCGGGCGAAGCGGCGAGGTAGATTTCACCGAGGCGGTACTCGTCGGTGCCCTTGGCGGCCTTGAGGCGGGCCAGCACGTCGTTCACCTCGTCGTCGGAAACGTTGATGAAGGGCTGGACGTTGCGCTGGAGCAGGCGCTGCCACGAAAGCTCGCCGCGAATCTGGCGCTTGAGCGAGTCCGCCGACGAACCGACGCGCTTGAGGTAAGCGTCCATGGCGGAGGTGTTCTGGCCGAAGTTCTGCTGCGCGACGCGGGCGTAGGACTGGTTGATCTCGGCATCGTCGACGGCAACGTCGGCGGCCTTGGCCTCCTGAATCTGCAGCGTCTCGTCGATGAGATTGCGCAGCACCTGCAGGCGCAGGCGCTTGAGTTCTTCCTCGTCGATCTTGCCCTGGTTGGCCGCGACGATGAGAGCGAGGCGCTGGTCGACGTCGGTGCCGGTGATGACATCGCCGTTCACGACCGCAGTGGCGCGGCGCATGTTCGGGTTGTCGTTGCCGAAAATCTTCACGTCGTCGGGGATCGAAATCTCGCCCTGCGGGGCGGATTGAGCCAAAGCCTGCTGAGAATACACGGTGAGCGCGGAAGACATCGCAGCGAGGCCGCCGACGCAGAGGAGGGCGCGCTTGAGGAACTTGCGGTTAACTGCTTGCACCGTTGTATCAATCCCGTTTTCGACCGACCCGTGGGGCCGGTGCATCAACGGCGGAAAGTCCCGAAGCCGGGAATTGCCGCCGCATTTATCAAAGTCACACCTGCCGGGAGGCGGCTTAACTGAAAATGAGCACACCCGATAGCGGCTTTGCCGGAATGTGCCAATCTTTGCTCGAATGCATCACGAGTTGCACCGGGGCACGAAGGTCTAGCTGCCCCCGCCGATGTTCTTCAGCGCGAAGCCCAACTGGAACGAGTCGCCGCGCTTCACGTCGCCGAGAGCCACGTAGTCGCGGCGCCAGGTCAGCGAAATCTGGACGCAGTCGTCTTCGTAAGCCGCGCCGAAGCGGGTCCGCAGCGGCTGGAAACCGTTGGACCCGTATTCCGGGTTGTCCTTGCGGCTGGTCATGTTGACGACGGCCGAGCCGAACATCGACCAGTACCGCGCGAAGGCGATGCGGCCTGCGGCGCGCAGTTCCTCGCGGTCCTGCAAGTCCTCGATATCGTTGACGATATTGCGGTTGAGGCGGGTGTAGCCCAGTTCCAGATAGCTCTGGGTGTTGCCGATCACCGCATCGAATTCATTCCGGCGAACGGCCATCGTGTCCTTGTCCACGCGGAAGCGGTGGATGAAGTTCAGGAAGTCCCGGTAGCGGATCTCGGTGCGGCCGACGATGTCGGAAGTCTTGTTGGAGAGGCCGGTGCCGTCGGGCAGCACGGTGTTCTGGTTGCTGAGGCGCACCGACTGGCCCACGGTGGTCTTGATCTTCCAGCGCGGCCGCTCGAACTGCCAGTCGAAGCCGTATGTGAAGCGCACCCCGTCCTCGACCCGGTCGTAGCCCGGGAAGCGGTTGAGGGCGAAGAGATTGCCGGTGTCGAGGTCGACCGCACGCGAATCCTCGTTGGGGATCGCCAGGTTCTTGACGTGCGGCGAAGCGACCAGCTGGACACGCGGGGTCAGCACCTGGGTGCCGCCGAAAGCCTGTCCCACCAGCGGCCACTTCACATCGACCGCAGCCGTGGCGATGCCGCGCTGCTGCCAGCCGGAAAGCCCGCGATAGAGGTCTTCGGTGGTCAGGGCATTGTCGGACGAATGATAGACGTCGCCGCGTACGAGGCCGGTAAAGGTGATCTCCTGACCCATGTTCGTCAATTGGCGCAGCGACCACTGGGCGCTGGCGAAGGCGCGCTGGGTGTCCTGTCCATCGGTCCGGCTGATCGCCAGCGAGTTGGCCTGCAGCTCGAACTTGCCGCCAAGCAGGGGATCGTCGATGCGGCGGCGATAGTCGATCATCGGCAACGCCACGGGGATCAGGCCCTGAGTGCGGTTGGCCACCATCGTCTGCGTCGCATAGCCTGCGATCGTGAAGTAGCTGTCCTGGTCGATCCGCTCCACTTCGACCATCGAGCGCAGGCGGTCGTCGCGGTTGTTGTCGTAGCGGCGCAGGAACGTGCGGTCGGTCGCGCGCCGGATCGAGGCGGTTACGCTCCAGTTGTCGTCGAGCTGGAACTTGCCGTTGGCGAAGATGTAGCCGCGGAACGAACGTTCGCCGCTGGTGATTTCCTCGCCCGTGCCGCTGTAGATCGGGATCCTGCTGCTGGCGGTGGCCAGGCCGGTGATCTGGTAGGCGCCCTTGTCGGTCAGCGCGCGGTACTGCAGCGATGCCATCGGTGCGGCCTGGGTGAAGGCCGAGACCGTGCCGGTAAGGTCACGATTCTCTGCGAGCTTCCAGTAGTAGGACTGCGCGATTTCGATGCCGTTCGACGGGCTCGATTTGAGGTCGGGCATCAGGAAGCCGGAGACCGCGTGGCCGTCTGTACTGATGGTCAGGCCGAGCAGCGGCAACTGCACCACGCCGAACAACTCGATCCGCGCGTCCTTGAAGCGCACGCGCTTCTGCGTGTCGGAATAGATGACCTGCTTGGCGACGATGCGCCAGCTGGGCTTCTTGGGGCAACCGTCGTCGTCGGTGACGTCGCACCCGGTGTAGGCCGCCTTATTGAGGATGACGTCGCCGTTGGCGATTCGCTCGCCCTTGAGCGCTGCGAGGCGGCCACCTTCGCGCATGACGAGGAGCAGGTTCTCCATCATGCCGGTCTTGAGTTCGTCGGTCAGCTCGACTTGTTCGGTGTAGAGCTGGTTGCCGTCCTGGTCGACCATGCGGACATTGCCGTCGGCAAGGATCTTGCCGCTCTGGCGGTTCCAGGTGACCTTGTCGGCGCGGACGGACTGGACCTGGCCCTTGTCGTCGCGGCGGCGCAGGACGACGTTGCCGGTCGCGGTGACGACTTCGCTGTTCTGCTCGTACTGGACGTCGTCGGCCTCAAAGGCGACGGGCTCGGTCTCGCCGGTGGAGACGGGCGGAGCGGCGGGGGCCCCGGCGATCGGGCCGGTATCAACGGGGCGGGCCACGTCTTGCGCGAAAGCGGCGTGGGGCGCGCAAAGCGTCGCGATTCCGAGGGCGAGCGCGTGCAGCGAAAGCGGACGCAAGCGGCGGAACGGGGCTTGCAGCGAAGTCTGCACGGCTGGGAGCATGGGTTGCCTATCGCATCGCCTGTGCCTAACTGCAATCCAGTCATGCGGTGAAGCGCACAAGATCGGCGTTTCACCGGGGAAATCCAGGAGAATCCATGAAGATCCAGTTCCTTGGGGCGGCAGATGAGTCGAACTCCGGCGTCATCGCGCGTCTCGTCAATCAGGACGCGGTGCCTGCAGACCTCGAAGCGGTGCTGGCGGAAGGCGCGAAGCGCGCGCGTTTCACGGGCAAGGCGGGCCAGGTCTTCGAAGGTTTCGTCGAGCGCAGCGGTAAAGCCGTGCGCGTGGCGCTGGCCGGGATCGGCGAGGCTTCGGCAAAGGACCGCAAGGCTGCGGTGGAAAAGGCCGGCGCGGCGGTCGTCGCCAAATACCTCACCAGCGGCGAGACGGTGCTGACGCTCGACGTCACCGGCGCGGGTCTCTCGGCCGAGGAAGCGGCAGGGGCACTGCTCGGCGCGCAGCTGCGTTCGTGGCGCCATGACGTCTATCGCACCAAGCTGGCCGCCGATGCGAAGCCGAGCCTTGCCGCAGTTTCGCTCGTCGGCGCGCCCGAAGGCACCGAGGCGGTTTGGGAGATCGAGCAGGCGATCGCGCAAGGCGTTTCCTTCACCCGCGAACTCGTCACCGAACCCGCGAACATCATCTACCCCGAGAGTTTCGTGGAACGCTGCAAGGCGCGCATGGAGGGCTCGGGCCTGACCATCCGCGTGCTCGACGACAAGGAGATGGCGGCGCTCGGCATGGGCTCGCTGCTCGGCGTTGCGCAAGGTTCGGTTCGCCCCGCGCGCCTGCTGGTCATGGAATGGCTGGGCGGCGAAGAGGGTGCGAAGCCCGTGGCCTTCGTCGGCAAGGGCGTGACCTTCGACACCGGCGGCATCTCGATCAAGCCGGCAGGCGGCATGGAAGACATGAAGTGGGACATGGGCGGCGCCGGTGCGGTTGCGGGCACCATGCTCGCCCTCGCGCTGCGCAAGGCCAAGGCCAACGTCATCGGCGTGTGCGGCCTCGTCGAGAACATGCCTGACGGCAATGCCCAGCGCCCGGGCGACGTGGTGACTTCCATGTCGGGCCAGACCATCGAGGTCATCAACACCGACGCCGAAGGCCGCCTCGTCCTGTGCGACGCGCTGACCTGGGTGCAGCGCGAATATGCGCCTGCCAAGGTGATCGACCTCGCGACCCTGACCGGCGCGATCATCCTCAGCCTCTCGCACGAATATGCGGGCCTGTTCTCGAACAACGACGGTCTTGCGGCCGAGTTGAACGCGGCGGGTGATGCCTCGGGCGATCGCCTGTGGCGCATGCCGATGGGGCCGACCTACGACAAGATGATCGACAGCCCGATCGCCGACATGAAGAACGTCGGCCCGCGCTTCGGCGGCTCGATCACGGCGGCGCAGTTCCTGCTGCGCTTCATCGAGAACGATACGCCCTGGGCGCACCTCGACATCGCGGGCACCGTGTGGACCGACAAGCCCGGCGCTACCTGGGACAAGGGCGCGACCGGCTTCGGCGTGCGCCTGCTCGATCGCTTCGTGCGCAACACGATCGAAGCCTGAGCCAGAAAAGGACGCGGCCAGGTGCAGGTCATGTTCTATGAACTCAGCCGCGACCCGGCCCATGCGGTCGTACCGCTGCTGGCCCGGCGCATCGTCGAGGGCGGGGGGCGCGTGCTCGTGGTCTCCGCCGACGAGCAGCAGCGCGGCCGGATTTCGGCGGCGCTGTGGTCGCACCGGCCCGACGGCTTCCTCGCCAACGGCCAGATGGGCGAGGGGCACGAGGATCGCCAGCCGGTCCTCCTGTCCGACATTCCCGACCCGGCGAACGGCGCCCGGTTCCTCATCATCGCCGACGGCGTATGGTGCGAGGGCGAAGAGCCGTTCGAGCGCACCTTCTACCTCTTCGACGACGAGACCAAGCCGCAGGCGCGCGAGGTCTGGCGCGACTTGCGCGGCCGCGAAGGGGTTAAGAAGGAATACTGGGCGCAGGAAGACGGCCGCTGGGCCAAGAAAGCCGAAGAATAAGGCGGAAAGTCGTCTTCACGGACATGTTCGGAAAGTCGACAATGGGCTTGCTGAAGAATGCGGTGATGGGCACAGGCACGCTCCCCCCGAAAAGTTGTTTACGGAGTGAGAATGCAGAAAGTCCTGCGGGTCGTGATCGTGGTCGTCGTCGCTGCGTTGGTGATGTTCGGCGGTCGCTGGTACATGTATGTGGCGCAGGGCAGCAGCCCTTATGACGAAGTGGGCATCGCGTTGAATGGCTATGCCCCGGGGCCGCTGCGGAGTTGGGGGTGTCACAAGATGCAGGCCCGTTTTCCTGGCCAACTGCCTCCTTACGGTTGCGGTTCCGCCGATGGGCGCGACTGGATCTGAAGTCCGCGCCTGCCGGTCCTGCAAAGGTGTCAGATGTTCATCGCTTCCATGTGCTGAAGGCGCCGGCTCTTCGTTTGAACGCGGACAGTTCAGTGTTCTGTATTTCCAGTTTGGTGCCCACCTTGCGGACAACCCCATTCCCGGCTAGGGGCGCGCCCAACAATAACGCCCTTGTCCAAGGAATAGTCCCATGGCGGTTACCCGCACCTTTTCGATCATCAAGCCCGACGCCACCCGCCGCAACCTGACCGGCGCCGTCACCAAGATGCTCGAGGAAGCCGGCCTGCGCGTCGTCGCCTCCAAGCGCATCCAGATGTCGAAGGAACAGGCGGAGGGCTTCTACGCCGTCCACGCCGAGCGTCCGTTCTTCAACGACCTGGTTTCGTTCATGATTTCCGGCCCCGTCGTCGTCCAGGTGCTCGAAGGCGAAGACGCCGTGAAGCGCAACCGTGACATCATGGGCGCCACCAACCCCGAGAACGCCGACGCCGGCACCATCCGCAAGGAACTGGCCGAATCGATCGAAGCCAACTCGGTCCACGGTTCGGATTCGGAAGAGAACGCGGCGATCGAGATCGCCTACTTCTTCAAGCCGGAAGAGATCGTCGGCTGAAGCTGACGGTTAAATCTTCGTAATTCGGGAGAAGGTCGCCGGTTTCGGCGGCCTTTTTCTTTTGGTGCTTGTGTGTCGGGTGCTTATTCTATGGGTAATTCGTTACAGCGGAAATCCTGATGGCCAAGACGATCCTGATTGCGGCATCCCTCTCGTTCTGCGCAGCGGTGTTGATGTCTCATGTAGCCAGTACCGATCCGGTAAGGCCGGGCGCGGGCATGCAAGCGCGGGCGGCGACGCAGTACCGTTGATCCCACGAACTGAGTCACACGATCGATTTATCGGCGCGGCGCTGTTCACGCACCGAGTTTCGATTTGATCCATCGCGGCTCACTGCTGTACGCTTGCGGCTGAGGAGAACCACGATGCAGGGAATGGGCGAAACCGGCGAAAGCTGTCCCTTCGAATTCAACTTCGACGAAAAAACCTTCAAGGTCGGCGACACCGTCAGCTTCCGCGTCAACGGCAGCCTCGAAGGGTTCCCCTTCGCGGGCACGCTGACGGAAGTGCACGAGGATTACGTCCTCATCGCCGGAGACCCGCAGGACCCCGACAAGCGCTATCGCGGCACGCGCGAGAGCAGGCCGCAAGTCGACTACACAGAAATTTGACGCCGCCGCGTAGGTTTACGGAGGGCGGGAGCAGGCCTCGGTTTACCATCGGCGGCGAGGATCAGTCATGCGGGGCGGGCTGAGGAGACCGCATGACTTTGAAGCATATCGCAGGCGCAACCGGTCTGATCATGGCATCGTGGCTGCCGTCGGTCTGTCATGCGCAGGATACGCCCACTGGCGTGACTGTCGCCGCGACCGGTGGTTCGCTGGGCATCGGGCCGGAAGTGGGCTTTCGACCTTCGCCGATCATCGGCGTTCGGGCGTCCGCGACTTTTCTTGGGCTTGGTCACAATGTCGATGTCGACGACATCAACTACCATGGCGACCTCAAGCTGCGCTCATGGGGCGCTAACGCCGATATCTATCCCTTCCGCAACGGCTTCCGGCTCTCCGCGGGGTTTCGTGTGAGCAGCAATCGAATCGACCTTGTCGCGACGCCGACCGAGGCGGTGACGGTCGGCCAGCGAGTTTACACGCCCGAGGAAATCGGCACTATCGAGGGCAAGGTCCGAGCCCGCCGGTTCGCGCCGACGTTCACCGTGGGCTTCGCGAAGAACCGGGAGAAGGGCTTTGCGTGGAGCCTCGATGCAGGGGTGATGCTCCACGGAAGGCCCCGGACCGAAGACGTCGTCGCTACGGGTGAGCTGGCAAGCAACCCGCTGTTCCAGGAAGATCTCGCCCGCGAACGCGCCGAAATCGAAGGCGAGGTGGACAACTACAAGGTCTACCCGATCGTCCAGCTTTCGGTGGGCTATACCTTTTAGAACTGGCCCTTCTAGAACTGTCCGGCCGCATCCATCAGCGCGGTGAGGCGCTTGGGTGCCACCGCTCGCCACGACAGCCAGAGCCAGTCGGCGATCGCCTCCCAGTCGGTATCGCCGCGATCGAGGCGAATGCCGAGCCAGCCGTCGCCGAAGTAGGCGGGGCGGAAGTATAGGTCGTCGTCCTGCTCGATCAGCATCGCCTGTTCGTCGGCGCCGCTGATCTTGATCAACAGCGCGACGCGGCCGTCCCCGTGATGGTCGGCGCTGAAGTAGGCGAACTTCTTGCCCTTTATCACGCCGAAGCAGGCCATGCCGTGGCTGACCGTCTCATCGCTCTCGGGCAAGGCGAGGGCGCGTTCGCGCACTTGCTCAAGCAGCCATTCGGGCCGCGTCTCTCGCGTGACGAGGTCGGCGAGACAGCGCGAGTAGAGCTGGTGCTCGGCGATCAGCACACGGCCCGCGAGCGTGTCGGCGGTGTCGCCTGGCAGGATCGCCACCGGCGTCTGGCCGAGGATCGGGCCATCGTCGAGTTCGGCGGTGACGAGGTGAACGGTGACGCCGCCATGACTGTCGCCCGCCTCGATCGCGCGGTCATGCGTGTGCAGGCCGGTGTACTTGGGCAGCAGCGAGGGGTGGATGTTGACCATCCGGCCTTCCCAGCTGCCCACGAATTCCGGCGTCAGGATGCGCATGTAGCCCGCCAGCGCGACCCACTGCGCGCCGCTGGCGCGAATCGCCGCGTCCATCGCCGCGTCGTGCTCGGGCCGCTTCATGCCCTTGTGACTGAGCGCGAAGGTCTTAACGCCTTCCGCTTCGGCGAGCCGCAGTCCCTTGGCCTCGGGATCGTTGGCAGCGACCAGCACGATCTCGTAAGGGCAGTCGGCCGCGCGGCTCGCATAGAGCAGGGCGGCCATGTTGGTGCCGCTTCCGGAAATCAGTACGGCGACTTTCTGGCGGGTCATTGCGTAATCCCGAACCGTCATCCTGAACTCGATTCAGGATCCATTGCGCCTTCCGGCATGACCGGGGTGTGGCGCACCATGGACCCTGAAACAAGTTCAGGGTGACGCAGCGTGTGAGGAGGCGTGGCCTCGATCAACCGATGTGAACGGCTTCCCACGGCTCGCGTGCGGACCACGCCTCGGCCGATCCTGCCACGGTGCAGCCCTTTTCGCCCGGCTCGATCGTGCCGATGGTGAAGACGGTCTCGCCCACGGCTTCCAGTTCCGCCTTGAGCGCCTCGGCTTCGTCCGCCGCGACCGCCAGCACCATGCCGACGCCGCAGTTGAAAGTGCGCGCCATCTCGCCCGGCTCGATGTTGCCCTGCGCCTGCAGGAACGCCATCAGGCGCGGCTGCGGCCAGGCATCGGCGTCGATGCGGGCGTGCAGGCCCTTGGGCAGCACGCGCGGGATGTTCTCCAGCAGGCCGCCGCCGGTGATGTGGGCGAGGGCGTGGATCCGGCCCGCGCGGATGAAGGGCAGCAGGCTCTTCACGTAGATGCGGGTGGGCGCGATCAGCGCGTCGATCAGCAGGGTGTCGGCATCGAACAGGGCGGGGCGGTTCAGCTTCCAGCCCTTGTCCTGCGCGAGTCGGCGCACCAGCGAATACCCGTTGGAATGGACGCCCGAGGACGCGAGGCCCAGCAGCACGTCGCCGGCCGCGACCTTGTCCCCGGTCAGCTGCTCGCCGCGCTCCACCGCGCCGACGCAGAAGCCCGCGAGGTCGTAGTCGCCCGCCGCGTACATGCCCGGCATTTCCGCGGTTTCACCGCCGATGAGCGCGCAGCCCGAAATCTTGCAGCCCTCGGCAATGCCCGCCACGACGCGCTCGGCGACGCCATTCTCCAGCTTGCCGGTGGCGAAATAGTCGAGGAAGAACAGCGGCTCGGCGCCCTGCACGATAAGGTCGTTGACGCACATGGCGACGAGGTCGATGCCGATATGGTCGTGGCGGTCGTGGTCGATAGCCAGCTTGACCTTGGTGCCGACGCCGTCGTTGGCGGCGACCAGCAGCGGATCCTTGTAGCCCGCGGCGCGCGGATCGAAGAAGCCGCCGAAGCCTCCCAGTTCCGCATCGGCGCCCGGGCGCGCGGTGGATTTCGCGAGCGGGGCGATGGCCTTGACCAGCGCGTTACCGGCCGCGATCGAGACGCCGGCCTGCTCGTAGCTATAGCTCTTCTGGGAGTTATCGTCGGACATGTGGGCGCGCCTAGCGCTTTGTGACTTGGATTTCCATCTTCGATTGGGCACAAGGCCCCCGGTTTCGACATGGCAATCACGATTTCCCCCAAAAGCCTGCGGTTCAGCCGCAAGGGTGCCGCCTCCAGGGCCATGTTGTGGTGGGGCGGCGCGGCCGTTCTCGCAGTGGCGACGATCACCGGCGTCCAGCTTCTCGCGCAGATCGAGGGCGATCGCGGTATAGCTCCGCTCGCCAATTCGCAGGACATCCAGGTCAACGGCATCAGCGTCGACGTGACCGCTAAGACCGGCGCGCAGGCCCGCATCGACGGCTGGAAACTGGCGGAAAAGGAAGCCTGGAAGAAGCTGGGCGGCCCCGACATGCCGACAGAATCGATTGATGCGATGGTGACCTCGGTGGTCATTGGCCACGAACAGGTCGGCCCCAAGCGCTATATCGCGACGCTCGGCGTCATTTTCGACAAGGCCAAGGCTGGGCAATATGTCGGCGCTGGAGCGGGCTCCGGTCCGCGTTCGGCGCCGCTGCTGCTGATCCCGGTGCTCGATTCGGGCGGTGTCAGGCAGGTCTTCGAGGTGCGCGGGCCGTGGCAGCGCGCCTGGGCCGAGTTCCAGGCTGCCGCCAGCCCCGTCGATTACGTGCGCCCGACCGGCTCGGGCGGCGAATCGCTGATTCTCACCGCCGGACAGACCTCGCGCCGCAGCCGCCTGTGGTGGCGCACGGTGCTTGGCCAGTTCGACGCCTCCGACGTGGTGATGCCCGTCGCGCGGTTGGAGCGCCAGTGGCCCGGCGGCCCGATCAAGGGCACCTTCACGGCGCGCTACGGCCCGGACAACAAGTTCCTCGGCGGCTTCACCATGGATGCCGCCAGCGAGCAGGACCTGCCGCGCATGCTGGAGCAGGCCGTCACGCGCGTCGACGGCCTCTACCGCGACGCGCTGGCGACCGGCGAACTGCGCCCTGACCCTTCTATCAACGCAGGCGGAGAAGCGCTTGACCGGGCCTTCGCCGAGCTGCGCGAAAAGCTGATGCCCAAGGGCGAGGCACCCGTGGTGGTGCCGACGCCGATCCCGGTGATTCGCACCGAAGACGTCTCCGGTGCTCCGGTCGAGACCGTTACGGTCCAGTTCGCTACGCCCGATGCCGCTGCGGTAGACGCTGCGCTCGCCGCCGTTCGCGGTGTGCCGGGTGTGCAGGGCGCCGCGACCGTAAGCCTCGCGATCGGCGGCACTTCTGTCATGCGGGTCACCGTATCGGGCGGAGGCGAGCGGCTGACCGGTGCCTTGCGCGGGCAGGGTTGGAAGGTTTCCGGCGGGGGCACCTCGCTTAGGATCAGCCGCTAGGATCCTCGCCATGCGACAGATCGCCCTTCCGCTGTCCGCCGCGAGCGACAGTCCGCCGCGCATTGTCGTGGGTGAGGCCAACGCGCCTGCGATCGATGCGCTGATTGAGCCGGGCCAGTGGCCTTTCCGCACCGCGATCCTCTCCGGCCCGCCGCGCTCGGGCAAGTCGCTGCTGGCGCGCTGGTTCGTCGAATCGGGCGCAGGCGATGCTGTCGATGATGCGCAAGGCATGCCCGAGGACGCACTGTTCCACCGCTGGAACCGGGCGCAGGAACTGGGCCGGCCGCTGCTGATCGTCGCAGACAAGCCTTTCGCACCGGGCGTAGGCGACAGTGATGGCGAACGCTGGCGTGTACGCCTGCCGGACTTGTCCTCGCGGCTTGGTGCCGCGCTGAACCTTGCGATCGGCGAGCCGGACGATGCGATGCTCATCGCGCTGATGGAAGTGCATGCCGAGATGCGCGGTCTCGTTCTCGATCATTCGGCAACGCAATATCTTGTAGGACGTTGTACCCGTAGCCATGTGGGCGTCGAACGTCTGGTCGCCGCCATCGACCGGCTCAGTCTGGAGCGCAAGACGGCCCCCACAATGGCCATCTGGCGCGACGCGCTGGAAGAGACTAAAGGCGGCGCCCAGACTTAAGGGTTTGCTGGAAAATGCGCTGCATTTTCCGGGCAGGTGCCGCGAAATGCGCATATCGCGCATTTCCAGACGGTAACGTGAGGGCGGCTTTGCAACAAAAGTTGCAAAGTGGAACGATTGATGGGAATTTCCGGCGATGCTGGGTAATATCATCCGCTATCTGGACTCGGTTGTCGCACGCGATCCTGCGCCGCGTTCGCGTTGGGAAGTGCTGCTTTATCCGGGCGTATGGGCTCTGTTCTGGCACCGCATCGCGCATGCCCTGTTCCAGGCGGACCTGTTCTTCCTCGCCCGCGTGGTGAACCACCTTGCGCGCTTCCTGACCGCGATCGACATCCATCCCGGCGCGCAGATCGGCCGCAATTTCTTCATCGACCACGGCTTCACCGTGATCGGCGAGACCGCGGTGATCGGCGACAACGTGACGATCTACCAGTGCGTGACGCTGGGCGGTTCCAACCCCACCAACGGCGTCGGCGGCAAGCGCCACCCGACCCTGCTCGACAACGTGATCGTGGGTTCGGGCGCGCAGATCATCGGCCCCGTCACTATCGGCCGCCGTGCCCGCATCGGCGCCAGCGCGGTCGTGACCGAAGACGTGCCCGAGGGTGCGACGATGATCGGCCTCAAGGCCCGCTCCACGCTGGTCAAGGCGGAGACCTGGGCCAAGGAATTCATGCCCTACGGCACGCCTTGCAAGGAACCCTGCGAGCCCACCGGCGGCGCCCAGCGCGTCGAGGATCTGGAGCAGCAGGTGGCCTTGCTGCGCGCTCAGGTGGAGGAACTTATCTCCGAGCGTCAGCACGCCGCGCGCGAAAACGAGCGCTGGTGAGCCGCTGAATGGTGGCAGGCGGAATTACCTCAGGTAGCGTCGTCCCGTTTCCCGGCGTCCAGCCGTCGCAGGTCGGGTTCGACCGGCTGGAACTCCAGCGAATTCTCGATCTTTACGGCCGGATGGTCGCGGCCGGGCTCTGGCGCGACTACGCGATGGATTTCGCGCGCGAGGCCGCCAGTTTCAGCGCCTTCCGCCGTGCTGCCGAACGCCCTCAGGCGCGGATCGAGAAGCGCCCCTCGCTGCGCGGCAAACAAGGCATGTGGACCCTGTTCGGCGAAGCGGGGCAAGTGCTCAAGCGCGGGCACGAACTCTCGAATGTGCTGAGTTCGCTGGAACGCAAATTGCTCAAGGTGGTCGAGGACTGAGCGTTCTCGGCTGAAAGCCCGTCATCCCAGCGCAGGCTGGGACCGCTTTCGTCATATCGCGAGGTCTCGGCGAGGCTGCGGCGAAACTACACCGGCCCGTCGATAGGGCGCTTCATGGCCATAGCGGTCCCAGCCTTCGCTGGGATGACGGCAAGTGTATCCTCCCCGTTGCGAAGCAATGGGGAGGGGGGCCGCCGACGCAGTCGGTGGTGGAGGGGAAAAGCCCCCTCCGTCAGTCGCTCCACGACTGCCACCTCCCCATTGCTTTGCGACAGGGAGGATGCTTAAGTCGAAGCGGGTAGCCGTTCGCGCCAGCTTTCCGGCGCCAGCGTCAGCAGGGCGCGGCGCAGCGGGGTCCAGAACACCGACAACGCGAGCAGCGCCGCACCGACGAACAGCGTGGAGATCGCCAGGTTCATCTCGATCGTACCGGCATTGCGCAGCAGGCCGTTCAATGCCGCCAGCACGTAGATCAGCGCCGACACCAGCAGAGCCCGCCGGTCCACCAGCAGGGCGACGAGCGCAAATGCCACATAGGTGACGAGCACCCCTGCGGCATGGCCCGGAGTCACGTCGTCGCCGTTCAGCACGCCCAGCCAGTAGAACAGCGAATGCGCGATCAGCGGCGCGGCGAGCAGGTGGAGCCAGAACGCGATGTCAGCGCGCTGGGTCCGCCGAGCCCGGTCGGACAAGTCCCAGCGCATGGCGAAGGCGAAGACCGCCAGCCCGCACAGGAAGGCGGCGGGCGCGAGGACCGGGTTGGCCGCCAATGCCTGCCCGGTGGCCCAGGCGATCGCCGAAAGCAGGAGCAGCACGACGGCGCCGGTTCCGGCCGCAATCGTGATCGCCACGTGGAAACGCAGCCAGTGGAGCAGCGCCCCGACCCCGGCCGCTATGGCAGCGCTCAGCATGATGGCTGCATCCTGCCAGGGATAGCGCTCCATCCGGTGCCAGACGTGCCGCTCGCCGTTGAACTCGTAATAGACCGGCACCCGATGCTCGGGCAGGGCCTCCGCGACGAGCGCTCCGGCAAAAAGCCCGAGGCCGACGACGAACGAGGCGAGCACGATGATCGAGGGAAGGGCCATGCGGCGCTTGCGCGTGAAGATCTCGGCCATCAGCCAACTGGCGATGGCGACGAGCAGGCCGGCCATCCACCAGCGCTGGTCATTGGCGCCCGCCGCGTAAACGCCGGAGAAGATCACCAGCAGGCAGGCGATTCCCACGAAGATGTCGTTGAAACTGGTGACGAGGCGAATGTTTTCCTCGTCCGCCATCGGCACCACGCGCGTCGTAGCCACATGGGCGCGCAGGGCGTCCGCTGCCTCGGCGCTGATGGCTCCGGCACTGACGGCGGATTGCAGATCGTCTTCGGAATACAAGGCGTTCCCCTTAAGCGGCTGCGAAGCTGCCCGCGTGGGCAGGCACCGTCAATCGCAATTGCCTCCGCTTGTTAAGGCGCCCGCATCAGCATCGACAACGCATGATGTGCCTGGTCCATGCCGGTCTCGAACGGGTGGTCGCCTGACCGGTCGGTGATGCGGGGCCATGCGGCGGCGACGTCCTCGGCGCTGCGGGCGGATTCCGGGAGCAGGACGCCATCGTTCATGGTGATCCATGCGCCCTGAAACACGCCGCCACCGGCTGCGAGGATGGTGTCGGTCGGCGCCTCGGGAGAGACAAGGAACACGGCGGCGGGCACGACATTGCCGGGCTCGAACGCCTTGTAGGCTTCTTCGGGGAAAATGTCGGCGGTCATGCGGGTGCCGGCGGTCGGCACGATGGTATTGACGCGGATGCCGTATTTCGCGCCTTCCAGCCGCAGCGTCCGGGCGAGGCCGAGCACGCCCGCCTTGGCCGCGCCGTAATTGGCCTGCCCGAAATTGCCGCCAAGCCCGGTAGAGGAGGTCGTCATCAGCACGCGGCCGTAGTTCTGCTCGCGCATCGTCTCCCATACAGCCTTCGTCGCGAAAGCGCTGCCGAGGAGGTGGACACGCACGACCAGCTCGAAATCGGCGGGGTCCATCTTGGCGAACGTGCGGTCGCGCAGGATGCCGGCATTGTTGATGAGGACATGGATGCCGCCCCAGGCTTCCCTCGCGCGGGCGGCCATCGCTTCCATCTGCGTGTAGTCGGAGACGTCGCCGCCATCAGCCATGGCCTCGCCGCCGATCTCGCGGATTTCCTCGACGACCTGCAGCGCCGCGTCGGACTGGCCCGATCCGTCCCGCGCCGCGCCGAGATCGTTGACCATGACTTTGGCCCCGCGCCGTGCCAGTTCGAGCGCATAGGCGCGGCCGAGCCCGGTGCCTGCTCCGGTAACTATGGCGACCTGATCGGTGAAGGAAATGGATGCTGCGCTGCTCATCGCCGAGTGATGGCAGGTCGTAGCGGCCCATTCAACGGCGCGTTCAACCTTGCCCCGGCGGCTGCGAAGGGTCATAGGCGCATCCAACGAATCTGCCCGCTATCCTGCGAAAGGCCTGCCAGATGAAAGTCCGCGTCCACGTCAGCCTCAAGCCCGGTGTCCTCGATCCTCAGGGTCGCGCGATCCACCACTCGCTGGAGGGCCTCGGCTTTTCCGGCGTCAACGACGTGCGCGCCGGCCGCCTGTTCGAGCTGGACGTTGCCGAGAGCGTCACCGACGAGGCGATCGACGACATGTGCCGCAAGCTCCTCGCCAACATGGTGATCGAGAACTACCGCATCGAGAAGGTGGCCGCCTGATGGCCTTCACCTCCGCCGTCATCACCTTCCCGGGCTCGAACTGCGACCGCGACATGGCGGTGGCGCTGGAAAAGGTTTCGGGCACCGCGCCCCACCGCGTCTGGCACGGCGACAGCGAACTGCCCGAGGGCCTCGACTTCATCGCGGTTCCGGGCGGCTTCTCCTACGGCGATTACTTGCGCTGCGGCGCGATCGCCTCGCGCTCGCCGATCATGCAGGCGGTGATCGCGGCAGCGGACAAGGGTGTGCCGGTGCTCGGCGTGTGCAACGGCTTCCAGGTCCTGACCGAAAGCGGGCTGCTGCCGGGCGCGCTGCTGCGCAATGCCGGGCTGAACTTCGTGTGCCGTGAAGTCGGGCTCGAGGTCGTGAACGCGCAGTCGCTGTTCACCAATGCCTACGAAGCAGGGCAGGTCGTGCGCATTCCGGTGGCGCATCATGACGGCAACTACTTCGCCGACGAAGAGACGCTGAACCGCCTCGAGGGCGAGGGCCGCGTCGCCTTCCGCTATGCCGAGGAGGTCAACGGATCGGCGCGTTCGATCGCGGGCGTGCTCAATGATGCGGGCAATGTGCTGGGCATGATGCCCCACCCCGAGCGCGCGATCGAGACCACGCATGGCGGTACGGACGGGCGCGGCCTGTTCGAAAGCGCGATTCGCGGGCTGGTCGGGGCCTGACCTCCCGAACATGAGGCTTCAGCCGCGCGTTCCCCTGCGGAACAGCGGCTGGAGGCATTCGGCATAGCTTGGATCGCGTTCTGCGAGCCCGAGCAGGCCGCTGCCGTCGAACGGACGGCGCAGTTTGAAATCATACGTCACGACCCGCCTGGAGAAGCGCCACCGCCCGTCGGCACAGCGCCGGTAGTTGTCGATGTAGCGCACGGCCATGAAGTCCTCCTCGCGCCCGCCTTCGCGGGTTGGGATGAGGTGCCAAGCCAGGCCGTAGACCTCGCCGCTGCCCACGTCTCCATCGACCGCGATCAGGTGGTTGCATACGTGATGCCCGGAGTAGGGCATGTGCGGGAAGGCTCGGGCGATGAAGTCGCAGTAGTCCCCCGCCGGGCCGTCGAAGCTGTCGCCATGGGTGTCGGTGGCGTCATCGGTATAGAGGTCGCGCAGCAGGGCGATGTCCTGCCGGTCTATCGCACGCGAGTAGAGCAGCACCAGTTCGCGAATCGCTTCCTTGTCGATGAGTGCCTGCACGGCAGTTTGGTCGATCATCGTTTATCTCCCGTCAGAGCAGGGCGCCGCCGTCCACGGGGTAGACCTGCCCGGTGATGAAGCTGGCCCGCGCCGAGGCCAGAAAAGTCACCATCGCCGCCATTTCCTCAGGCGTCGCAAAGGGACGGCCGACGAACGTGCGGCGTTGGCGCAGCGCACGGTCCTCTTCGCTGACGCTGGCGGCGCCTTTCGAGAACAGCCCGGTTTCGGGGTTGAAGCGGCTGCCGCTGCTGAGGCTGGCCGGGTCGGTCGGGATCGTGGCGTAAGGCGCGACGGCATTGACGCGAATCCCGTGGGCGCCGACTTCCTTGGCGAGCACCACGGTGAAGCTGTGCACCGCCCCCTTGGCGGCCGAATAGACCGGCAGCATGTAGTCGCCCACCAGTGCGGCGGTTGAACCGACGTTGACGATCGCCCCCGTCTTGCGGGCGATCATGCCGGGCAGCACGGCATGGGTCATGCGCAGCACGGTGCCGAAGTTGAGGTCGATGTCCGCCATCCATTTCGCCGGATCGGAATCGACGAAGAGGGCCTGGTCGACGTTGCCGCCGACGTTGTTCACCAGCACCGCTACGGGGCCGAGCGCTTCGGCGGCCTTCAGTACTATCGCGGGAGAGACAGGGTCCAGCATGTCGGCGGCGACGAACACCGCCTCGGGTGCGCCGCGCGCCTTGCAGTCGGCGACCAGCCTTGCGCCTGCCTCGTGGTCTCTGCCGACGAGGACGGGCAGGGCGCCCTCGGCTGCGAGGTCCAGCGCAACGGCGCGGCCGATGTTCGCGGTCGCGCCGGTGACGATCGCGACCTTGCCCTGCAGTTGAAGTTCCATCGCCCGCTCCCAGAGTTTTCCGAGAGCTAGAGCCGCCCTACCTCAAGGGCAAACCGCGCCGGCGATGATGATCCGCGATCAGCGACGCGAACTGCGAACGCAGCGCATTTCGCCGTCGCTGCCGTTGTCCTCGACCTTGCGCAAGTACGTGTCCTTGAGCCGGTGCAGCTTGAGGCCCTTGAGCTTGCCGCCGGTCATCGTCACGTAGTCGCCTGTCAGCAGGTAGCTGCCGCGAATGCCGCCCGCCTTGTAAGCCGAGGCATTGACCACGCGGAACTCGTAGTCCGGCAAAGGCTTGCCGACGAGGCCGCCCGCGTCGCCCGCCATCTCGCAGCTGTAAGTGCCGATGGGCAGGGTGGAGATCAGCCCGCCGCTCACCGGAGGCGGGGCAGGCTCTGCGGAGGCGCAGCCGGCGACGAGGGCCAACAGCACAACGGGAAGGGAGGCACGCTTCATGGCATTCAGCTAGCATCGGCGCGAAGCAATTGCCATGCCTCGCGACCTCGTCTAAGGGCGCATCCTTTCGAGGGTCGCGCCTGCTGTGGCCCCGCGATTCAGCTCTTTCCCATCCTGAAGGCCAGAACCATGAAGATCAGTGGCGTCGATATCCGTCCCGGTAACATCCTTGAATACGAAAAGGGCATCTGGAAGGTCGCGAAGACGCAGCACACGCAGCCCGGCAAAGGCGGCGCCTTCATGCAGGTCGAGATGAAGAACCTGATCGACGGCCGCAAGACCAACGTGCGCTTCCGCAGTGCCGACACCGTCGAGCGCGTCCGCCTCGACACCAAGGACTTCCAGTTCCTCTACGCCGAGGGCGATGACCTGGTATTCATGGATACCGAGAACTACGATCAGATCTCGCTTCCCGCCGATCTGCTGGGCGATGCTGCCGCGTTCCTTCAGGACGGCATGCAGGTGAGCCTGGAAATGTGGGAAGAGCGCCCGATTTCGGTCCAGCTCCCCGAGCAGGTCGAAGCCACCATCGTCGAAGCCGACGCCGTGGTGAAGGGCCAGACCGCCTCGTCCAGCTACAAGCCCGCCGTGCTCGACAACGGCGTGCGCGTGATGGTGCCGCCGCACATCGAAAGCGGTACGCGCATCATCGTGGACGTCTATGAAAAGACTTACGTGAAGAAGGCAGACTGAATGAACAAGCTCGTCCTGACCGTCGCGACCGCCGCCCTGGCGATCGCGGGAACTTCCTCCGTCGCTTACGCTGCTGCCCCCAAGGCTGCTGCAAAGAGCGCCGCCAAGCCTGCCGCTGCGGCACCCGCAGGCGGCGACTCGCAGGCGCAGCACGCGATGCTCTACCTCAAGGTGCTCATCAGCGGATTGCAGTCGGACAAGATCGAGGAACCGGTCAAGGGCGCGCTCGTCGGCTGCATCTACGACAATTCGCTCGGCAAGATCACCGAATCGATGGACAAGGTGATCGCCGAGAATTCGGGCAAGATCAGCCGTGACAATCCCAGCGAACTGCTGAGCGTCATGGCTCAGATCTGCGGCTACAAGCCGACTGCGCCTGCCGCCGGCACGGCCCCCGCCAAACCCGCGCCGCAAGGCCGCTGACAATCGGGGCCGAACTCGGCCCACAGGAGTGAAGTACAGTCATGGCCGCCATTTCCGGTCTCATCCGCGTCATCGAGAAGGCCGCCCGCAAGGCCGGCAACCGCCTGCGTCGCGACTTCGGCGAAATCGAGCACCTGCAGGTCAGCCGCAAGGGCCCTGCGGACTTCGTGTCGAAGGCCGACCAGGCTTCCGAGCGCACCATCTGGGACGAACTGCGCGCCGCGCGGCCGGACTGGGGCTATCTGTTCGAGGAAGCCGGCGAGATCGAGGGCGACCCGACCAAGCCGCGCTTCATCGTCGATCCGCTCGACGGCACGACCAACTTCCTTCACGGCATCCCGCATTTCGCGATCTCGATCGCGGTGCAGGAGCCGCGTCTGGACGGGAAGGGCTGGGGTGAGGTCACCGCCGGCCTGATCTACAACCCGGTCACCGACGAAAGCTACTGGGCCGAGAAGGCACGCGGTGCGTGGCTGCACGACCGCCGCCTGCGCGTCTCCTCGCGCCGTCATCTCGACGAGAGCCTGATCGCTACCGGCATTCCCTTCGCGGGGCACGGCGATCACGGCGTCTGGACCAAGATCTATCACGGCCTCGCGCCGCAGGTGGCGGGCATTCGCCGCTTCGGATCGGCCGCGCTCGATCTCGCCTGGGTGGCCTCGGGCCGCTACGAGGGATTCTGGGAATCGGACCTCAAGCCGTGGGATACCGCAGCGGGTTGCCTGCTCGTGCGTGAGGCCGGTGGTTTCGTGTCGGACTGGAAGGGTCGTTCGAACCCGATCTGCGACACCGAGATCCTCGCGGGTAACGACGTGCTGCACTCGCGCCTGCACAAGATCGTCGCGACCGCCCTCAAGGCATGATTTCATCACCCTCTGAGGCACGTTTCGGCGTGTCTCGGAGGGTGATTCTCTGAACTGAAACGAAACCGTCGCGGAATTTTCCGCAAACGGGTGTAAAACGCTGAGACATGGAACGCCATGTCCCTCGCCGTTGCGCCCTTGCGCTGCTTTTTGCGGCGGCGCCTTCGCCTGCATTTGCCGAGCAGCCGGTGCCTCTGGCGAAGCAGCGGCAATTCGACCTGACCGCCGTGCCGACGATAAACGCGCGCACGTCGCTGCGATCGCAGGCGGTGGGCGAGATCGAGCTGCTCAAGCCCGAGAAGACGCGGCTGAAGCTGACATATCAGACCGACGATGATGGTCCGCGTTTCGAGATCGGGACGCTCGGATCGCGCAAGGGGGCGATGAAATCGCGTCTTCTCCACGTCGCGATGGACTGGATCTTCTGAACGGGCTTGAACCCTGACGAAGTGCCGTCTAAGCGTCGCGCCACGTTTCCGTGCCCCTGTGGCGGAATGGTAGACGCGAACGACTCAAAATCGTTTGTCGAAAGGCGTGCCCGTTCGAGTCGGGCCAGGGGCACCATTTCCTTCGATCGTCCTCAGAACAATGAGGCGATGACGAGGACCAGCAACAGCGCGACGACGATGGCCGCTACCCACTGCACCAGCGGGTAGGCTGCGATCAGCCGCGTTAGCGCCCAGGCGGCCACGGCGCCGAGCACGGTTCCTGCGATCATGCCGCCAAGGACGCCCCACTCGCCCATCATCCACAGCAGTACGAGCGCGAAGACGCCGACCGGGAAGAATCCCGCCAGCGCGCGGGCGAGTGTGGGGGGCAAGGTGCGCCAGTTCATCGGGCGCCGCGTGGGAATGCCGTCAGCCATGGCCGCAGAGTAATCCTGCTACGCCCCCGCCGCCAGCCGAAGCGTCGCGCGAATCGGGCGGTACGGCTAGTTCAGGCCCTGCAGCCAGTCGGCGATCATCGCGCGTCCGGCCGCAACCGCACCGGGGCCGAGTTCGTCGTGGCGCTGGCGGAGTGCCTGAGGGCAGCCTCCCGCCTCGACGACGGCTTCGGGCCACTGGTCGATCCAGGCGTCGAAGCGCGGGTCCTCGCCCATTTCGGCATGGAACTGCAACGCCAGCTGATTGCGGCCCCGGCGGAACGCCTGATGCTCGTAAAGCGAGGTCGAGGCCAGGAATTCCGCGCCCTCCGGCTTGGTGAACGTGTCGCCGTGCCAGTGCAGCACCGGCACTTCGCGCACATGGCGCAGTGGGCTGTCGGCGGCGTGCTCGTGAACCTGAACGGGGTGGAAGCCGACTTCCTTCGCCGGGCCGGGAAACACCCTGGCGCCGAGCGCGCTGGCCATCATCTGCGCGCCGAAGCACACGCCCAGCGTCGGACGGTCCGCCTCCAGTCGCATAGCAAGGCGGCGTAGCTGGCAGCCGATCCAGGGATGACGGTCCTGCTCGTAGACGCCCATCGGCCCGCCCATCATGATGAGCAGGTCCGGCTCGCGCAGATCGAGGGTTGAGAATTCCGGGTCGGTGACGTCGATCCGGCTGACTTCGTAGCCGGCGTCCTCGATGGGCTTGCGATAGCCTGCGACCCCTTCGTGGGGAACGTGGCGGATGATGAGCGCGGTCTTCACGGGCCTACTGTGTCACAAGTGATGTTAACGGGCGACATCGAACTCCGGCTGGAGAGATGCGGATTTCGATGCCGCCCGATGGGGTCATTGCAGAAGCCTCACAGGCCGAGCCGGGACCAGAAGTCGCCCGCGCTGCGGATCGTGGCCGCGCCGCCTCTCGGCGGCGAATCGGTGGCGCCGCGCCACGAGGGATGTGGCAGGCGCACGTCGGTACCGGGCCGGGCACGCAGGACTTGCGAGGTGATGCGGGGGATCGAGTTGAACATTTCGTATCTCCATCGGGAGGCACGAAGCCCGGCGTTGTCGCCTTGCGGTTTCGTGCGCTTTAGCGGTTGGTGACGCGGAGCAAGCTGACAGCCATCAAATGCCGCGGAAGAACAGGCGAGCCCTGCGCTTCGAGGGTCAATCTATTCATTTGGTAGAGAATGTCGATACGGAGTTTCTATCGGGCCTATGAGAAAAACTTCACGCCGATTGCGGAGCTGGCGGGGCTGACGTAGCTTTCGCTCATGCGCGCCGTTCTCCTTGCATCCGCCTGCGTTCTTGCGAGCGTTTCCCTGCCTGCAATGGCAGAGCCCGTTGCCGATACAGTGGCGCGTGACCTGCCGGGGCTGATGGAGACTTATCGCGATCTACACGCCAATCCCGAACTCAGCTTTCAGGAAGTGCGCAGTGCCAAGATCATGGCCGATGCCGCGCGCAAGGCGGGTTTCACGGTCACCGAGAAGGTCGGACGCACCGGCATAGTCGCGGTCCTGAAGAACGGGCCGGGGCCGACCATCCTCATCCGCGCGGACATGGACGGGCTGCCGGTTATCGAGCAAACCGGGCTGCCCTTCGCATCGACGAAGCGCGGTACGTCCACGGCGGGCGTGGAAAGCGGCATCATGCATGCCTGCGGCCACGACACGCACATGACCGCCTGGATCGAAACGGCGCGTCTCATGGCCGCGCGCAAGGCGGAGTGGTCGGGCACGCTGGTCATGATCGGCCAGCCGGCCGAGGAGATGGGGCTGGGCGCGCTGGAGATGCTCAAGGACGGGCTCTACACGCGCTTTCCCAAGCCTGATTACACGCTGGCGTTCCATGACACGCCCGAGCTTGCCGCCGGTGTCGTCGGCGCGGCGAAAGGCTGGGCGCTCGCCAATGTGGACAGCGTGGACATGCTCGTGCGCGGGGTCGGCGGGCACGGCGCCTACCCACAGACCACGCGCGACCCGATCGTGCTGGCCAGCGCGATCGTGATGAAGCTGCAGACGCTGGTGAGCCGCGAGACCAATCCGCTCGATCCCGTGGTGGTGACGGTCGGCTCGTTCCACGCCGGGACCAAGCACAACATCATTTCCGATCAGGCGAAGCTGGAACTGACGGTGCGCAGCTATTCCGACGAGACGCGCCAGCGGCTGCTCGACGGCATCGCCCGCGTCGCGCGCGGCGAGGCGATCGCATCGGGCCTGCCGGACGACCTGATGGCGCAGATCCAGGTCAAGGAGCCGCACACCCGCGCGACCTGGAACACGCCCGAGTTCGCCGAGGAGGCCGTTGCCGACCTCAAGGGGAAAATGGGTGCGGACAACGTGGTGATCACCCCTTCGGCGATGGGCGGCGAGGATTTCGGCGAGTTTCGCCGGGCCGATGAAGCGCACATCAAGTCGGTGATCTTCTGGGTCGGCGGTGCCGATCCCGCCAAGCTGGCGGCAGCCAAGGCCGGTGGTCCGCCGATGCCTTCGCTGCACAGCCCGTTCTGGGCACCGCAGGCCGACAAGGTGATCGCCTCGGGCGCACAGGCCCTCACGCTGACGGCGCTGCGCCTTATGGCGAAGCAGGGGATGTAAGGTGCTCCGACAGCGCAGTGTTCCAGGTTTTCGGCAAAAATACTGATTTTATTGGCACACCTGTCAAGGTAACCGACATTTTACGCCTTTAGCCTAGGCCATCGTTCGAGTGCCGGAATTCGGCCACGAAGGATGGCGCAAGCGACGATGATTCGTCTGTTCAAACACTATATCCCGCATGCCGTGGTGCTGCTCTGGCTGGTCGACGTGCTGTTGCTCGCGGCGGCCAACGAGACATCGTGGCGGCTGCGCGCGCAGCAGATCGGCATCGACCCGGCGCCGCTGGCCGACCGGCTTATCGCGCACGGCGCCTTTGCCGCGGTGATCTCGCTGTCGATGGTGGCGGTAGGCGTCTATGGAGCCGACGCGCTGCGATCGATGCGGTTCGCGGCGGCGCGGTTGCTGGTGGCGATCTCGCTCGGCGTCATTGCGCTGTCCTTCGTGGACTTTCTTGTCGGCGGGCAGAATTTCTGGCGCTCGACGCTGGCCTATTCGATGGCCTTCGCGATCGTGCTGATGATCTTCAACCGGCTGCTGCTGGGCGGTTTCCTCGGCACCAGCGCGTTTCGCCGCCGGGTGCTCGTGCTCGGTGCGGGCGAGCGTGCGCAGCGCTTGCGCGTACTGGGCGAGCGTCCCGAGAGCGGCTTCGTCATCGTCGGCTATGTCGCCATGAGCGAAAGCGTGCCGGTGGTCGAGGAGGCCATCTCCCGCTCGGCCATCAACAACCTGACCCGTTACGTCGAGAACCTCGGCGTCAGCGAAGTGGTGCTGGCGCTGGAGGAGCGGCGCAACGCGCTGCCGCTCAAGGATCTGCTGCGCATCAAGACGGCGGGCGTCCACGTCAACGAGTTCTCCAGCTTCCTGGAGCGCGAAACCGGCCGCGTCGATCTCGACACCGTCAACCCGAGTTGGCTGATCTTCTCCGACGGTTTCTCGTCCGGCCGGGCGATTTCCAGCGCGGCCAAGCGCGTGTTCGACATCGCCGTCAGCCTGCTGTTGCTGGCGGCTACCGCGCCGGTCATCCTGATCTTCGCGCTCCTGGTGAAAGTCGATAGCCGGGGACCGGCCTTCTATCGCCAGCCGCGCGTCGGCCTGTTCGGCCAGCATTTCGACGTCATCAAGCTACGTTCCATGCGCACCGATGCCGAGGCTGCAGGCGCGCAGTGGGCATCGAAGGATGACCCGCGCGTGACCCGCATCGGCAAGTTCATCCGCAAGGTCCGCATCGACGAACTGCCGCAGGCCTGGACCGTCCTCAAGGGCGAAATGAGCTTCGTCGGCCCGCGCCCCGAGCGGCCGGAGTTCGTCGCCGATCTTGAGGATCAGCTGCGCTATTACGCCGAGCGCCACATGGTGAAGCCGGGCATCACCGGCTGGGCGCAGATCAACTACCCTTATGGCGCCTCGATCGAGGATTCGCGCAACAAGCTCGAATACGACCTCTATTACGCCAAGAACTATACGCCTTTCCTCGACTTCCTGATCATCCTCCAGACCTTGCGCGTGGTGCTCTGGAGCGAGGGCGCGCGATGATGAAGGCCTCCGCCGTCTGGGCGACGATGGGCGTCGGGCTCGACCTGACGGGGGCCATCGCGTTGGCGAGCATCGCAATCTGGCTGTTCTCCCGCCGAGACCGGTTCGGGGCTGCGGGCACGGCCATGGTCGTCGCGCTGCTTTTTACCGGCTTGTGGAGCCTGGCGTGCGCTTTCGGCATCGGTACGCCGGAAGTGACGTTCCTGCCTGCGCTTTCGGAAAGCGCCCGCAACCTCGCTTGGCTGGTGGTGGTCTATCGCCTGTTCGCGAGCGACGGGCGCGATGCCAGCGTGGCGCCGATCCGGCCGGTGATCTTCGCGCTCGGCGCGGTCGAGATCATTCATCTCGTCGTCAATTCGAGCCTCTCGCGGCTGGAAATCGACAGCGACGTTCTCAGCTTCGCGTTCCAGTTCAACGTGATGTTCCGGCTGCTGGTGACCGTTGGCGGTCTCGTTCTCGCGCACAATCTCTATGCGGGGGCGCCGCGCGAATCGCGGGGGGCCTTGCGTTGGCCCGCGATGGGGCTGGCGGTGCTCTGGGCCTTCGACCTCAACCTTTACACCATCGCCTATCTCGCGGGTAACTGGCCTTACGAGATCGCCGCGATTCGAGGCCTCGCCGCGATCGCCGTCGCCGTCTGCATCGCAATCGGCGGGGCGAAGAACCGTGACGACCTGCGCCTGCGCCCATCGCGCGCGGTGACGTTCCAGACCTTCTCGCTGATGGTCATCGGCGTCTATCTCGTGGCCATGGTGGCGGTTGCGCAGTGGCTGTCCTACGCGGGCGGCAACTTCGCGCGGCTGGTCGAACTGGCTTTCCTGACACTCGGCAGCGCCTTCGCGCTTGTCGTGCTGCCTTCGCGGCGGGTGCGGTTGTGGTTCAAGGTCATGCTGGCCAAGCACTTCTTCCAGCACCGCTACGACTATCGCGAGGAATGGCTGCGCTTCACCCGTACCATCGGCTCCGACCAGAGCGCGGCCCTCGGCGAGCGCGTCGTCCAGTCGATGGCCGATGTCTTCGAGAGTCCGGCGGGCCTGCTCCTTACCCCCGGCGAGCACGGCGAACTGACCCTTGCCGCCCGTTGGAACTGGCGCGAGATCGAGGTGCCCGCAGTCGCGATCCCGGTGCAGGACATCGCCCATTTCGAGCGCACCGGCTATATCGCCGATCTCGACGATGTGCGCGCGGGTCGTGAGAGCGGAACCACAATCCCGAACTGGCTGATCGACCACCCGCGCGCCTGGGCGCTGATCCCGCTTGTTCACTACGACCGCCTCGTCGGCATGGTGGTGCTGGCCCGGCCGCAACTGGCGCGCAAGTTCGACTGGGAGGACTTCGACCTCCTGCGCGTCATCGGCCAGCAGGTAGCAAGTTATCTCTCGGAGAATGCCAGCCAGCTCGCGCTCGCCGAATCCGCGCGGTTCGAGGACTTCAACCGTCGCATCGCCTTCGTGATGCACGACATCAAGAACCTCGCCAGCCAGTTCAGCCTACTGGCGCGCAATGCCGAACTTCACGCGGAAAAACCCGCCTTCCGCGCCGACATGCTGGTGACGCTGCGCAATTCCTCGGACAAGCTGAATGCCCTGCTGGCGCGGCTCTCGCGCTACGGTTCGGGCGGCGTGGACCGGGTCGAGCAGGTGGCCGCGACCGAGGTGCTCGGGCTGGTCATGGAACGCTTCAAGGACAGCCCGCAGGTCGTCCTCGCCGAATCGCGCGACATCATGGTCACCGCCAGTCGGCATTCGCTGGAGCAGGTGCTCGTTCACCTCGTCCAGAATGCCGTCGATGCCAGCGAGCCGGAGAGCCCGGTGTTCCTGTCGCTCGTGGTCGAAGGGATCAACGCCCGCTTCGAGGTGCTCGACAGCGGCACCGGCATGAGCGCCGACTTCGTGCGCAACCGCCTGTTCAAGCCCTTCGTCTCGACCAAGTCGGGCGGCTTCGGCATCGGCGCCTTCGAGGCGCGCGAACTGGTGCGCGCGATGCGCGGCCGTCTCGACGTCGAATCGCGCGAGGGGCTGGGCTCTCGCTTCACGGTGCGCCTGCCGCTGGCGGCGGCGACCGACATCTATCCGAACTACGCCGAGAAGGTGGCCTGATGACTGAATCTCTGCCCAAGCTGCTCATCGTCGAGGACGACGCCGGGCTTCAGGCACAGCTCAAGTGGGCCTACGAGGATTTCGAGGTCTTCGTCGCCGGGGACCGCGCCAGCGCCATCGCGCTGCTGCGCTCGGAGATGCCGGACGTGGTGACGCTCGACCTCGGCCTGCCGCCGGACCCGGACGGCACCACCGAGGGTTTTGCGATCCTCGACGAGATCATGGCGCTCAAGCCCGACACCAAGGTCGTCGTCGCATCGGGCCACGGGGCGCGGGAAAGCGCGTTGCAGGCGATCGCGCGCGGGGCCTACGACTTCTACCAGAAGCCGGTCGACATCGATGCGCTCGGTCACATCGTGCGCCGCGCGCTTCACCTGCACCGGCTCGAGGAAGAGAACCGCCGCCTCGCCGGCAAGGTGGAGAAGGACGAGAAAGTCCTCGGCCGGATGATCACCGCCGCGCCGGAAATGGTTAAAGTGGCGCGCACCATAGAGCGCGTGGCGAACACCAGCGTCTCGGTGATGCTGCTGGGGGCGAGCGGCACTGGCAAGGAACTGCTGGCGCGCGGGCTCCACGAGGCCAGCGGCCGCGCCAAGCGCGAGTTCGTGGCGATCAACTGCGCGGCGATCCCGGAGAACCTGCTCGAAAGCGAGCTGTTCGGGCACGAGAAGGGCGCCTTCACCGGCGCTGTGAAGACCACGCCGGGCAAGATCGAGCAGGCGGCGGGCGGCACCCTGTTCCTCGATGAAGTGGGCGACATTCCGCTGCAACTGCAGGTCAAGCTGCTGCGCTTCCTGCAGGAGCGCGTGATCGAGCGCGTCGGCAGCCGCCAGTCGATCCCGGTCGATACCCGCGTCGTCTGCGCCACGCACCAGAACCTCGAGGGGATGATCGCCGAAGGGCGGTTCCGCGAAGACCTGTTCTATCGCCTCGCCGAGATCGTCGTCCGCATCCCGGGCCTCGCCGAGCGACCCGGCGATCCGACGCTGCTGGCGAAGGCGTTCCTGACCCGCTACGCCAAGGAGATGAACCCTCGCGTGCGGGGCTTTTCCGCCGATGCGCTGGCGGCGATCGATGCCTGGGGCTGGCCCGGCAACGTGCGCGAGCTGGAGAACCGGGTGAAACGCGCGGTAATCATGGCGGATGAGAAGCTGGTCTGTGCCAGCGACCTCGACTTGGCCGGTCCCGACGAGCAGGTGGCGACGGCGCTGAACCTCAAGACCGCGCGCGAGGCGGCGGACCGCAAGGTCATCCGCCATGCTCTCGCCCGCAGCGAGGGCAACATTTCCAGCACTGCCAAGATGCTCGGGATCAGCCGGCCGACGCTGTACGACCTGCTCAAGCAGTACGACTTGCAGCCGTCCTGATCTTCGATGCGCGGGGGGCGTTTCTGGAGATTTGTCAGGTGGGGCGCGGCGGTGATACCGCCGCTGCTGGTGCTGGCCGTGTGCTTCTCGCTGGTGCTGACGACCGCGACGCCGGTTGCCGTCGGCGAGATTTCCCGCGCCGACAAGCTCATCGGGCAAGGCCGCAAGGCCATCGCCCGGGGTGACGGCATCGACGCGGAAATGAAGCTGCGCGCGGCGCTCGAACAGGGAGCCGCACCGCCGGAGGTCAACGCCTACATGGGCGAGGCATTGCTCGCGCAAAGCCGCCGCGACCGCGCGCGGCCCTATCTTGCCCGCGGCGAGTTCACGCAAGCCAGCGCCGCCGAGGGCTGGCGCGCACTGGGGCTGCTGGAGCGGCTCGACGGCAACCTTCCGGCTTCCGGACGTGCCTACGACCGGGCACTGGCGATCACGCCGAACGATGCCGGGCTCTGGGTCGAGGTCGGGCGTCTGCGTTATGCGGGCGGCGAGCACCTGCTGGCGATCGAGGCGGCCGACCGCGCGCTTGAGCTTGATGGCAATAACGTGCGCGCGCTGGAATTCCGGGGTCAGCTGGTGCGCGATCGCTACGGCCTGCTGGCTGCGATCCCGTGGTTCGAGCGCGCGATCACGCGCGACCCCAAGGACGTCTCGGTCCTGCTCGAATATGCCGCGACGCTGGGCGAACTGGGCCACGCGAGCGAGTGCCTGACGATCACCCGGCGCGTACTCGAACTCAGTCCGAAGAATCCGCGCGCCTTCTACCTGCAGGCGGTGCTGGCGGCGAGGGCGGGCAACTACGGCCTCGCGCGCGGGCTGCTGGCGCGGACAAAGGGCAAGCTCGACGACCAGCCCGCCGTGCTCATCCTGCGCGGCATCACCGAGATCGCTGCCGACAACCCTGAAGCGGCGGCCGAGGCGCTCGAAGCGGCGCTGCGGCTGCGCCCGGACAATATGCACGCCCGCGAACTGCTGCTGCGTGCGATCGTCATGGCGGGGCAGTACCGCTATGCCATCCTGCGCTTCGCCGACGACATCGCCGACGGCGACGCATCACCCTACATGCTCACCACCGTGGCGCGGGCGTGGGAAGTTCTCGGCGATCGTCAGCATGCAGGGGAGTTGCTTGATCGGGCGGCGAGGGGACAGGGCGCGCAGCTTCGGGTACTGGGCGAGAGCGGCCGCATCGGCCAGATGCTGCATCTCGGCCAGACCGGCGAGGCGCAAGTCGCAGCGGAGGCGCTGCGCCGGTCCGACCCCGGATTCTACGATGCGCAGGCCCTCGCAGGCGACGTGCAACTGGCGATGGGTCACGCCGCCGAGGCGCAGGAGCGCTACGCGCTGGCCTCGCAGATCCGGCTGCCGGAAAGCCTCTTCGAGCGCCGGTTCGCGGCCTATGCGATGGCGCACGACCAAAAGGGCGCGCGCGAACTGGTCACCGCTTACCTCGGCCAGAACCCCACAAGCCGCCCGGCCTTGCGCGCGGCGGCGGAACTGGCGGTCGGCGCGGGCGATCTCGGGCGCGCCCGGACGATCCTGGCGTGGCTGCGCAACAATGGCGGCGAGGGCGACGTGGATCTGCGCGCAGACCTTGCCATGGCGGAGGCCGGCACCGGTGACCTTGCCGCTGCGCGGGAGAATGCGCTCGCGGCCTATCGCCTCCAGCGATCGAATCCGCTTGCGGCGCAGGCCCTGGGATACAGCTATGCGGCAAGCGGGGACTATGCCCCACAAGCGCGGGCGCTGCTCGACAAGGCGCAGGCGCTGCTTGGCAATACCGCGCCCGTCGCCGAGGCCCGTCGCCGGTTGCAGGGCAGGGCGGCACGCTAGGCGCCGGGTATGCTTCCGCGCCGTATTTTCGACGGCGACTACAGCTGAGTGGGTGGGAAATGGACGTTGCCCCACCCACCCCGCTCATGCTGAGCTTGTCGAAGCATAGGGAACCTTACGCCCTGCCTCGGGGCCTTCGACAGGCTCAGGCTGAGCGGGGTGGGTGGTCTGATTGGGGTGGTGAGCGGTAGTTCATCCTCCCTGTTGCGAAGCAATGGGGAGGTGGCAGCCTGCAGGGCTGACGGAGGGGGTTCTACCCCTCCACCACCCGCTGCGCGGGCGGTCCCCCTCCCCATCGCTGCGCGACAGGGAGGATAAACCACCGCAACGGGCGAAACCGGAAAAGCTGGTTTCGCGTGGGTCACCTGACCCGGTCACTTCGGCTGGTAGGTCTGTTCGATGCCGGGGAAGCTGCGCTCACGCACTTCTGCGGCATACTGGGCGGCCGCTTCCGAAACCACCGAGCCCATGTCGGCATACTTCTTCACGAAGCGCGGCACCCGCTCGAACATGCCGAGCATGTCTTCGGTAACCAGCACCTGCCCGTCGCACTGCGCCGAGCCGCCGATCCCGATGCTGGGACAGGCGATGGCGCGGGTGGCCTCGATGGCGATCGTCTCGACGACGCCCTCGATCACGATCGAGAACGCCCCGGCTTCGTCGAGCGCCTTGGCATCGGCGACGATCTTGGCCGCCTCGGCCTCGCTGCGGCCGCGCGCATTGTAGCCGCCGAGCACGTTCACCGCCTGCGGGGTCAGGCCGATGTGACCCTGTACGGGGATGCCGCGCTCGTTCAGGAAGCGCACCGTTTCCGCCATCGCCGCTCCGCCTTCGAGCTTCACGCCCGCGCAGCCGGTTTCCTTGAGCAGCCTAGAGGCATTGGCGAAGGCCTGCTGGGGCGACTGCTCGTAAGTGCCGAAGGGCATGTCGACGATGACGGCGGCATGGTAGCTGCCACGTACGACGGCGGCGCCGTGGGCGATCATCATCTCCAATGTCACCGGCACGCTGGAGGGCAATCCGTAGATCACCTGACCGAGGCTGTCGCCGACGAGCAGGAGGTCGCAATGGGCGTCGAGCAACTGCGCCTGCCGTGCCGTGTAGGCCGTCAGCATGACGATCGGTTCTTCGGTTACGCCGTCCTTCTTGCGCCGGCGAATCGCCGGAATCGTCAGGCGCTTCATCGGTGCCGGAGTGGGGTTTGCGCGGCTGGTCGCGGTGTCGATCTGGAATGTCGTGGACATGGTGGGGCTTCTAGCGCCCGATCTGGTCCCCGGCAAATCTTCAGAATGGCCCGTGCGATCGCGGGTCGCTCCGGATATACCGGATTGTTGTAAGAATATTACAATGCTGGGGAATTTAGCGGAGGGGGCTCTTGCCAAGCGGCTCCTTGTCGTTAGCCTCCCGTCATTCGCAATTCGGGGGTCCAAATGTTCGGACGCGTAAAGCCGCTCGACGCCATTCTGGCGACGGCGGAAAAGAAATCTCTTCACCGATCACTGGGTCCTGTCCAACTGACGCTTCTGGGCGTCGGCGCCATCATCGGCACCGGTATCTTCGTGCTCACTGCCGCAGCTGCGCAGAAGGCCGGTCCCGGCATGATGTGGAGCTTCATCATCGCCGGCGCGGTCTGCGCCGTCGCGGCGCTTTGCTATTCGGAACTGGCCTCGATGGTGCCGGTTTCGGGCTCGGCCTACACGTACTCCTATGCCGTCGTCGGCGAAGTGCTGGCCTGGATGGTCGGCTGGGCGCTGATCCTTGAATACGCCGTCGCGGCTTCGGCGGTCTCCGTCGGTTGGTCCGGCTACTTCATGGGCCTGCTCAAAAGTCTGACGGGGTTCGAGCTACCGGCGATGCTGGCGGCCGGGCCGACGTGGTCGCTCACCGGCGTCGACTTCTCCAGCGGCATCATCAATGTGCCCGCCGTGGTCGTGGCACTCGCGGTGACTTTCCTGCTGATGCTGGGCACCAAGGAAAGCGCGACCTTCAACGCGGTTCTGGTCGCGATCAAGGTGGCGGCGCTGACGATGTTCGTCATCCTTGCGCTGCCGGTGCTCAATACCGAGCATTTCGCACCCTTTGCACCCAATGGCTGGTTCGGACCGGCCGGCACCAGCGGTCTCGGCATAGTCGGGGCCGCTTCTTCCATCTTCTTCGCCTATGTCGGCTTCGACGCGGTTTCGACCGCTGCGGAAGAGACGAAGAACCCGCAGCGCAACGTGCCGATCGGCCTGATCGGAAGCCTCGCGCTGTGCACCGTGTTCTACCTGCTCGTCGCAGCCGGCGCGATCGGTGCCATCGGCGCCCAGCCGACCGCGCTGGGCACGCAGCCCGGCTCGGCAGAGTTCACCGCGCAGTGCGCGGCGCTCGCCGCCAAGGGCAGCCAGCCGCTGGTCTGCTCGCAGGAGGCGCTGGCGCACGTCCTGCGCTCGATCAACTACACCCGCGCGGGGGACCTCATCGGCCTCGCAGCGAACCTGGCGCTGCCTTCGGTCATCCTTATGATGCTCTATGGTCAGACCCGCATCTTCTTCGTGATGGCGCGCGACGGTCTGCTGCCGGAGAAGCTGGCGACCATCCACCCCAAGTGGAAGACGCCGCACATCGTCACCCTGATCACCGGCATCTTCGTGGCGATCGCCGCGGCGCTGCTGCCGGTCGGCCAGCTGGCGGACATCTCCAACTCGGGCACGCTCTTCGCGTTCCTGATGGTGTCGGTCGCGGTGCTGATCCTGCGCGTGCGTGATCCGCATCGCCATCGTCCGTTCCGCACGCCGCTGGTGTGGGTGGTGGCTCCAATCGCGATCATCGGCTGCGTGACGCTGTTCTTCAACCTGCCAACGGAAGCGATGCTGGTGCTGCCGATCTGGGGCGCGATCGGCCTCGTGTTCTACTTCGCCTATGGCTACCGCAAGAGCCACGTCGGGCGCGGGCTGGTCGAAGTCCATGAGGAAGACGCGGACGCGCCTTCGCAGCCGGTGCCGCCGATCTCCTGAGGTCGGCTGCTTCGCTGGATCGAAAAGGGGAGTGCGATGCGCTCCCTTTTTTGCGCGTTCTATCCACGCGTTTTCCACAGGCTTGCGAACAGCCTCCGCGGACTTGCCCATGGGAGGCAACGATAGACCGGCGCGAGACTTATCCAGGGGTATGACGCTGGCTCTGCTCGACCGCATCGCCCTGACACTCCTGCTGCTGGGCGGTGTCCTGCTGGCGGGACGGGCATGGCTTCACGACCATCCGCAGCATGATCCGTGGGCGCCTCTTTCGCTCGACGATGCCGATGGCTGGGCGACGGGGCGCAAACTCGCTGCCTTGCGCGCGGACAGGCAGCTTTGCCGCACGTTTCTGGAGCGTTCGGGCATTGATGGTACGGCTCTGGCACCGTTGAGTGCCGCTGAGTGCCGCCGTGATGACCGAAAACGGCTTTCCGCGCCGGAGGCACTGGGCGTAGAGCTGCGCCCGGCCGGAGCGCAGGCGACCTGCGCCGTCGATGCCGGTCTGGCATGGTGGCTGCGCCATGGAGTGCAGCCCGCTGCTCAATCCGCATTGGGTACGAAGGTGGCGCGCATCGAGCATCTCGGCACCGCAAACTGCCGCAGGATCGGCGGCGGCAAGGAAGGTCGCTGGAGCGAACATGCGACCGGCAACGCAATCGATGTCGCCGCCTTCGTGCTGGAAAATGGGCGTCGAATCAGCGTTTTACGTGATTGGGCAGGAAGAGATTCCGCAGCATCGCGCTTTCTGCACGAAGTCCGCGACAATGCCTGCGGCACCTTCTCCACGGTGCTGTCACCCGACTACAATGCCGCGCATGCCGATCACCTGCACCTCGATCAGGCGCAGCGAACAGGAGGTTGGGGAGCTTGCCGGTGATGGGCGAGGCGCTTGATACACCGTGATAAATGGTGACCCCTACGGGAATCGAACCCGTGTTTCAGCCGTGAAAGGGCCGCGTCCTAGACCGCTAGACGAAGGGGCCATTTGGCCATTTCAAACGACTTTTCCGGAAAATTCCGGATGGTGACCCCTACGAGAATCGAACTCGTGTTTCAGCCGTGAGAGGGCCGCGTCCTAACCGCTAGACGAAGGGGCCATAAAGCCGTTTTGTTACCTCCCACCGTGACCGATGGTGACCCCTACGGGAATCGAACCCGTGTTTCAGCCGTGAAAGGGCCGCGTCCTAGACCGCTAGACGAAGGGGCCAAACCGGGTTGCGCCGGAGGCAGGACCGGCCCTCTAAACGCGGGCCCAAGGGTGGTCAACCCTTATCTGGAAACTTTTTTGAACCTTTCGTTTCAATCGCAGAATGCTGCGTCGTCGAGGTGCAATTCCGCCGCCGGACGGCTGCCCCAGTCGTCGATTTTCGCCCGGCCCGCGAGCCAGAGCTTACGGCCGTGGGTGGCGTGGAGAAGGGCCTGGCCCATGTCGGTTTCGGCACTGCGGAAGGCCATCGCCTTGAACCGGCCGCCGTCGGGACCGGAGACGATCAGCCGCAGGTGGTCGGCGCCCACGACGTCCGCCTTGACGATGCGCACCGGGCCGACCGCTACGCGTGGGCCCGGCCAGCCCATGCCGTAAGGACCGGCGCTTTCGAGTGTCTCTATAAGCGAGGGAACGAGACCGCCCGGTGCCAGCGCCAGATCGAGCAGCATGTGGCGGTTGGCGCTGGCCAGGGATACGTCGGCGGCGAGACGGTCATCCAGCCAGTCCGACAGCGCATCCAGCTTGTCGGGCGCGATGGTGAGACCGCAGGCCATGGCATGTCCACCACCGGCCTGCAGCAGCCCTGTCTCGCGCGCGGCGATGATTGCAGCGCCAAGGTCCACGCCGGGGATAGAGCGGCCCGATCCCTTGCCGTTGCCCACATCGTCCGCGCCGAGCGCGATGACGAGGGCAGGCTTGCCGGTCTTTTCCTTGATGCGACCGGCGACGATGCCGATCACGCCGGGGTGCCAGCCTTCGCCCGCGCAGATGATGACGGCACGGTTATGCTGCCGTTCGATCTGGGCTTCGGCCATTTCCTGGACTGCCTGCTCGATGGAGCGGCGCTCGTCGTTGAGGCGGGAGAGTTGTGCGGCGATGTCGCGTGCTTCGTCGGCATCGGTGCTGGTGAGCAGGCGTACCCCGAGGGTTGATTCGCCAACGCGCCCTCCGGCGTTGATGCGCGGGCCCAGTGCGAAACCAAGGTCGCTGCAGGTGGGTGCCCGGCCGAGACGGCTGGCATCTATCAGCGCCGACATCCCGATGTTGTCGCGCTTGGCCATGACCTTCAGGCCCTGCGCTACGAGGGCGCGATTGAGGCCATGCAGTGCGGCGACGTCGGCAACGGTGCCAAGCGCGACGAGGTCCAGCAGGGCGAACAGGTCGGGCTCGCGGCGGCTTTCGAAGTAGCCGCGCTTGCGCAGCGTACGGACCGTCGCGACGGCCAGCAGGAAGGCGACGCCAACGGCGGCGAGATGGCCGTGGGATGCCGCCAGGTCGTCTTCGTCGAGCCGGTTGGGGTTCACCAGCGCGGTGGCGCGGGGCAGCACCGGCGAGCACTTGTGATGATCGACGACTATCACGTCGACCCCTGCCTCGTGGGCCATGTCGAGCGCTTCGTGCGCCATCGCCCCGCAATCAACGGTGACGATCAGGCTGGAGCCTTCGCCGGCGATCTTCACCAGCGCCTCACCCGAGGGGCCATAGCCTTCGAGCAGCCGGTCAGGGATGTAATAGCGGGCCTGGTGGCCAAGCGCGCGCAGCAGCAGGATCAGCAGCGCCGCGCTGGTCGCTCCATCGACGTCATAGTCGCCGTAGACGGTTGTGGTCTCGTTCGTCATGACCGCCTGCGCCAGCCGCTCCGCCGCGGCGTCCATGTCGCGGAAAGCCGAAGGGTCGGGCAGGAACGCGCGCAGGCTGGGATTGCGATGGCGCTCGAGATCCTCGCGGGCGACGCCGCGCGAGAGCAGGAGCTGGGTGACGATATCGTCTTCGAGACCGGCCGGACCTCTGCCGAAGCTGTCGGAGAGGTCCATGTTACCGCCGCGCCAACGCCAGGCTTTGCCGGTCAGCGAGCGGTCGATCCCGAAGACACAGGCGGATCGTGATTCCATGAGGCTGGCGTTACCCCAGCCGTCCTTCGACGGGAAGTGGAAGGGTTTCGTCGATCCCCGCATTTCGTGACGGCATTTGTCGTTAGTCCGCCGTTCCTCTCCCAAGTAAAACGTAACCAACGGGTAGGAGAGCGGATGATGCCGTGGAGTAACGGCTTCAGGTTTTCTTTGATTTCATTGCCTTTGGCGGCAGTCCCGGTTGTCGTGGTGGCGGCAAGCGATCCCGCGCCAATTGCGCGCTACGACATGCGGGCCGGGACGGTATCCGGATTCGGCGGCATGGGACGTGGCTCCGGAGGCGGTATGGGGGCTGCGATGAGCATGATGATGGGAGGTGCCGGCGGGAGCGTGCAGCATGAACTCTACCTGCGTCTGGGCTCACAGCAGGCGCCGGTCGGCGGGAAGGCCAAGGCCGACCATTTCGTGCCGCCGGCGGCCAGGCTGGGCAAGTCGGTGGCGCTGGTCGCTCCGCCGCGTGAGCAGGCAGCGCCGGACCTCCTGCCCGAGAAGCCCAAGGGGCGCCTGCTGATCTTCTGAGGCTGCGGCGAACATGCGCCCAAGGGGCAGCCGGTCGTGCTGGACTTCGAAGATCGCGGCCGGACAGATGCCTCCCGGCATGCCCGGTTCGGCAGTGGTGCGTGACTGGGGCCCCACCCAGGACAATTCGCGCAGCTTCGCCCGCTGACCGGCGGACGATCACAAGTTCGTCAAGGCGGACAGTTCGCTGATCGGTGCGCACAAGGTGGTGAGCACTTATGCGCCGGAGATCAGCTTCACGCTTGCGAAGGATTTCATGGCGCCGATCACGTCGCGCACGGCGACGCTGCCGAGTGGGGCTTCGCGCCTGAGCTGGACGGGTATCCCCGGTGCGACGGCCTGGCTGGCCTTCCTGACCGGTGGCAAGCAGGGACCGAACGGGGACGCCAGCGGCGACGTGGTGATGTGGTGATGTGGACAAGCAGTGCCGACAAGCAGTTCGGTGGGGGCCTGATGGATTGGATCACGCCCGAACAGGCTGCATCGCTGGTGAAGAGCGGAACGTTGATGGCTCCCACGAGCACGAGCTGCGTCATCCCGGCCGAGGTCGTCGCGGCATCCCCGGACTTCCGCTTGGGCACGCTGACGGCGTTCGGTCCGCAGGAGAGCTTCGCCTACCCACCGCGCCCGGCGGATACGAAGGTCGTGTGGAAGCCGGAATGGACCGCCCGAATTCGTCACCGATCGACGACGAACTGGATGCAGGCCCAAGGCATGGAAATGGGGGGCGTGGGCGCGAGCGCTCGGGAAGAAGGTCAGGACGGCGTACAGCAGCCTGAATGCAAGCCGAAAAAGAAGGGGTTGGGTGGCATGCTCGGTGGGCTTGGAGGTATGATGGGCGCAGGCAACAAGGGGTGTTGATTCTCTGCTCGCGATTATCTGGCACAGTCGTACCGGCGCAGCGCGCGCCATAGCCGAGGCGCTGCATGAAGGCGCGGGCGCAGATGCGTGCTTGATCGCTGCTTCGGATGTATCTCCCGAAGACCTGCTGGCCGCTTCGGGCTACGTTTTCGTCTGCCCGGAGAACCTGGGTGCGATGACGGGCATGATGAAGGAGATGTTCGACCGTTGCTACTATCCGCTGCTGGGGCGCGTGGAAGGCAGGGCCTATGCGACCGCGATCGCGGCCGGTTCCGACGGGCGCGGTGCGCAGGCGCAGATCGATCGCATCGTCACAGGATGGCGTCTCAGGCGCGTGGCGGACCCGATGATAGTCAACCTCGGCGCCCAGACGCCCGAGGCGATACTTGCCGAGAAGCATGTGCCGCAGGACCGGCTGGATGCCTGCAGCGATCTCGGCGCCGCGATGGCCGAAGGGCTGCATCTGGGGATTTTCTGAGGAGGGCTTTCACAGTGCCGAATGGACTCGACGCTACGCTGGAAATGATGCCTATTCGTCCGATGCCGCAGGGAGCCGACAGGACCACAGGGCTGTGCCTGTTTTTCGATCACGGCACGCGGCCGGATGCCGATACCGTGGCACGACTTGTCGCGGCTTCGGCGGATGCGGGATTGCCAGCCAGCGTCAGCCATCGTCCTGCTCCGGAGGCCGGATGGCTTGAGTTGCTGGCGAGCGGACTGACGTTCGATCTGATCGGGCTCGACCCAGGAGCTCCGGGCCGGATGACGCAGGTACAGCAGCATTTCGGCTTCGGCGAGGACAATGTTCCGGGGGAAGGCGAAGCGGTCGAGCTTGTGCCTTCAGGACACATCGTTTCCGGGGCTGGATTGCAGCCGGTCCTGCGCACGATGATGGGCCTGGCGGCAAACCTAGCGCTCGAACTGCCGGTGCGTGCGGTCGGCTGGGCGCCTGCGCAGACCTGGATGGAGCCGCGCTACTTTTGCCGCAGCGTGCTCAACTGGCTGGGCGGCGGTGCTTTCCCGGCGCTTGGCCTGACGGCGCTGCTGCAGGCGGAAGACGGCAGCCTTGCCAGTCGGGGGCTCGCCCATTTCACGGGGCAGGAAGTGCAACTCGAAGGGCGACGGGGTGAGGCCGCGGCAGATACCGTGAAGCTCGCGGTTCGGGTGATCGACCAACTCGTGCGCCGGGGGCGCATCGTGGAACCCCTGCGGATCGACGCCGGTGGGCAGGCGCTGCTGCTGGAGCCGTCGCAGGTGGGCAAGCTCCTGCTGGTGTGGCGTGAGGACGAGGGCTGAGCGCACTCAGGGGATACCTCTCCTTCCGCGCCGTCAATCGCAGCGACGCGCCCGGCTACGATCCCGGCCTGCAACGCCATCATCTGCTGCCGCGCCAGTTGCTTGGGCAGTCGGCCTTCATGCGGATGCTGGAGAGTATCGGTGGTCATCGGCACCGCTTCGAAGATTTTCGCGAGAACGGCCTGCTCCTACCCTGTGATGAGCCGGCGGCGCTGCGCATGGGGTTGCCGCTACATCGCGGGCCGCATCGGCTTTACAGCCAGCTTGTCGTCGAGCGGGTGGGGCAGATCGAGAGCGGCTGGGCGGCAATGTGCGACAAGGATCCACAAGGCGCCGCCATACAGGCGCATATGCGGCTTGACCTGCTGCAGCGCGCCTTGCGACGCTATCTGCTGGACGGGCAACGGCGGCGGTTGAAATTGAACCGCCGCGATCCGCTGGGTGTGGGTGTGGATTTCACCGAACTCGACGCCATGGTCGATGCGCTGTGGGGCTCCACGCGCGTCGTCACGGCGCCGCTGGTTCAGGCAATGCCGGCGCGAATCCGCAACTCGTCCTTCGCAGACTGATACTGGGCCGCGAAGCGCTCCACCCGCTCGGCCACGGTTTCGACGGCGCGAATGGCTCCGATGCCTTGTCCGGAACCCCAGATGTCCTTCCAGGCTTTCGCCGCAGTATTGCCGCCGGAACCGAAGTCCATCTGGCTCTTGTCACCATGCGGAAGATTGTCCGGGTCCATGCCCGCCGCGACGATCGAGGGGCGCAGGTAATTGCCGTGAACCCCGGTGAAGAGACTGGAATTCACGATGTCAGCGGCATGGCCATCGACGATCGCCTGCTTGTAGCCCTGATCCGCATTGGCTTCTGTCGTGGCGATCCACGGTGTGCCGATATAGGCGAAGTCCGCGCCCATCGCCTGCGCGGCAAGGATCGAGCGTCCGTTAGCGATCGCCCCCGAAAGCGCCACCGGACCGTCGAACCAGCTGCGTATCTCCTGCATCAGCGCGAACGGCGACTGCGGCCCGGCATGGCCACCCGCTCCGGCCGCGACCGCGATCAGCCCGTCCGCGCCCTTTTCCACGGCCTTGCGGGCGAACATGTCGTCGATCACGTCATGCAGGACCATGCCGCCCCAGCCATGCACCGCCGCGTTGACTTCCACGTTGGCGCCGAGCGAAGTGATGACCAGCGGCACCTTCCACTTCTCCAGCACTGCAAGGTCTTCCTCCAGCCGCGTGTTGGTGCGGTGGACGATGAGATTGACCGCGAAAGGCGCAGCGCAGTCCCGGGTTTCCTCGGTGATGCGGTGAAGCCATTCGTCGAGCTGGCTTGCGGGCCGGGCATTGAGCGCTGGAAAGCTGCCGACGATCCCGCTGCGCACTTGTGCGATGACCAGCTCCGGATTGGAGACGATGAACATCGGCGCCGCGATCACGGGCAGGCGCAGAGATTTGGACAGCGCGGAAAGGGGCATCTCTTCTCCGTTTAATCGTTCGATTAAATAACCGCATAATCCGCTCGGCGCATGGTGTCGAGCAAAGACCGCCATACCGCCCCCGCGTTTCCGTCAGCGGCGGGCGTGACCTTCCCGGGCGACTGAAATAGACACCACTGTCGATTAACAGACAGAAGCGGAGAAGGAGCATCACCATGTCGGATATCGGGGAAGCCACGTTCGATTGTTCGGACATCGACCAGTATCTCGGCACCGTCATAGACAGTTCGCCGATCCGCGAGCCGCTGGGGAACAACGATATTCGGCGCTGGGTGCAGGCCATGCACTATCCGAACCTCGCCCATTACGATCCGGCCTTCGCGGCCGCGAGCCGCTGGGGCAAGCTGGTCGCCCCGCAGAGCTTCCCGATCGTGATGGACGACAGCCACGGCACGTCGTCCTCCTGCATGGGCGGCATCGCCGAATCGCACCTGCTGTTCGGTGGCGATGAGTTCTGGCACTACGGCCCGCGCGTGTTCGGCGGCGATACCATCACCAACGAGCGCATTCCCTACGACTACAGCGTCAAGGACACCGGGTTCGGCCCGACCTGCTTCCAGCGCGGTGACAACTATTACCGCAACCAGCACGGTGAACTGATCGCCAAGCAGCGTTCGACCGCCATCCGCTACCGCGCGGCGGCAGGCGGTGCGCGCGTCGATACCTCCGAGTTCGAGGAACCGGAGTGGACGGACGCCGAGATCGAGAAGCTCGAGGAGCGCAAGTTCGGCTGGATCAAAATGCTGCACGATCTGGGCCACGGCGAACGCTGGTGGGATGACGTGAATATCGGCGACCAGCTTCCCGAGCGCGTGTTCGGACCCCACACCGTCGCCAGCTTCACGACGGAATGGCGCTCGTACCTGTTCACGGTATGGGGCACCCTCGATCGTCGCACGATCGACCTGGAGGCTCTTGGCTTCACCAAGGAAATGGCGGGTCACGAGAACGACCCGGTGATGGAGCGGATCAATCCCGAACTGACCGACGGCGCGTACTACGGCCCGTCACGCGGGCACCTGTTCCCCAAGTACGCGCGCAAGATCGGCATGCCGCGCGCCTATGGCTACGGCGCCTCGATGGGGGCGTGGGTGACCGACTATCTCGCCGGCTGGGCAGGCGAATGGGGCATGGTGGTGCACTCGACCGCCAATTATCGCGGTCCTGCCCTTAGCGGCGACGTCACCATCCAGACCGCCGAAGTGGTCGACAAGATGGTCGATGAGGACGGGCGCCATCTGGTTCAGGTCAAGCACCTCATGCAGAACCAGAAGGGCGTCAAGATGTGCATGGGCGTGGCCGAGATCGAACTGCCCAAGAAGAAGTGACGCGAAAGGAGGCGGCCCCGGCATGGGCCGCCTCCTCCCCCCGTCGCGTCACCGCAGCAGGGTCGCAGCGTGTCCTCCCTGGGGGAGGGCAACAGAGCGGAAGGACACGCGGACCTTCATCTCAATTGCCGGTGCTCCCTCCCGTCAATCCGCCGAGCAGTCCGGTGACGGGGGCCAGCGCACCGCCACCCGAGCTTGTGGTTCCGCCCAGTAATCCTCCGCTGACGGTTCCGGTCAGGGTGCCGCTCAAGCTGACGTTCAGCGTGCCGACGACACCGTTCACCAGCCCCGTGACGGGCGCCAGGACATCGCCCGATCCGGCCCCGCCGGTAACTCCGCCGAGCAGTCCATTAACGAGCCCGGTGACTGGCGCGAGGGCTGAACCTGCGCCGCCGCTGCCGACGCCGCCCCCGATACTCCCCACCACGGGGCCGACAGCCCCGTTCAGGGCATCGAGCACTGGCGAGGCGACCGAGTTCACCACGCCTGTCACAGGGGCCACGACCGGTGAAAGCCCGTTGGTCAGTTGCGTGACCCCGCGGCCGACCTGCTCGCCCAGCAGCGCACCGGCGAGGTTGCCCACCGGCGCAAGCCCCTGCGCCACGCCGTCGGCCGTGGTCGGCAAGGTGACATCGACAACCTTGTCGGCCGACAGCACATCGGCCGTTAGCAGGGTTCCGGAGACGAGTCCGGGATCTTCGGACAGTACGTTAGCACCGATGAGCGTGCCGCTCGTACTCGGGCCGGTCAGGGCATTGTTGCCCAGATCCAGACCTACGAGCGGCCCGGTGTACGTCGGCGCCGGGCCGGAGCCACCACCCGGCAGCGCGCCCGTCAGGCCATCGACCAGACCGCCGAGCTGGCCGGACACCGGGGCAAGCAGTCCCCCCTGTCCCAATACCGGCGCCAGCACTCCATCGACCGTGCCCAGCAGCGGATTGGTGACCTGGCTGACCGTCGAGGTGACCACAGCCACGGTCGGCGAAAGTCCGTCCGTGACGCTGTTGACGGTGGAGCCGACCTGAGGCCCCAGCAGCGCCCCGGCAATGGCGCCCACCGGAGCGAGCGCTTCCTGGGTCGCCTGCGGTGTGGTGGGCAGCGTAACCGCTATGATCTTGCCGTCACCGCTGAGGACATCGACGGCGAGGCCGCTGGTGGACTGCCCTGCGGCGGGCGGCGCCACGTTGACGTCGACCAGTGTGGCCGAGCCGCTCGGCCCGAGGATCGAAGTGCCGCCAATGGCTACTCCGACGGCCGAACCGGTGTAGCTGGTGGTCGTGGGGGTCGGCGTCGGCGTTGGGGAAGGCGTCGGGGTTGGTCCCGGGGTGGGGGTCGGCGTGGGGCTCGGTGTGGGCGTTGGTCCCGGCGTAGGTGTGGGGCTAGGGCTGGGGGTGGGCGTCACACCGGAGCCGGGATTGAAGCCGTTTCCATCGGCACAGGCGCCCAGCAGCAGAAGGGGGATCGCTGCCGCGCCCATGAGGGTTTGCCGGAAGGATCGCGATGAATTGATCGACATGGTGTTGCCTCCGTAAAATACTCCGTAGGCAAGGCGTTAGGCCTGTTGGGGACAGACGCCGCGGATAGACGGAGCCGTGTCGATCGTTTGTGCCGATGCTTGTGAAACGGCCCGATGCCTCCCGTTATGAAATCCGGGCTACGGCTTCGGCAAATCCGGGATGCGGACCGCATATGCTTACGCAAGACCGGTTTCCTGCGGTTTTTCGAACACGCAATGCTGCGTGCAGGGCACGCAAAAGGGGGAAACGCGGTTTGCCGCCATAGCGGCTGCAACTTCCCTCCCGGTCGATGGAGATGCTTTTTTCGGATTCATGAAAAAGGCCCGACCGTTGCCGGCCGGGCCTTTCCTGAAAGCGATACCGAAAACGGATCAGGCCGCGTTGGCGGCACTCAGAACGGCGCGCACGCTGGCGGTGGCGACGTCCTCGTCGATGCCCACGCCCCATACGGTGCGGCCGTCGGGCAGGGCGCATTCGACGTAGGCCGCGGCGCGTGCGTCCGTGCTCTTGCCCATCGAGTGCTCGGCATAGTCCTTGACGTCGAGGCTGACGCCGAAGCTCTCTGCGATGGTCGCGGTGACCGAGGAAATCAGGCCGTTGCCCTTGCCGGACACCGACTGCTCCTTGCCCTCGACGCCGATCTTGCCGGCGAAGACGCGGGTGTTGTCCGGCCCCTTGGCCTCATCCCAGTCGATCAGCTGGAAGCGCTGCTCGCCGTTCAGGCGGTAGGCCTTCTGGAACACGTCCCAGATGTCGCCCGCCTGCAGTTCGCGGCCGAGTTCGTCAGCCAGCTCCTGTACGTGCTTGGAGAAGTGCGCCTGCATCCGCTTGGGCAGCTTGAGGCCCTGGTCCTGCTCGATCACCCAGGCGAAGCCGCCCTTGCCGGACTGCGAGTTGACGCGGATCACCGCCTCGTAGCTGCGGCCCAGATCGGCCGGGTCGATCGGCAGGTAGGGCACCGACCAGATCTGGTCGTTACGCTTCTCCTGCGCGGCGAAACCCTTCTTGATCGCGTCCTGATGCGAGCCCGAGAACGCGGTGAAGACCAGTTCGCCGCCGTAGGGATGACGCTCGGCGACCTTGAGCTGGTTGCAGTATTCGACCGTCTGGATCACTTCGTCGATGTCCGAGAAGTCCAGTTCCGGGTTCACGCCCTGCGTGTACATGTTCATCGCCACGGTCACGAGGCAGCAGTTGCCGGTGCGCTCGCCGTTGCCGAACAGGCAGCCCTCGACGCGGTCGGCGCCCGCCATCAGGCCCAGCTCCGCTGCCGCGACGCCGGTGCCGCGATCGTTGTGCGTGTGCAGCGAGATCACCGCCGCGTCGCGGTTGGGCAGGTTGCGGCAGAAGTACTCGATCTGGTCCGCGTAGATGTTCGGCGTCGCCGCCTCGACCGTCGCGGGCAGGTTGAGGATGATGGGGTTCTCGGGCGTGGGCTTCAGGATCTCCATCACCGCCTCGCAGCACTCGATCGAGAAATCGAGTTCGGCGGTCGAGAACGTCTCCGGCGAGTATTCGAAGTGCCACTTGGTCTGCGGGTACTTCGCCGCCTGGTCGCGCATGATCTTCGCGCCGGTCTCGGCGATGCCGCGAATCTCGTGGCGCTCCATGCCGAACACGACGTTGCGCCACAGCGGCGACACTGCGTTGTAAAGGTGGACGATGCCCGCATGCACGCCGGCCAAGCTCTCGAACGTACGTTCGATCAGGTCCTGCCGCGACTGGGTCAGCACCTGCACCAGCACGTCCTCGGGGATGCGATCCTGGTCGACGAGGCCGCGGATGAAGTCGAACTCGGTCGCGCCGGCGCTCGGGAAGCCGACCTCGATTTCCTTGAGGCCGACTTTCACCAGCAGGTCGAAGAAGCGGTTCTTCTTTTCCGCGCCCATCGGGTCGATCAGCGCCTGGTTGCCATCGCGCAGGTCGGTGGAGAGCCAGCGCGGCGCCTTGGTGATGACCTGCGAGGGCCACTGGCGGTTCGGCAGGTCGATCTGCGGGAAGGGGCGATACTTGACCGAAGGGTCTTTCAGCATGGTCATGGGGTTATTCTCGCTCGGTAATTCGTCTGCAGGCAATGTCGGTTCAGGTCCCCTTGAGCGCCGAGCGCGCCGCAGGCCGACGCACTACTTCACGCCCAAGGGCGGATAAGTCGCAGGGTAAGGCCGAGCAAAAGGGTCATGCCCTCGCCTATGGGCACGCGCGCGCGCCGTGTAAAGAGGCAATGCGGCGACGGCGGCGCAATTTCGCTTTCCGTCGCCGAGGTGGGCTTGCCGAATGTTGCGCCGGGATCAGGAGCAGTAGAAGCGTTTGATGGCGCCGCTCTCGTCGACATCGACGTTGAGGCGTTCGGCGCGGTAATCCATCGTCACCGCCATGCCGGGCTTGATCACGCGGATCGGCTTGTCGCCGCGCTTCGACTGGATGGCGGCGATCGTGGCGTCCGTGGCCTGCTGGCCGACATAGCTGGCAAACTGGTCGGCACCGCAAGTCGGCTCGGCTTCCGCAGCGGGGGGCGGGGCGGATTCGGGCGGGGTCTGCGCGGCGCAGGCCGCCAGCGTCATGGCCATGGCTGCGGGGGCGATGAAGGCTTTGGGGGACATGGGTGCTCTCCTTTCCCGGCGGGCTAGACTAGCGAAGCTGAACGAGGACGCAACGCGCTATCCGGTGCAGGCGGAGAACACCGTATGCACCTGTTCACCGTTATGATCGTAGATCGTGAAACGGTGCTGTGTGCGGCAGGTTCGGGTATAGGCATCGACCATCGATACCGTCGCTTCGTTGAGCGGCGAGGAGGGCAGGGGCGTCTGCGCCACCACAGTCTCCGGACGGGCGGCGAGGATGCGGCGCACTTCGCGCCGTTCGTCGAGGCCCGTCCACTCGCGCCCCTCGTAGAGATGCGGCGAAAAGGCGAGCGGGCTGACCGGATCGGCGCCGATCTTGGCATAGAGATAGTTCGGCGCGCCCCATACGAGGAGGCGCTTTTGCGGCGTCACCCTATCGACGTAGCCGACCAGCGCCGCGGCAGCGGGCCGGGCGCGCCAGCGGTCGTGCAAGTGGAAGGTGCCGGACAGGGCAAGGCTCAGCCCGACCACCGCGATGAGGCCCGGCCAGACCGGGCGGCGATGCGCGAAGTACCCGGCGCACAGGATCGCCAGTGGGGCCAGCGCTGACTGTGCGTAATGCACGTAGATGTTGGGGAACGAGAATATCAGCGCCAGCGCGACGAATGCCCAGAGTGCGATCAGCCGCGCTACGGGGCGGTGCTCCGGCTGCCGGTGCAGCGCGTGGAGCCCGATCCCGGCGAAGACCATTGGAATGCCCAGCATCCCCGCCATCGTGAATATCCGCTGCACGCGGATGGCCGGGTCGGCATAGCCGCGCGCGAAGTTCGAGGTGGCCATCGCGTTCCACAAGTCGGCGAAGTGCCCGTCCATCCAGTAGAACAGCCCGGCCGCCAGCATCGGCAGGCCACCTGCGAGCGCCAGCAGCCCGGCCCTCCAGGCGATGCCGATGACGGACCGGCCGCTCCGGGCGAGCAACAGGATCGCCGTCAGCCCGAACAGCGCGCCTTCCAGCGCCACCGTCTGCTTGATTGCGATCGCCATCCCAGCGCAGAAGAATCCTGCCAGCAACCCCGCGTCGATGCGCCCTTCGCGCAGGCGATCGAAATGCGAGACGAGCAGCCATGCTGCCGCGATGATCAGCGTGTTGAAGAAGACGCCCGCTTCCAGATTGTCGCCCTCGAAGCGGCTGAGCAGCGCGAGGTAGGAGAGGGCCGCGAGCATCGCGCTGCCCGGCGTTGCGATCATCCGGGCGATGCGGTTGACGCCGTAGGCCCCCAGCGCCGCCGAGAGCGTGGCCACCAGTTGGTAGGCCAGCATCGTCGGCGAGACGAGAGCGATCGCCGTGAAGATCAGGTAGAGCAGCGGCCCCTTGCGATCCCAGATATCTACGTAAAGCAAGTCGCCCTTGGCCAGCCGTTCCCCGACGAGGGCGTAGAACTGGTCGTCGATGCCGAAATTCCACTCGCCCCATGCCGGGCAGCGGATGAGGGTGGCAAAGGCTAGCAGGCAGGCGAACTGGGCAAGGCGACTGTCGGCGACGATGCGCGCAAGGCGTCCCGCGCGTCCGGCATCCGGTGCCTCCATCGTCATGCCCGCCATCGAAATCCCCGCAAATTCACGGGGCTTCATAGTCAAGAAAGTCTTACCATTTGGCGAATGCGCCCGCTGCGCAGGGGCACATGGACTTTATCTTGAATCGTTATTGCGAGCGGAGCGAAGCAATCCAGAGTTGCGTAAACTGCCCTGGATTGCTTCGCTCCGCTCGCAATGACGAAGGGAAATTCACTATAATGTTATCAGCCTAGAGGGCGTCAAATACACAAAGGGCGCCGCCGGTTTCCCCGCGGCGCCCTTTTCATACGCTAATCGCGAAGATCAGCCTTCGACGTGCTCGGCCAGCACGGTCAGGCCTGCGTCACCCACTTCGGCGAAGCCGCCAGTGATGCGGATTTCCTCGGGCGCACCGTTCTCGGTCCTGTAGATCTTGAGCGCGCCATCCTTGATCGTCGACATGAAGGGCGCGTGGCCCGCCAGCACGCCGAACTCGCCTTCGGTGCCGGGGACGACCACCATGTGGACGTCCTCGGAACGGACCAGCTTCGCAGGCGTGACGAGTTCGAAGTGCAGGGGCATATCAGGCGTCCGCCGCCAGCTTCTTGGCCTTCTCGACCGCTTCGTCGATGCCGCCGACCATGTAGAACGCGGCTTCCGGCAGGTGGTCGTACTCACCGTCGACGACGGCCTTGAACGACTTCACGGTGTCTTCCAGCTGGACGAACTTGCCCGAGATGCCGGTGAAGACTTCCGCAACGTGGAACGGCTGCGAGAGGAACTTCTGGATCTTGCGGGCGCGGGCGACCGTGATCTTGTCCTCTTCCGACAGCTCGTCCATGCCCAGGATCGCGATGATGTCCTGCAGCGACTTGTACTTCTGCAGGGTTTCCTGGACGCGGCGGGCGGTCTGGTAGTGCTCGGCACCGACGATGCGCGGCTCAAGCACGCGCGAGGTCGAGTCGAGCGGATCGACTGCCGGGTAGATGCCCAGCTCCGAGATGGCGCGGTTCAGCGTGGTCGTCGCGTCGAGGTGCGCGAACGAGGCGGCCGGTGCCGGGTCGGTAAGGTCATCCGCGGGAACGTAGATCGCCTGAACCGAGGTGATCGACCCCTTGGTGGTCGAGGTGATGCGCTCCTGCAGCGCGCCCATGTCGGTCGACAGGGTCGGCTGGTAGCCCACGGCCGAAGGAATACGGCCAAGGAGAGCCGACACTTCTGCGCCCGCCTGCGTGAAGCGGAAGATGTTGTCGACGAAGAACAGGACGTCCTGGCCTTCCTGGTCGCGGAAGTATTCGGCCATGGTCAGACCCGACAGGGCGACGCGGGCGCGGGCGCCCGGGGGCTCGTTCATCTGGCCGAAAACGAGGGCGACCTTGGAACCTTCCGAGGTGGCGTTGCCTTCGGCGTCCTTGGCGATGACGCCGGCGTCGAGGAACTCGTGGTAGAGGTCGTTGCCCTCACGGGTACGCTCACCGACGCCCGCGAAGACCGAGACGCCGCCGTGGCCCTTGGCGATGTTGTTGATCAGTTCCTGGATGAGAACCGTCTTGCCCACGCCCGCGCCGCCGAACAGGCCGATCTTGCCGCCCTTTGCGTACGGGGCGAGAAGGTCGATGACCTTGATGCCGGTGACCAGGATCGAGGCTTCGGTCGACTGGTCGATGAAGGCGGGAGCCTCGGCGTGGATCGGCGAGAACATGTCCGAGCCGATCGGGCCACGCTCGTCGATCGGGTCGCCGACGACGTTCATGATGCGGCCGAGAGTCTTGGGGCCGACCGGCACCGAGATCTGCTTGCCGGTGTTGGCGACTGCCTGACCGCGGGTCAGGCCGTCGGTGCCGTCCATCGCGATGGTGCGCACGGTGTTCTCGCCGAGGTGCTGGGCGACTTCGAGAACCAGCTTCTGGCCGTTGTTCTCGGTCTCCAGCGCGGAGAGGATGGCGGGCAGCTCGCCTTCGAAGGTCACGTCGACGACAGCGCCGATGACCTGGCTGATCTTGCCGGTAGTGGTGAGGTTGAGCACGGGTGCAGTGGCCATTTCGGTTTCCTTAGCCTGCGGTTCTTAGAGCGCTTCCGCGCCCGCGATGATTTCGACGAGTTCGGTGGTGATCGCAGCCTGGCGGGTGCGGTTGTAGACGATCGTCAGCTTCTTGATGAGGTCGCCCGCATTGCGCGTGGCGTTGTCCATCGCCGTCATCGACGCACCCTGTTCGGACGCGGCGTTCTCCAGCAGCGCGCCGAAGAGCTGGGTCTTCAGGTAGCGCGGGAGCAGGGCGGCGAGGATTTCCTCCTCATCGGGCTCGTATTCGGTGACGGCGTCGGCAGTCTGGGCAACCGCCTTGGGGGCCGGGACCGGGATGATCTGCTGGTCGGTCGGTTCCTGCAGCAGCGCCGAACGGAACTTCGAGTAGAACAGGTGCGCCACGTCGAACTTGCCCGCCTCGTACATCGCGACGAGTTCGTCGGCGACGCGCTCGGCTTCGTCGTAACCGGGGTTACGCACGTCCGAGGTGTCGAACATGTGGGCGATCTGGTTCGGGTGTTCGCGGCGGATCACCGCGCGGCCCTTGCGGCCCACGAGGTAGAACAGCACGGTCTTGCCCTGCGCCTGCAGGTCACGCGCCTTGGCGAGGGCCGCCTTGACGATGTTCGAGTTGAACGCGCCGCACAGGCCCTTGTCCGAGTTCGCGACGACGAGCAGGTGCACCTTGTCGCTGCCGGTTCCGGCGAGCAGCTTGGGGCTGTTATCGGAGACGGTGATCTTCGACGCCAGCGATCCCATTACTTCGGCGAGACGCGCCGCGTAAGGGCGAGCGTCTTCAGCGGCGGCCTGCGCCTTGCGCAGCTTGGCCGCTGCGACCATCTGCTTGGCCTTGGTGATCTTCTGGGTCGACTTGACCGAGTTGATGCGGCCTTTGAGTTCCTTGAGCGAAGCCACTCGTTGTTCCTCGTTGCGTCGTCCCGGATCTGGTCCGGGACCGGTGGCGGTCTTTACGCTTGGCCGTTGAGGGCTGCTTCAAGACCGCCTGCGATCCCGGCTTTCGCCGGGATGACGGTTTAACTTAAGCGAACTGCTTGGCGAAGGCGTCGAGCGCGGCCTTGGTCTTGCTCTTGGCTTCGTCGCCGAAGTCCTTGGTCGAGCGGATCAGCGCCAGCACGTCGGCATGTTCCGAGTGCATGTAGCTGAGCATCTCGGCCTCGTACTCGGTGACCTTCGAGACCGGCAGGGCGTCGAGGTAGCCGTTGGTGCCGGCAAAGATCGACACGGTCTGCTCTTCGAAGGCGAGCGGCGAGAACTGCTTCTGCTTGAGCAGTTCGGTCAGGCGCGCACCGCGGTTGAGCAGCTTCTGGGTCGAGGCGTCGAGGTCCGAACCGAACTGGGCGAATGCCGCCATTTCGCGGTACTGCGCCAGCTCCAGCTTGATCGAACCGGCGACCTTCTTCATCGCCTTGGTCTGGGCCGAACCGCCGACGCGCGACACCGACAGACCCACGTTGATGGCCGGACGGATGCCCTGGTAGAACAGGCCGGTTTCAAGGAAGATCTGGCCGTCGGTGATCGAGATCACGTTGGTCGGAATGTAGGCCGAAACGTCGCCGGCCTGCGTCTCGATGACGGGAAGGGCGGTCAGCGAGCCGGCGCCGTTCTCGTCGTTCAGCTTCGCAGCGCGCTCCAGCAGGCGGCTGTGGAGGTAGAACACGTCGCCGGGGTAGGCTTCGCGGCCCGGCGGGCGACGCAGAAGGAGCGACATCTGGCGGTAGGCGACGGCCTGCTTGGAAAGGTCGTCGTACACGATGACGGCGTGCATGCCGTTGTCGCGGAAGAATTCGCCCATCGCGGCGCCGGTGTAGGGCGCGAGGTACTGCAGCGGAGCCGGCTCCGAAGCGGTCGCGGCGACGACGATGGAGTATTCCATCGCGCCGTTCTCTTCGAGCTGACGCACGATCTGCGCGACGGTCGAGCGCTTCTGGCCGACGGCGACGTAGATGCAGTAGAGCTTCTTGCCCTCGTCGTCGCCCTGGTTCGCTTCCTTCTGGTTGATGAAGGTGTCGATCGCAACGGCGGTCTTGCCGGTCTGGCGGTCACCGATGATCAGTTCGCGCTGGCCACGGCCGACGGGGACGAGGGCGTCGATCGCCTTCAGGCCGGTCTGCACGGGTTCGTGCACCGACTTGCGCGGGATGATGCCCGGAGCCTTCGATTCGACGCGGGCGCGCTTGTCGGCAATGATCGGGCCCTTGCCGTCGATCGGGTTGCCGAGCGCGTCGACCACGCGGCCGAGCAGGCCCTTGCCGACGGGAACGTCGACGATGGTGCCGGTGCGCTTGACGCTGTCGCCTTCCTTGATCTCGGCGTCCGAGCCGAAGATCACGACGCCGACGTTGTCGGCTTCGAGGTTGAGGGCCATGCCCTGCACGCCGTTCGAGAATTCGACCATCTCGCCGGCCTGGCAGTTGTCGAGGCCGTGGATGCGGGCGATGCCGTCACCGACCGACAGAACCGAACCGACTTCCGAAACCTGGGCTTCGGTGCCGAAGCTGGCGATCTGGTCCTTGATGACCTTCGAGATTTCTGCTGCGCGGATATCCATTGTTCTGCCTTTCTTAGCCCTTCATGGCCTGGGCGAGCGAATTGAGACGGGTGCGGATCGAGCTGTCGATGCGCTTGGAACCGATGGTGACGACGAGGCCGCCAAGCAGTTCCGGATCGACGCTGGTCTTGATCTTGACCTTGCGACCCTCACGCACTTCCAGCTTCTGGCGAAGCTGTTCGACCTGTTCGTCGGAAAGCGCGTGGGCGGATGCGACTTCGGCAGTCGCTTCGCCGCGCTGGGCGGCGGCGATGCTGGCGAAGGCGCGGATGATCTCGGGCAGGGCCGACAGGCGGCGATTGCCTGCCAGAACGCCGAGGAAGTTCTTCGTGAGCGGCGAGGTGCCGAGCACGCCCGCGACCGCTTCGATGGCCTTGGCGGCGGCTTCGCGGCTGATCTGCGGATTGCGAATCAGCGCGGCAAGCTCGTCGCTCTCGCGCAGGGCCTGGCCGAGGTTGTCGAGGTCGTTCTCAACGGCCGAAACCGAGCCGTTCTCGCTCGCGAGATCGAACAACGCCGAAGCGTAGCGTCCCTGCAAGCTGGCCTTGATGCCTCCGGAATTCTCCACGCCTGTCCTATCCTTACATCGCAGGTGGGTTCGGGCCGGGGACGCAACAACAGCGCGTGCTCCCCCAGCCCGCTGACGGGGCGCGCATAGCGACGATACCGTTACAACGCAAGGTGCCCCTTTGACCCTGGGGACAAAGGACAGGTAAGCCGTTTAAAAGCAAGTGGCGGGAAGCCTCCTTGCGATGCGGTGTGCAATGTCGGGCACGAATTCGCTGCGGAGTATTCCGACGACCCATCGAATCGAGGGTCTGGCCCGGCCCGTGCCGCCAGTTGTATTACGGCCGACAGCCGGAGAACTTGGGCGAAAGGATGCCTCGGTGCATGGCCGTTGATGCCGATCGGTGCTTCTTTGCAGCGTTACTCTGGACGATGCAGGCGGCGCAGCGATGCGGGCCATTATGCGATGGCTCGAGCTGAGACGCCGTCCTTTCGCGGCGAACCGCCGATGCGATATGTGGTTCTGGACTGCATCGCGCAGTGCGGACCCGTTGGCGGAATGTCGCTCGTCGCCGCAGGCGGACACTTTGCCATGTTATCCGGTTCACCAGCTGCGCGGATGAAATGGGAAGTTCCAATTGCCGGGCAGCGAAAGGGCACCGACTTCCGGCTTCCGCTCGACAGTCATCGAAACTTCCGCTTCAAGCCTTGGTGCAGGAGCGGGGCCCCGTATGACAAACGCTATCGATGAAGCAGGGCAGGAACGCGGTAAACGGGGGCCGTTTCGCCGCTTTCTTGCGCATCCACTGGTGCTTCTGCCGATCGGCGTGGTTCTGGTGGCTCTTGGCGCGATCCTGCCGGGCATCGCCATCAATGCGCTTCATATCGATCGTTCCTCGCCGCTGCGGGCGCTCTCGGGCTTGCTGGTCGGGATTTGCGGACTGCTGGCTTATCATGCCTTCCAGCGCTGGATCGTGCGGGAGCCGCGCGACGGCGTCCGGGCCGGGCGCGCCGGAGGGGAGCTGGCTGCGGGTGTGCTGGGCGGCGTGATCCTGTTCAGCCTTGTCGTGGGAGCGGTCGCACTGCTTGGAGGGCTTTCGGTCGTCGGGTTGCGAGGCACGGGCGACTTGTGGGTCTGGTTCGGGATCGCATTCTATAGCGGTATGGTGGAGGAGGCCGTGTTCCGCGGCGTCATCCAGCGCCAGCTCGAGGCAGTTTTCGGAACATGGGCGGCGTTGGCGGTGACGTCCGCGTTCTTCGGATTCGCCCATCTCATGAATCCCGGTGCCAGCCTGTTTGCCGCCTTCGCCATCGCTTGCGAGGCGGGGATTCTGCTGGGTGCGGCCTATCTTGTAACGCGGCGACTATGGGCGCCAATCGGGCTGCACATGGGCTGGAACTTCACTCAGGGGTGGATCTGGTCGATCCCCGTTTCCGGGGGAGGGACGCCGCGCGGGCTGGTGGAGACACGCCTCAGCGGGCCTGAACTCCTGACCGGCGGGGCGTTCGGGCTCGAAGCCTCCGGCGTGGCGCTGGTGGTGGCGACGATCGCGGGCGTCGCCCTGCTGCGATACGCCTACCGCAAGGGGGAGTTCATGCCGCCGCGCTGGAAGCGGGGTCAGACGAACGAATAGGGATCGATGTCGATGTTCACGCGCACCCCGCGCGGGAACTCGAGCGGATCGAGCCATTCGCGCAAGGTTTTCTGCAGTTCCGCCGAACGGCGCGCGTTGATCAGCAGCCGGAAGCGATGGCGGCCACGCAGCAGGGAGAGCGGCGCGGGGGCAGGGCCGAGCACCAGCATGTCCGGCAGGTTCGGCGCTGTCCCGCCGATCGCGCGGGCGGCGGATAGCGCCTCGGCCTGATCCTCCGAACTGACGATGATCGCGGCCCAACGCCCGAAGGGCGGCGCCCCGGCGTCGCGGCGGGCTTCGGTCTCGGCGGCATAGAAGGCGTCGCGGTCGCCGTTGGCCAGGGCGGCGATGACGGCGGCTTCGGGGTGGCGGGTCTGGATGAGGACTTCGCCGGGCTTCTCGCCCCGTCCCGCACGGCCGGCGACCTGGGCGATCTGCTGGTAAGTCCTTTCACCGGCTCGCAAATCTCCGCCTTCGAGGCCGAGGTCGGCGTCGACCACGCCCACCAGCGTCAGGTCGGGGAAGTGGTAGCCCTTGGTCACCAGCTGGGTGCCGATGATGACGTCGATCGCCTTGTTTTCTGCCATCGCGACGAATTCGCCGATCGCGGCGGGGGTGTTCATGGTGTCCGAGGTGACGAGGGCGGTGCGCGCTTCGGGCAGGATTTCCGCCACTTCGTCGGCGATGCGCTCCACGCCGGGGCCGCAGGCGACGAGGCAGTCGCCGGTGCCGCAATCGGGGCAGGCTTCGGGCACGGGCGTCTCGTGGCCGCAGTGGTGGCAGGCTAACCTCTTGGAAAACCTGTGTTCTACCAACCACGCCGTGCAGTTGGGGCATTGAAAGCGGTAGCCGCAGTTGCGGCACAAGGTCAGCGGCGCATAGCCCCGGCGGTTGAGGAACAGCAGAGACTGCTCGCCCTTGGCCAGCCGGTCCTTCATCGCCTCCACCAGCCTCGGCGCGATCCAGCGCCCGCGTTCGGGGGCCTCTTCGCGCAGGTCGAGGATGTTGATCGCGGGCAATGTCGCGCCGCCGAAGCGCGAGGGCAGGTCGATCTTGCGGTAGACCCCGGCTTCGGCCAGCTGCATCGATTCCAGCGCCGGGGTGGCGCTGGCCAGAACTATAGGAATTCCTTCGAATTTCGCGCGCATCACGGCCACGTCGCGGGCGTTGTAGCGCACCCCGTCGTCCTGCTTGAACGAGATTTCGTGCGCCTCGTCGACCACGATCAGGCCCAGATTCGCGTAAGGCAGGAACAGCGCAGAGCGGGCACCCACGATGACCTTAGCGGCACCTAACGATACCGCACGCCACGCCCGGCGCCTTTCGCTGGACTTCAAGGACGAATGCCACAGCACCGGCGGCACCCCAAAACGATGCTCGAAGCGGCGCAGGAAATTTTCCGTCAGCGCGATCTCGGGGAGCAGCACCAGCACTTGCCGCTCCATGCGTATCGCTTCGGCGACAGCCTCGAAATAGCACTCGGTCTTGCCCGAGCCGGTGACGCCGTCGAGCAGGAAGGGGGCGAACTTCTTTGCCTTCACCGCCTCGACGAAAATGTTGGCGGCGTGCTGCTGGATGTCGTTGAGCTTCGGCTCTGCGAATTCCGGGCGGGCCGGGGGATAGGGCCGGTCGAGGTCGACCGTCACCGCCTCCAGCAGCCCCGCGCCGACCATGCCGCGCAGCACGCCGTCCGAGACGCTGGCGAGTTCCGCCAGTTCGCGGATCGAGCCTTGCTCCCCCTGCAGCGCATCGAGCGCGGCGGCGCGCTGGGGCGTCAGGCGCGCGGGTTCCACGCCGGTCAGCCGGTATTCCGTGGTCGTCCCGCCGCCGCGCAGTGCCGAGATGCTGCCCAGCGCCATGCGCGCCACCGACGACAGCGGGGCGCAGTAGTAATCGGCGGTCCATTCGATCAGTCGCCGCAACCGCTCCGACAGCGGCGGCGCGGGCATCACGCCGAGCAAAGGTCTCAGTTTGCTTTCAGGCACTTCCTGCGCATTTAGGCGTTCTGGTTCCCAGACGATGCCCAACACCTGTCGCGGACCGAGGGGGGCGATGACGATCGATCCGAATTCGATCGTCATTCCCTCCGGCACGCGATAGTCGAGGACGCCCAGCGCGGCGTTGAAGACGAGGAGTCGGACACGTTGCATCTGCGTTCATATAGGCGCGGGCAAACGGGGTCGTGAAGGAGTACGCGCAGATGAATGGGGGATCGAGCATGCAGGCAGTGGGACGACGGGCAGTTTTGGCCGGATTTCTGGCTACGGGCGTCATGGCACTACCGGGCTGCACCACGATCGGGCGGCCCAGCTACACCGATATCATCGAGAACCTGCTGATGCTTTCCAGCCAGCGCGCCTTCGCGCGGCTGACGCAGCCCGACGGTTTCTGGGACAGCCAGGTCGCCCGCATCAACATGCCGGTGCTGTTCGGCCGTCCGGGGTCGGTGGCGCAGAAGGTGTTCCGCTCGCCGCTGTTCAAGGAAAAGCTCCAGCGCGAACTGAACCGCATCGCCGAGGACGGCGCGCGCGTCGCGGCACCGATCGTCTACGACGCGGTCCGCTCGCTGACGGTGACCGACGCGCTGGCTCTGCTGCGGGGCGGGGATACTTCGGCGACGACGTTCCTGCGCCAGTCGATGGGCTCCGGCCTCGTCAATGCGATGATCCCGGAACTCGACCGGGTGATGCGCATGGCCGAGGACCCGATCCTCAATACCGCCGTCAATGCGCTGACCGGCGTGAACATGGCGGACGCGGCGCATGCTCTGGCGCTCGAGGCGGACAATGCGATCTGGTACGAGATCGGCGCGCAGGAAGCGGATATCCGCGCGCATCCCGAAAGCACCAATGACGGCGCGCTGATCGCGGCGTTGAAGCTGGCTAAGGGCATTTAATCGATAAACCCCCGTCATCCCAGCGAAAGCTGGGACCGCTGGCCGAGCCAAGCCCAACCCTCGGCGGGGCTGAGTTCGAACGCGCGTTGGCCGTAACAGGCCAGCGGTCCCAGCTTTCGCTGGGATGACGGGGGTGTGCGCGCATGCCAACACGGGTGGCACCCCGGCGCGGCATTGCCTATAGGGGCGCCCAGAATCGCCGCCCCCGTCGCGGCGCCGCAGGGATACGCACGCCATGAAGTTCTTCGCCGACACCGCCGAAATCGCCGACATCAAGGAACTGGCCGACACCGGCCTGCTCGACGGCGTGACCACCAACCCGTCGCTGATCGCCAAGTCGGGCCGTGATTTCATGGAAGTCACCGCCGAGATCTGCAAGCTGACCACCGGCCCCGTCAGCGCCGAAGTCGTCGCGCTCGACCACGCGGGCATGATGCGCGAGGCCGAAATCCTGCGCAAGATCGCCGACAACGTCTGCATCAAGGTGCCGCTCACCATCGACGGCCTGAAGACCTGCAAGGCGCTGACCGGCGAAGGCACCATGGTCAACGTGACGCTGTGCTTCTCCGCCAATCAGGCGCTGCTCGCCGCCAAGGCCGGCGCGACCTTCGTGTCGCCCTTCGTCGGCCGTCACGACGACAACGGCTTCGACGGCATGGCACTCATCAGCGACATCCGCCTGATCTACGACAACTACAACTTCGCGACCGAGATTCTGGTCGCCTCAGTGCGCCACGGCATCCATGTCCTCGAAGCGGCCCGCATCGGCGCCGACGTGATGACCGCGCCGCCTTCGGTCATCAAGGGCCTGTTCAAGCACGTCCTGACCGAAAAAGGCATCGAAGGCTTCATGGCCGACTGGGCCAAGACCGGCCAGTCGATCTGATCCGGACCCTTCGACAAGCTCAGGGTGAGCGGGATTGGTGAAGTAACTTCTCACTCCGCTCAGGCTGAGCTTGTCGAAGCCCCGGCGGCAAACACATTCCTCGTCATTGCGAGCGTAGCGAAGCAATCCAGGGCGGCGCTGAACGGCCCTCGATTGCTTCGCTACGCTCGCAATGACGAAATGCGCAGGCCCCTCTCACATCGCCCATTTGAGCCCGCCGCGCCAATGCGCTAGGCACCTCGGGCAATGTCCGACGAATCCCCAACCGATCGCTTCAAGTCCGTCCTCACCGGAGCCTCGCGCGCCATCGCGCAGGAGGCGGAGGTCGAAGTGAACTGGACCGCCGATGCGCCCAGTTCCACCGGCAACACCTTCCGCGTGCCGATGCCCGGCCGCAGCCTGCCGCGCGCCGCCGCGATGCAGGCGCGCGGCTTCGCCGACAGCTTCGCGCTCAAGCTGCGCCACCACGACGACAAGCTGCACATGCGCAATGCTCCCGCCGAGCCGACCGCGCGCGCCGCGTTCGATGCGGTGGAGACGGTGCGCTACGAGGCGCTGGGCGCCAATGCCTATGACGGCATGCGCGATAATCTCGATGCCGCGCTGCTGACGCGCATCACGTCCGATCCGATCGCCCGAGCCGAGACGCCCGACGCCGTACCGGTCCCCGCAGCCCTTGCGCTGCTGCTGCGCGAGCGTCTGACTGGTCAGGAAATCCCCGAGATCGCGCGCCCCGGCGTCGAGATGGTCCGCAAGTGGATCGAGCGCAAGGCCGGCACCGACTTCGATGCCCTGGCGAATTCGCTGCACGACCAGAAGGCGTTCCAGAGCCTGTCGCTCGACATGCTGCAGCACCTCGAACTCACCCGCGCGGAGGAAGTGCCGCAGGAACCCACCGACATGGAAGACATGGACGGCGAGGAGGAGACCGAGGAGCAGGAGGAAGGCGGCGAAGAGGGCCAGGACCAGAATCCCGCCGAAATGGCCGCCGAACCCTCGCAGGGCGACGACGAGGGCGAGAGCGAGGCCGAAGGCGAAACCTCCGACGACATGGAGGAAGGCGAAGACGGCCAGGAAGGCGAGGAGGGCATGCTCCCCGTTCGCCCGAACCGTCCATGGACGGACATCCCGGACAGCTTCGACTACAAGGTCTTCACCGAAGCCTTCGACGAAGTCGTCGGCGCCTCCGATCTCTGCGACGAGGAGGAACTGACCCGTCTGCGCGCTTATCTGGATGCGCAACTCAAGGGCCTGCAGGGCGTTGTCACGCGCCTCGCCAACCGCCTGCAGCGCCGCCTGATGGCGCAGCAGAACCGCTCGTGGGACTTCGATCAGGAAGAGGGCCTGCTCGATGCCGCGCGTCTGGCGCGCGTGGTCGTCTCGCCGGGGCAGTCGCTGTCCTACAAGATCGAGCGCGATGTGGAGTTCAAGGACACCGTCGTCACCCTGCTGCTCGACAATTCCGGCTCGATGCGCGGCCGCCCGATCTCGATCGCGGCGATCAGCGCCGACGTGCTGGCACGCACGCTGGAGCGCTGCGGCGTTAAGGTGGAGGTCCTCGGCTTCACCACCCGCGCGTGGAAGGGCGGCCAGAGCCGCGAGAGCTGGCTGGCGAACGGCAAGCCCGCGCATCCCGGCCGCCTCAACGACCTGCGCCACATCGTCTACAAGAAGGCCGACGAACCCTGGCGCCGCGCCAAGAAGAACCTCGGCCTGATGATGCGCGAGGGGCTTCTCAAGGAGAACATCGACGGCGAGGCGCTGCTCTGGGCGCACAACCGCATGCTGGCGCGTCAGGAGGACCGCCGCATCCTGATGGTCATCTCCGACGGCGCGCCGGTGGACGATTCGACCCTCTCGGTGAACTCGGCGGGCTATCTGGAGGCGCACCTGCGCCGCGTGATCGAATGGATCGAGAGCAAGTCTCCGGTCCAGCTGGTGGCGATCGGCATCGGCCACGACGTGACCCGCTACTACCGCCGCGCCGTGACGATCATGGATGCCGAGCAACTCGGCGGCACGATGATCGAGCAGCTCGCGGGGCTGTTCGAGGAGGAGTGATGCCTGCCGTCCTGACCGTTCAGGGCCAATCTAGCTGGGAGATTTACGAGCCTCCTACCTAAAAAGTCTTACAGGTCGGGCATTGCTTCGAAAATTTCTGTTGCTCCCTCGTAAAGATCGCGCAATTTCAGCGTGAAACGGGGGAATCATAATGATGTATGTGCGACATTTCGTGCGTGCGCTCTTGGCGGGCGTACTAGTTCTGTGTTCTGCGCAAGTCGTTGCTCAGGAAAAGACTGGGAATAAGCCCGGTTTCTCGCTCAAGCCGGGGACCGTGCGGATTGTTCTGATGCGACCCACAATCCGCGTCGGAGAACAGTCCACGGGCGGCATGAACGAACCGAACGCCGACTGGACGGCGCAAGCGCGGGAAAATCTGGGCACGGCGCTCAAGGATGCGCAGGGTCAACTCGGTAATGTCGTCGTCGATTACGACGAGGGCACAAGCAGCGACGGCAGCGTGGTCGGGCAGTACGAGAACCTGTTCGGCACCGTGGCGGATTCGGTGATCGAGTTCCAGTTCTTCCCCGGCAACAGGCTTCCAACCAAGAAGCGCAAGGACACCTTCGAATGGGGCGTCGGCCCCGGCATCGCCGAGATCAGCTCGCTCAAGAATGCCGACTATGCCTTGTTCATCAATACGTACGATTCGTATGGATCAGCGGGCCGCAAGGCACTGCAGATATTCAGCGCGATGGCTGGTGTCAGCGTGACGTCCGGCGTCCATTGGGGCCATGCCGGCCTGGTGGACCTTAAGACCGGTGAATTGGTCTGGCTGAATGCCGACCGCCAGATGGGCGGTGATGTGCGCACGCCCGAAGGCGCGATCAAGCGCGTTACCCAGTTGTTGGAGGGCTTTCCCGGGCGGATGGCCGGCGTGCCGGTAGCGGTGAAGTGAGATGGGCCGCCTGACGGTTGCGTTCGGCGCGGCCGTGGCGGGAGTTCTGCTTGCAGGAACTGCCCCGCCGCCGCCAGCAACGACCCCTTTCTCGACCACGCTTCCGCCTTACGTCCAGGCCTATGAACCCACGACCGTCGATGAACGCGGACTGTGGATGGAGGCTGATGAGCAGGAACGCACGCTGCGCGATTCCGCACTCGTCATGCACGAGGACGACCTCAACCGCTACGTGAAGGGTGTGCTGTGCAAGGCCGTGGGCCAGGAACGCTGCCGCAGCGTCCGGGTCTATGTCCTCGAAGTTCCGCAGTTCAACGCCTCGATGTCGCCAAACGGCACGATGCGGGTGTGGAGCGGCTTGCTGCTCAGGGTGCAGAATGAAGCGGAACTGGCGGCCATTCTCGGCCACGAATTCGCGCATTTCGAGCTGCGCCACGGGCTGCGCGCGTTCAAGCAGGCACGCAGTTCCACCGATGTCGCGGCATGGGTGGGGCTTCTCGGCGCGGCGGCGGGGGTAAGCCCGGCGGCGCTGCAGATGAGCGTGATCGGCGGTATCTACCGCTTCAGCCGAGATCAGGAAGCCGCCGCCGACATGCTCAGCCTCGGCTACATGGCGAATTCGCCTTATCCCAATGCCGCCGCCGCCGACGTGTGGCGTTACGTGATGGGAGAGGACGACGCCCGCTCGATTTCGCGCGGCTTGAAGCCGAAGCAGGCGTATTCGTCGGGGTTCTTCGATACCCATCCGGCTTCGCTGGCCCGCGCGACTTACCTGCAAGAGGAAGCCATGCGCCAACCGCATCCGGGTGACTATGGCGCCAAGGCCTACCGGGATGCGATGCGCCCGTACCTCGCTCGTTTTCTGGCCGCGCAGGTCAAGGCGAACGACTTCGGCGGCAGTGAATACCTGCTCCAGAAGATGTCGGGGGTCGAAGGCTGGACGGGTGATCTGCTGTTTGCACGCGGCCAGCTATACAGATCGCGGGGCAACCCGCGCGACCTTGCCACCGCCTCGCAATTCTTCCGCGAGGCGATCACCCAGGGCTACGCCGAACCGGTCGTCTATCGCGAACTGGGTCTCTCGCTCATGCGCAACGGAGAACAGGCCGACGGCCGCACCGCCCTTCAGGAATACCTCACACGCAGTCCGGATGCCTCCGACCGCGGCATGATCAATGCTTTGGTCGCCACCAAATAGGATTTTGCAAAGATGAAGAAGGTACTTTTGGTTCTGCTTGCCGCGCTGGCGATGCAAGCTCCTGCGGTCCACGCCAATTCGCTGATCGCGGCAGGCCCGACCGCCAAGATCGCCAAGTCGTCGATCGCGTCCTCTCCGGACGGCGAGTGGAACAAGCTGAGCTTCAGCGGCGGACCGAATGTCGAAGTCTGGACGCGCGACGGCGACAACCTCAACAAGGTCTCGTTCTTCGGCGGCGTGGCTGCCGGCATGCCCATCTATCGGGAAGCTAACAAGAAGAAAGCGCCGCTCCCGAAGGTTGATGGTGCCATGCTTTTGCCCGACATTCCTCTGCTGCTCGAATCCACCTATCGCGCGCGGTTCCAGGTCAACCGCATGGCGATCGACAGTCAGGACGTGACGACGGCAGGTGGAAGGCAGGCAATTCGCTTCACGTATTCGTACGTTCGCGACGAGGATGGCGTGGAGCGCAAGGGCGAGGCCATCGGTACGATGGTCGACAAGAAGCTCTACCTTGTCACCTACGAGGCGCCTTCGATCTATTACTTCGGCAAGGATCTGGAGGCGTACCACAAGATCGTGGACTCGCTGAAGTTCTGACCCTGCGGTATGGGGGCGGCGCCTTGCGCTGCTCCTATACCTGCCATCGGCTTGACTGCCGCGCCGGGCTGCCTATTCGGCAAGGCATGACCGACGCATCCCAGCTGACGCTGTTCAACAGCCTGACCCGCAAGCTCGAAATGTTCGAGCCCGTCCACCCGGGCGAGGCGCGCGTCTATACTTGCGGGCCGACGGTCTACAACTACCCACACATCGGCAACATGCGCGCCTACGTCTTCGCGGACATTCTGGGCCGGACGTTGAGCCACAAGGGTTACAAGCTCACCCACGTCATCAACATCACCGACGTCGGCCACCTGACCGACGATGCCGATGCGGGCGAGGACAAGATGGAGAAGATGGCGCGCACGCAGTCCCAGTCCATCTGGGACATCGCGGAGCATTACACGCAGGCCTATTGGGCCGACATCAAGGCGCTGGGCATCCGCCAGCCGGCGAAGTGGTCGATCGCCACGGACTACGTGCCGCAGATGATCGCATTCGCCGAGAAGATCGCGCCAATCCATTGTTATGAATTGGAAAGCGGCCTCTATTTCGACGTCTCCACCGTCGCCGATTACGGCCGTCTCGCCCGCGCCGTCACGGACGAGGGGGAGGGCCGCATCGAGGCCGTCGAGGGCAAGCGCAACGCCGCCGACTTCGCGATCTGGCGCAAGACGCCCAAGGGCGAGAAGCGCCAGATGGAGTGGGATTCGCCTTGGGGCAAGGGCGCCCCGGGCTGGCATCTCGAATGCTCGGTGATGAGCGGCGATTTGCTCGGCTTTCCGTTCGACATCCACACCGGCGGCATCGACCACCGCGAGATCCATCACCCCAACGAGATTGCCCAGAACCAGGCGTTCTGCTGCAACCCCGGAGACTCCTGCGGTCTCGACGTGCCCGCAAATTCCGGTGCCAAGGTGTGGATGCACAACAATTTTCTTGTCGAGCGCTCAGGCAAGATGAGCAAGTCCTCGGGCGAGTTCCTGCGGCTGCAACTGCTGATCGACAAGGGCTACCACCCACTCGGCTACCGCATGATGTGCCTGCAGGCGCATTACCGCAGCGAGCTGGAATTCAGCTGGGAAGGTCTCGCGGCCGCACTGGTGCGTCTCAAGCGCATGATCATCGTCGCCGAGCGTCTTGCCGACGTGGAAGCCGGTGAACCCTCGCATCCCAAGCTCGCGCCGATGCTCGAAACGTTCGAGAAGGCGATCGGCGAAGACCTCAACACCGCGATCGCGCTGACCGCGCTGGAAGAGGTGTTGGCCGCGAAGAAGGTCGATCCCGCCGCCAAGCGCGCCGTGGTCGAGGCAATGGACGCGGTGCTCGGGCTCGACCTGTTCGGCACCGCGCGCGCCGATCTGCGCCTGCGTCCCAAGACGGCGGCAATTACCGAGGCGGAGATCGAGGACGTGCTCGCCGCCCGCAAGCAGGCGCGTGCCGACAAGGACTTCGCGACGTCCGACGCCCTGCGTGACGAACTTGGCGCCAAGGGTGTCGAGGCGATGGACGGCGATCCGCTCGGCTGGGAATGGAAGCTGGCCTGATTGTTGTTGGCATTGTTGCCATGAACGCAAGGGCGGATGCCGAACCCGCCCTTGTCTTCCCGCGCGGATGCTCCGAGGCTGGCAAGCTATTGTAGTTGCCCGGATTAGGAGTGCCCCATGACCGCCGCGCTGATCAACGCCAACTCGCGCCCATGGCTGGAGGGCAAGCTGCCCGAAGGCGTCGAGCCGCTGTGGTTCGAGGACGCCGACCAGCTCATGGCGCTGGCACCTCGCGCCGAAGTGGCATGGCTGGACATGATCGCGCCGCCCAAGGCCCGCGAGGCATTGCCCCTGATGACCGGGCTCAAGTGGTATTGCGCCATGTCCTCGGGCGTGGACTGGCTGCCGCTCGACCTTTTCCGGGAGCGCGGCGTCGCGCTGACCAACGGCGCGGGAATCCATGCGCAGAGCGTATCCGAATATGCGCTCATGGGCATGCTGACGATGGCCAAGGGCTGGCGCGAGGTCGTGCGGGCGCAGGATCGCCACGAATGGCTGCCCGATTCGCCGGGCAAGCGCGAGTTGCTGGACGCCGAAGTGCTGGTGATCGGCGCGGGCGAGATCGGTGCGAAGATCGCCGGGATGCTGCGTGTATTCGGCGCCAAAGTCACCGCCGCGCGCCGCACGCCGGGTGAAGGCGAACTAGGGCAGGACGAATGGCAGGGCGCGCTCGGGCGGTTCGACTGGGTGATCCTGATCGTCCCCTCGACGCCGCAGACGACCGGCATGTTCGGCGCGGAGCAGTTCGCGGCGATGAAGCCGGGCGCGGTCCTGCTCAATTTCGCGCGCGGGACGGTGATCGACCAGGACGCGCTGCTCGCCGCGATCGATTCGGGGCACCTGGGCGGGGCGTTCCTCGACGTGACCACGCCCGAGCCGCTGCCCTCGGACCATCCGCTGTGGTCGCGCGAGAACGTGCATATCTCCATGCACTTGTCCGGCCGTGCGCAGGATGCATTGTTCGCGCGCGGCGCGGCGCGGTTTCTCGGTAACCTCGGGCGCTATTTACGCGGAGAGCCGCTGGCGCATCAGGTCGATCTCGCGCAGGGTTACTAGCTCTGCTTGCCCCCGCCTGATATTTTCTACGGCGAGGCTGATTAATTCATCAGGGACGGTCCTGAACAGAATCGCGTATCAGCCTCGATCAAGACGGCCGGGCATCAGGGACCGGCGGCAGGAAGAGGGAAAGCTGGATCATGGCCGAGAGCGACAAGCGCAAGGCGTCGGACCTGTTCATCGAATGTCTCGAGCAGGAAGGTGTCGAGTATATCTTCGGCGTGCCGGGCGAGGAAAACCTCGATTTTCTGGATTCGCTGTCGCGTTCGAAGCAGATCAAGCTGATCCTGACGCGTCACGAACAGGGCGCGGGGTTCATGGCCGCCACTTACGGGCGCCACACGGGCAAGGCTGGTGTCTGCCTCTCGACGCTGGGGCCGGGGGCGACGAATTTCGTCACCGCTGCCGCTTATGCGACGCTCGGCGGCATGCCGATGCTGATGATCACCGGCCAGAAGCCGATCAAGAAGTCGAAGCAGGGCCGCTTCCAGATCCTCGACGTCGTCTCGATGATGCAGCCCATCACCAAGTATGCGCACCAGATGGCGTCCTCGGACAATATTCCGAGCCGCGTGCGCGAGGCGTTCCGCATCGCCGAGGAAGAAAAGCCCGGCGCGGCGCATATCGAACTGCCTGAGGACATCGCCGACGAGCACACCGATTCGCGCCCCGTTCCGCGCTCGATCGTGCGGCGCCCGACGGCGGACGTGAAATCGATCGTCCAGGCCGTCGATGCCCTGCAGACGGCGAAGCGTCCCGTTCTCGTGATCGGCGCAGGCGCGAACCGCAAGATGACCAGCAAGATGTTGAGCGAGTTCGTCGAGAAGACCGGCATTCCGTTCCTCACCACCCAACTCGGCAAGGGCGTGATCGACGAGTGCCATCCCAAGTTCCTGGGCTGCGCTGCGCTGTCCTCGGGCGATTTCGTGCACCGCGCGATCGAGGACGCCGACTGCATCGTCAACATCGGCCACGACGTGATCGAGAAGCCGCCGTTCTTCATGCACAACGACGGCACTCGCGATGACCGCACGGTGATCCACATCTCGACCAAGACGGCCGAGGTGGATCCGGTCTACTTCCCGCACATCGAGGTGATCGGCGACATCGCCAACGCCATGTGGCAGATCAAGGAGGCGATCACGCCTTCGCCCAAGTGGAACTTCGATTCGATGCTGCGCTTCCG